>Ga0209749_1000057_pt1 | contig 205975 bp, 171 predicted proteins | sample EPASupsiteSAE347_FD_187267 | JGI IMG/M metagenome (GOLD analysis project Ga0209749, IMG submission 187267) | Bioremediated contaminated groundwater from EPA Superfund site, New Mexico - Sample SAE3-47 (SPAdes) (version 2) | ecosystem: Environmental > Aquatic > Deep subsurface > Groundwater >... | reverse complement strand
AATCCGAAAATTCAGGACTGGCAGATTGCCACACATTCTACCACCTCCGGCGCTTTGCGCCACCTCCGCCGGCGGAGGAGAAGACAATCACCCTCCCTCAATCCCTACCCTTAAGGGCACGCGTCCCATCAAGGGAGGGAAGATCACACGGGAACAAAGCCGGGTGTGGCCAATGATCAACTGCGCCTCTGTCCCTGCAACCGTTCGCGGGGAATAAAGCCGTTGCACTCATCCCTTCAATATGCTAAGCAAATCGCCAATTAATGTCCCTATGGGAGCAACCTATGAAGTACGAACCGATTACCATCGAAGAAAAATGGCAGCAAAAGTGGGAAGAAGAAAAAGCTTTTAAAGTCACCGAGGACCTGCAAAAGAAAAAATACTACCTGCTGGAGATGTTTCCCTACCCGTCCGGCAAAATTCATATCGGTCATGTCCGGAATTACACCATCGGCGATGTCGTGGCCCGCTACAAGCGCATGAAAGGGTTTAATGTTCTGCATCCGATCGGCTGGGACGCTTTCGGCATGCCGGCGGAAAACGCGGCCATCGAACACAAAATTCATCCGTCCAAGTGGACTCATGAAAATATCAACCACATGAAACAGCAGCTCAAGCGCATGGGTTTCAGCTATGACTGGGACCGGGAAGTCGCTACCTGCGAACCGGAATATTACAAATGGGAACAGCTGTTCTTTATCTGGATGTATGAAAAAGGTCTGGCCTACAAAAAACGCTCCAGCGTCAACTTCTGCAAAAAGTGCGACACGGTGCTGGCCAATGAACAGGTCGAAGGCGGCCTGTGCTGGCGCTGCGGCACGGAAGTGACGGAAAAAGTTCTCGATCAATGGTTCTTTAAAATCACCGCCTATATCGAAGAACTGCTGGAATACTGCGATAAGCTGCCGGGCTGGCCGGAGCGCGTTATGACCATGCAGAAAAACTGGATCGGCAAAAGCTACGGCTGCGAAGTCGATTTTCCCATGGCCGACGGAAATGGTGCGATCAAGGTTTTTACCACCCGCCAGGACACGCTTTTCGGCGCGACGTTTATGCTGGTGGCCGCCGAACATCCGCTGGTCACCGAACTGGCCAAAGGCAAACCCTGCGAGGGCAGCGTCCGGCAGTTTGTGGAAAAAGTCAAAAAACAGGACAAACTCATGCGGACTTCCGAGTATTATGAAAAGGAAGGCCTGTTTCTGGACTCTTATTGCCTGAATCCGCTCACCGGCTGGAAGATGCCTATTTACGCAGCCAACTTTGTTCTGGCCGATTACGGCACCGGCTGCGTCATGGCCGTCCCCACACATGATCAGCGCGACTTTGAATTTGCCAAGAAGTTCAATCTGCCGCTCGTCGTTGTCATTTCACCAAAAGACAAAACGCTTGATCCGGCCACAATGACCGAAGCCTACGTGGATGAAGGGATCTTGGTCAACTCCGGCCAGTTCGACGGCATGGAAAACACGAAAGTGCTGGAAGCCATCGCCGATTTCCTTACGGCTCAGGGGAAAGGCAAGCGGACGATTCAATACCGCCTGCGCGACTGGGGCATTTCACGCCAGCGTTACTGGGGCGCGCCCATCCCGATGATCAATTGCGATAAATGCGGCATTGTTCCGGTTGCCGAAAAAGACCTGCCGGTTGTGCTTCCGGAAAACGTTGTCTTCAGTCCCGAAGGCGGATCGCCGCTCGCGGCGCTTCCGGAATTTGTCAATACGACCTGTCCCCAATGCGGCGGCCCCGCAGCGCGCGAGACGGACACGATGGACACGTTTGTCGAATCCTCCTGGTATTTTGATCGCTACTGCTGCCCTGACTGCAACACCAAGCCGGGACTGGATCGCAAGGCTCTTGATTACTGGATGCCGGTGGATCAATACATCGGCGGCATCGAACACGCCATTCTGCATCTGCTTTATGCGCGCTTTTACACCAAGATGCTTCGCGACTTCGGCGTGATCGGTGTCGATGAACCTTTCACCAATCTGCTGACGCAGGGCATGGTCTGCAAGGAAACCATGAAGTGCCCCGAGCACGGCTATCTTTTTCCCGAACAGGCGGCGGACGGCAAGTGCCATCTTTGCGGCAAGGACATCATCATCGGCAAAACAGAAAAAATGTCCAAATCCCTCAAGAATGTGATTGACCCGGATTATCTGGTAAAAACCTACGGCGCGGACACGGCGCGCATTTTCTGCCTGTTTGCCGCTCCTCCGGAAAAGGACCTCGAATGGAGCGAGCAGGGCGTCGATGGTTCGTTCCGTTTCCTGAGTCGCCTCTGGCGCATCTTTGACGATTATCTGGAGGACATCAAAACGGTTGCGCCGACAAAAGGAGACATTGCGCTGGAAGGCGACCTCAAGACGCTCAGGCGCAAAACGCATCAAACCATCCGCAAGGTCACGCAGGATATTGAAGACCGCTTCCATTTCAACACGGCCATCAGCGCGGTCATGGAACTGGTCAACACGCTTTACGCCGTCAAACGTCCCGCGAAAGACGATCAAACCGCCCTGTCCGTGGTTCGCGAAGCTCTGGAAACGGCGGTTCTGCTTCTGGCGCCCATCGTGCCGCATATCACCGAAGAGCTCTGGCAAATGCTGGGACATGCCACATCCGTGGCCGATGCGGCCTGGCCCGATTTCGATCCGGCCATCGCCAGCGAAGACGAAATGACGATCGTCATTCAAATCAACGGCAAGCTCAGGAGCCGGATGACGGCGCCCGTTGATGAAGATGCGGAAAAAATCAAGGCCGCCGCGCAGGCCGATGAAAAAATCGTTGCCATGCTTCAGGGGGCAACCATTAAAAAGGTTATTTACGTACCGAAAAAGCTGGTCAACATTGTCGCCGTGCAATAAGGGGATTCATCCATGAAAAAACAAACGAAACCGGTTGCGTTTAAATTCTGGCTTTTCGGCCTGTCCTGCTTTTTGCTGTTTGGCTGCGGTTACGCGTTCGCACCGCAGGGGGAGCATATCGATCAACGCATCAAAAACGTTTACGTCGAACCTTTCGGCAACAAAACCGCGCAGGCGGAAGTGGAAAATTATCTGCGGACGGCATTCATCGATCAACTCATCCGAAACAGCCGTTTCAAAGCCGTGTCCGGCATTGAACAGGCGGATGCGGTGATCAGCGGCAACGTTCTGAATCTCCATACGGAAACGCTTTCCTATCAGAATAACATCCTGGCCGCGGAAGAAAGAATGACCGTGACGCTGGAAGCCAGTTTCCGTGAAAAGGAAAGCGGCAGAATCATCTGGTCTTCGCGGGATATCACGAAAACAGCCGATTATAAGCTGCAGGGCAACATGGATCCGCTGTCCGCAAGAAAGCAGGCTTTGTCCAAACTGACCAAAGACATGGCGGAAAATGCCTTTAATCTGATGATGGCTGATTTTTAGCAACGTCGTGACGCGTATTCATGAAAACTTCTTTATATCAACTGGGACATTTTTTGCTCCGGGGCGCGGATGAAAAGCAGGCAATGAATGCCCGGCTTCCGGCAGCGGAAACGGTCAAAACCATCCATCAGCCTTCTGCATTCTTCAGGGAAATCTCGTCTGATTATCTGCTGGCGTCGGATGCGTCAACAGACGTCTCCTGCGATCCACAAGCCTTGAGAAGGCTCCTGCTGGTTGCCCGCGAGACGCAGGCCGGACTCATCTACCCGGATTTCCTGACCGCGACAGGAGACCGTCTTGTCCCGCGTCCGTTGAATGATTATCAGGCAGGATCCATTCGCGACGATTTCAATTTCGGGCCTTTTTTCATTCTTTCGACGGCGGCCGTCAAAACCGCTCTGAAAAAATACGGGGGGCTTCCCCGGGATGCCTCCGCCGCCTTTTACGATTTGCGTCTGAAAATATCGCTGGACGCCGCCATCCTGCATCTGCCGGAGTTTCTCTACACGGCGTCCGTTAAAAAGCAGGAAACAGCTTCAGCGGGAAAAGCCGAAGCGCATTTCGACTATGTCGCAAAAGAAAATTTCATCCGCCAGAAAAAATTCGAAAAAATCGCCACCCGGCACTTAAAGCGAATCGGCGCGCATCTGGCGGCGCGCAAACAAACGGTGAAACCGTCAGGGGCGGATTTTTCCGCCGAAGCCAGCATTGTCATCCCCGTTCTCAACCGAAAAAAAACGATTGCCGACGCGCTGACCAGCGCTCTTACGCAAAAAACAAATTTCGCTTTCAATGTCATCGTCGTGGATAACCATTCGACGGACGGCACGACCGGTATGATAAAAAAGCTTGCCGCAAGATATTCCAACGTTCATCACCTCATTCCGGCGCGGCGCGACCTGGGCATCGGCGGTTGCTGGAATGAGGCGATTTATTCGCCGCACTGCGGACGGTATGTCGTGCAGCTCGATTCCGACGACCTTTACCATTCACCGCACACCCTTCAGAAAATCGTGGACACCCTGCGCAAAGGTCATTATGCGATGGTCGCAGGATCCTATACGCTGGTCAATGAAAGGCTGAAGCCCATCCCGCCCGGCCTGATCGACCATCGGGAGTGGACAAGCCAAAACGGCCACAACAATCTCTTGCGGGTCAACGGCATGGGCGCGCCGCGCGCTTTTGATACCGCCGTCATCCGCCGGACAGGTTTTCCGAACGTGAGCTACGGTGAAGATTACGCCGTCGCGCTCCGGTTGTCGCGCGAATATAAAATCGGCAGGATCCATGAAAGCCTGTATCTGTGCCGCCGCTGGGCGGATAACACCGACGCGGGCCTGTCCGTCGAAAAACAAAACCGCAATGATGATTACAAGGATTCGCTGCGGACGATGGAAATTCAGGCGAGGCAATTATTAAATGCCGGTGAAAGATCCGTCCGGCACAAAAGCATTAAAAAGGACATCGAGCATCGTCATTCCCACGGATACGATTTTGCACGGAAATATGACGACGACATAAGCATCAAAAAGTCCATCAAGGATCGTCATTCCCGCGGAGGCGGGAATCCAGAATTTATCAATAACAGCGAATCCCCTGTTGCATCCGGCTTGCCGGAAAAAACAGGACGGCGCAACATTCATCCGGAACCTCTTCCCTCCGGTCAAATATTTGCCGAATTCCCCGGAAAAGATGATACGACGCTTCCTGCGCTGTGCCGCAACTTTTATAATTCGCAAAAGAAAAGCTGGCCCACACTGGCCGCAGCCTGCCGCGATCTGACATTGGTTCAGGAAAGAGAACTGTCCTGCGGCAACTACAAAATCATCCTGCAATACAATCCCGCCCGCGCCGCAAGCAGCGGCGCCGCCGTGGATAAGGCATCGATCCAGAAACGTCCCTGTTTTCTCTGCGACGCCAACCGCCCCGCTGACCAGGCCGGCATCCTGTACCGAAGCAAGTATCTGATCCTCTGCAACCCCGCGCCGATTTTTAAGAGGCATTTCACCGTTGTCGCACGCAAGCACCGGCCGCAGGAAATTACGTCCTCTCTGAACAGCCTTCTGCAAATCGCCTGCGACGCGTCGCCGGATTATACCGTTTTTTACAACGGCCCGGCCTGCGGAGCGTCCGCGCCCGATCATCTGCATTTTCAGATGGTTCCCTTCCGGTCGCTTCCCTTCCTGAATCCGCCAAAGGGTACGCGGCCCGTAAAAGAGATTTCATCCATGCGATACAGAGCGGGAGAAGGGTCTGACCGGTCTGTGATGGTTCTGGAATCTGAAAATGCCGACACGCTGAAAGAACAATTTCTGTATTTATTGAAATGCGCCGGACAGATTCTTGAAACCGCGGAGGAGCCGCTGGTGAATGTCCTGTGCACTTTCCGGAAAGATTGCTGGCAATTGATGATTTTTCTGCGCCGAAAGCACCGCCCCGATGCCTATTATGCCGCAAAAGACGCCAATATTTTCGTATCTCCCGGCGCCGTCGATATGGCCGGCGTCGTCATCACGCCAAAGCCCGCGGATTATCAGCGCCTGGACTGCGATACATTGCGGAACATTTACCGCGAAGTATCGCTGGATGAAGGGACATTGAGGGCCATTGTCAATAAATGGTTATCAGCAGACGGTCAAACTGGATACCGGCCTGCGCCGGTATGACGGGACAGGAGTTTATACAAATGCATGAAGAAGAAATCGTGATCGACAGCGCCTTGAGCTTTGCCGAAGCCATTGACGGCAGCACCGCCCCGCTCTCCGTTATCGATTCGTTATCCCTGGTTGATGTCATCTATTATTCTTTTGACGGGCTGCGTCATCAGGGTCAGATGATGGTGGACGCAGCGCTGGAAGACGATGTCTATGAAATATTCCTGCTGATCGAAAAGTTAAAATTTCCGGTCGGTAAAGTCATCCCCATTATCGCCTACCGGTGGGAAGACGGCGATTCGATGGCCGACAACAATTCATCCGGCTTTAACTTCCGGGTGATAGAGGGAACCAATAAACTTTCGCTGCACTCTTTCGGACGTGCGATCGACATCAACCCCGTTCAGAATCCGGTGATTTACCCCACCGGCATTATCGCCCCGGACAAAGCGACCTACCGACCCAAAAACAACGGCACGTTCACCGCCGGGCATCCCGTTGTTCAGGAATTTATCAGGCGCGGCTGGCACTGGGGCGGCAATTTCGAACAGCCGAAGGACTATCATCATTTTGAAAAGACGTAACACCGCTTCCCCATCAAAGCGCTGTCTTTGTCGGCCGCGTTGCGCGCCCCCAGACATGGGAAGACCGGCTGGCACGATGATGTCTGCTGTCTCTGCCTTTTCAAAAATCGCCTGTGCGTCATCTTTGAGAGAACCGTATCTACCCACAAGCGGTCGCGTCCAAGCTGTTGATTTCGTCGTCACTCATGACTCTGTCAATATCCAGAAGAATTTTAACACCCTGACCGGATTTTGCCATGCCAAGAATGTAATCTGTATTCAATTTTGATCCGAAGTCGGGTGTATTTTCAATTTCCGCCGCCCTGATGTTAAGAACTTCCGATACGGAATCCACCACGAGCCCCATGGAAATCTTATGATGAAGGGAATCAATCTCCACCACGATAATGCACGTGCGTTCAGTCGATTCGACGCCCGCCATGCCGAATTTCAGGCGCATATCCACAACGGGAATCACCTTGCCGCGTAAATTGATCACACCTTTGATATATTCCGGCGTCTGAGGCACCGGCGTAATCGCCATTAATCCGATAATTTCCTTCACCTTGCGAATCCCGATGCCATATTCTTCGCCTGCCAGTGAAAAGGTCAGATACTTTCCTTCGCGATTGACTTGTTTTTCGGGAACATTGCCTGCTGTCTTACCCTCTGCTGTCTGCATTTTATCTCAGTCTCCTTTGCTGAACTGTTGTGGGAGACGGGGTAAGGGGGAACCCCGCCTCCCGATGGGTAACATTAGAAATCCTTGAACCCATCTTTATCAAAAGGAATCACATCTTCCGGACGAACCGTTTTACGCTTTTTCAGGGTGGCAGCTCCGGCGGAAAGCAACTTCCTGGCAAATGGTTTGCCCTGCTTTTTCACAATCGGCTTTTCCTCATCACCCGATGGTTTGCGGAATGCAGGACTGCTGCCGGCACGGTTGTCGCCATCAACAATCGTTACCAGTTGTTCCACATTATTCTTCATCTGGGAGGCCTGGGCATTCATCTCTTCCGCGGCGCTGGCTGACTCTTCGGAATTGGCCGCTGTCTGTTGAACGACTTTGTCCATCTCCGCCACCGCCTTGCCGATCTGGCCTATCCCCTGCGCCTGTTCCGACGATGCCGCGGCAATCTCATCGATCAGTTGACCTATCTTGCTCGAAATCGTCACGTTCTCTTTGAAACCCTGTTGCGTCTGCTCGGTCAGTTCACGACTGTTCTTAACCGTCACAATCGTATTCTCAATAAGATTTGCCGTGTTTTTGGCTGCATCGGCCGACCGCATCGCCAGATTCCGAACTTCATCGGCCACGACCGCAAAGCCCGCCCCGGCCTCGCCTGCTCTCGCCGCCTCCACGGCCGCATTCAACGCCAACAAATTCGTCTGAAAGGCTATTTCATCTATGGTCTTGATGATCTTCCCCGTCTCTTCGCTGGACTTCGTCACTTCCTGGATCGCCGTCACCATGCGATTCATCTGATCGCCAACTTTATCCACAATCTGCTTTGCTTCGCCGGTCAGGGCTTTCGCCTGCGCCGCGTTATCGGCGTTTTGTTTCGTCATGGAAGCCATCTCTTCCAGCGAAGCAGACGTTTCCTCCAGGGCGGATGCCTGTTCCGATGCGCCTTCCGCCAGGCTCTGGCTGGCCGTCGCCACCTGAGATGCCGCCACCGCTACCTGCTCGGATGCATCATTAAGCTCTTTGGAGATATTGTCGATGGGCAGGGAAATACTCCGGGCGAAGAAAGAAACACTCACTACGGCAATCGCCAGAAAAATAAGACCGATAATGATGATAACCCACATGATATGATAAGCGGGAGCCATGAATTCACTGTAATCCTGAGTCACGCAGACCCCCCAGCCGGACAGGGGCACCGGAGCAAAACCAGCCATTTTCTTCACACCCATGAAGGTATATGGCTCCGCACCGGTTTCTCCCGCAATCACTCTTTGACTAAAGGCCTTCATTCCTTCCTGTTTCATGGTATTAATTTCCAGAATAAACTCTTTTTTGGGATGAGCGATGGCCAGACCTGTGTTATCAATGGCAAAACCGTACCCTGTTTTACCAAGCTTTGCCGCCGCAATCTTATCCGACAAAAAATTGATATTGACGGTTGCGCCGACCACGCCCACGATTTTATTATCTCTCGAATAAATCGGCGCGGCAAAGGGGATTGCGATCATACCGCTTGCTTTGGATTTGACCACCGCTCCGACGGATACATTCCCTTCTTTGGCCGCCATGACATAATCTCTGTCCGAAATATTAATGCCCTTATTCAGATACTTGCCATCCCGCCCGTCAGCCACGATCGACCCGTCAAGTCCCACGATATAAACCACTTCGTAGTCCTCTCCTTTTTTCTGCAGCATGGCCGTCAATTCCTTCGTGGCTTTTTTGGCCTGCTCTCCATCTTTGATACCGTTGAAATGCTCGGTAGCGGCCGCAATCACAACCTCCCGTTGGGATGTTTGAACCATAATCTTCATTTCTTCCTGCACAGCCAGATTGGCCATGTGCGCAAGACCTTTCGCCATTTCCTGCGACTGTGACACTGACATTTCTTCCAGCGATTTACTGGACTTATAGGCGGAAAACCCTCCGATCACCAGCAACGGCACCAGTACAATCAGTATTCCACCCATCATCATCTTGAAACGTAAAGACCGATTTTTCATATTCTCTCCTCATTTTTGAAATAAATTTTATTATCAGGATTATTCCCTTTTTTGCACTTCATACACCTTGTCGTACAGGCTGACCATCCTTTTTAAAACACCACCCAAATGCTTAAAATCACTCTCCGCGGAGGCAATGAACCGCGGACACAAAATATACGCCCTCTCCAATACCTCCTGATCGCTATCCGGCAAGACCAGCACAACCCTGAGTTCTTTCAAAATATCTCCCAGATAGATAATCTCCATGAGTTCCGCTCTTGTGCCCACGTAAAGAACGGCAACACTGACATCGCAAAGAGGTCTATGCAACCATTCCGAAAGTTCACCAATAGAATGACACATGATAATCCGACAATCGGGGATGGCGGTTTTAATAATCTCCGGGAGACTCGATTCCGGTTCAATTTCTTTGGGTAAATAAAGTATCAGCGCCACCGGTAAAATCCTTTTTTTGTTATGAGAAGTAATCCACTGTCGCTCCCAGTATTCAATAAGCGTGCCAGATAATGTTTTATTAAAAACACTGTGATTACTTGTTGATGGAAGTATGGAGGAGAATGGCTGAAAACGGTCGTAAAGGATTGGGACGGTAAAAGCGTACGGAGTGCGGTTTTACCGTATCATTCAGGAACTGAAGCGCGCCTGAACTGTTTAACCCTTTATCGGAATGCGATGTTTTCTTAAAATCTCATAGAACCGGGTCCGGCTGAGGTCGGCAATGCGGCAGGCATGTTCAATATCGCCTCCGGTTGATTTCAACAGATCTTCCATGTATTTTTTTTCAATTTGGGCATAGGTGGATTCACGCAGTTCTTTGAGCTTAGGTAAATTTGATACGGCGACAATCCCGGCTGTAAAATTGTGGGGCAACTCCTGTCCCGTCTTGCTTTGCGCCAGTTTCACGCGGATATCGCTGGGCAGATGCCTGCCGAAAAGCGTCGGCGCGGACAGAGCGGCGGCAATGGCCCTCTCAATGGCATTCACCAGTTCCCTCACATTGCCCGGCCAGAGGTAGGAAAGCAATGCCTCCCGAAAATCCGGCGAAAGGGTTTTGGGTTCAATCCGGCTGCGCTTACAAATTCGGGCCGTGTGATAGATGGCTATTTCAATGAGATCATCAAGATGTTCTCTCAGCGGCGGCGCCTCGAGTGTAATTGAACGGATGCGGAAAAGAAGATCTTTCCGGAAATACCCTTCCTCAACCAACTGTTCCAAATCGCGGTTTGTGGCGGCAATCAGCCGGAAATCGCTTTCTACTTCTTTAGCGCCGCCCAGAGGACGAAAACTGTGCTCCTGAAGAACCCGCAGAAAACTTTTCTGGATCGTCAGCGGAAGTTCACCGATTTCATCCAGAAATAAAGTTCCGCCGTGGGCCTGCTTGACCAGTCCGTCACGGCGACCGTCCGCTCCGGTAAAAGCGCCTTTTTCATAGCCGAAAAGAGCACTCTCCGTCAGATTTTGCGTGAGCGCGGCGCAATCAACAATCACAAAGCCTTTGCCTGCGCGGGAACTGTTTTCATGAATCGCCTTGGCAAAGAGTTCCTTGCCCGTGCCCGTCTCACCGGTAATTAAAACATTGGCGTCACAGGACGCCGCTTCGGCAACCAGATTATGGCATCTCTTCATTTGCGTGCTTCTACCGATGATGCCGCTGAGCTTGAGATTGACGTTCGGATGTTTCTTCTGCTTTTCTTCCCGGTATTGCAATGCCCTCAGCAAAGGAAGCGTCATCGAACTGATCGAGGATGGCTTTTGAATATAATCCCAGGCGCCGCTGTTAATGGCTAATTCCGCTCCGTTTGCGGTTCCGGCGCCCGTTAAAATAATCACTTCCGGCTCAGACGCCGTGTCACGAATCTCAGCCAGTTTATCCAGACCGTTGCCGTCGGGAAGCCGAACATCAAGAAAAACAACGTCAAAAGACCCGGCGGAAACAAGTTTCAGGCCGTCTGCCAGGTTATGCGCACAGGATATAATATGTCCATCCGCTTTCAGGGCGCTGGACAATAACCGGCAAAACATTTCGTCGTCGTCAATAATGAATATTTTGGCCATGCTGCATTTCCTTAATTTATCGTTTATCCAGCACCCGTCTGACACGTAAACCCAAATCCTTTAATAAAAGCGGTTTGAGAACAAGCTCCCGGATATTAAGTTTTTCGACCTCCTCGGTTGATATGGCATCGCTGTATCCCGTGCATAAAATAACCGGCAGTTCCGGACGGACCTTGAAAAACTCCCGGCTCAGCTCGGCGCCGGTCATCTGCGGCATGGTCATATCGGTAATGACCAGATCGAACCTTTCCGGATTTTTCTGAAACAACCGGAGCGCCCTTTCACTGCTGGTTGTCGCCGTAATCGAGTACCCCAATTTCTGAAAGAATATCTTCACCATTTTTACCAGCACGGCTTCATCATCCACAAAAAGGATTCTTTCATCGCCTTTCAGTTCCGTATCGTCCCGATGGCCTTCTTCAACCTGTTTCTCCAGGGGAATGCGCGGAAGATAGATCGCAAAGGTTGTGCCTTCGCCTACCGTGCTTTGGACGTCAATTCCGCCGCCGTAACTTTTGACGATGCCGTAGATAACGGACAACCCCAGTCCGGTTCCTTCTTTGCCTTTTTTCGTGGTGAAGAAAGGATCAAATATTCTATCGCGAATGGCCGGATCAATTCCGCAACCGGTGTCCCGGACCGCCAATTGGACATAAGGTCCGGGCTGCAAATCAGGTTGCAGGGAGAGCCCGGCCGCGTCAATGTCCATATTGGAAAGATGGACATCCAGCATGCCGCTTTTCCCCGTCATGGCCTGCGCGGCGTTTGTGCATAGATTCATGATGATCTGGTGAATTTGTGTCGGGTCGGCCAGTACGGTTGTCGGTTCCCTGGTAATCCGCTGCTGCATTTCTATGGTTGTCGGCAGCGTGGCGCGGAGCAGAGTCAGGGTCTCTTGAATGATGATCCCGATATCCACCGGATGTCTTGCCTGTTCCCGCTGACGGCTGAAAGACAGAATCTGATTGACCAGGTTTTTCGCCCGCTCGGATGCCTGAAGCACCTGATCAAGATAATCCCGTCGGACGGTCTGACGGGATTCGTTGATGGCCATTTCGGTAAAGCCCATCATGGACGCCAGGATATTATTAAAATCGTGGGCGATCCCGCCGGCCAGCGTGCCGATGGCCTCCATTTTCTGGGCCTGGATCAACTGCTTCCGGAGATGATCCTTTTCCTTTTGCATTTTTTTCCGTTCAGTAATATTTCTTCCGGCAAGCAGAATATCCACCGGCTTGCCGTTTTCATCCCGGATAAAAGAACCGGTCACTTCGATCCAGACCGTACCGCCGTCCTTGTGATAAACTTCCACCTCAACCGTCCTTGACCGGCGTGAATCGAGCGGTTTCCCGCTGAATTCGGCAGCCAGCTCTTCGGCAAGAAGCTTTTCCACCAGGGCATACGATTCCGGAACGACTTGTTCTCTGACCGGCAGGGTCATGATCTCTTCGGGAGTGCGTCCTGTTACCCGGACGCTGGAGGGGCTGCGGTATTTGTAACGCAAATTCAGATCCATGACCCAAATAATATCGTGCATATTTTCCACGATCATCCGGCAGCGTTCTTCACTTTTGCGAAGTTTATTCTCCGTTCTTTTCCGATCAGTGATGTCTTCATAAAAACCGTCGTAACGAATAATGCGGCCATCTTTGTCTCTGATGGATCTGGCATTGATGTCGATGAGTATTTCTTTCCCGTCTTTTCTTTTACAAAGAAGTTCATAATGCTGCACGATTCCTTCGGTATTGATTACCCGGTAAAAGGCAAACCGGTCTTCAGGATTCGCGTAGAGTTTTACGACATTATCCAAACTGTCCGTAAGAGCCGAAGGCGAATCGTAGCCGAATATTCTGGCCATGGCCGGATTGACGCTGAGAAATTTACCCTCCGGCGTGGTTTGAAACATTCCTTCGATGGCGTTCTCAAAGATCGTCCGGTATTTTTCTTCGCTTTCCCTCAAATCCTGCTCGGCCTGCGTCCGTAAAATAGCGGCGCCGATCTGCCGTGCAATGGACTCTAAGGCGTTACGGCTCGGCGCGGGAATGTCGTTGTAAATCCGCGACGCGACGCTGAGGCAGCCGATAATGCGCCCCTTGCCGCCAAAGGGAATCACGGCGGCGGAATGGATTTGTTCTCTGTTGATGTCCGCGGATTGCATATCCTGTATGAATTGTCGATTGATATAAACCGGTTTGCCGTCCAGAATTTTTTTTGTTCTTTCAGAACCGGTCAGGATTTTGTCGGCCAGGATGCTGAAGTCGCTGGAAACGCCCAGAATCGAAATTAATTTCAGTTCTCCGGTGACTTCATCAAAAACATAGATGCCGCCCGCATCGAGTTTGGATAATTTGATGGCCGTTTCCAGGCATAATCTGAGCGCATCCGTCAACAGAAAAACTTTATCCAGCGCCCGTCCCAGATCATTCTCCGCCCTGATAATAGCTTCAGCTTCTTTGCGATCGGTAACGTCCCAATTGGTTCCTCTGGTGCCGGTATATTGTCCCTCTTTATTGAAGACCGGAACACAAGCGTGATTGATCCAGCGGATTTCTCCGTCCGGACAGATAATGCGTAATTCCATTTCGCCGGGCTTTTGCTTTTCATAAGCCTCCCTGATATGGGCTTCGAATATCGGCAGATCATCCGGGTGGACCATCTTAGCGATAAGACGGGGGTCTTTTAAGATATCCGCCAAACGAAAACCGGTGGAATGGAACCACGAATCGGTAAGGTAAACATCCTCATCGCGGGAATGCAACCAGAATTCCCCGTAATAAGCGTGCCCTGCCGTTGTTTGAACGTTTTTGTCCAGTCGCTTAAGGCTCATTTCAGTTTTTTGCCTCTGTCCAGGTAAAGATTTAACGGGGCGTTATAATGGTTTCAGGTTTCATGGATAATGCCACTTTTCCTTAATCTTATCAACCGAAGTATTTTGTATCCGGCAAATAATCTTCCCTGGCCGGAGAAAACACTTCCACGGCAACCGAGTCCTTCAGAACGTCAGCGCTGTGCTCAACATTCATCGGAATGCACCAGCTGTCGCCGGCCTGAGTGTCATACAGTTCGCCGTCCACTTTAAAAACCATATGGCCGCTCACCAGATACCCGGTCTGCTCGTAAGGATGGGAATGTTTCGGCACAATGGCGCCCTTTCTCAACAGGAATTCTCCAAGCAATGTTCTTTCGCCATAGACCAGCGTCTTCTGCTCGATTCCGTTGATCCTCATTTCATAACCGTTTGCATTCTTTTTATAAAACATCCTCATCCCTCTTTTCTATTTCGTGAACCCTGAACCCTGAACCTTTTTTGTATCTTTAGCCTAATTTCACAAACATATCAAGCGCAGGCAGGCTGTGAAAATCCGCCTGAAAACCAGTCCGGGCGGACTTGACAAATTGATTCCTTAGTGCCATGCAATCAAAAAAAGGAGATAAACTTATGCCGGAAATTGTCGCGTTTTCCAAGGAAGGGAATATTGGTCTGATCACCATCAATCATCCTCCGGTGAATGCCCTGTCTCAGGCTGTGCGGTCGGGCATCAGGGCTTGCGTCGAAAAAGGCATTGCCGATCAGGAAGTAGCGGCCATGATCATTCTCTGCGAGGGGCGCACCTTTATCGCGGGAGCGGACATCCGTGAATTCGGCAAACCGCCCCTGGAGCCTCACTTGCCGGATGTCTGCCGGTTTATTGAAGATTCTCCAAAACCGGTCATCGCGGCGATTCACGGAACAGCCCTGGGCGGCGGTCTGGAAATAGCGCTGGGCTGTCATTTCCGTCTGGCCGTATCCGGCGCAAAGGTGGGTTTTCCGGAAGTCAACCTGGGCCTTCTGCCCGGCGCCGGCGGCACGCAGAGACTGCCGCGACTGGCGGGCGTCCGGGCGGCGCTGGACCTGATCACCTCCGGTGCGCCGATTGCCGCGGTCAGAGCCAAATCTCTGGGAATTCTTGATGCCGTGACCGACGGCGATCTCAAAACCGAAGCGCTGGCTTTTGCCAGAAAGATTATCGATGAAAAACTGCCAATTCGTAAAGTCGGTTCTCTTCCGGTCACGGTGGATTCTCCTTCCGTTTTTGATGACTTTGCCAAAAGCATATCCCGCAGGTCGCGCGGCTTTCTCGCGCCGTTCAAGTGCATCGAAGCAATCCGGGCCGCCGCGGAATTGCCTTTTGACGAAGGGATGAAGCGGGAGCGCGAAATATTTCTTGAATTGAAAGCCTCGGACCAGTCCAGAGCACAGCGTCACGTTTTCTTTGCCGAGCGCGAAGTAATCCGCATTCCCGGTCTGCCCGATGATCAGAAAACCCGCGAGGTTAAATCCGTCGGCATCATGGGCGCGGGAACCATGGGCGGCGGCATTGCCATGTGCTTTGCCAATGCAGGGATTCCGGTCACGCTGCTGGACGTCCAGCCGGAATTTCTGGACAAAAGTCTTGCCGTCATCAAAAAGAATTACGGCGGCACGGTGGCAAAGGGCAGACTCACCCAGGAAGTCATGGACAGACGCATGTCCCTCATTCGCCCGACGCTGGCTTACGATGATTTCAAGAATGTCGATCTGGTCATTGAAGCCGTTTTTGAAGATATGGCCGTTAAAAAGGATGTGTTTATAAAACTCGACGCCGTCTGCAAACCGGGAGCGATCCTCGCGTCGAACACCTCCTACCTGAATATTGACGACATCGCGGCTGTAACCAAAAGGCCGCAGGATGTCATGGGAATGCATTTCTTCAGTCCCGCCAACGTGATGAAACTGCTGGAAAATGTGCGCGGCGCGAAAACGTCGCCGGAAGTCTATGCCACGGCCATGAAGGTCGGCAGGGCCGTCGGCAAAGCGCCGGTGCTGGTCGGCGTCTGCGACGGTTTTGTCGGCAACCGCATGCTGGCCAAACGCACGCGTGAATGCGGCTTCATGCTGGAAGAAGGCGCGCTGCCCTGGCAGATTGACAAAGTGATTTATGATTTCGGCTTCCCGATGGGCCCTTACGCCATGGGCGACATGGCCGGACTCGATATCGGCTGGCGCAACCGCAGGGCCAAGTTTGATCTGCTTTCGCCCCGGGAGAAGTCCTGCAATATCCTCGATAAAATCTGCGGGATGGGACGCTTCGGCCAGAAAACCGGATCCGGTTTTTACAAATATGATGAAAAGCGCAATCCGACGCCCGATCCCCTGATTGAGGATTTGATTATCCGGCACTCGCAGGAAGCCGGCATCACCCGGCGCGTGATTTCCGATCAGGAAATCATCGAACGCGCCGTTTACGCCATGATTAATGAGGGGGCAAAGATTCTGGAAGAAGGCATCGCCATGCGTCCGCTGGACATTGATATCGTCTGGATTTACGGCTACGGCTTCCCGAGGTACCTGGGGGGGCCCATGTTCTACGCCGACACGGTGGGGCTGAAAAAAGTTTATGACGCGATTCTGAAATACAAGGATAGGGTTGGCCCCCAATATTTCACACCGTCGCCGCTTCTGGAAAAACTGGCGAAAGAGGGAAAAGGATTTTATTCGATATAGCCCGATCGAATGGTATCTGAATCGTACGGATCGTAAAAAAACCCCTCAGCCGTCGTGCATCATCGGCTGAGGGGTTTAAAAAATTCTAAAACATCATGATTATTTAATCAAATCATCCACAATTTTCAGAGCAGCATCGATATCTGCCTTGTTCCATGGACTGCTCTTGCTTGTGTACCTTATATATTTGATCTTTTTGTCTTTACCGACCAATACAAACACCGACTTGCCTTTGCAACTGCCCAGATTCCAGGTTTTGGCGAGCGTATTATCAACATCGGTCAGGATGGTGCTTTTATATTTTTCGATCTTTCCCTTGACTATTTTTCGAATAACAAAGTTGGGCGCAACAGAGTCCTTCATGTTGGCAACACCCAGTCCCCTGTACACGGCCTTGTCGTATTTTTTTGCCTTCATCGCGTCGTTCATCGGATCGCCCAGATCAGACACGCTGGAGTCGGCATAGGTTACGGCAATCACGTGAGTGCCAAAATCCGGAATAGTGGCGGGGTTATCATCAGCATCCCTGATATTTGGATTAGAGACAACCTGTCCCACTGAAGCGGCAATGACAGACCCTGCGCTGACAGTAAAAGCAATTATTGCACAACAAACAACAACCAGACTTTTCCATAAAAACGATCTACTCATACATAAACCTCCTTTAAAATTAGATAAACACTTCTGTCACGGCACTGACTATAGGAAAGCAATTCGCGTCTGTCAATCAAAATTATCCTACTTCACTCTTGTCCAGTAATGGCTTTCGCTGAAGAAAAGAAAACTGGCTGTAACCATTAGTTTATTTGGAGAAACCTGCGTGACGGTGCATTTATATTCTTTGCCTTCATCGAAATCGTAAACTTTCCCTAAATATCTGCCGGCTTCTTTTTTAAGATTCCAGAGAATCGGCATCCCCATAAGCGGCTTATTTTTTCTTTCATTCTTGCAAGCCTTGCAGAGCGCATTCGCGGGCCGTGTGGAAAGCTTTACAATTTTGCCATGATAAACACCGTCTTTTTCAAAGACTTCGACCTGTGCTCTTTCTTTGCCTTTGTCATTGCCTTTCAGAATCGGCATAGACCATATCCCCGCAAGGGATGGGTCAGCCGCCGGCAATACGCCGGGAAAAGCGAATAATATAAAAATTGCTATAATGAAAACAAACGCCCTTTTCATAATGTTCTCCTCCTTAAATCCTTTGGCTGCAATTCCGTCCCGCGCAAGCATATGTCATGTGCAATGCGGTTTCAGCGCAGGGGGGAATCTATTGTTTTGGATTTTCAATGTAAGCAATCGCCGCGTTAATCCTTTGCATAACACGATCCTTGCCGAGCGTAACCATCACTTCATCAATGCCGGGGCTGACGGTTTTTCCGGTCAGCGCCACCCGCAGCGGCTGGGCGATCACCTTGAATTTGATTCCCTGTTCTTCGATAAAAGCCTTGAGGAATGCTTCCAGCCCTTCTTTGCTGAAGTTCTGTAAAACCGGAATCGCTGCAGCCATCGCTCTTAAATAAGCGGCCACTTCGGGGGTTAAAAACTTTTGCGCGGCTTGTTCCTCATATTGAATCTGATTTGTAAAATAGAAATTCGCCGCACCGGCCAGTTCCACCAGGGTTTTGACGCGCGGCTGCAGGTCGGCGATGACTTTTTGAGTAAAAGCGGCATCATGAACATCGGCGTCGGCAGGCCACAGGGGCTTCATTTCGTCCATTAATTTCTCCGGCGTCGCTTCCTTTATGTAATGCGCATTCAGCCAGTTCAATTTTTCGGGATTGAAAACGGCGGGGGATTTGCCGACGGTATCCAGCGTAAAATACTCAATCAGTTCTTTTTGTGAAAAAATTTCCTGGTCTCCGTGCGACCAGCCCAGACGAACCAGATAATTCACAAGCGCTTCCGGCAGATAGCCCATTTCTTTGTAGGCCATAACGGAGGTGGCGCCATGGCGTTTGCTCAAACGGGCCTTGTCCGATCCCAGGATCATCGGGACGTGGGCAAATTTTGGCACCTCAAAACCCAGCGCCTGATACATCAGAATCTGCCGTGGGGTATTGTTGACGTGGTCGTCGCCGCGAATGACGTGCGTGATGTTCATGAGCGCGTCATCGATGACAACGGCAAAATTGTACGTTGGATACCCATCGCCACGTTCAATGATTAAATCGTCCAACTCCTCGTTATTAAAACTGATATTTCCTTTAATGAGATCTTCCACAATCGTGACGCCGGTATCCGCTCCGCGAAATCGCACAACGCTCCCCGTTGATTTCTTTAAGTTTTTATCCCGACAGGCGCCGTCGTATTTGGGCTTTTTCCCGGTGGACAGGGCCTCTTTCCTTTTGTTTTCAAGCTCTTCAGGTGTGCAGGTGCAGACGTAGGCCTTGCCTTCCTGAATCAGTTTCCGCACCATGTCGCGGTGCAGATCGACGCGCTGCGCCTGAAAATGCGGTCCTTCATCCCAATTCAGGCCCATCCAGGTCATGGCATCCAGAATGGCTTTCGTGGATTCGTCGGTTGAACGCTGCTGATCGGTGTCTTCAATTCTTAAAACAAATTCGCCGCCGTGATGACGGGAGAAAAGCCAGTTAAAAAGAGCGGTTCGGGCTCCTCCGATGTGCAGATAGCCGGTCGGTGACGGGGCAAAACGTGTGCGTATTTTGGTGATCATATTGTTTCCCTTGATTTTTGCGTTGTTATAGGGTTGCCGCTTATCATTTGTCAAGTGCCTTTTGCTTTTCAGGCAGCAAATTATGCTTGACAACACAGTCATTTTATCATTTACTCACCGGCTTGATGCGGTTGGCATAATTTTTTAAACAAGGCAGTAAAGGTTCCATGTCCGATTCTTTGAAAATTAATCTGACGATTCTTCCGGAGGAAGGATTGCGGTTGACTTTTTCCGAGGGCGCCGCCTGGTTCAAAGAATGTTTTTCTGATCATGAACTGCCTGAGTTTTCGCTGGTTACGGCGGACATTAACTGTCTGATCACCAAATCGGGTGACACCGTTTATATCCGGGGGGAGCTGGCGGCGCAAATCAGACAGGCATGCGACCGTTGTCTGGAGCCTGCAACGGTTCCCATCAGCGGTGATTTTTCCTATACCCTTGTTCCGGAAAAGGCGGAAACCGCTGAAGAGCTGGAACTTTCCGCGGAAGAGTTGGAAAAGGGTTATTATCAAGGTGATTTTATAGATTTAGCGCCTATTATCCGTGAGCAGATTGTCCTGCAGGCGCCAATGAAAATTCTCTGCGCCGATGATTGCAAGGGCCTGTGCCCGCATTGCGGCGCTAATTTGAATACAGCTTCATGCAACTGCCGTTTAGATGTTGTCGATCATCGCCTGGCAGTGCTGAAAAACTTTAGAGTAAAAAATTAATTAAAAAAGAGGATGATTTACCATGCCAAATCCAGTAAAAAGACATTCCAAAACAAGACGCAATACCCGAAGGGCGCACGACTTTTTAAAACAGCCTGCCATGTCGGTCTGTCCGCAATGCAATGAACCGAAAATGCCTCATCGCGTATGCCCCACCTGCGGCACGTATAAAGGCAGAGAAGTGATTGCGGCGGATAAAATTTCCTAAAGCAGCGTCGCCGTTTTCAGAAAAATGCCGGCGGTCTTTGTGACGGTTGATTACTTCCCCGGCGGAATCCTCCGGCAGAAACCGGCTGATTCAGTCTCGGATAATCAGGGTGGCCCTTGTCATAACTATTTAGTCTAATTTTGGACTGGAGGAGAAAATTCATGTCATTAGAAGAAAAAGTCATTAAACTTGTCATCGAACAACTGGATGTGACCCCGGAACAATGCAAGCTGGAAGCGTCATTTATCGATGATCTCGGCGCTGATTCTCTGGATCTGGTTGAACTGGTCATGGAGATGGAAGAAGTTTTTGGCGTAGAAATCGCCGACGAAGAGTTGGAAAAAATCAGAACCATCAAAGACGTCGTCGATTTTCTTCGGCAAAAAGGCGCTAATTAATTGATTTCAGCACAGGATGATTGACCATGAAAAGGCGTGTCGTTGTAACAGGCCTCGGTGCTTTGACTCCCCTTGGCAACTCGGTTTCGGAATCATGGACGGGCGCTGTTGCGGGAAAATCCGGAATCGGTCCCATTACCCGGTTTGACGCCGCCGCTTTCAGTTCCAGAATCGCAGGCGAAATAAAAAATTTTGATCCTCTACAGTATGTCGATAAGAAAGAAGTCCGGCGCTACGACAACTTTGCCATTTATTCGATAGCCGCGGCGCAAATGGCCATGGACGATGCGGCGCTGACCATCGGCCCCGAAATTGCCGAGCGGGTTGGCGTGATTATCGGTTCCGCCATTGGCGGCGCTTACACCCTGGAAGAAGAGGCCAGGGTGCTCCATACCTCAGGTCCCCGTAAAGTCTCTCCTTTCGCTGTTCCCGCTATTCTGGCCAATCTCGCGTCCGGCCATGTCTCCATACGTTTCGGCGCCAAAGGCCCGATCAATTGTTCTGTAACGGCCTGCGCCACGGGAACGACGTCCATCGGTGACGCATACAGAACCATTGTTTACGGAGATGCGGATGCCATGATTGCCGGAGGCGTCGAAGCAGCCGTGACGCCGCTGGGCGTCGGCGGATTCTGCGCCATGCGCGCGCTCTCGACCCGAAATGATGAACCTCAAAAAGCCAGCCGTCCTTTCGACAAGGGACGCAATGGTTTTGTCATATCCGAAGGCTGCGGCATTTTGATTCTGGAAGAATTATCCTTTGCTCTCCGGCGCGGCGCAAGGATTTACGCCGAGATAATCGGCTACGGCTGCACATCCGACGCATTTCATATGGCGCAGCCGCCGGCCGGGCATGAAGGCGCGGGCCGCAGTATGCAGGTGGCCATCAAAGACGCCGGCTTGAAAACGACCGACATTGATTATATCAATGCCCATGGCACCTCCACGCTCCTCAATGATCTTTATGAAGCGCAGGCCATTAAGACGGTTTTCGGTGAGCACGCGAAAAAGCTGCTGATCAGCTCGACCAAGTCGATGACGGGCCACATGCTGGGAGGCACGGGCGCGGTCGAGGCGATTTTTTCCGTCAAAGCGCTTCAGGAAGGCGTCATTCCACCAACCATCAACCTGGAAGATCCGGATGAGGAATGCGATCTGGACTTCGTGCCGAATGTCGCCAGACACAAGGAAATCAATACCGCCATGTCCAACAGTTTTGGCTTTGGCGGCGTCAACGCTGTTATTGTATTGAAGAAATATATAGAATAGTTCTTTTCGGAGGAATTTTCATTCATGTCATTACTAGATCAGATTGATCCGGAAGTCGCTAACGCCATCCAGCTGGAAACAAGACGTCAAGCGGGAAAGTTGGAACTCATCGCCTCGGAGAATTTTGTCAGTGAAGCCGTTCTGGAAGCCCAGGGCTCCGTGATGACGAATAAATACGCCGAGGGTTATCCGGCCAAACGCTATTACGGCGGCTGTGAATATGTTGATATCCCCGAAAGTCTGGCGATTGAACGCTGCAAGAAACTCTTCGGCGCTGAAGAAGTTAATGTTCAGCCGCATTCGGGCACACAGGCCAATATGGCCGTCTATTTCGCCGCCTGCTCTCCCGGTGATACCGTTCTCGGAATGAATTTGTCGCACGGCGGCCATCTGTCGCACGGCAGCCCGGCAAATTTTTCGGGCAAATTTTATAAAATCGTTCCTTACGGCGTCAACCGCGACACGGAAACTATCGACTATGATGAACTGGCCAAAATCGCCAGAGAAAGTAAACCGAAAATGATTGTCGTCGGCGCCAGCGCCTACCCGCGGACGATTGACTTTAACAAATTCCGCGCCGTGGCCGATGAAGTCGGCGCGGTGATCATGGCGGATATCGCGCACATCGCGGGCCTGGTGGCCACGGGGCTTCATCCCTCGCCGGTTCCCGTCTGTGAATATGTCACCACCACCACGCATAAGACGCTGCGCGGACCGCGCGGCGGACTCATCATGTGCAAGGAACCCTACATTAAAATCATCAACAGCCGTGTTTTCCCCGGGATGCAGGGCGGTCCGCTGATGCACGTTATTGCCGCCAAGGCCGTGGCCCTGAAAGAAGCGTTAATGCCCGAATTCAAGACCTATCAGCAGCAGATTGTCAAGAACGCTCAGGCGATGGCGGATCAATTAATGAATGAGGGCTTCCGTCTGGTTTCGGGCGGCACGGACAATCATCTGATGCTGGTCGATTTAACCTCCAAAGGCGTAACCGGCAAAGACGCACAGCAGGCGCTGGATCGCGCGGCCATTACGGTCAATAAAAACGGCATCCCGTTTGATACGCAGGGGCCGATGGTCACCAGCGGCATCCGGATCGGCACGCCGGCGCTCACGACCCGCGGCATGAAGGAAAACGAAATGCGCCTGATTGCTTCGCTGATTGCCGATGTGATCAATCATATCCACGATGAGCAAACCATCAAAGCCGTAGCCGAAAAAGTCAAAACGCTTTGCGACCAGTTTCCGCTTTATGCGCAAAGGATCAAGGGATAGGATATTCGGCGGGCGTCGTTTGGACAACTCGTCAGAAAGCGGAAAATTATGACGGAAAAAAACACGCCGTCGCAGCATGTTTCAGATCCAGTCCGTTCCCGTCCTGACTGGGATACGTATTTTCTGGATATTGTCGATCTGGTGTCAAGGCGCAGCACCTGCCTGAGAAGGGCGGTCGGAGCCGGACTGGTTCGCGATAAAAGGATTCTGGCCACCGGCTACAACGGCGCTCCTTCCAAATTGCAGCATTGCCTGGAGATTGGCTGCCTGCGCAAGCAGCTTCAGGTGCCGTCAGGCGAACGCCATGAATTATGCCGGGGACTGCATGCGGAACAAAACGCGATTATTCAGGCCGCGCTGCACGGCGTCAGCGCGAAAGATTCCACTCTGTATTGCACCAATCATCCCTGCGTTATTTGCGCCAAAATGATCATCAACGCCGGCATCACGCGCATCGTCATTCGTAACGACTACAGCGACAAACTGGCTGCGGACATGTTAAGAGAAGCGGGAATCAGCGTTGAACGGTTGGAAAAATCTGAAAGGACCGGTTAGCGGACATCATGAAATGCCCTTTTTGCGGCAACGCGGAAAATAAAGTGATTGATTCCCGGATCAGCAAAGACGGCAAGGCTATCCGTCGCCGCCGCGAATGCCTGGGCTGTTCCCGCCGATTTACGACATATGAATACGTGGAAGACATTCTGCCGATGGTCGTCAAGAAGGACGGGCGGCGCGAGCCGTTTGACCGGACAAAAATCCGCAACGGCGTGAGAACGGCCTGCGAAAAACGTCCGATCAGCACGGAGGACATCGAAAAAATCGTCGAGAATGTGGAAGCCGCCTGCCAGGAATTTCAAGGCGAGGAAATCCCCTCATCGATGATCGGCGAGAAAGTAATGAATGAACTCAAAATGATCGACGGCGTGGCTTATGTGCGCTTTGCCTCGGTTTACCGGCAGTTCCGCGACGTGGCGGAGTTCATGTCCGAATTGAAGGATTTATTAAGCAAGGGTAAAAAATAATTATGTTTACCGGCATTATCGAAGGATTGGGAAAAGTCATCCGCCTGACCATGAAAGGCGCGGATGCCGTTTTGGAAATCGACGCGGAAATTGATCTGAAAGAGGTTTCCCCGGGCGACAGCATTGCGGTGAACGGCACCTGCCTGACGGTGACTTCGAAAACGGCCAAAACATTTACCGCCGACGTTTCCGCTGAATCTTTGAGCAGGACAACCCTCAAAACCTTGCAGGCCGGCCACCAGGTCAATCTGGAAAAATCATTGCGCATCGGCGGATTCCTGGGCGGACACTTTGTTCTGGGGCATGTGGACGGAATTGGCCGTATTCTTAGCAAAACGCAGAAGTCCGGATCAATCATCTTCGCCATTGAAGCCGCCGAATCCCTGTCCCGCTACCTCGTGGAAAAAGGATCGGTGGCCATTGACGGCATCAGCCTGACCGTGAACAAGCTTGAAAAAGGCAGGTTTTATGTTAATATCATTCCGCATACGGCGACAAACACGACGCTGCCAGGGAAAAAAGAGGCCGAATGGGTCAATATTGAAACGGATATTCTGGGAAAGTATGTAGAAAAGTTATTGCAAACACCGCGGGGAATCGATAAGGATTTTCTCGCCGAACATGGTTTTATAAAATAAGAAGGATACAAAAATGGCAGTCAGTAAAATTTCGGAAGCAATAGAAGATATGCGCAACGGGAAAATGGTGATTCTCGTTGATGACGAAGATCGGGAAAACGAGGGCGACCTTTGCATGGCGTCGCAGTTTGTGACGCCTGAGGCCATCAACTTCATGGCGCGTCTGGGACGCGGGTTGATTTGTCTGACGATTAATGAAGAAATCGCCAATCGTCTGAAGCTGAATCTGATGGTGAAAAACAATGAAGCGCGTTTCGGGACGGCGTTTACCGTTTCCATTGAAGCGCGCCACGGCGTGTCGACCGGTATATCAGCGGCGGACCGCGCCACAACGATTCTGGCGGCGGTGAATCCGGCCGCTAAACCGGAGGATATCGTGAGCCCCGGTCACATTTTCCCGATTCTCGCGCGCAAAGGCGGCGTTCTGGTGCGCACGGGACAGACCGAAGGATCGGTGGATTTATGCCGCCTGGCCGGACTTACTCCGTCGGGCGTCATCTGTGAAGTTATGAAAGACGACGGCGCCATGGCACGGATGCCGGATCTGGAAATATTTGCCCGCGAGCACAACCTCAAAATCGTCACCATTGCCGATTTGATTGATTACCGGATGCAAAATGAATCCCTCATCCGGCGGGTAGCCGAAGCGTCCATGCCCAGTCTGTACGGCGGTGATTTCAAGATCCTTATCTATGAAAACGATGTGGACGACATGCAGCATATCGCGCTGGTCAAGGGCGAAATCAGCAAGAGCGATGAAGTGCTCGTGCGCGTCCATTCGGAATGCTGCACCGGAGACATTTTTGCATCGGCCCGCTGTGATTGCGGGGATCAGCTTCACCGCGCCATGGAAATGATCGGTGAGGAAGGCAAGGGCGTCATCGTTTATATGCGCCAGGAGGGGCGCGGCATCGGCCTGGTCAACAAAATTAAGGCCTACGCCCTGCAGGATGAAGGCCACGATACAGTGGAAGCCAACATTGCGCTGGGCTTTAAGGCGGATCTGCGGGATTACGGCATCGGCGCGCAGATCCTCGCGAATCTGGGCGTGCATAAAATGCGTCTGATGACCAACAATCCTAAAAAGATCGTCGGGCTGGAAGGCTACGGCATTGAAGTCACCGGGCGCGTGCCGATTGAAATTCCGCCCAACGAAAACAACATTCGCTATATGACCACCAAAAAAAGCAAGATGGGACATATCCTGGAATTATAAAACAAGAAGCGCCCGAGTGCGCGGAAAGCCAGGACAAGAGGTTGCGGCCCCTTGTTCATATTAACGGAAGGATGGTGCTATATCATGCCGAAAATTATTGAAGGAAAAATCGTCGCCAAGGGGATGAAGTTCGCAATTGCCGCAAGCCGGTTCAACGATTTCATCAGCGGCCGACTCATTGACGGAGCGGTGGATACACTGGTGCGGGCCGGGGCGGACGAAAAGGACATCGTCATTTACAAAGTTCCCGGCGCTTTTGAACTGCCGCTGGCGGCAAAGAAGCTGGCCAAAAGCGCGCGCTTTGACGCGGTGATCTGCCTGGGCGCCGTGATTCGCGGCGCAACGCCGCATTTTGAATATGTCAGCGCGGAAGTGTCCAAAGGCATCGCCAGTGTGGGACTGGATGCGGAAATCCCGGTGGCCTTCGGCGTTTTGACCACGGACACGATTGAACAGGCCATTGAACGGGCGGGCACAAAGTCCGGCAACAAAGGCGCGGATGCGGCGATGGCGGCCATCGAAATGGTTGATCTGTTCAAGAAGATGAACGCTTAACGAAGAAAGTAAAACAGCGACGCAACCGTACGGCGCTTTGGAAATTTGAGGATTCAATGCAGGGACGGAGAAAGGCGCGCGAAGTCGCCTTACAGGTTCTTTACAGTTTAAATTTTGTCACTCTCGATGTGGAAAAGGCTTTGGAGCTTTTCTGGGGGAATTTTGTCGCGCCGAAGACAGCCAAGGAATTTGCGGCCACGCTGGTTTCCGGCGCCTGGCATCACCGGGAAGAACTGGACGGACTGATTGGCGGCTGTTCGGACAACTGGTCGCTTGGACGGATGTCCAAGGTCGATATCAGTATTTTGCGGATGGCCGTGTTCGAGTTTCTGTATTGCGACGACATCCCGCCCAAAGTAACCATCAATGAAGCGGTCGATCTGGGAAAAATGTTCGGATCGGAAAATTCCGGCTCTTTTATCAACGGCATCCTGGATGCCATCCATTTGAAAATTAATAAAGACCATGCAGCTAAATCTGTCCACCCAGCCGCCAGACCGGCAAAGGCATAAATGCCTCGTCCTGGGTTTTTTCAGCGATGAGAAACCGCCGCGCGGGATTTGCGGCAAGATGGACTGGCGTCTCAACGGCTTGATCTCCCGGGAAATCAAGCAGGGTCACTTAAGCGGCGAATTTAAGGAAAAGGTGGCCATCCCCTGGCCGGAACGCATCGGTTCCGACCTGCTGTTTCTGTTCGGACTGGGCTGTCTTGCCGATGTTTCCTACGATCGCATTTACACCGCGGCATACGAAATTGCCGGCGCGATTGACGCGATGAAACTTCGGGATTTTGCATTTGACCTGCCGGGTGAAGGACGTTCGGATTTGACCGCCGCCGGCATTCTGGAAGCCATGATTACCGGTTATTTTGATTTCTTTTCGGACGATGTCAGTAAACTTGCAAGTGTACAGCCCTGTCTGGTTATATCCCCCGAGCGGCTGAAAGACGTCCGTGAAGGGATTGCCCAATTTCATAAAAATGTGCGACACCTCGGCTCCGTTGATTTCAGCGCTCTGGAGCCACACCTCACCTGAACATAAGGACAAAACTGGCCGGTTGTGTTCAATCCCTGAAAATGTTATAAATATCTCAGAGTGTTTCTGAAAGAGAAGTTACGGGAAAATCCCCGTCGTATGAAATGTTTTCAGAATCGGTTAAAAATAAGAAAACCGCGCTTTTTATCGGGAGGATCATGATGACCGATACACATTCACAACTGAAAGCAATTGATGCGCTTGTTCACATACACACGGCTATGAAGAACCTGCACTTATCTCCGCCTGCCAATCCCGCGATTATTCATTTCATTGAGATCCTTTATCTTCACCTTGCGGAAATATTACGGCAGGATGCTCCGCTGGTCTTTGCGGAATTAGAAAAAAAAGTCCTGCTCCGCGAAATAATTTCAAATCAGCGGGAAGACCAAACGATTCCTGTCTCATCCCTGCTGCAGATCTTTCTCTGTTCAGGAGTCAAAAACATTTCTTTTAATAAAGATCTGGAAAAGGAAGAACTGCGTATTTTCATAAACCTTCTCGCTAAAAAACCCAAAATAGTTGAAAATAAAACAGCGCCCGTTTACCCGGATCATAAAACACAGGCGGCCCTGGAGAAGGATCAGAAAGTCATTTCCAGCAGTGATTCCTTCGAGAGCACCGTTTCGATCGACCTGGAAAAGGATCAGAAAATCGTCTCCCAGCTTGATATTACGGAAGATCAAATTTCTAAAAGCATTGCTGAAATGCAGATCATATTTACCCGCATGAATAACATGGGAGGAGCCATTGGATCTCTTCCTTCCGAACAGCAAAAGGACATGATCAAAACATCATCAGGGAAAGTGGCCAAGTGGCTGGAGCTGGAAACAGTTTTTTCGCCTGAGTTCAAAAAAATATTTCAGCGCTTGCAAACACTGCTTCAAGACTTCATCGGATACGAATATTTTTCTGAAGCCAATACGATTATAGGTGTTTTCGGGGAAATTAACGCCGGCACACTGCGCAAAGATGACAACGTGCGTGAGGCTTCTTTGGACGTTTGCCGAAATCTGTCATCGGAAAAAAACATTGACCTCCTGTTTAAGGAAATCAATGCCGGTGAAAAGGATAAAACAACTGAAGCCGTTAAGATCCTTACCGGATTGGGCGACAGTGTGCTGGGAAATATACTCAACAGGCTCCGGTATTCAACCGACAGGAAAGAACGTCTAAGCATTCTCAATATTATTGAAGCAATGGGGCAAAAAGCAATACCGGCCATCCAGAAAAAGGTTGCCAGCAATGCTCCATGGTTTTTCGTGCGTAATATGGCCTATATGCTCGGCCGTATCGGCAATGACGCCAGCGCCGACATCCTTCAACCTCTTTTGCTTCACAAAGACAAGCGGGTCCGCAAGGAGGCATTCAAAAGCATTCTCCAGACCGGAGGGAACAAGAGAGGACCCCTGCTCCTGTCTGTTCTGCCTGAGGCAGATCAAGAATTGAAAGTTGATATCATTCAATGGCTCGGTAAAATCAGATACACCGAAGCGGTGAGCGGTCTAATGGATGCGCTCAAGAGCAAGTCTTCGATGGATAAGGATGCGCTGATATCCATGCAGGAAAAAATTTGCGCCGCTCTTGGAACTATTGGCTCGCCTGAGGCAATCAAAGCTCTTTCGGAAATTGCGGAAGCCAAATCTTTTTTAGGCATCGGGTCATATCCTAAAGAAGTCAAATACGCCGCTGAAATGGCATTGGCATCCATCAAAAGAAAACGGCAAGCCTAGGAGGGCGCCCGGATATCACTTTTTATTTCCGCAACGTTTTCCTCTTGGCGGTTGCCGGAGGCAAACAGCCGCTTTACGCGCCGCATCGGCAGATATCAAGTTCCCGCGTCGGCATGAGGCCCAGATCGGCGATCATTTCGTGATCGAGCTTGCTGTCCCGCCCCGAGGTGGTCAGGTAATTTCCCGTCATCAGAGAGTTGGCTCCCGCGATAATGCCCAGCGGGAGCAATTGACGAAGATTCTTTTCCTTGCCGCCGCACAGTTTGATGTCTTTGTCCGGCAGCATAAAGCGAAAAACGGCGATGGTCATGAGGATCTCCATGGGCGGCAACGGATGCAAATGGTCGAGCGGCGTCCCCTTGATCGGTGTGAGAATATTGATGGGAACGGAATCCACATCCAGATCCCGCAAGGTTGCGGCAAGCTCCATGCGGTGTGTGACGCCCTCGCCCATGCCGATGAGCGCTCCCGCGCAAACGCTGATCCCCGCGGTTTTAGCGGCGCGGATCGTTTCCACATTTTCTTCATAGCCATGCGTCGTGCAGATATTCCGGAAATAGCTGCGGGCCGTTTCCAGGTTGTGATGATAGCGAATCAATCCGGCGGCTTTGAGATCGCGGGCCTGTTGCGCGTCGATAATCCCCAGGGACGCGCACGGAGAAATGCCGATTTTACGCATGCCTTCAATGGCTTTAAATATTTGCATCCATTCCTTTTTCGTCCTGACCCGCTTGCCGCTGGTGACGATGCCGAAAAATTCCGCTCCGTCTTTTTTGGCCCGGGCGGCTTCGGCCAGAATCTGTTTTGCGGTTTTCAGCGGATAGATGGCTGTTTCCGTCGGGTAACAGGATGATTGCGCGCAGAATTTGCAGTCTTCGGAACATCGACCGGACTTGGCGTTGGTGATGCCGCAAAGAATAACTTTTTTCCCTTTAAAATGCTCGCGAATTCCGGATGCCGCGGCCAGAACACCGTAAGGACTGCCGGATCCTTCAATAAAAAGTTCCAGGGCCTCGGATGCGCTGATACCTTTTCCTTTAATGGCTTTGTGCTTCAGTGTGTCAATCAAATCCATGGTTTTCCCCCTGTTTTTTTCGGGCGGAGTATAAGCAAATGCAGAAGACCTGTCAATAAAATCATCGGGAACGGCCTGCATGTTTTCAGCTTGACATTTCGGCAAGATTATCTTGACATACCGGAGCGCGTTTTCTATACCATGCAGTCGAATGAAAAAAGAAAATGGAAATTGTTATGACCGATAATAAAGTATTCACAGGAAGCCTGCTTTTTCTATCTCTTTCCGATGTTTTTCAGATGCTTGGATCCAATAGCTGCACCGGAAGACTGACCTTGCGGAGTCCATATGCGGCAGATATGGGCGTCGTATATTTTATGGACGGAAATCCCGTCAATGCATCCTGGGGCAATCTGAAAGGCCTTAAGGCCGTCCATGGCCTGTTCGGGTGGACGGATGGAGAATATGCATTTTTCCCGGAGGAATTGGCGGGAATGGATGTTGTCATTACCGAAAGCATCATGGAAATCGTCATGGATGCCCTGAGATTGCTGGATGATGGAGAGATCGCGAGGATTGGTCCGGTTGCTTTTGATCAGAACGATGCGGAAAAAACCGGACCTGACGGCATGGAAATAGATGTGCCTCCGGTTAAGGGGCCCCCGGTTGATTATCGTTATGCCACAAGAGAAAAAGAGTATGCCGACGGCGAGACGATTGTGAAAGAGGGAGAACATGGTAAGTGGTTGTGGGTCATCGGCGAAGGCACTGTAAAGATCATCAAAGAGACATCCAAAGGCCCTCTCACCATTGCCAGGCTTGGAGAGGGGTGTTTTATAGGAACCGTCGGAGCATTTTTACACGGCGAATACAAAAGGAACGCTACGGTTGTGGCCGAAGGACCGGTCCTGTTGTGCGTGCTGGATGCGGAAGCGCTTTACCGGGAATATTCCGCCTTATCGCAACATTTCAAAAATTTTCTTCTGAGCCTTGATTACAGAGTGCGGATGTTAAACGAAAATGTCATTCAGGCATATATCGGCGGTCATTCACGGGAATTACCAAAGGACAAGGTTTTTGAGCCCGGTTTGCGTAATCATACGGAACTCTATATCATCAAAGAGGGTACGGCTCTTATCATCGGACAGGTTCCTGATGGAGAGGTGGAACTCCTTTCCCTGGACGCCGGCCATGTTTTTGGAAAAATCCCTTTCCTGGCTTTCGGTCATGAACCTTTATCCGCATCCGTTATGACATCGGTTCCCTTTAAGGCGGATGCCCTTGACAGCAAGGCGCTTCAGAAGGAATACGAAGGCCTTTCTCAGACGCTGAGGAATTTTGTTTTCACGACCGCCGCGAATATAGCAATGACAACGAAACTTCTCTACCAGTTGCTTTACAGCGAGAAGGTTTTCCACAAAACATTACACATACCGACTCAATAACGCGTCATCGATGCATTTGCCGCTGATCCTGAAATTTCCTTTTTTGCCAGCAGTTTTTTCAGATCGTAAATCAAATCCGTCGGATTGGGCTTGGCGAACTGTGCGTCGGCCCCGACGGATTCGCCTTTATGCCGCAATTTATCCGTGATCAGCGAGGAAAAAAGCACAACCGGCAACACACGAAGTTCCGGATCGTTTTTGATTTTCTGACAAAGGTGATAGCCGTCCATCTCCGGCATTTCGATGTCTGAAAGGACGATGTCGATAAAGTCGGATACCGGTTTGTTTTGATCTGAAGCCTTCTTTTTCAATTCTTCCAGACACATCCACGCCTCTTTTCCATCCACCACCGACGTAACCACCAATTCTTTATCCCCTTCGAGAAGCTCTTTCACTTTGCGGCGGATCATTCGTGAATCGTCGGCATGAAGAATCTTCAGGGGATAGGTCAATCCGGTGATATTCAAATCGGAAAGACTTTCCTTTTTTCCATCCGGATTACGACCGGGCACGGCCAGACGGGGATCGAGTTCCCCGATAGCTTTTTCCAGATCAAGCATCAGGACGGTTCTGTTTTCCAGCAGAATCATGCCCGTAACCGCATCACAGAAGTTTTGCATAAAATTATTCAGCGGCTTGATATTTGCCCAACTGGTGCGGTGGATCCTCGTCACCCCGGATACGAGAAACGCTGAAGTGACTTTATTGAACTCCGTAATGATCACGGTAGGTTTTTCGACCTCTACCGGCTTTCTGCCCAGCCAGAGGGCCAGATCCAAAAGCAGGATCACTTTACCGCGGTGGTTGAACACACCGGCCACAAAAGGAGCAGAGTTCGGCGGCTGGATCACGTTGGACGGCAAACTGATGATTTCCAGCACTTTTGCGACATTCACGCCATAGTAGCCGCGATAGCCGCCTTCCTCGTCGATATAAACCTCGATGAGCTCCAACTCATTCGTACCGCTTTCCAGCAAAATTCCCGTTTTGTCTCGCCCTGCCATACGTGCATTTCCCTTTCTGAATCAGACATCGACCAGGGCTTTTGTATCGCCCTGCTGCAGCAATTGATCAATTTCTTCGACGGCCCTGTTCACATCTTCGATCCCGTGGGTCTGATCGGAGGTATCGGCCGCAATTTCATCCATAATGCCGGCCACCTTGGTTACCCGGCTGGTCACATCAACAAAGGCCGCGTTGGTCCTGGAAACCAGTTCTGAACCGTATTTAACCTTCTTGACCGTATTTTCAATCATGATGGCCGTATTTTTTGCCGCTTCGGCGGAGCGCATGGCCAGGTTTCTGACCTCGTCGGCCACAACGGCGAATCCCGCACCCGATTCCCCTGCCCGGGCGGCCTCCACCGCGGCGTTGAGAGCCAGCAGGTTGGTCTGGAAGGCAATTTCGTCGATGGTTTTGACGATCCTGGACGTATCCTCACTGGCCTTCGTGATATCCGTCATCGACAGGGTCAGGTCTCTCATCGACGCATCGGCCCCGGACATAACCTTGCTGACCTCCTTCATCAGATTGTTGGCCTCGCCTGCGTTGGCCGCCGTATGTTTCGTTTTGGCGTCCATTTCCTTCAGGGTTACCTCTACCAGATGGTCGGTGTTCTGACCCACCTGAATAAAAGTCTGCTCCAGTCCCTGCGACATTTCCTCAATCCGGAGGTTGGCCCTTTCCTGTTCTTCCAAAGCCTTTTTCTGGGCGCACAGAGCCTCTGCCTGAGTGTCCAGCGCATTTTCCAAACCTTTATGGAAAAAATAACAACTGATGGCTATGGCGGCATAGGGCCCGATGGCACTGGCAATCTGAGTTGACACCAACTGTTCCGCCGACAGTTCAATGGTCGGCAGATAGATGCCCGTCTTATGGGCCACAATGAGAAAAATTATCTGGCCGGCCATAACGGTTGTCCAGATAATCATCGTCCGAAGACCGAAAAAGGTTACCGCAAACAGGGGAACGATCAGGTTCCAGGCAATAGAGGACGATGCGATCCCCCCCGTCATGGCAGTCAGGACCGTAAAATGCCAGCACAGGGCGGCCATTGTAATGTTTCCGGAAGCCTTCATCGAACCTGTTTTCAAGACCAGCGGGGAAACGATGCAGACGATAATCATAACAACAAACATGCTTACAGCGAGGAAAGTACTTCCCAACTTGTACCATTTGATCATATTGGGAATAAGAAACAGAAAACCGAAATGCGAGAATATGGCAATCTGTTTCGCCCGTCGATAAGTATCCGTATCCAGTCTGAGTTTTTCCGGAATAAACCAATTGATGTAGTTTAACACTTTTTCGTACATAATTGTCTTCCTTCCTGTGCCGATGTTTAGGGGTTTCGTGAGCCTTCTTTTTGTTGCGTTGATAGTTTTTGAGACGGTTTGCTGCTTTTTACTTCATGATCTCAGTATTTTGCTTTATGTGAAAAACAGAATTCTGTCAACATTTATACTTTTATCCGCGTAAGTCAACTTGCATACCGTCATAGGCAATGTCTATCAGGAGGGGTGATGCTTCCGCATAAAGTCTCAGATACCGCCTTGTTTCGTCTAAAAAATCATCCAGACGCTCATCGCTGGAAGTAGGTTCGTTATGGTAGATGCACAGGTATTTTACGCCGGCTTTTACGCTCAACTCTACAGCCATGATATTATTCGAATGGCCCCAGTCTTCCTTTGCATCCGTGGCGTCCAGCAGGGAATACTGGGCGTCAAAAATCAACAGATCCGCGTCTTTGAAAAAATTGATGAAGCTGTACTCATCGTCGCAGGCATTCGCTTTATGCTCCGAGTCCGTGGAATAGACGATGCTCTTGCCGTCTTTTTCGAACCGGTAACCGTAGGAATCACCGGGGTGGTTTTGCTTGATCCCTTTTACCGTATAGCCCGCGATGTTATATTCTCTGCCCTCCTCCAGGACGGTAAACCGGATGTCGGCCCGCATCGATTTAAGAGGAATCGGAAAAAACGGATATTCCTGCTGGCTGACAAATGCCTGCTCCAGTTCCCGGTGAAATCCATAAATATGCACATGATTGCCTGGAATATACGCAGGGGTAAAAAAAGGGAATCCCTGGATATGATCCCAGTGGAGGTGTGATATAAAAATATGGAAAATGTTTGTTTTGTCCTGTTTTCCCGAAGCAGCGGTCTTTAAGACATGGTTTCCGAAGTCCCGCAGCCCGGTTCCGGCATCGCAGAGTACATATTCCCTGCCGCCGTCTATTTCCATGCAGGAAGTATTGCTGCCATAGCTGCCGATGATCGAGAAAGGGAGGCTTTTGTCCATCAGCCCCGAATCAACGAACTTTTCAATTTCCTCATCCGTTTTCAGATTGAAACCGCGGGAAGCCTTGATGGCCCTGCATATCTTTCTTCCAATGATTTCCGATGTGTAAGAAACAGGCAACGACCCCCGCGTTCCCCAGAAATATACCCTCATTTGCCCCTCCCTGAAAAAACACGGGTAAACTTCATTTGACTTGCGTCAGTTACTGTTTAGCACAATCAACGCATCTACTACAAACGGTTTTGTCCCGGAAATAATGACCGGGTTGAGGTCGATTTCCTCAATGGCCTCAATGTCCAGGCCGATATCGCCGATCGTGATCAGCATGTCGGCCAGAATCTCTTTATCCGCCTCCTCCATACCGCGAACGGCATCCAGAATTTTATGTCCCTTGATTTCCTGCATCATGGCCAAAGCATCCCGGGGCTCCAGAGGCGCGTGGCGGAAGATCACATCCCGCAGAATTTCCGTGAAGATTCCCCCCAGTCCGAACATGACGCAGGGGCCAAACTGCGCGTCGCGAGTCAGCCCCATGACCAGTTCGCGCCGGCCGCTGATCATCTGCTGCATTAAAACGCCGCCTTCAAACCCCGCCAGTCCCGCCATGATTTCACGAAAAGCCTTTTTCGCTTCCGTGATATTGCGGATGTCCACATGAATTAATCCCTTTTCCGTCTTATGGGCGATATCGGCCGAACAACCTTTCATCACCAGAGGAAAGCCGATCTTTTGCACGGTTTTTTCCAGATGATCCCTGTCGTTGATCAGAACTTCCCTGGTCACCGGCAGGCCATAGGCCGCAAGGACTTGCTTGGATTCATATTCCGAGAGCGTTTTGCGTCCCTGCCGCAGGGCCCGATCGATCAGCCGAATCGCTTTATCGTTTTTCATGTTTTTTTCCCTTCATAGTAGGCGTTGACGCGGGCGACGGCGCGGATGGCGTCATGAAGTTCGTCAAAAACAGGGATGCCGCGATGGATGTATTCCTGCCGCGTCAGGGCGATCAGCTCCGTAATATCCATATCGTCCAGTCCTCTTTTGGCGTTGGGAAGAACCGCAACAACCGGTTTGCCGGTCTGGTCAACAACGTCACGGACGGCCTGCGCCAGTTCTCTGTAAGGCGTTATCTCCGCGACCGGTTTCTGAAACAGGCGGGCAATCGCCTGATAATGGAAAAGCAGCGAGACAATTATTTGAAGTTCGATGCGCTCATCCTGGGCCGCGCCCAGCAGAATTTCCTTCAAAGCCTGCGGCGCAACGTATGGATTGGCGACATCAATGGGATTGATCGCACTTGATCCCGGCTTGGGAAGAAAATTCCCGATACGGCTCTGGATGTCCGGGGAAAGCGGCGGGATATCGATGCCGTAAGTTTCCGCGATATCACAGGCGGCAACGCCGATCGCGCCTCCTCCACCAATGATGGAAATGCTCTTGAACGATTTTTTCGGCAGCATGGCGAAGGCCAGGGTAACTTGCGTCAGTTCCTCCGAGTCGTGTACCTGAATGGCGCCCGCCTGCTTTAAGACAGACTGCCAGATGGCACTGCTTCCCCCCATGGAGGCGGTGTGGCTGGCGACGGTTCTCCGGCCGGCGCGAGAGAGTCCTCCCTTATACACGATCACCGGTTTTTTCGATGCGGCGGCTTTGATCTCACGGAAAAAGTCCCCGCCGTCCCGGATGCCTTCCATATACATCGAGATCACCTGCGTTTCCGGATCATCGGCCAGATAGCGCAGCAGTTCCGCCTCGCGCAGATCCGCGCCGTTCCCGAAACTCACCATTTTGCTGAACCGGATGCCCAGCCATTTTCCCGTGTGCGCCAGATCGATGGCCATACCGCCGCTTTGGGCGAGAAAGGCCACCGGGCCGCTTTCACGGGACAAATCCGGTCCCGGAAGCAGCGTCAGGCCGCTGGCCGGACAATAAATGCCAAAGCAGTTGGGGCCGATAACCCGAATACCTTTTGCGGCGATGTCTTTGATTTGTCTCTCCAGGTCTTTCCCTTCCGCCGTTCCCAGTTCGCTGAATCCGGAGGAGAGGATTTCTGCTCCGGCGATTCCTTTCTTGAGACAGTCTTCCAGAACTCCCGGCACATGCTGCGCCGCCACGGCAATGATGGCAAAATCAACCTGTCCGGGAATGTCCAAAACCCGCTGATAGATGGTCAATCCGGCAATACGGCCTCCCCTGGGATTGACGGGACAAATTTCTCCCGCAAAGCCAATCGCTTTAATGGCTTGAAAAATTCCGCTGCCAAAACCGGTGCTTCCTTCTTCAGCGGAAACGCCGACAATGGCAACTCGCCGGGGATGAAATATTCTTTCGAAATCCGTGATCGGGTACCGTGGTTTTCTGTTTCCGTCTTTTTTTACAGGGCCTGACATGGTTTCCCTCACAGTCCATTTTATTTTGCACACAAAGTATCTTCCCTCCGAAACTCCGGCAGGACAAAAGAAGCCCTCCGACGAGGATTTTCCTTTTCAGCCGCTCAGCCCTTCAATAAAAGCCCGGACGTTTTTGCCGAGGACGGCGTGATTATAGCCGCCTTCAAGAATGCCGAAACAACCTCCGGCATTGCGGCGGGCGGTTTCCCGGACAAGCTTCCCCATAAAAGTGTAATCCTCCGTTTTCAAAAGCCCGCCCCAATCGTCTTCATGGTTGTCAAAACCGGCGGAAACGGCAATCATATCGGCGTCCGTTTTTTCCAGCGCATTATTGACCATCTTCAAATATTCGTTGCGGTCCTGGCCGCCGGGATTAAGAATCGTCACAAATCCCTTCCCGTCCAGGATATTGATATTGCCGTCGCCTGTGTGCAGGTCAAAATCCAGAATAAACGCCTTTTTGATTTTATGCGCCCGTTTGAGCCTGGTCAGCGCAATGGCCATGTTGTTGAAGTAGCAAAACCCCCAGGCCGAATCAGAAGAGGCATGATGGCCGGGCGGCCGGATCACGGCAAAACAGGGTTCGGAAAGCGCAATTTCGGCGGCTTTGATCGCGCCGCCCGCGGCCAGCGCGGCAATCTCATAAACCCCTTCCCGGCGCACTTCGGCAATGTGTCTGGGCGTATGAACAAACGCGATGTCTTCTTCCGGGGCCGACTGCGGTTCGACGTAATCCACCCTGCCCGCCAGCGCAAACTCGATGGATTCGATCCTGCCGGGATTGGAGGCGGGATCACAGGAGTAAACCTGCTTATACTCTTCCGAATAAACCACCTTCATGTCGTCCCCCTTATGCTTCCTGCTTCTGAAAAAATGAAAACCGGCTGGTCACCCAGGGTTCAGGGCTGCCGTTATAGACCTTCTCCACCAGTTTTACTCTCCTGTTTTTCCCGATCAGCAGAATCGTCGAAGAACGCGTGCCATAGCCGGGGCTGGCAATAAACATGGGCGATAACATCCTTTCCCATTCGACGCCCACTCCCGTATCCGGCAACTGACTGTCCGGCGGAATGCGGCGGTCCGCAAGCATGGCAAATAACGCCTCCTCCAGTTCGTCTCCTTTTTTGGCAAGCGCCTCTTCCAGCAGTCTTTTGCCTCTTTTGATTTTTGGCCAGGGCGTATCCAGCAGGCGGTTACTCAGACCATGGATGCCGCCTGAAAGTTTTTGCGCCGAGCCCCTGTTGGAATAAACGAAAAGCCCGTCGTTATCCCCCAGAAGCAGATTAAAACCATTATACGTTTGTGCCTTTGCGGATATTGCTTTTAAATATTTCCCGGCATCGGAAGCGCCCGTCAGATAACGGCTGACCAGTTTGCCGCGGGAAGGCGCATCTGCTTTCCAGGAGGACGGATCGCGATAATTCGTAATGGCTGCAAATTTTCCTGTTTTAGTCGCCCCCAGCCATGTGCCTTTTTCTTTCAGGTCAATACCTGCCAGCACGTGAGGGTGTCTCGTCCAGAAATCGGCGGGCTGCGACGGACGGTCATGGAATTCATCGCGGTTTGCCGCCAGAATCAGGCGGTAGGAAGGATGAACATTATAGGCAAAAAGGATTAAGCACATGAGAACTCCATCGTCCGAAGACTGAAGGTAAAGACGATCGGGCGCAAAGCGCCCATCAAAACAGCCTGACAACCTTCAGACTTCGGCCTTTAGCCTGTTTAGTATCGTCGTCATCGTTTCCCCGGCTGAGGCATTGATCAGGACATCGGCGCTATGATCCAGTTCGGTCGGACCTTTATTGATGATCACCAGATGCGCGCCCGCCTGTTTGGCATAAACCGGAATGTAGGCCGCGGGGTAAACCACCAGCGATGAACCGATCACGAGCATCAGATCGCATTCTTCGGCGTCGCGGGTGGCCTGCGCCAGCGTCCGGTGCGGCAGCGCCTCACCGAAAAAAATGACATCGGGTTTGAGAATGCCCCGGCAGCGATGACAGGCAGGAACATCGTCGGAGCCGGCATATTCTTCTTTGACCAGCGCAATGGGATAATGTTCCCGGCAGTCCAGACAGACCAGCACCTGCATGTTGCCGTGCAGTTCGCGAATCAGGTCGGGATGGCTGCCCGCCTTCTGGTGCAGGTTGTCGATATTCTGTGTGACCAGCGCGCTCAACTTGCCCATTTTTTCCAACTCAACAATAGCAAAGTGCGCCGCGTTGGGCAGGGCATCTTCCATCAAACCGCCCTCGCGCAGGCGCTGCCACATTTTTTTTCGCGTTGCGCGGGACCCCAGAAATTTATCGATGGTGAAATCATCAGGGTCATATTTTGTCCAGAGTCCGCCGGGACCGCGAAAATCCGGGATGCCTGATTCCGTGCTGACACCCGCGCCGGTAAAGACGACAACCCTTCCCGCTTTCGCGATCAGCTTCGCAACTTTACTGATTTTTTCATCCATCGGCACGAAACGCTCCTTTGATGCAAATCCTTTTACGGTTTCGTTAACGTTGAACTTTGAACAATCTCTTGGCAGTACTCTCCATGGCTTCTTTCAGTTTCGTTTTGTCGCCTGCCGTAATCAGGCCGCGGATGTCCCGTATAACTCTTTCATAGGTCTGAAGTACGTCATCAATATTGGGATTGCCGGTAATAATATCGGCATAAAGTTCCGGGCTTTCCGTTAATACTTTTTTTACAATCTCCATCTTGGTTTTAAAAATCGGCGTGGAAAATTGGTTCACCTCCGCAAGCCCGATTCCGGTTTCGGCAATCGCCATGCCCAGCGTAATCGTGTTGAAATGGTTAAGCGCCTGCACAATCGCCATCATCCGGTCGTGCTCGTCGGGGGTTCTCTCCAGCAGCGTATAACCGGTTTTTTCAAAGATATGCTTCATCCAGTCATACCAGGCGTTGCCGCGTCCCCGGCATAAGACAATATTATGACCCGCCGCCTGCGTAGCCGAAGGGCCGAAAAGCGGGTGACAGCCGACCACCTCGGCATCAGACGAAGCCAGCATCAGCGCCACCGGCTCTTTTTTCAGCGAGGTTAAATCCATCAACAGCTGTTCTTTTTTCAGAAGCGGACCGACTTCGGCAATCACGCCGGCCGTCGCCGCAATCGGCACGGAAACGACAACCACATCGCAGCATCCGGCGACATCCCCGGCCGTCATCGGCGTTTTTCGGCCGGTGACGTGAACCGGAAAGCCCTGAGCGCCCAGCAGTCGGGCAAGCCAGCGCCCCATGCCGTTTGTGCCGCCGATAATGCCGATGGTAATATTTTTCATCCGGTTGCCGCCTTTTGTCTGAGCCAGTGATCCGCCAGCACCAGGCAAACCATGGCTTCACACACCGGCACAATCCGCGGCAGAACGCAGATGTCGTGACGTCCCCGTATTTTAATAGAACGCGGATTCCCCGCAATGTCCATAGTCTGCTGCGGCAGGGCAATGGACGGAATCGGCTTGCAGTAAACCCGGGCAGTAATGTCCTGACCGGTCGTAATGCCGGCCAGAATGCCTCCGGCGGCGTTTTTACTGAAGCCTTCAGCGTCCATCGGATCGTTGACCTGAGACCCTTTTTTTTCGGCCGCCGCGCAGCCGTCGCCTATTTCCACCGCCTTCACCGTTCCAATGCCCATCAGGGCGTGCGCCAGATCCGCATCCAGCTTATCAAACACCGGTTCGCCCAACCCGGCCGGGCATCCCCGGACAAGAATCTCCACGACACCGCCCAGCGTATCGCCTTCCTTCCGGACGGCGGTAAGCCTCGCTTCCATCGCTGAAGCCGCCAGAGAGTCGGGACAATACAGGGCGTTCTGACGCACTTTTTTCTTCAAATCCGGATCCTGCATCAGACCGCCGGCATTGACGGCAATTCCGCCGATGGCCTGCGTGTAGGCAATCACGTCCATTCCGGCGGCGGCAATAATCTTTTCGGCCACCGCTCCCGCGGCAACGCGGGCGACCGTTTCCCGTCCGGACGCACGCCCTCCGCCGCGCCAGTCGCGGATGCCATACTTTTTAAAGTAGGTATAATCGCCGTGCCCGGGCCGGAAAACATCTTTCAGGTCATGATAGCTCGACTGCCGCGCGTCGGCATTGCGGATCAGGAGGGAGATCGGCGTCCCGGTCGTTTTGCCTTCAAAAACGCCGGACAGGATTTCCACTCTGTCTTTTTCGCCGCGCGCCGTTGAGGCCGCCCCCGACGACGGTTTGCGTCGATCCAGCGCCCCCTGAATATCGGCGTCATCGAGATCAAGACCCGCCGGGCAGCCGTCAATCACCGCGCCCAGCGCCGCGCCGTGCGATTCCCCCCATGTGGTCACGCAAAACACCCTGCCCGAAGCATTGCCCGCCATACGCTCTCCCGCTAAGAATTGCTTTTGTCCATTTTTTTTAATTTGTCGATTTCGAACACAGCGCCCGCTTCCAGCAGATACTGATAAATCTCGTCGGCGACCCGCACAGCGCTTTTTCCTTCCGTGTCGATTGTAACATCGGCGACCGACGCATACAAAGGCATCCGTTCATTTAAAACCGCAAAGGTCTCAGCCGCAAGATCTTCGGATGTAAATTGAGGCCGCGACTGTCTCACCCGCGCGTCGCGATTAAGCCGCTCGATAATGTCACGCAAAGACGCTTTGAGGCAGATCAGAACACCCATTTTTTTCAGGAAGGCCCTGTTCTCCTCCGTTAAAATCGCGCCTCCGCCGGTGGAGACGACGCACAGATCTTTTTCCGCAATCGACGCAATGGCTTCTTTTTCTCTCTTACGGAATTCCGGCCAGCCCTCGCGCGCGATCAGTTTTTTTATCTTCATGCCCGCCGCTTTCTCAATCAGATGGTCGGTATCCAAAAAAGGAATGTTGAGTTTTTTGGACAACAGCTTCCCGACCGTGGATTTTCCGGTTGCCCGATAGCCGATAAGAATTACTTTCATATTTTTGCCACCTCCTGCCAGAAACCGGGAAAGGACTTATCCACGCAGTTCCTGCCGCTGATTTCAATACCGGGTTTGACCAGACCGGCCACCGCAAAACTCATGGCGATCCGGTGATCGTTATACGTTTCGATCAGGGCGGGGCAAGCCTGCCCGCCTTCAACCATTAAGCCGTCCGGCAGTTCAGACGCCGCAATCCCGATCCTGTTCAGTTCAGTCGCCATTGCCGCCAGGCGATTGCTTTCCTTGATCCTTAAATGGGCGACGTTGGTAATCCGCGTCCGGCCTTTGCGGAAAGCAGCCAGAACGCCAACCGTCGGCACCATATCCGGCATGTCGCCCATATCGAAGGTCATGTCGCCTGAAACCAGATCTCCGGCGGACACCTCCACATAATTTTCGCCGCTTTCAACCGAACAGCCCAGTGTTTCCATGATGTCCAGCAAACGGATATCCCCCTGAACGCTTTGCCGGCAGATACCGTCAACACGGACGGTTTTTTTCAAAAGGGCGGCGGCCAGGAAAAAATAAGACGCGCTGGATGCGTCACCCTCTATGGAATAATCGCGGCCCGAGAAAATATTCTGCGTGCCGACCAGATATTGACGATGGCCCGTCTGCATCACTTTCGCGCCAAAATCATTCATCACGCGAATAGTCAAATCAATGTAAGGCGCCGAAACGATATTCCCCGTCAGTGAAAGTTCAATGCCTTTGGCCGTGTAGGGTCCGCACAACAGGAGGGCGGAGACATACTGGGAACTTTCAATATCCGTAAGGGTTATCCGGCCGCCTCTCAGGCCGTTGGCCATAATCCGCACCGGCGGACAATTGTTATGGCAGGCAATCTCCACACCCATCTCCTGAAGCGCCGAAACCAGAGGACCTACCGGCCTTTCACACAGCCGGGGCTCGCCGGTTAAAACATACCGGCCCCGCCCCAGACAAACCAGCGCCGTCAAAAACCGAAGCGCGGTGCCGTTATTTCCCAAAAATATTTCATTGCATTGATTGGTAATCGCTCCGCCGGTGCCTGTGATCTCAAAGCCTTCCGCCGCCGGTTCGATTACCGCGCCCAGTTTTTTTAACCCCGCCATCAAATACCGGGTATCTTCAGCCATCAGCGCATGCCGGATCAATGATTTCCCCTGCGCCAGCGAGGCGGCAATTAAAGCCCGCTGCGTCAGGCTTTTCGACCCGGGCACCTCAACGGTCGAAACCGGCTCTTTTGCTTTTATCTCAGGATGCAAGTTTTTTCAACCTTTCCCGAACGGTTTTTCTCATCAGCGCCAGAGGCGCTTCCTTCCCCGTCCATAATTTTAATTGCCCGGCCCCCTGATGCACAAACATCTCCAAGCCGGAAATAATTTTGCAGCCTTTCGCTTCGGCGTCCCGCAGCAGTCTGGTCATCAGCGGATTGTAAATGACATCCGCCACAACCGGGTAATGCGCCAGAGCGGATGCCGCAACCGGCGATTGTTCTACCTGCGGATACATGCCGACGGACGTGGCGTTGATCAGGCAGTCCGCTTTGATTTTGCCGATGGCCGCCAGCGGATAAAACGGGCAGTCAAACCGGTCGGCCAGCGCCCTTCCCCTTTCGGCCGTGCGGTTGACAATCAACACCTGACCGCCTTCTTTGCTGATCCCGTAAGCCGCCGCGCGCGCCGTGCCGCCGGCGCCGAGAATCATAAAGGTTTTCCCCGGAATATCCATTTGGTCTTTCAAGGCCTGCACGAATCCCAGCCAGTCCGTATTATACCCGGCAAGCCGTCCCCGGTCGTTCACGATCGTATTGACGGCGCCCAGAGCGGCGGCATCCCCGTCGATCGCGTCGAGATATTCCATCACGGCCGTTTTGAACGGAATCGTAACGGATGCGCCCCGAATGTTCATTCCCCTTATTCCGGCTATTGCGTCGCCTAAATCGCTCACGCAAAATGCGCTGTAATGCCCGTCAATCCCCATCGCCGCAAGCGCCCTGTTATGCATCAGCGGCGAGAGGCTGTGCCGGACGGGATTGCCCAGCAGAACAAAGTTCGGCTGATCGGGCGGCATCGGCCCCGGCCGGATTGCGCGCCGGGCGCCCTCCAGCAGATTCTGAAAATCCCTCATCGCGCTCACCGTCAATTGGCCGGGCGCGGATTGCCGGCCGCCCGGCAGCACGGCAAACGTCAGATAACTGCCCAGAAGCGGCGCCATAATGCGGCTGATTTTCCCCTCCTCTCCCATGCACATGGCGATCACGGGACGATTCTGCGCTTTCGCATGGGCAAGCAGGCCCAGTACTTTTAAGTTGTCCTCCCCGGTTCGGGCGTAAGGAACAATCTTCACAATATCGGCGCCGGTTTCCACGCACGCCTGAAATATCGTCTTTAACGTTTTTAGCGACGGGGTTTTGGCAATGTCGTGCCAGGAAACGATGATCCGTGCGGGACTTTTCTGTCGGCGAACAAACGACTGAAGCCGTTTAATGGCCTTCTCTCCGCAGGCCAGTTCAATATCGATAAAATCAGCGCCCAGCGCCACCGCCTGTTTGAGAAGGTCCATTTTGGCTGTTTCGGTCATCCCCTGTTTTTTCGCCGCGATCCCGTCTGCATCGGGCGTCAGCGCTTCTTCCGGCCTGCGGCAGGTGACGATTATTTTGACGCGTTCGGACACCCGGCGGGCGGCGGCCATCAACGCCGGCAAGTCGCCTGCCGCAATGACGTCCATGCGCAATTCAATCGCGTCAGCCGCCGGAGCGCTTCTTTCAATCGCCCCAAGCGCCTCCGCATGCGTCGCACTGGTGATGGGAATGCAAATCATAGTCCGTCCTTGGCCTTCGGATACGATCCCAGTATTTTCAAGTAAATCGTTTTATCTTTCAATTCTTTCAAACAGGCCTTCACGGCCTTGTCCTGTCCGTGACCGATCATATCCACGAAGAAAAGATACTCCCACATTCTTTCTTTTACAGGATGCGACTCGATCTTTGCCAGATTAATCTTCCGTTTCGAAAAGGACGAAAGCGCGCGGTGCAGCGACCCGGGGAAATCCGGTGTTGCAAAAATAATTGATGTCTTGTCACCGCCCGTGGACGTCCCTTCGCTCCGGCCGATCACCAGAAAGCGCGTCGTGTTGGAGGAATTGTCTTCAATACCTTCCGCCAGCATATTCAACCCGTAAGTGGAGGCGGCCAGAGCGCTGCCGATGGCCGCGGCTGTCTTTTTTCCCCGCACCATCCGCGCGGCCGCCGCGGTGCTTTCCATCTCGCCCAAAACGGCGTTGGGCAGATGAGACCTCAGCCAGGCCTGACACTGAGCCAGTCCCTGCGGGTGCGAATAAACGTTTTTGATGCCTTTCAGGCTTGTGGCCGACGAAATCAGACACTGGCTGATACGCAGATACATTTCCGCCTGAATTTTCAGAGGCGTCAACACCAGCCGATCCAGCGTCACATTCACCGACCCTTCCAGTGAATTTTCCACGGGAACAACCCCCCACTCCACCGCGCCTTTTTCCACCTCGTCAAACACGCGCGCAATGCCCGGCTGCGGCCAAAAACGGCTGGACGTGCCAAAATGCAGGCGCGCCGCCAGATGGCTGAAAGAGGCCTCCGGACCCAGATAGGCGATGTTCATGGGCTTCTGCAGATCGCGCGAGGCGGAGATGATCTCCCGGTAAATCGACGTCACCTGGCGGTCGGATAAAGGACCGTCGTTGAGCTCGTTCAGATAATTCATCACGCGGGCTTCCTGCGCCGGATTGTAAACCTCCAGACCGGTCTGACCCTTCACCCGGCCGATCTTGACGGAAATCCGCGAACGCTCATTGAGCAGGCGGATAATCTCCCGGTCTTTTTTCCTCATATCTTCCCGTAACGCATCCAACGAAGGCTTCATGCTTTCATTTCCTCCAGAACGTCGCCGATCATCCGGTCACTGACGCTGCCGCTGACAAAAGGCATGCCTATTTTTTTAATCAGAATAAAATGGACTACATCATCCTTCTTTTTCTTGTCCGATTTTAAACGGCTGATTATGGCATCCGTCGCAAGAGCCGCATCCATCCGGGTCGGCAGTCCCGCCCGCTCAATGACGCGTTCCACACGGATGGATTCCCCTTCGGGCAAATACTGCATTTTCACGGACAGCTTCGCCGCGGCAATCATCCCCAGAGCCACGCCCTCGCCATGCGACAGTTCATATTTTGACGAAGCTTCCAGGGCATGCCCCAGCGTATGGCCGAAATTGAGAATCCTTCTCAGTCCCTGTTCACGTTCGTCGATTTCGACAATCGATTTTTTAATGCGGCAGCAGGTTTCGATCATTTTCAGCAAACGCTCCGGGTCCCTGCCTTTGACCGCCTCCATATCCTCTTCCAGCAGCTTGAACAATTTTTCATCTTCAATGATGCCGTATTTAATGATCTCGGCCAGCCCGTTCTGAAACTCTTTCTCCGGCAGCGTCTCCAGAAATTTCACATCCGCAAACACGGCGCGCGGCTGATAAAATGTCCCCAGCAGATTCTTGCCCTGCGGCAGATCCACGGCGGTTTTCCCGCCGATGCTGCTGTCCACCTGGCCGATCAGCGTGGTCGGTATCTGAATATAAGGAACGGAGCGCATATAGACCGATGCGATAAAACCCGTCAAATCCCCCACCACGCCGCCGCCCAGAGCAATCAGCAGCGTCCCCCGGTCGGCGCCCAGGGCCAGCAGTCTTGCGGCGATGTCCATGACCGTCGCCATATTTTTAGAAGATTCGCCCGCGGGAATCTCCACGAGCGACGCCTTCATCCCCGCCTGAGTCATGGCGTCAAGCATGGCCTGTCCGTAAAGCCTGCCGACATTGCTGTCCGTTACCATCACATAGCGCGCCGCCTTGTGGTTTTTCGCGATCAGCAGCAGCATCCGGTCGATAATGCCTTTGCCGATGCGGATTTCATAAGATGATAACGATTTTTTATCAAGATTAACTTTCAACGATCTCATCATTCGCTCCATGGCCTTATCTGCGCATCGCTTTGGCGAGCGCCCGGATATCATCCATCAATTGATAGAATTTTTCCGGTTTAAGAGACTGCATCCCGTCCGAAACCGCTTTTTCCGGCTCGGGATGCACTTCGACAATAATGCCGTCCGCTCCCACGGCCACCGCCGCGCGCGCAAGCGGAATGACATACTTCCAGTTGCCGGCCGCATGGCTGGGATCAACCACCACCGGCAGGTGGGTCAGGCTTTTGAGCACCGGCACGGCGCTGATATCCAGCGTGTTGCGGGTGGCGGTTTCAAAGGTGCGGATGCCGCGCTCACAAAGGATGACGTCGGGATTGCCGGAAGAAAGAATGTATTCCGCCGACATGAGCAATTCTTCAATGGTGGTCATCATGCCTCGTTTGAGCAGGACCGGTTTGCGCGCGTGACCGACTTTTTTCAGCAGGGCGAAATTCTGGACGTTGCGCGCGCCGATTTGCAGCATATCGGCATAGGCTTCCACCAGATCCACATCAGCCGGATTGACAACCTCCGTCACGGTCGGCAGACCGGTTTTTTTGCTCACGGCATCCAGAACTTTGAGGCCTTCCTCTTCCATCCCCTGAAAGCTGTATGGCGACGTGCGCGGTTTGAAGGCGCCGCCTCTCAAAATCTGTCCGCCGCCCTTTTTGACAACATAGGCGCTCTCCAGCAGTTGCTCCTCGCTTTCAATGGCGCAGGGCCCCGCCATGACGACAAATTCCGGTCCGCCGATTTGAATCGAACCGACATTGACTACCGTATCGCCTTCGTGCGATTCGCGGCTGGCCAGCTTGTAGGGTTTCAAAATCGGCATGGTTTTTTCCACACCCGGCAGCGATTCCACATATTTCAGCGCAGATTTGTCGCGGCTGTCGCCGACCGCCCCGATAATGGTGCGCTCCACGCCGCTGGACGGATGCGCTTTGTAGCCGACCGACTCGATCCATCGCACCACGTCTTCAATCTGCTTTTCCGTTGCGTGACTTTTCATAACGATAATCATAAATTCCTCCTTGAATGAAAAAAGGCCATGGCTTTTGCCGCCACGGCCTTTAAAAAACAAAAAAGTCATGGGCAGCTTCCTTTCGGTCTCCCCATGGCTTTGGTTGGTTTAGGTTACTTTACCAAGTTCTCCTCAGCGACAGGCAGACCGACGCATAATAGTAATAAAACCAGAAGCCAAAAGCATTATTGTTTGCGTTGATATGTCTGTCCATTGAAAATACCTGTTCCTTTACTTGATACGCTGTATAAACGAGAGCTTTTCGCTTGTCAAGATTTTTTTACACAGCGGTTGTTCACGGCTTGCAGGACTGAAACCCAGCCGATCCGGCTTTCCCCCCTGTTTTCCCCATTGACAGGCAAAGAAGCTGAAATAACGGCCATTCAATATGTTAAAGCCGCACGGCGGAAAATAGCTTTTGATAAAGCTGTTTTGTTCGGTTCCTACATCACCGGAAAGTATGATCAGGACAGCGACGTTGACATCGGACTATTTGTGGAAAACCTCGACAGGAATATTGATTATCTGGACTTGATGTCTCAACTTTACCATCTGGCCGCCGAGATCAACGCACGCATCGAACCCCATTTATTTATCCGTAATGAAGATCAATCAGGTTTTGCTCAAATGGTCGAAAGAACGGGCCAAAGACTGCCCGTGTAGAAAATTTTCACTTGTCGGATTAACCAGTAACCAGAATGCCCCGTGGCACGGCTGGTTCAATATTCAAGATTGAACCAGCAAAAGACCAAATTTTATGCGTTTTCAAGGAAAAAGTTAAAAAGTTTACAGCGTCTCTCTGTGGTCACTCTGGTTTTTTATTCACGATCTCCGCCTTTGCCAACCTGATAGCTTCTTCTATCTGATTATTGGTCATGCTTTTTGAAGTCAATTGCATAGCTTCTTGTGCTATGCTGTTCTCTGTTTGTGCAGCTATGTAAAACAACTTATAAGCCTGTATATAGTCTTGAGTCACGCCTTCTCCCTTGGCATATTTCAGACCAAGTCTAATTTTGGCAGATGCAACTCCCTTTTTCGCAGCCATGCGGTACCACTTGATTGCCTTACTATCGTCTTTTGTAGTGCCTTTGCCATCATCATACATTTTACCCAAATTAAATTGTGCAAAGCTATCACCTTGCTCTGCTGCTTTCTTGTACCAAGCCATGGCTTCTTCATAATTCTGTGCAACACCGCGACCTTTAGAATACATAAGACCAAGGTTGTTTTGTGCATCTGAAAAGCCTTGCTCTGCCGCTTTGCGGTACCATTTTACAGCTTCTCTGTAATCTTGCGATACCCCTTGGCCATATTCATAGAAAGTACCCAAGTTATACTGTGACTTTGCCAAGTTTTGTTCGGCAGCTTTACGAAACCATCTAGCAGCCTCTTGATAGTTTTGTGGTATACCTCTTCCTGTACCATACATGATGCCAAGATCTTCTTGGGCTATAGCATAACCCTGTTGGGCAGCCAGCAGCCACCATTTTACGGCTTCTTGATAATCCTGCTTTACGCCACTTTGACCTTTTGAGTAAAACATACCGATGATATATTGGGCGTGAGCTTCTCCCTTTTCAGCTGCCAAAAGCAACCATTTATGAGATTCCACAAAATTTTGTGGAACGCCTCTACCAGTTGCATACATAAACCCAAGGTAATCTTGGGCAACGGCATCACCCTTCTCAGCAAGCGGTCGAATTTCTTTGAGAGCTTTTTCATAATCGCCTTTTTCAATGGCAACCGCATAGCTGGGTTTGGGTACCAGGGGTTTTGTTACATCACGTTTTTGAGTATTGACTGGGGCAGTCTTATTCGTGTCACAGGATATCAATGGAATGCTGATGACTGCAAAGATTAATAAAAAACCAAAAAGCCTAGCAAAATAATCGGCAACATAGGACCGCTGTTTCCTTATTAATTTCATTTCTATTTGTCTCCTCGCATCCCTCTTTGTTCCCTCATTATCTTTCTTCACACAGCCCCCTTTGTACATTTTAAATTTTTATTATCTCAATCCCCCACTTGCCGGATATCCCCGACTGGTTCAATCAAAATGATTGAACCAGCAAAAGGCAGTTGATGTGTCTTGTTCTTTTGTAAAGATTTGTGGCGATGAGTATGAGTAATTTCAAATACACCGCATGTCAATATTTATTCTACAGGTTTTTTACACAGCGGTTGTTCAAAGCTTGCAGGACTGAAACTCCGGCGGCTCCAGGATGGCAATCTTCCTGCGCCGGAGATATTCCGGGAAACCATACAGTTTTTTTCCGCGATACTCCATGACGACGGCATCCGCCGGGCAGTTGTTGAGACAGCCAAAGCAGAGCAGACATTTTTCACGATCGACCAGTTGCTTTTTCGGATGGATTGCGGCCACCGGACATTTTTTCACGCAGGTCAGACAACCGATGCATCTTGCGCCGTCCACCGTGTGTTTGTTGATCACTTTCTTATTGAGACCGGCCAGAGGAAACATTCGCGCCATTTCCCGAAGCGCGAGTTCGGACGCATAGACCAGCGGCCGGCCCTGTTGAACGCTTTCCAGAACCTGTTTGGTGAAGTCCCGCACCCGGTTGTAAGTCGCCTCGTCGGGAAGATGTTCGCCTGAACGCTGATTGGCGCTGTCCCAGGCGGGCGTGGGATACGAGGGAATACTGCGGAAGGCCGCCATGCCGACGGGAACGCCTTCCCGGTCTGCCAGAAGATGCAGCGCATGACACAGCGAGTTGTGCTGATTGCCTTCCGGCCCGCCGAAGGACACAAACGCGGCCACGGGAATTCCCGTAATCTTCGGCGCGGCGGCCAGCCAGTCGATGACATTTAACGGGATGTCATAATAAAAAACCGGCGACCCGATGAGAATCAGGTCATAATCCGGCAGGCGTTCTTTATCGAAACGCCGCATGTCGGCCAGCTCCGCCGTCAATCCCCTGTCCTTCAGCATACAGGCGATCAGCTTTCCGTAGCGGGCGGTGAATCCCGTCTGGCTGTAGCACAAAACCAGCGCGCGTTTGGGATCGCGGTTCCTGATTTCCCTCGGAAATGTCTGCCCGGCCGCCGTCAGCGGCATCGGGAGGCTTAAAGCTGCGCAGAGAATAGCGCTTTTTTTAATAAAATTTCGTCTGGTGTCCTTCATTTTGTTTCCTGCGTAAAATTAATTTTCAGTTCGTAAACACCCGTATCCAGATGCGTGGTCATGGGACAGCCGGACTTGGCAAATACCTGCATCATCGGCTTATTGCGCGACAGGACATCCGCCGTAAATCCCTCGATGTTTTTTTCTTTCGCAATGCGGATCAGATACTTCAGCAAAAACGTCCCGATGCCCCGCGCCTGCCAGTCCTGATGGGTGGTAAAAGCCACTTCGGCATAACGGGTATTCGGATCATTGATATACCGCCCGATGGCCACAATCTCTTCTCGTCCTTCCGGCTCTTCCTTGCCGATCACCGCGGCAATGGCCATTTTATCGTTATAATCAATGGCGGCCAGCGGCATGGCGACTTTATGGGAAAAAGATTTCAGGTTCTGAAAAAACCGGGTATAAACAGCCTGCTCCGGCAGGCCGTAAATCAAATCCTGAATGGCGCGTTCATCCGTAGCTTTCACCGGACGGAAAAAGAGAGACATCCCCTTCTTGTCCACCCAATTGATTTCATATTGCTTCGGATACAAAACCGCCGGCAGCGTCTGATCGCGGTAGATGTACCCCTGGCGTTTGGCCGCCTCGAGCAGTTCATCGCGGAACTGGGGATGGGCGATATTGATGAGCATCATGGCGCGGTCGCGGATGGATTTTCCATGCACATAGGCGATGCCGTATTCCGTCACCACGTAATGAATATCGCCTCTTGTGACGACCACGCCGCTCCCGGCGGAAGGATACGGGACGATGCGGGAAATTTTGCCGTCATCGGTCGTGGAGGGCAGCACCATGATGGACTTGCCGCGATGCGACATGGCCGACCCGCGCACGAAATCCACCTGTCCGCCGATGCCGCTGTAAAAATCAAAACCCAGGGAGTCCGAGCAGACCTGTCCGGTCAGATCCACGGTCAGCGCCGAGTTGATGGACACCATCCGGTCGTTCTGAGCGATCACGTACGGATCGTTGACATACTGGCACGGGCGGAATTCAAACAGCGGATTGTTGTGCACATAATCGTAAAGACGCCTTGTGCCCATGCAGAAAGCGGCAACGATTTTGCCCGGGTGCAGTGATTTTTTCCGGCAGGTCACGACGCCGCTTTCAATCAGATCTATGAGACCGTCGGTAAACGTTTCCGTGTGAACCCCCAGGTCTTTTTTGTTTTGAAGATACGGAAAAACCGAGTTGGGAATTTTGCCGACACCGGTCTGAATGGTGGATTCGTTGTCAATCAGTTCGGCAATGAGTTGTCCGATGGATTGGGCGATGTTGCCGGGCGCCTTCTGTTGAAATTCCAGAAGCGGCGCATCGTTTTCCACAAAGGCGGAAATTTCGCTGACATGGATAAAACTGTCGCCCAGTGTCCGGGGCATGTTCGGATTGACTTCCGCCACGACATACCGCGCCACCGCCGCCGCCGTCTTGGTAATATCGACCGAGATCCCCAGGCTGACATAGCCGTTTGCGTCCGGCGGAGATACGGTGATCAGGGCGACATCAATGGGCATGGCCCCCCGCTGCATCAGCAGGGGCACTTCGGACAGAAAAATGGGCGTGTAGTCGGCATTGCCCGCCTTAATCGCCGCACGGGCGTTCGCGCCGATAAAGAGCGCGTTATGACGGAAATGCCCGGTATAAACTTCCGTCGTATAATCGGTGAGTCCCAGGTCCAGAAAATGGATAACCTCTACGTCGGCAAAATTCTGCGCCATGTCGAGGAGCGTCTTGACCAGGAGCTGAGGCTCTCCGCAGGCGGACGCAATAAATATTCGCGCCCCGCGCCGTATCCGCGATAAGGCGCTTTTTGCATCGGTCAGCTTTTCCTGATAGGTATCCCGCCAGTTGAGGATCATATCGATCACCCATTATTTCATGCAATCAAAAAACAAAAAACATTAAAAGTTGCACATCAAAAAGCGCCAAGTTGACAGGGTTTGACTTTTATTTTCAATTTTTCACAGGCGGCGCAGACGTCCAGGCGCTTCACGCCGAGTTTGTCCGCGATTTTCCATGCGTCAACGCAGGAAAGCCGCCCGTTCACCAGCGCCCCGCGGATGGCCGCCTCCAGTTCAGGCGCAACGAATGGGGCGGCAGGCACACGCTTTTGCTTGCCGTCAAAACCGAAAAGCCCCAGCTGGCATTGGGCGATATTGATATTTTGCATATCGATGGCTACGCCGATTTCGCCGAGCGGCGCGCCGGTGTTCCGAGATATTATTTCAGCCGCTTTGCAGGAGATATTGTTGTCTTTTGCCTGTTTAAGAATCTCCTGTTTCAGGTCATCCCTGACCTTTGTCCCTTCCGGATGCTTCTTGAAATATTTTCCTTTGTCCTCATGCGCCATTGCTTTATCCTCAAGATTTCCTGTAATGAAAAGGTTCGATGGAAGACAAAGCGTCCGTATCCAGGGTTTGAAATCCGTTTGCTTCCAGAAGCTTTTCCGTTTTTTCAATCTGATCCACGTCCACGACAAAGACGGCCTTTTCCGCGCTTTCCAGCACAAAGCCGCAGGCGTTATTGATATTGACGCCTTCCTGATAAAGAAGCTGCATCAACTTATCCAGACCGCCCGGTTTATCCGGAATTAAAACGGCCAGAACATTTTTCAGGTGAACCGTCATACCGGCTTTGGCGAGCGCCTTTGCCGCCAGTTTCGGATCATCAACAATCAAATTGATCACCCCGGACGTACCGTGAGTCGAAATGGTTGTCGCCCGGATACTGATTTCAGCCTTGGATAGAACACTCGTCACATGGGCCAGTTGACCCGGTTTATCTTCCGCGAACACGGCAAGCTGATAAGCAATCATTTTTTTCTCCTCAGTTGAGATGTCTCATCTGTAATTTCCAGGACAGCTGCGGCTATCCCTGAGTATTCCTTGTACAATTCCGCGGCTATTTTATCAAGTCCAAAGAAATAAGGCGCGGAGGCCGGAAAAAACTTCCGGTTGTTGCTTTTTTAATCCTTCGTTTCCATCTCGACAAGACTGCCGCTGCCGCAATACTTTTCGCGGAGCCGCGGCTTTTCAATTTTTCCGGTGGGATTGCGCGGCACCTTGTCAAACATGATTCTGCGCGGACGTTTGTAGCGCGGCAGCGCGGCACAAAATTGCATGATCTCGGCTTCGGAACTGGAGAAGCCCGGCTTCAGCTCAATAATCGCCGCAACGATTTCACCCAGACGATGGTCCGGAAGGCCGATCACCGCCACGTCCTTGATCGCATTGTGCGCGCGCAAAAAATCCTCGATCTGCACCGGATAAATGTTCTCGCCGCCCGTGATCACGACATCTTTTTTACGGTCAACCAGATAGATAAAGCTGTCTTCATCCAGGCGCGCCATATCGCCCGTGTAAAGCCAGCCGTCTTTGAGCATTTCGGCCGTGGCCTCCGGATTGTTGTAGTAGCATTTCATCACGCCCGGGCCTTTTACGCAAAGTTCGCCCACCTCGCCCTGCTTCACGGGATGGCCGTCTTCATCCACGATCCGCAACTCCCACTGGTAGCCGGCCTTGCCGATGGCGCCGACCTTGTGGATGTTTTCGATGCCGAGATGGACGCAACCGGGACCAATGGACTCCGAAAGGCCGTAATTGGTGTCGTAATCATGTTTCGGGAAATGGCTCTTCCAGCGTTTGATCAGGCTGGGCGGAACCGGCTGCGCGCCGATGTGCATCAACCGCCACTGATCGAGTTTGTAGTTTTCCAGCCTGATGTCCCCGTGTTCGATGGCGTCCAGAATATCCTGCGCCCACGGAACCAGCAGCCAGACAATGGTGATCTGTTCCTCGGATACCGCTTTGATAATCCACTCCGGCTTGACGCCGCGCAGGAGGACGGCTTTGCTTCCGGAAAGGAAGCTGCCGAACCAGTGCATTTTCGCGCCGGTGTGATAGAGCGGCGGAATGCAGAGAAAATTATCCCCGCGCGTCTGCTTGTGGTGATCCATTTCCACTTCACAGGAAAACACCAGGGCGCGGTGCGAATGAAGAATCGCCTTGGGAAAACCGGTGGTGCCGGATGAAAAATAGATGGCGGCATCCTCATCATCGGAAAGCGTGATTTTCGGGGCCACGGAGGAACAGCACGCGGTGAGCGCATAATAACTTTCGGCAAACGCGGGAACGTTCTGCCCCAGGAACAGGCGTATTTTAATATTCGGAATCTGTTCGTAGATTTTTCCTGTTCTCCCGGTAAATTCCGGCCCGAAGATCAAAACGTCGCATTCGGCCAGTTCGAGGCAGTATTTGATTTCATCCTCCGTGTAGCGGTAGTTGAGCGGAACCGCCAGAGCGCCGGTTTTCAGAATGCCGAAATAGATCGGCAGCCACTCCAGGCAGTTCATCAGCAGAATGCCGACTTTGTGGCCTTTCTGCAATCCTCTTCCCAGCAGGAAATTGGCCAGTCGGTTGGCCTTGTCGTCAAATTCGCGCCAGGTCATTTCCCGCCGGTACTTCTTTTCGGGATCGGTTTCGACCAGTTCATAATCTTTCCAGCTTGCAGTGATTTCCTTGATTTCAGGATTGATTTCAACAAGGCTTATTTCTTCACCGTACAGGGCGGCATTGCGGACAAGAATTTCGGTGATAGGCATTTTTTATTCCTTGTGCTTCTAAATTTGTCGGGTCAAGCATAAGAAACGCTGTTTGAGATGTCAAGAAAATCTTGGCCTGTGTGCACCTATCCAGTCTTGACATAAATATTTTAAATGATATAGAAATTGTATAAATTTTGAATAGAACAGTTAATAAATTATTAACAAAAAAGGGAGGAAATGCCATGGCAAAAAGGGTGTTTTTGTTTCTATTCGTTATTTTTGTCGCTTTGCCGATGATCCCGGCGCATGCGGCGACACTGCCGGCGGAGACGCCGTTCTGGACCAATGATGATCTCAAGATAGATGCTGCCACCATTAACGGCTTTGCCGCGTCATATCTTGCGGAAGCCGGCCCGAACGCGAATTCGCTTGAATTTTTCCTTGGCTATCTGCCGCTTAAAACAGTGGATCGGTTCTGCACGACCAATCCCGACAAGGAGCAGATGAGGAAATATCTGGGCAACATGTACATTTCGGGACTGTATGGCGGCATCTGGCTGCGCGACTCCATGTCTTCCGGTTCAGGCTCCACCGGCGCATCGGACGTCATGTCGGCGTTCATGCAGATGATACCGGCCTCGTTGAAATCCGCCCTGATGCAGAGCACCAACGAACTCATTTTCAAATCGGTGGCGGGCCTCAGCGGCAAGGCCGTAAATCTTGCGCTGACCGGATCGCTGCTGGAAATCGCCCAGCAGAACTACGCCTCCCTGGACATGTTCCTCCTGATTTACGGTTACGACTACGGATATTATTTTTTCCTGATCGACAATCCCCCCGGCGGAATCGCTTCTCCAAACCCGCTGCAGTGCAACCGCTTTATGGACTGCAAGATGACCAATTTCAAGCTGAATACACTTACCCAGTACAAGCCTGTTGTCGACAAGGTTTACAAGAATGAATACTGGAAGGTGTGGGACCCGACAGCCCTGAAATACGCCGACATGCACACGCACATGCAGGTGACCGGAGAAGGCTCCGTATCGCTGGGCAATCTTGCATGGCAGCAGATTACGACCGCAAAGAACCTGTCGGACGCGTCCTACGGCCCGCTGCTGGATCTTTCCGCGCGGTTCATGCTTGTCTCGGAGCTTGCGCTGCTTCCGTCGATGAAAGGATATTGCGAGCTTAACAAAACGGCGGGCAAATGCGGACTTCTGCAGGAGGCCGGACTGACGGTATGGCTGGGAAGCTACATGATGGGGCTTTCATCCGACCTGCCTTCAGGAACGTTCCCCACGCTGTAAAGCTTTTATCCGATAATCAAAAAGAAGGGGCTTTCCGCCCCTTCTTCACACCCGCCACATGGCCGGTATCCGTTCATGTTCAACGGCGCATATTATTGGTTGACAGTCGGAAACATCCTTTATATTATCCTTTCGCACCGCTTAAAGAAATGTCTTACCCATCAAAACATACGGCTTTGCCGGTTTGATGATCAAAGGAGGATGCATGATTTCAAAAATTCTTGTAGCGACAGACGGGTCAAAAACATCTCAAAAAGCCGCCGCCTATGCAGTGGATCTCGCCAAACAACTGAAAGCCTCCATTATTGCCCTGAGTGTTATTGATAAGCGGCTGTATGTCGCCGAGGCTGGTTTCGCGTCAAAGACGGCAACGCAGACCACTGAATCCATTGAGGACTACCTGACCGAGACCGCGAAAGGGTATGCCCGCGAAGTAGAAAAACTGTGCGATCAATCGGGCGTTCCATGCAGCCTTTGTGTAAAAATGGGATATCCGGTGGAAGAAATTACCCAAGAGGCTAAACGATCAAAAGCCCAGTTGATCATTATGGGCTCCCGGGGCAGGAGCGCCTTTTCCGCCACTGTTCTGGGCAGCGTTTCCTATGGCGTTTTGCACAATGACAAAAGTATTCCCGTCCTGATTATCCGGGATTGACGCAGGCAGGAGCAACTGTGAAAAAACGAAATCTATTTCGCACGATCATCCACTTTGCCGTTCTGGCGCTGGCTTTTTTTATCCTGACGGCCTGCGCCGCTAAAATAAAAACAGCCGACCTGCGGTCCGTTACGCAAAACATTTCTCCCGATACCCGCCAGATTCTCCTGGTGGCGGATGACGGCTTCTCTTCCTTTGCCCCCCGAAAAGTTTACGCCCTGGAAAAAACATCCTCCACATGGCGTCAGGCCATGACCCCTTTCGACGCCGTCGTCGGGAAAAACGGTTTCGCGCCACAGGGCGAAAAAAGAGAGGGGGACGGACGAACGCCGTCCGGAGTTTACCGTCTGGAAACAGCCTTTGGTTATAATGAATGCATTGACACAAAAATGCCGTACCGTCAGGCCCTGACGGACGACCTGTGGGTTGACGATCCGGACGCCCCGGATTACAACCGCTGGGTCAAGCAACACAAGACCCGGGCGGCTTCCCATGAGAAAATGAGACGCGACGACGATCTGTACAAATACGGCATCATCATCGAGTATAATACCGATCCGGTGATCAAAGGCCGCGGCAGCGCCATCTTCCTGCATATCTGGAAAGGGCCCGGCTCCACCACGGCGGGCTGCGTTGCCGCTTCCGAACCGGACATCCTGAAAATCCTTTCCTGGCTGGATCCTGCGGCCAGCCCCGTCATCGTCATCAACCCTGAACCTTTGGAAAAGGAGATCCACGAATGAAATTTAAGCTGTTTACTGCAACACTGCTAACCGCGGCATTGATCTTTGCGGCGCTGCCTTCCACGTTGCTCTCGGCCGATGAAATGCCCGATACGTTTGTTCATATCGAAAAGGTGATTCCCGACGCCCTGCTGGATATACGCTACTTTACCGAACATAATTTTTTAGGCGTCAAAGTGGATGGTTATCTGGCCCCCACGTGCATCCTGACGCGGCAGGCGGCCGAGGCGTTGTCCAACGTTCAAAAAGACCTGGCGCCCTTTTCCATGACGATAAAAATTTATGACTGCTACCGGCCGCAGCAGGCCGTTGATCACTTTGTCCGCTGGGCCAAAGATATTGACGACACGAAAACCCGAAAAGAGTTTTACCCCACCGTGGACAAGCGAAATCTTTTCCGCGACGGCTATATCGCCGAACGCTCCGGCCACAGCCGGGGCAGCACGGTGGATCTGACTATTGTGCCGCTGCCGGCTCCGATTCAACCTCCTTACCGGGCAGGCAATCCGCTGAAGGAATGTTATCGGCCCGCGGGCGTTCGCTTCGCCGACAATTCGCTGGATATGGGCACGGGCTTCGACTGCTTCCATGAACTGTCGCATCCGGAAAATATCAACCTCGGCCCGCGGCAAAGAGCCCACCGCCTGCTTTTAAAGACCCTGATGGCCAAATACGGCTTCAGGAACCTGCCCGAAGAGTGGTGGCACTTCACGCTTAATAACGAACCGTATCCCGACACGTATTTCAACTTCCCGGTGAAGTGAAAAGTATGAAAAAGAATTTGCCGCCGTTTCTGAGGTCCTATGGATTTTCCATTCTGCTTGTCGTCTCAATCCTTTTCGGCGCCGTTCTCGGCCTCATCTACCAGAAGGACGCCGCCCAGTTCAAGCCGCTGGGCGATGTTTTTCTGAACCTGCTGTTCACCGTCATTGTCCCGCTGGTTTTCTTTTCCATCTCATCCACCGTTGCTTCGATGACCAATCTCAAACGCCTGGGAAAAATTCTCTCCGTGATGATTCTGGTCTTTGTGATCACAGGTCTCATTGCGTCGGCGGTTATGATTGCCGCCGTCATTTTCTATCCTCCCGCCTCCGGTGTAACCATCCCCCTGCCTGCGTCGGTCAATGTGGAACATCTGAAAGCATCCGATCAAATCGTCCGGGCCTTCACCGTTCCGGACTTCCCCAATATTTTATCCAAGAATAACATGCTGGCGCTGATCGTCTTCTCTATTCTGGTCGGACTGGCTACATCCGCCGTGGGAGAGAAAGGGAAAGCCTTTGCCGGATTTCTGATCTCCGCCAACGCTGTCATGATGAAACTGATTTCCTTCATCATGTATTACGCGCCGATTGGGCTTTGCGCTTACTTTGCCTATCTGGTCGGCGTCTTCGGACCGCAGCTTCTGGGCTCCTACGCACGCGCGATGGCCGTTTATTATCCGACAGCTATTTTATATTTCTTTATTGCTTTTACGCTGTACGCACATCTTGCCGGTCGTTCATCCGGCGTAAAAAAATTCTGGAGTAATATTATCCCGGCATCCGTCACGGCGCTGGCTACCGGCAGTTCGATGGCGACAATTCCTTCCAACATACAGGCGGCGGATAAAATCGGCGTGCCTAAAGACATCAGCGAAGTCGTGATCCCTATCGGCGCGACGATACACATGGAAGGATCATGCCTGGCCGCCGTCTTGAAAATTGCTTTTCTGTTTGGAATATTTCAAATGCCTTTTACCGGCATCGAAACCATCCTGACCGCCCTGGGCATCGCCCTTCTGACCGGCGTGGTTGTCAGCGGCATTCCCGGCGGCGGCACCATCGGCGAGCTTTTGATTTTATCGCTTTACGGCTTTCCCCCCGAAGCGTTTCCGATCATCACCATGATCGGCACGCTGGTGGACGCGCCCGCCACAATGCTCAACGCCATCGGCGACAATGTTTCCAGTATGATGGTGGCACGTGTGCTGGGCGGGAAAGAGTGGATGAGTTCCGGAAACGTCTGAAGTTCATCCAGTGTAAAATGGGGACATCCTATATTTTAAAAACTAAAATATATTTGGAGGTAATATGACTATCAAAGAAGTATTTATTCGTTTCTCGTTAACTTATATTGTTCTGATAATTGCATTATTTATAATTAATGCTTTGTTTCTAAAGCATTTGGGTATTTCCCCCATCAGATCAGTTGGTATCGTGCTCCTAATAGTTTCAACAATGTATGCTTGCGATGCATTTGCCAAGAAGAATAAAAGGTACTTCACCTCTGATGAAAAGAAGAAAGTTATTGTCGGCTTTATTATCATACATTATATATTTGAAGGTATTCTCTTTGCATTCAGCGGATTGGCTGCGAAAGTGGGTACGAATATTCTGCTAATTACAATTGGCATAACGCTAATTACTCATCCTTTAATAATTTACATATTTGTTGGCCTTACTGGCATTGGAGCCAAAAAAAGATACCGTATCGATAAAGATAAAGTAGGGAATATAGGGGAGTACTCTGAATCTTCTCATTAAAATTACATTACGATCAAAGGAGGACTTATGAAGAAATTTGTTATGATAATGGCACTGTGTTACTTGCTGGTCGTTGCTTTTTCGTCAGTTGGTTTTGCCGGAAATACAATGATCATTAACTTTAAAAACGGACAAAAACAAAATGTCAATCTGGATACAGTCCAGAACATAGAATTTTCCGGCGGCGACTTATACGGGACCGGTTATTCCAGAGGCCCTTCCTCCGGCAGAGCCTATGAAATGATTGCGAAGCACAGCGGAAAATGCCTGGACATTTCAGGGGCAGCCATGCATAACGGGGCCAATATTCATCAATGGGACTGCCACGAAGGAGCGAATCAGCGCTGGATTCTGACGGATAAAGGCAACGGCTATTATACCGTTAAAGCCAAGCATAGCAATAAGTGCATGGACGTGGAAGGCGCAAACAACGGCAATGGCGTCAATATATCTCAATACGACTGTCACGGAGGTTCCAACCAACTCTGGCTGTTCACGCCCCAGGGTGAAGGGTACTTCAAGGTTACCGCCAAACACAGCGGCAAATGCTTGGATGTGTCAGGCGGAAATAAAAACAACGGCGACAATGTTCATCAATGGGATTGCCACGGAGGCGACAACCAGATCTGGCTGCTGAAGTAAAACCGACAGGGGTAGCAATACAAAGTCCCTGTTTGTAAAAAGTTCTGCCTGCAATTGAAAGGATCAACCATACCCGATGACGGATGATGCAATATACAGGCAGCTTCAGATTCAACTGGACCGGTATCCGATTGGATATCCCGCGACTAAAAGCGGCGTGGAAATTGATATTCTGAAATACTTTTTCACCCCGCTTCAAGCCAGAATTGCTTTGTGCCTGACGCTCCGGTCGATCTCGCTCTCCGCCGTCCGTAAGACGTTCAAAAATAAATTTCAGATTGAATTGTCCTGTGATGAGCTTGGCTTAATGCTTGATGAGATGTTTATGAAAGGCGTCATCAGGCGCTCAGACAGCGCAACGCCACCCCGCTATGGCATCGCCATACTGGCCATCGGCATGTTTGAATACCACGTCGATGATCTCACGCCCGAACTGGTGGGCATGATGCACCGATATTTTGACGAAGCCTTCGGCGCGGAATTCTTCCGCTCGTCCCTGCCCCAATTGCGCACCAGCCCCCACATGAAGGCGATTGTTCCGGAATACATCGTCGATACTTATGACAACATGCGTCATTTCATCACAAACACCCCGGAAACTCTCCACGTGGCCAACTGCGTCTGCAAGCAGGGCGAAGCCCTCAGGGGAACCCCCTGCAAACGAACGGATCATTATGAAGTCTGTCTGCTGATCGGGTCCACCAGCTATGCGGCACGCAACCGCGCCAGACCCATATCCAGAGAGGAATGTCTGAAGATACTGGACATGGCGGAAGAGAAGGGAATGGTTCTTCAACCCGGCAATTCCAGGAAGCCCGCCTGCATCTGCATCTGCTGCGGTTGCTGCTGCGGCGTTTTAACCACCGCCAAAAAGCAGCCCCGGCCCGCCCGGTTTTTTGCCACGAATTATTACGCCCGCATCGACGCGGCTTCCTGCACGGAATGCGGCGTCTGTGTAAAACGCTGCCAGATGGACGCCATCATTGCGGACGGCAAGACCTTCCGCGTGGATTCCGACCGGTGCATCGGGTGCGGTCTCTGCATCACCCGATGCAAGCCCGGAGCCGCCAGGCTGATCAAGAAGGACAAGCTCACCGTACCGCCGATGAACACGGAAATGCTGTATCTAAGCATCCTGAAAGAAAGAGCCGGCAGAAAAAAGATGATCGTCAATATGCTCAAACTGCTTTTCGGAAAACCCCTGTAACTTTCCCCGGAACGTTGAACATTCTCAAAGCGGTATATTATTATGCTTCTTCGTCAGGCGCGCTTCTTTCTTGTCCTGCAGGGCCTCCAGCACCGCGATAATGCGTTGGCGCGTTTCCCGCGGGAGAATGACCTCCTCGATGGCGCCCAGAGAAGCCGCAAAATACGGATTGTTGAATTGCTCTTCATAGCCCGCGATCAGTTCGGCGCGTTTGGCTGCCGGATCGGCTGCGGCTTTAATCTCGCCGCGGTAAATGATGTTGCACGCACCTTCCGCGCCCATAACCGCGATTTCCGCCGTCGGCCAGGCCATGACGTAATCGGCGCCCAGCTGTTTGCTGCACATCCCCAGATACGCCCCGCCGTAATCCTTGCGCGTCGCAACGGTGATTTTCGGAACGGTTGCTTCCGAATAGGCATGTAAAAGCTTCGCGCCGTGACGGATAATACCCGCCCACTCCTGATCCGTGCCCGGCAGGTAGCCGGGAACATCGGCAAATGTCAGAAGCGGAATGTTGAAGGCGTCGCAGAAACGGATGAAGCGCGAAGCTTTATCCGAGGCGTTGACATTGAGGACACCCGCGTAAAACATGGGATTGTTCGCAATGACGCCGACGGTCCTGCCCATGACCCGGATAAGGGCGACGATCATGTTCTGCGCCCACTGTGCGTGGAGCTCAAACATTTCACCATTGTCCGCCACGGCTTTGATAACATTTTTCATATTATAAGCGCGCGAGGCTTTATCGGGAATCATCTTGTCCAACTCGGGACAAAGGCGATCGGCGCCGTCGGTGGCGTCTGCCACCGGCGGCGGCGCGTTGCAGCTGTCGGGCAAATACGAAAGCAGCATTTTGATTTTATCAAGGCAGTCCGTGTCGTTTTCCGTAACGACATGACAGACACCGCTTTTGGAAGCATGCGCCATGGCGCCGCCCAGATCTTCCTGAGTCACCTCTTCGCCGATCACCGCTTTGATGACCTCCGGGCCCGTGATGTACATGTAGGATGTGTTTTTTACCATGAAGATCCAGTCGGTGAGCGCAGGGGAATAAACCGCGCCGCCGGCCGTCGGCCCCATGATGGCGGTGAGCTGAGGAATATAGCCGGAAGCCTGCGTATTGCGGTAAAAGATCCCGCCGTAACCTTCCAGGGAGGGAACGCCCTCCTGGATTCTGGCGCCGCCGGAATCATTGATGGCGATAAACGGTTTTTGCGCGGCGATGGCCAGGTCCATGACCTTCCAGATTTTTTTGGCGTGCATTTCACCCAGCGTGCCGCCCGCGCTGGTGAAGTCCTGGGAGGCGGCAAAAACGGTGCGGCCGTTGATCTTGCCAAAGCCCGTAATGACGCCGTCGGCCGGGATTTCTTTTTTATCCATACCGAAAAGATTCGCATGATGTTTTACAAAAAGCTGGATTTCCTGAAAGGTTCCCTGATCGAATAAATGATCCAGACGTTCACGGGCGGTCAGTTTGCCGCCGTCGTGTTGTTTCTGAACCTGTTTTTCACCGCCCATTTGCATCAGGGCCTGAACTTTTTCCTCAAAAGTTTTAATTTTCCCCTGGGTTGTCGTTTTCCGCAAATCGTCACTCATCAATAATCTCCTTCATGTCGGGTTTTTGTCTTGACCCGGTTTCTCTTTTTATGCTTAACCTTTTTGAAAAAAACTGGCAAGTACGATTAACAAAATATGCGTAACTTTAAAATGATTGTGGAATATGACGGTGCCGCTTACTGCGGCTGGCAGAGACAGCCAAACGGCGTGTCGATTCAGCAGATTCTGGAGGAGGCCCTCGAAAAAATTACGTCGGGCAAAATCACCCTGGTCGGCTCCGGCCGGACGGATGCCGGCGTGCACGCGATCAATCAGGCGGCCAGCTTTAAAAGCCCCACCCTGCTTCCCGCCGAAAAAATATTCCGGGGCGTCAACAGCGTTCTGCCGCCGGATGTTGTGGTAAAAAAGATTGAAGAGGTTCCGATCGATTTCCACGCCCAGCGTGATGTGAAAAGCAAAATTTATGTTTACCGGATTTGCAATCAGAGTCTGAGACCGGCGCTGGGACGCGACTACTGCTGGTTCATCCGTTATCCGCTGGATCTGGAAAAAATGCGCGAAGCAGCGTCCTGTCTGGTGGGTACGCATGATTTTTCCTGTTTTTGCGCCACCGGCACGGATGTGAAAGATCGCGTGCGGACGCTCACCCGGATCGGCATTGAAACCGGCCCGGACGGTTTGATTGAAATTACGGTGGAAGCCAGGGGATTTTTGAAGTATATGGTGCGCAACATCGTCGGAACACTGGTGGAAGTCGCGCGCGGCAAACGGCAACCGGAAGCAATGAAGGAAATCATTGATTCGCGCGACCGTAACATTGCCGGGGCAACAGCGCCCGCCTGCGGTCTTTTCTTAAAGGAGGTCAGATACTGAAGCAATGAGAGTCTTACTGCTGGGACATAAGGGAATGCTGGGAAGCGATCTGATGGCGCAGTTTCATTACCGCCATGATGTTGCCGGCATGGATATCGGAGAAATCAATATCACAAGCGCATCCGAGTGCCGGAAGGCCGTGGCGGAAATCCAGCCGCAGCTCGTCATCAATGCGGCCGCCTACACCAATGTAGATGGCTGCGAAACGGCCAAGGAAGAATGCTTTGCCGTCAATGCCGAAGCGGTCAAAAATATTGCCGAGGCCTGCCGCGGTAAAAATATCACCATGATCCATTACAGCACGGATTATGTTTTTGACGGGAACGGAACCCGTCCCTATACGGAAGAGGATCCCTGCAATCCAATGAACGCCTATGGGGCGTCCAAACTGGCCGGAGAGCATCATCTGCGCCGTCTGACGGATAATTTCATCATCATCCGCACCGCCTGGCTTTACGGCGCGAAGGGGAAAAACTTCGTGCAGGCCATTCTGGATAAAGCGAGAACAACGGGCAAACTGACCGTGGTGGATGATCAAACCGGATCACCCACCTGCACGCGCGATCTGGCGGCGGCAACCGAGCTTCTGGTGGACAAAAACGCCCGGGGCATCTTCCATGTAACCAACCGCGGCTCCTGTACGTGGTTTGATTTTGCCAAACAGATTCTCAAGGAAGCACATCTGGACAAAGTCGAATTATTGCCGATGAAAACCAGCGAGTTACAGCGGGCGGCCAAACGCCCGGCCTACAGCGTTCTCGGCATGCAGAAGTTCATGACCGCAACCGGCAAGACCATGCAGCCCTGGCAGCTTGCTTTTCAGGATTATTACAGGCAATTGACCAGCCGGACCTGCTTAAGCGAAGCAAGTCATCCGGCAAAGTAAAATAGCCGTAACCGTTTATCTTTTAAAATGATTTCTTTGGGCCTCTATGGTATAATTCACCCAAGAATTAAGGAGGGTTTATCATGCGGATACATTCCAAATCGCTCATGTGTTGTTTGGTCTTTGCATGTGCTTTGTTCCTTCAGAGTTGCCTGGTCTCCACGCCATCCACACTCATTACGCCTGAAATACGATCGATGTATGAAGGAGAATATACCGTCGATCCCTATATGAAAGATCACGTTCCGCTTTCCATCGCCGTCTTGCCCTTCACGGATTTATCGGGAAGCAAAGAAGGGGCGACCGCCATGCGACTGGGTTTCTACAACCATTTCAGTTCTCTTCCGTTCAAAGATATGGAACTCTATAAGGTAGATGATCTGCTGAACAAAGCCGGTCTGACCGATCCGGAAATCATCCGCAAAACACCGCCGCAAAAACTGGGCGGCATTCTGGGGGTTGACGCGGTTGTTTTGGGAGAGGTATCCGATTTTGACAAATACTTTGCCGTCCTCTACTCGCAGGTTGCCGTGGGCGCTCAAATCAAAATGTACGATGCGAAAACGGGCAATTTTCTCTGGAGCGGCAAGCATAAGGTGCGCAAGCATGAAGGCGGCGTATCCACCAATCCGATCGGCCTGATCGCCACGGTGATTGCCACATCGTTGAATGTCCGCGACATTCAACTGCTGCGCGCCAATGACGACCTGTTCCGCGATATGGTGAAGACCATTCCCAAACCCACGCTGGCCCAGGCCAAACGTCCGCCGGTGATCACCCTCTTAACGCAGGATACAAAAGGGAAGCCGAAAAAGGCGGGCGATGAAATCAAAGTGGTCATTCAGGGAGCGACCGGCATGCAGGCTTCTTTTGACATCGGCCAATACCGGAAGCGCATTGAAATGCAGGAGGTCGAACCGGGCGGATATTACGGCGTCTATAAAGTTTTACCGGGAGACAATGTCGAAAAAGCCATCGTGACCGGTTATCTGACGGATGATTCCGGGAACACCGCCCAATGGGTGGATGCGATAAGCTCCGTCACGCTCGATACCACCGCGCCGGAAAAACCCGGGCGCGTCACCGGCATCGGCCGCAATCAGACGATTGGACTTCGCTGGGACAAAAACGCCGCGCCTGACCTGGCCGGTTACACCGTTTACCGCTCCGACACGCCGCTTTCCGGCTACAATCAGATCGGCAAAACGGAATTAAACGAGTTTAATGATGCGGATAAAATTCTGGTCAACTCCAAAACCTATTACTACCGGGTCACCGCCGCGGATTTTGCCGGCAATGAAAGTCAGATGGCACAGGCCGAAGGCATGCCGGTTGCACCGGGGCCCACTCCTGTTTCCGGCATCATCGACAGGGATACGATCTGGTATTCGGGCGCCAGCCCCTACATTCTGGAGTCGGATGTCATCATTAAAGACAAGGCGCTTCTGACCATTGAGCCGGGAACCGAAATCAAATCCAAAGGTAAAGCGCTGATTGTTGAAGGGCGAATTTCCGCGCAGGGCGACAATGATCGTATTATTCGATTTGACGCCATTTCGGACGATAAAGTCTGGCCGGGAATAACGTTTGCCGGCGTCAAAGACCGGGAAAATAAACTGGCGTTTATCCGTGTGCGAAACGCGCAAACGGCCGTCAATTGCCAGGCCTCGTCGCCGGTTATTGAAATGTCCGAATTTACGCAAAACAACAACGCCATCAGCATCCAGGGGGCGTTTTCCAAACCGCTGATCCGTAAAAACAACATTTACAAGAATAAGGGCATTGCCGTGTCCGTCAGCGACGGCGCCGCGCCGCGGATTCTGGAAAATACCGTTAACGACAACGACAAGTCCGGCATCATGGTGCAGTCCGCCGCCGCGGAAATTACACAAAATGCGATTACGAGGAATAAGAATAACGGCATTGTGGTCAAAGGATCGGAATCCGTCATTCGCCAAAATAACATCATTGATAATCAGCCGTATAATATGGCGGGCGCCATGACCGGCGCGTCCGCAAAGGCGCTGGATAACTGGTGGGGAAGCGCTAAGATGGCGGACGTCCTGGCGGGCCTTCAGGGACGCGTCGATGTTCATTCCATCCTGGACGCTCCCTATCCGCAGGGCAAAGGTCTGGCCATGCCGATTCTGGATAAAATTCTCGCAGGCCCCGTTAATACGGATGCTTATTTGATTTTATCCAACAGTCCTTACCGGATTACAAAAGATGTGGTCATTGACGGCGGAGCAACCCTCTTTATCGAGCCGGGTGTTGTTCTGGAATTTGAACAGAAAACTTCGTTCATTACGCAAAACGGCGGGATCATCGCGCGGGGAACAAAAGAAAAGCCGATCACCTTTACGGCTGCGTCCGCCTCGCCCGCGCCCGGCTTTTATGCCAGCGCCGTCCGGTTTACCAAAACCACCAAAGTCAACAGTTCTTTTGCCTATTGCATTGTAAAGTACGCGTCAACCGCTTTTGATATTTATGAGGGATCGCCGGAAATATCTTACAGCCACATCGCGCATTCCTCTCAGAACGCCGTTTATTGCCGCAAAGACGCGGCGCCGGTCATCTCTTATAATACCTTTACGAAAAATCAGGGTGAAGGCGCGATTACCTGCGTCGGCTCGGCCAATCCTAAAATTTTTCAAAATAATTTTATCGGCAATACGGTGGCCATTCAGAGCTTCTCGTCCATTTACATTGACGCCCGCCATAACTGGTGGGGCGTAGCACCGCCCGATCCCAAGCTGTTCTGGCTGGGTGAAAACATCAACACGAAACCCTGGCTGGAAAAAGAAAACCCTGACGCATTTAAGGAAAGTCGTTGACGTAAAAATAAAATTATTTGTCATGCTTTCCTCCCATCGGCATTTGTCTTTCCCGCCGCAAGCGGCGGGAAAGACAAATGCCGAAAAAATTCAATAAATGATTGATCTCTGATTTATACGTGGTATAGGTTCATTAAGTCAAAAGTCATATTAAAAGGAAAAACGACTGGTGACTTTTCGACGATGAAGGAGATTTATAGATGTTCAGTTTCTTGCCTAAAGACGATCACGACCAGACTGTGAGAATCAAACGGTTTCTCATGGCCTGTTCAGCATATTTGATATGGTGTTTCATCGTCACAGTCATTTTTTTGCTTGGACTGACCCCGGCGCCGCTATATGTTGTGGCCGGCAGTCTTTCAGGAATTTTTGTCTACAACATCTCGATATATGCGATAATCAGAACCGGATTTAACAAACGGTTCAAAGATCCGAGTCTAACCCTTTTCCAGATGCTGATAGCCACTTTCTGGACCATGGTGGTTTTGTATTACGCCGAGTCGGCCAGAAGCGCCGCGCTCATTATTTATCTGGTCGTGTTTGTTTTCGGGCTTTTCAAATTGAATGTCCGGCAGCTTCTTTTTCTTTCGGCGTTTGCCGTGGTCAATTATGCGGCGATCATTCTTCTCCTTTACAAAATCCATCCCGAATCCGTCAACATAAAAACCGACCTGCTCAACATCGTGGTTCTGGCAGTGGTTCTGCCCTGGTTTTCACTGGTCGGCGGATACATCACCAAACTCAAGGCCAAGATTTCCAATTCCCTTTCCACGATCAGACAGATGACCGACAATATTCACGACGTCATTTTTGTTTTGGATATGAATCTGAACTATACCTATGTCAGTCCTTCCGTAAAGACGCTGAGGGGATACGAACCGGAAGAAGTGTTAAAACAGCAAGCGCCTTTTGATGCATTTGCACCTTCCTCCGCGGAACTGGCCAGGAAGACGCTATCCGAGGTGATGGAGATGGAAAAATCAGGACATGACGCTCCCACCTCCCGGATACTCCAACTGGAAGTCATACGAAAAGATGATACCCCCGTGTGGACGGAAACGAAGGTTTCCTTTATCAGAGATAAGAATCAGCAGCCGGTGGGAATTCTCGGCGTCATGCGCGACATTACCGAACGTAAACGGATAGAACAGCAACTCAACTATATGGCTACCCACGATGCCCTGACCGGACTGCCCAACCGTTTAATGTTCAACCAGATACTGAACCAGACTATCCGGTCCGCGCAGCGTCATAAACGCCAGCTGGCTGTTTTCTTTGTCGATCTTGACCGTTTCAAAACGATCAATGATACCCTGGGTCACGAAGCGGGAGACCGTCTGCTGAAGGAGGTTGCCAGACGGTTCAGACGGTCGCTGCGTTCTGTCGATGTTGTCAGCCGTCTGGGAGGAGATGAATTCGTTATGCTGGTCGAGGAAGTGAACGACTTGCATGAAGTTGCAACCGTAGCTCATAAACTGCTTTCCAGCGCCATAAAACCCATGGTCCTTCTGGGTCAGGAATGCCGGGTAACCGCCAGCATCGGCATCAGCATATACCCCCAAGATGGACTGGACGAACAATCCCTGATGAAAAACGCGGACATCGCCATGTATTTCGCCAAAGAAGCCGGCAAGAATAATTATCAATTCTATTCCAGGGACATTGCCCAATCAAACGAACGACTGGGGATTGAGTCAAACCTGCGCCTCGCGCTGGACCGTAAGGAATTATCGCTGCACTATCAGGCCAAGGTGGACTTTAAAACCGGGATGATCACGGGTGTGGAAGCCCTGCTGCGCTGGCAGAGTTCAACCCTTGGTTCGATCACCCCCACGCAGTTCATCCCGGTGGCCGAAGAAACGGGAATGATCGTACCCATCGGCAAATGGGTGTTGAAAACAGCATGCGCCCAGAATGTCGCCTGGCAGCGCCAGGGCCTGCCCCCTGTCCGCCTGTCGGTCAATTTATCGCTTCGTCAACTCATGGACGATCAATTATTAAATGATCTCAAAACCATCCTGGATGATTCGGGCATGGCGCCGGATCTTCTGGAACTGGAGATCACCGAAAGCATGTTAATGCACGATCCTCCACGCCTGATTGCGGTGCTGGATAATATCAAGAAACTGGGTGTGCGGCTTGCCATCGACGATTTCGGCACAGGCTATTCTTCTCTCACCCATCTCAAAAACTTTCCCCTCGACACGCTCAAGGTGGATAGATCCTTCATTCGCAACCTCCCGCTGGATTCCGAAAACAAGGCGGTCACTGAAGCAATCATTTCTCTGGGCAAGACCCTGTCTCTTACCGTCGTGGCGGAAGGCGTGGAAACACAGGCACAGGAGGATTTTCTGCGCAATCACATCTGCGATGAAATGCAGGGTTTTTATTTCAGCAAGCCGATCATGCCGGATCAGTTTGGCGATCTTCTGCGTAAGCACAATCCCTCAACGGAAAAGTTCAACAGCAGTGATCATCATCGTTCCGCAGATTTCATAACGGGGAACGGTGAGTGATCTATTTCCGCAATGTCAGCCTGTCTTTTTTGGACAAGCAGCTGTTTGATCAGATGAACTGGACGATTCATCCGAAAAGCCGCATCGGCCTGGTCGGCGACAACGGCACGGGGAAAACCACTCTTTTCCGGGCCATTTTGGAACAGGTGCATCTCGATTCAGGCTTCATTGATATTCCCGACCGAAAGCAGAAAAAAATCGGTTATCTGCCGCAGGATCTGGTCGAACTCGAAGCCCTGAGCCTGATCGACTATCTTCGCCGGAAAAGCGGGATTGCCGAACTGGAAGATTCCATCCGCGCCCTGGAACAGCAAATCTCGATCATCAAACCCAACACGCATGAATACAGCGAACTGACCCGCCGCTATGCCGACGCAACAGCCGAGTTTTCCGCCCGCGACGGCTACGCCTTTGAAGCACGGGCCAAACAAATCCTCAAAGGATTCGGCTTTCGCGAAAACGACTTTGCCAAAACCTGCGATTTGTTTTCCGGCGGCTGGAAAATGCGGATTCTTTTAACCTCCATCCTGCTGGCCCGGCCGGATATCATGCTGCTGGACGAACCCACCAACCACCTGGATACGGAAAGCATGGAGTGGCTGGAAAGTTACCTCAAGGATTATCCCGGAACCATTCTCGTCGTCTCCCACGATCATTTTTTTCTCGACAAGATCGCCACGCAAATTGCCGAACTGGCCAACTGCCATATTCACATCTACAAAGGCAACTATACATATTATCTGGCCGAAAAAGACCGCCGACTCGAAGTGCTTAAAAAAGAAATGGAACTGCAAAGAGCGGAAATCAAGAAAATTGAAGCGTTTGTGGAACGGTTTCGCTACAAGGCGACTAAAGCCACCCAGGTGCAGAGCCGGATCAAAATGCTGGAAAAATTTAAAGACATCAAGCTTGCAGGCAGCGGCAGAAGCGTCGTCATGAGATTTCCGGAAGGCAAAAAGAGCGTGAAGGAAGTGATCAAGGTTACCGATCTGGGACATGCCTATGGAGATCTGACCGTCTTTTCCGGATTGAATTTTTCACTTTTCCGCGGCGATAAAGTCGCTTTCGTCGGCATCAACGGATCCGGGAAATCAACACTGTCGAGGATTTTGAGCCTCTCGGAGCAGCCTGCCGCAGGGTCCGTGACATACGGCGACGGAGTCAACATGGCTTTTTTCTCTCAGGAAAGTTCGCAAAACCTCAACTACGCAAACACGATCTGGGAAGAAGTTAATACGGTCCCGACTTCCGCCGACGACCAGGTCAAGCGCAATCTGCTGGGCGCGTTTCTTTTCTCCGGCGACGATATTTTCAAATCGGTCGGCGTTCTGTCCGGCGGCGAAAAATCCCGTCTGGCGCTTTTAAAAATCATGCTACTGGACACCAACTTCCTGATTCTGGATGAGCCAACCAATCATCTGGATATCAAAACCAAGGATATTTTCCAAAACGCGCTCATCCATTATTCCGGTACGGTGGCCATTGTCTCCCACGACCGATACTTTCTGGATCATCTGGTCAACAAGGTCTTTGAACTCAAAGACGGCGCCATTACGGATTATCCGGGCAATTATTCCTACTTCATTGAAAAGCGCTCTCAGATGATGGCGGACACAGCACAAAAAGACAATCGTAGTGGAATCGAGGCGGACAAGACGCTGCCACTGAAAGACAAAAAAAGACGCGAAGCGGAAGAACGCAACCGGCTGTCGAAAATCAAAAGCGCATTAAAAAAAGAACTGACTGCGGTCGAAGAAAAAATCGCAGCGCTGGAAGCCCGGAAAGCCGCTCATGAAAAATCCCTGTGCGATCCGCAGACACACAGGGACCCGATTAAAATGAAAGAACTTAACGTTGATTTGAAAACTATCGAAAATGAACTTGCGCAGTCCTACTCCCGCTGGACTGACCTTTCCTGCAAACTGGAAGAGGACGCTTCCGTCAGCGGCTGACAGACCGTCAAGCGCTTTTTTACGCCCCGTCCAGCCCTGATCTCTCCATATGCTGATACCAGGTAGCCGGATCGATCAGAAATTCTTCCGTAGTCTTCAGGGAAAGCAGGTGCTCACGTTCGACGGAGGCGAGCATATTAAAAAATGCGATCTCTTTAGGGTCCGTGGATTGTTTTTCCAGTTTGGAATACAGCGATACGCCGCGCGCCTCAAAATCAATGGCCGTACGGATGGCTTTAAGTTCCTCATCCGTGCCGGTAATCCGCGCCGATTTCTTACCGGACATGGATTGTAAAACGGTCCCGGCTAATGATTTCTTCACTTTCAGGGGAATGGAGGCCGGCCATTTCTTCTGCTCAGCCCATTTCTCATGGAGTTTTTTCAGCATTTCAAAATGTTCCTTCTCCTCATCGGCGATCTGCTTGAACATGTTCTTGCCCGCCATATTCTTCGTTTTCCGGGCATGGGCCAGGTAAAACTCGCGCTCGTTTTCTTCATTTTCCAGAGCAAAAGCCAACGCGTTCATTCTTTTATCCATGGATCCCCCCGCCTGTAATCATATTTATAGAGCATTATAGAAGATATTAACGATTCAGGCAATACGTTTTTCTAGCACATACGTTTTTCTTACGAAATTTCTTCGCTTCTCTCACAATGACGCGGTCATGTTTTCTACGTATCATTCGGGCTACTGAATGTCCCAGACGTATTCCGTGATATTGTTGCAAAGATCGGAGATGCGCTCCAGATGCCCCAGCATTTCAACAAAGATGGGGCCGGCTTCCGGGCTGCATTCGCGCAGATGAAATCTTTTCAGATGATTATCCAGCGATTCCTTGACCCGAACGTCAACCTCCTCCTCACGGCGAATAACATCTCTCACCATTTCCATATTAAAATTTTCCAGCAGCGCCGACGCATCTTGCAGGTTACGCTCGACCAGTGAAAGAATCATCTGAAATTCCTGTTCACCGCAATCGCTGAATTTAATTTTACGCACGGCCTGCTGCTCGTTAAGAAGGCTGATTGATTGAATGTGATTGCCGATGCTTTTAATGTCGCCGGCCATGGCCGTATAGGCAAAAACCCGTTTGGAAAGCTCAGCGGATAACTCACGGCCCGATACTTTCCAGAGAAACCGGACGATCTGCGCACGCAAATTATTGACCACCATCTCAATATAAGCAATGTCTTTGCGTTTCCCCGCCTCATAATGAGATATTAACGCGATGGTTCTGGAAAACATAATTTGCGCCAGTTTCGTCTGCCGCCGCAGCTCCTTCAGCACATGATCCAGCGACTTAACAGGATCCATCAGAGCTTGACGGTCAAGATATTCCGGCCAGACCGGCAGCACGTCGTCTTCACCCGGCAGCACTTTCTTCATCAGCGCCGCAAAGGGGCGCAGAAAAAAAATAAAAATGGCGACAATCAGCAGGTTCAGTAAAAAATGAGCCCAAACGATCTGCTGGGGGACGCCGGGAGACAGATGCCGCAGAATATCGACAAAAAAGGGCAGGAAAATAAGGCAGATCAATACGCCGACACATTTAAAAATCAGGTGAGATACGGCGGTTCTTTTTCCGCTGACATTCGCAACCATTCCCGCCAGCAGCGCCGTTACCGTTGTACCGATGTTGGCGCCCAGAACAACGGGCACGGCGTTTTCCAGTCCGATCAGGTCCTGCTGCGCCAGAACCGCCAGGATACTGATCGGTATTGCGGAAGCGTGAACAACGGCTGTAGCCGCCATCCCGAGTCCAATTCCAACCAGAGGATTTTTAACCTGAGCAAAATAATGAATAAAGGCCGGTGACTGCTTGAGCGGCGCCGCCGCCTGACTGATCATATCCAGGCCAAAAAAAATCAGACCGAAATAGAAAACCATTTCGCCCGCGGTTTTCCATTTCGTCCGGCGGGTCAGCCATAAAAGTCCTCCCATGGAAATAAAAACAGGAGAAAATTCCGTAAACCGCCAGACGACAAACTGCACCGTCAGGGTGGTGCCGATGTCCGCGCCCAGAATAATGGCCAGGGAGCTGTAAAAACTGATCAAACCGGCGCTCACCAAACCAATGGTAAGCGCGGTTGTCGCCGATGAACTTTGAAAGACGATGGCGGAAATGACGCCGGTCAGCAGCCCGTAAAAAGGCTTCTCCACGGCATACTTGACAAACTCCTTAATTCGCGCATTCAGCACATGGCGAACGGCGGAAGAAAGGCGAATCATGCCGACCAGAAAAAGGATAACGCCGCTCGCGGCGATGAGAACTTCTTTCATTCCTTCGCCTTATCGATTGCGATCTCAATCAACTTTCTTGAACATCCTGCCCTTGGCGCCGCAGACAGGACAGGTTTCCGGCGCTTCTTTTTCCGCGGTAAAACCACAGACGGGACAAACATAGTAGCTGTAAGACTCTTTTGCGGCATCCAGGGAATCGAGCATTTGCTGATAGAGCCCGGCATGAATTTTTTCCACTTCATTGGCAAAATGAAACGACCGTTCGGCTTCTTTGTGCCCTTCGGCTTTAGCGCTCTCAATCATACCCGGATACATACTTTTGAACTCGTGCGTTTCACCGGCAACGGCTTCCGCCAGATTTTCTTTCGTGGAACGAACGCCTTTCATGGCCCGTAAATGGGCATGGGCATGGATAGTCTCCGCTTCCGCCGCGGCGCGAAAAAGCCTGGCGGCCTGGGAAAATCCCTCCGCGTCCGCCTTGGCGGCAAACGCCAGATATTTACGGTTGGCCTGCGACTCTCCCGCAAAAGCTTCCTTTAAAGCATCTTCTGTTTTCGACATGGTCACCTCCTTCTCTTTCGTTTTTAATAAGAAATGCGAGGGAAGTATAGGGAAAACGACCATGCATGTCAATGACAAACAGACCGCAAGAAACGGGCGCTTCAGGATCAGGCCGGGTGAAGACATCAGGACAGGCTTGCCGCGTGACCATCATCGTCCAAACAGCACTTTTCCCCGCCAAAGTCATTTCCGTTTATTTTCCCCGTTACCAATTTTCTTTGTTTGACAAATAGCAAAACTTAAGATAGGAAATTTCCGACTAACGGTCACAAACAGACAATACGACGTTTTCATAAAACGGAAAATAAAAAAAGAGGAGGATATGCAATGCGTGAGTGTGTAATTATCGATGGTGTAAGGTCCCCTAATTCCCGAGCCCACAATGAAAAGGGATGGTTCAGAGCCAAAAGACCGGATGAAGTTCTGACAAAAGTATATGATGGATTATTCGCCCGCAATCCCAAAGTGAAACCCGAAGATATCGAATCGGTTTTCGTCGGATGCGCCAACATTACCGGTATGCAGAACGATATCGGCCGTCTTGCCTGGCTGGCCGGCGGATTTCCCGAATCAGTTCCGACCAATACTTTGACGATGCAGTGTCCTTCCGGCATGGCGGCCACCCAGCATGCCGCTCGCGCCATTCTGTGCGGCGAAGGCGACACCTACATCGCCTCCGGTGTGGAAGACATGCAGAAAGTTTTTATGGCCATGCATATGGATTTCCCGCCGCGTTTGATGGAACGTTACAACATCGCGGAAATCCCCATGGGTAACACCGCGGAAAAGGTTGCCGAAGTATATAAAATCAGCCGTGTGGACATGGAAAACATGGCTTTCTGGAGCAATAAAAAAGCCGATGCGGCCACCAAGGCTGGAAAATTCAAGAATGAAATCATTCCGATGGAAGGCTTAAAAGATGACGGCACACCCTTTATGGTGGAGACCGATCAGTGGATCCGTGGAGATATCTCGATGGAGCAGATGGCAACCATGAAAACTCCTTTCAAACCGGACGGAGTTGTAACCGCGGCGACTTCTTCGCCTCTGACCATCGGCGCCGCCGCCATCCTGTTGATGGAACGCTCCAAAGCCGACAAGCTGGGACTTTCTTACAGCATTAAATATGAAGCCGGCGCTTTAGCCGGTTGCGATCCCACAATGATGGGTATCGGTCCTATTCCCGCCGTCCAGAGACTTCTGGCTCGCACCGGCAAAAAAGTAAGCGACATCGGTGTCTGGGAATTCAACGAGGCCTTCGCCAGCCAGGCATTAGCCTGCGTAAGAGAACTGGGCATCGCTCAGAACGCTCCTTTTGATAACGTCAATATCTGGGGCGGCGCGCTGGCACTCGGCCACCCGTTGGGAGAAAGCGGATGCCGCATTCTTGTTACCCTGCACGATATCATGAAGAATGAGTTGAAGGATGCCAAATACGGCGTAGCTTCGCTTTGCGGCGCTTTCGGCAATGCCGGCGCTACAATGCTCAGCAGAGTGTAAAACAAAAATTCCTGAAAATACCCATTCGTAATCAATTTTAAAAAGGGGGCTTTTACAAAAAGCCCCCTTTTTCATAACAGCGACGGCAAAAAACCTCTTCCCATATTTTCAGCATCAAAATGCCGGGTCTCAATAATAAATGAAGCTGTGCAATTTTCTCTTTTAAAAAAATAAATAGTGTTATAAGTAGCCTGCACACCGAAACACGACACATCGGAAAAAGCGAAGTCTGGATATTAATTTTGATTGAAGTGATAATGAAAGCAAGGACTGTTCAGAGCATTATATATTTGGTGTTTTTTTCCCTATTCGCTCATCAGGCATGGGCTGCAGACTGGATATTCCATACAGCTTCCGTCAAAGGGGATATGTATTATGATAAAAGCAGCATTAAACAAGTAAATAAAAGCAGCCGTTATGTGCACACGAAAACCATCTACAGTGAAGATGAGAAGAAAGAGACCTTTGTAACGCTTAAAAACATGGCGAAGGCGCCCAAAGATCCGGGCATGTTGAGTCATGCTTTGATATTGTTTGAAGTTGACTGTCTGAACGAAAAAATGAAAGATTTTTTCACGGTTGTTTATGATAAAAAAGGCGACGTTATCTATTGGTCAACGAAAGGCAACGCCGGTCAATGGAAAAATATCCGCCCCAATTCGACGAATGAAAAATTAGAAAATATCGTTTGCGGAGACTATGTTGCTCCGGATGAAGCTGTTGTTGTTCCCGCTGTCACCGATAAAAATCATGATCAAGATCACAGTAAACAAAAGGAGACAACCGACGTCGCTGAAGCATCTGTACAAAATCTGGTGACTAAATGGCTGGCCAGTTGGCAGGCAGGCGATATGGAAACTTACCGCAGTTGTTATGCGTCGGATTTCAAGGCAAAAGGGATGAACCTGGATGCCTGGATCGCTTATAAAACCAGGGTCTCCCGGAAAAGCAAAAACATGGATATTAGAATTAATAAATTGCAGATATCCGCGGAAGAGAATAAGGCCACTGCCGTATTTACTCAATATTACAGTTCCTCCATATTCAAAGATTCAGGCATCAAGAAACTGGAACTGAGGAAAATCAATAACGAATGGGGAATATACCGGGAAATCATGTAAATGTAATGAATATAAAGTCTAAAGGAGGGAACGATGAAAACAAGGGCGAAAGTTATTCTTTATCTCTCAATCGTTGTATTTGTTTTATCATTAAGCACCGTTTTGTCTGCCCAAAACTGGAAGGGTGTGAAAGGGGTTCAGCTTAATGACGGGACGATGATCCACGGTCAAATCATAAAAGCAAATCCTGATCAGGTAATCATTAAAAAAGCGGATGGGAACAGAGTGCTCGTCAAATTTAATGATGTCTCCACCTTTTTAAAGGGCGAACTAACCGCAGAATCCGCAAGTGCATTACCCGGAAAAACAGCAGTTGTTTCTCCCGCTTTAAAAGGCGAACAACCGGAAAAATCCCCGAGTGCATTGCCCGGAAAAACAGCAGTTGTTGCCCCCGCCTCAAAAGACGAACAGCCGGAAAAACCCGCCAATGAATTACCCGGCAAAACAACCGTTATTGCCGTTGCTTCAAAAGACGAACAGCCCGCAGAATCTACAAATGAATTATCCGGCAAAGCAGAAGGAAGCTCCGCTTTTACATTAGGCATCGGTTACCGTTATTTTGATTATAAAGAAGACGTCCCTGCCCCTTATAAAAGCGCCGATAATGGGTGGTTACCCGAGGTATATTTGGATTATACTTTCAAGAAGAAGTCTGTATTCTACACAAAGGTTCTTTTCAATTATGCAAGCGGGAGCATAACCTATGATGGCACTACCGGAACCGGCACACCCGTAGAATATTCAAGCCATCCTGCTGAAATGATAAAATTCGAGCTGAATGTCGGATACCCTATATCGTTAGCGAAGAATTTCACGTTAATTCCTTATACCGGATATAGTTTTCGCCATTGGCGACGCGGCGAGATGAAGCAGTATTCACCCTCGGCATTTTTCATCAAGGAAGTTTATCAATGGCACAGCATTCCTATCGGCCTTAAAGCTGATTACGATATAAATAAAAGATGGAACATCGGGGGAACTGCTGTTGTCAATCTTATGTTTAGCGGCATGATGACGGCCTATGATTCAGAATTCTTGCCTGGCGCGCCCGATATTGATTTTAATTTAGGCAACAAATTAGGCTTCTATGCCGATATTCCCATCACTTACAAATTTACAGATAATTGGGCGCTTGTCGTAACACCCTGGTACGAATACGGCGCTTTTGGTCAGAGTGGTCACCAGTATTTCACATATGGCGGTTCTACTTACGATGCGTATGAACCATCCAGCACGACCAGTCAATATGGCATCAAATTGGGAGTCCGGGTCACGTTTTAAACGATAAAGATACCAAATGAAGAAGGGGTTAACCGACGGAATCGGTTAACCCCTTGTTTTTTTAATGGTGCCGAAGACTGGATTTGAACCAGCACAGGCGTACACCCACTAGACCCTGAACCTAGCGCGTCTACCAATTCCGCCACTTCGGCATGTGGGAAGTGCACTATACCGAACCGTGGCGTCTTGTCAAGATAAAATCCGCTTGAATTTAATGCCCAAAATGCTATGGTGCAACGCTGACCGACTTAAGTGGTGGAAAAGAAATAATGATTGTTTTTGAAGGAATTGAATCCATAACCAAAGATTTCCGGGGGGCGTTTGTCACCATCGGCAATTTTGACGGCGTGCATCTGAGCCACCGGCATATCTGCCGCAAACTGGCTTCCGAGGCAAAAATCGCCGGGAAAAAATCGCTGGTGATTACCTTTGATCCGCATCCCAAGATGATTCTTCATCCGAATATCCGGCCTTTTTACCTGATTACGACAAACCCGGAAAAGACGGAATTGCTTGCCGGTTGCGGGGTTGACGCGACGGTCATCATCGCCTTCGACCAGCATTACTCCAGGACCACCGCGGAACAGTTTGTTCAGGATTTCCTGTGGAAAAAACTGGCCATCACAAAGATCATTATCGGTCATGATTACACCTTCGGGCAGGCCAGACAGGGCAACGACGCCTACCTGAAATCTCAGGGACGAAAACTCGGTTTTTCCGTGGAAGTGATTCCGGCATTTAAAATAGACGATGAGATCGTCAGCAGCACACTGATCCGCAATTATATTCTGGCAGGCGATGTCCAAAGCGCAGCGCGGTTCATGGGACGTTATTATCATGTTGCCGGAACGGTGGTCAGCGGAGCGGGACGGGGCGCCGGTCTGGGGTTTCCCACCGCCAACATTGAGCCGGAAAAGGAACTGCTGCCGCCGCCCGGTATCTACGCGGCCTTCGTCACGGTGGACGGCCGTCGATACATGGGAGCGCTGAATATCGGCGCCAAACCGACTTTTGAAGATTACACATCCACGTTTGAGGTTTTTCTGCTGGATTACGCGGGCGACCTGCACGGGAAAAAAATAAATGTGCTTTTTGTGGAGAAATTGCGGGACATTGTCAAATTTGACGGTCCCGAAAGCTTGAAGCGTCAGATCGCGGCGGATGTGGAAAAAACGAAAGAAATTTTAAAATCAAAAAAATAATTTTGGAGGAAAACTTTTATGTTGAAAATTGCCATCGTGGGCGCCACCGGCATCGTCGGCCAGCAGGCGATCGTCAGTCTTTTAGGACATCCCTGGTTTAAAATCACCAAGCTGGTCGCCTCGGAGCGCTCGGCTGATAAAAAATATATCGACGCCCTGCGGGACGCCAACGGCTCCATCCGCTGGTGGTGCCCGGAGGAATTGCCCGCGGACATCGCCAATATGGTTGTAGAAGAAGCGGCCAGCTTCGATCCAACTTCCGTGGACATTATTTTCTCGACCATGGACGCAGGTCCCGCCAAAGAACTGGAACCCAAATACGCCAAAACCACCCCGGTCATCAGCACCGCATCGGCATTTCGTTACGAAGCCGACACTCCGATTCTGGTGGGCGGCGTCAATATGGACCATGCGGCGCTCCTGGCCGTCCAGCAGAAAAACCGCGGCTGGAAAGGCTTTATTTCGCCCAAATCCAACTGCACCATTGCCGGTCTGGTGGTTTCGTTGAAACCGATTCTGGACAACTTCGGCGTCAAACAAGTCGTGGCAACCTCGCTACAGGCCATGTCCGGTGCGGGCCGTACCCCCGGTTTATCCGCGATGGACATGATGGAAAACGTCGTTCCTTATATAGGAGGCGAAGAGCCGAAGGTCGAAACCGAACCGCAGAAGATCCTGGGCAAATTTACCGGCAGCACCATTCAAGACGCAGCCTTCGGGATCACCGCCACCTGCACCCGTGTGCCGGTCATTGACGGCCATCTGGTAGTCGCATTTGTGCAGACTGAAAAACCCTGCTCGCCGGAAGATGTGAAAAGGGTCATGAGGGAATACGGGAAAGACTTTGCCGAACTGCATCTGCCCAGTTCACCCGCGCATTTGATCGATGTCACCGACGATCCGTTCCGACCGCAGCCGCGCATGGACCGCGACAAGGGCGGCGGCATGACCGTCACCGTGGGACGCGTCCGCAAAGACCCGATTATCGAAAACGGCATTAAATATGTTTGTCTGGCGCATAACACCAAGCTGGGTGCGGCGAAAGGCGCTCTGCAAACCGCGGAATATCTGGTCAAAAATTATTTGAAACTGGTCTAGAATCTTCAACTCGGGCTGCGGCGCATGATTTCATAAGCGCCGCGGCCCTTTTTTATTTTCCCGTTTGGGCCTGCGCCGCGTGATAGGAACTGCGCACAAGCGGACCCGATGCCACAAACTGAAAACCTTTTTGATACGCAATTGCCTTGAAGCCGGCAAACTCATCCGGATGGTAATATCTGGCCACCGGCCAGTGCCCCCGCGTCGGTTGCTGATACTGCCCGATCGTCAGGCGCGCGCAGGAAACGGACGCCAGATCATCCATCAGGCGCAGAATGTCTTCCCTGGCTTCGCCGAAGCCCACCATGAAACCGCTTTTGGAAACAATCGGGGTTGATGCCACGCGGGATAAAAGCGCAAGCGAGCGCCGGTAATTCCCCTGCGGGCGCAGGCGGGAAAACAGCGGTTCCGCCACTTCCATGTTATGATTAATCACATCGGGTCCTGCGTCAATCACTCTTGCCAGAGCATCGAGGCTTCCCTGAAAATCGGGGATCAGAACTTCGATTTTACAGTCCGGTACGGCCTGACGCAATCTGGTGATACAGTCGGCAAACACCTGCGCCCCACCATCGGGTAAATCATCGCGTGTTACGGATGTAATGACCGCGTAATTCAGGTTCATTTGCCGCACGGCGGCAATCACATGTTCAATTTCGTTGTCGTCAACTTTTTGCGGAACCCCGTGCGCGACATTGCAGTACAGGCAGTTTCTGGCGCAGATATTACCGAGAATTAAAAAAGTGGCCGTGCCGCTTTGGAAACACTCCGCCATGTTGGGACAGGCCGCTTCCTGACAGACGGTATGAAGTTCGAGACCGGAAAGCGTTTTGCGGATTTGACGGCACCCGTCGGCATACGCCGGACGAACTTTAAGCCAGGGAGGCTTGCGCAGAAGCTGGGGCTTCTCAGTCATTTTACGATCTTTTCCAGCAGACGTCCGGCTTGCGGGCGGCCAGAACCTCATCGAGGCGGCTCACCGGTGTAGAAAGCGGCGCGTCTTTCACCCGCTGCGGATTTTCCCCGGCCTCAGCGGCAATGGCGATCATGGCGTCGCAGAAAATATCCAGTGTCTCTTTGCTTTCCGTCTCAGTCGGTTCAATCATGATGGCTTCATGGACAATGAGCGGAAAGTAAATGGTCGGCGGATGATAACCGAAATCGATCAGCCGCTTGGCGATGTCGCTGGTATGCACGCCGTTTTCCGCCACTTGCCGGTTTCCGGAAAAAACACATTCATGCATGCAGACACGGTCGAACGGCAGATCAAAATAAGGTTTTAATCTCTCTTTAATGTAGTTGGCGTTGAGGACGGCCATTTCCGTGGCGCGCGTCAGACCTTCCGCGCCCAGCGAGCGGATATAGGTGTAGGCCTTGACGATCACATTGAAGTTCCCGTAAAAAGCGCGCACGCGTCCGATCGTATCGGGAAAATCTGACGACCAGTTGTATGTTGAATCATTTTTAATGATGCGGGGCACAGGCAGATAATCCACCAGTCCGGCGCTCACCCCCACCGGGCCGCTGCCGGGACCGCCGCAACCGTGCGGTGTCGAAAAGGTCTTGTGCAGGTTGAGCTGAATCACGTCGAACCCCAGATCGCCGGGCCGGGTCTTCCCCAGAAAGGCGTTGGCATTCGCGCCGTCGCCGTAAAGCAAGCCGCCTTTCCCGTGAATAATGGCCGCCACTTTTTCAATGTTGCGTTCAAACAGTCCCAGTGTGTTGGGATTGGTCAGCATCAGCGCCGCGACATCCTCCGTCATCAGGGATTCCAGGTGCTCCAGATCAACGCCGCCTTCCGCGTTGGAGCGCAGCGTGACGGTTTCAAAGCCGCACAGCGCGCCGGAGGCGGGATTGGTGCCGTGGGCGGCGTCGGGAATCAAAATCAGACGCCGCTTTTCACCCTTCTTTTCAAAATATTTCTTGATCATCATGACACCGGTCAGCTCGCCGTGCGCTCCCGCCGCCGGTTGCAGCGTGAATTCGGCCATACCGAAAATACCGCTCAACAGCCTCTGCATGTCGAACATCAGTTCCAGGCTGCCCTGGGCAAATTCATCCGGAGCTTCCGGATGCAAACCTGTAAATCCCGGCAGAACCGCCGCGTTTTCGTTGAGCTTGGGGTTGTATTTCATCGTGCAGGAGCCCAGCGGATAAAAGCCCAGATCCACACCGAAGTTGCGGCGCGATAGATTCGTATAGTGGCGTACCAGATCAACTTCCGCAACTTCCGGCAGGTCCAGTTCATCCCGCAAATATTTCTTTCCGATCACATCATCGACATTGACAACCGGCACATCGCTTCGGGAAACATCCGCCGCGCTGCGTCCCGGTTTGCTGATTTCAAAAATTAATTCCATCCCTGTTCCCCTTATTTAATAATCTCCACCACGCGATCCATATCATTTTTGGAAAGCACTTCCGTCGCGCAAAAGAGCAGCGTGTTCTCCAGTTCCGGATAATCTTTCCGTAAATCATAAGCGCCGGTCATTCCCGCGTTTTGCAGCTTTTCATTCACCTTCCGCGCATCGGGACAGCGCAGGGAAAATTCATTGTAAACCGGCGTGGAGAATACATCCTGCCAGCCCGTAAGCCGCAGAAGTTTGTTTTTCAAATATTGTGCTTTGTAAATATTGACCGCGGCAAGCTTTCTCAGGTTTTTGCCAAGCGCGGCCAGATAAATACCCGCGGCCAGCGCGCAAAGCGCTTCGTTGGAACAGATGTTGGACGTCGCCTTTTCGCGGCGGATATGCTGCTCGCGCGTTTGCAGCGTCAGGACGAATCCGCGCTTGCCGTTTTTATCAACCGTCGCGCCGGCCAGCCTGCCCGGAATGCGGCGAAGATATTTTTCGCGCGCGGCGAAAATCCCCAGATAGGGACCGCCGTAGTTGAGAGGATTGCCGAAGCTCTGTCCCTCGCCCGCGACAAAATCCGCACCGCAGGCACCGGCCGGTTTTAAGATACCCAGAGACGTACCGTCAGTAAATCCGGCAATCAGCAATGCGCCGCATTTATGCGCGGCATCCGCAACCGTTGTGATATCTTCAATGCAGCCGAAAAAATTCGGGCTTTGTACGATAACCGCCGCAACGCTGTCATCCAGCACAGCCGCAAGCGCAGTTGAATCCAACTGGCCGGACGGCGCGTAAGGGATCTCTGTGACGGCATAGCCGTTGGCCCACGAGTAAGTCTGCAAAACCTGACGGTACTGAGGATGAACCGACCGGGCGACGACAATCCGTGTCCGGTTTGACATCTTGGCGCACAGCACCGCCGCTTCCGCCATGGCTGAGGCCCCGTCATACATGGAGGCGTTGGCAACCTCCATTCCGGTCAGACGGGCAATCATGGTCTGGTATTCATAGATCGCCTGTAAAATGCCCTGGCTGATCTCCGCCTGGTAAGGCGTATAGGCGGTATAGAATTCGGCGCGTCCGACCAGGTGGCCGACAACCGCCGGGATGAAGTGAGCATAAGCGCCCGCGCCGGTGAGCGTCGCGCACGGCGTCTTGTTTTTCCCGCTCAAGGCCTGCATCAGCCCCAAAGTTTCCTGCTCGGACAAAGACGCAGGCATGTCGGGCATCTGCTTTAAACGGAATTTTTGCGGAATATCGGCAAACAGTTCTTCCAGGCTGTTCACGCCGACGGCCGCCTGCATTTGAGTGATATCGTCTGGTGTGTGCGGACAGTAATCCATTTTGTCTAGTGTTTCTCCTCTTGAATCAAAGCATCGTAAGCGGCGGCGGAAAGAAGGGATTTCAGTTCGTCCGCATCGGCGATTTTCAGTTTGGCGATCCAGCCATCGTTGAACGCATCCCGGTTGAGCAGCTCCGGCGTGTCTTCCAGCGTTTTGTTGACATCGACGACTTCCCCGCCGACCGGCGCGTAAACATCGGACACGGATTTCACGGATTCGACCACGGCCACCGGTTCGCCCTGAGCGACTTTCTTGCCGATGGGGGGCAGCTCCACAAACACGATATCCGTCAGCATTTCCTGAGCGTAATCGGTAATGCCGACCAGGGCTGTGCCATCACCATTGTCTTTGACCCATTCGTGATCTTTGGAATACAACCTGTCGGTGGGATTTGATTTGGACATTACGAATCTCCTTGGTAAATTATTTTTGTCTTTTATAAAAAGGAAGTTTAACAATCTTTGCCGGACTGACGGTGTCGCGGATAACAACATCTATTTCCGTATCCGGCGCGGCAAATTCAATATCGACAAAAGCCAGGCCAACGGCTTTGTTTAATGTCGGGGAAAAGGTGCCGGAGGTGACCGTGCCGATTACCTTGCCGTTTTTCGTAACCGGATATTCATGCCGCGCAATGCCGCGTCCGGTCATTTCAAAACCGACCAGCTTCTTCCGGATACCGGCATCCTTAATGGCCGCAAGCGCCGTTTTCCCGGCAAAATCCTTGTTCCAGTCCACCAGCCAGCCGTAGGGCACTTCCAGTGGACATATCTCCTGAGTAATATCCTGACCGTTGAGCATCATGCCGGATTCCAGGCGCAGTGTATCGCGCGCGCCCAGCCCCGCCGGTTTCATGCCCAGCGGAGCGCCCGCAGCCATTAACGCATCCCAGATCAGACCCATCTTTTCAGCGGCGGCGTATATTTCGAAACCATCTTCACCCGTGTAGCCGCTGCGGGAAATGATCGCCGGAATCCCCGCCACCTGCGCTTCGGAAAAACAGTAGAAACGGATACCCTTTAAGTCAGCAGGAGTCAGTTTCCGTAAAATTTCCTCCGAACGCGGCCCCTGCAAATCAAGCTTGCCGGTTTTGTCGCTCACATCCGCAAGCCGACAGTCGAACTTTTTCTCTTCAAGGATGGATTGAACCCGCAGATAATCGGGTTCGCGCGTTGAAGCATTGGTCACCAGCATGTAAAAATCTTCCGCCATTTTATACACGGTCAAATCATCGATAATGCCTCCACGATCATTGAGCAGCGCGGAGAGTTTGACCTGTCCGGTTTTTTGCCCCGCAAGATCCCGGGTCAGGGCCAGTTGAAGCAGATCAAGCGCCTGCGGTCCCCTGACTTCAATTTCCCCCATATGGCAGATATCAAAAAGCGTCGCATTGGTTCTGGTCGTTCGATGTTCGTCAATGACATTGGTATATTGCACGGGCATCGCCCAACCGCCAAAATCAATTATTTTCGCTTTCAGAGCAACATGCTTTTCGTATAAAGGCGTTTTTTTCATGGATGACACACGCTCCTCAAGAACTGTTAATTATTTAAAAAGTTTATCAATCAAAGCCTGTTTGTTTTTCGGGTAATAGAGATTCCCCTCATAATCCACGATGAGCTTGCCGTCAAGATGATCGATTTCATGCTGGACAACGCGGGCGGTCCAGTCCAGATAGCGCTTGCTGATTTTTTCGCCTTTTTCGTTCAAGGCGCGGACTTTGACTTCGGGAAAGCGGCTGACCTCAATTTGAATGTCCGGACAGGAAAGGCACCCTTCCGCCGCCGTCACTTTCTCGCCGCGCGACTGGGTAATGCGCGGATTCACCAGGACATCGTAATCGTCCGGACTCATTTTTTTCTTCCGGTCATCGCCGGTCTTATTGCGGAAAATAATCATCCTTTTGTTGATGCCGATCTGCGGCCCGGCCAGCCCCGAAGCGTCATCGCGGCAGACAAAGGAATCAATCAGCGCCTTAATTTCCGTTTTCTCTTCTTTTTCCAGCGGCGTTTTGAATTCCACCGACTTTTTCCGCAGGACGGATGTGTCCTCTGCGTTGACACCTTCATCATTCCAAAGGGTTAGGACTCTTTTTGGGGCCATATCTTTCACCGGATCAAAAATTTTCTTGGCCTATAACATCTATTAATGGTTATTTCAAGTAAACGAAAAATCACATGGGACAAAGATGAAACCGTTAAAGCACAAACAGACAACCTAAAAGGACAGACTTTACATTCTGTTATTGGCAGTACATTCCACATTTTACGGCCAGAATTTTCTTGACACGCAAGAATGCGTTTCTTATACTGCCGACCACGAAAAGCAAGTTCTTATCAATTCAAAAGTAATTCTTGTTAAAAGTATTTCTGATATCGGCGCCGCCAGAGTTGGATGTGATGAAAATATGAAAAAAATTCGGATAGCCCTGATGAATGCCGGTAAAAGACAACCGGTGATGCCCTTGTTAACTCCCCCGCTGGGCATTATGTATCTGGCGGCATATCTCAGAGAAAAATTCAAAAGCGATATCCTGCTCATCAATCAAAAAGTTGACAATGTGCCCAATGACCGCCTGGTCAGCCGGATCAGGGAATTTGAGGCCGATGTCGTGGGTATCGGAGCCATGACCCCGACCGCCCAGGTTCTTCCGGACATCGTCAGCCGGATCAGAACCGCCCTGCCAAAAGCATTGATCGTGCTGGGCGGACCCCATGTAACTGTTGCCGGGGCAAAAATCCTTGAAACAACCGAAGCCCACGCCGCCGTCCCCGGCGAAGGCGAACCGGCTTTTGAAGCAATCATCAATCATTATTTCGATGGAAGCTCACTGGCCGATGTCCCCGGTATCTTCTGGCGCAACCGGCAAAATGAAATCATCACCAACCCGGGCCGCATGCCCTTTATTGAAGATCTGGACACGCTGCCGTTGCCGGCCTATGATCTGATTAACCTGTCCGATTACTGGACGCAACAGTCATTCCCCCCGATCCCCCGCAGGCGGTACCTGTCCCTGTTCAGCAGCCGCGGATGTCCCTACAACTGCATTTACTGCCATAAGATTTTCGGACGCCGGTTCCGGTATCACTCCACGGACAGGATGATTGATGAAATCAAATATTTTACACGTCTTTATAACGTCCACGACATTGAGTTTTTGGACGACGTTTTCAACATGAACCACAACCGTCTGATGGAGTTCTGCGGCCGGGTCAAAAAAGATTATCCCCGGTTAAAACTGGCCCTGCCCAATGGCGTGCGGACCGATATCCTGAAAGAAGAAGAGATCGACGCCCTGGCTGAAGCCGGACTCTATTATGCTTCCTTTGCCCTTGAATCCGGATCGCCGCGTATCCAAAAAGTCATCAAGAAAGATCTGGATATATCGAAATTTTTAGAAAATGTAGCTCTCGCCGAATCGCGGGGAATCTTCTGCAATGGCTTCGCGATGCTTGGTTTTCCATCTGAGACGGCAGTCGATATGCAGCAAACCGTTGATGTTGCCTGTCGCTCACGTCTCCACACATCGTCGTTTTTTACAGTAACCCCGTTTCCTAATACAGAGCTGTATGAAATCATTGCCCGGACCCATCCTGAAAAACTGGCCCGGCTAAGTTATGAAGACATGGAATACGCCGACCTGACTGAAAATTTTTCCGCCGAACCGGACGCGACCCTTTATTATTACCAGCGTCTGGCCAACCGGCGGTTCTACCTGAATCCCAACCGGGCTTTCCGGATCATCCGCGACCATCCCACTCCTCACCTGATCCCCCTTTATTCGGCCATGGTCTTAAAAAAGCTCACCAAAGGATTTTTCCCTTCAAGCAAATAATTTGAACCCGGATGACGCAATTCCATACCATTCCTCAGTTTACCAACCGGTTCTTCAATAAGTGCGCACACGCAGCTTCATCTATATGCGGTCGTCAATATCAAGGTCCATCTTAAAACGACGCTTGCAAATTTGTCCTATCTTTTGCTAAACAGTTCAGGCATGGTGTTCAGGAAATGAAAGACTGGAAATGAGTTGTGATTAATCAAATAGTTACCTATACGGCGCGAAAGCAGTTTGCCTTGGCGCTCAATTTTGAAGAAGGTCAGACGCCCGAAATGCCGGCCTGCGCGGATGAAAAGCCACGCCTCCTTTACATCCATATTCCTTTTTGCGAGGAGCTTTGCCCCTACTGCTCTTTTCACCGCATCCGCCTCAACGAAACGCTTGCCCGGAAATATCATGCCGCCCTGCGCCTGGAGATGGCTCTTTATCGTCAAAAAGGCTACCGCTTTTCCGGTATTTATGTCGGCGGCGGCACGCCGACCGTGTTGATTGACGAGCTGGCCGAAACCCTGCGTCTGGCCGGAGAATTATTCCCCGTCACCTCCATTTCGGTGGAAACCAATCCGAATCACCTGACGGACGACAATATCAGCATTCTGAAACAGGCGGCTGTCAACCGGCTTTCCGTTGGCGTGCAAACCTTCAATGACGACCTCCTGAAAAAAATTGCGCGATACGACAAATACGGATCAGGCGAAGACATTGCCACACGTCTGAGAAATACTCTCGGGAAGTTCGACACGCTCAACGCCGACATGATTTTTAACTTTCCCGAACAGACGGCCGAAATGCTTGATGCCGATCTGGCGGTTCTGCTGAAACTTCAAATGCCGCAGATCACTTTTTATCCCCTGATGGTTTCAACGCTCACACAGCGCCTGATGCAGGAAACCCTGGGCGACGTCAATTTCCGGCGGGAAAAATCTTTTTTCAATTTGATTCTCAGGCACCTGGAGTCGCATTATGATTCTTCTTCGGCCTGGTGTTTTTCGCGGAAGAAAGCCGCCCGGACGCTGATCGATGAATACGTCGTGGATTATGACGAATACGCGGGCTTAGGCAGCGGCGCCATCGGCTATTTGAACGGCGTGTGCTATGCCAACACCTTTGATATCGAACGCTATATTGCCGATCTGATGAAGGACAGCCTCCCGCTTCAGGCCGCCCGCAAATTCAATGTGCCCGACCGGATGCGCTACGACTTCCTGATGAAACTGTTCAGCACAAGGATGAACGTCAACGACATGGAAAAAAAATATGCGGGCAAATATTTTACAACCTTATGGAAGGAAATGGCCGCCTTTACGCTGGCGGGATCGTTTCGCTACTTTTCACCCAACCTGCATTTGACGCCGCGCGGACGCTATCTGTGGGTGATCATGATGCGGGAATTTTTTATCGCGGTCAACAATTTCCGCGACTACTGCCGCAAACAGGCCGGCCTGATCTGATAGACTGAAAGACGGAGAGAGTTATATGGATAACCAAAGAAAAGAAATGCTGAAAAACCTGCCGAAAATTGATGAAGTGATCCTGCTTCTGGAAAAATCAGGCATTGATAAAAAGGCGTCTCGGGAAATCGTCCTCACAACCTGCCGCGACGTTGTGCAGAAGATGCGGGACAACATTCTGGCCGCTCACGACAAACAGTTGCCGGCCGTGGCCTCAGACGCGGCGGCCGCCGCCCGCGGCGTCGAGGGGATCATCGATGACCTGCACCGGTTCAAGTTGCGCCGTCTCGTCAACGCCACGGGTGTGATCCTGCACACCAACCTGGGACGCGCGCCCCTTTGTCCCGAAGCCGTCGAACGCATCGCGGACGTGGGACGCGGCTATTCCAACCTGGAATTTGATCTGGCCCGGGGCGTTCGCGGCCTGCGTTACGACCACGTGAGCCGCCTGATCTGCGCGCTGACCGGCGCGGAGGATTCCCTGATCGTCAACAACAACGCGGCGGCCGTGTTGCTGGTGCTCAACACCCTGGCCGAACACAAGGAAGCGATCGTCTCGCGCGGCGAGTTGATTGAAATCGGCGGCGAATTTCGCATTCCGGACGTGATGACCAAAAGCAATTCCATTTTGCGCGAAGTGGGAACCACCAACCGCACGCGGCTTGCCGATTATGAAAAAGCCATCGGCCCGGATACCGGCGTAATTTTAAAAGTGCATACCAGCAATTACCGGATCGTCGGATTTACCGAAGAGGCGGAGCTGTTGCCCCTGGTGTCGCTGGGCAAACAGCACAACATTCCCGTTTTCGACGATCTGGGCAGCGGCTGCCTGATCGATCTTGACCGGTACGGCCTGCAGCACGAACCGACCGTGCGCGAGGTGCTGGCCTCGGATGTTGACGTCGTGACCTTCAGCGGCGATAAGCTTCTGGGCGGCCCGCAGGCCGGCATCATCGTCGGGAAAAAGGATATCCTGGCCAAAATCAAAAAGAATCCCCTCAACCGCGCGCTCCGGATCGACAAGTTTACGCTGGCCGCCCTGGAAGCAACATTGATGCACTATCTGACGCCGGAAACCGCCCCCCGGACATTGCGCCCTCTGAAAGCCCTGACCGAACCGTTAAACGACGTTAAAAAACGGGCGCGCAGGCTGATTCAAAAGCTGAAGCGCGTCAACATTCCTGACCTGACTTACGAGTTAAAAGAAGCGAAAGCCGCCGCCGGCGGTGGATCATTGCCCATGCAGGAGATTTCCACCGCAGTCGTCACCGTAAAGTCAGCACACTTATCCGCCAGCCGGATGGAAGCAAAACTCCGCCAGGCGGCAGTGCCCATCATTGTCCGAGTGGATGAAGACGAGATTCTCCTGGATATGCGCACCGTAGCCGAAGACGAGTTCGGGTTCGTGGTGGATGGACTGCGGCAGGTATCCGGTTAGCGGCGGCAAAAGCAACCACCCCCTGCACCCCCGCCGACATACCACCTCCGGCGCTTCGCGCCACCCCCGCCGGCGGGGAACAACAATTGAAGGAGTAATATTTTGTCCATTGAAACTGATCCATCCAGAGACCTGATCTTCACGGTGAATTCCGAGCAGACCGGTCTGCGTCTGGACGTGTTTCTGGCGCAGACGGATGAATCGTTTTCCCGCTCTCAGATTAAAAATGCCATTGAAGAAGGCGAGGTTCTGGTCAACGGCAAAGAGCCGAAAGTCAGCCAGCATTTAAAAGAGGGCGATGTGGTCGAACTTCATCTGGAGCCGGCTCACGATGCCGTCGCCGTCCCGCAGGACATCCCTTTAAACATTGTTTATGAAGACGCCTCCATCATTGTGGTGAATAAACCGGCGGGCATGGTGGTGCATCCCGCACCGGGCAATCCGGACAACACCCTCGTCAACGCGCTGCTTTTTCACTGTCATGATCTATCCGGCATCGGCGGAGTGATAAGACCGGGGATTGTGCACCGGCTGGACAAGGAAACCTCCGGCTTGATCGTCGCCGCCAAGTCCGATGAGGCGCATCGCAAACTTTCCGCACAGTTTGAAAAACACGATGTTCATAAAAAATATATCGCCCTGGTCTGGGGAGACGTCAAAGGCGCCAGCGGAGAAATTGTTCTTCCCGTGGGACGCCACCCGGTGGACCGTAAAAAGATGTCCACCAGAAGCCGGCATGGCAAGGACGCGCTCACCCTCTGGAAAATCCGCGAACGCTATGGCATGGCAACCCTGCTTGATATTGAAATCAAAACCGGACGGACGCATCAGATTCGCGTCCATTTATCCGATCGGGGCTGGCCGGTCATCGGAGACGCGGTTTATGGCAACGCGTCCAAATTGCAGACCGTCAGGAACGCGGCACTGAAAGCCGGGATCAAAGCGCTTTCGCGTCAGATGCTCCATGCCAGACAGCTTTCGTTCCTGCATCCGCAAAATCAAGAGAGGATGGTCTTTACAGCGCCCCTCCCGGAAGACATGGAAAATCTGCTTGTGCTGTTGCGCAAGGCCGCGCCGGCGCCCGCCGAAAATCCCGCTTTACGGAACTGGAAGGATCAATTAAGGTAACGCCCATGTTTTCACTATCAAAAAATAACGGCATCGAATATCTGCAATCACCCCTGCTCGGCCATTGCGATTTTCTGCTTCACGCTTTTTGCACGAGACACGGCGGGGTTTCAGAAGGGGATTACCATAGCCTGAATATGAGTTTTCGCGAAGGGGACGAGGAATTTCATGTTCTGCAAAACTGGGACAATCTCTCCGTGGCTTTTCATATTCCGCTGGAAAAATTTCTGGTGCTCAATCAGGTTCACGGCGACGATATTTTCGTCATCGGGCCGCACGGCGATTATTTCAGTTCGAGAGAAGAATTAAATTACGACGCCATCGTGACCAACCGCGCCAACCTGGCCATTTGCATCAAGACGGCGGATTGCGTGCCGGTTTTCCTGGTGGACCGCGTGAAAAAAGTCATTGCCGCCGTACACGCGGGATGGCGCGGGTCCGCTCTCGGCATCACCGCCAAAGCCGTCCGCCTGATGCGGAGTCAGTATGGGTCGCAGCCGGCCGATCTCGTGGCGGCCATCGGCCCGTCCATCGGCCCCTGCTGCTACGAAGTGGATTCCGCCACGGCTGACCAATTCCGCAGCCACGCCGATTGGGAATCTTTCCTGAAGCCCGGAAAAAGAAAAGACCGCTGGATGTTGGATCTGGTTGAAGTCAATCGCGCACAGCTTCGGGAAACGGGCCTTTCCGAAGAGGCCATCGACAGCGCCGGTGTCTGCACCGCGTGCCGGCAGGACCATTTCTTTTCGCACCGCGGATCAGGCGGCGTCACCGGCCGTCAGATCAACTTTTTGATGATCAAGGGAGATCCGCCCTGCCGCGTTTTGATGATGGATGATCATGCAGGACAAATCCATTAACCACGACAGGATGATTTTAGCGCTGCCCCGACCGGCAGCATCCCTCATGACTGTTTGGCCGTAATGCAGACCCTGTGCACCTGTTTGATGTCTGTCAAGCCCTGAAAGGCTTTCAGCACGCCATCCTGGTACAGCGTCAACATGCCTTGCTCTATAGCGATATTCCGAATGGCTTCAATGCTTTCCGTGCGGGCGATGGAACGTTTTCTGATTTCTTCCGAATTGATGAGCAGTTCATGGATGCCGGTTCGCCCCTTATATCCCGTCTGGTCGCAGGCATCGCATCCTTTGGGACGGTAAAGTTTCAGATCCGCGGCATAGGGAATGTTCTGCTTTTCAAAAAGCTCCACGCCATAGCTCCGGACGATCTCATCATATTCTTCCGGCGTCGGGTGATAGGCCTCCTTGCAGTTGTTGCAAAGCGTTCTGACAAGGCGTTGCGCCAGGACACCCAGCAGCGAATCCGCAAAATTCAGGGGGTCAATCCCCATATCCAGAAAACGGGAAATGGTTTCGGGAGCGCTGTTAGTATGCAGCGTGCTTAAAACCAGATGCCCCGTGAGCGACGCTTCCACGCCGATCTTGGCGGTTTCAAAATCCCGCATTTCACCGACCATGATCACATCCGGATCGGCGCGCAGAAACGCCCGCATGGCGGCGGCAAAGTCAAACCCGATTTTGGGCTGGACCTGCACCTGTCGCAGTCCCCGCTGCGTGATTTCCACCGGATCTTCGGCTGTCCAGACTTTCCGCTCCGGTTTATTGATATAATTCAAAATCGCATGAAGGGTGGTCGTTTTTCCGGACCCTGTCGGCCCGACACATAAGATCATCCCGTAAGGCTGGTCGCAAATTTTCAGAAGTTCCCGGTAATTTCTCGGGGAAAGCCTCATGGCGGCAAGCGGCAGCGCGCCGCCCTTGGCCAGAATGCGCATCACCACATCCTCAACCCCGCCCTGCGTCGGAATGGTTGCCACGCGCAGTTCGATTTCTCCCGCGCCCGGGTGCTTCATTTTAATCTTGCCGTCCTGCGGAACTCTTTTCACAGTGATGTCCATATTCGCCATGACTTTGATGCGGGAAATCAGCGCCGCGCGATAGCTGTACGGCAGGGTTTGATGAAGCATGCAGTCGCCGTCAACCCGGTACCGCACCAGCACGATTTTATCAATGACATCCGGTTCAATGTGAATATCAGAGGCCCCGCGGACAAAAGCATCATTGATAATCTTATTGACCAGCTGAATAATGGCGCTGTCGGACTCCTTAACCTCTTCCGCGCTTTCATCTTCCCGCTCCCCTTCATTGAGGTCGATTTTCCCCATCAGATCCGTAAACGACGACTCTTTGGCGTCAACCTGAAAAAAGAAATCTATAAATTTGATAATATCTTCTTTCAACGCAACATCATAGGTTATGAATTTTACCTTCAATGACTTCTCTACGGCATCGCGCCGGAGGATGTCCTGCGGATCATCAAGGAGCACACGAACGCCTTTGTCGGTTTTTTCCAGAGGAACCCAGCCTTCCCTTGCCAGATAATCCCTTTTCAGGTTTTTTAAAAGATCGCCGGGAATCGGCCAATTTTTATCGAAAAAAACAAATTTGCACTGATAGAAAAACTCAAAGGCCTTGCCGACATCTTCTTTGCTGATGTGGTATTTCTTTACCAGAATGTCCTGGAGAGGCTCTTTGGTCATTCGGGATTCTTCTTTTGCCTGGTCCATTTCTTCCTGCGTAATCAGGCCATGCGAAACCAGATAGGTGCCTTTTTTCCTTTTCGCCGCAGGATCAATCTGCTGATGATTGTAGAGAGCAATGCCCAGAATCTCCACAATGTCCTGCAGAAGCGCCTGTTCTTTATCCTTGAACGTTCCGTCAGCGTCTTTCTTATTGATGATTTCAACGGCACCCAGAATTTCGCCGCCGTAAAAAATCGGCATCGCCAGAATCTGTCTCACGGAAACCCCGAATCTCCCGACGCCGCCGGAATCCAGAGGCAGCTCGGAATATCGGCCGATTTGTTCATGATCGCTGAAATCGGTAATATTGACCATCTTACCCGTATTCGCAACATATCCGGGAATGGTTTGATTACCGATAATTGTTTTTATTTCTTTTGCCTGATCGCCGGAGGGAACAAACGTATAGTTTTCCTTTTTGTCCTTGTCACAAACATAAATGTGGGCCGCTTCGGCTTTAAACAGATCGACAAGCATCGGCCAAACCTCGACCATGATTTGTCTTACGCCGGTCGCGGCATTGATGCAATCGATGATGCTCTGCAATCCCTTTTGCTGTCTCAAAATTTCCCGTAAAGCAGCGCTTTTGGCTCTATCCGGCATAGTCAAACTATCCTTGTAATGACGACTGCATTCAATTTCAATTTCATCCCTGGCTGGTTTTCGCGGAGCATTTCAACAGATGTTTCGCATACTCCATATCCACCTTTGTGGTATGCTCGTTAATCCAGTCTTTCAAAAATACAACCATCTTGAACCCCAGATTTTCATTGCTTTCATCGTAGTCTTTAAGAAATTCTTCGACTTTTGCAATAAATTTATCGTGTTCCCTGGTGTGAACCGAAAGGCCGGAAAAATTCGCGTTCATCATGACAACCCGCTCGTCACGGAAATGAATGGTTATGTAATCGACAAGATCATTGATCACCGATAAAAAATCACCGGACCCGGCTTCAAAAACATCAATGAGCTGATTTGCAATATCAAAAAGTTTTTTATGCTGATCATCAAGACGATCCACATGAACGCTATAAATCTGATCCCAGTGAATGCGGGGTATTTTATTCATGATCTTATTCCCTCTGCAAAAAATCTTATAGGTGAAACCGCGATCGGTCAACGGATCACCGTCCGGCGTCCGTTCTTTATAAAACGCCAAGCAATCCCTTTATGCTTTGTGCAAATTCATCAGAACCGCCATGGGAAAGCGCAATCGCTTCGCCGGGACATACGGCGCTTTTGTCTTTGGTCAGGATGCTGGCCGTAACCTCAAAAGCATTCAGGGCGATGCCGTGATTTTGCAGGAATTCCCGGGCCGGCAAGGAAACAACCATCGTAAAGATTTCATCGATCATGCCGGACCGGACAATCAGACGGGCAGCCGCAAGGCCGGTCACTTTATCATGTAAAATCAGCCCGCTCTTCTCTTGAAATTTTTCCAGAGCATCCCATAAAGGACGCAGGCCGCCGCCCCGGGCGGAATAGATCATGCGATCCCCTTCCAGCAGCGCCAGGGTATATCGCGTAAAATCCGGAATCAACGATGAATGCACCTTCCGCCCCTCCCGTCGGTTTTTCGATTTTACACGACCGGGTACTCTTTTAAAAGTGAAATATTGTTTCCGCCGGTTCAAGATCAATCAATAAGGTTCATCCGGTTCCCGCGTACTTAAGAAAAAAGGCAGAGCCGGATTGCCTCTGCCTTGTGCTGCCATTAAAATAATCATTCCCCCGTAACGCTGCTGAACAGAAATCAACGATTAATTTCTAATAATGCGCCCCTGCAATGTATTCGCTCAACCGCCTGTAATGTATTCGCTCAACTGGTTGATGAGAAAATCTTTATTGGAAATGATCGTCTTGACAACATCGCCGATGGAAATGATGCCGACAAATTTGTTTTTTTCGAAAACAGGCAAATGCCGCACATGTTTTCCCGTCATCAGAATCATGGCATCTTCCACGCTGGTGTCGGCGGTAACGGAAAATAAATCGGAAGACATGACTTCTTTCACCAGGGTTTTCTTGGAGGTTTTCTTTTGGAGGATAATTTTCCTTGCATAATCTCTTTCCGAGATGATGCCCGCAACTTTTTTGTTCTCCATCACCACCAGAGCGCCAATATTCTTTTCGCTCATCATCTCTAAGGCTTCATATACCGTTGCCTTAGGGGAGATGGAATAAATCTTACTGCCCTTCGTATTAAGAATATCCTTAACACAGCCCATAGTTGCCTCCTCTTTATTTTTATTTTCTTGTGCCTCCATATTAACCCATATACCCGTAAAAATAAAGATAAAACTGTGCCCAATGCACTTTTATTCAGAACGTAAAGCTGTACGTCAACACGCTCGACCAGTCCATGCCTCTGCCGGACAGGCCCTTCATCAGCATGATCCCCAACGATTGATGATCCGTGAGCGTGCGGGTGTAAGATGTCCCGACCAGAAAGCGGGAAGAACCGTCAATTCTCTGATCCGGTCCGTATCCCGAGGAAAAAACACTGAAAGAATTCTTTGCATCCGGGGTATAATCAACCTCAATGCCGATTTCCAGATCAAGATAATTCGGATCGTCCTGTTCATCGGCGGCATACGTTGATCCGACGGACAGACCGATCTCCCAGGCACCCAGCGTCCGGCTGACAAGCAATGTCAGCGTGGGCTCCATGCCCGGCTCGCGGAAGGCTTTATCCCCCGTGGGAAACAAAACATATCCGGAAAGCGCCATGGTCCAGTCACTTGCGGCGTAGAATTTCCATTTGGCCCCCGCGTATATGTCTGATAATCCAAAGTCCGGACTCTGATAGGAAAGAAAATCGCTTCCAATGCCGATTTCCCAGGCGGGAGCAACATTCGCCTTAAAGAACAAACCCGTATTCAGCCAATCCCCGGCGTCTGTTTTGTATTTGTAATAGCAGGGAGAAATTTCCAGCAGGAAGCGGTCTTCTTTGAGATCCTGCGATTTTTCCCGCAGGATTTTACTCAGCCCGGGCCGGTCGTCTTCCGCGTACAGCATCAGGGGCGCGGCGGTTCCGGCAAAAAGCATCAGGGCAATGGCCGCCAGAACGAGCCTTGGACGGCAATAAGAAACGTCCCGTTTCATGAACAAATTTCGGCAACAGCCGCGAGAAAACTGTTCATTTCCTCATCGGTTCCAATAGTCACACGAAGGAAGTTGTTAATTTTCGGTTTGTCAAAATAGCGGACGAGAATGCCTTTTTCCCGCAGCTTTTGGAACAGGTCGCGTCCGGGGCACCGTGGATGACTGACAAAAATAAAGTTGGCCTGCGACGGAATCACGTGGAAACCCGTTTTTTCAAGTTCCGCCGACACACGCTTGCGGGTCCTGATGATTTTTGACCTTGTTTCCAGAAAGTAAGCGTCGTCTTTGATGGCTTCCCGCGCCCCGGCCTGGGCCAGACGGTCCACCGTATAGGAATTGATCGAATCTTTGACCCGGATAATGCCTTCGATCAGTTCTTCGTCGCCCAGGGCAAATCCCACCCGCAATCCGGCCAGTGAATGGGATTTGGACAACGTCCGGATCACCAGCAGATTCGGATAACGGTCAACCAGACCGGCGGCGGTTTGACCGCCGAAATCGATGTAGGCTTCATCCAGAATGACCACACTGCTTTCATTGCGCTTCAGGATCTTTTCAATATCTTCCAGGGAAAAGCCCTTCCCGCTGGGCGCGTTGGGATTGGCAATGAGAATTCCGCCATTATCCTGAAAGTAACCCTCGACGGGGATATTGAATTCATCGTCAACCGGAATCAGCCGGTAAGGGGTATGAAAAAATTCCGCGTAAACCGGATAGAAGCTGTAAGTGATTTCCGCAAAAAGCACCGGCCGACCGGTTGGTTCAAAAAAAGCCGGAAAACAAAAAGCCAAGAGCTCGTCGGAGCCGTTGCCGATGAACACATTGCCTCTTTTCAAGCCGAAGCGATCGGCAATCGTGTCTCTCAGAGCATCGCCCGCCGGATCGGGGTAAAGCCGCAGGGTGTCGTTGGCGGCCTGCCGGATGGCCTCAATCGCTTTGGCCGACGGCGGGTAGGGATTTTCATTGGTATTGAGTTTAATGTATTTCCGGTCTTTCGGCTGTTCTCCCGGAACGTAAGGCTTGACGTTTTTGACCGTTTGACTCCAGTATCGGCTCATGGCTGTCCATCCATCTGTTTCGATTATTTTAATCCACGCATCTTGAATATAAGAAATGCGCTGGAATTTCCATTGCTATTTTTATGACGGACGGTTTCATAAAGCGGGTGCGTCCACCACCGATCCGGCGGGAAAGGAACCATTCGTGAGGTATTGTGCTTGCTGCGCGACGTCATGGCGGCAACGCCGCGGCCATCCTTGGATTGGGTGCCGCAGATAATGAACCGGAAAAATCCGCCCGTGCCGGTTCATTGAAGCTGCATCGAAATGTCAGGACGGTTTGAGCCCCCATCGTAAGGAGATTGTTCGTCTAACCAGTTCATCGTAAAGTATTTCCAGTGGCCGGGCTGCTTCACCCCCCTCGAGCTTTGCGACCGCGGCGGCGACCGCCTCGATCGTTGACATCCCGTCTGAACGATGTTGCTCCCGCAACCGGTCTCTCCATCGGATCGGCGCAGACAGAACCAACCGGGGCAGCGTCCGCAGAACAGGCGTGCGACTATACAATCGCCGGGCCTGTTGCCATGTTGCGTCGATAACGATCACTCGATCCGGCGGTGTCGGATCTGATACATAAGCATTCATACCGGCGCCATCGGGCCATAACAGCCACGTTCCGGGAGCGCGCAGAAATTCATCATCAATGGGCGAAAGCCCGATGCGGGTTCCGCCCCCGCAGGGGATAATCCGGGAGTTGGGCATGGCCAGCGCTACTAACCGGCCGGTATTGCTGGGACGCTCAGCCTCATAAATATGCCGCAGGACCAAAAACTCCGTTCGCGTTTGCACCGTGGGCAGGATCGGACAGATGCAGATTTCCCGGCGTTGATAACAGCGGGGGCAGTGGCTGTTTTCATCACGGGGTCTGGTTGAACGCATGACCGTAAGCTTTCTGCCGCACGCGGCTCATATCCGCCGCCTGCCCATGAATTTCATTATGAAAGAATACGGAGCACAAACAACGGCGCTAAATTGAACCGGATGTCTATTCTTCATCATGGCTTTGATGTTCAGGATAATCCCACCACCAGGTATTACTGACAGCGTGTTGCCGGCATAGTGCAACGGCGATGGAAGCAGCCATGGTGTCCGGAGACAAATGGCGCCAATTCGAAAGGGGGAAAGACTCACTGAGTTTGTGATCATTCATGTCATAATCGGCGGTTTCCAGGCTGCGTTGCTGATCGCTGGAACACTCGATTTCCAGGGATTCGAGCGTATAGGCAAAATTCTGGTATCCGTCAACGGGCATGCCCTTTTGTTTTCGGAATTTTAATAAACTTTCTTTGTAACGTTGACTCCTGGCAACAACTTTCACCCAGATCTTTGAAGCGGTTTCGGAAACCATTTTAGCGCTGTCGCTGTCAATGTAAACAGCCAAATCATCACTCTGCCCCGCAAGAACCCATTTGTTTCCCATCGCCTGCTGCGGCATACCCGGCGCAGATAAAACAAACACCATTAACAACGCCAAAAAGAACTTATTTTGCATAGCGCCAACTCCATAGAATAATTTTCATACCCGGATTTCTCCACAACGGCGTCAATCAATCCCGGCACAGCTTCGCATTATTCTCCAAATCCTGCAAGCACTGACTTCAGGAACGGCGGACAGGTTCGTTATCGTCCATGAATTTTGCCCCCCTCGAAATGCCTAAAGAAAATAATTGACTATTATTAATCATTTGACTATGATGCCGTCGCTTTGAGTTGGCACAAGGCGAACCGGTTGGGTTATTCGATTAAGACATGCCTGTTTTTATTGATTAATTATTTATCGGTCCTGCAATCAAAGAAGCGTTGAATAAAACATCCGCCGGTGATATGTAACCGTCGCTTTATCAGAAATATTTGAATTGACATCAGGAAAAGGACGTAAAAGATGACAACATTTTTAACAATCATACACGTTGTAGCCTGCATTACCTTGATTTTAATCGTCTTGCTTCAGGCAGGCAAGGGCGCGAATATGGGAGCTGCTTTCGGCGGATCCAGTCAAACCGTTTTCGGATCCAGCGGTGCGGGCACCTTTCTGGGGAAAATGACAGCGGCGGTTGCCATCATTTTCATGCTGACATCCATCACATTAACTTACACGGCATCAAGAAAAACATCGGGTTCGGGTTTGATGGATAAAGCTTCAGCCCCCGTGACCAGACAAACGGTTCCCGCAGCGCCAAAACCAGCAGCCCCGCCTGCAGTTCCGGCAACTGCGCCGGGCGCGGCAAACACACCGGCGGCAAAGTAGGATTTGTTCTTTTCATATCCGCAAACCTTAAAACCGATTTTTCCAAAATCAGCAGTCGGAATGCGGTGGTTGTATGATTTCAATTTGCTGCCGAAGTGGTGGAATTGGTAGACACGCTATCTTGAGGGGGTAGTGGATCACGTCCGTGTGGGTTCAAGTCCCGCCTTCGGCACCATTAAAAAATAACGGGGGGTTAGCTGATTCATCGGTTAACCCCCCGTTGCGTTTGAGGGCGCCTGGCCAACGTTTTGGTCAACACTTTTCAAGAACCCTTCTATAATGACGGTTTCAGAAAAATCAGAAGCGCTGTCCGATATAAAGGCCGACCGCGTGATGGCCGCCTTCCGCCATGCCGTATGTCAGATAAACAGGCCCTATCAAGGTATTAAGCCCTACAAACACGCTGCCCGCGTAAATCAGGGAGTCCAGTGAAATATCTTCACGACTCCGCCAGGCGTTGCCCGCTTCCGCAGAACCGCCCAGATAAAACTGATTCCGCAGGCTGCCCAACCCCAGGCTGCCCATGTTGCGATAAAAGATGACCCGGGTCAGGCCCGTACATTGGCCGGACAGCTGATTGGGAAAATATCCGGAGAGATTCAAGAAACCGCCAATACTGTAAGAATCCTGAATCGCTATATCGCTGTTGTAATATCCGGAGTAGGTAAAGCCCGGAATGAATGAATATCTCCCCCATGTTTTCACAAACTGCATCGTCATGGTCAGGCTGTTCATGTTGTTATCCGACCCGAGCGCCTCGAGATTATTCTCTATGCTGACATCGATTTGCGCGCCGCGCGTCGGGAAATCAAATTTATCAAGCGTATTGTAAGCAAAAGAGGTGCTCAGGCCGCCCCGGTTATAGCTGTCCGATCCCAGATTCGGATCGCCGATGTTGACGTTGAAATTGCCGTAAGCCCGCCAGACACCCAGCCGTATTTCCCCCCAGTTGCCTAACTGCCGTCCCACGCCCAAACCGCCCTGAACGTAACGGACAAGATACTGGGCCACGATATTGTTGTCATGGTCAAAAATATTTACATTGTGCTGCCGTACTTCCGCCTGAGGATTGAGGAAGAAGCGCGTAGAAGCGGTAATCGGCTGGTACAATTCGGTAAAAAACCGGGGAGATTCTCCGATTTGAATTTCCGTCCGCCACTCGCCGCCCAGAGCATTCAGCCCGGTTTTGGTAATGCTGGTTGCCATGGAATAAGTGCTTTCTCCCTTGAAATTATCCGCCATGCTGAACCCGAACTTGATAAAAGTGTCGCCCCAGGATTTTTTATCCGCTTCAATAACCAGGCCTGTCTGTTTACGGATCTTTTCGAGGCGGAAATCAACACGCTCAAAGGTGTCGAGGCCGTATAACCTTTTCAAATCCTTCACCAGGGTTTCCGTATGCAATTTCCTGCCCGGCCAGGTCTCAATTTGCGCGCTCAGAACCTGCGGCGACAGCGATGAATTATTTTCCACACGGACATAATCAATGACGGGAGCATCCGTCGGACCTTTGCGCTGACGCGCCAGATAATTCTGATAGAGGTCGGGCGAAACGGCCAGTGACGCTATTTGCGTTCGCACTTTATTTGCGGCGCCGTAGCCGATGGTTATAGCGCGGGCGGCCTTGGAAAAATCCGTCGTGCCGATATCGCCCAGAACCGGCTGGATGAGAATATCTTTTTCCTTCATAGAGGAAAGCTGGACCTGCACATTTTTCTGGATGAGAATCGTCATGACCTGCGCGGTGATACTGGCCGCCGAAGACAGATTTTTCCGGGAGCGCAGGGATGTGCCGATATCCACGGCAATGATAATATCGGCGCCCATTTGTCTTGCGATATCGGCGGGAAGGTTATTGGCAATGCCGCCGTCCACCAGCAGACGGCCGTCAATTTCCACGGGAGCGAAAACGCCGGGAATGGACATACTGGCGCGCATGGCCTGAGCCAGGTCCCCGGATCGCAGAATAACCTGCTCGCCCGTTTCAATATCCGCGGCAAGAGCGCGAAAAGGAATGCGCAGGTTGTTAAAATCCTGAACGCCCGCCGTATGCAGGAGGAGCTTTTTGAGCTGAATATTCAGATTCTGTCCCTGAATGACACCTTTCGGCAGGGCAAATTTGCCGTCCCGATAACCCAGATCAACATTGATTTTATATCGCTGAGAATCTTCTTTGCGCCGGAAAGCCAGTTCATCCACCGCCGGCCGGTCGGTGAACGCATTATCCCAATCCATGCCGGTCACCAGTTTTTCCAGATCGTCCGGAGACAGTCCCGAGGCATAGAGGCCGCCGACAATGGCCCCCATACTTGTTCCGGTAATGAAATCAACCGGAACCTGCATTTCCTCCAGAACCTTGATGACCCCGATGTGCGCAAGCCCCCGGGCGCCGCCGCCGCTCAGAACGAGGCCGATGCGGGGACGCGTCTGGTTTTGAACGGATTGATTCTGGTCTGCAGCCGGGCTTACGTCCGGAAAAACAAAAAAGAAGAACAAAAAGGAAAGGAAAAGAACGCGGCATAATGGTTTTTTATTGCCTGTCATAATGGAATACATCATGGGGCTATCAGGCTCCTTTCAAAACGGGTGATGGAACTGTTCACCGGCTCAGGGTAACGCCAACACGCTGGCAGTACTTTTTGACGGGGCAGGCGCTGCAAAGCGGTGAGACAGGTTTGCAGGTTTTCCGGCCGAAAGCAACCAGCAAGGTGTTGTAAATGATCCAGTGTCGGCGCGGCAGCGTGGCCCGAAGCGCAAATTCCGTTTCATCCGGCGTTTTGGTTGTAACATAACCCAGACGGTTGGAAATGCGGTGAACATGCGTATCCACGCAAATGCCGTCCCTGCCGTAGGCCAGTGTGACGACCAGGTTGGCCGTCTTGCGTCCGACGCCTTTGATGCTTAAAAGGTCGTCCAGGCGATCCGGAACTTTCGAGCCGAAGCGGTCAATGAGCTCACGGCAGGTATGGTGAATGTTTTTAGCTTTCACTCGGTAAAACCCGACTGGATAAATGACTTTGGCGATTTTAGACTGCGGGACTTTCAGCATTTCTTCCGGTGTGGAAGCCAGCGCAAAGAGCCTGTCGGTCGCTTCAGCGGTCACTTCATCTTTTGTGCGCAGGCTGAGCAGCGTGGAAATGAGAATCACAAACGGGTCCCGCTGATTTTCCGCCAGATGCGATACGATGGGCATTTCTCCCAAAGCCAGTTCTTTTTTCAGAATTCTGACAACGTTATTAATTTTGATGTCTTCCTTCACAACCCATCCCCCTCCCTGAAGCCGGGAATGGCATAATATTTGACCCGCAAAAAAGCAAGTCTTATCAAAAATACCGCTTGACAGGCTTATCAAACGGCGCTAGCACGCTAGCCAAATATTAAGCCTAAATCCATTTCACCAGATGGATACGGGGGAACCGAGTTACTTCGGGGCGCATTTCTTCCATCATGAAGAATAGGACACTTCCTTGTCCGAGCCCGTCAGCTAACCTCGTCGGCATATGGGAGAATGAAGAAGATATGTTTAATATTCTTCTTTTGTCAATATTTCGGCATTTGCCGTGCCCGGAAAGCGGCGCGCAAATATATCTTTGCCATCCATCTCTTCAATCCGCGAAATTATTTTGTGACTTTTCGTCCGCTGTGAAAATAATGCAGGACGGTTAAGGAGGTTTCCATGACGACAGGCAACTGGTTGTGTCTTATTTTATTCCCATTGGTTTTAACGGCTCTGGCTTATCCGATGGGTGTTTACATGGCAAAAGTATTCAGCGGCGGGAGAACCCTTCTCTCACCGGTTCTGGCGCCGGCGGAAAAATTCCTCTACCGGTTATTCGCCGTCGATCCAAACGAAGAGATGTCCTGGAAAACGTATGCCCTCGCTCTGGTTATTTTTAATGGCATCGGCATTGCCGTTTTATTTTTACTGCAACTGCTTCAGGGATGGCTGCCGTTTAATCCCCGGAATTTCGGCGCCGTGCGCTGGGATACGGCGTTCAATACCGCTGTCTCTTTTGGCACCAATACCAACTGGCAGGCTTACAGCGGCGAACAGACGATGAGTTACCTGACGCAAATACTGGGGTTGACCGTGCAGAACTTTACATCCGCGGCGATCGGCATTGTGGCGGCCATTGCCGTCATCCGCGGATTTATCCGTAAGTCATCCACGGCCATCGGCAACTTCTGGGTGGATTTAACCCGCTGTGTCTTATATGTCCTGCTGCCGCTGGTCGTGATCCTGTCCCTGGTTTTGGTTTCACAAGGCGTTGTGCAGACGGTGAGCTCTTCCATTACCGCCAGGACTCTGGAGGGCAAACAACAGGTCATTGCCGTGGGCCCCGTTGCCTCGCAGGTGGCGATCAAGCAGATCGGCACGAATGGCGGCGGCTTTTTTAACGCCAATTCCGCTCATCCCTTCGAAAACCCGACGCCGCTGACGGATTTTCTGGAAGTGCTGGGACTTCTGCTGATCGCCGCGGCCCTGCCTTTTACCCTGGGTGCGATGTTGAAAAACCACCGCCAGGGTTTTGCCATTTTTGCGGCCATGATGATCCTCTATCTGGCCGGACTGGGAATCTTTGCCTGGACGGAAACGCGGGGTAACCCGCTTCTGGAAAAAGCTGGAGTCATCAGCGGAATGAATATGGAAGGCAAGGAGGCCCGGTTCGGAGTTGTGAATTCCGTTTTATTTGCCCAGTCCACAACCGTGACCTCCTGCGGCGCTGTCAACAGCATGCATGACAGCATGCTGCCCTTAAGCGGAATGGTTCTGTTGTTCAATATGACCATTGGAGAAGTCATTTTCGGCGGCGTGGGCACCGGCCTGGTCGGGATGCTGGCTTATGCCGTCCTGACCATGTTTCTGGCGGGATTGATGATCGGCCGGACGCCGGAATTGATGGGTAAAAAGCTGGAGCTTCCGGAAATGGCCATGGCGGTCATCATCATTATCACCCCCTCCATTTTGCAGCTCATTTTATCGAGCGCGGCTGTTTCCACACAAACAGGCCTTGCCAGCCTGGGGAATACCGGACCGCACGGGTTATCCGAAATTATTTATGCGTTTGCCTCGACCGCAGGCAATAACGGCTCGGCTTTTGCCGGTCTTAATGCCAATACGCTCTTCTATAACCTGACAACGTCCGCGGCCATGCTGATCGGACGGTTTTCCACCATTATCCCGGCTTTGGCGATGGCGGGCGCACTGGCGGGAAAGAAAATTGTTCCGGTAAGCGTGGCGACTTTCCCGACGACAAGCGTCCTTTTCACGCTCATGCTGGTTGCCGTCATCATCATTGTCGGCGCGTTGACATTTTTCCCGGTCTTCACACTGGGGCCATTGCTGGAACACCTGCTTTTGGCAATCGGCAAGACGTTTTGAGGTAAAGAAAAATGAAATTAAAAAAAATTAAAATCTGGCAGACCAGGTTTATCATTCCCGCGCTTACGGATTCGCTGAAGAAGCTCAATCCGCTGATGATGATTCAAAATCCCGTGATGTTCATCGTGGAGATGGTCACCATGATCACCACGTTCATTGTCCTGTATGATGTTGCCACCTCAAAAAGCATCGCCTTTGATTTACAAATTTGTTTATGGCTGTGGTTTACGATCATCTTTGCCAACTTTGCCGAAGCCCTTGCCGAAGGACAGGGACGGGCGCAGGCCGATTCACTCAAAAAGAACCGGTCGGAGGCCAAAGCCAAAAGGCTGTTGACTGACGGCGGCACGGAAACGATATCCGCCCTGCAATTGAAAAAAGAAGACCTGATCCTTCTGGAAGACGGCGATACGATTCCCGGCGACGGGGAAGTGGCCGTGGGGACGGCACTGATCGATGAGTCGGCCATTACCGGAGAATCGGCGCCCGTGATCCGGGAATGCGGCGGAGACCGCAGCGGCGTGACCGGGGGCACGCGCGTACTTTCGGGGAAAATAACCGTCCGGATCACCGCCAATCCCGGCGAAAGTTTTCTCGATCAGATGATCGGCATGGTCGAGAGCGCGAAAAGACAAAAGACGCCTAACGAGCGGGCGTTGAATCTGCTGCTCATTGCCCTGACGGTCGTTTTTGTCGTCGTCGTGGTCACTTTAAAATATTTTGCCGCTTACATGGGCGTCCATGTGTCCGTGGCGATCCTCATCGCCCTGCTGGTGTGTCTGATGCCGACCACCATCGGCGGATTATTGCCGGCCATCGGTATCGCGGGCATGGATCGATTGTTACAGTATAATTTTATCGCGACGAGTGGCCGGGCCGTAGAAGCTTCCGGCGACGTCGATGTGGTGCTGATGGACAAGACCGGCACGATTACGCTTGGCAACCGGATGGCCACGGAGTTCATTGCCCTTGCGGAAGGGCGGGAAAATGAACTGGCCCATGCGGCGCTGTTATCGTCCCTGGCTGACGATACGCCGGAAGGACGAAGCATTGTGGTTCTGGCGAAAGAAAAACTGGGGATGCGCGGCAGCGATATTCGCGCGCCTGAAGGAGCGGTCTTTTTCCCCTTCAGCGCCGAAGCGCGGATGAGCGGCATCGACTGGGATGGCCACCGGATCAGGAAAGGATCGTTTGACGCCGTCAGGGATTTCGTTTCGGCAAAAGGGAAACCCCTGACGGAAAAAGTTCAGACGATTGTAGCGGCTATCGCTTCCGAAGGATCGACGCCCCTTTTGATTGCGCAGGATGAACAGATTCTCGGCGCGATCCGGCTCAAAGATGTTCTCAAGGAGGGCATCAGCGGCCGGATTGCCAAGCTGCGGCAGATGGGGATTAAGTCCGTCATGATTACCGGCGATAATCCCATGACGGCGGCCACCATTGCAGCGGAAGCCGGTGTCGATGATTTTGTAGCCGAGGCCAAACCGGCGACAAAACTGGAGCTGATTCGCAACTATCAGGAAAAAGGACATCTGGTGGCTATGATCGGCGACGGCACGAATGACGCCCCGGCGCTGGCGCAGGCCGACGTGGCCGTGGCGATGAATGCCGGAACCCAGGCCGCCCGCGAAGCCGCCAACATTGTGGATCTGGATTCCAATCCGACCAAGCTTCTGGATCTGGTGGAAATCGGCAAACAGATTCTCATTACCCGCGGAGCGCTGACCACTTTCAGCGTCGCCAACGATGTGGCTAAATATTTTGCGATCATTCCGGCGATTTTTATTATTGGGTATCCTCAACTGCGGATACTCGACATCATGCATCTTGCCAGTCCCGAAAGCGCCGTCCTTTCGGCAGTCATTTTCAATGCCATCATCATACCGCTTTTGATTCCCCTGGCCCTTCGGGGAGTGCGATATCATCCGTCAAGCGCGTCGGCGTTGCTGCGCCGGAATCTGGGCATTTACGGGTTGGGCGGTTTAATCCTGCCCTTTGCGGGCATAAAATTAATTGATCTTTTAATATCGACGCTGAAGTTATTATAAAGGAGACGTAACATGCTGCAACTGAAACGGGCCATGTTGGTTTTTGCGGGATTATCCATCCTGTGCGGGTTGATTTATCCTCTCGGGATAACGGCGGTGTCGCAGGTGATCTTCCCCCGGCAATCCAATGCCAGTCTTATTCAACAAAACGATGTTGTCGTCGGATCGGCGCTTCTGGGACAGCAGTTCACCCGTCCTGAGTATTTCCATGGACGGCCATCGGCCACGGATCCTCCCTATGATGCGAGTAATTCATCGGCAAGCAATCTCGCGCCGTCTTCCGCAAAACTGTTGGCGCAGGTCAAAGGGCGCATGGAAATCGTTCGCAGGGAAAACGGTTTGCCTCCCCCTGCAACGGTTCCCGCCGATCTTGTTTTAACATCCGCCAGCGGCCTTGATCCGCATATCAGCGTGGAAGCCGCTCTGATCCAGATGCCGCGTATTGCCGGGGAACGGAAGATTCCCCCATCCGTCGTTTTGAAAATCATCCACCAGAACACGCAAGGCCCTTTTCTGGGAATCTGGGGAATGCCGCACGTCAATGTTTTGCGGATGAATATTGCGCTTGAGCATATCGCGGTTCAGCGGTAAGCTGACGCAAAGGAACCTTATGGAAGAAAAAGATTTACGGCCTGATCCCGACGCCCTTTTGAAAGAAGTCGAAAAGAATGACGTTAAAAAGGGAAGGCTGAAAATATTTCTGGGCTACGCGCCGGGCGTCGGCAAAACATTTGCCATGCTCAATGACGCCCATGTGTTGAAGAAACGGGGCATCGACGTTGTCGCGGGCATTGTCGAAACTCATCAGCGCGCCGATACGGAAGCGCTTCTTGCCGATCTGGAGATCATCCCCCGAAAGTCCATTGAATATAACGGCCTTCTGATCAGTGAAATGGACCTGGACGCGATCCTTGCGCGGCGTCCCGCGGTTGTGCTGGTGGATGAACTGGCGCATACCAATATCAAAGGCAGCCGCCATCCCAAGCGTTATCAGGATATCGAAGAATTGCTGGAGCAGGGAATCGACGTGCACACCACCGTCAATATCCAGCACTTTGAAAGCATGAACGACGCCGTCGCCAAAATTACCGGCGTCCGCATGCAGGAAACCCTGCCGGATACTTTTTTCGACCGCACCGACGAGGTTCAGGTCGTCGATATTCCCTGGGAAGAACTGATCCTGAGATTAAAGGAAGGAAAGGTCTATTTCCCGCAACAGGCCCGGCGCGCCATCGATCATTTCTTTCAGCGGGGCAATCTGTTTGCGCTGCGCGAACTCATGCTGACGCTGGTCGCCCGCAAAATGGACAGCGAACTCATGAATTACATGAGGGCCAAAGCAATTCCCGGCCCCTGGCCCGCTGCGGAAAAACTGGTGGTCTGCATCGCGGCCGGCCCCTACGCCAAGCAACTGATCCGCAAGGCTTATACCATTGCCAAAGATACTCATGCCGAATGGTATGCCGTCTATGTTCTCCCCACGGGTTTCACCGAACCTTCCGGCAGGGATAAGCTTTATCTGACGAATGCCCTGAATCTTGCCGAAGAACTGGGGGCAAAAGTTTTGTCTCTTTCCGGCAATGATGTGGCCGATGAGATTATCCGTTTTGCCCGGGAGAATAATGTTAACCGGATCGTCATTGGCAAACCATTGCGCCCGGCGATTATTGACTTTTTCAAAAGGTCGCCTGCCTCCCGTCTTCTTCGCGCCGCGGGTGATTTTGAGCTTCATCTGATTACTCCGGCAACAGGGGAAAAAGAGGAAGCCTTCAAGTCTCCGCCGAAACAGGCGGCATTCCAATGGTCGCCCTACCTGATGGCACTGGGCATGATTGCGGCGATCACAGCGGCAAACCTTGTTCTTCAGCGCGTTGTTGATTCGTACTCGCTGGTTTATATTTATTTGATTGCCACCAGTGTCAGCGCTTTATTGTTCGGGATGTGGCCGTCGATATTTACGTCGCTGGTGAGCCTTTTCACTTATGATTTTTTCTTCACCGCGCCCAGGTTCAGCCTGACCATGAAAGATCCCAGAGAAATCATGAATGTCCTGGTATTTCTTTTTACCGCCATCATGATCGGCCAGTTGGTCAAGATTGTAAAAAAACAGAATATCTCGTTACAACTCAGGCTGGAGAGGGTTGCCCTGATTGAAGAGATGAGCAAGGAATTCCTGACCCTTCCGCCATTGGAGCAACTGGTGGAAGGACTCGCGGCATTTTCTCAGGAAACCATGAATACCCTGGCTTTCCTGCGGACGACTATTATCAATGACATCAGTAATATTACGATCAAGTATGTCCAGAGAGTCATTGATGTCCCCTGCTTTGTCCTCTTCAAAGAAAAAACGGGCGATTTACAGTTGTGGGCCAAAAGCAGCCCGGATATGGAAATTAATCAAAATGATCTGGCCGTTGCCAGGTGGACATTTTCTCACGGAACCATTGCCGGTGCGGGAACGGAAACGCTGCCGAGTGTCTCCTGCTGCTTTCTGCCCATCAAATCCCAGGATGAGGAGATATTAGGCGTCGTGGGCATTCAATACGAATTCAAAAATCTCCTTCCCGAACAGCGCCGCATTCTGGGAACCATCTCGAATTTGACATCTCTGGTGGCGGCCCGCTGGGTGAACATCTGATCCGGCATGAAAGCTTGCAGGGGACTTTATGACGAATTGCCCTGTTTGGTCGAGTCTTTTTGACGCGACCGAACATTGGGACCTCGAAGATTTCTATACGGACATCCTTGTGCATTTTAATTTTTGATCGGCCTTACGCATTATTTTGCGATCAAGATTTTCTTGACATGCATGACAGCGTTTCCTATACTGCTTCTCACACGTACAAAAAGGCCGTTCTCATCAATCAATAATATCTGTGATGCTGAAACATTGGAGATAATAATAAAAAATGAATGATCATCAAATGCAAAAAGAGCAAGCTCAAAAGCGTGTGGACAGAATCTTTTCATTTCGTGATGAATTGGTCAGTCTTGAACAGACCGGTGTCCTGACCCTTTCTGAAGATCAAAAGAAACAACTTACCACTTATCATGATGATATTTTGAGAACGCTGGCAAGTCAATTCGATGTTGATACGAGCAGTGTTCAGAAACAGCTATCCTGGGGCATGCGGATTATATCATTTCTTGGCGCCGCCGCAATATCCGCAGCGGTATTCTTTTTCTTTTACCGTTACTGGGGGCTGCTCACAACGCCCTGGCAGGTGGCAATATTAATTGCGGGACCGGTTCTGGCAACTCTGGGAGTCGAATTTTCCGCCAGAAAAGAAAAGACTCTTTATTTCGCTACGATTGTCGGTCTCGTGGCATTCGCCAGCTTCATCCTTAACCTGAGCGTGCTGGGTAAGATATTTAATATTACCCCCTCACCGAATGCCTTCCTTGCCTGGGCCGTCTTTGCCCTGATTCTGGCATATACGTACGGACTGAAAATTCTCCAGATAGCGGGTATCTTGTGTCTTATGAGTTACCTTTCGGCAGAAGTCGGTACATGGAGTGGGTGTTACTGGTTATCGTTTGGTGAACGTCCGGAGAACTTCCTAATTTCCGGTATATTATTATTTAGTATATCATTTATCCCTCATCGAAAACTTTACGATTTTCCTTTTATGTACCGTTTCTTCGGGCTACTGGCAGTATTTATTTCTATACTCATACTGGCCGACTGGGGCCAGCTTAGCTACATCATGATTCCAGCCGAACAAGTAGAACATATATATCAGATATCAGGTTTCATCGTTGCCGGACTTGTAATATGGTTTGGAATAAGGAAGCAATGGCCGACAATAACCAATCTGGGAGCCACTTTTTTTGCGATCTACTTATATACCAAATTCTATGACTGGTGGTGGGAATGGATGCCCAAGTATCTTTTTTTTCTTATTATAGGACTGGTGGCGGTCTTTTTACTTTTATTGTTTAAACGACTTCGTAAATATACGGAGGTAAAAACATGAAAAAATACGGTCTGATCGCATCCATCATTCTGCTTATACTGGTTAATGCTTTCGTTCTTAGCGGTGTTTATTATAACCGCTCTGGCAACACTGAAGCATATATAGAACTTACGGAAAGGGAACTGGCCTTAGAATCATTTGATTTCTTCAGTTACGCTTTAGACAAAGAAAATTCCGGCATTTCGTTGCATCTCAAAATGGGCAATGATTCATACGATTTTAGTTCACACAAATACGACTGGTTTGATCAGAAGAAACTTGAAGAAATCGGTTTTAACTGCTCCAAGCCGCTGTCTGACCCCAAGGCAAAATTTTATTATCATAAAATGCTGTCGAGAAAAACATATGTTGTTCTTGAGTACGAGGGCAAAACATGGGAAGAAAAAAAATCAGCTGCCGAAACCAAGCTTAAAAAAGCAGCCCAAGAAGCACAACAGGGCAAAGAAGCGAAAAAAGAATATGAAGAAACAAAAGACCGGATTGCCCGCTATCTGAAAACCGGTTCCCGTCTTTTCGCGGTGGACGCGTCAAATGATCCTGTCAGCCTGAGGAAAAAATATCCGGATGTGAGCCAGTATATCATTACACCGGCCGAGGTTACTATTCATTTTCAGGAGGGATCGGAACCTAGCGAATGCAACAACAATAAAAAGACACCTCCCTCGCTCAGCGGAGATGTTCAGGAAGTCCTTGTAAGAGAGATACATGTACCGCCGGAAAAAAGACAAATACCGGAAAATCTCTTAAAGAAAGAAAAGAAAGGCGATCTTGAAGGAGTGAGATTTACCGGACTACCTTTTTATAAAAACGGAAAAATTCGTGATCCTTACTATAAGATAATCTTAAAATACGGAAATCGATACGAACCATGGGTTGTAGATGTTAAGCGCATTCTTTGAGAGGAAACAAGAAACGCTTGCAGTAACCTAATAGCAGGAATCATTCCTCTTTTTTTCTTGACAGAGCCCCTTTATTCTTATAATGCCCAGTTCGCAGCTTTGCGTGCATTTGATGGAGTTTGGCACTTCAGGGAAACGGTTCCGCCAACAATCCCCGATCCTCAAACAAATAAACCCATCCGGCAGGTTGCCTTGCGTAATTTGATTATACAGGGGAAATGTGTTGAGCCGATGCAGAAAACTAAGAAATATCCAATAAATCCGCAAAATGTAAACGGTTCCCGGAAAAGAAAGCTGGGACAGGTCGTTGTCATTGAAGACCGCTGCAAGGGTTGCGGCTTTTGCATTGCCAATTGTCCCCGGCAAGTATTGCGTTTTTCAACCTCTTTTAACAAAAAAGGTTACCACCCTCCCGAAGTGAATGACGCCACAAGGTGCGTTAATTGTCATTTCTGCGAAGTTCTCTGTCCGGAGTTTGCCATTTACAGCATTGAATATGACGACCTGAATGAATAAGGGCTGAAGGAGACAGGTTTTGGGTGCAAAAGAAGTTTTAACAGGAATGCATTTCATGAACGGCGATGAGGCCTGCTGCGAAGGAGCGCTGGCCGTCGGCTGCCGTTTTTTTGCCGGCTACCCGATCACACCGGCAACTGAAATTGCCGAATCCATGTCGCGGCGGCTGCCCCAGGTGGGCGGCATTTTCATCCAGATGGAAGATGAAATCGCTTCGATGGCGGCAATTCTGGGCGCCAGCTGGGGCGGGGTTAAATCCATGACCAGTACGTCGGGACCCGGATTCTCTCTGATGATGGAAAATATCGGTCTGGGGATCTGTACGGAAACGCCCTGCGTGGTCTGCAACGTCCAGCGGGGGGGGCCGAGCACGGGACTTCCCACCCTGGTGGCCCAGGGGGACATGATGCAGGCGCGCTGGGGGTCTCACGGGCATTACGAAATCATCGCGCTTTGCCCGGCCAGTCCGCAGGAAATGTTCGATATGACCATCCGCGCTTTCAATCTCAGCGAAACCTATCGCCTGCCCGTGCTGATTATGGCCGATGAAGTGATCGGCCATATGAATGAACGGGTCATCATCCCCCGCGAGGATGAAATTGAAATCATCAGCAGGCGGAAGCCCACCGTGTCCCGGGAAGACTATCTTCCCTATGAAGCGGATGCCGACGGCATCGCGCCGATGGCCAACTGCGGCGACGGTTACCGGATCCACGTGACCGGTCTCACCCATGACGATCGCGGTTATCCGGCGATGGATGCCAAAGGACAGGAACGGATGGTTGCCCGTCTGGTCAATAAAATACGCAATAATCGCGACAAAATTATTCGCACAAAAAATCTGTATCTGGATGACGCCGAGGTTGTCGTGGTTTCCTACGGCATCAGCGCCCGTTCGGCCATGCAGGCTGTCCGTAATGCCCGCAATGAAGGCATCAAAGCGGGGCTAATCAAGCTGGAAACCATCTGGCCGTTTCCCGAGGAACTCATCCGCAGCGTTGCTCCCCGGGTGAAGGCCATGATGATGGCGGAGATCAACGGCGGTCAAATGGTTCTGGAACTCGAACGCTGCGCAGGCGGCGCCTGCCCCGTGAGCCTGTTATCCAATTATGGCGGCGCGATTCTCCACCCCGGTTTGATTCTCAATGCGATTGCCAAAGCGGCAAGAGGAACGACATGACAACATCAAAACCCGTTAGAAATCTTCCACCCCACCCGATGGATTCCCTGCTCAGGACAGAGCGAATTCCGCATATCTGGTGCCCCGGCTGCGGTATCGGCACCGTTTTCGGCGCGGTGCTCGCCGCGATTAAAAATACCGGATGGGATCCGAATTCCATCGCGATGGTATCCGGCATCGGCTGCACCGGACGCATGGCCGGCTATATCCGTCTGGATTCGTTTCATACCACGCATGGCCGGGCGCTTCCGTTTGCCACAGGGCTGAAGCTGGCGCGTCCGCAAACAAAGGTCATCGTCGTTTCCGGAGACGGCGATCTTTTTGCCATTGGCGGCAATCATTTTATTCATGCCGCACGCCGGAACATGGACATGACCGTTATCTGCGTCAACAATCTCAATTACGGCATGACAGGCGGTCAGCAGGCGCCTGGTACGCCGTTGGGCGCCAAGACCACGACTTCCGTTAATGGTTCGCCGGAGGAACCGTTCAATTTCAGCTATCTGGCGTCCGCCTGCGGTGCGACGTATGTGGCCCGATGGACGGCGATGCAGGTGCGGTCGCTGCGAAGTTCCATCAGTGAGGCGCTGGAAAAACGCGGCTTCAGTTTTGTCGAAGTGATCACGCCTTGTCCGTCATCTTTCGGCCGACGCAACCGCATGGGCAGCGCGCTGGAAATGCTGAAATTTTATCAGGGCCGTTCGGTCATCCGCGGCGACATTGATCCCAAAGAGGCGTCCATGGATATTGATAAGGAAATTGTCGTGGGAAAGTTTGTGGATATCGAACGCCCCACTTTCATGGATCACTACGAAAAATTCAACCGTTCTCAGATGCCGCAGTGGCGTTCCATGCATCCTGATACTCAGAAAGGACGGTGAGGACTATGCCGGACAAACGGGAAAGACATATTTTAATCACCGGTTTCGGGGGCCAGGGCATTGTCATGGCCGGAGACATTCTGGGAAAGGCGGCGACGATTTATGACCACAAGCACGCCACCATGACGCAGAATTACGGGCCGGAAGCGCGTGGCGGCGCCTGCTCCAGTCAGGTGATCATCAGCGGAGAGGAAATCCTTTTCCCCTGCGTGGAAGAACCGGAAATCCTGGTCTGCATGAGTCAGGAAGCCTACATGAAAAATGTAAAATCCCTGCGTCCCGAAGGCACGTTAATCTGGGATACCGACCTGGTGCATACCCGCAAAGCGGATATGCATTACAAAACGTTTCATATTCCCGCCACCCGCTTTGCCGAGGAACTTGGAACCAAGATGATGGCCAACATTGTCATGCTGGGATTTCTATCCGCGGTCGAGCCTCTGGTTCATGCTGAAGCGCTGAAGAAAGCCGTTCTGGATTCCGTTCCCCCCTCCACCAAAGACAATAACCTTCATGCCTTCAACACGGGAAGGGAATACGGCACATCCATCATCAAGGGATTAGTCAAACCCGAACCGGGTAAACATCAGGATTAATGCAGGCAACGCCCAGGGTAAGTTTTGCCGCTGGGAAAATGGAGGTATCCCAACAACCTTCAGGAAACGACGACACCGTCTCTAAACGCCGGAGATTCAATGGTCATGATGGCCTTTATACTTAGAACGAGTCTGTAGAAAAACTCCCGGAACCAATCTTTTGTCATTTTTGAGAGTTTTAACCCCTCGCCATCCTCCGCGGTTGTTTTTTTCTGCATTCCGCAATTATCGTGGTTAACTCGGGGAATCTGTCCACAGTGAAGAAACCCGATATTAAAAAAGTTCTGATCAATCAACAATTGTATATTTTTTGATGCGTGCAAACTTCATAATATTTTTTTGATTTTTTTTGCGTCGCATCCAACGCGTTTGGCTGCACCCTATGAACCAGCGCTTCCCTGATGACAATGCGTTGATAATTGCCGTTGGCAAGGGGAACTTTGCCTGAATACAATTTTACGATTTCATCCCTTTCGGAGGGGAACGTGAATGTTTGCAGATTTATTTCTTTGGCAAGCTTGTTAAACCCTTCGTCGTTTAGTTCAATGCCGTTGACATTATAGCGATAAGTGGATTCATCAACGCTGTCGGTGGTTTCTTCCGATTCGTTTTCGAAGACAAATAAGTTAAAGACGTCATTTTGATTTTTAAAAATTTTGCGCAACAGCTTGTCGCAACTGGACAGGCGGTCCGCCTGATTGATGGCTTGGGAAATCATGATTCGGGAATCGCCATCGAATAAAAATGTCGGCGGGTCCTGGCAATAGGAAATGCCAATTCCCAGCTCCAGAACGGGAAGATTATTTTCTTTGTTTTTTTCATTGTAGCCCTGAACAATTTGCAATATTCTAATGGCCAATCCACACGCCCTGGCTACGCTGTAACAGCCCTGCGGTTTGTCTTCATTTTCAAAAATGGATAGAATGATCGCATCTCCCTCAATAAATACCTTGGAAGCATCGTATTCAAAAAGAACGGCGGTTATCGGATCAAAAAAGTTCAGGCTGAAATATGAAGCCGGATTAAGTCCGCGGCTTCTCATTTTATAATTAATATCCATGGACCCGCGGATGTCCGCCTTGATGATGACGTGATTGGCAATGGGTTTTTCTTCCTTGACTTTCTCATCCGGAAGCAGAAATTCAAAAAGTGAATGGTTTTCCCTTGATAATAAAATAATCTTTTCTTCCGTCGGCAGATTAATGGAGTCCATCGCGTTCTTGATAATGCGAAAATTATGGATATCCCGGTGATAAAGGAATAATTTTTTAAGGAACATCAGCACATACTGTTTCTTTTCCGCCTTGGAAACCCGGTTGATCCTTTTAATTGTTTGCTTAAGGGAGGCAAAATTCAGATCCCCGCTGTAAAAAGATTTTAAGCGCTTCTGTTGACGCAGAAGGGATACCCTTGACCGGAAATCAACCAGGAATTCCCTTACCTGTCTTGGAGCCATGGGCGGACAGTATTTGCCATATACGGATTTCATTTCAAAAGCCGCGACAATTTGTTTCAGCAGATAGGACTTTTTAAATTTACGATAAAAAATGTTGAACAACTTCTGTTGAGTCTGTATTTGTTCTTTGAGCTTACGAAGAATATCCGGCGGCTGTTTTTCTCTTTTGGCCTTTTCATATTGTTCCCGCGATTCTATAAAATTAAACATCCGGTCGATATTGCCTGATTCCATGATCCATGGATCCAGCACAGCCGCCGCGGCATCAATAAGAAGCTGACCTTTCCGGGACTCCTTTTCTTCGATATCCGCGGAATTGCCGCCATCGGCTTTTTCCTGCCATAAATCCGTCTTGCTCAGGAGTTCATAAATGATCAATCTGAGGTTATGATAGTTATCCGGCTCTTCCGATCTTTGTCCTAAAAGCACGTACTCGTCTATGAGAAAGAAATCGTCGGCGGGATTATTTGTCTGGAGAATGGGATTAATAAAATAGTTGTCCGGTAAAACATCCCCGTGATGGAAATGGGTTTCTCTCATGTTCCGGAGTTTTCTTGCATTAATATCGGCCAGCAGTTGCAGCAGCTCTCTTCTCACAAGACGAATGATTTTGTTATGACAACGTTTGATTTCCACCAGCTTATCGTTAATGATGAAAACTTCATTTTGACCTAATTTAAACGATAATTGATATGCTCTGACAAGAGGTTCAAAACGCGCCACTAAATATTTATACTGGTTTTCCGCTTCTTCCAGGAATAACTTTACCAGAGCTGTCTGGCCCAGGTAATCTATTTGCACTTCGCCCGCGGATTTGGCTCTGTTGATGCCATCCAGTAAAACATCCGTGCAAACCCGTCTCAAATTTTCTTTTTCAGCTTCATATAATTCTTTTTTATACTCCTCAAAGAAAATTTCCGTTTGACTGTGTTTGATGACCAGAAGGGATACCGTTCTTCTAAGCGCGTTGTAAACTTGCGGGCTGATATGGACATCCATGCGAAGATTATCCACGCCTAAGGCAAGCCTGTTTAAGGAATAAGTGATTTGATACTTTTTAAGATTCAGGTTTTGGAGACTGGGCTGTTTTGCGAATAATTCAAAAAAACCATCCACGCCGAAAATAAGCCTGCCCAAGGAATAATCGGCTTGATGACGTCCGGCATAAAGATCCTTGTTGTTTTGCCGATTACTAAATGACCCAAAAATTCCTGACATGACATCCTTTCCGGTGTATGAGTTGATCTTGAACTTAATTGCCTTTCCAGGGCCTCCCTGTATGATGTTAATGAACCTGCAGGAAATACTCGACGGGATTGATGCCGAGTTTAGACGGCTGAATTCCCCCGATAATATTCAAATGAGCCTGACCATTTTGGGTATTCCGGTCAGCCAGATAAATCATCTCCCCGCGTTGCCAGCCGCCTTTCCCATCGTTCATAAGACGTAGAACAAGCGGCAGGGTCCGTTCTGCTTCATCGGGATAATCCATGACCAGTCCGATGCTTCCGTCGCTCAGTTCAACAACTGAGCCGATGGGATAAATACCCATCATGTGAATAAATCGCTTCAAAAGAATCCTGTCAAACCTTATTCCCGCTTCCTCCCACATTTTTGACAGAGCCTCATTAGGTGTATAGGCCTTTGGCCGATACACCCTTTCCGCCGTCATCCCTTCATATGCGTCGGCAATATGAAGAATTTTCCCCAGAAGGCTCAGACGCCCCATAAACTCTGTTCCGGGGTAGCCGGTCATATCCGGATTCAAGTGATGTTCAAAAGGACCAAGGATAATTCTCGATCTTAAAGCCGGATTGGTATGCAACATCAGGATTTTTTTTACGCCCATGAAGGGGTGCGCCTTCAACAGGTCCCATTCTTTATCCGTCAAGGTTCCATGCTTGAGGAGAATTTCCTTAGGCACATCTACCTTGCCCAGGTCATGAAAAAGACCGCAAATGGTCAAATGCTCCAGCGCAATATCGGATAAGTCAATATGTCTTCCCAGGCACGTTGCCAACAGGGCGACGTTTACGGAGTGAGTATATAAATAATCGTCATAACTCCTGAGGGTCGTCAATCCGATCATCAGATTCGCATCTTCACGGATCATATCCACGATGTTCTGGGCCAGACGCCTGGTCTTGCGGACTCCCACCATCCCCTGGGACACTTTAGTGGCAACTTCCTTCACGGCCGCGATTGCAAGAAAATAATTCTTTCGCGCTTTTTCATATCGTTTTTCTTCCGGATTTCCGTCATCAACGGCGGCATCGTCATCGCGTCGCGGGGAGAGCTGTATCCACGAAAAGTTTTGATTCAGCAGTTTTTGTTCCAGCCACTGATAAGGGTTTTCATGCCGGGTGGCTTCGTTCAGCAGACGGATCAGCGTGATAAGATGCTCCGGCAAAGCCTTCCGCGAGGACTCCAGAAAAGTCATGCCCCCCATATCCCGTTTTGAAAAATAATCCGCCATGTTGTAAACCACAACGGCCGCGTCCCTGCGATAAGGAAGTTTTTCCCCTCCGAAATGGAAGCGGCTCCGGAAAAGAATCAGGTTGATTTCTCCACTGCCGGTCAATTTATTGAGAATATCCTGAAATGAGCCGACGCTGGCCTGCACGAGCTGATTGTTATCCTGGTACATGTGTACCGTGTTGATCATTTGATACAGAGCTCTCAGAAAATCATACCCTGATCGTTCCGGGCCGGACTGCCGTTCCGACATGATTATCGTCCTCCTCTATCTCTTGAAAAAAATTCTTTTCCCGCTCTCCGCACGATTTTGCGCAGGCCGGGATAAAAGCTTCCGCCGGCTTCCTCGATTACCCGCAGAGCCTCCGGGATGTTCAGGGCGATTAGGGCAAGCGCCGCTCCTTCACGAGACGCCGACCTGCTGAAACCGGCAATCCACTTGCGGCGCATCAATGTCTTTTTGAGAAAAGGAACGGCACAAACTGATCCGCTTTTCCCCAGAGCCCGGAAACATTCGATAATATGTTCATCCTGCGCGTCTTTGAAATTCATATTTTCAAGATATTGTAACAGCAGGTTTTCCGCGGTTTCGTTTCTTGACTGGCCCATATATTTCAGGATTGCATTGCGAACCGAAGCGTCCGGATCTTCGATAAACTCGAATATTGCCGACATTTGGTCGGCACGGGTAGTTGCTATCGTTTTAATCGCCGCGCGCCGGATGGATGCCGACGAATGCCTGGCAAGCTTCAATAAATATTTTAAAGACATATCGCTTTCCAGTCCGGACAGGATGGGAACAAGCAGTTCGGCTATTCTTTCGTCGGGATCGTTAACCAGCGATTCCAGACATTTGATATCCTCACGGGCAAGGACAATAATGGCGTCCACTGCTATTTGCTCAAGTTGTGATACCTGCCCGATGAGCAGCAGATGCGCCAGAGCATCAACGGCTCCGGGGCTTAAATGCTGAAAAATGCTTTTGAGTGTTTCAATCTGCCGGGCATTCAAGTTACTCCAGATATCCTCCAGAGGCTTCAAACATTTGGCATCGGAAGAGATGATCTTATAAAAGGACTCGATTAAAGGGCTTGCCCATAGCGCGCGCGTCCGGTTGCTTTTCAGAATCTGACGGACACCGTCCAGAATGATCAGTGCGGCTTCAAAATCATGTCTCATAAAAGAGATATCAAATTCTTCAGACAAGACTTCCAGGACAAGATTAAAATCTTTTTCTTCTCTGCACTGGAGCAGCATGTCCAGCAGCATATTCAGATGTTCCGTGGTCGAAGATTTTTCCTCGATGGCTACCATGGCTTCCAGTTCGGTTTGTTCCTGCGGGGTTAACACAAAAAGCGCGGGGTCAATGGCAATGCCGCCCGTCGATTCCGTATCAATGGTTTTGCTTTCCAGAGACCCGGTTTTATCTTCTGTTTCTATTTCAGCCTCTGTTTCAGTTTCCGTTTCCGTCGCATGCGACACTGTTGAAAGGCCATCCATTTGATCCGACAGCTGTTCTGAAAATAAATCGTCTGCTTTGTACAGGACATGATTGAAATGGGATTCCCAGAAGGCGGTTACAATGTCCCCTTCAGGCTCCGTCGTCAAAACCGAGTATCGGTGAATAATGGATAATACTTTCCTGAATTCTTCCAGTTCTATTCCTTCCGTAAATTCCAGCCATCTTACGCCGTCGCGGAAAAGCGTGAAAGGCAGGGTTCCTTCTTCGGATCGCCCCGACTGAACCTCAGCACCCTGACAGATGACGCGATCCCTTTCAAATTCAATCTTGATGTCGCCGTACCGGTGAATGTAGGCGCCCAGCGTTTCATGAATCTGCTTGATGGCGTTCATGCTGATGCTGTGGCCTTCCGGATACAAAAACACATTTTTACAGGTCAGCAAAAGAGAGGCGTAAAATTTTCTGGTATCATCCGATTGCTGGATCGAAAGAGTTTCCCCTGCTTTTTTTGAAATATTTTTTCGAGTTTCCATTACCACACCGAATATTTTTATAATTTATTTGTCTATGAGATATCGATATGCAATTTATCCTTATGGAAAACAGCCAGCGAACAACCTATCGGACTTCCGGCCTCGTCATTTCAATCCTGCTGTATATCGTTCCCTGCATGGAAAATGACAATCAGGATTTTTCAACCATCTATCACCCTAAATCCAACGGCGTGATTATAGAAAGAAGCATTCGGGATGTCAACAAGATAAAGGGGATAAAACTTTTATCCATTGATACTTATAAAAATTTATGCCTGGGAACTTGCGGGGAAATAAAGCGTAAAAACGGTTCCCTCGCCGACTTTCGTCTGCACGTCAATATGCCCGTTGTGATCTTTTACCGTTCCCCATACAATAGACAATCCCAGCCCGGTCCCGTTTCTGCCCATGGTCTTCTTTGTATAAAACGGTTCAAATATCTTTTCTCTATATTCGTCAGGAATACCTGTCCCCGTATCGGATATGGACAGAATGACATAATCGCCTCCCTTGATCTCATGATTATGGCGGATACTGTTTTTATCAACATACCGGTTTTCCGTCCGAATGGTTATGGTTCCTTCTCCTGAAATAGCTTCCGCCGCGTTTGACACCAGGTTCGTTAACATTTTTTCCAAATGACCGCGGGAGCCTTTGATGTTCAAAAGATTCTGCTGACACTCGGTCTTAAAGATCACACGGGAATGAAGGCCCTTCATCTTTTTAAACACGGAAGTCTCGAGAAAACCTGAAACAACGGTGTTGAGGTTAACCATCTCTGATGCCATCACGCCTCCCTTGGACAGCGTGAGAAGGTCCTGTATGATCAAAGTTCCTCTCTCGGTTGACTGCAAAATCTTTTCAACGTGACCTCTGGCTTTCCGCCCCTCGGGAATTTCCGTCAGCAATAATTCCGCATACCCATTCAGTATTCCCAGAATATTGTTGAGCACGTGGGCTACGCCGCCGGCCAGTTGCCCGATGGCTTCCATCTTTTCCGCGCGGTTCAAACGCTCTTCCAGATTTCTTTTTTCTTCCTCCGTCTGTCTGCGCTCCGTAACATCCCGGGAAAGGCCCCGAAATCCGGTCGGCTTGCCTTTTGCATCCCTGATGAGCGATACTGTAATTTCGTGAAAACCCTTCGTGCCGTTTTTTCTGATAATTTCAAAAGCTGACGCTTTAATGGGGCGGCCTGTTCTATAGACCTCCCCGAAGATTTGATAGGCCCTTTGAGCGTTTGCCGCATCCTGATACTGCCTGTTATTCATTCCAATTAATTCATCTCTTGAATACCCGAGCATTTTGATTTCTGCATCATTAACGAAAGTGAAATTCCCGGCAAGGTCAACCTCAAAATAGCCGTCTTCCATTCGTTCAATCATTTTGCGATATTTCTCTTCAGCTTTGCGAAGGTCTTCCTGAACCTGCTTCTGACTGGTAAGATCGATGATGGCCCCTCTGAATCCCACCGGCTTGCCCTGACGAATAATGACGCTTGGAAAGATCATGAAGGGGAAGGTGCTGCCGTCTTTTCGAATCCCCGTGTATTCAGACGGCCCCTTCTTTTCCCCGCTTAATAGCTTCGGAACCGTTTCCGCCAGCCTTTCCTGCTCCTCGGGGATGATCATTTGAAATCCATTTTTGAAATCAGGTTGCGTATAGCCAAAGGTTTTATAAATAGCGGGATTCAGGGAAGTGGCATTGCCCTGAAGATCGCTTTCAAACAGCGAAATCGGCAGGAAATCGACCAGTTCTCTGTATTTTTTTTCGCTCTCCCGCATTGCATTTTCGGCCTCCTTACGTTCGGTGATGTCCCGGCAAACATTGACAAGACCGATGGGCGTTCCGTCTTCATCGCGCAAAATATCGCCATTTACCTCGAAGGGAATGATTCTGCCGTCTTTGGCAACCATTTTATATTCCCGCGGGCCCAGAGGGCTCTCCAATCTGAAAATAGTATTTTGAATTGCTCTGTTATGGTCTTCGGGCGCTATAAACATGAGCATACTCTGACCTTCCATTTCATCCCGGCGGTAACCACTGATCTGTAAGGTATAGTCGTTCACGAAGATAATCTTACCTTGGATGTCCGTTCGCACAATAATATCAGGAATGGAATTTACCACCGTGGTATATAATTTCTGGCTTTCCTGCAAGGCCTCCTCCGCCTGCTTGCGCTCGGTGATGTCGCGACAAACAAATACGAGACCGAAGGGGGCGCCGTCCTCACTACGCAAGACATCGCCGTTCACCTCAAAGGGAACCTTCCTTCCATCTTTCATGATCAGGTGGTATTCTTTTGGGCCCAGCCGGTTCTCCATCATCAGCAATGCGTTTTGAAGCAGCCTTTCCCAGTCTCCGGAATCTATGAACATGAGTATGTTCCGACCTTCGACTTCGTTCCAGCTGTAACCGCTTGCGTAAAGGGTATAGTCATTCACAAAGAGAATCTTACCTTCAAGGTCGGTGCGGACAATAATATCCGGTATGGTATCGACCAGCCCTGTATAAAGCTCTTTGCTTTCCCGCAGACCATGAGCGTCCTGTTGACGAGTTGCCTCCGCTTCTTCCATCCGATGAATCCGCCGACGCATGGCTGCCAGTTCTTTGATGAGTTCCCGCTTTGTTTTGCTGTTATCATTCATTTCAATACTTTGGGAAATATGGATTACTGTTCAAAGACATACTATATTTTTTAGAATATTGCACATTTTGATTTCATGAAGCATTCAACAAGAATCCTATCCGGGCATTTTCAAAATGGCGGAATAAAAGATTACTTCCGGGCGTCCTTCCGCATCTTCAAGGCTTCCTGGCATAATTCTATAAAGCAGCCAATGATGGACAGGAATAAGAAACCCAGCATGAATATCGGGGCAGTGCCCAGCAATCCATCCAGGAGGCAACCGATCCAGAGGAACAGGAAAGAAACAACCACCAGAACAAATCCCCACGCCGATAACAGAATGATACTACGAAACGATGCGGAATCTGCATAGTGTGTTTTGCGTGCGGTTGTCGGCATGATTTATTTCCTCCTTTCGTCTGGTTGACCTCATTAACGGAGTAAATATGCCTGCATGTTAACGCGTCCCGGCAATCTTCCGATGCTTTGATTATAAAATAATGATCGTTTTACGGTTTTTCAAGAGGAAGCCGTCTTTTGTATGAATGTGCATCAACAAAATGCGCGGCGCTTTCCCCCGCCACGTAACCCGTTGAAAAGGCGGCCTGCAAATTATAGCCGCCGGTATCCGCGTCAATGTCCATGACCTCGCCGCAGAAGTAAAGACCGGGGATTTTCTTCGACGCCATCGTGCGCGGATCAATTTCATCCAGCGCGACGCCGCCGGCCGTTACGATGGCCTTGGCCAGCGGCAGTGGGGCTTGGACATCGAAACGCAGCGCTTTGAGCAAATCGATAATTTTGTCCCGCTCCAGGGCGCCGATCTGATGCGCCTGTTTGACGTTGTCGATGCCGACCAGGGCGACAAAAGGATCAATCATTTTTGCCGGCAGATATTCCTTCAGGATGCCGGCAATCATTTTTTTGCTGAAACGGTTTAAATCCGATTGCAGCCGTTTGCGCAACTGCTCCCTTGTCAAGGCGGGTTTTAAATCAATGAGAATCGATACGGCTCCGTTTTCCAGAGCCTTGACCACCGCCAGACTCATGAGCAGAATGACCGGTCCGCCCAGACCGAAATGTGTAAAGAGCATCTCACCGAACCGGCTTTCAATAAGCGGCGACCGGGGGATTTTCTTTTCGCCGCGGCCATAGTCGGAGGAAGGAATGAGCGCCGCATCAACGGTTGCGGCTTCCCCCTGAAATGCGGTGACGCGAACATTGTGCAAAGATACGCCCTGCATGGACTGGGTGAACTTTTGCTCGCGGACAATCAGGGGTATCAGCGCCGGTTTGGGCGTCACGATGGTATGTCCCAGCGCCGCGCTGATTGGATAGCCGTCGCCGGTCGAACCGGTGTCCGGCCAGGAAGCGCCGCCGGTGGCGATAATGACGGCCGGGGCGGGATAATGACCGCGGGGGGTTTGAACGGTGAATCGCGAATTTTCATCAAGAGTCACGGCGTTTACCGGGGCATTGAAAATAGCGCACACGTCATGGTCGAATAAATATTTTTGGAATACGCGCACGACATCACGGGCATTGTCGGAGACGGGGAAAATCCTGCCGCCCCGTTCCACTTTGGTGATAAGACCATATTGTTCAAAAAAGGCAAGCAGTTCAGGACGGAAGAAGCGCGAAAACGCGCTGTATAGAAAACGGCCGTTTTGCCCGTACATGGCAATAAATGCTTTGAGCTCGGCGGTGTTGGTCAGATTGCAGCGCGTCTTGCCGCTCACCAGAATTTTTTTGCCCAGGCCGTCCGTTTTTTCCAGCAGCAATACGCGGGCGCCCTTCTGGGCCGCGTGTCCGGCAGCCATCAGCCCCGCCGCACCGCCGCCGATGACAATGACATCGGCATTTATGCTTTTTTTATTTTTCATGGAAGTTCTACACCGTTTGGCAAAGCTAGCATAAATCGCCGGGAACGGTCAATTAATCAATTGCACGGTTGTGATATGAGCAGGCCTGTGCTAAGGAATTGCCGATTCCATATACAATGAGAGGTAAAGAATTTGCCGGTGCCGACCAATTTGATATCGCTGACGACTGCCATGTTCCTGAAGGTTCAGCCGGCGACACATTCCTGCCTGCGGCAATGGAAGGCGCGGGCTCAAGATATTCCCGATCCGGAATTGCGCAAACAGGCGCTGGCCAGCATTGCCGCGAAAACATTTCACTGCGAGGGCGGAGCTCTTTACGGATTGCTGGCCGGCCGTCATTATCAGGAAGCCATTCAATTTATTGTCGCCTACCAGACCATCAGCGATTATCTTGATAATCTCTGCGATCGGAGCACATCGCAGGATCCGGAAGATTTCCGCGCGCTGCATGAATCCATGCTGCACGCCCTGACGCCGGAAGCGCCGCTTAGCGCTTATTATCGTTTCCGGCGGGAACAGGACGACGGCGGTTATCTGACCGCACTGGTGCAAACCTGCAGGGCCGTTCTAAACCGTCTTGCCGACTATCAGTTGGGCAAACCGGCCCTTCGGGAATTGGCGGGCGTCTATATTGATTTACAAGTCAACAAACATGTTCAAAAGGATGAACGCCTGCCGCGTCTGCAGGCATGGTTTGCCGGGCGCGCAAAAGACCTCCCGGAAATGGCATGGTATGAATTTGCCGCCTGCGCCGGTTCAACGCTGGGAATTTTCTGCATCGTTTCACAGCTCTTTGATAAGGCGGCATCGGGGAAACTTGTTGACAGCATCAGGAACGCTTATTTCCCATGGGTTCAAGGATTGCATATCCTTTTGGATTATCTGATTGATCAGGAGGAAGACCGCAACGGTCTGGATTTAAATTTCTGCTCGTACTATGAAAACAGCGAACATCTGTTTTGCCGGATCAGTCATTTTTATAATCAGGCGCAAGCGAGCGTTGCGAGTCTGCCCAATACAAAATTCCATCATTTAATCATCCGCGGTCTCTTAAGCATCTACCTGGCCGATCATAAAGTCGCCAGGCAAAAAGATGTCCGGTCTGTTTCCAAAAAACTGCTGAAACTGGGCGGGAATGAAGCATACTTCTTTTATCTGCACTGTTGGATTTACCGCCGCTTGACCTGAGCTCCTGACGCCTTTCGGTTTTCCCCAAAAATAAGTGATGCATTTTTCTCCGTTGGCTGGGGAGTTATTCCCCTTCTCTCTGGTTATAAAAAACGCAAGGAATCTCCCTGCAAATATTTCACATATAATTTCATGCAGATTGATAATCAATAGACTGATTCTCCGGTTGGCACACTCGTTGCAATATGAAACGCAGAAATGATCGGGAGATCGCGATTCAATGAAAAAAACTTTGGTTTGCATGACAGGTATCATTTGTCTTTTGGCTGCGTTAGCTTTTGCCGCCGATAAACCTGTAACAGATGCAAAACAAGGCAATGTATTGAAAACGGCTGCCGTCAAAACGGCTAAAATGAACGCCAGGGGTAAAGTTGTAGAAATTTCCGACACGACCATCAAGATCGAACGAAGTATTAAAGGCAATGCGGAGATCATGGAGTTTGCCCTGGAAAATCCGGCGCGGGATGTCGCAGTGAACGATTACGTAAAAATTGTTTACAGCGTTAAAGACGGAAAGTTGACGGCATTCAGGGTGGCCAAGCCGGGAGCGGTGAAAAATTCCGGTAAAAGTGGAGTAAAGCAAGCAAAAGAGAAACCGGCATCCGCTGCGAAGTAATCCGCAGGATGCCTTTCTGTAGGTGGAGTCCCTTAATATTTAGGGGTTAATCAAAAACTGTTAACAAGGAGGATTTTAAGATGAAGCGTTTAGTATTATTGGTTATGGCATTGGTTTTCGCATTTTCTATGTCAGTTATGGCAGCCGAGAAGGCCGCCGCACCCGTAGCTCCCGCCGATAAGGCCGTAGCAACCGATAAGGCGCCGGATGCCGACAAGAAAGTAGATGCAAAGAAAGACGCAAAGAAGGGCGCAAAGAAGGGCGCAAAGAAGGGCGCAAAGAAGGGCGCAAAGAAAGCCGACAAGAAGGCTGATGAGAAGAAGGCTGATGAAGCCCCCGCAGCTCCGGCAGCAAAATAAGTTATCGCAACTTATGAAATGCACAAAAAGGGATGAGTGAAAACTCATCCCTTTTTTATGTGTCTGAGCGTAGAAAAACCACGCCGGCCTGAACAAAGTCATCGTGGTTTATTTTAGTTCTTTCTGCTATAAACTTTCCCTATGCTGAAAACAATGCTGGCAAAAATTATCGATTACAACAGCAATTTGACCGTCCGGGTCAGGCTTGTCGCACTGACGGTAACCGGTCTTGCGGCAGCCATGGCCATCTGGGGTGTCATTCATCTGACCGCTCTGGACAGTATCCTGGTTGATCAGCAGGTGAAAAGACTGGAGGGTGTCGCCGAAACCGTCAGCACATTTTATCAGCATTTCCCGACCAAACGAGGCATTGCCACCCTCGATTCCGCGCTGAAAGATCAAATTCAGACGGATGTGCGTCTGGCTAAAATCGATATTTTCGATACAAGACACAACAATGTCGATTATGTCGCTGGCGCCAGCCGCGTTCAGTATGAATGGCCGGATCATCTTGTGGCCGAAGTCAGCGCAAAAGGAAAACCCCGTTATGCCAAACTGGAAACGGAGGCAGGCCCGTCGCTGGGGCTTCTCTATCCCGTTTCCGGAGAAACCCGGGATTCTCATATTGTTGTCGGTATTATTGCTTTTTCAAAGACAAACACGGAAATCATGGGCCGCGCCCGGCAATTGTTGTTCTTCAGCAGCGCAGGACTTTTACTGGCCATCCTTTTACTGCTGGGACTCAGCTATGGCTGGATGATCGGACGGCCGCTCAAAACGATTATCGGAACGATTGATGAATTTCAGAAAGGGCGATACGTGGAACGCATTCCCATCGTTCGGGGAGATGAATGGGGACAGTTGGCCGATCACTTTAATCAGATGGCCGACGAAATTCAAAATGTCATGGCCCGGAATCTTGATCTGACCAGCCATCTGGAAGATCGCGTACGGGAAGAGACGCTCCATGTCGTTCAACTGCAAAAACAGGTTGACGACCTGAAGCAATTGACTGCCCTGGGGCACTTGACGGCCAATCTGGCTCATGATTTGGGAACGCCGCTTCATTCCATCGCGGGACTTGCCAGACTGATGCTGGAGCGGGAAGGCTGGCCGCCGGATGTCGCGCATAAGCTGAATTTGATTGTTGAACAGACACAGAGGCTGGACAATGTTATTCAAAACGTTCGCAAGGCCACGCGCCTTCCGGAACCTCATTTTGAATTGATGACGGTGCATCAAATATTAAGTGAAACCCTGCCGCTGGTCGAACCCCTGACACAACAAAACCATGTGATCATCGATGTGCGGATTGACCGCTCTGCCGCATCTTTATACGTTGATCGTTACCGGATTCAGACAGCGCTCTTGAATATCATCCAAAATTCCATTGACGCCATGCCGGGCGGCGGGAAAATCACGATATCCGCCGAAGATGACGGTGCGGCAAAGACTGTAAAAATTTCCATTGCTGACGATGGTCAGGGCATTGAGGCCGATGTGCTGAAAAAAGTCTGCGAACCATTCTTCAGTTCCCACCAGAACGAAGGGATGCGCGGCCTGGGGCTGGCCATTGTTCGTGATATCGTCAAAACGCACGGCGGACGAATGGACATGCAAAGCACGCCCGGACTTGGAACTTCCGTCATCCTTTACCTGCGGATAGCCGATCATGTTCCGGATGAAGACAAGGTTGATTATTTTTCGTCCGCCAGACCATAGCGGCGGATTTTCATGCGCAATGTTTTACGGTCAATGCCTAAAATATCCGCGGCTCTGGACTGATTCCAGGAGGTTTCTTTGAGGGTCTGGAGAATTTGCTCCCTTTGCGCCTCCGCAAGCGGCGTCAGATCCGGCATGCCATTCGTCTTTTTCGTTTCCGCCTTTTGTCGGAACCGGTCCGGCAGATTTTCCGGCAGAATAACCACAAAAGGAGAAAGCAGCAGGGTCTGCTGCAGGACATTTTCCAACTCGCGCACATTGCCCGGCCAGTCATAAGCCATCAGTAATTCCATGGCTTCCATTGATACGCGCACACCGGGATAGCCCAGTTTCTTCAACATGGCTGTGATCAGCAGAGGAATATCATCTTTTCTTTCCCGCAGAGGCGGAATGTGCAGCCGCACAATGAAGCGATACAGAAGATCCAGACGGAAACGGCCGGCGCCGACTTCTTCATCAATGTTTTTATTGGCGGCCGCAACCACACGAACCGCGATATGGCGCACGTCATGTCCGCCGATTCGGCGCACCTCGCCATCCTGCATGAACCGCAGGAATTTGCTCTGCAGCGCCGTGGACATTTCCGTGATTTCATCCAGAAAAATCGTGCCGCCCTGCGCGGATTCAATCAACCCCGTATGCTGATGATCGGCGCCGGTAAAGGCCCCTTTTTCGTAGCCGAAAAGCTCCGATTCCAGCAGATTGTCGGGAATGGCGCCGCAGTGCACGACCACAAAAGATTTCACACGGCGCGACGACATGAAATGCAGGGACCTTGCGGTCAGTTCCTTGCCGGTGCCGCTTTCGCCTTCAATGAGCACACTGGCCGGAGAGTCGGCAACACGCGCAATTTGTTTGTAAAACTCCACCATGGCGGGCGAAGATCCGATCAGCTTCGCTTCTTCCATGGCTTCCCGGGGCCCGTTTGACCGCCGCTCACGCAACTCCCGGACCTCCAGAACTTTTTTCACAAGCGTCCGGCAATCTTCGGGCGAGAAGGGTTTGCTGATATAATCCCAGGCGCCCAGCCGGATCGCCTCCATGGTGGTTTCCAGAGAGCCGTAAGCGGTCATCAGAATGACGGGGAGATTCGGCCATTTTTTTTGCACTTCGCTTAAAAATTGCAGACCGTCCATGCCGGGCATGCGAATATCCGACATCAATAAATCGTATTCAGCCAGGTTTTGTTCAAGGGCAAGTGGAGCGGAGGTAAAAGCGCTGACGTCGTAACCGTCGCGCAGCAGAACTTCCTGGAGAAATTCGCAGGCGACGGCATCATCATCAATGACCAGTATGCGGGCTTTCATAAAATACCTGTTGTGATCCGCGATAAAATGTTTTCAGGGCGGCGCGGCGATAAAAAAGCCCGAAAGCTTTCGGCTTCCCAAAGCATCCTGAGCGATGATTTCACAACGAATTCTTTTTTCGCCGTTTTCTTCATACTTTTTAATCACCTTGCCGCTCACCGTGATGGTGGCGCGTCTTTTCGTGTTCTCAAAATCGTTCAGGTTGACCGGTTCGGTCATGCTCAGGAAGTGTACGGAAAATTTTTTCAAATATTTGTTATCGATCCAGGAGGTGATGGCTTCACCCGCAATGCCCATAATAAACATCCCGTGGGCAATGACATTCTCCATGCCAATCATTCTGACAAAGGTTTCGTCGTGATGCAGGGGGTTGAAATCGCCGGACGCTCCGGCATAGCGCACAAGCTGCGTTCGCGTAATGGGCGCGGACGTATATACGGGTATTGCATCTCCAACCTGAATGGCATCGAAATCAATCATCCTGTCCCTATTTTTCCATGAATGTCGTGCGCGCCTTGAGAACCAGTTCCCCTCTTTGATTGATCATTTCCGTTTCCAGAATGGTCACCTGCGCATGCCAGCCTTTTCTTTCTTTGTTGCCCCGGTCATACATCTCCACAACCTTCATTTTACGGGTAATGACATCGCCGGCGCAGATCGGCGCGTAATATTCGTATTCTTCCTCACTGTGCAGCAGCTTGTTCAAATCCGCCCCCACCGCCTGGATCGTGGCAAGCAGGCCGCCGCCCGTCCAGAAGACAAAGTTTGTGGCAAATGTCGGAGGGATCGGAATGTTTTCATAGCCGACGTTTTTAGCCGCATTTTCATCGCGATAAATTGCTTTGATGTGATCCGTGTCGTCTTTCTGCGAGATGGCCGCGACAAATTCAGCGATCTTATTTTTTTCAACCGTCATGGAATAAAACGGAAACTCCATACCGAGCTTCGATTTATCCGCCATAGCAACCTCCGGAACGATAGTTCCCGCAAACCATATCATATGCCGTCCATAATTTCACGTCTTATGAACAAGACGATCCTGCAAGCAGGAACCGGCTGATGAACGTCCTTGACAATCATCCGGCATTGCCTGTATTGAAGCGGGCATGAAAGTCTGTCAACGTTGTAAAAAAACGATTCCTCCCGATCTGTTCATCGGCAGGCAGGCGCAATGCCCTTTCTGCGGCGTCGATCTTCACTGCTGCCGGAACTGTTTATTTTACGAGCGTGGCGCCTATAATGACTGCCGCGAGGGGCAGGCTGAGCGCGTCCTTGATAAAAGCCGCTCCAATTTCTGCGACTTCTTCCGTTTTCGGGACTCAAAGGAAAACGCCGGCGCACCCGCCGGCAATGCCAAAGACAAGCTCGAATCCCTGTTTAATAAGTAATCGCCCGACCACCGGTAAAATTATTTACTTTGATTGAGCGAGCTTTCGCGCCAGCTGTGGCATCCGGTCGAGCAGTTCATCCTCCCGGCCTGCCGGACATTTCAGCGAGCCCAGAGCGATGTTACCCAGCGTCTGAATATCAATTCGTTTCACCTGTAAAATACTGGTATTCCCCAGCATGGCGAGATTACCGGTCACCGCCTCGTTTGCCGCCAGCCATTTACCGACTTTAATGGCCTGTTTTTCATCGACCAGACCTGATTGCTGTAATTTATATTCATCCATGATTTTCAGAATATTTTCCCGATTCACCAGCACAAAGCCGCCTGAATTGTGCAATTCTTCACGCAGAGCTTCCGTCAGGATCAATCCGACAACCTTCATCCGTTCGGCGGCGTCAAAATCATAAACAACCAGACGCTGATGGTCAGTTTTTTTATCCTCAGGTGCAAGTGATTTTTCTAATTCCTTTTCAAACGTCAATTGTTTTTCGCTGATTTTACTGTCTCTAACCGTCTGTCCAGGTGTAACCGCCTTAACTGGCGTTTTCTGTGCATTATCGGTTTGGGCAGGCAAAGTTTGTGACGGCTTTTCTTTCGTTGGCGATACGGCAACAGGGTCCTCTGGATGATTAAGCGGCTGTTGTAATTTCACAGGCGGCAGCGGTTCTTTCGCTACAGCTTTCCCTTTCTGAATGGCGGTTTGGAGTAAATCGCTCTTGGCTTCCTGAAAGATTTGACGGAACTGAATTTTGAAAACCTCAGCGCCTGCCTGCTTTCCCTGGTCACGGGTCATCTGCCTCAACATGGCCGATGGGATATAGTCCGATGCTTCAAATTGTTTTCCGTTGTTCAAATTAACCAGTTTTGTGTCAAACTGCAGATGAAGCACTCTGCTTCGTTCGATCATGATGACATAATCGGCGTGCAGGGCTTTGCCCGCTTCCCTGGCCAGAGCCCAATCGCGGGCTTTCCATTCCCAGCCGGCAATGGTTTGATCGCCGAGAACAACCTGAACATCATCGGGGGAAACGACCTCGTAAATTCCCTGGCGCTTCAGCCTTTCGTTAATGGACTGCTTATGTCTTCGATCCATTTCCTCCGGCGACACCGGCCAAAAGACCGAATGCTTCGTCAATGCTTTTGACTCCGTCGTGACGGTTACGACAAAAACACGCAGCTTTGCCGTGGGCGAAGGCTGGGGCAGCGAAGATATTCTGACTTCAGCCGATACGGAGCCGCACAAAAGGAAAAATAAAATCGTTGTCCCAATAATTTTTTTTAAAGAATTCATGCTGATCATCCTTGCCCTCGCAATCCGTTAGAGATCGTACAACGTATCATCCTTACGGGGTTTTCGCATCGCAGGTTTTTTGCCGCTCTTCTTTTCCCCGAACGGATCTTCAGCCGATAGAATGTCTCCCATTTCTTCGTCAATTTTATCAGGGTCTTCGCCGGCCGCCAGACGCTGCAGCGCTTCCTGAAAACCGTCTCCCAGTTTCATCCCGGTGGCTTCCGACCATTTTCGCATGAGAGTTGCCGCGGCGCGGGGATCATCCTCTTTCATTTTTTCAGCTTCCGCCGCAAATTGCATCATGGCTTTCTCCATTTTGCTTTCATCCATTCCGGCCATGGGATCGGTTTCCGCATCTTCCCTGCCACTACCGGTGATGGCTGCAAATACGGACATCCGGCGTTTCAGGGACATTTTTTTGCACTTCGGGCAGGCGGGAATTTTGTCCGTATTGACGGATTTGGAAAAAAAATTGTAAATCGTGTTGCATTTTCTGCAATAAAATTCGTAAATCGGCATACGGGAAACTCCCTCACGGTTTGCCGATTTTATAATCCATTGCCTGCAAATATGCAATACGTTCCGTGAGCGGCGGATGAGAATAGTAAAATCGAACATACCAGGGATGAGGATGAAGATTGCTCAGATTGTCCCTGGCCAATCGTTTCAGCGCATTGATCATCGGCTGGGCTGTCCCGGCCAAATCAAACGCCATCCGGTCGGCTTCTCTTTCAAACCGGCGTGTAACGGCTGCGCCGAGCGGCGACAGAAAAAAACCGGCGGAGGTAAGATACAAAGAAGCCAGAAAAAGGCCTGCATAGACAGGCGTCTGGTGGATGCGGAAAGCACTGAAAAGCGGCGGCCAGTTGACAATCCAATAAATCAGATAAAACAGAACCAGCGACGCGGCAATCATAAACGTTAATTGCTTAAGAATATGCTTCTTTTTCCAGTGGCCGATTTCGTGCGCCAGAACCGAGACAATTTCTTCATGCGTGTGTGAGGCCAGCAGGGTGTCGTACAAAACAATCCGTTTGGTTTTGCCGATGCCGGTGAAGTAAGCGTTGGTGTGTCTGGAGCGCTTGCCTGCATCCACCTGATAAAGGCCTTTGGCCGCCAGACCGGCCCGGGAAAGCATGACGTTGATCTTTTCCTTGAGAGCCTCATCTTTGAGCGGCTCAAATTTATTGAAAAGCGGCGCAATGAAGACCGGATAAAGCCCCATCAGCATGATCTGGAACAACGTAAAAAACGCCCACCCCCAGAACCACCAGCTTTTCGGCAGCCAGGTAATGAAGGCCATGAGCGCGCTGACCATGAGCGCCAGCAGAACCGCGGAAATGATGACGGATTTGATCAGATCGGCGACCCACAGCTTCCAGGTGATGGTGGAAAACCCGTATTTTCGTTCCAGAACAAAAGTGTGATATAAATCGAACGGCAGACCGGCAACGGCGCTGACAGCCGCCAGCACGGCAAAGAAGATCAGCGCCTGCCCAATGAGATGGATATTGATTCCGGCCAGCCAGGAAACAAGCCAGGGAAGCAGAAGGAACAGGACCGCCAACTCAATGGCGTCGTCTGCAAGATTTTCTTTGGACTCCAGTCTTGATTGATCGCAGGTATAGTCCACCATCCTGCTCAGCGTCGCTTCGTCAATCACGCCTTGAAAAACCGCGGGAATTTCCTTGCCGTGCGCCTGTAGATTTTTCATATTGAGCTGCTGTAAAACGAAGCGCAAAACCATGCGGCCTATAAATAAGACTAGAAATATCGCCAACAGCAACTTTCCCATACCATCATCCTCTTCTCAGGAGCGTCCCTGTTGAATACCCCGTTTTGGTCAGTTCTGTAATTTGTTCATCAAAAATCATGAAAATGGAGTATCGGATAGAGAAAGCGCCGTCAAGATGAAAAACATTGACAAATAATGCAATCAATATATATGACAGAGCCAGTATTTAAAGGAGCTGTCTATCCATGTTCGGTATTGGAATGCAGGAACTGATTATTATTGCGATCATCGCGCTTTTAATCGTTGGGCCAAAAAAACTGCCTGATCTGGCTAAAACGCTGGGCAAAGGTTTCAGGGATTTCAAGAATGCAACCGAAGGCGTTACGGAAGATCTGAAAGACACCTTGAAAGATGATGATAAAAAACCGGAACAGGATGACGGCTTGAAAGGTTCGCTGCTGTTAAAAAAGTCTGATTCCGAAGAGACAAAAAATGAAACGTCCGGAAACGACGCCGGGAAAATATAAAATCCAACACAACGTCTAATATTTCAGCATTCAGCAAAACGGTACACGATGGAAACCAACGAAGATCTTAAAATGTCTTTGACCGAACATTTAGTGGAACTGCGCAAGCGGCTGACCAACGCGTTGATTGCGCTGGGGATCGGCTTTATCATCTGCTATTACTTTAAAGACACGCTTTTTGCCATTATTACCAAACCGCTGACCGACGCGCTTCCCAAAAACAGCTATCTGATTTACACCGGCTTGACTCAGGCTTTTTTCACCTATATGAAAGTTGCTTTTTTTTCTTCGCTGATTCTCACCAGCCCTTTCATCTTTTACCAGGTGTGGAAATTTATCTCGCCCGCACTCCTTCCGCAGGAAAAAAAGTATGTGGTGCCTTTTGTTTTTTCCTCGACACTGCTTTTCCTGAGCGGCGTCTTATTCGGCTACTTTGTCGTTCTGCCACCGGCCTTTGAGTTTTTTGTAAGTTTCAACAATCAGTATCTGCAGGCCATGATTTCTTTTAACGAATACCTTTCTCTCTTCATCAAGTTTTTACTGGGATTTGGTTTGTCCTTCCAACTGCCGGTTCTAATTTTCTTTCTGGCTAAACTGGGTATCGTCACAGACAAGCTGCTCTCTAAAAACAGGAAGTATGCTATTTTATTAATGTTTATTGCCGCCGCAATCCTCACACCTTCACCGGATGCTTTAAGCCAGATTTTAATGGCAATCCCCTTGCTGTTTCTTTATGAAGTGAGTATATTCGTGGCAAAATTTGCCGCCAGGAAAAAAGAGGTTCCTGAATAAAATGAAAACGATAATGAAGAACAGGGATTAGGCCATGTTTGACCGCAAAAAAAAGATTAAACAACCGGGACAGGGCGTCAAACGTTCCAACGTCCTTATCGTTTCAGTCGTCATGGCTGTTCTCATCATGCTGGCGGCCGTCGGCGGAACCGCCGCCTATTACGTCATGACCCTCGACTTGCCGGGCATTGACGCGCTCAAGGATTACCGGCCCAGCATTGCCTCCCGCGTGTTCGATGAAAATAACGAACTGATTGACGAGTTCTTTCTGGAAGACAGAAAGCTGGTGAAGATCTCCGAAGTTCCGAAGATCGCTCAATACGCATTTGTCGCGGCGGAGGATTCCCGTTTTTATCAACATCAGGGGGTCGATCTGCGCAGTGTTTTCCGCGCCTTTTTTAAAAATATGGAAGCGGGTAAAATCGTGCAGGGCGGCAGCACGATTACGCAGCAGGTCGCCAAACTGATGTATCTCACGCCGGAAAGAAAATATATCCGGAAATTAAAGGAGGCCATCCTTTCCTATCGCATTGACCGGTATCTGACCAAAGACGAAATCCTGAATTTGTATTTAAATCAAATCTATCTGGGGCACGGCACCTACGGCATCGAATCGGCCTCGATTGGTTATTTCGGCAAAAGCGCAAAGGATCTGACCCTGCCGGAAGCCGCGCTTCTGGCCGGCCTGCCGAAAGCGCCCACCACCTACTCCCCGTTTCTTTATTTCGACCGTGCGAAACAAAGACAGGTTTACGTTTTAACGCGCATGATGGAAGAAGGATTTATCACCAAAGAACAGATGGATCAGGCCATCGCCACTCCTCTGAAGATGAGGCCCATGAAGCCCAAAGATAAAGTCGCCGCGTATTTTGTCGAACATGTCCGCCGTTATGTTCAGGAGAAATACGGAGCAGACGTTCTTTACAAGGAAGGGCTGTCCATTTACACAACCATGAATCTTTCGGCGCAAAAAGCGGCCCGCGATGCGCTCCTCAGGGGGCTTGCGGAAATGGAAGAACGGGAAAAATACAAAAAGGGACTGGTGCAGGGAGCGCTTTACTGCATGGATGTTAAAACCGGCGCGATTCGCGCTTTGGTCGGCGGACGGGATTTCAACAAGAGCGAGTTCAACCGGGCGATTCAGTCGCGTCGTCAACCGGGTTCCGCTTTTAAACCTCTGATCTACACGGCGGCTTTCGATAAAGGCATGAATCCGGCCACGCGGTTTGTTGATTCTCCGATTGTTTTTGAAGATCCATCGCAGGAAGACGGTCTTTGGAAACCGAAGAACTTCGATGGAAAATTTCTGGGGCCGATTACGCTGAGGACTGCTCTGGTGCAATCCCGCAACGTCGTCACCGTTAAGATTTTAGAGGACATCGGCATCGATTACGCCACATCTTACATCGTGAATATGGGCATCGAGTCTCCGCTTTCCAGAAATTTGTCCATTGCGCTGGGATCATCCGGCGTCACCCTGCAGGAACTGGTCAGGGCCTACGGCGTTTTGGCGAATTCAGGAAAAAAAGTTACGCCTTACTTTATCCGCAAAATTGTGGACCGCACCGGCAATGTTTTTGAAGAAACCAAGGTGCAGGAGGAGCAGGTCATTGATCCCCGCATTGCCTTTATGACAACTTATGTGATGCAGGATGTTGTGGAAAGCGGCACGGGCCGGAGAGTGAAAAGCATCGGCCGGCCGGTTGCCGGCAAGACGGGAACCACCAATGACACCCGCGATGCCTGGTTTATCGGGTTCACACCGTCTCTGATTACCGGCGTCTGGATCGGGTTTGATCAGGAAAGAAACATGGGACGGCAGGAAGTGGGCGGCCGCGCGGCGGCTCCGATCTGGCTCTATTTTATGGAAAAAGTCCTGATGGGCAAACCGACGGAGGCTTTTCCCGTTCCGGGAGGCATCATTTTTACCAAGGTTGATCATAAAACCGGCGCGGTGACGCAAGCTTCGGGTCCGGGAACCATCTATGAATGTTTTCTGGATAACGCCCCGCCCGGCGAAAAAGGAGAAGATGTAACGGATGAATCCGAAGATTTATTCCGGTAAAGATAAATGCCATTTGAGAATGCCTCTTGACAAGCGAAGATTTTTTCGCTAAGAGAGCTTCAAATTGAGCAGGAAGTAATTATGTTTCTTAGAGATTTAGACAGCGGCAGAATTTTGATGCAAACCTCCGTAAGATTGCTCGTCGTAGTAGTCGTACTTATGGGGTCTGCCGCCCGGTATCTTTAAGAAAAAAAGATATCAGCCGCGGGCCCCGAAACCCCGCGGCTTTGTTTTATGCAGATAAAGCCGCTTTTTCCTAAAGAAACGGGCGGCTTTTTTAGTTTTAAGATGTTTGCGCACAGATAATAAATTGAAACGGGAGAGTGATATCCTATGATGTTAAAAGGAACGGAAATCCTGCTGAAAGTATTGGAAGAAGAAAAAGTTGACATTATCTTCGGCTACCCGGGCGGCGCCGTCCTGGATATTTACGATCAGCTTTTCAAAAGCAACCTCAAACATATCCTGGTTCGCCACGAACAGGGCGCCGTTCATGCCGCCGACGGCTACGCGCGCGCAACCGGCAAAGTGGGCGTTTGTCTGGTGACCTCCGGTCCCGGCGCCACCAATGCCGTCACCGGCATCGCCACCGCCAACATGGACTCCATCCCCCTGGTGGTTTTTACCGGACAGGTGCCGACGGGGCTCATCGGGAACGACGCCTTTCAGGAATGTGACATTACCGGCATTACGCGTCCCTGCACCAAACACAATTTCCTGGTGCGCAATATCGGCGACCTGGCCTCAACAATTAAAGAAGCTTTTCACATTGCCCGCTCCGGGCGACCGGGGCCGGTGCTGGTGGATCTTCCGAAAAATGTGATGGCCGCGCAAACGGATTATGATCCGGACAAGGTGACCTTCCGCAATTATGAAACGCCTTATAAGCCGGCTCCCAAGAAAATGGCCAACGTGCTGGACATGCTCCATGCCGCTAAAAAACCGCTGATTATGACCGGAGGCGGCGTCATTCTGGGCAGAGCGGCGGATGAATTAACGCAGTTGGCCCGAAAATACGAGATTCCCGTGACCGGCACTCTGATGGGCCTCGGATCGTTTCCGGGCAGCGATCCCCTGTGGCTGGGGATGCTGGGGATGCATGGAACGTATTATGCGAATATGGCTATCAGCCACTGTGATTTTCTTCTGGCCATAGGCGTCCGATTTGACGACCGCGTAACCGGCACCATTGAAACCTTTGCCCCCAACGCAAAGATTGTCCATATCGATATTGACCCTTCGTCTATCAACAAGAATGTTACCGTTGATTTACCGATTATCGGCGATACCAAAGCCACACTCAAGGACATTCTGCGATTCATGGAAGAACATCACTATGAGCAGGATGCCGCTTCGCGGAAAACGTGGTTTTCCGAAATTGCCGAATGGCGGGAAAAAGTGCCGTTGACCTATTGTCAGAATGGCGAGGTCATCAAACCGCAATACGTCATAGAAACCTTGTACAGGCTGACCAAGGGCGATGCCCTGATTACAACGGAAGTCGGTCAGAATCAGATGTGGACGGCGCAGTTTTTCCATTTTGACCGGCCCAATTCATTTATTTCATCCGGCGGTCTCGGAACGATGGGGTTTGGCCTGCCCGCCGCTATCGGCGTCAAATGCGCTTTCCCCGATAAGCAAGTGGTGGATATCGCCGGCGACGGCAGCATCCAGATGAATATTCAGGAACTGGCGACTGCCGCCCAGTATAATATTGCCGTGAAAGTTGTCCTGTTAAATAACGGTTATCTGGGGATGGTGCGTCAGTGGCAGGAAATGTTTTATGAAAAGCGTTACTCCCACACGGATATGACTTACGCGCCGGACTTCGTGAAGCTGGCGGAGGCGTTCGGCATTGTCGGCCTGCGGGCGACGAAACCCGCGGAAGTGGAGACGGTTTTAAAAGAAGGCCTTGCCGTCAACAGGCCGGTCCTGATGGATTTCCGCGTGTCGCGCGAGGAATGCGTCTATCCCATGGTCCATCCGGGTGAGTCGATCAGTCAGATGACGCTGGGATCGAGAGAGATGATTAACTGAAATTGACGAAGTCTTTAAAAAAATTCATGGAAAGGTTGAAAAATAATGGAGAAAAAGACCCACATTTTTTCAATTCTGGTGCACAACAAGCCCGATGTGCTGGCCAGAATCGCCGGGGCATTGGGCGGCAAAGGCTATAACATCGACAGCCTGTGCGTGAATACCACCACGCAAAACGACATATCGAAAATTGTCATGACCACGGCCGGAGCGCAGGCAACCATTACCCGGATTGAAAACCAGTTGCAAAGACTGGTTGACGTGATTTCCGTCGATGACCTGACCAATGTCGAATCCGTCCATCGCGAAATGCTGATGGTCCGGCTGAACCTGACGGCCCAGAATACGGAAACCGTAAAAAAGGCCATTGACATGAATAAATGGAAAGTCATCGTCTCGGGCGACGCTTACGTGATTATCGAAATTACGGGAGATAAAACGCAAATAGACTTTTCTCTGGCGCGCCTGGAGCCGCTCGGCATTACCGATATAACGCGAACAGGCCTTATCGCCCTGAAACTGGAAGATTAAAATTCACGGACAACAATAACTGAGAAAAATAGGAGGTTTTATGGCAAAAATCAATTTTGGCGGTACGATGGAAGATGTGGTCACGGCGGAGGAGTTTACGGTTCAGAAAGCGCAGGAAGTCCTTAAAAATGAAGTCATCGCCGTGCTGGGATACGGCGTTCAGGGGCCCGCGCAGGCTTTCAATATGAAAGACAACGGCGTCAACGTGATTATCGGGCAGTCCCCGGAAGACAAATCGTATTGGGATAAAGCCATTGCCGACGGCTGGGTGCCCGGTCAGACACTTTTCCCGATTGAAGAAGCAGTCGAGAAAGCAACCATCATTCAATATCTGGTTTCCGACGCGGCGCAGACAATCCTGTGGCCGAAAGTCAAAGCGCACCTGAAAAAAGGCGATGCACTTTACTTCTCGCATGGTTTTTCCATTGTGTATAAAGAACAGACCGGTGTTATCCCGCCTGATTTCGTCGATGTCATTATGGTTGCTCCCAAGGGATCAGGCACCAGCGTCCGCCGCAATTTTGTTGACGGCAGCGGTATCAACTCCAGTTTTGCCGTGCATCAGGACGCAACGGGCCGTGCAATGGAGCGCACACTCGCTTTGGGCATCGCCATTGGCTCGGGTTTCCTTTTTCCGACGACGTTTCAAATGGAAGTTTACAGCGATCTCACCGGTGAACGAGGCGTGCTGATGGGTGCGCTGGCGGGCATGATGGAAGCGCAATACGCCGAACTGCGCAGGCACGGCCATACCCCCAGCGAAGCCTTCAACGAAACCGTTGAAGAGTTAACACAGAGTCTGATCCGCCTGGTTGGCGAAAACGGTATGGACTGGATGTATGCCAACTGCTCCGGCACAGCGCAGCGTGGCGCTTTGGACTGGCGGCACAAATTCCGCAAGGCAGTGGAACCGGTCTTCGCCGAGCTTTATAATTCTGTCGCTACCGGCAAGGAGACGGAAATCGTTCTGCGCGTCAACGGTGCGCCGGATTACAAGGAAAAGCTCAATGCCGAACTCAAGGAAATGCGCGAGTCGGAGATGTGGCAGGCGGGCGCGGCGGTCAGAGCGTTGAGACCGGAAAAGCGAAAGAAATAAGAACGGATCACTCTCAGAACAAGGGGTTGCAACCGCCGCTTTCGGGAGGCAAGTCCCCTTGTTCTCAAGTGACCTTCAACATAAATGATTTAATGAAAGCAAAACAGGAGAACAAAAAATGAGAAGCGATCTCATGAAAAAAGGATTGGAGCGAGCGCCACACCGCTCACTCCTGAAAGCGATGGGCTATACCGATGAAGAAATTGCCAGGCCGCTCATCGGCGTGGTCAATTCCGCCAACGAAGTCATTCCCGGCCACATCCATCTGGACCTGATTGCTCAGGATGTGAAAGCCGGCATCCGGATGTCCGGCGGCACACCGATGGAATTCCCGGTCATCGGGGTTTGCGACGGCATTGCCATGAATCATGCGGGCATGAAATATTCACTGGCCAGCCGTGAGCTGATTGCCGATTCCATTGAAATTATGGCGATGGCCCATCCATTTGACGCACTGGTTTTTATTCCCAATTGCGACAAGATTATTCCCGGTATGCTGATGGCGGCGCTTCGTCTCAATATTCCGTCCATTTTCATCAGCGGCGGTCCCATGCTCGCCGGGAAGATTCAGGGCAAAGCGGTTGACCTCATTTCGGTGTTTGAAGGCGTTGGCGCGGTGAAAGCCAAAAAGATGACCGCCGCCGCTTTAGCCCAACTCGAAGACAGCGCCTGTCCCGGCTGCGGGTCCTGCTCCGGCATGTACACGGCCAATTCCATGAACTGCGTCACCGAGGCGCTGGGACTGGGGCTGCCCGGAAACGGGACCATTCCCGCCGTCTTTGCCTCCCGTCGTCGTCTGGCCAAATACGCCGGCATGAAGATCATGGATCTGCTCAAAAAGAACGTGAAGCCCCGCGACATCGCAACGCTGGCCGCTTTTAAAAATGCGATCGCGGTCGATATGGCCCTGGGCTGTTCCACGAACACGGTTCTGCACATCCCGGCTGTTGCGCACGAAGCGGGGATCAAGATCGATTTGGATCTATTCAATCAGATCAGCGGAAAAACGCCGAATCTCTGCAAACTGAGTCCTGCCGGACATTATCATATCGAAGATTTCGACGCCGCGGGCGGCATTCAGGCCCTCATGAAAGTCATCAGCAGGCTGGGTGTTATCAATGAAAAGGCCATGACGGTGACAGGAAAAAACGTTGGCGCGAATTTGAAAGCCGCTCAGGTTTTGAACGAAGAGGTGATCCGGCCGCTCAATAACCCGTACTCCAAACAGGGCGGCATTGCCGTTTTGCGCGGCAATCTGGCGCCGGATGGCGCGGTGGTGAAGCAATCCGCCGTAGCGCCGGCCATGCAGGTCAACGAGGGGAAAGCCAGGGTTTTTGACTGTGAAGACGATGCCATTGCCGCTATCCTGGGCGGGAAAATTAAGAGTGGTGACATTGTGGTGATTCGGTATGAAGGCCCGAAAGGCGGTCCCGGGATGAGGGAAATGCTTTCGCCCACGTCGGCGATCGTGGGTATGGGGCTGGACAAAACGGTTGCGCTTTTGACCGACGGGCGCTTCAGCGGCGGCACACAGGGTGCGGCGATCGGCCACATTTCACCGGAAGCGGCGGAAGGCGGGCCCATTGCGCTGGTCAAAGAAGGCGATATCATTTCCATTGACATGCCGACCAAAACGTTGAATCTGAAGGTCGGCAACGACGAACTGGAAAAACGCAGAAAAGCCCTGAGGCCCCGTAAACCGGCCATTACCACCGGCTATCTGGCGCGTTATGCGAAGCAGGTCACATCCGCTTCGACAGGGGCGATCTTTAAAGATTAATGATTTGCAGGGAACGGTCGGCACGAGCGTTGAATATCCCGGCGGCCGTTCCCTGCTTTCGATCAGACAATTTCCCTGATGGTCATAAATATTATCAAAAAACTCAGTTCCAATCCGCGATCATAAATCCCACGCTGATCCGGTTAATGCTTTTGTTGTAATCCATCAGGCCTTCTCCGTAGCCGTTAAAATATTGCACGTAAAGACTGAATTTATCGGAGAGGTATTTATCAAGCGTGGTTTGAGGAATAACCTTTCCCATGAGAATTTTACCCAGGGTGGATGGAGGAATGCTCCAGTCCAGTTGCACGGCGCCCAGATTATCCTGTCTTAAATTGTTGCGCAGCATCGCCGCAAATCGCATATCCTTCCAGTAAAGTGTCGCCCAAAGTTCCCCGTATCCCATATAGCGGGTCAGATCGGGATTATCGTCATCGGATTCATTTTCGGGAAGGCGGTACCAGGTTTTCAACTGCAAACCGAAATTATTTCTTTCCAGACCGATATTGGCCACGATACGGTTCCAACTGCGGGAAAGCGATTTCGAACGGCCATTGGATTGATGATTAAGCCCAACATTAATAAAGCGTCCCTTCCATCCAAGCATTTCATAATCCGTGCGCAAGTTGATTAATAATTCCGGCTCGTAGTTAATATCCCGGAAAGGCGCTGAAAAAGCAGAATTATAAAGTTGCCAGAAGGAAAGCTGCGAATAGGTCACCCAAACGTCCATGCCCTGAATCACCCTGGTTTTGTCGTAAAATCCCTGAAACTGATTTTGGCAGACATCCTCCCAGACTTTTGCTTTGAAACTGAGTTGGAACTTGGCTTCATTAAACTTTGCTTTAGCAGCAGGATCATATTCCAGATTTGTTTCATCGTTGGGCGACGAATTGTAGGCTACAGGAAGCAAATAATTCATCCGATAGGGAGTCAACACAAATGAATGCTTGCGCTTGCCGGTATTCAAATCCCAGAGCTTCTGCATGACGGAAAGCTTTTCCGGTTCCAAAACGGCTGCTTTGGCCACGGGTATTGTTGCCGCTGTCGTATCGGTTGCCTGGGGCGCGGAAGCGCTTCTTCCCGCAAGGTCATCGAAACATTGCAATCGCGCCGCATTATCTTCAATTTTGGCGCAATCGGTCAGACGGTCATTGAGTTCGGCGATAACAACAGAAGGGGCCAGGAAAGAGCCGCACAAAATGATCCAAAAAACCATGCCGCATACAAATATTTTCCCGGATATCCATCTTTGCAAAGCGATCATCATTTCATTCCCCCATTGCGGTATTAACTGCTTCCGTCACACCTGACAATAAGACTATTATTTGACATTGTCTCCACCCTGAAATTCTGATAGATTTTCATTCAGTTATTATGCAGATGATCCGGGATAATGCAATGATCTTATTTTACCCGGAATGAAGAAAAGGGGTGCTTCATGAAAAGATATATCAGCATTGCTGTTTTGCTTCTGCTGGTCTGGAACCTGGGCGGCTGTGCGCTGGTCAAACTGCGGGAGGATGTCCGGATTTCGCAGGATTCCTGCCTGCTTTTTGGTGAAGTCGTCAGCAAAACTCCTTTAAAAAATCCAATTATTGTTGTTGCTTACAGCAATACCAACGGCATCATCCGGATTGTCGATTATGCCGTATTGTCGGAACCCGGACAATATGAATTGTTAGTCCAGGAGGGAAACTATGAGATTTTTGCCTTCGAGGACAAGAACGCTTCGCTTTCTTATGATCAGGGTGAACCGGCCGGTTACTTCGGGAAGCCCAACCAGGTGAAAACACAGATGGGAGGCGTGATTATCGGGCTGGATATTGTTCTGGCGTCGAAAACCAGACAACCGGATTTGTCTTTTGCCAGCAGGCTGGCTGAATTTTCCGGCGGCAAAAGAAAGCCTTCAACATCCGCCGGCGCTCTGGCGAATCTCGATGAACCGGCCTTTTCCGCCGAGAATGGGTTGAACGGTTTTTGGGCGCCGCTTGAATATTTCAAGCAAACCGGCTGTAATATTTGTTTTCTGGAGCCGTACGACGCAAAAAAAATCCCGATTCTTTTCGTGCACGGGGCGGCCGGTTCGCCGCAGGACTGGCGGTATTTTATTAATCACCTTGACCGCTCGCGCTATCAGCCCTGGATTTTTTACTATCCATCCGGCGCCCGGTTGGACACCGTATCTTTCCTGCTGCAGACAAAGCTCTATGAACTGTACAGGAAATATGAATATGAATCCCTGTATATTGTCGCCCACAGCATGGGCGGCCTGGTGTCCCGTTCCGCCATTCTCGAAAAGAATAACTTCACCGATTCCATTTCGCTGTTTGTTTCGATTTCCTCTCCCTGGGGGGGAGAGCAGCGGGCAAAAACAGGGGTGGAAAAATCACCGGCGGTGATTCCCAGTTGGAAAGATGTTGAACCGGACAGCCCGTTCATCAAGCGGATATTTGCAAGCAAAATGGATTCCTCGATACGTTACTATTTATTTTTCGGCCATAAGGGAGGCGGCAGTCTGTTCAGACAAAACAATGACAATACCGTGACGCTGGAAAGTATGCTGGATCCAAGAGCGCAAGCCGACGCTCTGAAAGTGACCGGCCTGAATGAAGACCATGTCAGTATTCTTTCCAGCCCGGAAATGATGGGACACTTTAAAGCCATCCTGGCCGGTACGGAGGCCAATAAGGATAAAACGTATGTCCGATCCAAAGGATATCTGCATATTGCACATGCCTTTGATCCGCCCGATACAAAAATTCCTTCGCAGATGTCTCTGGTGCTGGCCCCGACCGGAACGGATGAAAAAGAAAAACAGCTTAAAATCAATCCTTTTCTGCCTCATCAGGAAACGGGCGCCATTGTTCCGAACAAGTATGAGGTCAGTCTTTGTGCTCTGGGGTTCAAAACGGAACCGGACCACATCACATTGGACATTAAAGCCGGACAAATTGCGGATGCCCAATTTACATTAAAACCGCAGGGTATGGTGGCCAATTTTATCTACGCGACAACGGCGACAAATGATAATTTCTGGGGGTTTTACAAAGAATTGCCGGAAAATGTAAAAATTCGCTCCATCAGATTAAGCGGCCCGGGCCTATCCCGGTCTCTAACCCCCAACGACAGCATGCGCGACAGAAAAGTGCTTGCCACATTTCTTGCTTCCCGGGATTATGCCTTTAAGAATTCGTTTGCCTTTTTCAACGTTCCGGCAGGCGAGTATGATTTGACCATTGAAGCCGACGGCTGCGAAACATTTTCAACAAAGATTAAAGCCCTGCCGGGAGACTTCATTCCGCCCGCGCCCATCCGGCTTATTTTGAAATAGGATGAATCTTCTGAATCTTCACCGGTCAAAAATTTTATGGGTATGCCGTGAATATAAATTGTGTGTTCCATCTTTAAACCAAGTCTGGAGGTCTGTTTATGAAATGTTCTATGCAAAAGCGTTGCGCCTGTTTATCCTGTTTTCTCCTTTTTGTTTTTCTTCTTACCCTGTGCGGTTGCAGTGTCAGGCATGTCTGGTTCAATCCCGGCAAAGACGATCTTACCCGCAAACAGGATATCTTCTCCTGCGGGGAAAAAGCCGCCAAATTCAGCAGGGATATGGGAAAAGCCGGGAAGCAGAAAATCGTTGACCAGCACATGAACGAGTGCATGGAGGCGCTTGATTACCAATGGGTTCCGGAAAAATCGATTCCGAAAATGAAACCGGAACAGGCGGCGGCTTTGACGCTTACAGGCGGGGCATTGAATGAGTATTGCAAAGAGGAGGATGCCGATTGGTGCGGCCCGTGCTGGAACAATCCGGTAAACACGTGGTGCTGCAAGCACAGGGCCGGCAACGCCCCGAATTGCGGAAAGGATGCGTCAACATGCAAGTACTGTGAAGGCTGCCATAAGGGCAATGATTGCGCCAATATTTGCACTAAACCTCCGAAAGGGGCCGGCGGCCCGACAAACATTAAGATTACCAACGCAACCGACAGCGATATCACGATTGCATTTGTGACGGGCGCATCGGGAGGCGCCTGCGCGGACATCAATAAAATGATCTCCTATCAATGGGTGGCCGATCACACAACGTGGTGCAAAAACCCCGTCCAGGATGGCGGTGACGCCAATGCCGGGCGCTGCACGGGAATCGTTCCAAAAAGAGGATCCGTAGAGGTGATGCGGATCGGGGCGGATGCGCAAAAGTGTCTGACGGGCTCAATTTTAATCGGCGGCAAATTATCATGTCCGACTCCCCATGGATTTACTCAGGGAGAGTTTACGTTAAATCCGACGGACACGGACACGGAGGCTGTGGATATAAGCCTTGTGAACGGCGCGAACCATGCTTTAACCGTCAACCTGCCCGGCAAGGCATGGAAAGTTCAGGACGGGGGAGCGAATGTCACATCCATCGGTCCAAACGAGGGCCTCGACGGGAACAACAAAAAGCCTGGAATATTTCCCCCCGGATGCACCGATTGCATTTTGGCTGTGAAAGACAGGATTCCCTGTCCGGCCATCACCCCCAATCCCAAATGCCAGCAGGAGCGCATCTGCAACATTTATCGGGGAGGATGGACGGGTGGTCTGGTTGAGTTTATAATCAGTGACTTGCCGAAGCAGTAATTGACAGGTTCATGATATCTTCAAATAGTCAGGTTGGCAGGCGGGTGAGTCTGAGGGGACTGTCCCCTCAGACTCACTCACAATTGCGTCGGCGCGCCTCGTCTCAGGGTTTCCAAATACCGTTAGTATATCAACGCTTGTCCGCGGCAAACTGTTCGCGTATTTTATTCTTTTCCTCCAATGTCTTGAGTGTCAGTTTGTAGGCAACATAGTATTTGTAAATATTTCGAACGTAGGTTGTGGTCTGAAGCCCCACTTTTTCGGCGGTGACCAGTTCGACGTTGTTGAACCATTTGCTCGGATCAAGCCCGCGCCCCTTAGCAATCTTACGCATCTGCGAGATTTTCCCCGGCCCGGCATTGTAACTGGCAAAGGCAAAAAGCGAGCGGTCCTGTTCGCTGAAGCTTGCATCCGAAAAGTAGTTTGTCATGAGTAAATCCATGTATTTTGCTCCGGCGTGAATGTTGGGTTCCGTCACCTTGATATTGCCGACTTTCAGAGATGCTCCGGTTTTCGGCATAATCTGCATGATGCCTATTGCGCCGACCGGACTGCGCTTGCTCTGATCCAGGGTGGATTCCTGATAGCCCTGTGCGGCAAGCATGATCGGGTCAAACCCATACTGCTGCCCGTATTTTTTGAACAGGCCGATTGTCTTCTTAAACCGTTTCCACTCGGCTGTCTGAGTCGGATCTTGAATCTTCTTGATGCCCTTATGGTATTGCGTCAGACGACTCTCGATAATGCCGCGCTTTTTAAGATAGTTCTGGTAGAAGTCCCTGATTTCCGCTTCCAGCATAGGGCTGCCCTTGCGGATGGCCCAGCCGACATGTCCCCTGCCGCGGAACACGATATCCTCTCTGACCGTGATTTCGGGCAGAACTTGCGCCCATATTTTTGCCATCCAGTCGTCAACGACGAGGAAATCAAAGATTCCCGCGTTAAGCATTTCCAGCAGATCTTCATCTTCCAGGGCATCGGGGACCAGTATGACATTAACGGTTTCTTTGCCTTCATTGACAAAACGGCTGTTCAGCGCGGACAGACTTTCGTAATAGCTGGACGCTTTTCGCACGTGCACGGTTTTCCCGGCAAGATCATCAATGACACGGACGGCAGGCGACGCCGCCTGCGTCACCAGAATCTCCGAAACGCCGCGTAAATCCGCCGGTGCGACAAAGTCCACTATTTTTAAACGTTCCTCGGTCACCGTGATATCGCCCGCGGCAATATCGCCGAGCCCCCCGGCCACGTCCGTAAGCAGAATGTCGCGTGTATGTGGGATGATAAACACCGTCAAAGGACGGCGGCCTGTTTTCCTGGAATATTTCCTGTTCAGGTATTGTTCAAAATCGCGAACAGTATCACCGATAATGCCGCGTTCCCGGCCCCCATCGTTAAAATAAAGCGTGCGGCTTTGAGGCACGAAAATCCGTATCCGCCGGTTTTCGAGCATTTTATCGAAGTCCCCCGTCCACGCTTCATTAAATAAGGCAAGCCCGCGCAATTGTTGACTGTCATCTTCCGCGGCTGCCGCCGGTTTGTCTCCTGCCGACCGGATATCGGGCCTTTCAGCCTGCGCGTGTGAGCAGGATACGGCGATGATTACCAGAACGGCCAATAGCAGATGTAATCTACACAGAAATGTTTTTTGCTTCATGGACAGATTCCCCGGATGCACCATAATTAACTAAGTGTGATATTTTGGCGCGCCCAGTATATGAACTTACGTTCCGTGTGTCAAAGGAATATAAGAGGAAGGTTGTTGTCGAATCAGCTTACACGGCATCCCCCTCATCCATCTCCCTTTCCCCCTTGAACTAAATAAACATTTGCGCTAGGAAGATACCAGATTATTGAAGGAAACGGTTCATGACTTCCCAGCAGATAAAAATCCGGAAAATGCTGTCTGAAAAACAGGGTATTTTACTGGTTCATTACTATGCCAGACCCGAAATTCAGGAAATAGCCGATGTGCTTGGCGATTCGCTGGCGCTGGCCCAGACGGCGGCACGATCCGAAGCCGACGTCATCGTTTTTGCGGGCGTGCACTTTATGGCGCAAAGCGCCGCCATGCTCTCGCCAAAAAAAACCGTGCTGCTGCCCCGCCTGGACGCAGGCTGTCCTCTGGCCGACATGGCCGGTGCGGAGGCGGTTAATAAAATGAGGCAGGCCCAACCGGACGCCGTTTTTGTGACCTACATCAATTCCACCGCGGAAGTGAAAGCCGCAAGCGATATCTGTTGCACCTCGTCCAATGCACTCAAAATTATCCAGACACTGCCGCCGGAGAAAAAAGTTGTCATGCTGCCGGACGGCAATCTGGCGAGATTTGTCGCATCCGTCACCGGCAGAGAGATTATCGCGTGGGAAGGCTGCTGCCCGATTCACCAGGCGCTGACGGCTGAAGATGTCACGGCGCGCAAACGGGAATATCCGCAGGCGCCCTTTGCCGCGCACCCGGAGTGCCGTAACGAAGTGCTGGCGCTTGCCGATTTTGTGGGCTCCACATCCGCAATTCTCCAGTTTGCCCGGGACTCAAAATCAAAGGAAATCATCATCGGAACGGAAGAAGGTATTTTGACTGAGCTTAAAAAACACAATCCGAAAAAAACCTTTATTTCCGCCTCGCCCGCTCTTTTCTGCGCCGACATGAAAAAAATAACCCTGGATGATATCGAGCAATCGCTGACAACCATGCAGCCGGTGATCACGGTTCCCCGGGATGTAAGCCTGGCCGCTAAAAAGGCCCTGGATAAAATGCTGGCGATTTCATAACCCGACCGCTTTCTTCTTTTGGATGACATTCATTGAGAAAAATTATTGATAAAAAAATTTTCCGGGAAGCCCCGCCTGTGCAGGAGCTTCTGGATCTGATTGAAAAAAAGACACCCGTCATTGACGTCCACGGGCTGGCGGGCGCGGCGCGTCCGCTTTTAATCGCGCTTTTATTTGACCGTCTGGCCGCCCCTCTCACGGTCATTTGCCCGACGGCCAAAGAGGCCGCCGTGTTTGCCCGCGACCTGACGCTCTTTCTGGACGAAGAGGCAATCCTTTCCTACCCGCCGCTGGATTTTCTTTCCATCGACATGTTCGCTCTCCAAAGGGAGGAAGAACTGGCCCGTCTGAATGTGTTGACCCATTTGCAGGTGGACAGCCGCAAGATCATCGTCACCTGCCTTGCGGCCTGCCGGCAAAAAGTCATGCCCTTTTCCGATTTCAATCAGTATCTGAAAATTATCTCGACAGGCGATTTGTTGCTGATGGAGGAGTTCCCCGCCCGGCTGCTGGCAGGCGGCTATCAGCGGGTATCGCTTGTGGAAAGCCCCGGTGAATTCAGCCTGCGCGGCAACATTCTGGACATCTTTCCGCCCACGGAGACAAAACCGCTGCGCCTGGAAATGTCGGGCGACGAGATCGAATCCATTCGCAACTTTGACTGTTTATCCCAGCGCTCAGGCCTTGCTGTTGACGCTTTCGTACTCGGTCCGGCCGGGGAAATTCTGATCGACGAAGCAAGACTCGACTGCGCCGTCCGCAATGTCAAACGCCGGGCCGATGATCTGGACCTGTCGCGCGATCTGCGCAGCCGGCTTGTGGAAACACTTCGGCAGCAATCCGCAACCTCCGTCAATCCGATCTTTCTTCCCCTGTTTTATGAAGATTATGATGACCCCGGCGGCGCTGGTCAAAAATTATCCAGTATTTTTGATTACCTGCCGCAAGATGCCTTATTTGTGTTTAACGATCCTCTGGCCATTGATCAGGCCGCGCAAAATGCCGCAGCCAACATCGACAAGCTGCTCTACAAGGCGAAAGCAAGCGGCAAGTTTTATCTGGAAAGCGCCGGCGTTTATCTGGATGAAGAAACGCTCAGCACCCGTCTTGCCGCATTCAGGCAGATTCGACTTTCCGGTCTGACACTGGACGATGTGGGTATTCAAACTCCCTCCGTGACACTGGCAACCGGCCGGAACCTTGTAGCCGCCGAGCCTCTGGCCGGTGAAGTGAAGGAAGAGACTCTGTTGCGCCAAACGGCGGATAAAATCAAACACTGGCTGGCCGAAGACATCCGGGTGTTTCTGATCTCACCCACACCGGAAGATGTAACCAGGATGAAGCATCTGCTTGCGGGGTATCATCTGCCGGTGCAGGTTCTTCCGCCGGGCACCCGCCTCCTGGAAATCGTCAACCATCCGGGTGACGCTGCCGCGCTTTATTTGCAGGAAGGAAAAATCTCCGGCAGTTTTACCTTTGCAACGCTGGGGCTGGCGTTTTTGAGTGAAGAAGACATCTTTGTCAAAAAGACGACCCGCCGCCGCGTGCGTCCGCAGCGTGAAGGCTATTTCCTGAAATCCTTCGGCGATTTGAAAGAAGGAGATTTTGTCGTGCACACGGATTTCGGCATCGGGGTTTACCGGGGCCTGCAAAAAATAACCGTGGGCCTGATCGAAAATGATTTTCTGCTCATCGAATACCTCGACGCCGACAAACTCTATCTGCCCGTCAATGCTCTGGAAAAAATTCAGCGCTATCTGGGGCCGGACGGCTGCACGCCGAAAATCGACAAGATGGGCGGAACCTCCTGGGACGCGGTCAAAGAACGGGTTAAAAAATCCGTGCGCGACGTGGCCGAAGAGCTGGTGGCGATCTACGCCACACGCGAGGCGATGGAGCGAAAATCGTTTGCACCGCCGGACCGCGTCTATGAAGAATTCTGTTCGACCTTTGAATTTGAAGAAACACCCGATCAGGCCAAAGCCATTGAAGACATCCATGCCGATATGGATGACGCGAAACCGATGGACCGGCTGATCTGCGGCGATGCGGGGTTTGGCAAAACGGAAGTCGCGCTCCGGGCGGCGTTCCGGGCCGTCATGGACGGCAGACAGGCGGCACTCCTGGCGCCGACCACGATTCTGGCCGAGCAGCACTACGCGACTTTTTCGCAGCGCCTGGCCGACTTCCCCATCCGCGTGGAAGCGCTCAACCGCTTTAAAAGCGCCGCTGAAATCAAGAAGACTCTTATAGATCTTCGTCTGGGAAAAGTGGACATTGTCGTCGGCACGCACCGGCTGCTCCAGAAGGACGTGGAATTTAAAGACCTCGGGCTGGTGATCATCGATGAAGAGCAGCGTTTCGGTGTATCGCACAAAGAAAGACTGAAAAAAATGCGAACGCTGGTGGATGTGCTGACGCTCTCGGCCACGCCGATTCCGCGCACACTGCATCTGTCGCTCGTCGGCATCCGGGATTTGTCCATTATCAATACGCCGCCTGAAGACCGGCAGCCGATTAAAACCTATGTTCTGGAATTCGATGAAGACACCGTCAAGGCTGCCGTGGAAAACGAACTGGCGCGGAGCGGACAGGTGTTTTTTGTCCATGACCGCGTGCGCTCTATCTATTCCATCGCCCATCTGGTGCAACGGCTGGTCCCGCAGGCGAAAGTCGGCGTGGTGCACGGCCAGATGAAACCGGCGGACATCGAAAAGGCCATGTCGCAGTTTATCCGGCGGGAATTCGACGTACTCGTCTGCACGACGATTATCGGATCAGGATTGGATATTCCCTCGGCTAATACGATTCTGATCAATCGCGCCGACCGCTTCGGCCTGGCCCAGCTCTACCAGATTCGGGGCCGCGTGGGCCGGGGCAGTCAGGAGGCCTGCGCTTATCTGCTTCTGCCCAGGGGCGCGCTCCTGTCGCGCAACGCCTTAAGAAGGCTTCAGTCCATCAAGGAATTTTCCGAGCCCGGTTCCGGCTTCCGCATTGCCTATAACGACCTGGAAATCCGCGGGGGCGGCAATCTGCTGGGCTTGTCGCAGGCGGGGCATATTTCCGCGGTCGGTTATGAACTTTACACCGAACTGATGGAAAAAACGGTCCGGGAAATTCAGGGAGAGCCGACGCCTGTCGAAGAAACGCTTCCGGAAATTCAAATGGGGATATCGGCCCTGCTTCCCGAAGACTATGTGCAGGACGTTCATCAACGGCTGATTTTATATAAAAGAATATCGCATGCGACAAGCCCCGAAGACCTTGATGAGATACGCGGCGAACTGACCGACTGCTACGGGCCTTTGCCGCAAACGGCGGATAATCTTTTGCGCGTGATCGGCATCCGCAATAGTCTAAAACCGCTCAAGGCCAAAAAAATGGGGTACGACGGCAAATACTTTTATCTGTATTTCAGGGAAAATTCCCCGATTGATCCGGCCAAAATCATCTCCCTCTCCCGAAAGAAAATCAAAGACTTACGCTTTACGCCCGATTTCAAGTTGTTTTTGCCCGCCCGGGCGGTTACCGCACCGGAAATCCTGGATCAGGCCGAAGGTCTTTTAAAGATGCTTGCCCAATAATCATTATCAAGATATACAGCGACATGAACAACTTACGGCCGTTAAGATTAAAAAAAATAATCAGGCAACTCAAATCGTTCATGCTTCCGGCGCTGCTGGGTGCGTTGTGCGTGCTTGCATCCTGCGACAGCGACAGTATCCGCAATCGGAAGCATATCGCGACCGTCAACGGCGAGAAAATTTATCTGGATGAATATCGTAACCGGTTGAACGCCCAAAAAGGCATTCTCTCTCCCAAAGCCTTTCCGGATTCACTGAACAAACAGAAGCTGCTGGAAGAGGAAATTCTGGAATCCCTGGTCACGGAAAAAATTGTCCTCCAGCGCGCCCGGGAGTTGAACCTCTCCGTCAGCAAAGCGGAACTGGACGGAAAACTGATGGATATCCGGAAAGATTACGGCAACAATTTTTTTGATTTGCTCCGCGCGCAAAATGTGCAATATGAAGACTGGTGCGAAGAGCTCAAAAAAGAGATGCTGCTGGACAAGCTGGTGGCCGCGGACGTCAATGCGCCTGTCCGCGTTTCGGAAAACGAAGCGGTGGATTACTTTCATGATCATCCCGCTATTTGCCGGGCTGAAACACGTATCCGGGCGTCGCAGATTGTCGTACGGGATCCGGAAAAGGCAAAAGCCATCAAGGCCCGTCTGGATAAAGGCGAGGATTTTGCCGTCGTTGCGGCCAGGGAATCCCTTGGACCGGAAGCTTCCCGTGGAGGCGATCTGGGATTGATTACCCATCAGACCATGCCGGAGCCGCTGGATAAAACTCTTTTTAAGCTGCCGGCAGGCAAAATAAGCCCTGTTGTCAAAAGCGCTTATGGATACCATATTCTCAAAGTAGCCGAAATACAGCCTGCCCGGACAAAGTCTTTTTCCGATTGCAGGGAAGATATTATGGCCGGTCTCCGGGCGCAAAAGGAAGATGCGGCATTTACCGTCTGGCTGGAGGAATTGAAGATCAAAGCGGTGGTCAAAAAAGAAACTCATCTCCTCAGGCAAATGACACAAAAATAAATTAAAACAGGAGGAACAGACTGTGAAAGCATCGAAAATAGGACTCACGATAATCGCGGCGATTTTAACGATGTGCACAATGGCTGCCGCCGAAGTGGCGGATAGAATCGTTGCCGTAGTGAATGATGAAATTATCACGCAAAGCGAACTCAATCGGGCATTTGAGCCCTATGCTAAAAATATTGAGGCCACCTATCAGGGCAGCGACAAGGAGACCGCTCTGAAGCAGAACAAAGCCGCCTTCCTGCAGCGGCTGATTGACCAGATCCTGATCGAGCATGAAGCGAAAAAAGCGGGAATGGGCATTACCACCATCAAAGATGAGGAAGTGACGGCTGTGCTCAAGGACATGCTGGCCAAAAACAATGTGTCCATGGAAGACTATGTAAAAAAAATGGCGGCGGATGGCAACTCTCTGGGCGCCGTAAAAAAAGAAATCGCGACGCAGTTGTTGCGCATGAGGCTGCTGAGGAGAGAAGTGCAGTCCAGGATTCTGGTCACGGATGAAGAAATCGGCGAATATTACGACAAGCACCGCCAGGACTACGAAGGGAAAGAGGCGGTTCGTATCCGGCAGATTTTACTGCCGGTAACCAAGGACACGGGAAATATCATGCGGGAGAGCGTCAAAGAACAGGCACGGCAGTTACGAGCGCGTATTCTTAAAGGCGAGTCTTTTGAAATGCTGGCATCGCAATACTCCAAAGAACCGGCGGCGGCGCAGGGCGGAGATATCGGCTTTGTGGAAAGAGGCGTTATTCTGCCGCAGGTGGAACAGGTAGCTTTTTCTCTTCCGGTAGGCCAGGTCAGTGACGTAATTGAAACGGACATGGGATTTCACCTGATTATGGTCATCGACAAACGGGGTGTGGGGCTCAAACCGCTGCCGGCGGTGCGTAATGAAATCAAGGCAAAAATAGAAGATGAAAAAGTCTCTAAAAAATACGATGAATGGATTGTCGAACTCCGTAAAAAATCCTTTATTGACATCCGGCTTTAGGGGCCGTTAAGACAGCAGATCATGATATGGATTTCATAAGAATCAAGGGTGCGGCCCAGCATAATCTCAAAAAGGTCAATCTGGACATTCCCCGCGACAAGCTGGTCGTCATCACCGGCGTTTCCGGCTCCGGCAAATCTTCCCTGGCGTTTGACACAATTTACGCAGAGGGTCAGCGCCGCTATGTCGAATCGCTCTCCACTTACGCGCGCCAGTTTATCGGCCAGATGGACAAACCGGATGTGGAATCCATCGAAGGCCTCTCGCCCGCCATTGCCATCGAACAGCGCGCGGCCAGCCACAATCCGCGTTCCACCGTGGGCACGGTCACCGAAATATACGATTATTTCCGTCTGCTTTTTGCCGGAATCGGCGTCTGCCACTGCTGCGGCTGCGGACGGGAAATTCAATCACAAACCATCGACAGCATTGTGCAAAGCGTTCTGGCCCTGCCTGAAAATACGCGCTTCAGCGTTCTGGCGCCTTTGGCGCGCGGGAAAAAAGGCGAGTTTGCCAAAGAATTGAAAAAACTCCAGAAGGAAGGATTTGCCCGCGTCCGCATTGACGGCGAGGTGCGCGATCTGGCCGAAGACATTATCCTTGCCAAAACAAAACGCCACGATATCGATCTGGTGGTGGACCGTCTGGTCATAAAAGACGGCATCCGCAAAAGACTGCGTGACTCTCTGGAAATTGCCGCGCATAAAAGCGACGGTCTGGTCCGGATCATTACCGCCGACGGCTCCGAAACCCTTTATTCTGAAAAGTACGCCTGCCCCGACTGCGGCATCAGTATGCCTTCGCTGGCGCCCCGTGTTTTTTCCTTTAATACTCCCTACGGCGCCTGTCCGCAATGCAACGGCCTGGGTTCGCGCATGCATTTCGCGCGCGACCTGGTGGCGCCGGACGCGGGCCTGTCGCTTCGCGAAGGCGCGATCGCGCCCTGGGCCGGACGAAACTCCCTTTACTACCATAATATTCTGGATGCCTTATCGGCCCATTATAAATTTGACATCAATATGCCGTTTAATAAGCTGCCCGAAAAGATCCAGAACGTCCTTCTTTACGGGTCCGGCGCGGAAATGATCAAATTCCATCACGACCGCCCGGACGGCAAACGTTATTTCGCTCACCGTCCCTTTGAAGGAGCAATCAAACAACTGGAACGGCGCTGGCGGGAAACAACATCCCCCGCGGTGCGAAACGATTTGACCCGTTACATCGATCTGAGGCCCTGCGAAACCTGCAACGGCGCGCGGCTGAAAAAAGAGGCTCTGGCCGTGACGGTCGGCGGCAGGAATATTTACGACCTCTGCCTGATGTCCATCCGCGAATGTTTCCAGTTTTTCGAAACCCTGACCCTTTCGGCGCAGGAAATGCTGATCACCGAACGCATCCTCAAGGAAGTCAGAAGCAGGCTTTCCTTTCTGCTCAATGTCGGCATGGATTATTTGAGCCTGGCGCGCTCAACCTCCACGCTGTCCGGCGGCGAGAGCCAGCGCATCCGGCTTGCCACGCAAATCGGCTCCGGCCTGATGGGTGTTTTGTATGTGCTTGACGAGCCCACCGTCGGCCTGCATCAGAAAGACAACCTGCGCCTGATCGACACGCTCAAAAAACTGCGCGACATGGGCAACACGGTCCTGGTGGTGGAACATGACGCCGATATGATGCTTGCCTGCGACCATATTGTGGATATGGGACCCGGCGCGGGCGTCCATGGCGGCGAAGTCATTTTTCAGGGCACGCCCGCCGAAGTGCTGCAAAGCGAAGCATCGCTCACCGGCAAATTTTTATCCGGAAAAGAATCCATCGCCCTGCCCGCTAAAAGACGGTCTCCCAAAGGCCGCCATATCATTCTGGAAGGCGCCTCGGAAAACAATCTCCAGAACATCGACATTAAAATCCCCACGGGCGTTTTGACGGCGGTCACCGGCGTGTCCGGTTCCGGCAAAAGCACCATGGTGATTGAAACACTGTACAAAGTCATGGCGCGGCGATTAAACCAGCAAAGCGACTCCATGGGAAAGATCAAACGGGTCAAGGACATGGGAGACATCGAACGGGTTATCATGATCAATCAGCAGCCGATCGGACGAACGCCGCGTTCCAATCCCGTCACCTATACCGGCATTTTTTCTTTCATCCGCGATCTTTTCACCGGGCTCCCGGAAGCGCGCGTGCGCGGCTACAAACCGGGACGCTTCAGTTTCAACGTCAAAGGCGGACGATGCGAAGCCTGCGAAGGCAACGGGCTGATCAAAATCGAAATGCATTTTCTGCCGGACGTTTATGTCACCTGTGACGCCTGCAGGGGCAAGCGCTTTAACGCGGACACGCTCGACATCAAATACAAGGACAAGAGCATCGCCGACGTGCTGGACATGACCGTCTCGCAGGCGCTGGACTTTTTTGCCAATATCCCGGCCCTCAAATCGCATCTGCAATTATTGGCCGACGTAGGACTGGGGTATATCCGCCTGGGACAGTCGGCCACGACGCTGTCCGGCGGCGAGGCGCAGCGCATCAAACTGGCGCGGGAACTGGGCAAAAGGGTCAACAGCAATACCCTCTATATTCTGGACGAACCCACCATCGGCCTGCACTTCGCGGACATCCAGAGACTGCTGGATGTTCTGATGCGTCTGGTGGATATGGGCAACACCATGGTGGTCATTGAACACAATCTGGATATCATCAAGAGCGCGGACCACGTGATCGATCTGGGCCCCGAGGGCGGTCCGGGCGGCGGACGAATTATCGCTTCGGGCACCGTCGAAGAGGTGGCGCAAAACGAACAGTCCGCAACCGGATATTTTTTAAGAAAAATTCTTGAGGAGCGAAAAAACCGGCCGGTCGGTCATTCGATATCGGAATAAACCGGCCGGGACCGACCATCACCATCATTTCCATTCTTTGCTTTTTTCTTTTGCGTATTTTGTTAATTTTTGCCATATAGAAACGGGGTTGGTGATGCGGAAGATAGAACGCAGAAAACAATAATGAGCTTCGAGAAAATAAGCATATGAATTCATTACCATTTGCAAAATTAAAGCACCGGCATTCCCTTTTACTGATTGATGATGAAGAAGCCATTCTGGATATCATGAAAATGATGCTGGAAGGTGAAGGGTATGATCTGCACACGGCCAACTCCGCGGAAGAAGGGCTCAGAATTTTAAAGGAATCCCCGATTTTTTCCCTGATTATTTCCGATCAGATGATGCCGGGCATGACCGGCGTACAGTTTTTCACACAGGCGAGAAAAATCTGTCCCGACGCTCTGCGCGTGCTTTTGACCGGCTATACCGACACGGATGCGATCATCGCCGCGATCAACAGCGGCGGGATTCATTTGTATATTACCAAACCCTGGCAAAAAAATGAGTTGACTTATGCGATCAATCAACTGCTTTCCAAAGCGGAACTGATGATCGAAAACCGGCTGTTGAACGAACTGGTCAAAAAGAAAAACACGGAATTGCTTGAGCTCAACAAACATCTGGAAGAAAAAGTGTCTTTAAAAACCCTGCATTTAAGCCAGCGGGCCGAGGAGCTCAATGCCAGTTTCGAAAAGATCCGGCTCATTCTGGAAGGAACCGTGCTGGCCATGTCCAAAATCGTGGAAAGCCGGGATCCCTATACGGCGGGTCACGAGCAACAGGTCTCCCGGATTGCCTGCGTCATCGCGAAAAAAATGGCCTTGTCTGAAGACCAGATGGAAGCCATCCGGATTGCCGGAGCGCTTCATGATATCGGCAAAATGTCCGTCCCGTCCGAGATTCTGACCAAGCCGGGACATTTAAGCCGTCTGGAGATGGAGATGGTGAGGACCCACTCTCAAAATGCTCATGATGTTCTTAAGACCATCGAGTTTCCCTATCCCATCGATCAAATTATCCTGCAGCATCATGAAAGAATCGACGGTTCCGGCTATCCGCAGGGATTAAAAGGAGACGATATCATGCTGGAAGCAAGGATTCTTGCCGTTGCCGACGTGATTGAAGCCATGTCCTCACATCGCCCCTACCGCCCCGCTCTGGGCATTGAAGCCGCCATTGAAGAAATCACCAAATATCGCGGCACCCTTTACGACGCAAAAGTCGTCGATATCTGTCTTGAGATCTACAAAGAAGAAGGTCAAAAAGGGTTCCTGCAATTGCCAGCCTGAAGTCTCAGGCCTCACTTACTTATACAGTTGGTTTGCCTCAATATAGCGGATAACATTGTCCGGAAGTAAGTATCCGATGGATTGGCCTGACTGAACCCTTTTCCGAATCTCTGATGATGAAATATCCAGAAAGGTTGTCTTGCGGAAAAAAATAGAGCAGCTTTGCGGATCTTCAAAAATGTCGTTTTGCTCATCATAAACAAAACGCGCGGCGATACCCTGCGGCAGAATTTGATCCAGTCTCTTATTTTCATAGCCCGGCCTGGTCATCACCACAAAGTTGCAGAGTGACAAAAGCTTGTCCCACTCCCGCCAGGTCGTGATGGCGTTGAATGCATCCTGGCCCGTAATAAAATACAACTTCAACCTTTGATCAGGGGAATCTAAAAAATATTGGACGGTATCGATGGAATAGGATTTCCCCTGTCTCTGAAATTCCACATCCGAAACAGAAAAGGAATCATTGCCTGCGATGGCCAGTTGCACCATGTGAAGGCGATGTTCAAAGGGAGTGATCACGTGCGCCGTTTTATGCGGCGGCCGGGCCGCGGGAATAAAGATTACGCGATCCAGATTCAGACAAGCGGCCAGTTCCTGAGCCGCGCGCAGATGCCCGAAATGAATCGGATCGAATGTCCCGCCGAAAAGTCCCCACTTCATCCGCGAACCTGGCCGTTGCCGTAAATAATAAACTTGGACGTCGTCAGTTCTTCCAGCCCCATCGGTCCGAAGGCATGCAGCTTGGTGGTCGAAATGCCGATTTCGGCGCCCAGCCCCAGCTCAAAGCCGTCGCTGAAGCGGGTGGACGCATTCACCAGCACCGTGGAAGAATTGACCTCGTTTAAAAACCGCTGCGAGTTCGCGTAATCTTTCGTGATGATCGATTCCGTATGCAGCGATCCGTATTTTTCAATATGCGCGATGGCTTCGTCGAGAGAGGCGACAACCTTCACGGACAGAATCAGGTCCAGGTATTCCGCGTACCAGTCTTCTTCGGCGGCCGCGTCGATATGGTTCAGGATATTTCTTGTTTTCTCGCAGCCCCTGAGCAGGACGCCGGCTTTTTGCAGCCTTTCCGCCGCCATCGGTAAAAACGCAGGCGCAATCGCCTCATGCACCAGCAGGGTTTCCAGCGCATTGCAGACGCCGGGACGCTGCACCTTGGCATTGACGCAGATATTCACGGCCATGTCCATATCGGCCGTGGCATCCACAAAGATATGACAGACGCCTTTGTAATGTTTAATGACGGGAATTTTGGACTGGGCGACCACGGCGCGGATCAGTTCTTCTCCGCCCCGGGGAATGATCAAATCAATATGTTCATCAAGCTGCAGCATTGCCGAAACCGCCTCGCGATCCGTCAAAGGAATGACCTGAACGGCCTTGTCCGGCAGGGGGCTTTCCCGCAGCACATCCTGCAAAACAGAAGCAATGGCCAGGTTGGAATGAATGGCTTCCGAACCGCCGCGCAGGATGACGGCGTTGCCCGATTTGAGGCACAGGGCGGACGCGTCAACAGTGACATTGGGGCGCGACTCGTAAATAATGCCGATAACGCCCAGAGGAATCCGCATTCGTCCCACTAAAAGGCCGTTGGGACGTCGCCACATGGACGTCACCTTTCCTACCGGATCAGGCAGGGCGGCAACTTCACGCAGCCCCTGCGCCATCGACTCAATGGTGGCGTCTTTAATCGTCAGCCGGTCAATCATGGCGGCGGAAAGCCCTTTCTCCCGGGCGCCCGTCACATCCCGGTTGTTTTCCGCCAGCAGGACATCACGACGTTTGACCAGTTCATCGGCCATACCGAGCAGGACGGCATTTTTTTCGTTGGCCGAAATACGGGAAAGGCGGCGCGACGCCTCCAGGGCATCTTCAGCGATTTTTTTTACGGTCTTTTGAATATCCATAATCTTTCCCTTTATCTGACTATATTAAAATGACTTGCAATTTCCGCAATTATTGATAAAAGCCGCATCAATTCTGAATAAGGACAACTGTCGGCGCCCGCTGAATCATGCCGCCCCCTGCTCGTCCAACGGTTCGGATTTTTGTTTACAAGACAAAAGGAAGTGTGTCAAGGTCTTTACCCGGGTATATCTTATGAGTCGATTGCGCATCAAAGCCGGAAAAAAAGCTTACGAAATCATCCAGGACGGCGGCTTTAACTTTAACGCCGTCTCCGCTTATTTTGGAGCGGCGGTCGGACCGCGCTGGCTTCTGGCCAGCGGATTTGATCAGACGCTTCTGACGCAGAACCTGCTGGGGCGTTCCAGGGCCGTGCATCTGATCGGCTCGTCCGCCGGCGCCTGGCGCTTTGCCGCCTGGATTCAGCCGCAGGCCGCCGAATCCTATCGGAAATTCATTTCCGCTTATATCACGGCTGATTTCACCCGCAGGGACACACCGGCAACTATTCTGGACAAATTCACGCACATCATGAATCAGTACATCGAAGACGACGCTCTGCCCTTTGCCCTCGCCAGCAAGCGCTATCGTCTATCCGTCATCACGGCCCGCGCGCGGCATCTTGTCGCCTCCGAAGCACGCCCGCTGCAAACAAGCGCTCTGGCCGCCTGTTATCTCCTGAACTTTTTCAGCCGGGACAATCTCTATTACTTTGCCGACAGGGTTGTATTCTACAACGGGTCCAAACCGCCTCCTTTTTGTTTTCAACCGCAATTCCGGGGCAAATATGCCCGGATGAACGAGGCAAATTTCAAATATGCCCTGATGGCCTCAGGAGCGATTCCGCTGGTCGTTGCCGGAGTGAAGAATATTTTCGGCGCGCCCCGCGGTGTTTACCGTGACGGCGGCCTGATCGATTATCATCTGTCGCATCAATTTGCCGCGAAAGAAAACGATCTGGTGCTTTTTTTCCATCACCAGGAGCGGATTGTTCCCGGCTGGCTGGATAAAAGAATCAAACAACGCACGCCGGACGATCATACGTTGAACAACGTCGTGATGGTTTTTCCATCGGCAAGCTTCATTGACAAACTGCCCGAAGGCAGGGTTCCCGACCGTGACGACTTTAAAAGATACATCGACAACGGAAAACAGAGAATTCAAAACTGGAACAAGGCCGTGGAACTGTCCGCACCGCTCGGCGAGGATTTTCTGGAACTGGCGCAGAGCGGCAGGATTCGGGAAATCGTTGAAAAGTTTTAAGTTTTAAGTTTTAAGTGTAATTGAAGCGTTCTGCCCGCATTTTTGTTGTTTAAAACGTAACACGTAAAATTTAAAACTTTTTTACCCAACTCCTTGCGCATCACGTGTGGTAATTATGATCATTCAATCCCTTCTCGATATGTATCAATCCTGCACCCTTTGTCCGCGCGCCTGCCGGGTGGACCGAACCAAAGGCGAGACGGGCTATTGCCGCCTGCCCGCCGACATCGTCATGGATTGCGCGCTCTCCCATTCCGGTGAAGAACCGCCGCTATCCGGAACAGGCGGGGCCGGTACGATTTTCCTGTCTTCCTGCAACCTGGGATGCATTTACTGCCAGAACTATCAGATTTCGCACCGCGCCGAAGGAAAACACCTGACGGTGCTGGAACTGGCCAAGGTGATGCTCGACCTGCAAAAGAGCGGCTGCCACAATGTCGAACCGGTAACACCGACGCCGCAGATGCCGCTGGTTATGGAAGCCCTCTGCATGGCCCGCATGCAGGGATTGACCGTCCCGTTTGTTTACAATTGCGGCGGCTATGAAAATCCCGACATCATCCGATTGCTTGACGGCATGGTTGATATTTACCTGCCGGATTTTAAATACGGACTGGAAGAAGACGCCCGGCTCTTCTCCGACGCGCCGGAATATCCGCGGTTCGCCCTGGCATCCATTCAGGAAATGGTCCGGCAGGTGGGCGATGATCTGGCCGTGGAAAACGGAATTGCTTCACACGGCATCATTATCCGCCATCTGGTCCTGCCCGACCGGCTGGAAAATTCGCGGGAAGCGCTGAGACTTTTGAAAGATAAAATATCAACCGGCGTTCCGATCAGCCTGATGTCGCAATATACGCCGATCAGCCGGGTCAAATCCCACCCGCAACTGGGCCGCAGAATCATGGCCCCGGAATACGCTCAGATCGTGGATTACGCCCTTGATCTTGGTTTTGAAAATCTTTTCATTCAGGATGTCAATGATAACGACCTGACGCCTGATTTTAACCGCGAAAATCCTTTTGGACCCTCACGGGGGAAATGATGCAAAACGACCTACAGGAAATTTATAACCGGTTTGCCGATACGTATGAAAATAATCGCGGTCTATTTGACATGTCCGAAGTCATTGCCGATTTCTTTGAAAGACTGTCCTGTCCGGCGGGCCGCCTGCTGGATCTGGGCTGCGGCGCGGGAGAACCCTTCCCCGCCTGGTTTATTGCACGGGGCTGGCAGGTGACCGGCGTGGATTTTTCTTCCCGGATGCTGGAGATGGCCCATCGCTTTCAGCCGGACATGAAAACCGTCTTCGCGGACATCCGCGACGTGGAATTTCCCGACGGACAGTTCGACGCCATAACCATGATCTATTGCCTCTTTCACATTGAATATGAAGAACACGACGGCATTTTCCGGAAAATCTATCGCTGGCTGAAGCCCGGCGGCAAATTGCTCTTCACGTACGCCACCAAGGAATACACCGGATCGGAAATTTTCAACGGCTACAAGGAATTCATGGGAGAGCGGTTATTTTACAGCCACACAACGCCCGGCCGCCTGCGCGAAGATTTACAATCCGCAGGCTTTGCCATTGAATCCGCCCGGTACCGCGAAATCGGCGGCGAAACGTTTCTGTGGATGACCGTGGCCAGGCCGGAATAAACGGTGTTTTGAATAATAAAAACAGTCCCGAAACTTTGTCCGGTTCCGGGACTGTAATTTTAATTCAATTGTTTCTGTTAATCCGCGCTTAACTTCCTCATCCTGAACCGTAAGAAAAGAAGCGCGGAGAGAAGAAGTCCTACAATTATGAAGGGCAGACAGCCGGAAATCAGCAGTAAGGAAAAGCCGATCAAAGGATATAACGCTGCCCTGACGGCCGCCTTCACCAGAGGCTTATCGTTCATGTAGTTTGCGGCAGCGGGACCATTGCGGTAGTACCAGGCAACAAACTTTTTCCCGACATTATTGGTGAGCAAGTACCTGTCTCTGAACTGCCGCAGAATTTCCACCTGTCCCGCCAGTGGCGAGCCAAATGCCGCCGTGGCAATAAAACATCCGCCGGGACCGCCAGGGCTGTCGGATACAGTCAGTGTAGTTACACTAAAGGTATCTGATACTCCGCCAATCGTAAGCGTTGCACTCATCGTCGTAGAAGACTTCCATGACGACGTCAGTTGAATCGTTATCTTATCGCCGATGCTTACCGTACCATCAGCGTCTGTATATGCCCCGCCGTTGATGGAGTATTTGCCGCCCGTTATAGCAATGGGTGCCGGTGTATTGATACCTGATACCCTTATTGTATTCGATGTAATTGTCGTAATCAGTGAAACATCCGTCTGATCGATCAAGGCAAACCGGTCAGGGGTAGTATCAGGTAACGCAGATGGACGGCAAGTTTCACTTAATGTTGCCCAAGTATCGTAAGCAATGTTTTGATGATCCGGTTCAGTTACCGGAGACTCGAAAACAACGAGGTTATCAAAAGAATAAGTCGGATGAAACTGAACAGAAACGAGATTTGAGAAACTTTGGGGGAATATAAAGAATTCCACACCGTTTCTATTCACAAACGTGAAAGAATGGGTTACTATATCACCAGTTGCTTTTGTGCCAGTGAAAAGAACGGTTTGGGGGTCAGTTCGTGCTCCGTAAGTCAGCGCAATTCCAGCGATCGAAAAAGGTTTGCCGTTATCGCGTGTCAGCGTAATGGTTGCGTAACCGGAAGCTGAACCCATTGCAACTGAACAAGGAGGATATCTATACTTACCACCAACATAATGCATGTAAGTACCTAGCGGATACGGTTCTTCCGGTCCTATAACATCCGTTAACGTGTATCCATCTTCCGAATAAGTTAAGCCCGCTCCCGCTAATTCCAGTGTGCTATAGTTTCGGCCAGGCCTCTCAAAATCAATCAGAGTTATGGTATAATTAGGCTCGTATTCCCAGAAATCATTCTTGTTTGATGAACGATCCCATCCCGTTCCTATGTAGCCCTTGTTACCGATGGAAAAGCCAGTGGCATAATATCGCGCTACTCCCCCGAAATCCGCCTTTTGTGTCCAGGTATCGGTAGCAGGGTCATACTCCCAGAAGTCCTTCGTCTTATATGGCGATGAGTTTTCGGCGCCTGTTCCTATATAGCCCTTGCTCCCGATGGAGAATCCGACGGCATTATTTCGCACTCCCCCACCGAAATCGGCCTTCTGTGTCCAAATATTGGAGGCTGGATCGTACTCCCAGAAATCTTTATAGTATAAATTAGTCGCTCCATCAAATCCCACTCCTATGTAACCTTTGCTCCCGATGGAGAAGCCGACAGCCGCCTCGCGTGCTGTCCCACCGAAGTTTGCCTTCTGTGTCCAGGTATCCGTTGCAGGATCATACTCCCAGAAGTCTTTGGGACAGGATGAACCAACCCATCCCATACCAATATATCCCTTGCTCCCGATGGAGAAACCGACAGCATAAATCCGCGCTGTCCCACCGAAATCGGCCTTCTGCGTCCAGGTATCGGCGGCGGCAAAAACCATGTTGACGCCAACAAAACTGTAAAGCAAAGCAACTACTGCAAGAATAAATTTCTTCATAAGCGGTTCCTCCATTCTTTGCTTAAATTTATAAGATTTTATGTAATTTAATTTCATTTCGATACGCCCATCTTTTTCAAGTCTTCAATGGTCACCGTGGGGGGCATTTCGTTATTTCTGATTTTCTTCACGACAAAATCGGCAACGGTCTTTGCCTTTTCTTTGGTGGTAAAGCCATCATTGCCCGGTAAACCTGGCATATTAGGCTGATGCACCAGCGTTTTACCATTCACAAGAATGTCATACCCGAATGTTTTATTTGCCGAGGGTATAATCCTTGCGGTTATTTTTGCGTCGGCGTAGGGATTCTTTTGCTGTTTTACTTCTTTTTTAGCGACGGTTTCATTTGCGGATATTGCAGCTTCGGAAGCGCCGGCAAAAATGAAAAACATCAACATACCTGCAAGGAAGACAGGCGTTATCCTTTTGTTGTTTCTTACTAAAAACATTTTCTCACTCATTTATTTTCCGTGAATCTATTCTTGATAAGATATTACTTGGTGATGGAGAGGAACATAATAGAAACGGTTTTGCATGTCAATGAAATATTGGTTACTTGAAAGAAAGGCTTGAGACTGTGAATTACGATTCGAAAGGCACAACGGCGTTAGCGTTTCCGCCTGCGATTGACCGCATCATTCCGGTCACTTCATTTTCATGCCGGTTACCCTGGTTCCCCAATCATCCGTCCCCGTCATCATCATCCCATCGTTAGACAGCATCATGGTATGCGTCCAACTATCACTCCAGTAAAAGACATATTTATTTTCAACATTTTTCCGGTGAATCCATGTGCCGGTCATCTCGTTGAGCGTGCAGGTGCCATCCAGTTTAATGGTGTTGATCCGATCAGGCACAAAAGGAGACCGGACGGACCATTTCCAAACTCCGACAATGTTCGGGACATCAGGCTTTTCCAATGCTACTATCTCTTTGAGATATTTTTCCTGATCCGGAAATAGTTTAAAAAGCCTTTGATAAATCTTGAGAGCCGAATTTCTGTCTTCCCGGGCCAAAGCAATCCTGGCATGGTTCTCACAGGCCAAAGCAGCGTTGGCAATTAATTCTTTTGCGGCAGCATTCCCGGGTTCATCACGCAAGGCATGACGGGCAAGTTCAACAGCATTATCCCCTTCGGGTTCTGTAAAACGACCCGCTTCATAGGCAAGCTGAGCCTGCTTCAGAAGGAAATGGTCAAGAGGCACCGCTGGCGGGAGGACAGATTCCTGCTTTGCAGACGGCTGAAAGCAGAAATCTCCCTTCATGGACGACAACTCCCATGGAACTTGCCTGCCGCCTGTTGCTGCATCCAGTTTCTGCCGCACGCGCTTGAATACCTGTTCGACAGGCAGCGCCGGGATTTTTATCGATTCCAGCAGAACCGCGGTAAAAGGACTGTTTCTACCTTCTCCATCCCCGGCAACCTGCCCCGGACCGGTGGAATAGGCGATAAAAGTTCCCGTGGGCGCTGCATTGATGATAGCAAGTCCCCGTGTGGCCGAGCGAAAACTGCGCGCAAAAGGATTATCCCGACAAGCATCGAGGATAATCAGGTTCAGGCCATTGTTCGCGTTGGCCATCTCATCAAGTATTCTGCCCATGTCCAGTGCTTTATATTTGACATCGGTTTCCTTGTTGATTTTGGTTCCAACCGGAATCAGGTAGTTTATCCCGTTGATCTGAATTCCATGGCCCGCATAATAGAACAGCCCCACTCCTCCCTTCTTCAGTCTGTTCCCGAATGCTTCCATGGCTTCCTCCATCGTCTGAAGATCGGCATTTGTCTTCAGAACAACATTGAAACCAAGTTGCTGGAGCGATAAAGCCATATCCGAAGCGTCATGAACCGGATTCTTCAGCGGACCCGAACTATAGGCGCCATTGCCGATAACCAGAGCCGTGCGTTGCTCTGTGGCGGCAAAAGCCGAAGAGATGAAGAAAAGAAAAGGAATCATCAGGACAAGAAACATTCTTGTTGTCATGGAGTGCATGGCAATACCCCTTCTATTCAAAAGCATCATACGTTTTTAATACTTCAAGCATCGCAAAATAGCCATTTGATATTATGATTACCCTCTGAAAAACGTCTCGCGAGAACAACTGGTTTGGGAAAAAGTAAAACACACCACCCCCTGCTACCGCCAGCGGGGGACATAGCAGCGAGAGAAATACTTCCTTGATGAAAAAAGGATGGAAGGCACACCTCCACCGCACCGCCGACGGAGGACATCCCCTGATTTTCCATCCCCCTGATTTCCGTTATTCTCGCGCTACAGGCAGACCTTATTCACCTGATCGTAATCGGTGATCCCCTGAAAGACCTTCAGGATTCCGTCCATCCGGAGCGTCCTCATTCCCTCCTCGATCGCCACCTCCCGCAGGTGCTCGGTGCCTGTGCTTTTCTTGAGGGCATCCTTGATCTTTTTAGTGCCTATCAGCAGTTCGTGGAATGCGATTCGCCCATGGTATCCTGTTTTGCCGCACTTTTCGCAGCCCTCTCTTTTCATAAAGGACAGTTTCGGTGAATACTCTTGCATTTTATGCGCTTCAAACCACTCCTTGCCATAACCGTGGATAATCTCCTCATATTCTTCGCGGCTCGGATGATATGGTTTCTTGCAGTGCTCGCAAAGCCTGCGAGCCAGACGCTGGGCCAGGATGCCAAGCAATGCATCGGAAAAGTTGTAGGGATCCATGCCCATTTCGATGAGGCGCACGGCTGTCTCCGGCGCACTGTTGGTATGAAGGGTGCTGAAAACCAGGTGCCCGGTCAGAGACGCCTCTATGGCGATTTTAGCAGTTTCCACGTCCCGCATCTCACCGATCATGATCACGTCAGGGTCGGAGCGCAGAAAGGAGCGGAGCGCATCCGCAAAATTAAAGCCGATCTTAGGATGGACCTGCACCTGGCGCAGGCCTTTCTGGGTTATCTCGACAGGATCTTCAGCCGTCCAAATCTTACGGCCCGGAGTATTAATGTGTCCGAGTGCAGAATGGAGACTTGTGGTCTTGCCTGAGCCGGTCGGGCCGACACAGAGGATGATGCCGTATGGTTTCTCAATAATTTTGATGAAGTTGTCCAGATTTGAATCGGAAAAACCCATGGCATCTAAAGAAAGGGGCTTGGAAGCAGCCAGAATTCGCAGGACCGCGTCCTCCTGATTGCCGACGGTAGGAGTCACCTCCAGGCGGTATTCAATCCTGCGGCCTTCATAACGGAGCATGATTTTCCCGCTTTGAGGTCTTCGCCGCTCCGCTATGTCCAATTCTGATATGATCTTCAACCTCGAAATAATAGCCGCTTTGTGTGTGTAAGGTATCTGGTGAGCGACATAACATTCCCCGTCCACCCGGTAACGGATATTGAATGGCTCCCTTCCCATTCCCGGTTCAAAGTGGATATCGGAAGCCCCTTTTGTATAGGCGTCGATGAGAACCTGATTGAGAAAGGTAATCACTTCGGAATCCGGCTCTACAATCACCAATTCCTCAGTCTGCTCCTCATCTACAACCGCAACCTGTTCATTTTTGATGGTCAGTTTATCGACCATCAAAGTATCCTTAACGTTGTAAAATTTATCGATGGCCGCTGTAATTTGAGACTTACTGGCTACGACTAATTCAATATTCCGGTTTGTTATGAAACGGAGACTGTCGGCAATACTCTGATCGGTGGGAGTGCATGTGGCCACAACCAGAAGCCGGTTCGTCGATTTAATCGGAAATACTTTAAATCTGTCTATCACTTTCTTTGAAAGTATTTTGATGGTTTCAGGGCTGGGCGTTTCCTGTTCCAGGTCAACCATGCGAAGCCGGAACTTTTCAGCCAGGGTTTTAAGGAGTTGTTCCTCCGTTATCAAACCCATTTCGATGAGAATCTCGCCGATCTTTTTACCTTTGCCCTGCTTTTGAATTGCAAGCGCAATGTTAACTTGATCACGGGTTACAAGCCCGGCGGAAACGAGAATATCACCGATCCGGACACTGGAGTACATATCCCCTTTACCGATATGATCCTCCACGGTCTTTTTGATGCTTTCCAACTCAACATTGGTGGTTTCCGCTATAATTTCCCCCACGCCCCGGGTACGAAGTTTCTGCTGAATACTGAGCGCTTCCCCGATATCTTCGTCGCTGACCATCCCCGCGTCCGAAAGTATGCGGCCAACCCGTCGCTGGTGATTGCGCATCTTAATACCGTTGGAAATGAAGAAGGCATAATACCACGACACACCTTCCGCGGCGGGAACGGCATAAAAGCCCTTAGGAAATTTTTTTGACGTTTCGGCATAGACAAGGTAGCTTGTGTTATCAAACGTTACCACATCTTCCAGATTATGATCCGTCTGGTCGATCTCAACGGGACAGGAACCCTTCAAAAAAAGGATAGCGCTAAGCTCATCAAGAAAAATGGACTTTTCCTCAGCGTCAGCCGTTATGACCTTCAATTCGCTCTCGTTGCCTGAAAAAGAGCGGACAAGGCCGACTTCAATCTTCCGGCCATCTTTAAAATGCAGAGAGACATCCTTATTCATGGGTACATCCCCTTTCGTGTCAATCAGCAATGAAGTAGCGAATGACAGATTAGTTATCCAATCCGATCAGTTTGAGGGCTTCCAACGCCTCCAGCCAGATGTCAACGGTATAGGTATATCCGGGCACGCCAAGATAGCGTGTATAGTAATTATTAATAACTTCCGTTGCTTCCGCCAGTCTCGCCGGGTCAAATTCAAATATGGAGATGGCCCTAATCCCCACCCCTAATTCGCTGTTGAAATATGGTCCTCTTTTGTTTATGTAAGGGGGTAATTCCATGAAACGAACGCCCATCTCTTTTGAACTTTCCGTAGGAAAAGAAACCATCCCGATGATAACCATTGTTTTACCTCCTTTTTTGCCGATATGTGAATCCTGAAACTCTACAAGGCTATTTTTGTATTTATACTAACACAATTTGCACTGGAAATATAGTTATGGCGACAAATTCAAGAAAATTAAAAAAGAACTTGCTTTTCAAAAAAGGATACAGTATGCGTTAGCTTAATCGTATTAAGTTAACGTGGTTAAACTATAATATCTCGTCAGGCAGTACCTTTTAAAGTTGCCAGTTGCAGGTGCAGGAAATAGTTTCATTAAAATTTAACTATCCAGGAGGGAGTGTTTTATGAAAATCGTGAGAAGTATTTTTGCAGCAGCAATTATTTTAGTCATGACCGCCAGCCTTGCATTTGCAGTGGAAATCGGTCCCGATCCGACATCTGCCGCTCTCAACGGCGATGGGCCCTTTGCGGTAACATCAGTAAAAGTCTCCGGCTGGTCGGTGTCAGGATTTGGCGGCGGTACGATCTACTACCCGAACACCGCCGGATCGTACGGTGTGGTTGTTGTCGCTCCGGGCTATACCGCATCAAATTCTCAAGTCATGTGGTTTGCCCAGAGACTTGCCTCCCACGGATTTGTGACGATGGCCATGAATTTCATGTCCATGTTGGATTTGGTCGAATGGCGCGCCACTCAAATGCGCAGTGCGGTCAAATACATGACCAATTCCTCCAGCAGCGCCGTCCGCTCACGCATTGACACCAGTCGTCGGGCAGTGGCGGGACACTCGATGGGCGGTGGTGCAACACTTGTTGCGTCCAAGCAGGATTCCACTTTGAAAGCCGGCATTCCATTGACGCCGTTTTCAATGACGACCACCAGTTTCTCAACGATGAAGGTTCCCCAGATGATTATCGGCGCTGATGGCGATACAACGGCAGCCATTAGTTCCCATGCAACTAAATTCTACAATAGCATCCCGACTTCAACCAGTAAAGCCTATGCCATATTGAATAATGCTGTTCACGGCACACCGACTTCCACGGATGAACGCGTTGGAAGGTACGGTGTGGCTTGGGCAAAACGCTTTGTTGACGGAGACAGTCGTTACAGCACGTTCCTGTGCGGCGACGAACATACTGCGTATGCGACAAGCGATCGCTTTGATCAATATCTTTCGAATTGCTCGTATTAAAAAAGGAGAAGCTATCGGATCGCCTATAAGCGATCCGATAGCTTCTGAATGAAACATATAAACAGATGGCGGTGCTGAAACAGACCGCCATCTGTTTATGTAAAAAATATCAAACAACAAGTATCGGATGCGGGCATGAAGAAACGAATATTTTTGGTACTGCTGGTACTGCTAATTGTCGGCGCTACGGCAGGCTACTTATTGCGCGATAAACCCGTTGCGCAATCCGGAAATAAGGAAGCCTCCCCGCAAGCCGCCGTTTCAAAACCGTCGGAGACGCCTGCCGGCAAAACACCCGGATTCTTCAACCTGTCGTGGTTTAAAATCGCAAAAGAAGAAAGCGAAAACAAAGACCCCGACAAAGAAGATATCGGCAAGATGTTTCAGGCGGATGAGCGCGGCAGTCTTATCTTAAATAAAAACACGCGCATGAACATTGAACAGTTGTATGCCCTGAATACCCGGGAAGAATTGGATGCAAAACTTCACAAGCTTTCGACCGTATTGCCCGCGACGGCGCACCGCCAACTGGTCAATTTACTAGATTACTTTGATAAATACTTAAGGGATACCCAAATCACCTATCCTCCTGAAATAGCGCCGGCAACCGTAGAGGAGGCGCTTGAACAACTGCAGGTCATGCATTCTTTGCGTGTGAAGCATTTCGGCTCCGACGCCGCAACCGCTCTTTTTGCGGAAGATGAAAAGACGAACCGGCAGTTGCTGGAGTTAATGCTCATGGACAAAGACAAGAATGCGACGATGGCCGAGAAAGCCGAAAGAGCGCAAAAGGCGCTGCTGCTCCTGAAATCCAAATCCTGACGCTCGCAGCATTCAGAGAACATCATCATCGTTCAGATAAACTTGAGGCATACAACCCGCACCCGGCAAAGAGAGATGTCCGTACAGAGCATTTTTTTATCAGAAATTCACCGTCAGCAGGAGTGATGATAGATTGCCCGGCACGGCAATGACTTCACTGTTTTCCCGTTCATATAAATTTTTGCCGGCTGCCTTTTCAATCATCTTCATGGCTTTTTCAATATGATCGATAAATTCCGGCGCGGGCATCATCTCACCATACGTGCGGGTAAAAGAATAAATGCAGACATCATCTTTTTCCATCATCCGGGCGATGTCTATCGTTTTTCTCAACGTTTGCAGAATCAATTTTGTCGTTCCAACCGTACGGGCAGGCAGAAAATCCCACAGAGCCACCGCATTGCAGAAAAATGTTGTCGGCCGGTAACTTTGCAGGGAAATTGAATCATCATGAATCAGTGATTTCTTAATCATTTTCTTTGCCATGAATTCATATTGTAATTTTTCCGGCAGATCTTTTCTGAGATAGCCGATTTGAGTCAGAAGTTTTTCAGCCGGTTTGCGCACCGTCATAAAATCGGCATCAACGGCTTTTTGCGGATTCATAAATATTTCTTCATCGCTTTTCAGAATCGCACGCAAGATTTGAACGCTGCTGAGTAAATAGGAAGACCGGATCCCCGACGGAGAAACCGTCATGCCCTTTTCAAAAAGGTCTTCAGCCTGATCCAGTGCATCGAACACATCCTGTTTCATCCGGGATAATGTTTTCCGGTCAGCGGCAATATCTTTATCCGTACGCATGTAACGGACGGTCAACACAGCCCGGGCGAGATAAACAACGGCATATTCACAGAAAAAATCTTCGGATTGATGAGCGCAGTTTTCCCGGATAAATACAGCTTCTTTTTCAGACATCTTAAAAAGACCCATTGCCACTGAATAATTCCCGGCATCCACCGCCATGTTGCGGAAAAGCATCATTCGCAATGTGCGGGCGATTAAATCCGTTGGATTAATGGAAAGCACTATCCGTAAGATTTCCGCCGCTTCCTCAAAGCGCCTCCTGAAATAAAGAGTCTTGGCAATTTCCACTCCCAGAAGAGAATTATGCGGAAATTTGAAAAACGTGGAAACGGCATTGCCTTCATCAGCCTTACCCTGCTTTTGCTCTATTTCTTCAGGAAACCACAAAAGGCGGTTGAGGTGTTCTATGGACTCCGGGTTATTCCGCAAGATTTTGTCCGTAAGAAGATCGCCGACAAAATCAAAATAATGCGTGCTCCAGAGTGCGGTTACCCACCAGATCGCAAGGGCTTCGCCGTTGAACAACGTCGTTTCCGTGGGGCGCTGGCAGAGAATGACGCGGATATCATTGATCAGCAGGCACTGACGTGCATAGTCCGATACACGGATGACCGGATCATCCGGCAGTTTGGCATTGAGCAGAGGCAGCAGATATTTGTCCAGATTGGCATATTCTCCGGCAACGACCGCAATCGATAAAAATCGATTTTTAGTGCAGTAGCGGGACAATGCCCAACGGATGGCAATCTGATGAGCAAGGTCAACGGCTCTCCGCAGGCATTTCCGGTAGGCAATAGGATCTCCGCTTTCCTCTTCTTTAGGGAAATCAATATATAAAGTTGTAATATCGTGAGCCCGGACCTTTCCCCAGCGTCCGTATAAAAAATGACTGATGGACTGCTCGATATAACTTTTCAGCGCTTTTTTGAGCCAGCCCAGAATTTCATGATCAATGACATCGCCGCGGCTGTAAATGGCGAAGCCTATCCTGACGCCTTCGGAATAATTTTCCGTCTGCTTTCCATCGCTGCAAAGCCTGACCAGCGTCTCGTAATTCCATTCCGCGGTGCATTCCGGACGCTCATGGCCCAACCAGAAAGCAAAACTCCGCAGAACATTTTGTTTATAGGCCGTGTCAGCCGGCTCCTTTTTCAGTCTTGTGAGCATGGAATTTGTAACTTTGGGCAGAGCAATGCGCTCGGCGGCAAGAAGTGCGTTGATCCGGCCGGTTATTGCTCTCAGCGACAGATTCAACCGGAGAATTTCATCTTTCTTTTCCAGAAAACTTTCAAAATTAAGAGGTTGGGGCGGTATAAATTTCCCCGCCGAATCTGCGTAACGGCTTATGAAGGCTTTGAAACTATTTTCATCGGCTTTCTTGATCAGATCATTGCGTACGGCATAGTCAATTAATGAATCATAAATGACCGCATGGTCGCTTTTTTCAGCAAACTGGGACAACGACTCAACCGTTGGAAAAACCGCCGATAGAGCAGAGATCGCTTTCTCTTTTATTTTCATAATCCTGATCCTTTTGGGTCAAAAAGCATGTTTAGCGTTTCATGAAATCGTGTTTTAGAAAAACAGTCTGTTGTTTCACTATAAAATGGTATTTTTGTTAAAACACTATCTGATATTGACTACTGTTTTAACGAAAAGTATAAAGCCACAGTAACATTTTTTAGTCAATAAAATATTATTCAACATATACAAAATTACTGCAAATGAATGAAGGAGGGTTGAAAATGGATCATTACAAGCTATTTATTGACGGGGAGTTTGTCGAAGCGGCAAGCGGCGAGGTTTTCGAAACCATCGATCCGGGAACGGGAACACCCTTTGCCACAGTGGCCAAGGCAGGCAAGGCGGATGCGGAAGCGGCGATCGCCGCGGCCAGAAGATCCTTTGACAGTGGCGTCTGGAGCAATCTCAGTCCCGCCGCCCGGGCGGACAGGATCTATGATTTTGCCGATCAGGTCGGCCAACAAACCCTGCGTCTGGCCGTAACGGAATCGCAGGATGCCGGGCATGTCATCAAACTCTCCAAATTCTGGGGCATGCTGGGCGCCGGAATGCTCCGCAATCTGGGCTATTATGCCAGCCGTGACTTCCCCTGGCAGGAAGAAATTCCCTATTCGGGTAATGTCTTTGCCCCCGCCAGGGAATGGATTCGCCGCGAACCCATCGGCGTCTGCGTGGGGATTGTCCCCTGGAATTTCCCCGCCAGCATGGCTTTCTGGAAGATCGGCCTGTCCATTATCATGGGAAACAGCATCGTTCTGAAACCGGCCACCTCCACACCGCTTACAGCACTCATCATCGCCGAGGCGGCTCAGGCGGCGGGCATCCCCAAAGGCGTCATCAATGTATTGACCGGCCCGGGAGGTGAACTCGGCAAGATCCTCTGCACCCATCCGGACGTAGATAAAATCGCCATAACAGGCAGCACGGAAGTCGGTCAGCAAATTATGAAAATGGCCGCTGATTCGGTGAAAAAGGTCACTTTGGAGTTGGGCGGGAAATCGGCCAACATCATTTTAGATGACGCAGATATCGATCTGGCGGTGAACGGCGCCTGTTTCGGAACCTTCTTCCATCAGGGACAGGTCTGCGAATCGGGAACCCGTGTTCTGGTTCCGGCAAAAATCTATGACGAATTCACTGAAAAGATGAAAAAACGCGCGGAGCAGATCCGCGTAGGATACCAGCTTCTGCCCAACAGCCACATGGGCCCCCTGGCCAATGCCGCTCAATTGGCCACGGTGGAACATTACGTCAAGCTGGGTCAGCAGGAAGGGGCAAAGCTCCTGACCGGCGGCAAGCGCGTCAAGATGGAAGGACTCGAAGGCGGTTACTATTACGCCCCCACGATCTTTACCGATGTCAAAAACTCCATGCGTATTGCTCAGGAAGAAATCTTCGGACCTGTTGTCTGCGTGATCAAGTACGACAGCGATGAAGAAGCGGTAGCCATCGCCAATGATTCCGTTTACGGTCTGGGAGGCGGCGTTTTCTCCCGCAGTAATGCCCGGGCGGTCCGCGTCGCCGAAAAGATTCGGACGGGAACGGTCTGGATTAATAACTATCATATCTTCGCCGATTTCTGTCCGTTCGGCGGCTACAAACAATCCGGAGTGGGAAGGGAACTGGGGGCGGCGGGTCTTGCCGAATACACCCAGATTAAACGCATCCATGTGAATTCCTTTGCCTCCGTGGAAAGCAACTTCACCATGTCCTGCCTCTCCGATAATACAAAGGTCGCTTTAGTCCAGTATAACTGTCCGACGAATGTCATCTCCGGTCACGGAACACTCTCCGCCATCTACAAAGAGGTGGTTAACCTTGGTTGCAAGCGGGCCATGATCATGACGGATCCGGGTGTAAAAAAGGCGGGACTTGCTCAAAAGGTTCAGGATGCCCTGGTTGAATTCTGCGTGGGAGTTTTTGATGATATCGCGCAGGATACGGATCTGGAAACAGTGGATGCAGCCGTGGCCATGGCGCGTGAACTCAAAGCGGATTGCATTGTCAGCGTCGGCGGCGGGAGTGTTATCGACACGGCAAAAGCGGTTTGCGTCACCCTGAAAAACGGCGGCAAATGCAATGACCACATTGCCCTCAACCGTCTCCAGGAACCCCAGACTCCGCATATCGTCATCCCCACCACCTCGGGAACGGGAAGCGAAGTGACGAATATCGCTGTCATCAAGAGCAAGACCGCTGGAAGAAAAGTTTTCCTGGCGGATCCCCGGATTATCCCCAATACGGCAATCCTCGATCCGCAGTTTACTTTGACTCTGCCTCCGGGATTAACGGTAACAACCGCCATGGATGCCATGACCCATGCCGTGGAAGCTTTGACGAGCATCATGGCCCAGCCCATCTGTGATGGACAGGCGCTTCAGGCTATCCGCCTGATCCGCGAAAATCTGCCGAAGGTTGTAGCCAATCCCAAAGACGAAACGGCCCGCAACAAGCTTCAGATCGCCGCTACCATGGCCGGATGGGCCTTCACCATCGCCCAGGTCGGTCTGGCTCATGCCATGGCTCATACGCTGGGTATTCTTTATAATGTGCCGCACGGCGCGGCCTGCGGCATCGTCCTGCCCGCAGTCATGCGCTTCAACGTTGATTTTGCCGCCGCTAAGCTGGCGATGGTCGCCCAGGCCATGGGTGTCAACACCGCCGGGATGGATGATAAGACGGCGGCTGGAGCGGCGGCGGATGCCATTGAAAAGTTAATGAAAGAAGCAGGCCACCCCTTGCGGCTGCGCGACGTAAAAGTGCCTGAAGACGGCCTTGACATGGCCGCCATTCATGCCATCTGCGATACAGCCGCTCTCTTCAATGCCCGGCCGGCTACCGACCCGGGCGAAGTGGCCGCGCTATACAAACAGGTATTCTGATTCTGATTAAATTTTAGAGGGGACGGCCTGCTTTGACGGAGGCCGTTCCCTCTATCAACGCGACCTGCCGCAACTCTTTTCTGATGACACACATGCCCTTTAGAATTGCATTAAATGATGGTTTCAAGTATTTCCACCACGCTTCTGACGCACGGTTTGCATACTTTATTAAAGTAATCATTATCCTTGTATGCCTTCTGCCCTTCTTCCGTTGTCAGTTCGCAACCATTTAACAGTTCGCGGCAGAGATAAGTGCCGTATCTTTGGGAGAACTGATTCATAAGCTCCCTTATCTTTATGTAAGCGCCATCGGTGGTTTTCCGGTCTTCATTTTCTCCCCGGCCATATTTCGCGCCAATTACCAATATACCGCCGCTCACCGCTCCGCAGACTTCCTTTTTCCTTCCCATACCCGCGCCGAACCCGCAAGCCAGCTTCAGCGCTTGATCTTTATCCAAATTCAGATCGTCACAAAAAGAAAAAAGAACCGACTGCGCACAATTATAACCTTCCGTAAATTTGGCAGCCGCCTGGTCACTTCTTTCCATGATTCCCTCCGCATTTATTATTAAGACATATCCCGTTTGAATGCAGCGGCGCCGTCAAGCGTCAGCTGAAAAGTTGTGTTATTCGTCTTCTTCGCCCAACAGCCAGCGTCTGGCTTCTTCAACATTTGAAAACAGTCTGCCATTGGCCATTCCGCGATTCTTCACGACCACCGTTTCCACGAATTCGAGTCCCCTGGCGGTTGGCGTCTCCTGATCCACCCAGGCAACACGATACTGTAATGTCAGTCCTACCTCTTTTAATATCCTGAGGTGATCGTAGGCATCCATCGTGGAAAGTTCTTCAGTGGTATGGTTCTCCCCAAGAATATTGAAGCAGTTATATTGTTTGCATACCGCCATGATACGCCGCCACAATTCAAGGGAGAGATCATAATTGTTCTTACCGTACATTGCCGCATAAACATAACTGCCTTTGTACTCGACAATCATCTTGTCACGCATCGCATATCTTCCTTTCTTATTCAGGAATCCTTACATTTCAAGATCCCATTTCCTTGTCTTCTGTTTGGTAAAGACTCTCGATCAAGTCTTTGTATTTTTCCGTTATATTTTTTCGTTTCAGTTTCAACGTCTGAGTCATCAGGCCGTTTTCCAGGGTAAAAGGTTCCGAGATAAAGGCGAATTTTCTGGGGACTTCATAGCTGGCATACTTGGCCTTCAGCGCATCGGATACTTCCGTAATAATCATCTTCTGGATTGCTTTATTCTGAGCAAGCTCTTCATAGTTATCCGGCAGATTGTGCTTGTGCGCGTATCCCTGTAGTGCAGCGGGCTCAGGTACTATCATGCAGATGTTATAGGGATGGTTGGCGCCGTAAACCAGTGCAATCTGGACGTAATGATTCAGACAGATATCCTCCTCCAGCGCGGCGGGAAAAACATATTTGCCGTTTTCAAGCTTGTACTGCTCCTTGATCCTTCCGGTAATCCACAAAAATCCGTCTTCATCAAAACGGCCACGATCGCCCGTTCTCATCCCCCCGTCGGGAGTAATGACTTCTTTGGTCGCTTCCGGTTTATTGTGGTACCCCTTCATGACATTGGGACCGTAGCAGATGATCTCGCCGTCATTGGCGCCCGAATCCACCACGGACTTGTCGATCACGACCTTGACCTTGTCAATCACAGGGCCGACGCTTCCTATCCTGTATTTTGTCGGACAGTTCATGGTGATCCCCGGCGAGGTTTCGCTCATGCCGTAAACGTCGTACAGAGGCAGGCCAATGCCAAAGAAAAATCTGGAAATTTCAGGATTCATGGCTGCGCTTCCGGTCAGGGTTGAATGGAGTCTTCCGCCAAAGAGTTCGCGAATTTTGCTGAATACAATCTTATCCACGATTTTGAACTTGAGGTTCACCAGGAAATCCGACTTCCCTTCTTCAGCAAGAATGAACTTTTTCCGGGCCGCCTCAGCTCCCATATCAAACAATTTCTTTTTCAGCCCTCCCGCATCATTCACCTTCGTGACAATCGTGTCGTAAACCCTGTTGAAGATACGGGGAACGGCCACCAGGAATGTAGGGCGTATTTTTGCCATGTCCGCGACTACCGTAGCCGGACTTTCCATAAATCCCATCGACGCGCCGTGACCGGTAAAGGTGTGGAGTTCGCCCAAACCGTACGCATGAGCCCAGGGCAGTATCGACAGAGACCGGTCATTCTCGTCAAGATCAGGAAAGGCCACTGTCCTGGCGTGATAGTTGCTGGTCTCATTCATATGCATCAGTAAAACGCCTTTGGGATCTCCCGTCGTCCCCGAAGTATAGATCAGAACGGCAACGTCTTCAGCTGCGGGAACTATGGACTTGACCGGTTTCTTTTCTCCCGCCTTTTCCAGTTCCTTGAGCGAGTCCGGCCCTTCCCCTTTGATCAATATGATTTTTTCCAGCGTGGAAATGCGGGACGGAAAATCGCTGACCTTTGCAAGAATCTCGGGTTTGGAAACCAGGAGAACTTTTGTCCCACTGTCTCTGATGATGTATTCCCATATTCTCGTCAGCTCCGCCTCATACATGGGAACATAGAAAGCCCCCAAACCGGCTACGGCATAATGCCCGACAGCCCAATCCGTGCTGTTGTTGGAGATGATCCCCACCGCGTCACCCGTCTGCACACCGAGACCAGCCAACCCTGCCCGCAGATTATCTACGCGAGTTCCAACTTCCTTATAGGTGACCCATTGATACTCACCATCCTTGTTCTTGGCGCCGAGATACGGCCTGTCTGAATACTGCCTGACGCTGTTTTCAAAAAGCTCTACAAGATTGTCCGGTTTTTCCAGTTGGAAGGTATGCATGCGGTCTCTCCACAATTTTCGTTTGATAAGCTATCGTTTCTTCTGGAAGGATTTAGTCCCAGCTTATTTTCCATTTCCATTCATTAGGATTGCTTTCCACTTTGTCCACTTTAACATTCTTGACACCGGTTAGTCCTATGATACAAGATAGCACGCCGCAAATATACTCTCTTTGAATGGCCGACAATTCAGGCAGGTCGGAAAGGACAAGCAATCCGCCATTTGAAGTTATGGAGTCGACCCGGACGGTGCCTTTGTCATTCATGGTATTCCATGTTGCTGTAGCATTCTTGATGATAAAGCTAACGCTTGGAATCCTGAGAAAGAATTTGTAAATGCCGGTAAACTGTTTCCCCGACACGGTATATCCCAGTTTAAATAAAGGCCGCGGATCTTTGGGGAAAAACAATCTGGCCGCCGCCTGAAGTATTTCCGCTTCAACTTCGAGCGGAACCCAATTGATCGCATAAGCGGTTTGAAAGGTCTTATAGATCTCCGGCTTGAGCGAGGAGGCCATGGCATTGATGTAATCCTCCCCTTTTGTCTTCACCATCTCACGGATGATAACAATGTCCGTTGCTTTAACATTTGCCATATCGCGCGCTCCTTCCATGCTTAATCATCGGTCATTATTGATAAGACTTTTCTTATCTTTTGGCGGCAGTATAGAAGAAGCCGTCTTGACATGTCAAGATAATCTTGACGGAGATTCACTGCGCATATTGACAAACGATGGCCAATCATGTTTTTATCATCACCATCCTTTTAAAGATTTCAGAAAAGCGGAGGGGCAACGCCCCGGGGGAAACAGGGGCGGCTTGATAGTCACATTTCAATCGCCATCAGGAGGACGCATGAAAATTGAAGAAATTATTTCCGCGGTTCAGCGCAAGCTGGGTGTTGAGGTAGATGGACGTCCGGGGCCGGAAACGTGGGGCGCCATATACAAATGTATCGTTGGTCCGGCAACAAAGGCGGCTGCCGTTGCGTCGGACATCGCCCCGGTTGATCCGCGAAGTGAGAAAGTGATTTCGACTCTTCTGCCGGAGGTCCGGCCCATGGCGCGCACCCTTGTTCAGAAAGCCGCGCTTGGCGGGATTAAAATAAAGATTATCAGCGGCCTTAGAACCTGCGCGGAACAGGACGCACTCTATGCCCGGGGGCGAACCGCGCCGGGCAAGATGGTTACGAAAGCCAGAGGAGGCTATTCGAATCACAATTTTGGAATAGCCTTCGATATCGGCGTTTTTGAAGGAAACACTTATCTTGGCGATTCACCGAAATATAAAGCTGTCGGGGTAATCGGCATGGATCTCGGATTGGAGTGGGGCGGAAGCTGGAAGAATATTGTCGATCAGCCTCACTTTCAACTTCGTCCGGCCTGGGCCAGGGATATGACGGAAAAACAAATGCTCGCCGAACTCAGAAATCGGGTTGCTGACGGCAATTCCGCGTATGCATGATATTCTTCACAGCGGGCCCAAGCGGCAGATATCCGGAGTGAGTCATTCACAAAAAGACAAAGGAGTTTTCCGATGGAGTTGGATATTCAACTGAACTGCGCGGATGTCAATTGGCAGTTTGTAGCCGAAACGCTGAAACGCGTGGGGATGGCTTACGCGGAACCCGCCGCGCACAGGAAATCGTTTGAGAACAGTCAGGTCGCCGTGTTTATCCGTCGGGAAGGTCAATTGATCGGTTTTGGACGGGCCATTTCCGACGGTGTTTTTCAAGCGGCCATCTATGATGTCGCAGTTGTTCCTGAATATCAGGCTAAAGGCATCGGGACGATCATCATCAAGACCATCACGGATAAGCTTTCCGATTGCAATTTTATTCTATACGCAGCTCCGGGGAAGGAAGGATTTTATCAAAAACTGGGATTCCGGAAAATGAAAACGGGCATGGCGCTTTTCCGGCAAGCCCGGCGGATGCAGGAAAGAGGATTCACCGAATAAAGGATATTTGATTAACCGCAAACAAGAATCTCTTTCACGAAAATGCCCTTTGAGATGAGAGTAGTCTTTGCCGATCTCTGGCTCTTGCCCTAAGTTCGGTCGAGCCTTTTGGACTCGACCGTTCATCCATTCACCACACTTCCATAATCCTCATATGTCCCATAGAACAAGGGGTTGCAACCCCTTGTTCTCCCAAACCCGGAAGGCGGAGAAAGAAGATTTGCCTGAGGCAAAACCTGAGAACCACAGAGCATAAGGTCTTGCCACCCGGATGACAGCCTCTTTAGAACAAGGGGTTGCAACCCCTTGTTCTCCCGGTCAGGTTGCAACCCTTATTCCGACACAACGCGACCAAAGTATATACATAGGGACTCGTGACACACTACAGGGGTTGCTTTGATCGCCTTTTGTTTTCTTCAGCGCCTCTCGATAAAAAACAGTGTTCCCTGCGCCGGATAAAAGAAATATATTGATAAGTATTTCAATCCGATATAATTCAGTATCCACATTCCCGCACTGACAAAGAAATATCAGGAAGGAAACGATGGATGCCCGCTCCGCAAATTATTTTGGACCTGATTGAACGATTCGACCGGAACCTTGACGCCTACAAGTCCGGCGCATACAATGAAACCCAGGTGCGCCGCGAGTTTATCGATCCGTTTTTTGAAGCGCTGGGCTGGGACATCAACAACACATCGGGCAACGCCGAAGCCTATAAAGACGTCATCCATGAAGACGCGGTCAGAATCGGCGGCTCCATGAAAGCGCCGGACTATTCTTTCCGCATCGGCGGCCAGCGCAAATTTTTTGTGGAAGCCAAACAGCCGTCCGTCAACATTAAAGACGCGCCCGCGCCCGCCTATCAGGTGCGCCGTTACGCCTGGTCGGCCAAGCTGCCTCTTTCCATCGTCACCGATTTTGACGAGTTTGCCGTTTACGATTGCCGCGTCAAACCGGATCAAGCCGACAAAGCCGACAAGGCACGCGTTATTTATTTCACGTATCGCCAGTACGCCGACAAATGGGACGAGATCGCCGGCATCTTTTCCAAGGACGCCATCCTCAAAGGCTCGTTTGACAAATACGCCGACTCCGGCAAAGCCAAGCGCGGCACCGCCGAAGTCGATAGCGCCTTTCTGGCGGAAATCGAAAGCTGGCGAGACGCGCTGGCCCGGAACATCGCCCTGCGCAACCGGCTGGGCGTCCGGGAACTGAACGACGCCGTCCAGCGCACCATCGACCGGATCATTTTCCTGCGCATCGCCGAAGACCGCGGCATTGAGTCTTACGGCAGTCTGCACGGACTCTGCAACGGGGTCAACACCTATGCCCGTCTTCAGGACTTGTTTTACAAGGCGGACGACCGCTACAACTCCGGTCTCTTTCATTTCCAGCATGAAAAAAACGAGGCGGAACCTCCGGACAACCTGACGCCGTCGCTCGTCATCGACGACAAACCGCTCAAAGAAATCCTCAAGCGCCTTTACTATCCGGACTCGCCGTATGAATTTTCCGTATTGCCCGCCGATATTCTGGGCCAGGTTTATGAACAGTTTTTAGGCAAAGTCATCCGCCTGACCAGCGATCACCGCGCCGTCGTGGAAGACAAGCCGGAAGTCAAAAAAGCAGGCGGCGTCTTTTACACGCCGACCTATATTGTCGATTACATCGTCAAAAATACCGTAGGCAAACTGCTGGAAGGCAAGACGCCGAAAACGGCGGAAAAGCTCAAAATCCTCGATCCCGCCTGCGGGTCCGGATCGTTTCTTCTGGGCGCGTATCAGTCCCTGCTTGACTGGCATTTGAAATGGTACGCGGCAAACGATCCGGAAAAACATGCGCGGGCCAAAAGACCGATCCTCTTTAAAGGACACGGCGGCGCATGGCATTTGACCACGTCCGAGCGCAAAAGGATTCTGCTCAACAACATCTACGGCGTGGATATCGATTCTCAGGCCGTGGAAGTCACCAAACTTTCCCTGCTGCTCAAAGTGCTGGAAGGCGAAACCGGCGAAACGCTCAACTATCAATTCAAGCTCTTTCACGAGCGCGCGCTGCCCAACCTGGGCGGCAACATCAAATGCGGCAATTCGCTGATCGGGCCGAATTTCTACGACAGCAAACAAACGAGCTTCCTGAACACGGAAGAAATGCAGCGCGTCAACGCCTTCGACTGGCAGGCCGAGTTCCCTGAAATCTTTAATACCGGCGGCTTCGACGCGGTGATCGGCAATCCACCGTATATCCGCATTCAAGCGTTAAAAGAATGGGCGCCTAAAGAAGTTGAGTTCTATAAGGGAGCTTACATCGCTACACAAAAAGGCAATTACGACATTTACGTTATCTTTGTAGAAAAAGGATTTTCTCTTTTAAACAAAAATGGGCAGTTAGGTTATATTTTACCAAATAAATTTCTTTCAACAGATTATGGTCTTCCATTGCGATCATACTTAGCAAAGGCTTATGCTTTGGATACTTTAATAGACTTCGGACATTCTCAGGTTTTCGAATCAGCAACAACATACACTTGCTTGCTTTTTCTCAAATCATCTAAACCCGATAAATTTAAACATTTGCAAACAGAACCTCAAAATATTGTCAATACAGAGTTGCCATTCGAGACCGAACAATCAGAAAGCCTTGGTGAATCTTCTTGGTTGTTTGGCTCAAAGGACGAAAATAAATTATTCAGCAGGTTATTTGATAAAAATATTTCACTCCTGGAACTGCCTGCTTTAATGTCACGAGGAACAAGCAGTGGAGCTGATGATATTTTCTGTCTGCAACAAAAAAATAATCAGTATTTCACTGTAACTGGAGAAGCAGTAGATATAGAAAATGATATATTAAGACAACCTTTATATGCGACAGATTTTTCACGCTATAATTTCAATCCTAGAAATAACAGTCGGATAATCTTTCCATATATCGTCAATGCACAAGGATACGACATTGTTTCGGAAAAAGTTTTCAGAGATCAATGGCCCAAAGCTTATTCGTATTTATCTTCGAAAAGGAATATCCTTGAAAAACGCAAACAATTTCAACAGTGGTATGGTTTTAGTGCTCCACGTAATCTTAATGTTCACGACAAGGCCGATCTACTGGTGCCATTACTTGCAAATCGTGGATTGTTTGCGCCATTGCCGAAAAGTTCAGGAAAATTTTGTTTAATGGCAAGTGGTGGATTTAGTGTCAGTATATTAGAAACAAACAATAACACCTTACCATTTTATATTCTTGGGCTTCTAAATTCAAAACTCCTTTTCTGGTGTCTCAATAAAATCAGCAACAAATTCCGCAGTGGTTGGATAACTTGCACAAAACAATATTTTGGTACACTTCCCATCCGCACTATCAACTTCAACAAACCTGACGAAAAGAAAACGCATGATGACATGGTGCAACTCGTCGAACAGATGCTTGCCCTACACAAACAACTGCTGGACGCCAAAACCGGCCATGAACAAACCCTGCTCCAGCGCCGGATTGACGCAACCGACAAGCAAATCGACAAGCTGGTTTATGAACTCTACGAACTCACGGATGAAGAAATCGCCATCGTGGAACGCACAACATAGAACAAGGGGTTGCAACCCCTTGTTCTCCCGGATACTGAAGACGGAGACAGGATATTTGACTAAGGCAAAATCTAAAAACCACAGAACATATGGTCTTGATAGACGGATGGCAGCCTCTTGAGAACAAGGGGTTGCAACCCCTTGTTCTCCCGGTCAGGTTGCAGCCCCTTGTTCTCACCAACTGTGCTTTATGAAAGCATAAGATAATGAAGAAACCCAACCAGACTTTTTATCCGGCAGGCATTTATCATGTGACATGGGTGACGCATAATTCCAGAATCTCACAGCGGATGATTGATCAACATGTTAAAGTCGGACCGGCAATTGACCTCGACGATAAGGCGGAAGAAAAGATTACGGAAATCATCGCCGACATTATCCGCGAAAAGAACTATACCGTTTATGCCTACAATATTTGCCGGAACCATATTCATATCCTGATTAAGTGCGACGACAATGCCGTCGGCGATATCGTCAGACAGATTAAAGGAAAATCGGCGCAACTTTATAAAGAATATCTCGGTAAAACCGCAAACGAGTCTTTTCACCTCTGGGCGCAAAAATTTAATAAATGGCTGATTACTTCAGACGAAGAATTACACAAGACAATGGAGTATATTTTATATAACCGGAAAAAACATGGTCTCCCTGAACATAAAACAATACTGAACATCGCATCCTCATATATCCCATAGAAAAAGGGGGCTTGATAGACGGATGGGTGGTTGCAACATCTGCGATGTGCGTGACTGTCATTTATTTGTGACGCAACCTGACCGCTAGAACAAGGGGTTGCAACCCCTTGTTCTAAAGCGTGAGACGCACTACACTAGCTTTGATCAATGGTGTCTTCGTATGCCCGGCGCAATAATGAAACCGGGTGCAAAGCCTTCCGTCGCTTGTCCAATCCCGATGAAAGATAGGACCGGCAACCCGGACACTGCGATATCACGACATTGGCGCCGGTGCCGGCAATGTCGGCCAGCTTGCGATCTCTGATCCCGCGGGAGAGTTCCGGGTAATTCACAAAGAAAGCGCCGCCCGCTCCGCAGCATTTTCCCGGCTAAGACATGGCTTTGTACCTTAAGCCGGTGAGTCCGCATGCATACAGCATGGTGCGACGCACAAGCGATTGCGGATCATTGTCGGAAAACACTCTGCTCCTTTTTCTCTCCATGGTTCCCTCCTTAAAATTTCCTCTGCATCAGCAGTCTATATTCTTATTTCGTTTTACGGTTTCTTTGCCCGGTTCCGTTTGATCAATTCTTTCTTCCGCCTGCCCTTCGCCAGCAGCATCGGTTTCACAAGCCGCTTCATGCGCGGAAACAAATAACCCAGCGTCGTCATGACGCCGGACAGCGCCCCTCCCGTGATCCGCTCCATCTTCGCATCCTGCACGGTTTGAAGAACTACCTCCGCCACCTCCTCCGACGTCACCAGGGGCTGCGACAGGGCGATATCCGGCACCTGATCGATGTCGTCCATGATAAATCCCGTATCCACCGGGCTTGGAGAAACCAGGCAGCACTTGATGCCGGGATATGTCGTTCTCAGTTCTTCAGCCAGGGCGTAGCTCCAGGCGCGCAAACCGAACTTGGTTGCCGAATACGTCGCCATGCCGTCCACCGGGTTTCTTCCGGCAAGGGAAGCAATATTGATCACCATGCCGCTTTGCTGCTCTTTGAAAATGTCCAGCACCATGCGGGTCAGGACAAAGGGAGCTTCCAGGTTGACCTGGACCATTTCCATCAGGTTTTCCGGCGCGATCGTCAGAACGGGTCCCCGGGTATGCGCCCCGGCGTTATTGATCAGGTAATCGATGGTTCCCCAGCGCTCTTTCACTTCGGCAAGCATCTTTTGAAAGGCGGGATAGTCGGTGACATTCATGGCGTAAACAGCCGCGCGCCCATGATCCAACCGGGATGCCAGCTTGTCCAATGGCCCCTTGTTGCGGGCAATCAAGACGACATTGGCGCCTTCGTCGGCAAATTTTCTGGCGACGGATTCGCCGATGCCCGCCGACGCCCCGGTTATAATGGCGGTCTTACCTTTCAATACATTCATGATCGTCTCCTTTCACGGGTATTTATATTCTCCATTTCTGTGAAATAAACGGATAACAGACCCTGCAATCATCACCTGTCTGCAACGTATCATGGGATCAAATCTCCTCATGGATACGCTACGTGTTGTCTGTAATATTTTACAAATAAGCTTGCATAGCATACTACATTGTTGTATAGAGTCAAGAAATATAATTAATTTCAAGTATCAGTACGACTATATCGTACACATATCTATCACCACAGTAATTAAAGGAGGCACCTCATGAGCAAGTTACCACAATTCTACGGCGTATATCCCGTTGTACCCACGCCGCTGAAAGAGGATGAGAGTCTTGACCTTGCCGGGATGGAACATCTTGTTGATTATTATGTGCGGGAAGGCTGCCACGGCCTGCTTGTTCTGGGAAGCGGCGGAGAGTCTCCGTATTTTACGCTCGATGAAAAAATTGATATCATCAATACCGTCGTCCGGAAGGTCAATAAACGGATACCGGTTATTGCCGGCTGCACGTTCATGAGCCTTGTGGAACTGACCTCTTTTTTCAAAAAAGCGGATTCCACCGGCGTCGATGCATTTCTCACCGCCCTACCCTCCTACTTCCCGCTGAAATTTGAAGATGTCTATTCTTTCTACAAAGAGATTGTCCAGCGCACTGGCAAGAAGATTCTGTATTATCACTTCCCCCAGATTACCGGACTTTATTTCAGCGCGGACCAGATGGCAATGCTCTACGGAATCAAAGGAATTGCCGGAGCCAAGGAAAGCTCAATGTGGGTGAAGGAAATGAAACGCGATCTGCAGGCGATGTCCGGCAGGGACTTTTCGTTCTTCAGCGGCACCGGCCAGCTTCTTGTGGCAACGCTTGCGGCAGGCGGCTCGGGCACGATGTGCACCTTGTCCGCCGTGGCGCCGGGCATGGCCGTCAACTGCTACAACTCCTGGATGGCCGGCGACAAGGCCGCCGCCAGACGACATGAAAATGATATCTTCAAACATATAGAACTTCTAAACACTTTTGGCATGCCTGCCGCCGTTCAGACCATGGGATTTAAAGTCATCTCACGCCTTCCGTTCCATACCGGGATCGGAACCGCCGCAAGGCATGCGGTGCTGAAAGAGACCCTGCGCCAGTTGGGACATCCGATCACGGCCAGGGTGCGCAGCCCGCTTCCCCAGGTCACGGAGGCGGACCGCGCCGGCATCGCCGCATTGATCAAGAGATCCGGCCATCTGAAAGCTGTTTGAGGATTGTCAAGAAACACCGGCACAACGCAGAAAACACAAACACACAGGACAGCAGCGTCAACACGGGTGAAGCGCCGCAATGAATTAAAACCAGTCAATCATTAAAGTTTAAAAGGGGGATTCTTATGGTTCAGACAGGTCGTCTCAAACATGCGGGGTTGCAGGTTGCTTTTCTTTTGATTCTCTTCTTCCTGCTGTTGTTCAATGCATCTTCCGTCCGGGCCGCGGTTGACGTTTCCGAAGGGGAAAAAACGTACAAGGTCATCTCCGACGCCGTTCAAGGCAAAGGCGACAGTAAGCTGCTGCTGCGGATGAAAGAGGAAACGGCGAAACTGGACTGGACAAAGGCTCAGCCCCTGGAGTTTGAAGGCCATCTCCGTCTGCTCAAACCTCAGAAAAGCGATGAGACCAGCAGCAAAGTCAACGTTTTCCTGGTCCGGAAACACTCAGGCGAAATATTTATTCTGGCCGCGCCGCCGACTGCCGCCGATCCCCGCTATGCCGGTCTGGAAAAAATGCTGCAGGACAAGATGGCCTTCAAGATCGAGACGGTCAAGGCAACCGTTGACGGCCGGGAACTGTTCTTTGCCCGTTTCATCGAACGCCCCCATCAACTCCCCTTTGATAAGATCTTCAAAATATGCATCGTCCTGATGCTTTTCTTTGTCCTGCTGGGCATGGGACTGACGCTCACGGTAAAGGATTTTGTGGCCGTTTTCACAAAGCCCATGAGCATCGTTGCGGGTCTTTTTCTCCAGTACGGTCTCCTGCCGCTGGCCGCCGTCTTCATCGGACGGATGATGGGCTTTTATGATGCCATGCCTTTTGTTTTCATCGGAATCGTACTGGTCATGGCCTCGCCCGGCGGTGTGATGTCCAATCTGTTTACCCAGTTGACGAAAGGAGACCTGGCCCTTTCCATTTCTCTTACTGCCATATCAACGATTCTTTCCCTGATTTTCACGCCTCTGCTTCTGAACCTTTACTGCTCCAACGTTCCGGACGTCGAGATTCCCGTGGGCCTGATTGTCGCCACGATCGTTGTGCTGGTGGTTCTTCCGCTGACTATCGGCATGTCGGTGCGGGCCAAATGGCCGGACTTTGCACAAAAATCCAAAAAGGTATTTACCGTTCTGGGACTGGTGGCTCTCTTGTTTCTGGTTTGCGCGGGCGTTATCAGCAACCTGGAAACCTTTAAAGAAATACAGCGGTACGGCATGGCCGCCCTGGCGGCGTTTCTGCTGGCTTGCAGCGCCCTGATTCTGGGCATCATCGGTTCGAAATTGAGCGGATCGGGCAACAGCCGGAACCGGGCGATGACCTACCAGTGCCTGATCAGGAATACGTCTCTCTCGATGGCCATTGCTCTTTTAATGCAGGATGTCATGGGAGACTTTTACAGTTCCATGTTTGTGACGGCCGCCCTGTACAGCATCTGCATGTTTATCGTGGCGGGAATATCCATCGCCGTCTATAAAAAATTGCCGGTGGATTAGCAGGGGCATGACACGGACATTGCCGGCAAAATGAGCGTTAAAAAGCCGTATGCTGCGTGTACAGGCAGACGATGCTGCTTTGCCCGTTTTGCTCGGCCTTGGTCAGTTCGCCGCCGATCACTCTCCGGATCAGGCGTATGATATCGTCTCTCACCTCCCCCAAATTCGTCATACCGGTCTTGTGACCTCGCGTGCCATTCAGGGTATCATGTTACGAAGGCCGGTATCCAGGATGGGCAATGTTTCAACAGAAAACTTATATTTCAAGACCTGACCCCATTTTTTGCATTTTTTGGAATTCCACAATCAATGCTTGCAATACTTGGCAACAACCATGACTTCTTTTAGTCGTTCACTTGAGCGCTTTTGATGATTGCCATTGCCCAAAGTTTTGCGAAAAAGTGTTATCTTTTTCACGGTGAATCCGCGACGTTCAAGGATCTCAGCCAAGACCAGGTCAACCGGTATCACTACGCCAGAGTATGCCGAATCTGCCACAACAAAGGCCGCTGTTGCACCAACTTTCAAGAGTTTCGCGCATTGTCCAATTACACTATCCAGATCCACAAAATAGGCATTGATCATTTCAGGAATTCGCCCGCACCAAAGCACCTTATTGTTTATTTCTCGGACCTTCTGCTTGAGCAAAGTAATATCAAGGGGGGGTGAGGGTTCCCACGCGATTTGAACATGTGAACGCAAAGTTGCAAAACGAAGCTTCCGAAGTTCGTTTGCGTTGCATGCATGCTTGAGCATGAGAAGCTCTGGACGATAGATATCAGTATAATCAAAAGAATTTAGATAAGGCGGTGATGTTAGGACGCAATCGTATAAATCGGTGCCATTGCAATGATCCGCAAATTGCCTGGCATCCGCAAGGGTAATCGCGGTTCGACCTTTAAGCTTGGGACAAGCATCAATGTCTTCGGCGAATCGAAGCATTTGAGCCGCGAATGCGTTATCGAGTGCTGATCCATCAAAGCCTAATTGACGCCAATTGCGTTTATATCGCCAGCATTTTCCGTCTTTTCGGGCGTTGGCTACGTCCACAATCGAAGACATTAAGGCCAGCACGAGCAATTCACGGACACGAGTTGATTCAAGTCGAGAGATAGCAGTGCGAATCTGTTCGAACCGCAACGCTACATTCTTATTCAGGAGCCACTTTGTGAGCCCTTTACGCTCTATTAATGTAGTATCATTAGGCAGAGTAAATGCACTATCTATCTTGTTGTTCTTCAAACACTGAAGGGCAAGAGCTTCGATATTCTTACTATGAGTATAATCCCGTGTTTTAACCTTAGCCATAAATATCATAAACGGATTTATCTCGAACCCATCAACATGGTATCCGAGCCGTGCTCCTTCGAGGGCAGTTGTTCCGCTTCCCACAAATGGATCCAACATCTTACCACCACCACTCATGGGCATGTATTCATGTACAAATGACTGGACTAATCCCGCACTAAAACCTTCTTTGAAATGATACCAACGATGCCTTGGCAGGGTGGCATTTTGAACAAAGTCCGGACGTGCGGAAGTCAAAGCAAAGTCATTTATATACGAGCTTTTTGTTGGTGCTTTGGATTTGGGAAGATGGTTCATTGCTAACATCATGATCTCGCGCGTTTTGAAGCTGAGCGCGGATCGACGCACGCCCTGAGAATACGAAAGTTATCAGCACTATGGCCGCTAAGTTCTGCATCGGGAATTGGTATATAACAACTAGTATTTGTCCCAGTCAAAATGTCGCAGTCGAACACTGCAAGATAAGCGCAACGGTACCGGCCAGTTTTGTAATACCGAACAAGTTGTCGAATTCCACTGGTAATCGTCGTATCGTCAAATTTTGTCAGCCAGCCTTTTGTGTTTTTCTCAATGGCATTCTTGATTTCATCAACAGATTCATTGATACGGGTTCCAATCAGCGAGTAACCGATCCATTTTACTTCAACGATTAGAACACGTCCGTCGGTTAGGTGCAGTGAGATATCGGCCTGACCTTCATTCTCGACGTGTGCTTCTAAATCATGGTGATGATAACCAGCAAGGCGATATCGTAGGAAATTGCCGAGGCGGTCTCGAATAAGAGCCTCCGGTTTGGGACGCAACAGACGCTTGTCGGGCAAAAGCCAGATGCCGATAGAGCTCCTATCGTTAAGGTCACTGTCGGCGAACTCGAAGACGATTCTACCATCGTCCCAACTCAGGCTCTGAAAGCCAGCAGGTAAACCACTGAGAAGTCCTTCGAGCACATCTGATACCTCCAAATATAGGGCGCCGTTCAGATAAACGTGGATGGTTATTCCCACCATCCATACTACGCATTTGTTATTTGCCAGACTGTAGTTCTGTGCTGCTTGTTGGGGCCATGCATTACTTACGAGCGATTTTTTATCCTCTGCTGTGCAAATATAGACAGTTTTCAACCCGCCATCTAAGTCAATCTGAAGAGAAAAAATTGTTGAAGTTGTCTCTGATAGGATTTTCCGCAAAAGTGGCTGCAGTGCCATCGGGGTACAAATCGCGTCCGCGGTATTCGCTGGTTCCAAAACGAAAATAGCGCCACGTGGCCGGTCTGCATGCTTAGTAGATCTGATTATCTCCGCATAGGTGCTAAACACAAACCTGTCAATCTCGCCGATGGAACCAAAGCCCAACTCTTCCGCAGTTCGGTTGAATATTAGTGCATTACTGGCGAGGCCAGCAATCTTGGAAAATGATGAACTCATACTGCGCCCTCATTAGCGACGTGATGTGGTATCTGCATCGCCAAGCTTTTGAGAAACAAACGAATCACTTCTTTTGTTGGGAGGGTAAAGTTTGTATCCTCGCCTGATTGGTGCTTAAGAAGTTCACGCAATGTCGCAAGTATTACAAACGTTTCATTATTAGCAGTCGTGACTGGTGACAATGGAATTTTGGCTTCTGGCCCAATGCCTTCTTCGCTATGACGCGCAAGCAAATGCGCAAATTCTGCTTCCTGATATACGAGCTTACAGATGGTGCTCGTTTGATTAACTCCTAATGCCTGGAGTGACCACACGAGATCATGTGACAACTCCATGATCTCTCGCGCGTCTATTTGGCCAAGTAGACAATGACCGGCGGGCGTGATTTTGTATCGCGCTTCAACACGCCCTTGTCGGCGCTCCATAAAGGTTACTTCCACAAGCCCACTGAAAATAAGCATATCAAGTCGATGGAAGATGTCTTCACTATAAGGCCCGTATTGATAACGAACGAATGAAAAGGTCTGCCGCCATAGTCTATACAAAGGTCGGATCTGCTCGGCCAAGAATAGCTGCTTCACTAGCATTGTCCGATGTACCTCAGGATGCCTGAAGTGATCATTTGCGGCAAGCAACGCAAGAACAGTGACAGAACGATTTTTCATTGAACAACCGCGTGTGTGTAAACTGCATTTAGTATTTTTTCAAACCGTGCCGCATATTTTGTCTGAACATCACGTGGACGACCGAGTTTTAATAAATTCAATATTCGCTCATTTCGCTTTTTCTGTGGATGTGCGGACATGATCTCTGGTAAGAAGAGGTCATTATTAAGGTTCGTGGTGATGACAAGGGTATGACCTTGACTGCCAAATGTGCGCAACATAGTGGCAACTCGTTCCATATAAGCAATATCTACGGCACCCTCTGGTGTCTCGACAATCATTGTTACCATTTTTCCGGTCTTCTGATGCCACACGTCCAATACCGCCATACGGAAGGCAAGATCGATGAAAGAACGTTGTGCGTCAGAAAGCGCCTTAGCATCAGGCCGTGTTTGACCCGAAACCACTGGAAAGAATGCTGCATGAGGAGCTTTAATCTGCGGTCCACGCTTGCCAGGTAATTTGTCTTCTTTCAAGAATTCAACATCGCATGCCTCGTCGAGATAGAGAGTGGCATACTTTTTAAATGCCTCTGCAATTTCAAACTGTATCTTTTCAAAGATGGTATTTGTCTCAGTTAATTCTTTTCGCAGCAGAGAAATATTTTTTTCTTTTTTAGTCACGGCAACTTGTTCGCGTGCACGTAATTGGTCTATCGTTATACGTAACGGGTCAATTGTCTTTTGTGGGTTCTCGCGAAGAAATTTTATCTCTGCAGCCCGCGCTTCAGCTACGGCATTCAATGCTGCAATCTCATCTTTCTTGAGGGTTTCTATGCGGTTTATTGTCTGTTCACGCTTCAGGATTAGGGCTTGGAGCTTTGCAGCGTTATCGCTTGTTGCCACCTGGCTTTTTTGTCGTGAAGTTGTTTTTCCCATCGCGCTAGTAGTCTTCTCAAGAGTTTTGCTGCATATAATGCAATGGCCATTCTGGGCACCTGAAGCAGCCGCTTCCACTAATGATTTAATAACAGGTGCCAAACCAGGACGTCCACAACAGGGACAGGTACGATTATTGGGTTTAAGATAAAACTGTTCCAAGGCATGACGCACAGAGGAGATCGTTGGCGTTTCTGTTGCAATTGAAAACAATTCTATATCGAGATCTTCGCTTACATCTGTTTCGAACTTCTCCAAGGCCTTGTGAAACTCAATATCCGCTATGGCAATTTCAGCAACTTGATTGTCGAGCAGTTTATGTTCATTTTTCAGATCCTTTTTTATACTAGCAAGTTTGGCAACAGATATTTCTATATTAGTTGTTATCTCTTTCCCAATCTTTTTCTGCTCCAGTTGCTGTATACTGGACGTGGAACCGCCTATTGTTATCAAGTCCTTTTCCAGGCGCGACGCTTGAGCACTTATATTACGGGCATCGCTATCAGCGGATTGAGCTAAATCCCATAGTTCGTTCAATTTCACATAAGCAGAATGATCAGCAAACACTAAATTAAGGATCTTGTTTTGCATAAGGTTATCCCATGCAAGGAGATAACGAGCTTCACCGAAGAAAAGCAGATAACTTTGGAATATCGTAAGGCTATTAAAATCGCCTTTAAGCCCAACCCTTTCTGCTAAGCTATCTTCGTATTTAGAACTCCTTAAAGTTGTTCCATCACAACTTGCTTCAACGATTACACCATTGAGCAAGTTGCGTTTGACTGAGAAGGTGGCGTCTCCTACCATAAATTGAACATCAATGACTGGCGGGTCGTGCTCTATCTGTTCCGCTGAACGATTCGTCAACCGACCTTTAAAGAAATCGCGTTCAACCCTTTCACCGGTATTGGTTACAATTTTCCCAAAAATGCCAAACTGAAGGGCATAAACAAATGTTGTTTTCCCTAGGGCAGTACCACCAACGATCGCATTTACGCCAGGCGACAATTTCCAAACCAAAGTTTTGGGATAAAGTCTCTCTGCACCATTTATTTGTACCTGAGTAACCTTGAGCCAGTCAGTGATCATAGTGCCCTTGTCTCCTGATACAATTTATTGAATCGGATGTCTGTACTTTTGTAACTTATAAAGATTTTTCGGTGCCAGAATATAGGGAAGATGCTTATATATGTCAAGGATATTTCTACTAACGAATTGCCTCAAATAAAATGTCACCGAAGAGGGAGATAAAGGAGGTACGTTGACTCATAAACCGATATTACCGAAGAAAGATTCGGAAACGGCGGTATATACATGAGGGGCAACAGAGGAACGCTGGGCCGACGCTAACTCACCAACTCCCTCATCAACACCCGCCCCTGCTTACTTCCTGTCCTCCATATCCCCGCTTGTTCAAATGTTCACCGCCTACAAACCATACATACATTTGCAGGCGGTGCTCAGGGGCATACTATGGGACGTACTTCAAAATATCAATCCACCGTCATTCAATCAGGTCTTGAAATATCAGTTTTCAACCTCCAATTAATGATTTGAAATAATGTAGTGATGCGTGATGAACAATACTACTTCTTAATAATAATGCAAGAATAAACATGCAGTTGCTGGTTGAAAAGATAGACTGCTTCGATCGCTGCGCTATCTCACAACAATGTGTGGTGATTTTTGTTCTGGATTCCCGCCGCCGCGGGAATGACGGTGGTACCTGGATTTTCCCTATAGAGCACACAGCCCGCCGGATGTTTACCTGGCGAATGCCGGGCCGGAACGCTTGATCTGAAAGGTTACGTGTGACCTGAAAGGGACGATAAGAACTGGATGCCCGCACTCGTGCCCTCCAGGGTATTCGCGGGAACGAGTGACCTGCAAGGTTATGACGGGTTGTGTGACTTTTTGCGAAACCATCATGATTGACGATGATCAGTATTTTCATAATCCTGGATGATTGAGGATATTTTGTTTTTCAACTCCGGGATACTTTCTTTCAATGTTCTGAGAGTGAATTTGATATTGACGTGTTCGTAATTATGAAACATTTCCGTTATGAGACATAGACGACCTCTGGAAGAATAAACCTCTTGCCGATTTCGTCAAGGGCATCCCGGTCAGCCATGTCAACAGGTCTGCCAATGTTTTGTTGGATTTCAAATTTGATGTCTTCCAGACGGTCACATGCTTTCCCGGGGAATGCGCGGTTTTCTGGTTAATAATTCCGATAAAAATAACGCCAGCAGGGTATATGTCAGGAATAGATAATATCCCGGCTGAAGAGAAGTTCCGTTCGTAGTCAAGAGCTCCACTTCCCGGACCGCTGATCTTAATTGGTCGAACTGGCTGGTAACAATTCCATTAAATCCTATATATGTCATAAATATGGCAACCACCATGACATCGGCCATGGACCATTTTCCGGATTTTAAAACAAAAAACCTGACTACCGGATTCTCTCTGGCATTGTGATAATTGTAATAATATCCAAACGTCGAGGCTATTTTTAACAGAGGGAATACGATACTGAATGTAATCAGCAAGACACCGACTAATTTCATCGGGATATCTTTATAAGTAATCATAAGCCAAAAAACATCCAGAATGCTTTTGCTTTGGAAAAACAATACCTGATTCTCAAAATGGATGGGATGCCCCATTAAAACGAAACTCATCTGTGAGACTTTTGCCTCCATATCGATCATGGGCGTAGTTACACCCGCGATCAGCAGTAGGATAAGAGATAGGACAAGGAATATGTACCGGGAAGGGGATAAAGGCTGCCTGCTAAAACCCGACCAGGCAAAAAGGATAACAGACAGAATGATCAACGCAATAGCCTCTTTCCAGATAAGGTCATGCTTAAACGAAATTGCCGAATTGAGCTTGATCCGGGCACTTTCGATATCTTTGGAATCAGTCGCGAGAAGGATGCGATTTCTTGGAGATGTGTCAGGTGCATCGAAGGTTTTGTTTAAATATAGCTTGATCTGTTTGTTCAGCAGGGTTTTTATCTGATCCTCTGTTTTCGCGTTCGTCATTTCAGAAATGATGGCGTCAGCATATTCAGGAATGCCTTTTTTAATATCTTTCAGACTGATAAAAATATTGATAAAGGATTGTTTGATCCGCCCCTTCGCGGAGTTCGAGTTCTCTTCCCTGATTTTCTGGTCAACTTGATCAATAAGTGTATTCAAAAGAACTTCGATTTTTTTTCGCAACACTCGCTCATTCTTCGTTGACAAATACAGCTTATTGATCTCCTCGGCAATAATTACGGTAATCTGCTTTTTCCATTCTTCAATACTGAGAAGACCGTAGGTAACATGGTTGAGTTCAGCATAATCATTTTTGTTGTGTTGGTTGGAAATTGAATTGGCAATAATTTGCTGGCATAAAATTGCCGATGCGATGATGATGATTAAGGATAAGAATAATTTGAGCAGTTTCATAGTAGCGTCCTGGATGGAAAAAAGAAATTCCTGCCATTTTTTACCGGGAAATCCGCGTTTGAGGGATTGCGCTAACCCTTTATAGATTCTTTGTAACCAGCACGACGGAGTTATCATCAGGGTCGATAGTTTCTGCAAAACCTAACCCTTTGACGAACTGGCGCATGCCCGAGTTGCTTTCCATAACAGATCCGTGGATTCGTTTTATACCGCGCGATTGAGCATGCTTGATCAATGCTTTCATCAGCCTCGCCCCCAGGCCGCGCTTTTGCCATTCATCAGCAACGACAATGGCGAACTCGCAGCTAATAGTATCCGGATCAATCATGAATCTGGCCACGCCGATTTCTTCTTCAATTTTTCCCCCGTTATAAAGAATAATCAGGGCTTCCGTATCAAGCGGGTCGGGATGCGTAAACGTCTCCAGATCATCCGGGTTTAGTTCCTTGATTGAGCCGTGAAAGCGGAAGTAACGGGATTGGGTGGATAGCTTACGGACAAATGCCTGTTCTTTGACAGTGTCGCCAGGGACGATATGGCGAAGGGACAACTTTGTTCCATCATCGAGAGTCCATGTTTCCATACCGGCATCATTAACCATGATTCGATCCTCTCTGTGAAAAATGACTGACAAGAAACAAAAAGTTGCTTAAGTGTACGCGCAACCTTTCTTAAGTTCAATCAGTTTTTTAATACGAATTGCCGATTGAAAAGATAGATTGCTTCGATCACTGCACTATCTCACAATGACGGGTGGGGGATTGTGCCAGTGTCGTCTGACATAAATCCCTTTGAATTGATACATGACGCACTTCGCCAGAACAAGGGGGCTTGCCACCCGAATGGGTGGTTGCAACCCCTGATATGGTTGTTAACTGTCAAGCAGGAAGAGATTACCCCTGCCACTTTCTTACGTGGTTATGCCTCTTCTTATATTCCAGAGCACATGCCGGATCAGAACCTTGGGTAGCGACGGTTGATC
>Ga0209749_1000056_pt1 | contig 206013 bp, 187 predicted proteins | sample EPASupsiteSAE347_FD_187267 | JGI IMG/M metagenome (GOLD analysis project Ga0209749, IMG submission 187267) | Bioremediated contaminated groundwater from EPA Superfund site, New Mexico - Sample SAE3-47 (SPAdes) (version 2) | ecosystem: Environmental > Aquatic > Deep subsurface > Groundwater >... | reverse complement strand
ATACATAAACGAATATGATATACAGAGGTTTTACAGGGATGCAAAGATCGTTGAAATCTATGAAGGCTCGAAAGAGGTTGAAAAAGCGGTTATTGCACAGGAACTGTTAAAAAGGGCATTCTAAAGAAACCGGCGTTACACTTATATCACTTTGCCGTCATCCGGTAAATTAAAGCGGGAGCATCTTCCCTGAGCATGACACACGAAACAACCGGGGGCCGCCCTACCTTCAGCCGGGCACTTGTTTGTGGAGGTCAATATCCCTTCCGCTCTCTGTGCTTCAGGGACATCAACCTCCACTGAAGCAATAAGCGTAATATTACCGAGTAAACTAAGGAACCTGAAAGAACATGAAGTGCAGCTTAAATAGGGAAGAACCACATATTGGAGGAGCTATCTTCTGTGTTTTTCGTCTGTTCATCCATAGAATGAGGAGGGAGTCCGGGGTCTACTCTTGACGGCCTGTTGAAAAACTCCCGTAAACCTTCATTAATCCGCGGCCTGTTAAGGGCCGGCACTTCTCCCTCCGGTTATCGCTTCTTCAAGTACTTCATCCGGATATTCGGCGCAATGAGTCCCACGCCCTCAAGTCGCGGAGGCAGAGCGTCCTGGATTGCCGTTACGATTTTTTGAACGTCATCAGACCGGGATGCAAGCTCCTTTGCCTTTTGATCAAATTTAACAATATACTCTTTCATATCATCCAGATCACGCTTCCCTGAGAGGGGACCATGACCGGGGATGATCTTTTCTATGTCCATTGCTTTGATGTCATCAAGCTCTTTAGCCCATTCCTCAATGTTTCCCTCAGCAAGAAAGGGATGGTAGTTCGTAAAAAGGATATCACCGGCGAAAAGAACCTTCTTGCCGGGCAGATAGATCAGTGTATCTCCGTCCGTGTGGGAATGACGGGTATGAACAAGCTCGATCTGTTGGCCGCCGATATCAATGGTCATTCTATCACCATAAGTCAAAACGGGATAGGCCACCGTCGTGCCTTGCATATCCTTGGGCGTAAGCTCATATACCCCGATATTCTTCAGCGTCTCCTCGGCACTACTCTCCATGGCTTTCCTGGCGTTTTCCTGGGCAATGACCACCGCACCGAGTTTGACGAATTCAGAATTGCCGAACGCATGGTCGAGGTGATGATGCGTATTAACAACATATCTGATAGGCTTGCTGGAGATGGTTCGGATATCCCGAATGAAGCGTTTGGCCTCTTTGGCGGAAATCAGCGTATCCACAACCACGATGCCATCCTTACCGATGATGACGCCCGTATTGGCCCCAAAGCTATTTTTCGCAGAACTGTTTTTTGTATCGACATATGCATAGACATTCTCGGCAACCAGCGTCAATTTCTCTGCGGCATATGCATGATCAACAATTGCAAATAATACGAGAGCCAACACCAGCAATTTGCTTATAATAACTAACAGCTTTTTCATATCTGTTCTCCTTTTTGTAGCCCAACGCCACTATGAACCGGAAGCGGAGCGTTCTATCCCGCCGACTGGCTGCGGTGGCTTGTTGGACGATATCATTTCTTAAAAAGGTCACTATGTGTACCGGTACGTTCAAGACGGAGCGAATCCTTGCCTGTCGTGTAAATCAGTATCCAGTCGGCCTCAACATGACAGTCACGTGATGGCTGCCATTGTCCTGTTAGTGGATGATCTCTATGATTCGGTGGAAGCGGAGTACCTTCGGATAGAAGCTTGACAATTTCCTGCAGCTTCTCCAAATCCTTCCCCCGTTTCCGCATGCGATTGATATCTCTGAAAAATTGTTTGGTCTGCGAGACCTTCTTCATTTTTTCCAGTTATTAAACATTGCTTCTAACGACTCAAATTCCTGAACATCTTCACCACGGCGACTTTTCTCCAAGGTCGAAGCGGTAAGTTTGTTCGGAATCACAACCGAAAAAGGCAACCCGCCACGGAGCGATATTTGCTTGTAAAAGATGCGGATAGCCTCAGTGGGAGTAAGACCAAGATTCCTAAGGATTTCTTCCGCCTTTTTCTTTGTTTGTGGCTCAATACGGGCATGTACGGCTGAAGTTTTCATAGTTTTATTGTCCCACGTTTGCAACACAAATGCAAATTGTTTTTCTCATTTCTATTCTCTCGTTTTCGTCCAATGTTCGCATCACCGGGAGCCGGATTTATCGGCGATCCGGCGCATGACATAGATAGATAAGTCATTATTATTATAATCAGAATCATTACCTCCCATTACAAATTCAAATGTCAAGGGCTGACTCTGCCGTTTCTGCCCGACGGAGGCAGCGGGGAAGGATAGCGCTGGTAAAGGCTTCTTCTTCTCTTTTATCCCTCACCCTGGGTTGTTTAACAGGTATGGGGCCAATGCCGGTAAGAATGGAGCGTTCCGGAAGAAATCCGTTACGAACAACCATGTGCCTGTCGTTTTCATCTTTTATGTCCTGGAATAATGTAATGTATTCTGCCACTTCATGTTCTATAGCTGCCTGTAATAATTTTCTGGCGCCTTCTTTGATAATCTGTTCCAGTAATGATTGTGATTCTTCTTTTTCTTGATTTTTCATCTCAACAGGTTCATTATGTTTCATAAGACGTATCCTCCTTTTTACCCCTTTAGCGAGGGGTTTGATGTTTGTTGACAGTACTAAAGGATACGTCTTTTTTACTTTCATACACAAGATTTGATTATAGCTCGACGCCGGATTTATAAAGCACATCCCGTAAGCGGATGGAGGACTTTGCGGTCACGTGCCCGCTCGTCCCGGATGCACCACACCTCATATCCGGTTTTTGTTCATCGCCCCGCAGTTTCGGATTGGGCTTCCTCCAGACGTGTGCCTCACGACAACGCCCTTGCCCTTCTCCTTGCCTTCGGCTCCGCGAAAACCTGGCACGGGGACTTTCGCCCCGTAAGTTCTGTGCCATGCCCAGCACACACGGCAAGCATCAGCCGCGCGGCTCCGCCGCGTCGGCCTGGATGCCATGGTTAGGCCTCATCATTTCTTAATGTGAATTCTATGATTCCAAAACCGCCATTTTCTTCATTGTAGAATTCATCGTACTCCTCAGGGGGGTCAAGTTTCCAGTCATGAGCCTTATACGCTATATCCAACATATATTTTAATATACTATTCCCAACTACGGGCTCACCGTATCCTTTTTTTGAAAACAAAAACTCATTCAGAAAAACCTTATAGTCGTATTTTGGACAAAACCCGATAAGATTGGAGTTTCCACCTAAAATACAACAGTCCATTGAGAATCTATTTCCTGAAGAGTAGTTTGCCTTTAGTCTGTCAATGCTACATGCAAGGTTCATTGGATTTGACAAAAGTAGATAATTGAAAAGTTTTTTGGTTGGTTTTGGTATATTAAATTTTTGAGGGACTAATGTATTCGATTGGTATTTTTTCCCAAACATGATTTCTATTGTATCGTGGTTTAGGGTGAATTCGAATTGATGAGGCTCAAAACCCCAGCCGTTGTTGTATTTCTTTACTTGGCTAAATGTTATTTCAATATCTACCAGTATATGTCCTGTGATCATCTTTTTAACAAACAAGATGTCACCTAGTTCAGTAGAACTTTTTCCAAATAATGAAGGCGGTTTTAAGAATTTAACAAAGGGTTTTCGATGAATGTACCCAGATAGAATCGATATTTTTCTCTTGTTAATGACTGAGCCATTAAAAATGGGAGCTATCAGTGTCTGGACTAAGGAACAATATCGCTTAACAATATCAGGCTCCTTTCCTCCTAAAATAACTTCTTGTCGCAATCCATTATCCATGTATCCCAATAGAGTATTCTTATTCATTGATATCTATCCATTTTGCTCGTCAGCCTAACGAGCCTGTAGAAAAACCCCTGATCACGCTCTGAAACGATTAAAGGTTGGTTTTTCGGGAATCATCTGACCCCTCCCAGGCTTGAAATTTTAATTGTAGCGCATTCTACGATGCCACTTTTTTCTGCATCACTCAAATAAGTTTCTCCAGAGACTTTTTCTACAGGCTCAACACAAAAATTAGTGGCGGCTGTAAGACGTCCGCTGGATTGTTTTGTTCGGCATTTTATCTTTTATTTGTTTTATTTTTCTCAACATTTAAGAGTGGTTGCAACCACCTATATAGCTCATCAAATGAAACACCCTTTGGTAAGCTGTTATCGGAAATGAACTTACATTCCATTAGCTGATTCCACATTGCTTCACATGTCCTTCTCGGATGCTTGGCCACAAATGAATCGTAGAAATCATTGCACGTCGTGTAATGATGAGTATGAATGAAGCTATCCCATGTTTCTCTCAATTCATCTTGATCTTTAATGTCAATGATTTCTATTTCCTCTAATTCACGGATGTTAACATCGCCCCATGCCTCCTTCATTAAAGAAACAGCTTCCGTGTCCGATTTTGGCGCACTGTAACCAAAAACGGTAACCATATATGCACTCTTGAGATAACTCTTTAAAGTTTTCCATTCTGCTGAAATAAAAGAATCTTTTGCGTAGTCTTTTTTTGATACAGGGAACAAAAGTCTTGATGGTTTATACGGTTTTTGACAAACGCTACAATTATATCCAACCATTCCTTTAGTTCTATGTTCGAGACAATAACCGATAGCAACATTACCATGTAGATAAACAACTTGAGGCAATTCGACGTATCTGTGATTCCTCAAACACGCTAAATACAAAAAAGGATCCCAATTGAATGTAGCGATTAAATCTTTTTTGCGAAGAGATAAAACCAAATGATCATATATTGTGGGTACTGCTGGCAATTTCATTCTAGAAAAATATTTAAATGTTTTGTCTTCAATGATACCGATTATATCTTTATATTCATCTTGGCCATATAAAGAACTATATGTTTCTTCGAAGTTTTTCCCCTCGAAATTTATATTGTATTTTTTCAGATCATTATCAAGGCCCAATATTTCAGTAAAATTATACATTAATGGCAAACGTAGGCCATTAATGTCACCGTCGGGAAATGCGGCCAAACTTGCCCCAGCACCTAAAATCAAAACATGCGGACGTCCAAATTTTACGTCTGCTATTTCGTCATCGATGCTAAATTCTAATTCCATTTATCCCAGCCGAACAATTAATATACCAAGTTGTTTTTTTAAGTATTGAACAGCACAATAATAAATGCAAGAAAAAATATTGTAATATTTCAAGCATATTATTTATAAAAGAAATCGTATATTTGGCTTTTGTTGATATTACAAAGTAAAAGGAATATACTTTTTTATAGTAGAATCTGCAAAGATAGCGTCAAAGACTATACTACCCGACTTTCAGCAATTCCTTAGCAATAACAGGTTAGCCCCGGAGAAAACCATACCTTAATTCGCCTACTGGATAAGCAGGTTCATTGCCTTTAGATACTTTATCCCAAATATGTCATTAGGAAGGTGTCGGGGTAGTTGCTCGTGACCTCGCGATTAAACCGCCCCTGAGTAAACCGTCGAGAGACGCAGAGGATCGGGATTAAGGATTAAAGGGATAAGGGATTAAAAAAATAATCCATAATCCAAACTCCCTAACCCTGCATTTAAGAGCGTGTTTGAGAGGGATGGTCAGACACCCATATGATTCTAATGATAAATCCGGGATTATTTTTTGAATAGAGAAAAAAGTATCGTCAGTATGATGCTTATGATGATGCTTGTGGTGATGGGGAAATAGAAGCTGAAGTTTTCACGCTTTATGGAAATATCGCCCGGCAGCTTCCCAATATAAGGAATTTTATCGCCGAACATAAAACCGAGCCCGATAACAATCATGATAATGCCGAGAATCACAAACAGTTTTCCTACGGCAGGCATTATTTCCTCTCAAACCGGTCTCTTTCACTGAATATGCACCCGCAGTAATTCTGCCTGTACATATTCAGCCGTTTTGATTCCTTAACCCCTTCCTCCCAGCCCTTCCTGAAGTCCTCATACAGAAACGCCATTCCGTATTTATCGGAAAGCTCCTCCCCGATAGCCTTGATATCATCATGCCGCTGGTATTTGCTGTAAAGGAGCGTTGTGGTAACCGCATCGAACCCCTCGGCTGCGCCCTTCCGAAAGGCCTTATCCAGCCTCATTCTATAGCAGAACAGGCATCTGTCTTTCCCGAAATCAAGGGCGCCCTTCAAGAATGCTTCGAGATCGTAGCTTTTCTCAACATCAAGTGGAAGAAGAGAGATTTTGGCGTAATTTTCGAGCGTTTGCAATCTTTTGAGAAATTCCGTGTAGGGATGGATATTAGGGTTATAAAAATAGCCCGAAACCCCGTCGGTATCCGCCCTCAATCTTTTTAATGTATATATGCTGCAGGGGGCGCAGCAGATGTGCAGCAAAACCTTTTTAGCGCCCCCTTCCATATCCATATAAAGCGCCTTATTTTTTGTCCTTGATTGCCGCCCTTGCTGCGGCAAGTTTTGCCACTGTTACCCTGTAAGGCGAGCAGCTCACATAGTCGAGGCCAATCCTGTGACAGAATTCCACTGAATTAGGCTCACCGCCATGCTCACCGCAGATGCCTATTTTCAGATTTTTCCTCGTTTTCCGGCCAAGGTCGACACCGATCTTCATAAGCTTCCCGACGCCGTCCTCATCAATCCTCTGGAACGGGTCATAAGGAAGGATATCATGCTCAAGATAGTACCGCAGGAACTTTACGGCATCGTCCCTGCTCATGCCCATCGTTGTCTGTGTAAGGTCATTGGTGCCGAACGAGAAAAACTCGGCCACCTTCGCGATTTCATCGGCAGTAACGGCAGCCCTAGGTATTTCGATCATGGTGCCCACCATGTAGTCTAACTTTACACCGTACTTTTCCATCACCTCTTTTGCAACCCTTTCCACAACCTCTTTCTGGAGAGCAAGTTCGCTTACGTAGCCAACCAGAGGTATCATTACCTCAGGTTTTACATTAATGCCGGTCATCTTTACCTCGCAGGCAGCCTCAAAAATGGCCCTCGCCTGCATCTCGGTGATCTCAGGAAAGACGATACCGAGCCTGCAACCCCTGTGTCCAAGCATCGGATTTGCCTCATGGAGACTCTGTATCTTCGCAACAAGGGCTTCGTAGGACGTCCCGCTCTTCTTTGCCAGTGTTTTTATCTCTTTTTCCGTGTGAGGCAGGAACTCATGGAGAGGCGGGTCAAGGGTCCGGATGGTTACAGGACGGCCGTTCATTACCTTAAAGAGGCCTGTGAAGTCCTTCTTCTGCATGGGAAGGATCTTGCTGAGGGCCTTTTTTCTCCCTTCCAGGCTGTCGGCCACAATCATCTCCCTCACTGCATCGATCCGTTCACCTTCGAAGAACATATGCTCTGTTCTGCAAAGGCCTATACCCTCGGCTCCGAAAGCAACGGCAATTTCGGCCTGCCCGGGCTCATCGGCATTCGTCCTTATGCCGAGCCTCCTGGCACTATCCGCCCATTTCATGAGCAGTTCGAAATCCTTATAAATCGGGGAGTCCTTCGGTTTCAGCGTTTTGTCAACAAGAACCCTTAATATTTCGGAAGGTATCGTCTTTATCTGACCTGCAAATACCTCGCCAGTTGTACCGTCGATAGAGATGTAGTCGCCTTCCTTGATTGTCTTTCCTTTTATCCTGATCGCCTTCTTTTTGTAATCGATATCGAGCTCACCGCACCCGGCAACACACACTCTACCCATCTGCCTTGCCACCAGCGCAGCGTGACTGGATACACCGCCCGTGGATGTAAGGATGCCCTGGGCGGCATTCATGCCGCGAAGATCTTCAGGAGATGTCTCTATCCTCACAAGGATGATCTCCTCGCCGCGGCCTGCCCATGCCTCGGCGTCTTCAGCGTTAAAAACAACCTTGCCCGTGGCTGCGCCCGGACCTGCATTCAAGCCTTTGGCAACCAGATTGCCTGCCTTCACAGCCTTCTCTTTATCTTTCGGGTCAAAAATCGGACGCATCAACTGGCTCAACTGGTCGGGTTTCACCCTCATAAGGGCATCTTCTTTGGTGATCAAACCCTCCTTGACCATATCAATCGCAATCTTGAATTCAGCAAATGCCGTCCTCTTCCCTGTCCTTGTCTGGAGCATCCAGAGTTTTCCTTTCTGTATGGTAAATTCCACGTCCTGCATTTCCCTGTAATTTTTCTCAAGTCTTCCCCGAATTTCTATGAGTTGGTCATATATATCCGGCATAACCTCTTCAAGGGATTTGACGGATTTGTCGGTTTTCTGCTTTTTGTTGATCGGAAGAGGCGTCCTGATGCCTGCAACCACGTCTTCGCCCTGTGCATTGAGGAGATACTCCCCATAGAACTCGTTCTCACCGGTTGCCGGACTTCTTGTAAAAGCCACGCCTGTGCCGGAACCCTCACCCATATTCCCGAATACCATGCACTGGACATTTACCGCCGTGCCCCAGGTATCGGGGATGCCGTTCAGCTCCCTGTATGCGATGGCCCTCTCCGTGTTCCATGATTTAAAGACTGCGCCGATGGCCCCCCACAGCTGTTCCCAGGGGTCCTCAGGAAAATTGACTTTCAGTTTTGTCTTTATGAGCTTTTTGAAGCGTACCACAAGATCCTTCAAGTCTTCCACCGTTAATTCCGTGTCGAACTCGACCTTTTTCTCTTTCTTTTTCGCTTCAATAACCTCTTCAAAGGGGTCACGCTCGTCTTTGTTCTCCGGCTTGAGTCCGAGGACAACGTCTCCGTACATCTGCACAAATCTCCTGTAACAGTCATAAGCAAAGCGTTCGTTTTTCGTAAGTCCGGCAAGGCCCTTTACCGTCTTGTCGTTTAAGCCCAGGTTAAGTACGGTATCCATCATACCGGGCATACTGACCCTTGCCCCGGAACGCACGGAAAAGAGAAGAGGATCTTTCTGATCACCGAAGTCCATCTTCATAACCTTTTCGACATTTTTCATATTCTCGACTACCTGTTCCTTGAGCCCGTCAGGAAATGTCATCCTATTCTGATAAAAATAAACACATGCCTCAGTCGTTATGGTAAAACCCGGAGGAACCGGTATGCCAAGATTGACCATATCGGCAAGGCCGGCGCCCTTACCGCCTACAAGATTCCTCAGTTTCTCCCCTGCTTCCGCCTTCTTGCCGCCGAAAAAATACACATATTTTGTCTTCGCCATCTGACCCTCCCTACTCTATTCTGATTTTTGAAAAATCTCCGTATGTCAAAAACATATCCTTTATCTTCTTCAAAAGTGCGAGCCTGTTGTTCTTAATGGCTTCGTCTTTATCCATTACGAACACCTTATTGAAATAATTGTCGATGGATTCTTTAAAACCTACGAGAACAGAGAGTGCATCATCGTATTTCCTTTCATTCATAAAGGAAAAGAATGTCCCTTTATTGGATTCATAAAGCGCGTAGAGGGTTTTTTCTTCTTCTTCCTTCAGGAGCGAGGTCTCAATTTCCCGGTCCGCGGTAATGGTCTTTGTAATATTGTAAGCCCGCTTAAAGCCTATCATGAGCCTCTTAAAATCCTCGATGGATTGCTGAGTTTCAATGGTAATAAGCCTTAAATAGCCGTCATAAATATCCCGGGCGACACAAGGCAATACACTCTCAATAAACTCCTGATTATGATCTTCTTCGATCATGGCAAATTTGAAACGGGTAATGATAAAATCAACAAGAGCACCTTTTGTCTCTTCGAAAGAAAGTCTTTTTGGAATCCCGTCACCGCTGTCGTATGCAATCTTTATCAGTTCATCCATAGGGATAAGGAACTTTTTGTCGATGACTATTTTTATAATGCCAAGTGCCTGCCTCCTCAGGGCAAAAGGGTCAAGATTGCCCGTTGGATTGATGCCCACAGAAAAAAATGAAGTAAGGGAATCAATCTTGTCGGCAATACTGGCAAGCGCCCCCAAAGCCGTCTGCGGGAGGGCGCCGTTGCCGCTGCCCGGCAGATAATGTTCTTCAATGGCCAGGGCAACTTCATCATCTTCACCCTGATGCTGTGCATATATCCTTCCCATGGTACCCTGCAGTTCGGGAAATTCGCCTACCATATGGGTCAGGAGGTCCGCCTTCATCATCCTGACAGCTCTCTCTATCTTGTCAGCGCTGCCGGACAATATTGCCTTCTGCATCATTGCCTTAAGTCCATCACCACCGACGGTCAGCGACTGATAGATATGACGCGCAACAGCAATGACCCTTTCGGTTTTATCCTTCAGCGTCCCCAATTTTACATGGAAGACTATGGAAGAGAGTTTTTCGTATAAATCATAAAGCCTCACCTTCTTGTCCTCTTCAAAGAAGAACCGCGCATCGGAAAGCCTTGCCCGCAGCACCTTCTCATTCCCCTTGATAACCTTTTTGTCTTCCACGGGAATCGTATTTGCGAAGAAAATAAAATAAGGCATGAGTTTGCCGTTTTTGTCTTCAATGGGGATATACCGCTGATGACTCTTCATAACATTGACAAGCACTTCTTTTGGTATGGCAAGGAATTCTCTTTCAAAACCACCCTTCAGCGGATAGGGATATTCCGTAATATTGAGTATCTCCTTTATCAGGTCATTATCCTCTATGGCATGACCGCCCGTTTCTCCTCCGATCCGCTCTATCCCCTTCAGGATTATGTCTTTCCTTTCCTGTTCATTCACAACAACATGGTTGTTTCTCAATTTTTCCATATATTCTGAGGGATTACCGATTTCAATAGGACCTTTCGAGAGGAACCTGTGCCCATACGTAACATGTCCGCTTTTCACGTCTGCAACGTTGAATTGAATATGGTCTTCGCCAAAAAGGGCAAGAAGCCACTGAATGGGCCTCGCATACTCAAAGTTTTCATTGCCCCATCTCATCCTCTTCTGGAACGGGATACGGGATACAGTATCCTGAAGAAGACCGGGGAGCATTTCTTTTGCAGGCCTTCCCGTTTCCACCTTCTCGACGATGATAAACTCAATTCCATCCTTTACACCTTTCTTGAGGTCTTCAACATTAACGCCCTGAGACCTGGCAAAACCCGTTGCCGCCTTCGTGGGGTTTCCGGATTCGTCAAATGCCCTGTTGTAGGGAGGGCCAAATTTGATAGTAACACTTTCTTCCTGCTTTTCGGCTACATCATAGACAAAAGCAGCCATCCTGCGCGGCGTTGCCTGAATCTCGATATTCCCGTGGCTGACCCTGAGGTTATTAAGCCCGTCCTGCAATAATTTCAGGAGACCTTCCTTTTCAGACTCAATGAACCGTGCCGGAATCTCCTCAGTACCAATCTCAAGCAAAAGTGTTTTCAACGGATCTACCTCATATTTGTTCAATGTTCAAGGTTCGAAGTTCAATGTCAAGAAACTTTGAACCATAGACCTTAAACCTTGAACCTTGAACCTATTTTTTTAAGAGTGGGAACCCCATCTCTTCCCTCTTCTTTATATAAAGCTCGGCGCACATCTTTGCGAGGTTTCTTACGCGTCCAATATAGTTTGCGCGCTCCGTAACGCTTATGGCGCCTCTTGCATCAAGCAGGTTAAATACATGGGAACATTTTAAGCAGTAGTCATAGGAAGGAAAAATAAGCCCCCTGCCTTTGGCAAGTTTCTCTCCTTCGCGTTCATACATATCAAAAAACTGTCTAAGCATAGCCGGATCGGATTCTTCAAAGTTATATGTGGAAAATTCCCTTTCGGGTTCAAGAAAAACATCTCCGTAGAGGACGTTTTGATTCCATTTAATATTGTAAACATTATCAATATCCTGGAGATACATGGCTATTCTTTCGATACCATAAGTAATCTCAACGGTAACCGGCGAAAGATTTATCCCGCCAACCTGCTGAAAATAGGTGAATTGGGTAATTTCCATACCATCAAGCCACACCTCCCATCCGAGTCCCCATGCACCGAGCGTTGGAGATTCCCAATCGTCTTCGACAAACCGGATATCGTGGTATAGTGTGTCGATGCCAAAGCTTCGCAGGCTGTCAATATAGATTTCCTGAATATCTTTTGGAGAAGGTTTCATGATTACCTGGAACTGGTAATAATGCTGAAGCCGGTTCGGATTTTCGCCGTACCGTCCGTCCGCAGGTCTTCTTGAAGGCTGAACATATGCGGTATTCCACGGCTCAGGGCCGAGGGACCTCAAAAACGTAGAAGGATGAAAAGTACCTGCGCCAACCTCCATATCATAGGGTTGCTGAACTATACAACCTTTTGCTGCCCAGAATCTTTGAAGTTCCATTATAAGGTCTTGAAAATACATGCTGTTCTCTCCCGTTTTTGTATAACATAAAATCCCTGCCTATTGCCATTATTTTTCGTGTTAAACCCTTATAGCACGGTCATTTCTTCAGCTTCGCTTCTTTTTTGAAGCAAGGGGTTTTTTCTCAAAATTTTCCTTGAACCCGTATTTATCAAGAAGGAGTTCCCATAAAGGATCGTGAAGAATGGTCAACATGGCAGCATTGATGGGTTTACGGAACGGACTGTTTACCGGGAAGCCGAAGGCAAAATGAAACCTCTTCAGGTTTGTGGGATATATGGAAAATTGTCCGGGATAGTCCCGTTCTGAGATATAGTGCAAGGTAATTTCATCATATAAAAAACCCTGGATCTTTTTATTGATCAAGGCGTCTGCTGCATTTCTTTCATTATCAAAGAGGATAAATTTACCTCCGATTCTCTGAAGGACGAGCGCTGAGGTTCCTCCCCTTAATGCCCCTATCTTCATTTTTCTCAGGGAATGCATATCAACCATTGATGTTGTGAGTTCTTCCAGAGTCAGCGAAGAAGCAAGCGACGCAATAAAGGCGCTCAATATGACAGTACATATAAACATCCACATAAGGGCAAGAATCCTTCCCGAAAAGGATTTTATGTTAACGCCGAAACAGACGCCTGAAGCCATTGTTGCCCCTACCCAGTATATGCCTGCGCACAAACCCTTAAAGAAACTGCCGCCGAAATGTTCAGGGTTATTCTTCCGTTCCACGATCCAGAACAGCAAGCCCACGAAAAGAAGGGCAATTGCCAATAACATCACGATCTTCAGTATTCCCCATGAAAACAAGACGCGTATGGCAGACCACCAGGGGTGATCAATAACATGGGGAAGAGTAATTACCGCCATACGGGAACTCCCGATGGGCACTGAAAAATCCAAGAGCTTTTCGCGTTCGGCAATAACAAAGAGTCCTACAATGGTAAGATCTATGGTGCCTTTGTTCAGGGCTGCGATAATCCCGGCGAGGGGCATTTCCTTGAATTCGTAGTCGAGCTTGAGATCCTTTGCCACATTAGTCCAGAGATCCACATTCAGGCCGGTCCATCTTCCCCCACCGTCTTTCATCGTGTAAGGCGGATCATCCGCAAGGCCGACAATCAGCTTTTTCCCTGCCGGAAGAGGCGTGACAGTCTGTTGTTGTGCGTGGGCGATATTGGCACAGAGAAGAAAAAACGCTAAAAAAACAAATACCGCTTTCCTCATAATATCCACTCCTCTTATGTTTGGATAGGTATTACTTAAATACGAAGCTTTTCAGCAACCGGTAGGACCTGAACTCCACATCGAGATGGAAGGACATAAAACCTTCCATAATATCCTGCATTTCACGCTCAAAGACCTTATAATCACCTGCATTTTCGTTACATAACAGGTCTTCCCCTTCAACCCGGAAGGAAATCCCATCCACTCCTCTTCCACTCTTGCGGAAAGACGAAACCCTTTCTATAACCCCTGCCGGGTAAACCTTATGCGGAAGTGAAGGCGAACATGATGCACAGAGAATGCCGCCCCTTTCATTTGAAAAATATATCCTTTCTTCCTCATCCATTTTATTGCCGCAATACACGCAGGTAGTGAAGTTTGGCATAAATCCGAGGGTTTCAAGTATTTTAAGGTGGTGGTAGAGAATCCCCGCGTAGGTTAACTCAGTCCGTTTAGCCTGCCGGAGAACCTCTTTGAGTATTTGAAAAAGCTCATCGTGCCTTTCCCTTTCTTTTGTGAGCCTGTCGACAAGCTCGGTAAAAAAACCTGCTGTGCACGCCCTTTTCAGACTTGTCTCTATCCCGAAATTTGTCTCTATTATGTCGGCGTTTTCCAACCGCACCAGGCCTTTTCCCGGTTTTTCAAAATATTCAACATTGATGTGATTGAACGGTTCGAGCGTATTCATGAACCGTTTCTGGCTTTTGCTTCCTCCTTTCGCAATAGCGGCAATTTTCCCCGATCTTAACGTAAACAGCCTTATGATTTTATCCGATTCACCGAATGCCCTTTTGAAGAGCACTATTGCCTCATCCTTATGCAGCGCCATAATCTGAAAAGATTACATGTAAGATGCAATATTGCAAGTCAAAATTGCATTTAATTTCGTAACCGTTCTCTTCTTCAATTACCGGGGCGTGCGACTGTTCTCCGCAACATTAGCGGAGGCGGGGGGGTTATTCGAGTTTATTACAACAGGGAAAAGTATGTCACTGGCGAAATCTACTGAGCCGTTTTTCTTTTCACGCAAAACATTAACGCTGCTGCAAAAAAGGCTGAAATCGCCGCTATGGTAAAAGGTGTGGAAAAAGACCCTGTAGCATCCCTTATCTGACCGCCCATCCTGTTTGCGATGATCGCCCCGGAGCCATAAAACAGGGTCAACGTCCCTATAACGGTGCCCATTATTTCTTTCTTGAAGTAATCCCCGCCGCAGGCGCTGTACATCGGAAACGTCGCTCCGAAAAATGCCCCGATAAAGCCGACAGTCGTAAATAACCAGAGCTCATTCCCCCCTGCAAGGATAATGCTCAATATGCACAGTGCAATGCAGGTATCGGAAAGAATAAGCGTCATGCGCCTGCCGATATAGTCGGATGCCATCGGGATTGTAAGCACCCCGACAATTTGTCCTATGCCGTTGATGGTTGCAAGCATGGAAGCCTTAGCGTACGGGAATCCCAGCTCATATCTTGCATAGTCAACCATAAAAGTAAGGATGAGGTAGACGGCGGCAGCGATCAGAAAATAGGAGAAGCCTATGAACCAGAAGTGCGGCAGTACAAGAATCTCCGAAAACTTTATCTTTTGTGCCTGTGCAGAAGGGGCGCCCCGAACAGTCACTCCGTCTCCAGGCAATTGCCCCCATGGAAAGAGCCCCTTATCTTCCGGCTTGCTCCTCAAAAACAACACATTTATCACTACCATGAGAAGCGCCGCCGCTCCCAGGATATACCAACAGTATCTCCAGTTCCATTTAGCTACCACAACAGGGAAAAAATTTCCCATTGTAGCAAGACCAAGCCCGACACCGGTAGAAAGTATGCCGAGTGCCATCCCTTTTTTTCTCATAGCAAACCATGTCTGGATAAGCGTTACTATCGGCGCCCACATGGCCGCTCCACCCATGCCGACTATCCCGTAGAAGATACATGCCTGCCAGAAACCTTGCGCTGTGCCCATCAGGATAGTGCCTACGCCAAGTATAACACAAAAAAAAGATATTACCTTTCTCGCACCAAGACGGTCTGTGAGATAACCGGTAAAAAGCGAAAAAATAACATAGACGATGAAATATGAATTGAATATATCCCCGCCCTGCCGCCTCGTAAACCCCATTGTCCGTATCATCTCCGGCAACAAAACGCTATAGCCAAGACGAATTCCATAGTTGATATAGAGATCTACAAAACATACGGCAAGTATAATCCAAGCCCAGTGGATACCGCTGCGTGCAGATTTCTCTCCATTAGCCATATTTTATATATCCCCCTTTTTATTAGCGTTTAGCGTAGAACGTTCAGTTTCAAATTTTATACGTATATCTTTCACGTTTCGCTGCTTCTCCGGTTTCTCCGGTTTCTCCGGTTTCTTTTGTTTCTTTAGTTTCTTTAGTTTCTCGACTATCGACTATCGACTATCGACTATCGATTATCGACTGCCTTCCCGGTTTCTTTTGTTTCTTTAGTTTCTCGACTATCGACTATTGACTGCCTTCCCAGTTTCTTTTGCTTCTCGACTATCGACTATCGACTATCGACTATTGACTGCTTTACCAGTTTCTTTTGTTTCTCGACTATCGACTATCGACTATCGACTGCCTTCCCGGTTTCGCAATTCGCCTTTCAAATGCCCAGATTTTTCCTTTTCTCCTCTATATGTGCCAGTATTCCATCCACAGCTTTTACAGGGTCTTTTTCAACGTTTAATACGCCGCCGGTAACCTGTTTGCAATCTTCCGTCAGGAGTTTGATGAGATTCGGGCCGCCGGTCACGGTCGGAACAGGGTTGACGTAGGTATAAAGTCCAAAGGCAAGTGCAAATACCGCATCTACGGTAGCCTTTTGTTCCATATACTCCGGAGCAACCGCCGCCGCAGGAAGATCTGAAACAGAAATACCACCAAGGGAATAGGACAATGCAGCAAGAAAATCGGCAATACGGCCTGTGTCGGTACATGTACCGTAGCTTAAGACCGGCGGTATTTTCAGCAACTCGCAGACCGCCTTAAGACCGTTTCCTGCCAGCTCTTTTGCCTCCGGACTGCACAAACCGGCAACCTGCATGGCGCCGTTTCCACACCCCATAGACAGCACAAGGATATCACGTTTGATCAGCTCTTTTGCTATACGAACACTGTGCACATCCTGCCCGGAGTCACGAAGTGATGTACATGATACAAGTCCCGCAACACCGCGGATTGCTCCGCTTGTTATTGCCTTAAGTAACGGCTCGGGCGTTCCTCCGAGGGCCTCAATGATGCTCTCCGTTGAAAAACCGACAATAGCCTCTCTCATCGGCAGTCCTGTAACCGGCTCAATCGTCGCCCTTCTTTCCTTAAAATTATCTACGGCCATCTGAAGAAGCCGGGCAGCCTGTTCGCCGGCCTCTGCCGGCTCGTAATTGATCCTGTCCGTTACACCTTCGAACACTACAAGTTGACTGACCGGGATAAGTTTAAATTTATACTTCTCCGCATATAACGGGTCAACAGGCATGCAGCAATTCATATCACAGGCAAAAAGGTCAATACATCCGCTTGCGAGCACTGCCTCCTGCATAATCCAGTTGCCGGTAAATCCATAGAAAACATCGTCCATTTCCCAGCGCTGAATCATCTCCTGACCGGTTTCGATATTAGCTATAATCCTCAAGCCTTTCGCGCCAACGGCTTTTGCCTTCTCCTGCCATTCCGGCTTACGTGCAAGCTGCACCATGGCAAAACCGAGGAAAGGTTCGTGACCGTTGGGAAGTACATTCACATAATCCGGATCGAGAACGCCGAGATCAACCCTCATGCTATGAGGTTTCGGTGTCCCGAAAAGGGCATCCTGACAGTACTCATTCACAATCTGACTTTGATATGCCATGGCAATGGAAAGCCTCATAGCTTTCAGTGCGAGGCTCGCATAATACCCGTCCACATTTGTAAGACAAGAGCTTGCGGCAAACATCATCTCGCCATAGATACCCCCCGGAAATATGCCAAGCTTCTTCCATAGGCTTGAACGTTCCTTCGGCGCAAGGGTTTCCACGATATAGCTCGGTTCGTCATATTTCCTGTTAAAATCAGTCTCCACGTAATTGCACAACATCATTGCAATCTCATCATCGGGGAGCAAATCGGACGGTATATCAAACCTTTTTGCGAATGTCCTTAATTTTTCAGGATCTTTAATTGTAAACGGCGCCTTTCCGTTCGCTACCGCTTTGAGCGTCTTAATAGTCTGCTCGGTATGATAATGATATGTAGAAGAACCCATCACATTCCTGAGCAACATCATACGCATAGCCATGCCGTCTCCGGTAATGCCGCAAACGCCTCTTTTGTCTTTTGAGACATCCGCCCTGCACGGGCCATTGGAACAAAGATCACATCTTACCCCTCCCTGACAGAAAGGACACCTCTGATCGGGATTATCCCCAAGGCCCTGCGCCTGATAGCGGTCCCATATATTTGTCATGCCGTCTTTTTTTATCCGCTCATAAACCTTTCTCACCGACTCATGATATGAAATTCGGTCGCCTTCCATGTTTATGTCCTCCTTTCTTGTGCTTTGTCCCTGATTTTCCCTTCAATGGTAACAAAACATGTAATCATCGTCAAGTAGCAATGTATTGCCGATTTTCAAAAATAAATTTTTGCTAAAATAAATTTTTTATATATAATTTGACAATGAAAATTTTCTATCCTTTGCTTGCAGCTTTAGTCCTCATTCTCATTGCAATAATCGGCACAGGGCCGTTAAAATTGTATTCCCTTTTCGGGATCATAATACCGTATATCGCTTTCTTGATTTTCGTTGCGGGATTTATTTATAAAATCATTATATGGGCACGCTCTCCGGTCCCATTCTGCATCCCCACTGTCTGCGGGCAACAAAAGTCATTGCCCTGGATAAAAGCAAACAACATACAGAGCCCGTCAACAACGTGGGGCGTCATATGGCGCATGGCATCGGAAATATTGCTTTTCAGTTCCCTTTTCAGAAACGATAAAGCAGAGTTGAAGGGGGCACAAAAGCTGACATACGACAGCAATAAATCATTATGGCTCGGAGGACTGATCTTCCACTGGTCGTTCCTTATTATTCTCGTGAGACATTTAAGACTCTTTACGGAACCTGTCCCGGTATGCATAATATTTTTACAGAACCTGGACGGAATGTTCCAGTTGGGGATGCCCACCTTTTACATGACGGATATATTTATTTTCACTGCGCTTATGTACCTGCTTTTCAGGAGAATCGTATTCCCGCAGATACGGTTTATCTCCCTTTTTTCAGATTATTTTGCCCTTTTTCTTATCCTTGGCATCGTGATTTCAGGGTTCCTGATGAGGCATTTTTATAAGGTAGACATTATGGCGGCGAAAATAACCATCATGGGTATGCTGACCTTTAAACCGCTAACAACCGGAAATATGAATATTGTCTTTTATATCCATATATTCCTTGTGTGCATCCTTTTCTCATATTTTCCGTTCAGCAAACTCATGCATACGGGCGGAGTCTTTTTAAGCCCGACGAGGAATCTAAAAAATGACAGCCGCATGAAAAGGCACATCAACACATGGGATTATCCTGTAAAAGTGCATACCTATGAAGAATGGGAGCATGAATTCAGGGGTGCGCTGAAAGAGGCGGGATTGCCGGTGGAAAAGAAGAGATAGCGTGGAGCGTAGAGGGGAAAAAGCCGAAGTTACGAAGTTACGAAGATACGAAGCGGCACTAACTTCTCAACTTCCCAACCTCGTAACTTCGGGCAGTATGGCTGAATGCTGAACGCTTAGGATAAAAAATGATTGAGGATAAACTTAAAATACCTGACGAAATGTTAAACAATGTCAGCCTTGAGCCTGAAATGCAGGATTGGTTGAATACAAAACCTGAGTTTCGCAAGGGTACATACCTGTACGGCGCGCCCCTGAAACATCAGGAATACCTTGGGCTCCCGAACCCAAGGGAATGGAACCCCGCCGACATCGACTGGAAACTGCCGCATAACTGGAAAGAGATCATCCTTGAAGGAATGGCCAACCTCATGAAAAAACACCGGTCTTTCAGGTTATTTCTCGATATATGCGTAAGATGCGGGGCCTGCAGCGATAAATGTCATTTTTTTCTGGGCTCAGGCGATCCGAAGAATATGCCTGTATTGCGGGCAGAGCTTTTACGGTCAGTCTACAGGAGATATTTCACAGCTGGAGGAAAGCTCTTCGGAAAGCTTGCCGGGGCCAGAGACCTTACCGAAGATGTCTTGAAAGAATGGTTTTATTATTTCTATCAGTGTACGGAATGCAGGCGGTGTTCCGTATTTTGCCCTTATGGGATCGACACCTGCGAGATCACCATGATGGGCAGGGAATTGCTTAACCTTGTAGGATGCAATGTCCAATGGGTCATCGAGCCTGCGTCTAACTGTTTCCGGACAGGAAATCATCTTGGTGTCCCCCCGCACGCATTTAAGGAAACTCTCGAATTTGCCCTTGACGAGTTGAAAAGTATAACAGGGATTTCCATTGAAGCCCCCATCAACAGAAAAGGGGCGGAAATCCTTTTTGTTGCACCATCGGCAGATTATTTCGCCAGCCCGCACTGGTTCACGCTCCTCGGTTACCTCATGCTCTTCCATGAAATCGGCCTTGATTATACCTGGAGCACCTTTGCCTCAGAAGGTGGAAATTTCGGCCTTTTTCATTCTTCGGAACTCGCAAAAAGACTCAATGCAAAAATATATGCGGAAGCCAAACGACTCGGAGTGAGATGGATCCTTGGCGGCGAATGCGGACATATGTGGAGAACAATTCATCAGTATATGGATACCTTTAACGGCCCTGCCGACTATCTGGAAGAACCGGTATCCCCCGTTACAGGGACATCATTTGAAAATGCCAAATCTACAAAGATGGTTCATATATGCGAATTCACTTCGGACCTCATATACAATAACGCGCTGAATCTCGATAAATCAAGGAACGACAAATTGAAAATCACCTTCCACGATTCCTGCAATCCGGCCAGAAGCATGGGACTTCTTGAAGAGCCAAGGTACATTATCAAAAATACATGCAATCATTTCCATGAAATGCCTGAAAACACCATCAGAGAAAAGACATTTTGCTGCGGAAGCGGCGCAGGCCTCGGTGCAGACGAAAACCTTGAAATGAGGTTGAGAGGAGGATTTCCACGGGCAAATGCAGTAAAATATGTCCACGAAAAACATGGCGTCAATATGCTTGCCTGCATATGTGCAATAGACAAGGCGGCATTCCCTCCGCTTCTTGACTACTGGGTTCCGGGCATTGGCGTCTGCGGCGTCCATGAACTGCTCGGTAATGCCCTCATTATGGAAGGGGAAAAGGCACGTGAAACGAACCTCCGCGGTGAATCGCTGGTTGAGGAAGATACGGTTGAGGACGTTTGATGAAACGGCTTTACGTTATAAATGTTGAGTGTTTAGTCGGAACAAGAAATGATTTTTAAATGGTGATTATATAAAGTAAGTTATGTTTGATAAATTAAAAATAATTATAGGCATAGTCGCATTTCTCGTCATCATACTAAGCCCGTTCTGGTATAACAACCTGACCGGGAAGGCAGATTATGTACCCAACCTGAAAATCATAACAGATGCAAAACAATGCGTAGAAAATACATCGTACATAAAGTCCAACCATACGGATTTACTTAATAAATGGAAAGAATCGGTTGTCAGGAACGGGGTGAGGGTCTACAAAGCAGGCGACGGAAAAACACACTTGATAAGCCTTACAGGAACATGCCTGAACTGTCATTCCAATAAGACTCAATTTTGTGACCGTTGCCATGACTATGCCGGAGTAAAACCACAATGCTGGGATTGTCATGTCGCACCGCGGGATACGGTAAGCAGCAGGGAGTGGGAGTAAAAGGGGAAAGGCGAAAGGTGAAAGGTTAGAGGCAAGAGGGGGAAGGGGAAAGGCGAAACGCGAAACGAGAAACTGGAAAAGCAGTCGATAGTCGATAGTCAAGGAACTAAAGAAACAAAAGAAACCGGAGAAACCAGAGAAACCGGAAAAGCAGCGAAATGCGAAATGCGAAACGGGGAAACGGCAAGGCAAAAGCGGAAAGGTAAAAGATATACGTATAAAATTTGAAACTAAACGCTCTTCGCTCTACGCTCTCCGTTATGAGGGGTAATGTTGGACAGACGAAAATTTCTTAAAATAGCAGGATTATCCGTAGCCGGCATTATGTTAGCCCCTACCCTTAATATCCGGGATGAGACATTATTCGCCAACTCATCAAAACAAAAACCAAAACATTACTCAAGAAAATGGGCAATGGTAATAAATCTCGAAGCATGTGCAAAAAAACCGGACTGCAGGGACTGCATAGAAGCATGCAACATCGTTCATAACATCCCTGATTTAAGCGGGCCCAAAGAAGAAGTGAAATGGATATGGCAAACCCCATACATTGCAGCATTCCCTGAGCATATTAATATGGTTAACAGAGAAGAGGTGAAAAATCTTCCTGTCACCGTACTTTGTAACCATTGTGAAAACCCTCCGTGTGTGAAGGTCTGTCCCACAAAGGCAACATGGAAAAGGGAAGACGGCATCGTTATGATGGATTATCACCGTTGTATCGGGTGCAGGTATTGTATGGCTGCATGTCCCTATGGAGCGAGAAGCTTCAACTGGTTTGACCCGCGGTTATTCTTAAAAACAGTGAACCGGGGTTTTCCCACAAGGACAAGGGGTGTTGTAGAAAAATGCAATTTTTGCGAAGAAAGGCTGGTACGAGGTCTAATGCCTGCCTGCGTGGAGGCATGTAAGGAAAATGCCCTTGTTTTCGGAGATCTTGCAGCCATTGATTCGGATGTAAGAAAAATATTGAAACAGCGGCACAGTTTTGTAAGAAAACCGCACCTTGGCGCCGAGCCAAAGGTGTTTTATATACTGTGAGGTATTGTGACAGGTAAAGCGCTGACAGGAGGGAAGAAATACTGGATGTGGATTATACTGCTCGGCGCAGTCACCCTTGCCGGTTCTGCATCTTACCTGCTCCAGCTAAAATTCGGCCTGGGCATAACCGGCATGGGAAGAAATGTTTCGTGGGGGTTATATATCTCCAATTTCACCTTCTTTGTAGGTGTTGCCGCATCGGCAGTTATGGTAGTTCTGCCTTATTATCTCCATAATTATAAGCAATTCGGAAAAATCACCGTTTTCGGAGAATTCCTTGCCGTATCTGCAGTTATAATGACTATCCTTTTTATTTTTGTCGATCTGGGCCAGCCATCCCGGGTTTTAAATATCCTGAGGTATCCTTCTCCGAAATCCATACTCTTCTGGGATATGATCGTGCTCAATGTCTATCTCATATTAAATCTTGTCATCGGATGGCAAACGCTCAATGCCGAGCGCAAATCAGAACCCCAACCCAAATGGATTAAGCTCCTCGTGATTCTTTCGATCCCGTGGGCGATAAGCATACATACCGTAACAGCCTTTATTTATTCGGGGCTGGAGGCTCGTCCATTCTGGCTCACCGCACTCCTTGCGCCCCGATTCCTCGCATCTGCATTCGCATCAGGGCCTTCCATCCTCATTTTGTTATGCTTTATCGTAAAAAGACTCTCCGGATTTGATGCAGGACGTGAAGCAGTTCAGAAGATAGCGCAGATCATTGCATACGCGATGGTAATAAATATTTTCTTCTTCCTTGTCGAAATTTTTACCGTTTTTTACAGCAACGTGCCCGAGCATAGTCTCTCTTTTCACCTCCTTCTTTTCGGGATAAGCGGGCGTTTGATGCTCTCCCCCTGGATGTGGATATCCATTTTTCTCGGATGGTTATCCGCAATCCTTCTGGTAAATCCTCAAACGAGGAAAAATGATACCATCCTCATGGCAGCATGCATTGCAATAATTGTTTCAATATGGATTGAAAAGGGGCTCGGCCTCGTTGTGTCAGGCTTTATCCCCTCCCCTTTGGGAGAAATCTCAAAATATGTCCCGACTACACATGAAATCGCAATAACCGCCGGCATTTACGGGATCGGCCTCCTCGTCCTTACCATTCTCTTAAAAATTGCCGTTGCAGTAAAGAAAGAAGCTGATAGCTCATAGCTGATTCCGATATGCTATCAAACCTATATTAACCCGGATTTTCCATTAGTATGAGCGCTTGTGTAGGGATACCCAAGGCTATCGAGCGTTAGCCTTTTTATAATTCGTCAGATATATCCCTGCACTTACAAAGAACAGTCCGAAAAGTAATCCTTTAGTAAGCTGTTCACCCAAAAATATGGCTCCGAAGGCGACACCGAATACAGGGGTAAGGAATGTAAAAACTGCAAGCTGGGATACCGGATATGTGTGAATAAGTTTAAACCATGCGAGGTATGAGGCAAAGGCTACAATAATGGAAGAATATGCGAGGGCAGCGATGGCAGGGCCGTTAATGGCAAGAATCCATTTTGGTTCCATAAATAAGGTGCAAATAAACATAATGGGGATCGAAAACACAAGCTGGTAGAGGAAAGTGTTTATGGGATGAATCTTTTCTGCAAGGTATTTTTTGATATATATTGTAGTGGCGCCCCAGAGGAAAGCGGCCGCAATTGCAAGGATATCGCCTTTTAGCATGGATACATTCCATGTCCTCGGCTTACCTTCGAAAACAAGGTAAGCGCCAAAAAAGGCAAGAATAAGCCCTGATACCTTCGCGATACCCAGTTTTTCTTTCAAAAAAAAGTATGCCCCTATTGCGACAACAAAAGGGGAGAAATTGACAAGTATTGCGGCGCGGGAGGCATTGGTATAGAGCAAACCGAGATAAATGCAGACAAATTCGAGACCAAAAAGCATGCCCACGACAAAACCATGGAAAAATCGAATATCCCTGTGAAAGAGGGGTTGTTTTATGCTTATGCAATAAACAATTCCGAGAATAGACGCAATAACGGAACGAATCAGCGCATTAAATACGGGAGAAAACCCCACATTTGACACTTTTATGGCCGGAAAATTAAGACCCCAGAGAAGCGTCAACAGTAATATTATACAAAAGCCCTGCAGGTCGATATGGCTTTTTACCATCCGATGCCTTTTGATGTGAGAAAACCCTTCGCTTTATCGTTACCAAGTAACGCAGCCCTTTGATAGTCCATTATGGACAGGTTGTTATTGCCAAGCTTTTCGTATAACTCTGCACGGTTGAGATAGGCCTTGGCATTAGAAGGGTCCAAGGTAATGGAGATGGAAAAATCGGCGATTGCCTGCTGATCGTTCCCAAGGAGTGAATAGGCAAGTCCTCGAACAAGATAGAGATATGAGTCGCCGGGTTCGAGTGAAATCGCCTTGGTGTAATCTGCTATTGCCATTTGGTGGTTGCCCTTCTTCTGATATGCATAACCCCTTCCGATATAACCGTCAGGATCGGTAGGTTTGTAATTTATGGCGTGCGTATAGTCTACTATCGCCTCATCGTAGTTACCCATTGAGATATCCACATCCCCGAATTTATCGAGGTAAGCAACGTTTTGACAGGAAACAGATGTAAAAATGGTAAAAATAATCAGCATAATAATGTATATGTTCTCTTTTTTAGTCAGTCCCTTTAATTTCAATTTACCTCCTTTTGAGTATTGAGTATTGAGTATTGCGTATTGGCTGCATTATAACATTAAGCAAACATTGCGGCTATCATTTTCCACTCAAATTGGATATAATAATAACTACCGTAAAACAACGCAGACTCATAGCTGACAGCTATCGCATATGGACGAGATAGATAAAAAGATACTTAACATTATTCAGGAAGAATTCCCCCTTGCCATGCAGCCGTTTGCTGAGATAGGGGACGCTGTGGGCCTGACGGAAAAGGAAACGCTTGAAAGGGTGAAAGCACTCAAGGCAGAAGGGTATATAAGGCGAATCGGCCCCATACTGGAGAGAAAAAAGCTCAAATACGCGAGCACCCTCTGCGGCGCAAAAGTAGATGAAGATATTTTAATGAAATTCGTTCATGAACTTAACAGGCACAACGGTGTTACACACAATTACGAGAGGGATGGCGAATTGAACCTCTGGTTCACCATATCGGCAAAAAAGATTGAAGATATAGAAAGTTATCTTGCAGGCCTTGAAGAAAAATATTCGTTAAAAATTTACAGGTTTCCTGAAAAGAAGGTCTTCAAAATAAAAACATATTTCCCGCTGTAGGAAAACGGAGAGCGTGGAGCAGCAAATACGATGGGTCCCAGCTTTCACGGGAATGACGTGGGGTGTATCGGGAATGACAGAAAGGATGATACATTTATGGATAACAATTTAAAGGATTCTCAACTAAACGCTCCACGCTCCACGCTCCACGCTCAAGAACGCATTTTCCTGGTTGACGGCCATTCCTACCTCTACAGGGCATTTTATGCAACCCCCTATCTCTCCAACTCTAAAGGCATCCCGACAAATACCACCTATGCATTTCTGAGCATGATCAAGAAGCTCATAAACGACGAGAAACCGGACATCCTGATCATTGTTTTTGATTCAAAAGCGCCATCGTTCCGGGAAGAGATTTGCAAGGAGTACAAGGCTCAAAGGCAACCCATGCCGGACAACCTGTCTGTTCAGATTCCGCATGTAAAGATGATCCTTCAGGCTATGGGCCTGCCGATCCTGGAAAAGGAAGGCTTCGAGGCGGATGACATCATAGGAACTTTAGTGGAAAACCTGAAAAACAAGGGCGCTGCCATCTATATCGTTACCGGCGATAAGGACATGACACAGCTCGTATCAGAAAAGGTCTTTGTTTTCGATAAAATGAAGAACCTCCTTATCGGTGAAAAGGAAGTCATAGAAAAGTTTGGTGTAAAACCGGCACTTATAACCGATTATTTAGCCTTATGCGGCGATACTTCGGACAATATCCCGGGCGCCCCCGGTATCGGCGACAAAACAGCCAGGGAGCTCGTGGACAGCTTCGGGACAATCGATGAGATTTACAATCATATCGGTGAGATAAAAAAGGCATCGGTGAAAGAAAAGGTTCTTCAGGGCAAAGACCTTGTTTACATGAGCAAAGAACTGGCCACAATCAGGCTCGATGTGCCCGTAAATATCCATATAGAGGACCTCAGGCAGAAAGAACCTGACACGGATACCCTGCGTAATATATTCAGAGACCTCGAATTTACAGCCCTTTACAGAGAAATAAAGACGGAAAAACATGATAAAAGTGAATTGCCCGAAGTGGAACTTTCAGGTTTGGATATGGAGAAGATATCAGTCTTTGCAGAGTTTCTCGGGAAAAACCCTTACGAGATGCAATTAGAGGGGTTTGCAGCCTTCGATGGCAATGGCGTATTCTTCTCGCAGAGTGAAAATGACCTTCTATATATCTTAACCAATGCCGGTGAGATCGTTACCCACAACCTCAAACCCCTTCTGGTACTGCTCTTGAAGCAACAAAAATCAGGGGTCAGGGGTCAGGGGTCAGGGGTGAAGAGTGAAGAGTTAAACGCCGCTTTATCTTCCAATTACTCAATTACTCAATTACTCCATTACTCATATTGCTTCGACACTATGCTTGCTGCATATCTCATCAACCCTATGAGAAAGGATTACAGCATCAACTCAATTTTAGAAGAGTTTCTTGATGTTGAGACAGCTTCTCCCGATTTAAAGCAGAAAACAATTGAGAGTGCGTCCTCTCTCTTTGAATTGAAAGATAATCTGGCCGGAAAAATGGAGAAAATCGGGCTTACAAGCCTCTTTTTCAATATTGAAATGCCCCTTGTAGAGGTCCTTGCAAATATTGAATATACAGGCGTAAAGATCGACAGGCAGGCCCTTATGAGCCTTTCAAGAGACTTCGATAAGAGGCTCAATACAATCATAAAAGAAATACATTCTCTGTCAGGGGAACCGTTCAACATAAATTCTCCCCAGCAGTTATCCCGCATCCTCTTCGACAAACTGCAACTACCCACAGTCAAGAAAACAAAGACCGGTTTCTCAACAGATACAGAGGTGCTTGAAACACTTTCTGCGGTACATCCTCTTCCAAAACAAATCCTCGCATACAGGACGCTCGCCAAGCTGAAAAGCACCTATATCGATGTGCTTCCGAACCTTATCAATCCACGCACGGGGCGCATCCACGCTTCCTTCAACCAGATGGTCGTAGCTACCGGGAGATTAAGCAGCAGCGACCCGAATCTCCAGAATATCCCCATCAGGGGCGAAGAAGGCAAAAAAATAAGAGAGGCATTTGTCCCCGAAAACGGTTTTCTATTGCTTTCATCGGACTATTCGCAGATCGAACTCCGTGTCCTTGCCCACATTTCAGAAGACCCTTTGCTCACAGAGGCCTTTCTCAGGGATGAAGACATTCACACAAAGGTAGCCCAGGAGGTATTCGGGGTCGATGTGAACAATGTAACCCAGGATATGCGGAGGACTGCAAAAGTCATTAACTTCGGCATCATTTACGGCATGAGCGGGTATGGTCTTGCAAAGGAACTTGGCGTCTCCCAAAGGGAGGCGCAGCATTATATCGATGCATACTTCGACCGCTATAAGGGCGTTAAAAACTACATAGAAGGCATTCTGGAGACGGCCCGTTCTACCGGTCTTGTGAAAACATTCTTTGGGAGGGTCCGCTATATACCGGAAATCAGTAATCCCGACAACAATGTCCGTCAACTCGGCGAGCGGGTGGCAATGAACACCCCTATTCAGGGGACTGCTGCAGATATCATTAAGGTAGCCATGGTCAATATACACAGGAAGATAAAGGAGAAAGGTCTTTCATCAAGGCTGATTATGCAGATACACGACGAATTGGTCCTTGAGGTAAAAAAAGACGAATTGAATCAGATTGAAGACATTGTAAAAACAGAAATGGAAAGCGTGATCACCCTGTCTGTGCCCCTGAAGGTTTCCCTCGGGAAGGGGCGGAACTGGGCTGAAGCCCACGATTAGAATCGGCAAGGAGTATCGACTGCAGCTCCGCACAAGCCACAAATACAAAAACAGAAAAATAAATCCAGAAAAGAAAAGCGATAAATACCCCGTAAGTCCCGAAAAAGGCAGTAAATTTACCGATATGGAGGATGTAATATTTAAAGAGATATTTACCCGCATGCCAGAATAGTGTCGCTATAAAGCTCGATGCAACAAGGATCTTTTTCGTTTTTCTCACCGGTGTAAGAAAATAATAGAGCAGGTAGAACATGATGAAAGTAATAAGGATATCAAAAAATGAAAATATGAAAAGTGCCGGAGCCTTAGACAGAAAAACAGGGAGCATCTTTATGACCTGTGTCTTCAAAACAACCCCGAAAATAAAACTGAAGAACAGTATCGCCTGGACAATAGAAAAGATAAAGGCAAAGAAAAGTTCTTTCTCTTTCGCCCTCAGGAATCGCTCAGGGTGTTTGCCGAATATCAAACGGAAAGACGGACGGATAATCGAGAACAGCTTTGTTGTAAAAAAGAACAGGAATAAAAGTCCCAGAGGGCCGGAAAGTTTTTTAGATAATGAAATAACATTAAGCTCCTTGATCAGACGCTTGACGATAAGCGTGTTATAGGGCTCAGGAAGAATATTTTTGAGAAATTTTGCTAAATGCACCCCGGGGGCGCTTATATCGATGACATAACCGAGGATATAGATGGAAAGAAGCGTAAAAGGGATGAATGTAAGCAGGATATAGAATGATATTGACGAAACAATGATATTTGCATTATCGCTTTGATACTTCTTGAAAAGTTTCTTGATGATGTCCCAGACAAAAGACGCATTGCGTTTTATGGCACTCCTGATACGAAGTACGGGGGTCATATGCATAAACTATTTTAGCATTCATTAAATCCGATAAACAATATTCAAAACAGCTGATATGAGAAATATCAATCTTTTCTCTGAGAATGGGCAATATGGAGACCGACAAGACGGGCTACCAGTATTGCAATATACATCTGCCCCGTAATAGCCTGGAGCATAGCGACCGTTTTAGCTGCATGGCTCTTCGCGATAATATCACCATATCCCAGAGTAGTCATGGTGGTGAAGCTGAAATAGAAAAAATCCGGAGAATTTACCCTGCTGTCCTGCAAGGCAAAGGAAGACTGGTCAAATACCCATATTGTAGTGTAAAGAATCTGCCACCATATGCCGATAAGCAGGTAAACCGATATGCTGCCTTTTACCGTGTCCGCAGTAATCCGTTTCTCCGAGAATATCTTTCTAAGCATAAAAATAATTGCGGCGCCTATGTAAAGAAGATATGTAAAAAGTGCCACCAGCCCCATGTATTTGCTGTCAAATACAAAGGCGGGATAATGGAAGACCATGGCAATAACAGCAAAAGATACGGCTGTGAAAAAAAATACTTTACCTGTCCCGGAAATCCACAACGTTATTGCAATAACGGCAACAAACAGAAAAGACTCAATAAAAAATGAAATAACATGGTGATCGCTTACAACAGGAGATGCTACCATCAGCAAGACAAGCGAAATGAGCAGCAACGTATATTTGTTTTCGATAATCTTTTCTATGTTCTTTGCATTCATTGTGATATTTTATATCAATTCATTATCAAACAATTAACATATTTTCAAGCAATTATGAACTTTTTAAACTGTTCAAGGCGTTCAAGATATGCAAAAGAGGCGGGGGAGGCGGGGTACCCGCGCTCTCCCGGTTGGACAACGGAGCAGTAAGCAATTTAGCGGGTGGCACGAGGGGGCGGCCGGGTACCCGCTTGCGGGTGTCCCAGTAATAGCCTGCTTTTGTAAATCAAGTACGTCAGGATAATCGCAAGGGCAAACCTGAAGGCAATCAGGATAAAACCATTCGCACCTATTACAACAAAAATCAGAGTATCTTCTATCATGGCATGACAAACCGACAGAAACAGAAGGATAAGAAAAGCCTCTCTTTTGTTTATATTGGACGTCCGTATGGAATAGATAATGATGCCGGCGCCATACGTCAACCCGATAATAATTCCAGTAATGAGAGGAACCAAGCCGTTATGGGTTATCCCGAATACGGAAAAGCGTATCTTCTCGATCTGTGATTGTTTGTGCTTTAAAAACTCATAAGAAATCGTCAAAGGCAGTATGATGACAAAGAGTTTTAGTATCAGGCTGAAAGAGTCTTTTAATGCTATGAAAATAATTTCCATAATAGGTTAAGCAGAACCCCCGAAAGTAGACTAAAAACTATCCTTACGGCAAGCATGATCCAGCCGTTTACTCCTGTTTTCTGTGTCACCGGCGTCTCGATGGGAAGAGCATGTGAGATGCCGAGCATCAATGCCATAATGGTAATATCCTTTGTAGACAGATTGAGCGGGGTAAGGACGGCAATAGCTGCATAGAGGTTGATGAGATATCCTGCGATAAGCCCCAATGCAGCCTCTCCGGGCAACCCGAACAACCCCATAAAAGGCCTGAAAAATCTGCTGATTATATCAATGAGTCCGAAATATTTTATGAACTCGATGACTATATAGCAGGGCACAATAACCTTTGCCATAACAAATATGATGGATAATCCGTTGAGGATGCCCCTTTTGAGAGTATTGTAAACGAATCCCGTCATGAGATCAGTGAACGGTGAACGGTAAACCGTAATCGGTAAACAGTGAGCAGTAGTCGATGAACGGTGAACGGTGAAAAGCGAACAGCGAAAAGCCGAAGAGATACCGATAGTGAATAGCGAAGGGTTGAAAACATCCCGTGCACCGTGCCTGTTCCGGCTTCGGGTTTTGAGCAGGGGAACCGTGAACTATCAGCTTCATTGATTGTACTCGAAGTTCAGAAGGAAAACATGCGCAAAGTTTGTGTATTTTCCATTTAATCCCTGAATATAAGAATTTCTGTCATTGAAAAATGTTGCCTGGTATCCGAGGTTTACTTTGAATGCTTCTTTTTGAAATGTTGATCCAATGGTGAAAATATTCCTTGTACTGTCAGGAAGTTCAGGCCCAAGGGTTTTCCCCGGGACAGGGCTTTTGTCATACATGTATCCGCCCCTGATATCGAAATACTTATTCACCGTGTAATTAGCGCCAAGCGCGATGCTTGGAGTGTTAAACCAGTTTTTATAGACAAAAGCATCAGCCGTACCATTATCGAATGTAATTCTGTAGCTGCTCATAGAAGACCACCCTGTATAGAGTATATCTCCTTCAAGGGTAAGTGCGCCAATCTTTTTTGCCAGGCCGGCAACGGCAATGAAGGGCAATGTAAATGTTGTCGATGCACCGGCGCCGGTCGAAGCCAGGGGTGGGGGAAGAGAGAAAAAGGCTTTACCGTTAAACCTGATCTCTGTCGGGCTCCTATAAGTAAACGATAACATGTAATCTGCAGGGAGCTTGATGGCGACTCCGGCATTATAACCGATGCCGTCTCCATCGCCGGCAAGTTTTGAAGCGCCATCAGGCAGCCCGGGAGCCACAAACACAGTCTGCTTCGTCGTTACTGAGCCTGTTATATAAGAGAGGCCAAAGCTGAAAGAAAAATTATCATTTGCTTTAAAAGCGAACACAGGATTAACATAGGTTGTCTTGAGTTCCGCAAAAGTGCTATAACGGCTGCCGGCCCAACCCTGTGGCCATTCAGTCGATAAACCGAAGGGAGAATAAACGCCAATCCCGAAAGACATGTTATTATGTGTATATTTTGCAAAAAATGTGGGCAGATGGTGTGTCTCTGTTTTTGCATAATAACGTTTTCCTGTCGTCGGATCTTCATAGCGCGTATTCGGTGCAATCATTGTATCGCCGACAGACATTCCAAAGCCTTTTTGGAAAACAAGCATTGCAGGGTTGTAAAACACAGCCGAAGGGTTATCTATGGAAGAAATTACAGCCATTCCCATACCGTTTGCTTTTGCATCCTGGTTGTAAATTAGAAAAGCGGATCCAAAGGCATTCAAAGGAATGAAGGATAGAAAAAAATTTAAAAAAAATATTTTTTTCACCAATTATTTAGTCTAATTACCATTTAAGCCTGAAAAAAACAATATATAAAAATTTTTGTGTAGCCATTTTATTTTTAATTTAATAAAATAAGCTTCAATGATATATACAATCACTTTAACTCCTTCCCTTGATAGAATCATAGATGTTGAAGAACTGATATATGATGATGTAAACAAGATTGAAGAAGAGAAAAGGAGGGCCGGGGGCAGGGGCATTGATGTCTCTCGTGTTATAAAGGAACTTGGCGGGCAAAGCATTGCACTCGGATTTATCGGTGGATATGATGGCTTAGAGTTGGAGGGCAGGCTCATCAATGAAGGTGTTATATGCGATTTCACAAGAATAAATAATGAAACACGAACAAATAATATTGTATATCAGAGAAAAAAGAAGTTACAAACACTATTGAGTACCTGTGGGCCCGAAGTTGACCCGCTTGAAATTGCTTCGTTTTTCAATAAAATTAAAGGAATACCGAGTTACAGCTATGTAGTGATAAGTGGGAATATACCCAAAGGCGTTAATGAAAACTTTTATGCGCAAATGATTATTGCATTGAAGGAGAAAGGGGTAAAAGTAATTCTTGATACAGATGGTGAGGCACTGAAAAGAGGGGTAGATGCCGGTCCATACTTGATTAAACCAAACATTTATGAATTCGGCAGGCTTGTAGAAAATAATTTATCGAGTGTGGAAGAAATTATTAACTATGCAAAACCGTATCAAAATATAGTAGAATGTATCGTTGTATCTATGGGGGTCAGGGGGTTAGTGGGGATTAACAAGGATGGATGTTATTCAGTAACTCCCCCAAAAATTAAGGTGAGGAGTTCTGTCGGCGCCGGAGACTCGCTTGTGGCGGGAATAGTTTATTCTATGAGTGAAGGACGCACATTTGAAGATGCCATCGTACTGGGAGTTGCATGCGGTACTGCCTCAACACTGAATTCCGGCAACGAGTTGTGCAAGCGAGAGGATGTTGAAATTATTAAAAAAGATGTAATTATTAAAAAAATTTAATTTACTTATTTTGAATGTTGTAATAATATCTAATTAACAATGAAAGGAGGTGAAATTAGATGAAGAAACTCTTGGTGTTATTTATAGCCCTTACATTTTTTGCAAGTTTTTCATTAATGGGTTGCGGCCCATCGGCTGAGCCACCAAAACCGGCTCCGAAAGAGGAGGCAAAACCAGCAGCACCAGCTCCGGAGAAAGCAGCACCGGCTCCGGAGAAAGCAGCACCGGCTCCGGAGAAAGCAGCACCGGCTCCAGAGAAAGCAGCACCGGCTCCAGAGAAAAAGTAGTGTTATTATTTTTTGGGGTATAGCCACTTCGGTGGTTATACCCTCAACGCATGAAAGGGGTGAAATATGAAAGTAAAATCTTTATTACTCGTTTTAATGGTTTTTGTATTAGGCATGACCTTGGGCGGATGCGGTTGCTTTATGCAGCAGATGAAGGGTGAAACGCCACCTCCACCTGCTCCACAGGCAAAGGTTGTAGCACCTGAAACAAAGAAAGAAATTCCTGTAGCACCGGCGCCTGCAGCACCAGCAGCAGTAATTGTTGCTTTGAAGGATATCAATTTTGATTTCGACAAATACAACATAAGACCTGGCGATGCAGAGGTACTGAAGGGTAATGCAGCCTGGTTTAAGGCAAATCCAGGCAAGAAGATGAGGGTTGAAGGAAACTGTGACGAAAGAGGCACAGTGGAATACAACCTTGCGCTTGGTCAGAAAAGGGCCGATGCCGCAAAAGCATATATTGTAAACCTTGGAGTTGACGGGAAACTTCTTGAAACAGTAAGCTATGGCAAAGAAAGACCTGTAGACCCGGGACACAATGAGGCAGCATGGTCAAAAAACAGAAGGGCTCATTTCCTGGCACTTCCGTAATGTGATGATAAATGAGGAGGGTACAACAACTACCCTCCCTTTTATTCAAAACGTAGAGCACCTATCAAAGTATTTATCTTTAGACGATAAAGAAAAAGGGGACATCGATAATGTCTCGCACTATCACCCTCTAAAAATTCCCGAATACTACATCAGCATTATGGACAAAGATAATCCTTTTTGTCCTATAAGAAAACAGTCCGTACCGTCCGGCGAAGAACTTATAAATAATGGGAAGCTGGACCCGCTTAACGAGAAGGGTTATTCTGCAACACCTGCCTTTATCAAGAAATATCCGGGCAGAGGCGTTTTTCTTGTAAATGCTGAATGTGCTATGTATTGCAGATTTTGCAACAGGCGGAGATTCACCGGCGGAGGGTGGAACCCCAGGAAACATTGGGAAGAAACATTCCGGTATATAGAAAAGGATGAAGAGATTCATGAAGTTATTCTTTCAGGCGGTGATCCTTTTATGTTATCACCGGATGAGTTGCAATATATATTGGGACGTTTAAGGATCATTGAGAGGATAAAAGTTATAAGAATCAGCACAAGAGTTCCCGTTGTATTTCCGAATGGCCTCCATGAAGACCATCTTGCCGTTATCAAGGACAATTCCCCAATCTGGATTGTAGTTCATATAAACCACCCAAAAGAAATAACCCACGTTTTTATGGAAAAAGTGAAGAGATTCAGGGAAGCGGGCGGTATAATTATCAGCCAAACGGTACTTTTAAGGGGTGTGAATGATTGTCCATACATACTCCAAAATCTGTTCGAGAACCTCGTCTATTGCGGCATAAAACCATACTATCTGTTTCAACTCGACGAAGTAAGGGGCGCTATGCATTTCAAGGTAAAGATAGCGAAGGGTATTGAGATTATGCGATTCCTCAGAATAAACACATCCGGCCTGGCATTGCCGCATTACGTAATTGACATTCCGGGCGGGCTCGGCAAGGTACCGGTGGACTACCGGTATATAAAAAAAAGAAAAACCAATAAGATCCATTTGGAAGGGTTTTCCGCTACTGTGGGGATTTACTGTGATGACGGAAAAAAGAGCAGATGCACAGAATGCGGGCTGTGTAAAAAAACTTAACAGGGAATGTTCCGCTTCGCTCAAGTATGGCAAAACCCGGTCGCTGCGCAATGTTCGCTTCAGGGACATCAACCTCCACTGAAGCAATAAGCGTAATATTACCGGGTAAACTAAGGAACCTGAAAGAACATGAAGTGCAATTTAAATAAGGAAGAACCTTTTATACGTACCTTCTCTATTTGTGACGCCAGACCTTCACCGCAGAAATTACTAATATGGCCGCGAGAATGGGCAGCAGCATGGGGGTCGGAATAATGCCGAGCATAAGCCCGCCAATATATGCGCCAGCCAAAGACCCAGCAGCCATGACCACAATGAACCGTCGTTCCGTACGGATCACGGCAAAACTTCTATCACGGCTGTAACGCGTAAAACTGGTAATCATGGTAGGCAAGCTGACAGCCAGTGATATGCTTCCGGCAAGCTTTAAGTCTGCGCCGAACAGCAACATGATCGTCGGGATAAGCAACTCTCCACCGGCTACGCCTAATAATGCGGCGACCACGCCGATACCCACTCCGGCGAGTACACCAACGGATGTCAATAACCATCCGTGAAATAATGGTGTATTCCCGGCGTTAATACCGTGTCCCCATATGAGAACCGCTGCGATGCCAACCAGGAGAACTGCGATAACCCGATAAAGTCTTTGGGACCTGAGCCGTATAGCCCAGCCCGCGCCCAGCCAAGCTCCGACAATACTGCCCGACAAAAGGGTAGCAAGCACATCATAACGCTGCAGGACGCTTGAGAAAGGAACAGTGGCGGCGCGAAAAGGGAGGGCCGAAGCAACGACAACAAGGCTCATAGCTTTATTAAGCATCACGGCTTCAAGTGCTCCGAAGCGAAAGGCCCCTATAAGCAGCGGGAGGCGGAACTCAGCACCTCCTAGGCCAATGAGGCCGCCGAGAATCCCTATAATGGCCCCGCTGCCGAATACGGCAAAGGGATTATGGCGGGCGGTCTGGGTTTCTTTTTTTGTTTTACGCATACGATCTCTTGTCCGCAAAGAGTTTCACCCCGTACAAAATCCCCCACGAATATACTGCTGTCATAAAAACAATTTTCGTAGGAGACAATTTATACAGGTAGGAGTCATTAGCCCATGGCAGGCGGTTAAACGGCGGACCCCATCGCTATCTGAACACTATCATATTTTTAGGAAAATTTAAATAAAAGAGGGAATTCCTCACAGACTTCCTTCTTGAAACAATGCATGTGGCATAATTTAGCTCAATGTGTGATATCAAGTGGGGGACAAGGGGACGTTCCTTAAAAAGTAATAAACTGCTTGACGTTCTTCCTGGAAAAGCAAAAGGGGTTTTATTTTTTTACACCGATGGCGCTTTTTTACAAAATCCACCTTTCGTGTGGTAATTCGCACCGTTGCCCAAAAGCCCCTATACCTGCTTTATAGTTGATAGCGAGGACATCCAATCCGATAATGGTGCGCAGAAAACAAATGATTTTTGCTCACCAAACTAAGCCTTCTCGTAAGAAAGACCATACTTTTTTCCATATATAACACTCCAAAAAGATATTATCAGGTGATAAAACAGCGCAAATATGTTTTTTACTACACAACTATAGACCGAACAAAGATATTGTCAATATTTGCATGAAAAAGGAGAACAGAATAAATTCATCTCTCGCAGAGTTCACAGGGTTTTATATATTTTCTCTCTGCGAACCCTGTGGTCTCGAACGACCGAAGGGAGTGGGCGAGAAAAAAAATTCGGATGTATTTTGATAAAACCCGAACAAAAAAACAGGAGAAAAAAATGAAAAAAATAACAGGGAACCGTTTTTTCGTGTGGTTGCAGGTAGTGTCTTTCGCTATTACGGCGACCTTCTGTATAGCTTTTGCCTGTGATGCCCAGCCGGCAAAGACCGCACCATCACAGGTCCTGTCGGGGCAAACCACGATCAACAAAAAGTTGGCCCCGCAGGAAGGTTACGAACTCATCCTGAAGAACAGGAAAAATCCTGATTTTGTCGTTCTCGATGTACGTACACCTGAAGAGTTTGAAAGCGGCCATATCGAGGGCGCTGCAAACATCAACTACGATTCCGATACGTTCGTTGAAGATATTAATAAACTCGATAAAAATAAAACCTATCTCGTCTATTGCAGGACAGGGAGAAGAAGCGGCGATACAATAGGCATAATGATAAAACAGGGCTTCAAAGAACTATACCGCATCGATGGTGATATAGTTAAATGGAAGGCAATGGATCTGCCGGTCGTCAAAGGTATGAAATAGACGGCAAATTATCGACGGCATAAACCCGGATTTTCATTAAGATGAGCGCCGTTTCTAATGACGTATCCGGCATAAATGATATTGTTGCCGTTCGCCTCAACGCAAGGCTTCCGGCAGCGGAGTTTTCATTTGTCTATGTAAAGCTGCGGGCAGTAGAGCGGTTTATTCAATCAGGTGTATTTTCGTTAAGGCGACGACGCATTTCGTCTGCCCTACCGCATGAGCGGGCGCCTTCCCGGCAGCGTCCCCTGATACAGGGTGGTCCGCTATGACGGAAAACAGACGGGGCAATGGGTTTTACAAGCATCAGCATGCGAAACGCCATTTCACGGATTTCCAATTGTGCCCGGTTGCAAAGCCGCATACTGAAAAAATGAAGGAGTTCGCGGGCATTCATGGTGACCATTATCTTGGTCTCTGCCGCATTGGGAAGGACGAAACGCGCATCTTCGCGGGCATGCTCAACTTCAAATCCCTTTCCCTTCAGCTTTTCAACAAGGTATTTGTAGGAGTTGCCGATTTCCCCCATCAGATGCTCGAAATGAGCCCTCGCCTCATCATCTTTTTTAATTGACGGAGGAATAATATAAGAGAATCCCTCTTCCTCACCTACATAACGCTGGGACCTCTGGCTGTACGATGCGAGGCGGTGGCGGACGAGTTGATGAGAACAGGCACGCGATATCCCCTCAATTGCAAAGGTAAAAGAGGCATGTTCAACGGGACTCAGGTGCCCCACATTAATGAGTTTTTCAAGAAAGGTGAACCGGTCATCTTTCCCGGCAACAGAAATAACCTTTTCAATGTCGGCGGGACTATAACAAAGTTTTGCAGCGGCGCTGATGGATCTCTCCGGGTCAGGCGTATGACTTACAAGGATAACCTTCAATTGCGCTTCCATAGACGCTCCTCCCATTTTTGTTCCTGCTCCGGTCATCAGACTTCAACACCCCTTTGCCTCAGTTCTTCCGTTTTCTTCATAGAGCAATCCTTGCATCGGAATTCAGGGTTGGAATCGGAGGTCCTGTCGTATCCCTTTGCCCGTATGACCCTGTACCCTTTTGCTTCATTACCGCAGTCTATGCATTTTACCGTGTCCTTTACCTCCCAGTGGACCGAAAGCCGCTCTGCCGTAAAAATGAACCTGTCAACCCAGAAGAATATGAGACCTCCGATAAAATTTGCAATAACCGTTGCCGTGATCCTGTCCATACGGGAAAGAACAAGGAGAACACCGGCGAGAATAGGCGTGGAGAGTTGCCAGCGAAGAAGATATAATCCATAGCGTTTCCAGTTTACTTGTGTCATGATAAGCTCCTCCCTGAAATACAGAATTTCCCCTTATGATTGAGGTCTTTCCGGTTTATGAGATTTCGTAAATATCTACGTTTTCTTCCATTAATTCTATTGCCGCACCGGGATGGTGCAAAATGCCGAATGATTGCTCCGCGCGCTTGATGACCTCTTCCGTAGCTCCGATACCGGAAGCACAATGTTTGGAAACCCAACCGGTAATGAGGAATGCACGGTTCACCGTTTCACCGACGATGTCTCGTGTAGCGTATTGAGGATGTCCTATCAGCCCCAGGTAAATATCACCGGAATTGAGCACAATCACCAGATCCTTCTGGTAGATCACCTTCTTTGCGTGGATCGCCGCCTGAATGGCCCGATCTGCGTGACCCGGCCCGGAAAAAAAGCACAGGAAGCCATCCCCGACACACTTGACGGGAATTCCGTCGAACTTCAATACGGATTCCGTAAGCTGATAAAAAAGAACATTTGTATAATCGGCAATTTCTTTTGAATTCATTGAAATGGAACGTCTTGCGAAATGGGCAACGCTCGTGCAAAAGACAGTCGCATCGATTAAGCCGGTTTTTGCATCAGCCGTACCCAGCAGATAATCGGCGCTCACGTTAAACAACCGGGCGATTTTAAGAAGGACCGGGATATCGGGATGGTTAGCCCCCCGCTCCCATTTGGACACCGCCTGCGGACTGACCTGTAAGGTATTCGCCAGGTTGATCTGCTTGAAACCGTGTTTCTCTCTCAGGAATCTGATTTTTTGTCCCACATCCATGATGCATTAGTTGTATTACAAAAAAATAACTTTTGCAACGAACTGCAGGTTCAAAAAAATCAACCGCAGGTTGATAACATCGCAGATGGCCGCGTCGGTATGCTGTACTGTGAACGGTTCCGTATCCGGGCTGATGTTGAAGATTTTTCGCCACATTCGGAAGGACAAAAAAACAACCTTGTCATTTCGAGGAGCGCTTGACATTTCGGAACCCATTCAGTTAAAATTATTTCACCAAAAAAGGTAGCGAAACTATGCGTAGAATAACAAATATATTTCTTCCTTTAGGCTGAAGAACATATCGGGAGCCCGTGCGGCTTCCCGTTGTGACCGTGCCTGCTTTTTCTTCGCCTTAATCCTTAAATTGCCTCCCCGGAGTCCGGCGCTGAAATCGGCGGCCGGATTTTTTATTTATGGGAGGTTTCCATGTCAAATTACATCCGAATGTGGTCGGCATTGGGCCTTGGCCTCAAGGCTCACGACGCAATTCTTTCCATCCCGGGCAGCGTTTGCCGGGATATTTTCCCGTCACAGAAAAACCTCCCCGAAAAAATGAAGTATTTCGGCTTCGTCATGCCTCCGGTTGGCCATGCGCGTAAAAGCCGCCTGCCGGTGTGCTCCTCCCGGAACGACTTGGCTGTGCAACAAATCAAGTACGACGAAAGCGGCCGAACACGGACACTACGGGCACAAAAAATCTGATGAGGTGATAGAAAGTGGATAAAGAAAATATTGCAAAACAAGCTTGCAAAAGTCTCCCGGACGGTAATTTCGGAGATGTCATGATTGTCGGTGGAGGCATCAGCGGTATTCAGGCCGCTCTCGATCTCGGCACCGCGGGTTTTAAGGTTTACTTCGTTGAGAAATCACCCACTGTAGGCGGAAAGATGGCCCACCTTGACAAGACCTTTCCCACCAATGACTGCTCCATGTGCATTGAATCTCCTAAGTTTGTTGAATGCAACAGGCATCCCAATATAGAGATCATGTCCTACACTGAAGTTGACAGCGTAGAAGGAGCAGCAGGAGACTTCAAGGTAACGCTGATTAAAAAATCCAGATATGTTGACGAAAACAAATGCACGGGTTGTACTACATGCGTAGAATACTGCCCGGTCGTGTACCCTGATGAATTTAATCAGGAAATATCGAAGAATAAAGCCATTCACATATATTTCGCCCAGGCGATTCCCCTTAAGCCCTATATAGATGAAAGCTGCCTGTACCTTAAAGAGAAGAAATGTCGTATTTGCGAAGGAGTATGTAAGAATGACGCCATAGATTTAAATCAAGTTCCGGAGAAGGTAGAAATAAAAGTGGGGGCCATAATTTTGTCTCCGGGCATTGAGGCATTTAATCCAGGGGCGATTGAGGAATGTCGCTACGGAGAGTTTCGGAACGTGGTAACCGCGCTTGACTACGAACGGCTGTTATGCGCCACCGGACCGTACGAAGGTGAGATACTGCGTGCTTCCGACAAGAAACACCCGCACAACATAGCCTGGATTCACTGCGTGGGTTCCCGACAGGTGAATTCAAGCCGGCGGCTTCTGCCGCGAGAGGGGGAGGGGGCGACGCAAGCCCCCCTGGTTGAGGGCGGCAATAGCTATTGTTCAGCCGTATGCTGCACCTATACCCAAAAACAGGTGATTCTGACAAAAGATCATGACGCAGAGGCCAAATGTACTATATTTCATAATGATATTCGTTCCTTCGGCAAGGATTTCGAGCGATTTTACCAAAGAACGGAGAACCTTCCCGGGATTCGATTTATCAGAAGCTACACATCGATAGTAAAAGAGGACCCGGAAACCGGGAATGTAACCATACGGTATTCTACCCCCGACGATGGAGTAAAAGAAGAAGAATTCGATATGGTGGTATTATCCGTTGGATTGGCTCCTCCTGCCAACGTGAAGGACCTGGCAAATGCCTTCGGCATCGAGCTCAATTCCCATGGGTTCTGCAAAACCAGCCCTGTTAATCCCATAGAAACTACCCGGCCGGGAATTTTTGCAAGCGGGGCCTTCCAGGGCCCCATGGATATCCCCGAGTCGGTCCTGACCGCCAGTGGAGCCGGTTCCCAATGCGGCGAACTCCTTTCCTATCGGCGAGGAAATCTGGCCAAAGAAAGGGTATATCCGCCGGAAAGGGATGTCTCGCAAGAGGAGCCCAGGGTAGGCGTTTATGTCTGTCATTGCGGAGCCAATATCGGAAGGATTGTAAATGTTCCTGAAACAGTCGAATATGCCAGGACATTACCCAATGTTGTCCACGCTGACGAAAGCCTCTTTATATGTTCTACCGAAGCCGCCGCAATGCTGGCAAAAGATATCAAGGAAAGAGGGCTCAATCGCGTAATTGTCGCCGCCTGCACCCCCAGGACACATGAGCCGTTATTCCGGGATACCCTTCGGGAAGCGGGCATTAATCAATATTACTACGACATGGCGAATATCAGGGAACATTGCTCCTGGGTACACTCAAAAGAAAAGGAAGCGGCCACGGAAAAGGCACAGGATATAATCCGGATGTCGGCAGCCCGGGCTTGCCATTTGGAGCCATTGCAGGAATTTGACCTGCCCGTCAACAAGGTGGCGCTGGTAGTCGGCGGAGGTATAGCCGGCATGACAAGCGCCCTCTCCATAGCCAACCAGGGACACGAGGTTCATCTGGTGGAGAAAGAAACGGAACTGGGAGGAACGGCGCGAAGGCTTCATTATACCCTGGAAGGTCTCGATGTCCAGGCATATCTGCGTGATCTGATAAGCAAGGTTTATCGGCACCCCTCCATACATGTATATACTGATGCGGCCATCCCGGAAGCTGCCGGTTACGTGGGGAATTTTACGACCACAGTGAAGTCCGGCAAGGGGGCAGCAGAGATAAAGCATGGCGCTATCGTCATAGCCGTGGGCGCTGATGTATATACTCCTGCCGAATACCTCTACGGCGAAGATGACAGGGTTGTGACCCACCTTGAACTGGAGGAGAAGATCACCAAAAGAGATGAAAAGATAGTCGATGCCAAAAGCCTTGTGATGATCCAGTGTGTAGGCTGCAGGAACGAAGAAAGAAATTACTGCAGCAAGATATGCTGCAGCGAATCGATAAAGAATGCCTTGAAACTGAAAGAGATAAAACCCGATATGGATATATACATTCTTTTCAGGGATATGAGAACATACGGGTTCAAAGAGGATTATTACCGGGAGGCGGCAAGTAAAGATGTAAGGTTCATCCGCTACGAACCGGAACACAAACCTCAGGTGGAACCCGGTGAGTCGGAGGACGGTCGCCCGGTTCTCAAGGTTACTGCGATGGATTATGTTCTCGGTAATAAGCTTGAGATAGATGCCGACATAATCGCTTTGGCTGCCGCTATCATTCCTTCCGCAGGAAGTCAGGAAATATCCCGGTTATTCAAGGTGTCTTTGGGACCGGATGGTTTCTGTCAGGAGGCCCATGTCAAATTGCGGCCTGTCGATTTTGCCGCGGAAGGTGTTTATCTCTGCGGGATAGCGCATTACCCCAAACTTATATCGGAAACAATTAATCAGGCTTACGGAGCTGCCGGGCGTGCCTTAACCCTTCTCGCAAACGATACGGTTATAGCCTCAGGCTCTGTTTGTACGGTAAATGAGAAAATGTGTATAGCCTGCGGGGCATGTGCCCCGGCATGTACGTATGGCGCTATAGAGTTCCGCGATGCAAAACAAGGGAAAAAGGCCACGGTCGTTCCTGTTCTCTGTAAAGGATGCGGTCTCTGTAACTCAAAATGTCCGACAGGGGCTATTTCATTAAAACACTATACCGATGAAGAGATCTTCAGCCAGATTCTTGCGGCGCTTTCCAATGGAAGAGATCATGCAACAAATTGATGCGGTGGTTGAAAATGGGTAAAAGCGTACGGCTGAATAAAACAGGAATTGCCAATTAAGGAGGTAAGACAGGAATGGGTGCGGAAGGTAAATTTAAACCTAAAATGTTAGGTATTATATGCAACTGGTGTTGCTACGGAGGGGCAGACCTCTGTGGAGTTTCCCGTTTTCAATACCCTACTTATATAAGGCTGATAAGGGTCATGTGCTCCGGCAGGGTTGACCTGAAACATATACTCCTTGCTTTCTCAAACGGAGTAGACGGAATGTTTGTCGGCGGTTGTCATATTAACGACTGCCATTATAATCCTGAAGGAAATTACGACGCATTAAGCATGGTGAGCCTATGCAAAACATTATTGGAACACGTAGGGATAAACCCCAAAAGATTAAGGCTTGAATGGGTATCTGCCGGTGAGGGAATTCGTTTTGCCAATATTATGAATGAATTCAGCAGGGAGATAGAGGAATTGGGACCCCTCGGTAAAAGCGAAGGAATAGACGGAGATGAATTAAAATCCGGGTTTGAAAAGATCACAAAGCTGATCCCTTACTTTAAACTGGCAAAAATGAAGGAGCTGGCGCTGCATAATCCCGATCAGGAGGCATACGCCGGGCTTTACACCAGCGAAGAAGTAGACCGGCTGATTCGCGAAGTGCCGTCGTATTACATCGATCCGGCCAAGTGCCGGGCATGTATGACCTGCGCCAGGAAATGCCCTGTAGAAGCGATCATAAGCGCCAAGGGCCAGGTCCACGTGATCGATCAGGAGAAATGCATACGATGCGGAACCTGCCTTGAAGCTTGTCCTCCTCGATTCGGCGCTGCCACGAAGATCGTCGGCGCACCCGTTCCGCCTCCGCTCCCTGAAGGAGAAAGAACGATAGCCGGAAAGAGTAAAGAGAATTTTAACAGTTTGTGAAACAGATCAGGTGAAGATAATGGTGGAAGATAGCAGATTGTTTTAAGGAAGGATCACAAATAATATAGGAGGAGCATTTATGAAAGTCACAATTAACGGAAAAGCTTGTAAAGCCGAAGCGGGCCAAACGGTGCTTCAGGTAGCCGGAGACAACGGAATCAGTATTCCGACCCTCTGCCATCTGCGGGAATTGACCCCCTGCGGCGCCTGCCGTGTTTGTCTGGTAGAGGTTGAGGGAATGCAAAACCTGGTGGCTGCCTGTTCGCATCCTGCCGCCGAAGGCATGAAGATTTTAACCCACTCCGAGCGCGTTTTAAACGCTCGCCGCTTTGTGGTGGAACTGCTTTTATCCGATCACCCCCTTGATTGTATGACCTGTGAAAAAGCGGGCGATTGTGCGCTTCAAAACCTGGCTTATGACCTGGGATTGACAGGCTCCCGAATGGAAGGCGAACGGCATCACTATCCCGTCGATGATTCCAACCCGTTCATCGTCCGTGATTACAACAAGTGTATTCTATGCCGGAGATGTATAAGGGCCTGCGATGAAATCACGGGGATTGTTGCATTGGCGCAGTCTAATCGCGGATTCGACACAAAAGTGGCCACCGATTTCGACGGCACTTTGCAGGACAGCAATTGTGTTTTTTGCGGACAGTGCGTGCAGGTATGCCCGGTCGGGGCTCTGACGGCAAAGAAAGGCAAAGGCCTGGCACGCTCCTGGGAAACTAAAAAAGTCCGCACCACTTGCCCGTACTGCGGTGTCGGCTGCCAGCTCAACCTTCATGTCAAGGGCGAGCAGATAGTGAAAATTACAGGCGTCGAAGACGGTATGCCGAATCAAGGTCGAACGTGCGTGAAAGGCCGCTTCGGCTATGATTTCATCTACTCGAAAGACAGGCTCACAACGCCGCTGATCCGGCAGGAAAACGGGGAGTTTAAAGAAGCTTCCTGGGACGAAGCGCTGGATCTCGCAGCAAGCAAGTTCAAAGAAATAATAAAAGAATCCGGTCCGGATGCCGTTGCCGGCATCAGTTGCGCACGGAGTATCAATGAAGATTCCTACAACATGCAGAAGTTGTTCAGGGCTGTTTTTCAAACAAACAACATCGACCATTGCGCCCGGGTCTGCCATGCGCCGACAGTAGCCGGTCTTGCCGCGTCTTTCGGATCGGGCGCAGGCACCAACTCCATCATCGAGTACAAGAATGCAAAGATGTTCTTCTTGATCGGAACGAACATGACAGAGGCTCATCCCGTGGCTTCATACTATGTAAAGCAAGCAAAAAGGAATGGCGCGAAACTCATCGTTGTGGATCCGAGAAACCACGAAATGGCGAAACTTGCCGATATATTCGCACAGATCAAGGTTGGCTCCGATGTGGCCTTTTTGAACGGCATCATGAATGTCCTGATCAATGAGGATTTGTACGACAAGAAGTTCGTTGCAGACTGCTGCACGGGATTCGAAGAGCTCAAAAAGACGGTAATGGAATATCCGCCGGAAAGAGCAGCCGGGATAAGCGGGGTGCCTGCAGAAAAAATAGTACGGATCGCGCGGGAAATGGCCGCAACAAGGCCGTCCATGCTGATTTATACGTTGGGAATAACGGAACATTCCTGCGGCACGAACAACGTAATGTCTTGCGCCAACCTTCAGATGCTGCTCGGAAACATGGGGGTTGAATATGGCGGCGTAAATCCGCTTCGCGGACAAAACAACGTACAGGGCGCATGCGACATGGGCGCGTTGCCGGTTGTTTTTGCGGGCTATCAGGGCGTGACCGTACCCGAGAACAGAGAAAAGTTCGCGAAAGCCTGGGGAGTCAAGAACCTTCCGGACAAACCGGGGTTGATGATAAATGCCATGATGGAGGGTTTGCTTGACAAGAAAATACGGGGACTGTGGGTGTTCGGGGAAAATCTGGCGAATGCCGAGCCGAATATTGCCCACGCCGAAAAATGCCTTAGTTCAGCCGAGTTCCTGGTTGTTCAGGATATTTTCCCTAACGAGACAACCAGGTTTGCCCATGTGATTCTGCCTTCAGCATCATGGTGTGAAGATGAAGGAACATTCACAAGCTTAGAGCGGCGGGTAAGCATGGTGAGGAAGATAAAGGAACCGCCCGGAATCGCAAAACCGAATTGGTGGATATTCAAAGAACTCGCACGGAAAATGGGACATAATTGGGAGTCAAACAGCGGACGAGACCTCTGCGACAATGAATTGGCCGTACTGTGTCCCATGTTCGCCGGTATCAAGTTCTCCAGGATTGAGAATGACGGCCTGCAATGGCCATGTCCCAATGAAGATCATCCCGGTACACCTATTGTTCATCGGGATGGGAAATTCACACACGGAAAGGGAATCCTCAAAGGCATTGAGTGGACCCCTCCGGAGGAAGTCGCAGACAAAGATTATCCGTTTGTTTTGAGCACCGGCAGAAGGCTTTCTCAGTATCATACGCGAACACAGACCGGACGAAGCGGCATGGATTTCATTTACAGTCGGGAAACCGCCGATATTTCCATCGAGGACGCAAGGGCAAAGGGAATAGAAGATGGAGACATGGTTATCGTGGAATCCAGACGTGGAAAAGTAACCGTTCCCGCTCGAGTGACGGATACGGTTCAGAAAGGCATGGTCTGGATGACATTCCATTACCGGGAAGGCAATTGCAACTGGCTTACCAATAATGCCTATGACACTGTGACAAAGACGCCTGAGTACAAGGCCTGCGCGGTGAATATCCAAAAAGTGTAGATAGAACAGGCGAGTACATGCGCATTCTTGAACATACATTTGAGGAATATCTGGAAATAGTACGAAAGTTCCATGGTGCTGAAGCCCCCGGCGTACTGATCGGGGGCTTCATGGTGGACGTTGCGGTGCGGAACCTCCCTGAGGGCATATTCTACGAAGCTATCTGCGAAACAAGGTCCTGTCTCCCGGATGCGATTCAACTTTTAACTCCGTGCACAATCGGTAATAACAGGCTCAAGATCATCCATTCGGGACGTTTTGCCGTAGCCCTTTACGACAAGCAGCATTACGAAGGGGTAAGGGTTTTTCTGGATGCGGAAAAGGTGAAGGCATGGCCGGAAATAAAGGCATGGTATTTCAAGCTAAAACCCAAGAAAGAACAGGACCGCGGGGAACTAACAAGGCAAATAAAGGAAGCAGGCGAGTCGGTCCTAAGTATACAAAATGTGTATGTCCAACCGCAATTCACAGTAAAATGGCACAAGGGCAAGATCGCTGTGTGCCCCGGGTGTCGTGAAGCCTATCCGGCTGAGGACGGAGAGATGTGTCTGGCCTGTCAGGGGTGCGCGCTGTACGTGTAGGGCCGAATAAATGCCGGAGCAATCTCGCACGTTCAACAGGGGTGTCGCCTGATTTTAATTTTCCCTTTCGGTTCTTCGATAAAGCGGCCTATCACCCGGTAATCCACAGACAGTCCGGATGCCTCCCGGCTGAAGTGGTCCATGCCATCTTCTTTCAAGGCAATTAGCAACCCGCCCGACGATTGAGGATCAAAGATGAGGTCAAGGAAAAAACCGCTGATTTCAGCTTCTACAAATGAGGCATAAAAGTCCCTGTTTTTGTAAAGGCCGCTCGGAAGAAATCCTTCTGCAGACAGTCCTTCTGCCTCGGGGAAATAGGGAAGCCTGTCGGCGTAGATCTCCGCTCCGAGGTTCTCTTTTATCATCTCCTTCAAATGACCGGCAAGACCGAATCCGGTGACATCCGTTGCAGCGTGGGCGCCTGCCAGGAGCATGACTTCAGATGCCCGGCGGTTGAGTGTGGCCATAACCGCAATCAGGTGTTTCTCGGTTTCTTCCGAAATCATGTTGCCCTTCATTGCCGTTACGAGAATGCCTGTACCCAGCGGCTTGGTGAGGATGAGAAGATCTCCCGGTTGCGCGCCCTCGTTCCTTACAATCCTTTCCGGATGGACAATGCCTGTTACCGAGAGCCCGTACTTGATCTCTTCGTCCTCCACGCTGTGCCCACCGAGAAGGTTTGTTCCAGACTCTGCTACCTTGTCGATGCCTCCCCTGAGAATCTCCCGTAATACGGCGTTACCGAATTTCTTCGGAGAGAAGCAGGCGATGTTGAGGGCTGTTACGGGTCTGGCGCCCATGGCGTAGATGTCACTCAGGGCGTTAGCTGCGGCAATCTGGCCGAATCGATAGGGATCGTTTACCACGGGGGTGAAGAAATCGATGGTCTGCACGATTGCGAGGTCATCACTGAGTCTGTATACCCCTGCGTCCTCGAATCCCTTGAGGCCGACAATCACATTGGCATCCTCGGGTATATCGATCCCGCAGAGTATGCTCGATAGGTCGCCCGGGCCTATCTTTGCTGCGCACCCGCCGAAGCGGGCATGATGTGTGAGTTGTATATCCAAATGCTCCTCCTTTTACGATCGGTATTTCCACTTCAACGCAGATGTGCGGAAGTGGTCAACAAATCGATGGATAACAGCCGGCTATACGCCGGCATGGTTAAGGAGAAGCCCGGGGGGACCTACAAGTCTGCCGGAAGGGCCTGCTCCATTGCCGGACGCATGGAGGCGATATGATCGGCGCCGCCCGGCGCCGCAATACAGTTTCATGTACATATGCTAAACATTGTTCATCTCCGCTTTTCACTTCTTATTCACAACATGCATAACTATATACCGGATAATTGAATGGAAATCAAATTAACCCGGATATGTCATTAGAAACGGCGCTCATCCTGATGGAAAATCCGGGATTAAAGAAGAAGACATATCACCGATTCCAAGGGCCTTGACATTGCCCCGTTTTCCTTATAGAATAATGATTGTAATCTGAAAGAAAGGATAGAAACTTGCGAAAAATACCGCTGATATTTATTCCTTTAGGCTGAAAAACATATCGGGAGCCCGTGCGGTTTCCCGTTGTGACCGTGTCCGCTTTTTCTTCGCCTTAATCCTTAAATTGCCTCCCCGGAGTCCGGCGCTGAAATCGGCGGCCGGATTTTTTATTTATGGGAGGTTTCCATGTCAAATTACATCCGAATGTGGTCGGCATTGGGCCTTGATCTCAAGGCTCACGACGCACTTCTTTCCATCCTGGGCAGCGCCTATCAGGACATCTTCCTGTCTCAGAAAAACCGTCCCGAGGGGATGAAGTATTTCGACTTCGTCATGAGCGAGGTTCACGGCCTGAGAATTAAGGAGCTTATGGACGCTAAGGCGGAAGGCCGTATCGTCGTGGGCTCGTACTGTGTATTTGTGCCGGAGGAACTCATCCTTGCAGTCGACGGGGTATCGGTCGGACTTTGCGCCGGAGCGGAGTTCAATTTTGAGGGCGCCGAAGAGGTGCTTCCCAGAAACCTTTGCCCCCTTATCAAATCTGCCTTCGGATTCAAGCGCGGCCTTGTCTGTCCCTACGTCGAGGCAAGCGATATCATCGTCGGCGAGAACACCTGTGACGGTAAGAAAAAGGCCTATGAAGTCCTCTCGCCTATGGTCAAAGACCTCTATATCATCGATCTGCCGCAGATGAAGAGCGATACCGGCAAAACGCTTCTTAAAGAGGAGTACAAAAAATTCATAGCGAAACTTGAAGGTGTAAGCGGAAGGAAGATTACCGTTGAAACCCTGAAAAAGGGGATCGAGATCGCGAACGCCAAGCGTAAGGCCGTGAAGCGTCTCGCTGAGTTGCGCAAGGCTGACCCTGCTCCCATTTCGGGTCTCGATGCCCTTCTCGTCAACCAGGTCTTCTTCTATGATGACCCGTTGCGTTTTACCAATTCTGTGAATACCCTCTGCGATGAGCTTGAAGAACGTGTCAAAAAAGGTGAAGGCGTATTCCCGAAGGGAACCACTCGCATACTCATGTCGGGATGCCCCATGGCAGTGCCGAACTGGAAAGTCCCCATGATCGTTGAATCAAGCGGCGCCGTAATCGTTGGTGAAGAGTCATGTGTAGGTGAACGCGGCACGCAATGGTTCACCGAAGACAAAAGCGAAACAGTAGCCGGGCTGCTTGACAACATTACCGAACGGTACTTCAAGATCGATTGCGCGGTCTTTACGCCAAACCCGTCACGCATTGAGCATGTAAAAGAGATGTATAAGAAATGCAATGCCCGGGGCGTGATCCACTATAGCCTCCAGTTCTGTCACCCTTACATTGTCGAAAGCGGTCCTGTCGAGGCAGAACTGGAAAAGTCCGATATACCTGTATTGCGCATTGAGACGGATTACAGCCAGGAGGACGCAGAACAGCTCAAGACCCGCGTTGAAGCTTTCTTTGAGAGGATTCAGCCGGGATGAGGGCAGCGGGCATTGATATAGGTTCCCGAACCGTCAAGCTTGCGGTGATTGAGGACGGCACAACAGTCCTGGCGCGGAAAGCCCTGACTTCCCATGATCCGCTGGATGCCGCCCGTACGCTTATAAGCGGTGTCATGTATGACGTTATCGTGGCCACAGGTTACGGCCGCCACCTTGTCAAGGGACACCTTGGCTGTCCGGTTATAAGCGAGATCAAGGCCTTCGCCTTGGGAGCAAAGGCCATTCATCCGCCGTGCAAGGTTATCCTTGATATCGGCGGACAGGATACGAAGGCGATTTCTTTAAATGATGCCGGTGAAATGAGCAAATTTGAGATGAACGACAAATGCGCGGCAGGCACAGGACGATTCCTCGAAATAATGGCGAATGCCCTGAGCTACACCCTCGAGGAATTTTCAAGGGCCGCCCTTTCCGCCGAACGGGCAGAAAAGATCAACAGCATGTGTACGGTCTTTGCAGAGTCGGAGGTTATTTCGCTGACTGCCCAGGGCGCTATGAGGCACGAGGTGGCTCTCGGCATACACAAGGCCATTGTCAGCCGGTCAACAGCGCTCCTGAAGCGGATAGCGCCTTCTGGCGAGGTTTTTTTAGCGGGAGGAGTGGCGTTCAACGAGTGTGTTCGGGCGCTGATAGCCGAGGAACTGAACCGGTCCGTCGTGGTGCCCACGGACCCCCAGATCGTGGGGGCTTATGGGGCGGCGCTCCATGCGGCAACACTGGAGGAAGGGAAGGGAGTAAAATGAATACAAAAATAAAACCGCTCATAAATGATGAATATACAGGGGAACCGGCGACAAAAAGGGTTCTTGCTCATCTGCAGGCAAAACGGGAAGAGGGAAAAAAGATAGCCGGGGTTTATTGCGGCTATGCACCGGCTGAGCTGATCCGGGCCATGGGCATTGTGCCTGCGACGCTCTGCGCCTTTTCCAACGCAACAATAGAGGCGGCGGAAACGGTTCTTCCCGCCAATTTGTGTCCCCTCATAAAATCGAGCTTCGGCTTTATCATTACCGATACCTGTCCTTTTTACGGGATATCCGATGCGGTGATAGGCGAAACAACCTGCGACGGCAAGAAAAAGATGTTCGAGCTGATAACGGATCGGAAACCTACCTATATCATGGATTTACCCCAGTTGCCCGACGAAAAGGAAGCCCTCGCCAACTGGACTGTGATGATACGGAAACTGCAAACGTTTCTTGAAACTACTTTTAAGGTTCGGGCAACAGATGAGCAGATCGAGGCCGCCATCAAGGACACCAACCGCAAGAACGTGATGGTGCGGAAGGTTATGGACTTTGCAGCCCTTACACCCCCTGTTGTAAACTGGCAGGAAATGTTTGACTTAACAACTCTATGCCAGGGATCAACCGGAAAAGAAGCGGCGCCTGTACTCAGCGAAGCGCTCAGAATACTTGAGGAACGTCGGGCGGCAGGATATGCTTACGGTCCCGGCGGGGCTCCGCGCGTGATGGTAACAGGCTGTCCTGTCGGGGGTGATGCCCAAAAGGTTTTCAAGATCATCGAAGAGGCGGGCGGCGTTGTTGTCGCCCTTGACGCCTGTTCAGGATTCAAGCCCTTCATGATGGACATCGAGGAGGATACGAAAGATCCTGTAAGGGCCCTCGCCGAACGGTATCTCAAGATACCCTGTTCGTGCATGACGCCCAATACGCGACGCCTCACGGAGATGACCCGCATAATAGACAAGTTCAGACCTGATGCGGTCATTGATGTGGTGCTTCAGGCGTGTCATTCGTACAACATCGAATCCCACAAGGTGGGAGAACACGTGCAAAAGAACCACGGCCTCCCGTTCCTTAAGATTGTGACCGATTTCTCGCAGAGCGATGTGGGACAGATACGCACCCGCGTCGAAGCCTTACTGGAGTCTTACTGAGTGATGGAATACATTTATTTCGACAATGCGGCCACATCCTGGCCGAAACCGGAGGCAATGATAAACGCAATGGCGGCATTCAACGCCCATGTGGGATCGAATCCGGGCCGTTCAGGACACAGGCTTTCCATTGAGGCAGGCCGTATAATCTTTAATGCCCGCGAGACCATTGCCTCTTTGCTCGGAGCACGTGACCCTCTTTCCGTGATTTTTACACGAAACGCCACAGAGGGCATAAACACAGTGGTGCGCGGGCTGCTGCACCCCGGAGATCATGTCATCACTTCCAACATGGAGCATAATTCCGTCATGAGGCCCCTGCGCGCTATGGAGCCGGATGGGGTCGAACTGAGCGTGGTGTCGTGCTCCGGCACAGGAGATATCTCTCCGGATGATATTGCCTCCGCAATCAAGAAAAGTACAAAAATGATAATCGTCACGCACGCATCCAACGTCACCGGGATCATCATGCCGATTGCGGAGATTGCGGAGATTGCGCGCGAAAACGGCGTCGTTATGTGCGTCGATGCCGCTCAAACGGCGGGAAGCCTGCCCATTGATGTCATACGGGACAATATCGACATACTGGTATTTACGGGCCACAAATCGCTCTATGGGCCCCAGGGGACCGGCGGATTCTATATCCGCAAGGGACTGGAAAAGATGGTAAGCCCCCTTGAGCGGGGAGGCACGGGCAGCGGATCGGAGTTTGAGGAACAGCCGGATTTTATGCCCGATCGTTTTGAATCCGGCACGCCCAACACTATAGGCATAGCAGGTCTCGGCGCAGGGGCCGGATATGTGGCCGCCATGGGGATTGACACCATACGGGAAAAAGAGATCGCCCTGACCAAACTCTTCCTCGACGGCATCCGTTCGATCAAGGGGGTAAGGATTTATGGGGATAAGAACCCGGCGAAACGCAGTGCGACGGTATCGTTCACAATCGACGGGATGAGTCCGTCCGATATTTCCTTCGACCTCGACGAACGGTTCAATATTATGTCCCGGCCCGGCCTTCACTGTGCTCCGTCAGCACACCGCACCATCGGAACGTTCCCCGATGGTGCGGTGCGTTTCAGCTTCGGCATCTTCACGACAGAAAAGGAGATCGCAACAGCTATAAAGGCAATTGAAACACTATCCTACGAAACTGGAAAATGAAGGTAGCGATAATCCATGAAATAGTTCGCATAGCGAGCGAGAGGGGGAGGTCAGCAGTCGAGAGTCGACAGTCGAGAGGAACCAGCCCACACAGTGGGTGAGAAGGGGAGGTCAGCAGTCGAGAGTCGAGAGTCGACAGTCGAGAGGAAACAGCCCACACAGTGGGTGCAAGGGGGCGACCGGGTACCCGCTTGCGGGTGTCCCAATAAATGAAGGAGGATGATATGTCGGAACCAATAACTATCAACGCAAAGGGGCTTGACTGTCCCCAACCGGTTATTCTAACCAAAAAGGTTCTGGAGGCGCATGATGATGTTGTTGTACTGGTAGACAACACGACGGCAAAGGAAAACATAAAAAGGCTCGGATCCAATGCGGGATGTTCTGTTGAGGTTGCCGATGAGGCGGAAGGGGTTTTTAGAATACACCTGAAAAAACAGGGCGGTGCGGCTTCGTGTAGTGCGCCGCCGGAATATCCATGCTGCGATGCGGACGTTCCGGCAGCTCCCGTCGGCCCCAGTGTATTTGTTATTGCCTCGGATACAATGGGTAGAGGAAACGACGAACTCGGCGCCGTCCTCATGAAAGCATTTATCCATACAACAACGGAGCTCGAAGCCGGACCCGATGTCATGGTCTTCTACAACACCGGTGTAAAGCTTACATCTGAAGAGTCCGATGTGCTCGATGATCTCAAACAACTCGAGGAAAAGGGCGTCAAGATGCTCGTATGCGGCACATGCGTCAATTATTTTGATCTTACCGGAAAGGTGGCTGCGGGCGTTGTCTCAAACATGTACGACATAGCCGGCATCCTCTCCCGTGCAGGACGTGTTGTTCAGCCATGACAAAGGAGCCCGTAAAATATTTTGTCGCGTGTTTTGAGTCGGTGAGCCATGTGATGTATGCCGAGCGTATTTTGAAAGAGACCCATGTATTGCATAAGCTCATCCCGATACCGAGGGCAATAAGTTCAAACTGCGGAATCTGTATCAGATTTTTACCGGAACATAGGGAGATTTTTGAAAATACGCTCGCGGGAAAGGTTGAAGGTTTTGAAATACGGAAGTTGTAATGCCCGGGGAGGATGCAAGGGTTTTCAGAAACGCATAGGCAGCCCGATTTTACATGGTTTTGAAAAAGGGAACTTTTTGTACAAAAAAAATCACAGTAACAAGGAGGTATAAAAGAAAATGTTTAAAAAGCCGGGACTCACGTTTTTTGTTTTAATTTCCATGGCCCTGTCCCTGATTTCAGGTGTATGGGCGGCAGAGATTCCGAATCTTAAGGTAGGCTATATTTTTACAACCCACCACACGCCGTTCATGGTAGCGGCACAAAAGGGGGAGGCCTTCAAATCCATGGGCGTTTACCTGCGACCGGTCGTTCCCAAGGACAAGTATGAGCTGGTCGTCAACGGCAAACCGATAGCCGTTTTCCAATTGATCGTGACGAAAAGCGGAGCGGAGACGGCAGCGCTCTTCGCACGGAAACAGCTCGATCTGGCCATGGCCTCGGTGACCGCCATCATGGCCGGGATTGACAAGGGTACCCCGATGAAGATACTGAGTCCCCTCCAAACAGAAGGAATGGGTCTTGTGGTACCCAAGGATTCCCCGCTCACAGACTGGAATTCCTTCCTATCATACGCAAAAAAGGCAAAGCAGCCCGTCAAGATCGGATATCACTCACCGACGAGTGCACCTAAGATCATCCTGGAAGGCGCGTTGAAACAGTCCGGGATTAAGGTAACGGAGGACCCCAACGACCAGTCGGCGCAGGTTCTGCTTGCCGATCTGAAGGAGACGACAAACATGATCCCTGCTTTGGCGAGCAAGCAGGTCGAAGCAATCGTAGGACCTTCGCCCTTTCCTGAAGTTGCGGTCAGCCGTGGCGTGGGAAGAATAATCGTAGATTTGCGTGATCTGCCGCCGGCCGGCTATTGGCATGACTTCCCCTGCTGCGTCACAGCGGCAAGCGATCAAACCATCGCCAAGCATCCCGATGTGGTACAGAAATTCGTGGAGCTCATTGCAAAAACAAACGCCTGGTGCAACAAGAACAGGCTGGAAGCGGGGACCCTGACTGCCGAATGGATCGGTCTTCCCGCCGATGCCGCCAAGGCGTCGATGCTCGTCTACCTGCCGAAATTTACTGAAAGCTGGATGCGGGGCGCCGATAAGTATATGACCATCCTGAACCAGATGGGCAATTTCAAAGGTCCGCTGAAGGGCAAAACAATCAATGAGGTCAAACCTACGCTTTTCGACATGCAATTCATCGACAAAGTAAAACTGTAGAATGGCTCTGAAAACAATACTATTCAGGGCCGGCGCTTATTTGCTTGTGCCCTGCCTTTTTCTTGCACTCTGGGGTTTTATTGCCCGGCAATTGAACAACGAGGTCATCCTGCCCTATGTCGGGCAGGTGGCTGAATTGTTCCTGCAGCCGACCGAGAGCCTCATCGCCATGGGGTCTCTTTCCATAAACGTTGCGATCAGTCTCGTCCGGGTACTGGCAGGTTACCTGCTTGCCATCTGTATTGCCGTGCCTCTGGGGATTCTCATGGGATATTACGGAACGGCCTTCAGGCTCTCAAACGGATTTCTTGCACTGTTCAGGCCCATTCCGCCCCTTGCCTGGGTGCCCCTGATCCTTGCCTGGTTCGGGGTGGCCAGCTTCGCAACACTTTTCGGTGTGCAGAAGGGCCCGGTGTACCTGTATTTGAACAACCTTAAGTTCTCGATGATCTTTATCATCTTCATCGGGGCCTTTTACCCCATTTTGACGAGCACCATTCACGGTGTTGCGGGTGTTAGAAGCACCCTGCTCGACTCTGCACGGGTGTTGGGGGCCGGTGAGCGGGATATCTTCCGGAAGATTCTGCTCCCTGCATCCCTGCCTTCCATCGTCAACGGCATGCGGATTGGCCTGGGAGTGGCCTGGATGTGCCTCGTATCGGCGGAAATGTTACCGGGAAGTCTTTCCGGCGTCGGTTACCTGATTACGCATGCCTATACGCTTGCGCGGACGGATATTGTTATTGCCGGCATGATCAGCATCGGCGTCATCGGCGCTTTACTGGACCTTTTCTTTCGGCTCATTGAAAACCGCAAGTTCGTCTGGACAAGGCTGTCACGATGACGGATGTTCCCATTCTCCGCATCGAAAGGCTGAGCAAGGTTTTCCGGACAAACAACGGCGGGGCCCTGAAGGCTTTGGCAGAGGTTACTTTTGACATTGCAGAAAACGATTTTGTGTGCATCGTAGGGCCGTCAGGGTGCGGGAAATCGACGCTGCTCCGAATGATCGCAGGTCTTGAAACAATGACCACCGGCATAATCGGCTACCATGGAAAGGCAATTTTAAGGCCGCGAAAAGAAATCGGGATGGTCTTCCAGGAATACTCCCTCCTACCCTGGAGAAACGTGCTTAACAATGTCGCCCTGGGCCCGGAATTTTCCGGTTCTCCCCGCGGCGAGCGCGAGATAAAGGCGATGGAGTACCTGCGCCTTGTCGGGATGGAGGCCTTCTCACAGGCATTTCCCCATGAGCTTTCGGGCGGCATGAGGCAGCGTGTTGCCATCGCCCGGGCCCTTGCCAATGACCCCGACGTGCTTCTTATGGATGAACCGTTCGGAGCCCTCGATGCTCACACGAGGATACTGCTGCAAAAGGAACTCCTGCGGGTCTGGGAAAATCACCGAAAGACGATCCTCTTTGTAACCCACGGCGTCGACGAGGCCATTTACCTGGCGGATCGTATCATGGTCATGTCAGCAAGGCCGGGCCGGATGCTCGAAATCATCGATGTGGACATGGACCGACCAAGGTACAGGGCTCATCCATCCTATGGGCAACTGGCGGAGCGGATCCTCTCCATCCTGGAGCGGGAAGCAGATGTTTCTTTCTGCGACAGCAGTACAGAGCGGTACGAAGACGTCATCCGGTAAATGACCTGCCTCTATCCGGCCGGAACCCATGAAGACCTGAAAAGGTCAGGATTACAAGAAAAGTCAACCGTTCCCGAACAGTGGAGAAAATATGTCCGAACTGATCAACGCTAAAGGGCTCGGCTGTACACAGCCTGTTGTTCTGGCAAGAAATGCACTCGAATTGTACGACGAAATCACCATCGTGACGGATGAACGAACGGCTATGGAAAACCTTAAGCTTTTAGGGATGCATGTAGAATATTCAGGGATGTGCGCAGAATATTTGGTTGACGTTACCGGGGAATCCGGAGACATATACTGGATACGCTTGAGGAAAACAAGACTGGACGGGTGGAAACGGGCATGGGCTCCCGACCTGTGACCACACACCGGATGCCGAAGGCCATAGAAGCGATGGTTGCCCCCATCTCTGCTTCTGTCAGACGCAGTTGCAAATAACCTTTGCATTTTTCCCTGGTGATGCTATCATTGAAGCAGAATGGTTATTTCAAAGGATAACCGACAATCTCATGTAAATCCAGGGAGGGCAAAACGATGAAATACGGTGCAAGAAATACCATCAGAGCAAAAGTGAAATCGGTAAAAAACGGCGATATCATGTCACTGTTGAAGTTTGATATTGTCGGGCCTGTCGAGATGGCATCGGTTCTCACGACCGAATCGGTTGAAGAATTGGCGCTGAAACCGGGCGAAGAAATCCAACTGATTATCAAAGCAATTCATGTGTTACCGGTTAAAGAGTGATGGCATAAGCATCGGGAACGGGTAAATAAAGTTATCCGGACTCCCTAATCCTGCATTTAAGGGTGTGTTTGCGAAAGACCTCCCGACACAGGTGCTCATCCTGACGTAAAATACGGGTTAAATCATACCGTTTTTTATTTGCTTTGATCCGGGCATCTATTTTACAATAAGGTCATGGAAAATCTTGATTTGCGAGGAAAAACGTGTCCTGTCCCTGTTATTGAGACTAAACGGTTCATCGATTCGAAACCGATTGAAGAAATCGAAATTCTTGTTGATAACTCAACCGCATCCGAAAATGTGCAGAGATTTTTAACATCCTGCGGTTTTACCGTGCAATGTAAAGAGATCAATGGTGAATATCATATTCACGGAACAAAAGGTTCGAACGGGATCAAAACGCCCCGGGCAGGCAATAAGGTTTTAGTTTTCATTGACGGTCAAACTATGGGAAGAGGCAGCGATGAACTCGGCGCCGTTCTCATGAAGTCATTCTTTTACACCTTGAAAGAAATTGAGCCAATGCCATGGAGGATCATCTTTGTTAATGCAGGGGTAAAACTTGTTGCAGAAGATGCTCCCTTTATTAATATCCTGAAGGATTTAGAAAACACCGGGGTTGAAATTCTTGCCTGTGGTACTTGTCTCGATTATTTCTACCTTAAAGACAAAATAGGGGCAGGCAGGATCAGTAATATGTTCGAAATCATCTCCTCTTTTATTGAAGCGTCCAACGTCATTAAGCCATAAATATCTGTTTTCCCGGAAGAATTGTTTTAAGCCAAAAAACAGAAAAAGATAATAGGACATCCCGACATAAGCGCTCATCCTGATGGAAAATCCGGGATTAAAAATGTTGCATTGTATTTAAAGAGTTTCGAAGAGAGCTTGCACGCGCGTCCGCATCATTGCCCGGTCACTGTCCGTGAAATCGGTTTCCACCTTTAAGAATGGCAGGCTGTGTTTATTGCGTACGTGCTGTTCGATCCTGTAGGATTCAATATTATACGAGTGGCAAGCCTGAAGAACAACATCTATAACCGCATCGGGCCTGAACCGGTTGATCATTACATCGAGCATATCGAATCGCCGTTGGTTCGGGGTCATGCAAGAGCAAGGTATCTTCAGGTATGCCCTTGCAAGGGCGGAAACCGGGTCACCGGTATTCTCTTCAATTTCGATTGAATAACCCTTCATGCCGCTGCACGCTTCCATTGCAACTACAACTCCTCCGGCTTCCCCGATAACCCTGAAGACCTTCGCGGCATCGCCCCCTACAGGGCAGCCGCTTACAAGAACGCGCGGCGAATGCGTGTTGCCGATAAATTCCCCTTTACCGAGGCGCTTGTCGAGTTTTGCTGTGATGTTGTCCAATAATCGCCGTAGTTCATCGCTGTTCGACACGGGTTCGAGACCTATTACATCGTACATTTCGCTCCAACTGATCAACGGCGGGAAGTGCTCTGCATAAGTGAAGAAGTCATTCATAAAGCGGTTTTTCCGATTAGTTTCCTTGATCTCCGATTCAACGCGATCGTCAGTAATCTTTGCCCCGAAAGTTTTCTCCAGAAAAGTCTTCAGTTTATGCACCATGACGATCCAGGTTTCGAGTGCTTCCGTTTCATCGGGCAGTTGCGGCAGGTCCATGATGTGCGTGGGTTTGATATGCCGAATAAGCTCAAACATTTTCTTCTTTCCATCACAGGTGGTTTCGCCGATGATTGCTTCCGATAGGCTGTAAAAGGGGCAGGTATCTTTTATTATGAACCCGAAACTTGACTTAACGAGAGGACAGAGATTCGAAGGAAGGATTGTCTCGGCATCCGGGATTGTTTTCCTGGAAAAAGCACAGAGAAAAACCGGTACTGCTCCGATTGCCCGAACAAGCTCGACAGGCGCGTAGCCGCAGTACATACCGATGATGTGTGCACCGGCGCTTCTCTTCCTGACAATGGAATCCAGTACCCTGTCGTTAGGGTTGTCGGTGTATTGATCATTAATGAGCGGCTCCATAACTGAATTTATCCCTCTCTGCCTCGGATCGGACTTGGCGAATTGTGATATAAGCTACGACGGAAAGGATATGTTTATATCAATTCTATCGATTAGTCAAATAGGCATTATGAATAAAAAATGTTTGCTGCATTCTTTTTTACTATGCAGTTGAAGGTCCGGGGAGGTTCGGATCCTCCACGGCTCACCAAAAGAATCCGGCACTTTAATCAATCGGCGAGCCCCCTATGGGAGGACAGGCGTGGGCCTCCTTGATAGCGTTACCACCTTCCCGGATATCCACGCCTCTCTGTCGCCATAAAGATAAAACTTGTACCACTTATGACCATCCGGGCCACTGGTTTCATCAACGACTTTAACTGCTTCGCCCTCAAAAATCATGCCGACCCTGTGCGATGCAAGGTCGGGCCTTTCCCTTATATTGGCTACGCTTGTGTTAACAACTACATATTTAACGGGTTTTTCCTTAACCTCCGGCGCCTTTTCCTGCACCGCTTTATTTTCAATCGTTTCCGGTTTCGGTTTTTCGCTCTCAGTTTTTACAACTTCCTTTCTCACTACTATCTGGCTGTTGTCCGCTTTATCCCTGTTTGTGTACAGGTAACCTGCCAGGGAACCGGCAATGATGGAAAATATAATTGCCAGTATAATAAAAAAAGGTCTGATTTGATCTGTTACGGACATATTCCGGAAATTGTTTTTCTTTTCTTGCGCAATATATCCGATAATTTGTTTCATAGAGTCGTTATCTTTATTCGCATTAGAAAAAGTAGCAAGAGGAGTTTCATTATGCTTTTTCACATCTTCTACGACATATGGAAGGCTCTCGCCCTTCCCTGCCATTGCATTAATAGCCTTAGACATTTCCTTGAAGCTTATCTTGCGTGAGTGATCGGAAAACCCCATAAGCAGCGAAAGGTCTGCAAGGGCAATAATTGTTCGCGGCGAGCCTTTTGAATATCTCTGGATAATCTCGAATGCATCATTGGTGAAAATTTCCTTTCCGTTATCGATACCTGCCTTTAAAAGTCTGAACTTAATAAGTTCCTTGGTCTCCTCAAGTCTTAAAGGAAAAAAATAGTACCGGACCGGTAATCTTTGCCAGAATTCCGGCATGTTCTTTATTTCATCCCAGAGGGGTTTCTGCCCTGAAAGGATGAAGGTATGTAAATATTCATTGTTATATGTAAGATTGATAAGTACCCTCAATTCCTGCAATACGTCTTTTGCACCGCAAAGCATCTGGCCTTCATCAACTATTATGATATTCTTGCCGCCCTTTTTTTTCACCTCAGTAAGAGAGCTTTTGAGCAACAACAGGTTTTTTGATTTGTCGTCATAAGGTTTGATACCGGAAATACCTTCGGTTATATGGGCTATTAATTGATCCGCATTGATCGTGGGATGATCAATCAATGCATACCGGAATGATTCTCCATATTCTTCTCTCATCTCACCTATGAGTTTTAATAATATGGTTGTCTTCCCAAGCCCGGCATCTTCCGATATAATCAGGACACCGCCCTTGTTTGTATTAATGGCATATTTCAGCCTTTCGAGGCATTCAAAGTACTGTCCCGCCATATACATCATCTGACTGTCGGGTGCTAAAAGAAAGGGGTGCTGTTTTAAACCCCAGTATTCGATGTATTTTTCACTCATGGGTTACACTGTTTGCAGAGCTTATAGCCGATTTTGATTGCATCCATCCGGCTCCTGAAGATAATCTTGTTCTTATCGGAAAGCTTATCCGCTAATTTACAGGATGGGCGGTGAAGTGTATAGGTTCTTTTATTTCCGATATAATAGGTTTCCGTATCCCTTTTTTTCTCCTGCCATAACCCTTTATCTTCGTCCACAGCCTTTTTTTGATTGGCCAATAGAAGATTTTTGTATTTCTCATTAGGAGGTTTTACATATGCCTTGGCGTAACCAAGCCTTACGAGTTCGGCGTTCACAAAAACATCCTTGACAAATACATAGGCCAAAAGCCTCCCGTACTGATCTTTTTTCTCAACATCGTACTCAAGCCTGACCTTCTTCATGAAAACGAGTTTCTTATTATGTCTGGTTGCCTCGCTCGCATAAAATTCAGACCCGCCTTCTTTTCTAAAAAGTTCAGGTGCATCTATGCCGAGGTATCTGACGGTTTCACCTGAGTCCAGTTGAATTGTATCTCCGTCAATGACTTTCTTGACCACATAATCTTTTGCAATAACGGGGCATGCAAATAACAGAATAAGACAAAAACAAACCGCATAAGACAATCTCTTCATATTAAAAGATATTACAATATTTTATCTGCATGTTAAATAGCAAATGCAGGATCAGGGATTAAAACTAAACGCTCTATGCTAAACGCTATCCGCTAATTTGCGGAACAGTTCGCAAATAAAATCAAAAGGCCGCTCCCCGGAAAGAGGAGCGGCCTGTATTTACTTAAAGGGAGCCGATGATCGTCCACCATCGCATCCGCCCTTTTGTTTATAATTTCAGCAGGTAACCTTGAAGATCATGGATGCGCCGGTGTCGCCGGCAGCGCAGCCGGTCCAGAGACAGTATCCGCCGCCCAGCATGACCATTTCTTCGAGCATCTCGGCAATGATTCTGCCCCCTGTCGGGGCCTGGGGATGTCCGTAAATCAGAGATGAACCGTAGTTGTTCATCTTCATGATGTCGTTGCCCATCTTTTTGGCGAAGTTAAGGTCGTTCGCGCAAAAGGGATTGTGGCTTTTAATGGCTTTCATGTCCGTAATTTTTAAACCCGCGTTCGCAAGGGCCATCTGAGAGGCCGGCACAGGAGCTGCAGCCATGAAACCGGGATTGACCCTGGAAAAACCAAAAGAGATAATCTGTATCTCAATTTTCGGATCAGCACTCAGTTCCTTTGCTTTTTCCCGTGTTGTGACGATAAACCCGCAGTTTCCGTCAGCGGGGAACGTCTGAGCGGCGAAGCTATGGACCCCTCCCTTCTCGGCCGGTCCCAGTTTTGCGAGGCCTTCTTTTGTGGTGGGGGTTACGCCTTCATCCAGTTCTACCAGAACAGTTTTCTTTTTGGAGACCTTTACTTCTGCAGGGAACATATAGCGTTTCTGGAATGCGCGGTCATTGGCGAGGGCCATCTGATACTGTTCGTAGCGCCTTAAAACCACCTCGTCGCATTGTTCTTTAGTAAATCCTTCCATTCTGGCCACGTTCTCGGCGGTCTGCACCATCTTGAGGGGCGGATACACGTTGGGATCGCTGTTAAAATTGTCCATGAGCCAGTTTTCGCTGATCACTTCACCGCCGGGACCCATCGGGTTCGGCCATACGGTGTGGGCGCCGTTAGAAGTACGGTCAGCCATCAGGCCAAAACCCACTTCAAAAGCGCCTTGCTCCACTGCCAGCGCCGCGAGATTGAGGATAGTCGTGGAGGTGGTGCATGCCTGATTGATCATAAGGCCGGGCAGGTTCTTCTTGTTGTCTGTCAGTATACCCGCTGCCCAGTTGTGGCTGTAAAACAGATGGTGCTGAGTGATCGAAATCCCGAAATACAGATAGTCGAGGATTGCGGGATCAATTTTCTTCTTCTCAAGGAACCATCTTCTTGCTGTTTTTCCGGCCAACTCGATTGAGTTCTCACTCTGCATGCTCCCCTGCCAGCGGGTAAACGGAGTCGAGTAGTATCCGTTGTAAGGAATATACGCCTTTGTAAAAGTCTTCATTTAGTTTCCTCCTGATTAATAATTTTGTTTATGCTGCAATTCGTTAATCATTTTATTTGCCCTTATAATTGGGCTTTCTTTTCTCCGCAAAAGCATTAATACCTTCTCTCCCGTCTTCTGAGGTGAACGCTATAGAAAAGCAATCCATCTCAAGTGTCAGGCCGGATGCAAGATCCATATTGAGTCCATTATCCACACACCGTTTAATGAGAGCAAATGCCGCCTTTGGCTTTGATGCCAGTTTTTTTGCCATTGCCATTGCTTCTTCCATCAATTTATCTCTCGGCACTACCTTATTCACAAGACCCACTCTGTATGCCTCCGCAGCATTGACATTATCACCGGTGAAAAGCATCTCTTTCGCCTTTGCAACACCCAACAGTCGTGGGAGTCTCTGCGTTGCGCCTGAGCCCGGCATAATTCCGAGGTTAATCTCGGGAACACCAAAAATTGCATCTTCAGAGGCAATTCTCATATCGCAGCATATGGCAACTTCGCAGCCGCCGCCAAGTGCAAGCCCGAACACTGCCGCTATCGTCGGTTTCTCAATGCTTGTAAGTTTATCAAAGGTTCTTCTTGGTGCAGTCCAGAGAAAGTCGAGTGTCTCTACGGCTGATTTGCCCATGACGTCTTTTACATCGAGACCCGCTGCAAAGGCCTTATCTCCGTTACCGGTAATAAGGATAGCACCTATTGCCTCGTCTTTTTCCAGCTCGCAGATCGCATCATAAAGCTCATGATACGACTTAACGCTCAAAGGGTTTACGGGAGGCCTGTTCAGTTTGATTATCCCTACCGGGTTTTCCCGCTCAACGATTATTGTCTCATAGCCCATGGGCTCCTCCTCTCATATTTCTTATTTCGAATAATCGTACCAGCCCTTGCCTGTTTTTCTACCAAGCAGACCGGCTCTCACCATGTTCTTGATGGCAAGCGGGGGATCCCATTTGTTCTCTTTCGGCAATTCTTTGTATAAGTAATCCATAACATGATAGTTGATATCTATACCCGTAAGATCCATGAGCTCGAATGGACCCATCGGATAGTTAAGTCCAAGTTTGGCTGCCTTGTCCACATCCTCTTTCGAGGCAATACCCTGTTCATACAGTTTGACGGCTTCTATGGCGACTGCAATCATGAGCCTGTTCGCGAGGAAACCGGGGACATCCACTTTCACTTCCACAGGCTCCTTACCCAATTTTTTCGCGAAATCGATCGTGATTGCCGTCGTCTCGTCATTTGTTCTCAGGCCGCGGATAACCTCTACGAGCTTCATAAGAGGAACGGGATTAAAGAAGTGCATGCCTACAACCTTATCGGGTCTTTTCGTTGCTGCAGCAATCTCGGTGATCGACATGGATGAGGTATTCGAAGCAAGGATCACTCCGGGTTTAGTAATTTCATCGAGCTCTGCAAACACCTTCTTTTTCACATCCATGACCTCGATAATAACCTCAATAATAAAGTCGGCGTCCTTCATGGCGCCCATATCGGTTGTACCTTTGATCCTGCCCATGATGGCGCTCTTCTGCTCGGCTGCCATCTTCCCTTTTTCAACTGTTTTTGAAAGAAACTTATCGATATTCTTTATTCCACCTTCCACAAACCTGTCTTCTATATCCCTCATAATAACATTGCAGCCTGCCATTGCGGCTACCTGGGCAATTCCGTTGCCCATAACACCAGCGCCCAAAACTCCGACTGTTTTTATATCCATAAAGACCTCCCTTGAAATATTTTGATAATTAAATTTTTCACATGTAGAGGTATTTAACTATTTATTAATACAATATGTCAACTATTTTGGTAATTCGTTATCTTATTGAGTTTATTGGATATCCGGAGAGTCTTTCAGCCAGATGTGCAACCCTCATATTGAGATTGATCAGGTATGCCTGTTCGGGTTGTTTGGTTCCCGGATTTGTATCATATTCCCGGGACTTGATTATTGAAACCACACGGTCGATGGACCCGTTCTCAGATTTTAACAGATATTCGACATTGTTTTTAAAATCTTCTGCAGCCTTAATTGATTGCGCAAAATGCTTTTTTACATCTTCGCCGGTAAAAACAAAATGGTGACCCTGGCAGAGCATTTCCACATCAAGTGATGCAAGGCGTTTCAGCGAATTGACATACGCATCGTAATCAACGAGAAACTCGGTGATGATATGCCCGGCGTGCCCCATAACGCCAGTCGCTTCAGTAGCTATGAGAATCTTCTTTTCAGGCATATAATAACTCATCATATCCCTGGTATGACCGGGGGTTGAAAAAACATGGATGCTCGTGCCGCCCTCCGGATGTATAATCTGACCATCATGAATAATTGTATCTGCTTCAAATGCTTCAAATGAATCTCTTATAAGTAATTTGTTATCTACGGTATCCATTTTGTCGAGCAGCCCAAGTGCATTTATGCTTAACCCGGTCATTAGCTTCCGGGCGTTAGGGCGCAGTATAATCTCAGATGCCCTTCTTGATGCAGCAATTTTCATTCCGGGAAAAACCCTCTTCAGGTATGCTGCTGCACCACAATGGTCATAATGAACATGTGTAAGGAAAAGGAATTCGGGCGTTTTGCCTGAGAGAAACTTCTTTATATCGTTCTCAAAGATTTTACCCATGCAATAAAATCCCGCTTCAAAAATTACCGGTTTTTCCCCGGCCAGAACATAAACAGGCGACTGTGCAAATCCGGCAACATACAGGTCATTTTCAATCAATCCGGTTTTATCAAAAATCAACGGCATCTCCCGGTTTTAGCTCATTGTTCATTTCACCTCTCATCTTTTCCCTTTCGCGTTTCACGTTTCGCATTTCCCCTCTAACCTCCAACCTCCAACCTTTCGCATTTCGCCTTTCCCTGCTTCTCCGGTTTCTTTTGTTTCTTTAGTTTTTCGACTATCGACTATCGACTGTTTCAACCTTTCGCATTTCGCCTTTCCCTGCTTCTCCGGTTTCTTTTGTTTCTTTTGTTTCTTTAGTTTCTCCAGTTTCTCGACTATCGACTATCGACCATCGACTATCGACTATCGACTGCTTCTCCAGTTTCTCGACTATCGACTATCGACTATCGACTATCGACTGTTTCAACCTTTCGCGTTTCCAAAATGGTATCAATCCAAATATGTGAGTGTCAACATATAAAATTTTTTTGTAACCGACCGGCTTATGCTCTGGATGCCCGATAAAAAACAAGATTTCATAAAATAAACTTGACATGCAAAAGGTGCTTTGCTAAGATAGTTTGTTAATAGTTTCACAATTCGAGAGGAAAGGAGATAAAAATTATGGACTTTAGGATTTCTGACGAATTAGAATCAATGCGAAAAATGGCTTATGATTTTGCAGTAAAGAATATTAAACCCACAATGGAAGAAGATGAAAAAGAACACAAATATCGCCCCGAATTATTGAAAAAGATGGGTGATCAGGGTATGTTTGCCTGCCTGGCCCCTGAAAAGTTTGGCGGGCTCGAACTCGAAGAAGGCAACATGGCTGCAACCCTTATGGCAATTGAAGTTGCAAGAGTAAGTCCATCATGGGGACTTCCTTTCAATCTTCAGATGAATGGGCCTCAGAATGTCTTGTTGAAGTTTGGAAGTGATGCGTTAAAAGAACAGTTCCTCCCTGGATTGATTGCAGGAACAAGCGGCGGCTGCTTCGCAATAACCGAGCCGAACTCAGGATCCGACGTTGCCAGCATGAAGACAACGGCAGTAGAGGTCGATGATGGTTACATCCTCAACGGCACAAAGACATGGATATCCGGCGTACCTTACTGCGGATGCGGCGTAGTATATGCCATGACAGACAAGGCAGCAAAACACAAAGGTATGTCGGCCTTTTTTATCGATTTTAATGCACCGGGTATCGTACAGAGGGCTATTACCACAAAACTCGGCTTGCATTGCGCACCAACCGGTGAAATCTTTTTTGAAGAAGCAAAAATCCCGAAGAGCGCTCTCCTTGGAAAACCTGGCCAGGGTTTTGCAATTTGTATGACAATGTTGAACTTCACACGTCTGAGTTCAGCTGCCCGGGCCGTAGGAGTTGCCCAGAGCTGTATCGAAGAGGCATGCAAGTATGCAAATGAGAGAGAACAGTTCGGCCAGTCCATCGGACAGTTTCAGATGGTTCAGGAACAGATCGGCAGAATGTCCGTTGAGCACGAAGCAGCTAAACTTCTGCTCCTCAGGGCTGCATGGCAGAAAGATCAGAAAATGAACAACACACTTGAAACCTCAATGGCAAAATACTTCTGTGGAGAATCCGCAAATTTCTGTGCTTCCGAGGCAGTAAAGATATTCGGTTCTTATGGCTTCTCTTCTGAATACCCTGTTGAAAGATTCTATAGAGACGCAAAATCTTATCAGATCGTTGAAGGCACTTCCAACGTCCAGAAGATGATTATTGCCCAGTTTGCCCTGGGTTATAGAAAGGCATAAACAGCAAAATTTTAAGGAGGTTTATTTATGGCTACAGAAGTCACGGTTCCAATGGTAGGCAAAATTGTAAATGTTCTGGTAAAAGTCGGCGACAAAGTTGAAGAAGACGATCAGGTTGCAACCCTTGAGGCGATGAAGATGGAAATGCCCATTCCTGCACCGGTAGCTGGCGTCATCAAAGAGGTAAAGGTTGCTGCAGGCCAGGAAGTTGATGCGGATGCCATCATTGCCATAATAGAATAAAGAGGTGATAACCACATGCTGGTCGCTGGAATTGATATAGGTTCCATCACAACCGAGGCCCTTCTTCTGGATAAAGATAAGGGGATTCTTGGGTATACAATAATGCAAACCGGCGCCAATTCAAAGAAAACTGCTGAAATGGCGCTTGAAAAGGTACTTGCTTATCCCGCAAAAACAGCATCTGATGTTTCATATGTCATTGCTACCGGTTGTGGAAGAAAAAGGGCTTCCTTTGCTCAGCAGACGGTCACAGAGATTACCTGTATCGCGAAGGGCGTAAACTATCTTTTTCCTGGCGCAAGGACAATCATCGACATCGGCGGACAGGACACCAAGGCAATAAGGGTTGATGAAAAAGGCCGCGTTGTTGAATTCGAAATGAACGATAAATGTGCCGCCGGAACCGGAAGATTTGTTGAGGTTATGGCAAAGGCATTAAACGTTGAGCTTGATAAAATCGGTGAAATCTCTTTGAACCACAAAAAGGATGTTGCAATAAGCAGCATTTGCACCGTTTTCGCCGAATCGGAAGTCATCTCCCTCGTAAGCGAAGGAGAAGAATTGGAAGACATCCTTTATGGCATCCACAAGGCAATTGCCGACAGGACAGTGGGGCTTATCAGTAGAATGGGCGGCGTTAAGGATGAGGTTATTATGGCAGGCGGAGTCGCAAAAAATATTGGAGTCGTCAAGGCCCTCGAAAAGACACTGGGAACTCAAATAAAAATTCACGTTGAACCCCAGATTGTCGGCGCCCTCGGTGCAGCCATATTGGCACTTGAGAAAACCGCCTGATTTAAACTATCAAATCAAAAGAGCCGTTGGGAATTTCCCATCGGCTCTTTTTTTTGTATTGAACCATCATTTTTTCAGCAACCAGGCATTTAAAAAAATTCCCGTTTCTAAAGCCGGTACATTGTACCATCGACAATTTAGCCTTTTATTGCAACTAAAAAATCACCCTATAATTTTTTCTTGACCCTTTAATTTTTTCTTGACAAAATATTTAAATTAGAATTAGACTGGCTTCTAGTTTCGTAAAGTAAAACCAGGTCTTAATAGATGAAACTAATTAAAACCAGAACTGAAAAACCGGAACCCCGTTACAACATCGAATCATTGGCACGCGGCCTAGACATTCTGGATCTTTTCACTCCCGACAATTCATCGCTCAGTTTAACCGAGATCGTTGCATCGCTTAAACAAAATAAAAGCACTATCTTTCGTGTACTCTCTACTTTGGAAACGATGGGGTACCTCGAACGCGATCCCACATCGCGCCGATACCACCCTTCCCTAAAGGTACTTCAACTTGGCTTCACAGCAATCAACAGATTGGATGTTCGCCAGGTTGCCCGGCCTTATCTCGAACGCCTTGCCCGGGAACTCGATGAAACCGTCAGTTTGTGCGTATTGCACGGCACTAATGTAATATATGTTGACAGAGTCCGAAACCATTCGATTGTGGGGGTTGTAATTGATATCGGGTCTCGCGTGCCGGCCCACTGCACTACGTTGGGCAAAGTTCTTTTGGCAAATCTTGCATCCGACAACCTTGACAGGTTTTTAAAAAATGCCAAGCTGAAAAGATATACTCCAAATACAATAACCGAGCAGCAGGCATTACTCTCCGAACTCTCACAAATCAAAAAAAACGGATATGCTATTAGCGATGGTGAGCTTGCAGTCGGACTAAGGGCTGTTGGCGTCCCTATTTTCGATAATGGCACAAAAGCCATTGCTGCCATTAATGTTTCAGGCTCAGCGACCACGATCAGTCTCCAACGTCTTAAAAAGGAAATTGTTCCAGCAGTGGTCAGGACTGCTGCCCAGATATCTCTTGCTCTCGGTTATATTCCTGCCAGCGCCGAAAAAGACGTGGTACCGTAACTTGTTTTGTTGATAGCCCTACTGTTTTAGTGAACGCTTTTGTATAATGCTTGCAGGGAGTTAGTAGGAGGACGTTAAGTAAAATAAATCAAATTAAAAAAAGGAGGGAACAGAAGATGAAGAAAAAGCTGTCTTTCACTGGGCACGGAGGTATGGATCGTCGCGATTTTCTTAAATTAACAACAGCAGCACTCGGTAGTTTGGCACTTTCGAGCAGTCCGTTGAATGTCTTTGCACAGGCAAAAAAGAGGATTTCGATTGCTACGGGCGGTATGGGTGGTGTCTATTTCGTTATGGGCGGCGGATTAGCAAGTATATTGACAAAATATGCAGGCGTTGAAGCAGCCGCGGAGGTTACAGCCGCGTCCGTTGATAACTGTAAACTTATAGGAGCAAAAAAATCCGATATGGGTTTGATAATGGCCGATACGGGGTATGATGCATATAAAGGATTAGGAAACTTCAAGGGCAAACCCATTTCCTTAAGGACATTGACCGTCTTGTACCCGAACCTGATGCATGTAGTTACTGTTGACGGGAAAGGTATCAAAAAGGTAGCGGATTTGAAAGGAAAAAGGGTTTCTACAGGCGCTCCCGGAAGCGGAACAGAGGTAAAGGCTTTGAGGGTCCTCGAAGCGGCGGGGATAAACCCCAATAAAGATATCAAGAAGGATAGGCTTGGTGCAGGCGAATCGGGAGGGGCGATGAAAGATGGTAAAATTGATGCATACTTCTGGGATGGCGGCGTGCCTACTTCATCGGTTCTTGATCTTGCTGCATCGCCCGGCATTAAGATGGTGCTTATTTCCCATGAAGACCTCATCCCGAAAATGACGGAAAAATATGGTCCGGTCTATTACAAATCTATTATCCCGAAGAAGGTATATACAGGGATAGAATATGATACACAGGTGGCTGCTGTCGGCAATCTTCTGGTGTGCAATCAGGATATGGATGACAAGCTTGCCTACGATATTGTGAAAACGATATTTGAACACCTGAAGGACTTGGCCGCCATACACAAAGAAGCCCTTAACATAAATCTGAAAGACGGTGGAGGCAGCAAGGCCGTACCATACCATAAGGGTGCTGCAAAATACTTCAAGGAAAAAGGAATAAACGTTTTGGTTTGAAAAAACCAGCCGGACGCAGGAGGATAATTATCCTCCTGCGTCTTTTGCTATGTGTTTTTGTTTTTTTATTGCTCTTTTGCCTATAGAAGTTCGGGTTCTCAGAATTGGTGACGACGGACCTTTTTTCAGGGTTATTAATGGTGATGTAATTACCCTCAGATATACCCACTCCATGTACGGCGTTCCTGTAAAAGAGCGGTTAAGGGTTGAAAATGGACACTTTGAACTTTTTCATATTGAAACGAGTGATGCAGCGCTTGAATATTTTTGTATTGAAAGCAAAGACGAGAGCAATGTGAAAAATTCCTTAAAGGAATTTACCATACCCGCAAAGAGCGTTGGGCGACATACGCTTTCGGTACAAGGACATGCAATTTTGTTAAGCAATATCCGCACGAAAGATCCACATAAGCATTTTAAAACAACCTCTCGCGTCATATTATAAAAATTCTATTCGGAGGTAGTTATGGCAGATAAAGAAATCGAGTCGTTAGGTGGTGTAACGGAAAACCTTACGGAAGAACAAAAGAGAAAACTGGAAGAGATTATAGAAGAGGAAGAGGGTGTTACCAGAAAGGTAACGGGATTCTGGAATGTTATTATTACAGCTCTGGCAGTGGGAATGTCACTTTTTGCAATATATACTGCTGTTTTTTCCGTAACGACACAGATTGTAAGGGGCGTTCATGTTGCGTTCCTGCTTGCCCTTTCCTTTTTGTTTTACCCTATTGCAAAGAAATATAAAGGAAAGATTAATTTTATAGATGTTATATTGTCAATTCTGGGGCTTGCATGTGTCATTTACATGCTGGTGGATTTTGAAGATTTTATATACAGGGCAGTTACACCCGAGTTATGGGATATGATATTCGGGATAATTTTCTTGGTTCTCATACTGGAAGCCACACGCAGAAGTTCCGGCTGGATTATGCCTTTTTCATGTATCTTGTTTCTCATTTATGCATATGTAGGCCCGTGGCTCCCTGCCCCCTGGACGCATAGAGGGTATGACCTGGAACGTATTGTCGGACATATGTATATGACCCTTGAAGGCATTTTCGGTGTTCCTATCGATGTATCATCGACTATCATCATCATGTTCTGTATTTTTGGGGCCTTTCTCACTGTATCGGGTGCAGGCAAGTTTTATGTTGATTTTGCCTTTACTGCAATGGGGAGCAAACCGACTGCCGCAGGTCGTTCAGTTATTGCCACATCTTACATGCTCGCTATGGCATCCGGCTCAGGCGTTGCAAATACCGTTGCAATCGGTTCGGTGGCATATCCGATGCTTCAAAAGGCCGGTTACGATAAAAATAATGCGGGAGGCTTTCTCGCTGCCGGCGGGATGGGCGCTATTACCACACCACCCGTAATGGGCGCTGCGGCATTCCTGATTGCAGAGTTTTTGAGAATCAGCTATGTTGATGTTATGTTGCTGGCCGCCATTCCTGCAGCCCTCTATTACTGGGGGCTTCTGATTATGGTGGAGTTTGATGCAAAAAAATTCGGCTTAAAGGCTGTTAAAATTGACAAGAAGTATACCTTAATGCAGCTTACGAAGATGTATGGTTTTCATTTTCTCCCTCTCGTTGCTATTGTGGGGTTTCTGGTAAAAGGTTATACCCCGCAGGTAGCGGTATTTGCTGCAATCCTGACGTGTTTTTTTGCATCTTTTATTCGAAAGGATACAAGATTTACACTTTCCAAGACTATAGAGGCATTAAAGCAGGGTTCTATAACCGTATTGAATGTGGCTGCAATATGTGCCTCAGCAGGTATTATCGTCGGCACGGTGAGTCTGACAGGACTTGGCCTTAAACTGTCCTCGATTATTATCGGCTATGCGGGCGGTAATTTAATAATGACCACAATCTTTACCGGTATTCTTTTGTGGGTTATCGGTCTGGCCGTTCCCATTACTGCTACATATATTATTGCTGCCGTCATTGCCGCCCCGGCGCTTACACAACTTGGGGTCCCTGAGTATGCCGCACATATGTTTATCTTTTATTATGCTTTGCTTTCTGAGGTATCGCCGCCGACTGCACTATCGCCCTTCGCAGCAGCGGCTATCACGGGCGGCGATCCTTATAAAACCACACTGATGGCTTGGAAATATGCTATTACGGCATTCCTGATGCCGTTTATCTTTACGGTTCTCCCTTCAGGTCGTGCTTTACTGCTTCACTGGGAGAATATAGGCATGGCTGCGGGAATCTGGACAATTATTGCGGCATTTATCGGTATCGGCATGCTTGCATCGGGTTGTTCCGGCTGGCTGTTAAAGAGATCTAATATCTTTGAAAGGGTTATCACAATCATTGGCGCGCTGGCATTTGTTTACCCTTCACGTCTGGGAGATGTTTTAGGTTTTGCCTGTTTGGCATTGGTGATTATTATGCAAAAGTTGAGGAAGGGGGACGCAGGGCGGCCTGCACAGGCGGCGGCGTGACAATAAGCCGGAAATTAAAAAAATCGGGAAGGTGAGGAGGAACATCAAATGTGTATGCATCCGGAAATAGCCGACAAACTAATGACTTTGGATGAAGCGGTAAAAAGGTTTATCAAAGACGGCTGCCAGCTTGCAATCGGCGGTTTCACGATAGTAAGAAATCCGATGGCGGTTGCATACGAAATCATCAGACAGGGGATTAAAGATATCCATCTTGTATGTCATTCCCATGGTCAGGCCCTTGATGTCCTGATCGGCGCCGGTTGCGTTAAGCGCCTTGAGATTGCCTACGGCGGAAACGGCAGGTATGCCCCCACATGCATCAGATTCAAAAAGGCAGTTCAACGGGGAGAGATCCAATTTGAGGATTATTCCAATAATCAGATGAGCTTGCGGTTTCTCGCAGGGGCGCTGGGCATCCCGTTTATATCTACCAAGTCAGGGCTCGGTTCCGACCTGCTCAACATGGAGGGATTCCCAAAAGAAATCAGGAAAGAACGGAAAGTTGCAATCAAGAAATTTGCCATTATGCAAAACCCATTCAACGAAGAGGAAGACAAAGTGGTATTGCTTCCGGCGCTCACACCGGACGTGGCGCTCGTCCATGCCCAATACGTGGGAGATGACGGCACAGTCCGCATCAAGGGACTCACATTCGCAGATATTGAACAGGCAAAATCGGCAGATATTGTCATAGTTACCTGTGAGGAAATTGTCCCGCGCTCATTTATCAGGCTCGATCCAGATCAAAATTCACTACCGCCTTTCTTTGTTGATGCCATAGTAAAGATTCCTTATGGCGCTCATCCCACGGGATGCCTTGCCTTTTATGATTACGATCCGAAGCACCTCAATCTTTACAAAAAGATTGCCGGGGATGATGAACTCTTCAAGCAGTATCTCGATGAATGGGTATACGGCGTTTCAACCTTTGATGAATACCTCGATAAAGTCGGCAGAGAGATGATCTTTAAAATTAAGGCAAATCCGGTTGTAGGGTATGCCCAGGGGCTTGACAGAAAGTGATAAAAGCAGTTTTGAGTTTTGAGTTATTGAATTCATTATGATAACCAAGAACAAAAGATATACTGAGGATACTGCTAATATTTGCATGAAAAAGGAGAACAAAATAAATTTATCTCTCGCAGAGTTCACAGAGAGCACAGAATTTTATATATTATTTTTTGCCGTGAATTATGGGACTGCTTAATTCATGGCAATTCCATGGCCTGATTTTATTGACTTCTCTTAAAATCAGGCCGGAAACAAAAGATTCTCTCTGCGAACCCTGTGGTCTCGAACGACCCCGTTGAAAAACGGGGGAAAGGGCGAGAGACAAGAATTCGGATATATTTTGACAAAACCATACTGAGGGATAGGAGGTTTTATAAATGGCTATTAAGTATACCGATAATGAAATGATGTCAATCAGTGCCGGGAGATTCATTAAAGACGGCGACATTGTTTTTGCCGGCACGGGCGTATCCATGCTCGCCGCTACAGCAGCCAAAAGAATATATGCACCAAAGGCAGTAGTATTTTTTGAAACGGGTGGAGTTGACCCGGCGCTCGACGAGATTCCCATGGCAGTTTCAGATCTGAGGGTAATGAACGGCACCTGTTTGAATTCCGGCCTTATTGAAGCGTTCTCTATTGTGGGACACAGGAAACTTCACACTATCGCATTTCTCGGCGCTGCACAGATCGATAAATACGGCAATCTTAATACTACGGTTATCGGCGACTATCACAGGCCGAAAACAAGGTTTTCCGGAAGCGGCGGTGCATGTGACGTTGCATCTTTTGCCTCCGGTGTTATCACCTTTATGCAGCATGAAAAGAGAAGGTTTGTTGAAAAACTTGATTACCTGACAAGTGTCGGGTGGTACAAAGGCGGGGATTCGAGAAAAGAGATCGGTTTGCAGAGAGGCGGGGCATTAGCGGTTGTCACAAATTTATGCGTGATGAAATTTGATGACCAAACAAAAGAGATGTATCTTTCCGAATATTATCCGGGAATCAGCATTGAAAAAATCGTTGAAAGCACGGGGTTTAAAATAGATGTATCAAGGGCATCAGAATCCCTTCCGCCTTCTGCAGAAGAACTCAGGGTTCTCCGCGAAGAAGTCGACCCCCAGAGGTTAATATTGTAAAACTACTTTTACCAAACTCATATTGATGGGGTTGTTGCTATATCCTTTCTCCGCCTTTTTATGAATTTCTCAATTTCCACCGCAAAGAACACTACAGATGACAGCACAAGCGTGAACATTAATTCATTTAAGGTCAACGGTTCTGTTTTGAATATCGGGTTCAGGACAGGCACATAAATCGTTGCCATCTGAAGTATGAAGGTAAATAAGACTGCACCGATAAGGTATTTGTTGGAGAACAAACCCATCTTGAACAACGATACTTTTTCCGACCGTATGGCAAGGACATTGCCGAGCTGCGTAAGACAAAGCACAGTAAATACCATCGTCTGCCAATGTGCATGACCCGTTTTGATGGACCATGTCTGAACAAAAAGCACAACGCCGCCCATAAGGAGACCAACCCATATTGCCTGAAATCCCAGTCCATGAGCAAATATACTTTCTTTCGGATTTCGCGGCGGCCTGCTCATAACATCCCCCTCCGCAGGCTCAACGGAAAGGGCAAGCGCAGGAAGACCGTCCGTTACCAGGTTAATCCATAGTATGTGTATCGGGAGAAGGGGGATGGGCAGGCCGACCAGCGGTGCAAGGAAAAGGGTCCATATTTCTCCTGAATTCGTTGTAAGAAGATATCTTATGAATTTCCTGATATTGTCATATATCTTTCTGCCTTCTCTCACTGCTTTTACTATAGTGGCAAAGTTATCATCGAGGAGAATCATATGGGCTGCTTCTTTTGAGACGTCTGTCCCGGTAATCCCCATGGCAATACCAATATCGGCCCTTTTTAATGCAGGGGCATCGTTTACCCCGTCACCGGTCATGGCAACAAACTGTCCCTTGTCCTGAAGCGCCTTTACTATCTTCAGTTTCTGTTCCGGGGCAACCCTTGCATATACCCTAATATGTTCAACCCTATCCTCAAATTGCTCCAATGATAGATTTTCGAGTTCTCTTCCTGTCATTATTGCTTCCGGGTCATCGTCAAGCATACCAAGCCTTCCGGCTATCGTTTTCGCTGTAAGGGGGTGATCGCCTGTTATCATCACAGGTATTATGCCTGCAGTTTTACACATTGAAACAGCTTCTTTTGCCTCTTCCCTCGGCGGGTCCATCATACCCGCAAGACCTAAAACCGTGAGCCCTGTTTCTACATTTTCCGGAGAAATGTTTTCAGGGATTGTGTCCCATTTCCTTGCAGCTATGCAAAGAACCCTCAATCCGTCATCAGCCATCCTTCTATTAATCGCATGAAGCTCCTCTGCATTAATATCGGCCAATCCCCCGGATATCAGAATATTGTTCGATTTTTCAACCAAAACATCAATTGCACCCTTTGTGAACGAAACATAGCCTTCTTTCCATTCATGGAAGGTAGTCATGCACTTTCTTTCAGAGTCAAAAGGGATTTCAGCCACCCGCGGGTACTTTTTTTCAAGTTCCTTTTTGTCATAATCATGTTTTTTTGCTAAATTGTACAGCGCTGTTTCTGTCGGATCACCTATGATATTGCCTTCCGCATCCATCCGGGCATCATTGTTCAGGGCAAGGGCAGACATAAGAGGTTCCATGGCAAAGGTACTGTTCACGGCGGTTTCCAGGTCCGATGCACGGACAATACTGCCGTCAATAAACACTTCTTCCACGGTCATCTTATTTAAAGTGAGAGTTCCCGTTTTGTCGGAACAGATATAGGTCACCGATCCGAGAGTCTCTACTGCGGGAAGTTTTCTTATGAGAGCGTTCTGCTTTACCAACTTCTTTGCCCCAAGAGCAAGGGATATGGTTACTACCGCAGGAAGCGCTTCCGGTATCGCAGCTACTGCAAGGGAAATAGCTGTAAGGAGCATTAATATGGCCGGCTCTCCTCGCAAAATTCCAATGCCGAACACAATTGCACATATGGCAAGGACGGCAACGGCAAGCTTCTTCCCAAAGATTGCAAGCCTTTTCTGAAGAGGAGTTTTTCCCTCTTCTTCATCCTGAAGCATTGTGGCTATTTTACCAAGTTCCGTGTTCATCCCTGTTGTTACTACAACACCGATACCACGGCCATAAGAAACGATTGTTCCCTTGTACACCATGTTCTTCCTGTCTCCAAGGGGCAACTCCTCATCGTCCAACACATTGGTATGTTTTTCTATTGGTATCGATTCGCCGGTAAGGGCAGCCTCTTCAACCTTAAGCTGTGCTGTTTCAATAAGTCTCGTGTCGGCAGGCACAACCTGTCCTGCCTCAAGGATCGCTATGTCGCCGGGAACAAGCCCGGAAGAAGGTATTGAAGCAGGCATCCCGTCCCTGATAACGGTTGCCGTAAAGGCCGCCATTTTTTTAAGGGCTTCCATCGCCTTTTCAGCCCTGTATTCCTGTACAAAACCAACAGCCGCATTAAGAACAACGATAACAACGATGGCTATGGTATCTGATAATTCGCCTATTACACCTGAAATAACGGCAGCCGCTATAAGTACAAGGATCATGAAGTCCTTGAATTGGTCGAGAAACATCATAAACGGCGTTTTCTTTTGTTTCTCTGTCAACTCGTTAGGACCGTATTCTTTGAAACGTGCGGCAGACTCCTGAGAAGAAATCCCCTCAGGCGATGTCATCAGTTCTTCAAAGATCGTTTCTATATCCTTTTTGTGCCAGTGCACTTTATGCTCCTTTACTATAAATTCCTGGCGGGATACAGGCATAAAGGAAAGATCGGTTCAGGGTTGAAATCGTGTAAGACGAATAAAGTTTTTCGATAGGAGTAACTCCTTATCGCCTTCCGGTATTGGAAGGGATAGAACCTTGGACAATTCGCTTTTCATGGAACCGAAGGGTACATCGGAGCCGAAAAGCACCCGCTCAGGCCCTATGGTTTTAACAAAATCGTGGATGGTGTCTTTTGAGCCGAGGGCAGTGTCAAAATATACATTTTTCTTGTCTTTAAAGCTTCTTAAAAAATCATAAGGATTCCCGCCGAGGAGGCCGAGATGAGGAATTATTAAAGTGAGCCCATCGAATATATCGACAAACCTTTCGGTAAAACGCAACTCTTCTTCAAATATAACGGGCTTACCGGTCAACCTTATCTTGTCAATTAATTCAGGCAACAACTTATCCTCAAGCACTTTGTAATTTGAGGCCGAATCCTGCCATCCCCTCATCCAGTGCCATTTTCCTCCGCAATACGCTTCAGGGATCGGGTCAAACCCCTCCCTGTCGTAATCTTCTCTGATGTAATGGTACGGTATAAACCCCCCTACCCTTTTTGACTCCTCAAGCATCCTCACATTTATGCTGTTGTTTTCGATGGCCGTCGATGGAAAAGGTATAACGGCGACATAGTCAATACCCGATCCTTTCATCTGCGTCTGAAGTTCCCCTGTTGTGACATCCGTACCGAGTGTTATCGATGGACCCCAGTGAGAATGGCTATCTATTATTATATCAAATTCCATAGTTGCAGAATAAATATCATAGGTGGTATAAGAAGTAAAGCTGTTCAAGGTTCTATGTTCTATGTTCTATGTTAGGATTTAACCTTGAACCTTCAGCCTTGAACCTTGAACGATGAATATAAGAACCCCGCTCCTTACCATAGACATTATCATCCGCTACAAAGGCGGCATAGTCCTCATTGAGAGGAAAAACCCTCCTCCGGGGTGGGCGTTGCCAGGAGGTTTTGTAGATATCGGCGAATCGATCGAAGATGCAGCTATGCGGGAAGCAAAAGAAGAAACCTCACTCGATGTAACATTGGTTGAACAATTTCATGCATATTCAATGCCCGATAGAGACCCGAGGTTTCACACCGTTTCAGTCGTCTTTATAGGTGAAGGAAACGGGGTACTGAAGGGGCAGGATGATGCAAGACGTGCAGATGTATTTCACGAAGATGCCCTGCCTGAAATAATCGCCTTCGACCACAGAGAGATTATCCTTGATTATTATAATTATCTGAAATCAGGTAAAAGGCCTGGTGTGATCTAGTACCGATTTGGATTTAAAGATAGCACCCGGAAGGTACCCGGGCGACGAGGAACACCCGCAAAGCGGGTACCCGGACGAAGGCGTACATTTCAATACGTCAAGGAACACCCATTTCATGGGCACCCGGACGAAGTCAACGAAGAGGGGTACCCGTGTCCAAACACGGGTCTATGAATGAAGGCAAATTGGTATAATCACTCGAAAGACGCAACAGCCTTCTTTATGCGCTCAACACCCTTTTCAATTACTTCCATTGAAGTTGCAAAAGAGAGTCTCAAATAGCCTTCTTTCCCGAATTCAACCCCCGGAACAACCGCAGTGTGAAAATCTTCGAGAAGGATTTCCGTCAATGCGGCAGATGTATCCACCGCCCTGCCCATATATTTCTTTCCGAGCACATTGTTAAAGTTCGGAAACACATAGAAAGCGCCTTTCGGGTTATAACAGGTTACGCCGGGAATACTTTTCAATTCTTTCACAAGATAATCTCTTCTCTTTTTAAAAGCTTCAAGCATATGGGATATACTGTCCTGAGGACCATTTAATGCAGCTATGGCAGCCATCTGCGAAATAGATGCGGGATTTGATGTGCTCTGGCTCTGGATATTCCCCATTGCCTTTATAATGCCTGCTTCTCCGGCGGCAAAACCAATTCTCCAGCCTGTCATTGCATAGGTTTTCGCTACGCCATGACAAATTATCGTCTTTTCTTTAAAGGCAGGATCAAGAGATGCAATGCTTACATGAGTATAGTCATCATAGGTAAGCTTCTCATAAATCTCATCAGAGACTATATAGAAATTATTTTCCACAGCAAGTTTTCCGATCTGTTCGAGGTTTTCACGGTAAAATATCGAACCGACAGGGTTTGACGGATAATTGAGCACTATCCCTTTAGTGTTCTTATTTATGTGCTTCTTTAACATCCCGGCCGTGATCTGATAATCCTCTTTCTCGTACGTCTCCACAATCACAGGTTTAGCGCCGGCAAGCTCCACCATGGACGGGTACGAAACCCAGTAAGGAGCAGGTATGATAACCTCATCACCTTCCTGAAAGATGGCCTGGAAAAGATTGTAGAGGCTGTGCTTTCCTCCGCATGAAATGATAACCTCATCACGCTTATAGGCAAGGCCGTTATCTCTCTTGAACTTTTCAATAACCGCATCCTTCAGGGGGTCTATGCCGGCAGCGGGTGTATACCGTGTAAAATTGTCATTTATCGCCTTAATGGCTGCCTGTTTTATATGGTCAGGCGTATTAAAATCAGGTTCCCCTGCCCCGAATCCTGCAATGTCAATACCCTTTGCCTTAAGCTCTTTTTCCTTTGCATTAATGGCTAACGTCGGTGACGGTTTTAATAAACTTGCCCTTTTTGATAACATAGCAAAACTCCTTATGCGAAATTTTCACTAAAAGCTCAAAACTCAGCGCTAAAAACTACGCTGCCATACAACATGAGAGGATAGTTTTTACAATACCCCGCACTTTTCTGTCAATCAAAATATTTGCATGGTTAACTGAACGCTTTTTCTTTAAAAGACAAAACCGATTCCAATAAAGGGGCCGTCTAATGTTATGTCATAAATGGTACCCCCTCTCTCATAATCAACATAGGAGTACTCGTAACCGCCCTCTATCACAAAATGGCTGAATGGCGAATAATTCAGACCTGCGCGCCCCCTTGATGTAAGGCGTGAGCCGACATTGAATCCCCCGATATCCGCCTTAAAAACCAGGGACAACTTATCGGTTAATCGGGGAGTAACTTTTAATCCTATAATGGGGTCTATCCAGTTATTGGAACCGCTGTATCGCTGAACATATCCCGTGGTCGGCCTCACCAGATCAAACTTCATATTGAAATTCCAATATCGTAGACCAGCCTGGGCCTCTAAAAAAATCCTTTTATTTTCGAAGAAACGATAACCATAGTGTGCTTCAATACGTGTAATCTCAGTTGTGATATCAATGTCAACCTGCACAGGTTCGTTTCTCAGCACATTATCGCTGTGCAACTTTGAATACATGCCGTCAATCGTCAATGAGTGTTTCCCCTTCAGCATTGAAAAAATTGCCGATGCAGTTGCGTCCGTCTCCTTGGCAACATCGCTGTAAGACAGATTCGGTCTTGCACTTTTGTAATCAACTCCTACTGTTCCCTTGATACTCGGTAAAATCAAATAGGGCGCTATGATGAAATGCCACTTGTCATCTTTTAAAATGTTTTGTCCTTTTCTCTCAGTTCCGGAAGCCTGTTATGTGTCTGCAGCAAAAAGAAGGTAGCCGCCCGGAAACAAGGCTGTGGCACACAGGATCAGCAACAAGATATATTTTATGTTCATCCTAATCTTGCCGGCCTCTCATTTTTCCCAATGAAAATAATCTGCATTTTTCGATTCTATTCCCCGTAAATATTTTATGTCAAGCCCTTTCGCGGGCTTCTCAACTTTTTCCTTGACAGGCCAACGGAACAACAGGAGAATGTAGCAAGAGCTTGATTGATTTACCACAATATGCCGAAATGATTGAAGATAAATAAAAGCAAGGAGGGCAATCATGAGAAGAATCAGGGTATTACTCGTCAATATCCTATTGGCAGGGTTCTCGGCGTTATGCATGGCGGGTGCGGAACAAGCTCTTGCCCAGGGCAGCGGTTATGGTTATCCCGGCTGGATGTCGCAGTATAAAGATGTGCTGAAAAATATGCCGCTGAATAGCGTGACCCTCCTGGGAAGCCACGATGCTGCAACCTCTGATCTGAACAACAGGAGTCCGGTTTGCATGGGATATAATTTAGACTCGGGAAATCGCCTGAAGCAGTATCCTAAGAAAAAAGATATCCCCAAATTTAAATGCCAGTCTGCCTCTATTGGAGGACAGTTATTTTATGGCGTGCGATATCTTGACCTCCGGGTTGCATATCAGGGCGGCGGGTACTGGTCTCATCACGGCTTTCTGTCAACGCCGTTTTTTGGTCCTGAAGGTATATTTGCACAGATCAAGGGTTTTCTGAACAACTATCCCGACGAGATAATCATCTTGAACATGCAGCATTTCTATTATGACGACCACAGGATGACCTTCGATGAAGCCATGGCGTTCTATGATGTGGTGACGAAAGAGTTTCCCGGGCTTCTCATACGCCAGGGAAAACCGACCATGACCTTCGGTGAAGCGTGGTCAACAGGCGGCCGCATTATTCTCATTTTTACTACTGATATGAATATTGCCGAATCTGCCGAATTTGTCTGGAATAATAAGTTGTTGAAACAGCACTGGTGGAAACAGAAAAAAATAGACAAGCTTATGGATGAACTGGATGGTCAGGTCTCCGACTGGAGGAATGGAAAGGACCGGGACAAGTTCAAGGAATTGCAGGGAATACAGTCAACAAACAAGAAAATTAAATCAGCGGTAGAGATGAGCGCCATATTCAGAAGTAAATTTGCCTCAGACTGGAGGGATGCACCCATCAGCATCGTAATGGTAAATGACTCGACAAATTCGGGGCTTATGCCGTTGTTAATTCAAAAGATAACCTGGTTATCTGCCGCCCCTTCACGGGATGTTCAAACGGCAACCTCTCCGGAACGGGATGTCCCGGCATCACAAAAAGCAGCCGCTGAGTGACGAGGAAGCTTGGAATTAAGGATTAGAGGGATATGGAAAATCCGGGTTGATGTATCCGGGTTAAACGGGTTTTATCGGTATCGCTCCGGTTTAGAGCCTGTCTAATATCCCTCGGACAAAATCGATATTTGAACGTAATTGAAAATAATTCTCAGCAAAGTTCTGAGGTACCTTGAGCGATATGACATCCCGCTCCAAGGTATCCAGACGTTGGATGTACTCATCGCGGCGAGCGGGATCATAGCTGTTGGTAATATCGTTCTCCAGAAATTTCAGCTTGCCGTATTGCTGCTGCATGCGTTTGAGGACCCGTTGTCGCCGGAAATTGGGCATTGAGCTGATGATCGGATATGCAAAGGCAACAAGCGGCATCAGTATGACTAACATACGGTCAATAAATTCTGCCAGCCAGAAAGGCAGGTAGCGCATTAATAATGGCGGGCCATGTTTATAAAAACGCTGGGCAATCTCGCTTTCCTTGACAGTTGAGTCTTTGTAAGAAGGAAACTCTTTGGCGCCGGAAAAGAATGTCTCCCGGCCGTTAACCTCTGCTGCTGCTTGCATAAAAAGCATCTGAATAGCAGGATGGAGGTCTTTGTCGACAATCAGGCCCACCGTAGTGGCAATCAACTGCACGTCATTGGGCGGCAAATTCTCCTCAACATCTACCAAGCCCATGGGCAATTGAACAATCTCAATAAAAGGGAGCAGCTTCTCGTAGGCCTTAGCGCGGTTGAAGTTGGAAATATACAGTACAGGGTTGCGCAGCAGCTTTTGCACCAGCGGCGAATCAAGGCTGTCAACAACAAGCATTCCGTCAATCTCACCCCGGGCAAGTGCATCGGCTGCGGCAGCAAGGGAAATCTGTAATATGTTCGGTCCAAGAGGAATACCGTTTAATCGCAGGAAGTGCCGGGCTAAAACGTTTGTTCCGCCATCGGGAGGACCAATGGCAAATTTACGGGTCTTTAATGCCTCTATTGCCGCAGTCCCCTCGACTTTCCCCCGGTGGAAAAACCACAGCGGTTCATATGCTATGCTTCCCAGAGAAAGCAAATCTTTCGTTTGCTCCGGCTTTAATATACCACCCTGAACAAAGGCTGCTTTGACGTTGCTTTTCTTGTCCAGCAACAGGGATATATTGTCACATGATCCACCGGTAGTAACGGTTTCCAGGGTTATGCCGTGCCGTCGGAAGAACTCCACATATCCAGCAGCAAAAATCTGAACAGAACCCCCGGCAGCGCCGGTGGCAATAGACACACGTCTGGGCGGGGCCGGCTTGGCAAACCAGATTGCCATGCCTATAATAATTGCCAGGAAGATCAATAACGGCCAGGTTTCCCGGAAAAAACGCATCAGGGATAAACACCGATCCCTCAAAAGTTCAAGGGAAGCCTCAACATGTTCTTTAAAGTCTTCTTTTACGGAACTCATTTAGCACCATGACATCAATAGTTTAGCAATATATCCGAACAGTTTCTACAAATATTCCCGGGCCGGCAGCTCAAGAGTCGCGTTCCCGGGCATGGTCGTGGAGTGATGTATGAACAATGTTTTGTTCGTTTTGGATGAAAATTCCGTTCATAACAGAGACTCACAATTTTTCCTTATTTTCACGGATGCAATTAAGTTAACATACCATTCCTCTCAAATTCCAGAGGATATGTATAACCAAATCCATATCAACTTTACTCTTGGCAGCCAATTTTAGTTATTGACAATTTCGCAAAAATATAGTTAATATACACGCTTTTGCAATATTATGAGGAGGTGGTGCCGTTATGCAGTGCGTAACAGTAAAAACAGGTGTTGAATGTCTATTTATGAAGAAGACCGGATGTTCATATAATGGTGGTACATGTTACACGATTGTGGAAAGCTGTGAAGGATGTACGAGAGTGATCGAGTTTGAAACAGGAAAATTTTGTTCCAGTTTCCCTTACCCGGCGCAAAAATGGCAGAAAGGTGCATGCCCTATGTCGTCTCACGTAAAAAAGGGACAAAAAGCTGAGGAACAGAAGATCAACCCTCTTAAAGCATCGAAGCGAAACGCCGGGAAAAAGTAAAACTTCCAAACAGCAGGGCCGACTTAAAGCCTATCTTTCAAAACCAATCAATATTAAGCTGTTGAGCGTTTGAGGATACGAGAAGATATGAATGCGGTATGTGCATATGAAAGTAACGGATGTACCTGTTCATATCCTCTCGATTTCCCGTATTGAACCCTGCAAGGCTCTCGTTTTTCATTGACTTACCATAATAATAAGTGGTAAAAAGAACAAAATAAATTGGAGGAACTGTTTTGAGGAAAAACAAATCTGCGATCAAAAGAGCGAGACAGTCAGAAGGAAGAAGATTAAGAAATTCTCATGTGAAGTCAACAATGAAAACCCAGATTAAGAGGGTTATTCAGGCCATGGAAGGCAAAGATAAGGAAAATTTGGACAAATTGGTTGAAAGCGCCGTATCATATATCGATAAAGCTGCATCAAAAGGCGTTATACACCCGAATAATGCCGCCAGGAAAGTTTCCAGATTATCAAAGAAGATTAATGTATTTTCGTCGGCAAAGGCTTAATTTAATAATCAATCAGAATAATAGAACAGAATTTCCTTGCCATACGTGCTGAAAGCCTTTTCAGGGCATCCCTTTTGTTAAAGTCCTCAGCATTTACATCAACTACGTTATATGTTTCATAATCAGAGAAGGACCACCTCTTTAAAAGACCTCCGTTCTTCCTAAACATGGCAACATCAATAGTGGTGGTAATAGTTTTCTCAACAACCATACCGGTAGAATCCACTGTGGCAGGTGTTATCTTGATTTCGGTAATATTGCCTTCCAAATACGCATCAGGATTCTGGACATTGACTTTGAAGAGCCCGCTCAAGACTATTTCCCGGGTAAAGGAATCCGTGACATAGAGGGATGCATGGGGTTCATAAGTCTTGTTTTTGAATACCGGCACATAGAGCGATGAAATATCGCCGCCGTAGATACCCTTCTCCTTTACCAACTGATAACCGCATGAACACAACAGTAAAGCAGAAAGAATAATTATGCACATATTTCGCTCACCTGTCCGGAATATTCCGATATTCATCATATCACTGCTCCTTATTTTAAACACATACAATATTTACCAGTTTATCCGGCACGACAATCATTTTTTTTACCTGCATGCCATCCGTATGCTTTTTAATCTTGTCGAGCGTTAAGACCATTTCTTTCAATTGCGTTTCATCGATGCCGCGCTCTACCTCACAGGTATCCCGTAGTTTACCATTAATCTGAACAGCTACCATTACTTTATCTTCCGTTATGTACTTTTCATTGTATTCCGGCCAGAATGCAGCCATATAATATGGATTTTCCCCGATCTTTTCCCATAATTCTTCTGTCAAATGGGGTACAAAGGGAAAAAGGAGAATTATTACAGTTTCGACGGCCCCTTTTAATAAAGCTGATTCTTCTCTCTTGACCCGTTCTTTTTCGAGAAATTTATATATGGCATTCACGAGTTCCATAATGCTTGCCACAGCCGTATTAAGGTGAAACCTGTCTATGTCTTCCGTGACCTTTTTAATGGTTTTGTGTATTTTATGCGTAAGTTGTGTCATATCACCATCAGCTTTTTCAGGTTCGAGTGTGCTTTCCGTATTTTTTAAGATTTCAATTCGCTCGACAACAAGCCTCCACACCCTCTGAAGAAATCTGTAAGAGCCTTCCACCCCTTTATCACTCCACTCGAGGTCCTTTTCGGGCGGGGATGCAAAGAGACAGCATAATCTCGTTGTGTCTGCCCCGTATTTTTCGATCAAATAATCGGGGTCTACTACGTTCCCCTTTGATTTACTCATTTTTGCCCCGTCTTTAATAACCATGCCCTGAGTGAGAAGGTTCTTGAAGGGCTCCCGTTCATTCACGAATCCGAACCCGCTCAACACCCTGTTGAAAAATCGTGAGTAGAGGAGATGGAGAACTGCATGTTCCACACCGCCGATATATTGATCAACAGGCATCCAGTAATCCACTCTTTCTTTATCCAGCGCTCCGGTGGAATAATTAGGACACGCGTATTTAAGAAAGTACCAGGACGATTCGACGAATGTATCCATTGTATCCGTTTCTCTTTTTGCCTTGCCTTTGCAGACGGGGCATTCTGTTTCAAAAAACCCGGGATACTCGGCAAGCGGTGATTTTCCTACCATTTTGACATCGAGGTCAAGCGGCAACACAACAGGCAAATCTTTGTAAGGGACAGGAACTACTCCGCAATTTTCGCAGTAAAGAATTGGGATGGGCGTTCCCCAGTATCTCTGTCTCGAAATGCCCCAATCTCTTAAACGATAATTCACCTTTCTTTTGCCGAAGCCCCTTTCTTCGAGGTAATCGATAATTGCAGGTATTGCCTCTCTATTGTTCATGCCGTTAAAACGGCTTGAGTTTACCATTTTGCCGTCGCCTTCATATGCCTCTTCCATGGTTTCAGGGGCGACGGACTTATCATGAGGCATGATCGTTATAATGACGGGCAACCCGAATTCCTTTGCAAATTCAAAGTCCCTCTGGTCATGGGCGGGAACCGACATTATTGCGCCTGTACCATATTCCATTAAAACGAAGTTCCCGATATATATCGGTATTCTTGCACCATTCAGGGGATTTATTGCGTACCTGCCTGTAAAAACCCCTTCTTTTTCAATACTTATTTCAGCCCTGAAGCTCCTGTCCTGTTTTTTCACCTTTTCTATAAAGGCATAGGCATCTTTTTCATAGGGAGTTCCTTTTGTGAGTACATATGAAAGCGGATGCTCCGGGGCTATCACCATAAATGTGACGCCGTAAAGGGTATCCGGCCTTGTAGTATAGATCGTGAGAGTTTTGCCGTCTTCCAGTTTAAAATCGACTTCAACGCCAAAACTTTTGCCGATCCAGTTTTTTTGCATGTTGAGTACCCTTTCAGGCCATCCCGGAAGTTTGTCGCAATATTCGTACAGTTCATCCGCATATTGTGTAATGGCGAAAAACCACTGGGTAAGCTCTTTCTGTATAACCTCTTCCCCGCATCTCCAGCAATGCCCGCCCTCGACCTGCTCATTTGCAAGAACTGTCCGGCATTTGATACAGTAATTCACAGGTGAGCTTTTCCGGTACACAAGACCCTTCTCGAACATTTTAAGGAATATCCACTGCTCCCATCTGTAGTATTCCACATCGCAGGTTGCAATCTCCCTTTCCCAGTCATAGCTGAAGCCCAGCCTCTTCAGTTGCTTCCTCATATAGGAAATATTGTCATAGGTCCATGCGGCCGGATGAATCCCCCTCTCTATGGCAGCGTTTTCTGCGGGCATTCCGAAGGCATCCCATCCCATTGGATGTAAAACGTTGAAACCTCTCATCCTCTTATACCTTGCAATAACATCCCCTATGGAATAGTTTCTTACGTGACCCATGTGTATTTTGCCGGACGGATAGGGAAACATTTCGAGAAGATAGTATTTTTCTTTTGAGCTATCTTCCGTTACGTGGAAAAGTTTATCTTTTTCCCATATATTCTGTCTTTTTTCTTCTATTATATGCGGTTCATAATGGTTCATTTTTTTCCTCGGACGCTTAGTTAATTAAGAATCAAGAGTTAAGAGTTTCCCATTCTGCATTATGCATTCTACATTCTTAATTCTTCATTGGTTCATCAATGCCCTTATGCGGAGCCTCAAGGCATTGAGCCTGATAAAACCACCGGCATCTTTCTGTTGATATACATCATCTTTATCGAATGTTGCAAAATCCTTCATATACAGGGATTTATCAGATTTTCTCCCCACAATTATACAATTTCCTTTATACAACTTCAACCTGACAGTCCCTGTAACCCCTGCCTGCGCTTCATCGGTAAATGCCTTAAGTACTTTCATTTCAGGGGAATACCAGAAGCCATAGTAGATGAGCTCTGCCACTTTAGGAATCAGGCTGTCCCTGAGATGCATGACCTCTCTATCCATAGTGATCGATTCCATGGCCCTGTGGGCAGCATGGAGGATAGTACAACCGGGGGTCTCATAGACCCCCCTTGACTTCATGCCCACAAACCTGTTTTCGACAATATCAACACGGCCTATACCGTTTTCTCCACCGATTTTGTTAAGGTGTGCAATGATTTCGTAAGGTGTCATTTCTATCCCGTCAACAGCCTTCGGTGTCCCATCCTCGAATGCAATCTCTATGTAACGCGGCTTGTCGGGCGCCTTTTCAGGCGAAACAGTCGTGAGAAACATGCTTTCGTCCGGCTCATTCCACGTATTCTCCAATATTCCTCCCTCATAGCTTATATGCATGAGGTTTCTGTCCATACTATATGGTTTTTCTTTGCTTACAGGCACATCAATGCCATGTTTCCGGGCGTAATCAATCAACTCGCCCCTTGAGGAAAAACTCCATTCCCTCCATGGTGCAATTATTTTAATGTTCGGCTCAAGGGCATAGTATGTAAGCTCAAACCTGACCTGATCATTCCCTTTTCCGGTCGAGCCGTGAGAAACCGCATCTGCACCTTCCATCCTTGCAATCTCAACCTGTCTTTTTGCGATGAGGGGTCTCGCAATAGATGTGCCGAGCAGGTAATTTCCTTCATATATGGCATTCGCTTTTATGGCAAAGAACACAAAATCTCTTGCGAATTCTTCCCTCAAATCCTCTATATAGATTTTTGAAGCGCCTGTTTTGATTGCTTTTTCGTCGAGTCCTGTTAATTCTTCTTCCTGACCGACATCTGCCGCATAGGCTATTACTTCGCAATCATATTGTTCCTTCAACCATTTCAGGATGACCGATGTATCAAGACCGCCCGAGTAAGCGAGAACTACTTTTTTTATCTGTTCCATTATTGTTACCTCCGTTTATTAAAGGGTTCAAGGGCAAAACCCGAAGATGCGAAGTTACGAAGATATGCACAGCTTCTTAACTTCCCAACCTCGTAACCTTGTGTGTTATAAAGTCTCGACCCCTTGAACTCTTATTTATTAAGTTAGTAGCCACTCCAAAAGCGCTTTCTGCACGTGCAATCTGTTCTCTGCCTGTGTAAATATTATATCCTGATGTTTCTCAAAAACACTGTCTGTGATCTCCTGATCCCGGTAAGCAGGAAGGCAGTGCATGACAATCGCGTTGTTTTTTGCATTTTTCAGGAGACCGTCATCAATTTTATATAATGCAAAAGCCGTCTTTCTCTCTTCCCGCTCTTTTTCCTGCCCCATGCTGACCCACACATCCGTATTGATAACATCGGCATTACTGACCGCCTCACAAGGATCATCCGTAATCGTAAAGCCCTTATTCCTTTTTGCTTTTTTCAGCAGCATATCAAGGGGCCGGTAGTTTTTCGGCGTTGCCATGCTGAGATTAAAACCAAAGAGGATTGACGCCTCTATCCATGAATTTGCAATATTGTTTCCATCGCCTATGTAGACAATTTTTAACTTATCAAAATCTCCCTTGAATTCAGCAATTGTATACAAGTCCGAAAGGATCTGACAAGGGTGATAGAGATCGGTAAGACCGTTGATAACGGGGATGCCTGCCCATTTTGCAAGCCCTTCCACCGTATCCTGATCGTATGTCCTTATCATGATTGCATCTACATATCTGCTTAAAACCCTTGCCGTGTCCTTAATCGGTTCGCCCCGTCCCAACTGTGTTTCGCTTGCATTCATAACAACGGGATTCCCTCCGAGGTCATTAATCCCCACTTCAAAAGATACCCTCGTCCTTGTTGAGGCCTTCTCAAAAATCATAGCAATGTTTTTGCCTTTGAGGGGTCGGTGTTCGATGCCTGCCGTCCTTATTTCTTTAAGATGCTTTGCCCTCTCCAGGATATATTTGCCTTCATCCCTGCTTATATCAAGAAGTTTTGTAAAGTCTCGTTTCAACCTTTTTTCACCTCATGTTTATTTAATTCAATTATCTTCCATTCACCGTTCACTATCGACTGCCGACTATTCACCGCTTTTCATGTGTCTTGCAAATATCCTGTCTGCAATCTCAAGAAAAATGTCAACCTCCTCATTTTTTATAATGAGTGGCGGGAGCAGCCTCAGTATATTGCCTTTCGTGCAATTTATTATGACCCCTTCCTGCAGGAATTCTTTTACTATAGGGTCTCCGTTGATTGATAATTCGATGCCCCGGATAAGTCCGAGGCCTCTGATCTCAACAATAAAAGGGTATTTTTTCTTGAGGGCAACAAGTCCATCGTGGAGATATTTGCCTACATCGGTACAATTCTTTAAAACGCCTTCGTCTGCAATGGCGTTGAGAGTGGCGACAACAGCCGATGTTGCCAGGGGGTTTCCGCCGAAAGTGGATGCGTGAGTTCCCGGCTCAAAGGCTTGCATTACATCGTCTTTCCCGATTATTGCCCCTACAGGAAATCCGTTCCCCAGCGCCTTTGCAAGACTCATAATGTCGGGCGTTATATTGTAATGTTCATAGGCAAAAAGCTTGCCGGTTCTCCCTATGCCTGTCTGTACTTCATCGAGAATCAATAAAATATCTTTCTTCCTCGTGAACTCTCTCAGCTCTTCTACATACCCTTTATCTGCTGCATAAACTCCGCCCTCAGCCTGAATCAGTTCAAGAATAACAGCGCATGTTTTGTCGCTGACAGTCTTTTTTAAACTTTCCATATCGTTGAACGGAACATATGTAAAACCGCTGAGGAGAGGAGAGAAACCCTCCTGGAACTTTGTCTGTCCTGTTGCGGAAAGCGTGGCCAGTGTGCGCCCGTGGAAGGAGTTCTTCATGGCGATAATCTCATAACGGTCTGCACCGTATTTTTTCCAGGAATACCTTCTTGCAAGCTTTATGGCAGCCTCATTTGCCTCGGCGCCGCTATTGCAGAAAAACACCTTATCCCCGAATGAATTTTCAACAAGTATTTTTGCTGCCTTGATCTGCGGTTCCATATAAAACAGATTAGAGATATGAAAGAGCTTACCTGCCTGGGCAGTAAGGCCTTCTATGACATCTTTGTGGGCATGACCAAGGTTGCATACAGCAATTCCCGAGAGAAAATCCAGGTATCTCCTCCCGTCCATATCCCATATCCAGCATCTCTCACCTTTTATGATAACGATAGGGAATCTGTTGTATGTATTTGCAAGGTATTGTTTCCCGCTATTAATCCATTGCTGCTGCATGTTGTGTGCCTCCCGTGATTTTAGTGCCTATACCGGAATCAGTGAAAATTTCAAGAAGAATAGCATGGGGAATTTTTCCATTAACGATGTGGGTTTCCTTCACACTGCCTTCAAGAGCATCAAGGCAACAATCCACCTTGGGTATCATGCCGCCGGAAATTGTTTTGTTTTTGATAAGTGTATAAATATCGGATTTTCTCAGGGATGATAAAAGTTTCTCTTCCTTATCTAAAACACCTTCGACGTCTGTCAGGAGTATCAGCTTTTCTGCCGATAAAGCCTTGGCAATGCTTCCGGCAGCCGTATCGGCATTGATATTGTACGAGTTGCCGTCAATGCCATCCGCAAGAGGGGCTATAACGGGTATATATCCGTGTCTGTTAATATCCTTAATAATTGCAACATCTACGCCGACTATCTCTCCAACAAAGCCGATATCTTTTCCTTCCATCTTTTTGGCAACGAGAAGTCTCCCGTCTTTTCCGGAAAGACCGATGGCCTTCCCTCCCATGTCATTGATGTTTTTTACGATTTCCTTGTTGATGCTTCCCGAAAGTACCATTTCCACCACTTCAAGGGTTTTTTCGTCGGTAACCCTGAGCCCATCGACGAACTTAGTGGGTATCTGTAATTCTTTAAGGAGCCTTCCTATCTTCGGGCCGCCTCCGTGTACAACGACGGGATTAATCCCCACATATTTCAGGAGGGCCACGTCTTTGGCAAACTCCTTTTTAAGGTGTTCTTCCTCCATTGCCGCCCCGCCGTATTTGATGACAAAAGTGGTACCGAAAAATTTTTTTATGTAAGGCAGCGCCTCAAGTAAAGTTTTTATTTTCTCGCTCATATTCTCTCCATTTTAGCGTTCAGCGTAAAACAGCATAAGACTTTCTATATGTCAATATCTGCCTTGCCGGCAAAGACATGTTTATATGCTTTACTCTGTATCAGTTCACCTTTCCCCTTTCACTGCTTCTACGGTTTCTTTACTTTTTCGACTATCGACTATCGACTATCGACTGCTTCTCCGGTTTCTTTAGTTTCTTTACTTTTTCGACTATCGACTATCGACTATCGACTGCTTCTCCGGTTTCTTTAGTTTCTTTACTTTTTCGACTATCGACCATCGACTATCGACTGCTTCTCCGGCTTTCCCTTTCCCCGTTTCGCAATTCCCCTTTCGCATTTCGCATTTACCCTTTAACCTTATAGAATATACCTGCTTAAATCCTCTTTCTCAAGAAATTCACCCAGTTTTTCACGAACGTATTCTTTTGTTATGTTTATCTCCTTTTCCTTCATATCCGGGGCGGAGTAAGAAATATCCTCAAGCAATTTCTCCATTACCGTATAAAGACGTCTTGCTCCTATATTTTCCGTCATCTCGTTGATCTTCTGAGCAATGTCCGTTATCTCTTCGATCGCCTCCTTTTCAAATTCGAGTTTAATATCTTCTGTGTTGAGAAGCGCCCGGTACTGTTTTAACAGGGCGTTGTCGGGCTCGGTAATAATCCTGTAAAAGTCATCCTTTGTCAGCGGGTCAAGATGAACCCTTATGGGAAATCTTCCCTGCAATTCAGGAATCAGATCGGAAGGCTTTGACATGTGGAAAGCGCCTGCAGCAATGAATAGAATATGATCCGTCTTTACCATCCCGTATTTTGTGGTAACCGTTGTCCCTTCAACTATCGGGAGTATATCCCTCTGTACACCCTCCCTTGATACATCCGGACCGTGCATCTGGTCCCTGCTTGCTATTTTGTCGATTTCATCGAGGAATATGATGCCTGATTGCTCAATCCTCTCAATGGCATCCTTAACCACCTTGTCCATATCGATAAGCTTTTTTGATTCTTCCTGTATAAGATGCTCATGGGCGTCTTTTACTTTTACCTTTCTCTTTTTTGTCTTCTTAGGCATTATATTACCGAACAGGTCTCTGATCTGCATGTCCATCTCTTCCATGCCCTGAGCCGAAAAGACTTCAATAATCGGCAAGGCCCGGTCCGGCATGTCTAATTCAACCAGCTTTTCGTTCAATTTTCCATCCCTGAAGCGTGTCCTCATCTTTTCCCTTGAGAGGTCTTCACCTTCATGATTGTTCTGAAGTTCGACTGTTTTTTTCGGCGCCGGAAGCAGGATATCCAATATCCTTTCTTCCGCCATAATAGTGGCCTTTTCTTTAACCGATTCCTGCTCCTCTTTTTTTACCATATTCACCGAAAGCTCTGTGAGATCCCTTATCATGGACTCTACATCCCTTCCCACATAGCCTACCTCGGTAAACTTCGTAGCTTCTATCTTCAGAAACGGGGAATTGGCCAGTTTGGCAAGACGTCTCGCTATTTCAGTTTTGCCGACCCCTGTGGGTCCGATCATAATAATATTCTTTGGAGCTATTTCATCCCTCAAATCCTTGGATATCATCTGTCTTCTCCACCTGTTCCGCAAGGCGATGGAAACGGCCTTTTTTGCCTTTTCCTGGCCGATAATGTACCGGTTCAACTCTTCCATAATTTCCCTGGGTGTCAATATCTTCATTTACAGCTCCTCTATGGTAACCCTGTCATTTGTGTATATGCATATTTCGGAGGCAATCAGCATGGATTCCCGTACAATTTCCGAAGCAGTCATGTCGGTATATTTGACAAGCGCTTTTGCAGCAGCCTGTGCATAGGCGCCTCCGGAACCTATGGCCGCCACGCCGTCGTCAGGTTCGACTACATCGCCTGTTCCAGACAATATGAATGTATGCTCCGGATCGGCTACGATCAGTAACGCCTCGAGTCTTCTCAGTGACCTGTCGGTTCTCCAGTCCTTTGCAAGCTCAACGGAAGCCCTTGTTATGTTTCCGTTATACTGCTCCAGCTTTTTCTCGAACCTTTCAAAGAGGGTAAAAGCATCTGCCGTCGCACCGGCGAAACCGGCAAGACACCGGTCTTTAAATAGTTTTCTCACCTTCTTTGCCGTATGCTTCATGACTGTCGAATGCATGGTGACCTGTCCGTCGCCGCCAATAGAAACTTTTCCCTTGTGTCTTACACAGATTACTGTTGTTGCTTCCATTTTTTACCTTCTTGGATGAGACTTGTCGTATATCTCCATTAATTTATCCATGGAGACATGGGTATATTTTTGTGTCGTTGAAAGCTTTGAATGACCAAGCAATTCCTGGATACTACGCAGATCTGCTCCACCGTCCATCATATGAGTGGCAAAGGAATGCCTTATGCCGTGGAGTGCAAGATCTTTAAAAAGATGGGCTTTGATTTGATGTTTTTTCATAATCTTCAGGAGACCGCTGTATGATAATCTTGTCCCGTGCGGGTTAATAAAAAGAGGACCTTCCGATGCCCGTTTCCCCTCACGCTTTGTTCTTATTAAACCTAAATATTCCTCAATTGCAAGCTTTGCCTTGTCTCCGAACGGAAGTATCCTTTCTTTACCGCCTTTCCCTTTTGCCTTAACCCACATCCCATCCAGATGGAGGTCTTCTACATTAACGTTGAGCGCTTCCTGCGCCCTCATGCCCGTCGAATACATGAGCTCAAAGATTGCACGGTTCCGGATATTCAACCAGCCCTCTTTGGGGAGGTAGTCGAGAAAGTGAAACATTTCATCAATCGTATAAAATTTAGGGAGATGTTTTTCAATTTTCGGGTTCTTAATAACCAGGGCTGTATTTTCTTCAATGTATCCCTTTTTTTTCATGAATCTGAAAAACACCTTTATAGAAGAAACCTTCCTGGATAAAGAAGATTTTTTCATATTTTTATAGACATTTACAATATATGCCCTGATAGCGTGATGGTCTACCACCTCATATGAACTTTTCTCGATAAATGCTACAAAATCCTCTATATCTCCTTTATACGCCCTCTGTGTATTATATGAGGCCCCTTTTTCAAGTTCCAAATATTTGTAGAATTCTTTTGCAATAGTTTTAATTCTGTGTTTATCCATAACAGTATTATTTTATTATTTTTTCCCAAATAATCAAGTAAATTCCCCTTGGGAAAAGTTATTAGCTCATGGCTTTAGCAAAACCCTATTATCCCGGATTTTCCATCAGGATAAGCACCGTTTCCAATGACGAATCCGGGATTATCTTTTTTCGCTATTTCCGACCCCTGACCTGTAACCCGTTGCCTATAACCTCTGACAGTTATCAGCTCCCATTCAAAACAAATTGAATTCTTGACAAAGAGAAAACGTATTCCTTATAATATGTGAAATTTTTCATTATAATTCGGAGGACTTATGTGGGACAGCTTAAGCCTTAAGGAAGTTGTTGAATACGCCAGGGATCCATATCCGTCCATAAGACAATGGATCAAAGATACGGGGAAAAAAGCGGTAGGGAGTACATTTGCCGATGTTCCGGAGGAGGTGATTTACGCCTTCGGTTTTCTTCCGGTTACACTCATGGGAACAAACAAACCTTTAAAAAAAGCCCCCAGTCATTTACCGGATAATGCATGCTCATTGGCAAGGAGCAACCTTGAGCTTGTGCTGAGCTACGAGGGAGATCTTTTTGACGGTTATGTTCTTCCCCAGGTATGCGATACTACTCAACATTTGTCGGATATATGGCGAATCAACTTTCCGGATAAATATGTAGAAAGCTATCTTGCGCCGCGTCAGGCAGACAGGCCAAGTGCCCGTTACTGGGTGAAGGAAGAGATCGAGAGGGTAATAGCGTCTCTATCGAAGTGGTCAGGCAAAAAGATAACAGATGCCGACTTAAACGAAGCCATAAAAGTGCATAATGAAAACAAGGCGCTCCTTGGTGAGATTTATGAAATAAAAAAGAAAAACCCTGCTGCACTCACCAACCATGAGCTTTTCGCATTGATGAAGCTGGCTCAGCAGGTCGATAAGGCAGAATTCAACAAAAGTCTGAAAAAGATCAAGGACGGCCTGAAAGCTGAGAACGGGAAGGGTTACACGGATGTCGTCCTTGTCGGGATTACCTGTGATCCTCCGGAAATATATGACCTTTTCGATGAGATAAAGCTCAACATCGTGGGCGATACGCTTCTTGTAGGAACAAGATATCTACAGGGCGTTGTTTCTGCTAGCGCAAACCCCATTGATGCCCTTACGGAAAGACACTTTAAAAGAGGGTTTTTTACGCCGATCCACGATAATGTTTATAAGAATTTCGAAGAAGTCAAAGCACTTTACAAAAAAACAAACGCAAAGGCCATTATTTACGTTCACATTGAATTCTGTGAATCCCAGGAGTATGACCTGCCCGACCTCAAGGCGATGATCAAGGCGGAAGGGATACCGATGCATACCCTGGATACCGAGTACCAGACGCTTTCTCTCTCCCATGTAAGAACGAGGCTGCAGGCATTCTTTGAATCCTTGAAAGGGGGCACCTTATGAGCGAAAAATTAACTTCAAGACAATTATCTAAAAAGATTACCGATGAGTATATGGATGAGGCATTTCATGCCCACGAACTCGGTAAGTTGATCGGTTACTCAACGGCCATATCGCCTGTTGAAATATTTGTTGCCCATGACATTGTTCCGATTTACCCGGAAAACCATGCCGTAGCAAACCTGACTGCCAAAAAGGGCGCCGAGCTTTGCAGCATCACGGAAAACATGGGATATACCAGCCATTTATGCGCATATGCACGAAGCGATCTCGCATATAGAAAATCAGGAATAACCGTTACCAAAGGCATCCCCGACCCCGACCTTTTCCTTGCATGCAATGCCCAGTGTTTTACCCTGACGAAATGGTTCCAGGTGCTGGCAAGAAAGGGAAATCTGCCCGTGTTTGTCTTTGATACGCCTGAGCACATAATGGACAGGAAGGCGCGTGAAGAGATTGTGAAATACTGCGTCCTCCAGCTCAAAGAACTGATCGGTTTCCTCGAAGAGGCAACGAAAAAGAAATTTGATTATGACCGGCTCAGAGAAGTCATGAAGTATTCTGCCCAATCAAGCATCCTATATAAGAAATTTCTCGATATGGCCCAGTACAAACCATCGCCGATCAGCATCTTTGATGCCCTTATAGGGATGGCTATCGCCGTTTACAGAAGAGGGACACAGGAGTGTGTAGATTATTACCAGACACTCTGCGATGAGATTCAGGCAAAGGTCGACCAGGGGATTGGCGTACTTCCGAAAGAAAAGGAAAAGTACCGTCTCTACTGGGAAAACCTTCCTGTATGGTTCAAATTCAGCGATCATGCAAAATTGCTCGGTTCCTATGGCGGCGTAATCCTCACATCGCTCTATGTCCATGCCTGGAGCTTCGATTTTGATCTTGACAAGGATCCGCTTGTGACACTTGCGGAGAACTACGTGTCGAGATTTTCAAACTCAACCATTGAAGACAGGGTGGATATGGCAATGGATCTCTTTAAGAGGTATTCCATGAACTCCATGATAATGTTCATGAACAGAAGCTGCAAAGCCGTTTCTTTTGCAGTACCTACGTTAAAAGACATTCTCACAAGGAAAACCGGAATACCGGCCCTTGTATTTGAAAGTGATATGGGCGACCAGAGATTCTATGCCGAATCCCAGGTGAGGACAAGAATCGAGGCCTATTTCGAAACATTAGACAAGCTTCAGGCAAAGTCAGTATAAAAAGTGAAATTAAGTACATTGCAAAACCCCGGGTGCATGCCACCCGGGGTTTTTGTCGTCTCCTCCCCCCCCGGAGAATGGGAAAAACTTCCTGCCTTCAGGCGAAGACTTCGGTTCGAATCTTCTGCGACGCAAAAATGTAATTGCTTGGAATAAATTAATAGAAGCGTTATAATAGAGACTGCTTAATATGGCAATTTCATGGCCTGATTTTATCGACCTCTCTCGAAATCAGGCCGGACAAGAATTACCCCGGGGCAAGTTCCGGTGTATTGGAGCCGGGGGGCATAAAAAGATTCTGCCAGCGAACTCTGCGGTATAGAATGAGTCCCGCAAAAAGCTGGAAGAGTAAGGCGGGAGAAGAAAAAACTATTTTTGTTTTTGATAAATCCATGTCGAATCCAAGGAGGTTTTTATGCTTAAAAAGGAGATGTCCCGGCGTTCATTTCTGACTATATCAGCTATGACCGCAATGTTTCTGGCGATGGACAGGAAAAGGCTTGCAGCCCTGACCGAGAAGATTAACCCGAAGAAGGATTATCCTGTCGTAGTTATAGGCGCAGGCCTGGGCGGGTTATGCACTGCAGCATATCTTACAAAAGAAGGATTCCCGGTCACGGTGGTTGAGCAGCATCTTATCCCTGGAGGATACGCAACATCCTTCAGCCGAGGGGCCGGAGATAAGTACACATTCGAAGTATCACTCCATGGCGCCGCCCTTGAAAATACACCGGCAGCCCGGATCCTTGAAGATCTTGGGGTTCGTAAAAACATCAGTCTTGTGCTTGCCCCTGAGTGCTATAGGTTAAAGACCCGGAAGCTTGATATCTCCGTCCCCCAGAAAGACCCCGAGGCATACATACAACTTCTGAGTAAAAATTTTCCCGGCGAGGCAAAAGGCATTCGTTCTTTTGTAAACGATATGACAGGTGTAGCGGATGATGCAGATAAGCTTGCCAAAAATAAGGGGAAATTTGTAAAAATGCTGTTTCCGTTTCAGTACAAGCATATGTGGGATGTCAGAAACAAGACGCTTAAAGAGTTTATGGATGACCATGTGAAAGATCCTGAGCTCCAGGATGCCCTTGCAGGACTGTGGGGTTATTACGGACTGCCGCCTTCAAAGCTATCCGCCTTCTACTACACGGTAGCAACCGGTGAATACTTAAAACACGGCTCTTACTATATTAAGGAACGCTCTCAGAACCTTAGCAATACCCTTGCAGATGTTATTGAAAAGGGCGGGGGTAAGATACTTTATGGCGCCGAGGCAATAAAAATACTGGTAAAAAATGGTGCAGTAGAGGGCATTGAGGTATCGGGCGGGAAGACAATCCCTGCACGCGTATTGGTCAGCAATGCCAGCGCACCCGATACTTTGTTGGGGATGTTGCCCACCGGCAGCCTGCCTGATGATTATGTCGGCAAAATCAAGGGATACCGGTCAAGTCTTTCTGCATTCAACGTCTGGCTTGGGCTTAACAAGGAGCTGAGGGGAAGGATAAAGGCATACTCCACCCATATATCTGCAGGTAAGTCGGATGCAGGATATCAGGCTTGTCTTACAGGGGATATAGAAAAAAGCTCTTTTGCTGTAAATATCTATGACAACCTGTTCGAGGGATATTCCAAGCCGGGGTGTAGTACGGTAAGCATACTATCTCTCTGCGGATATGAGTTCTGGCGGAAGTTTGAGTCGGATTACAGGAAAGGGCGGAAGGAATCCTATGGAAAAGAAAAGGAAAGATGGACAAAAATCCTTATAAAGAAGGCGGAGGAGAGTATTATCCCCGGACTTTCTTCAATGATCGAGGTAGTTGAGTCGGCAACACCCCTGACACACTGGTTTTTTACCCGTAACTATGGCGGGGCGATCTATGGTTATGATGAGTCAATGGACAATAGCTTTATGAACCGGATTGATAACCGTACGCCTGTCAAGGGCCTTTACCTGGCGAGTGCCTGGGGCAACCCCGGCGGCGGATACGCCGGCGTCTTAAGGGGCGGGCTCAATACCTTCGGTTGTATCATGGAGGACCTTGCAAATGATTGAAATCAGGACGAAACCGCCGGTTGAAAAAATCAAAAATATTGTGTATCTTAAGCCATTAACAATAAAAGACCCGGAGGCAACAGGTCTGAACAAAAAGAGGTTTTAAATGAAAAAATACAAGGTTCTCGTTACAGATAACATCTCCCGGGAAGGAATTGATATACTTTCCCGTGAAAGTGATATCGAAATCGATATACGGGTCGGCATCAAAAACGAAGAGTTGAAGAAAATAATAGGTGAATACGATGCCATTATTACGCGGAGCGGCACCAATATTCCTGCAAGTCTGATCGAAAATCCGGGGAAACTTAAAATCATAGGCCGTGCAGGCGTTGGTGTAGATAATATCAATATTGAGGCGGCAAGCAAGAAGGGAATTATTGTCATGAATGCGCCTACAGGCAATACCCTTGCTGCAACGGAACTTACCATGGGCATAATGCTTGCTGCAGCGCGTAAAATACCTTTGGCAAACAATTCATTAAAGACAGGAAAGTGGGACAGGAAAAAGTTCATGGGTATCGAGCTTCATAACAAAACACTCGGCATTGTGGGGCTTGGCCGAATAGGGAGCAACGTTGCAATACGGGCAAAGAGCTTCGGGATGAAAATAATTGCCTACGATCCTTATATCAAAAAGAGTAAAGCAGACTCCCTCGGAGTGATATTGTACGACAAGCTTGAAGACCTCCTGAAGGATGTGGATGTTATTACATTTCACACCCCTTTGACAGCCGCCACAAAAAACATGATTACCGCAAAAGAGATGGCATTGATGAAAGACAAAGTTATCTTCGTGAACTGTGCACGGGGAGGTATTGTAAACGAGAACGATTTGTACAATGCCCTCAAATCAGGAAAAGCATTTGCTGCCGGTGTCGATGTCTTCGAAAAAGAGCCGCCGGAGAGTAATAAGCTGCTTGAGCTTGAGAACGTATTTGCAACGCCCCACATCGGGGCCAACACAATGGAAGGTCAGGAGGCAGTCTCTGTCATTATTGCCGAACAGGTCGCAAATGCCCTGAACGGAAGGCCATATCTCAATGCAATAAACATCCCCTTTATAAAATCTCAACTTCCCGATAACCTCCAGCTCTATTTCAATCTTACGGAAAAGATGGGCAAACTTGCGGCGCAAATAATGAAGGGAAGACCCGAGATGATCAAGATTGTCATGGTAGGTAAAAATTTCGAAGAGGACCTCTGCGAACGGAAGTTTGACGTGCCTTTCAGCTATCAGCCATTTACCATTGCCGGCTTGAAGGGTTTCCTCGGCGTTAGCCTTCAGGAGTCCGTAACATTCATAAATGCGCCATATATAGCAAAAGACAGAAATATTATTGTGGAAGAGACAAAAACAGCACAGTTTGACAAGTTTAACGACCTTATCATGTTCACCCTGAAAACGGATCAAGGTGAAATGGACATTGCAGGAACGGTATTTTCCGATAAGATGGGGAGAATAGTGCTCCTTGATCGTTTCCACCTGGATATAATCCCCGAAGGGACCTTTTTGCACTTCAGGATTTTCGACAGGCCGGGAATCATCGGAAAAGTGGGGACTATATTGGGGTACCACGGCATCAACATTGCAGGTTTTGGCGTCTCCCGTCAAAAGTCCGGCGAAGAAGTAGCCTTTGTTTCCGTTGATGACCCGATAGGAAAAGACGTCCTTGAGGAAATATTGAAGATCGACGGTATGATTGAGGCGAAGGTGATAGACCTGTGAAAGGGGAAATGGGAAACCCGTGAAGCAGTCGATGGTCGAAAACGTAAAGAAACTAAAGAAACCCGTGAAGCAGTCGATGGTCGATGGTCGATAGTCGATAGTCGATAGTCGAAAACGTAAAGAAACAAAAGAAACCGGAGAAGCAGTGAGAGAGGCACGGTGAAATACCAGACAGGGGAAATTGGAAGGGTAATCGTTGCGAAGTTCGAAGATGGCGATGCCATACTCGAAAATCTTATTGATATTGCCAAGAAGGAAAATATCAGGGCGGGTATCTTCTATCTTGTGGGCGGAATAAAAAATGCGAGGATCGTTGTCGGTCCGGAAAAAGAAGAATTACCGCCGACGCCTGTATGGAAAGAACTTGTGGACAGCCATGAAACGATGGGTATAGGGACAATTTTCCGGTATGGCGATGAACCAAAGATACATCTTCATGGTGCATACGGTAAACACGACTCCACAAAGGTCGGCTGCCTGAGGGAGATGGCGGAAACCTTTATTGTCCTTGAGGCAATTATATTTGAATTAAAAGGCATTGATGCAGTAAGAAACCTCGACCCTAAATCCAATATGGTGCTTCTCGATATGCCGTAATATTATCGAAATTTGATGAACTTACAAAAAAAGTACTTCCGACTGTTATTTTACTGTTCAATTCGATATAGCCTTAAGGGGACATACTATGTTCCTCCTGTCCGCGTCCCCACGTCCCGTATTACAACCACTATGAAAAGAGATGACGGCAGGGTAATCCATATCAAAAAATCCACAAGACAGGAACCTGTCCACATAAGAATCTACGATGCCCTCCATCTGCCTCATCGCCCCGGCAGGACCATAAAAACCATCCTGTAAAACCAGTAGTGCCTAAATGGGATATGATGTGTATGCAACTAACTGCTTCTATGGAACGCTATTCCTGAGACCATGAAGTCGGGTTAAGTATCTGATCCCTGATTCCTTGTTCCTGGCCCCTTTACATCTGCAGGCTTGAATATTGCTGCAACGTAATGTAGAGCAGAGTATATGCTGAAAAAGAGGGCAAGATACAAGATTATCAAGCCGATCCGATGAACGACAATGTCTAATTTGTTCATCGGGCCGTTAAAGAGTATGCATGCAATCCCTATGATCTGCAAGGTCGTTTTGAACTTTCCTGAAAAAGAAGGATATATGGCAATACCTTCCATGGCGTAAAAAGACCTCAACCCGTTTATAATAAATTCCCGCGCCACCAGAATTAAAGTTACCCATAAAGGTACCATCCTGTAATAAGTGAGTGTTATAAGAACTGATGACACAAGAAGTTTATCTGCAATAGGGTCAAGGTATAATCCCAGTTTTGTTGTCATACGCATTTTCCGGGCTATATACCCGTCAAGTCCGTCGGTAATGCCGGCTATAATAAATAAAAGACAGGACGCAAAGAGAAGTTCTTCATATTCAGTAGAAATAAGGATGATGATGAGGGGAATAAAAAGTATTCTGATGATACTCAGCCGATTCGGAAGCGTCCAGACTGACGCTTTTTCATCTTTAACCTTCATTGGGCTGTTTCAGCTTATTGTAAAATTGTTTTACTCTTTTAATGAATGTCCTGGTTTCTTCTATAGGAGGAACATTCATCCTGTGCTCCACAACTTTTGACGGACCTGCATTATATGCGGCAAGTATGAGTTCAAGGTCGCCCTGGAAGGTTTCTTCCAGGTATTTTAAATATTTTGTGCCTCCCTTGATATTTTCGCTTGGATCGAACGGGTTTTCGACTTTCATCAGCTTCGATGTATCAGGCATAAGTTGCATAAGTCCCTGCGCCCCCTTAGGGGATATTGCATTTGGATTAAAATTTGATTCGGCCTTTACAACAGCCTTTACAAGCGACGGATCTATTCCGTACAGGTTCGAATGGTGTAAAATCAGGGTATCATAACTACTGCTGTCGAAATTCTTTACAAATGCCGCTGTCTTATTTTTATCAGTTATGACTATATGGTATTGCTTGCCGGCAGGCTTTATATTCGTAAAGTGGTATATGCCGCGGTCATCTACATAACCATAGATAGCGCTATATGCGCAGACAGGTAAAACACATAGTACAGCAAACATTATGATTTTTAAAATCATTCTTTATTTTCGTAAACTTTTTCACGCTTGTCAAGTGTTTTACAGTGTTGAGCCGGATTGAAGAATAATGGAAAAGTCAGTTCCTTTCCCTTTTTCACTTGTTACCTCGATAAGACCGTTATGGTCCTTGATAATCTCATGTACAATATATAATCCAAGACCAATCCCCTTGCCTGTTTGTTTGGTGGAAAAAAAGGGCTTAAAAATATCTTTAATAAGATGTTCCTCTATCCCTTCTCCATCATCTGTTATTGTGCATACAAGCTTTTTGTCATCCCTGTTGTATGTTTTGATGAATATGGCGCCGTTTTTTTCACCGATAGCATCAATGGCGTTTTTTATTATGTTTATAAAGACCTGACAGAGCCTTGCCTGACTTCCCTTAATAATGCTATCCCCGGCATTAAACGCTTTTATAATGCTGATTTTCTTTGTTTTATACTGGTTATAGAGTATCCGGAGCGCATCTTCTATGGGGTCGTGAATATCGATTATTTCTTTTACTTCATCTTTCTGCCTGGCAGAATCGAGCAGGCTTTTTACGATATCTTTTGCCCTCTTCAATTCCTTCAGTGAAAACTCAAGATCTTCATATAGATCTCCTTTTTGTTCGAGGTGGTCAATTTGGAATTCCAACGTGCTCATCACGCTTGCAATGGGGTTATTCAGTTCGTGTGCTACCCCCGCAGCAAGTCTGCCGACTGCAGCGAGACTTTCGCTCTGGATAAGTGCCTTTGTCCTTTCATCAACGAGCCTCTCAAGAGATTCTGAAAAATCATGAATCCTTTTGTACGCATCGGCATTATCAAAAGCGAGGGCAATATGATTTGCGAGGATTGATATAATTTCAATTTCTTCCCCTGTATATAAGCTCATGTCATCTTTTTCGCCCAGCAGGAGACAGGAAGGTTGAGACTTGGATAATATTGGTATGGACAGCCTGAATCCAAGCTTCCACAAAGGGTCTGCCTCTCTGATGAAACTGAACGCTTCATAGTCGTCGGTTTCGGGGATAGCCTTTATGCTGCATTTATCAATACCAAGCATCTTTGTGAGGCTTTCAACAATGACATTCTTGATATGCTCAATGTCATGCAGTGTTAATATCTCAAAGCTTAAGTCCTTTACCGCCTTTCTGTTTCTGATAAATTTTTGTTGTAAGAACTGGACGAGAAAATCCTGGATTTTGTCTTTGGATATATAGATTAATACGAAAGTAAAAACCATGGATATAATATAAATGAGATCCATATCCATAAAATCATGAAAGATATTTTTTAAAAACACTTCCAGCCCAATGTAAAATCCTGTGGAAATTAAAAGTAATGTTATAAAAGTAAGACCTTTATTGAGGAATATTTTCCATTCCATTACATCGTGCTTAGATATTGCGTAACCTAAAAGGCACATAGGCAAAAAGACGAAGTTGCCCATAGGATATATTTCGCGTCCGCCCATGATAATTACATCAAAATGATTTACAAATGCGGCAAGGCCGAAACTTAACAGGATATATTTTATGCGCGTCCTGTGAATGGATATCTTCGTTTCTTTAAGACTCTTCACAAGAAGATATAAGGACATGATAAGACTTGCGGTGCTAAAAAAACCAAAAATATAAAAAAGCGGGCCCGAAATGGCAAAATAGCCGAAATAGAATTTTCTCATTTGGGTCAAATATAAAGGATGTTGTGCTAATGGCGCCAGTAGAACGGCAATTATGTAAAATATTTTAACAAGGGGCATCCATTTTTTGTAGCCGGTTGCAAGCACGGTGAAATGAAAATATAAGGGGATGATAAACACGAGAAACATATGGTCAATCCTGCTTATTTTAATAGCCAGTATTTCGTTCTGAATGATGGTAAGGATAGTTTTATCCGTATTGAGGAGGCATCCTACAAGGCAAATAAGTGAAAAAAGGAGGTTGACAGGCGATTTTCCGGCCTTGAATATGCCCATTAGGAATAATATGAACAAAATAGTTGCGCTCAAAAGTGGCGGGATGCTGTAGATGTTCATGTCCGGTTGTTGTGACATTACAATATGTTATGGACATGTTCAAGAAAATTATTCATTTCTATTGATTATTCGCCACAATATGCTATTTATTTAACGAGACGCAATGAAGCAGAGAATTATTCATAATGCCGTATCATTTGTATTAGCCGGAGGCGTTGGTGTTCGTCTCCACCCCCTGACAAAAGACAGGGCAAAACCGGCTGTTCCTTTTGGCGGTAAATACAGGGTCATTGATTTTACATTGAGTAATTGCATAAATTCCGGGATCAGGAAAATTTTTGTGCTTCCCCAGTATAAATCGCATTCCCTTATCCGGCATACAAGGGATGCATGGAGTATATTAAATCCTGAACTGGGGGAATTTATCACCCATCTTTCACCGCAGATGCGGGTTGGAGAAGATTGGTACAAAGGAACCGCGGATGCGGTTTATCAGAACCTGTACCATCTTGAGCAGGTCGATGGAGATTATATATTGGTCCTTTCCGGCGACCATATTTACAAGATGGATTATGGCCGGTTTATCAGATACCATCAGTCAAAGAAGGCCGATCTTACTATATCGGCAATCGAAGTGGACATTAATGAAGCTTCCCGGTTCGGTGTTATACAGGTTGATGGAACAGGAAGAGTGTGCGGATTTGAGGAAAAACCCGAAAAACCCAAATCGATCCCCGGAAGACCAAATAAGGCCTTTGTTTCGATGGGCGTATATATCTTTAACAGAGAAACCCTCATGGGCATCCTTAACGAGGATGCGAGGATGGAGACGACCCATGATTTCGGGAAGGACATTATGCCCTATATGTATCCGAAGCACAGGGTTTTTGTATACAGATTCGGTGCAGGGACAAATAAAGATGCGAAATATTGGCGCGATATCGGAACTATCGATGCTTACTGGCAGGCGAACATGGACCTTGCTTCGGTAAGCCCTGAATTTAATCTCTATGATAAAAAATGGCCGATAAGAACATATGAAGGCCAATATCCCCCGGCAAAGACAGTTTTTGCCGATGAAGACAAAGGAAGGGCAGGAAAGGCCTTGGACTCCATCATTTGCAGCGGTGTTATCATCAGCGGGGGCAGGGTTGAGCGGTCGATACTCTCTCCCGGCGTAAGGGTCAACAGCTATGCTGAAGTAATGGAATCCATCCTCTTCCATGACGTAACAATCGGGATGAGGGCAAAGGTAAGGAAGGCTATTATCGATAAAGGCGTGAGGATTCCCGATGGTATGAAGATCGGTTATGACCTTGCGAAAGACCGGGAGCGTTTTTTTGTCTCAGATGAAGGGGTGGTAGTCATTCCCAAGGGGGAAACGTTTTATTAGTTATTAGTTTTGAGTTTAATGGCAGCCGCAGGCTTCGGCCTGCTAAAATCTGCATTCTGCAAATCAGGTTTTTCTGCTCAACATGTAATCAGTGAGGGTCAGCAGGGCTTCTTTATAGGGCGAAGTTCCAAATACATCCAAACATTCTTTTGCAGCGTCTGTATATTTCCTGGTTTTATCGATTGTATATTCAATCCCGTCGTATTCGAGAATAATTTTTCTTATTCTCTCGAAATCCCTATCGGTCACATGTGATTTACCAAGTACTTTTTGAATAGAAAACTTTTCTTTATCATTTGCTGAACTTATCGCATGGATTAGGGGGAGTGTTACCTTTCCTTCTTTGATGTCTGTTCCTACACGTTTCCCGAGGACATTGTCATAGGAAGTATAGTCAAGTATATCATCCTGTAATTGAAAAGCCATACCGAGATTATATCCGAAGTTTTTCAATGAAGATTTCTTATGGTCATTGATTTTCCCTAATATGGCGCCTGTCTCACATGCTACAGAAAATAGTACCGCAGTTTTATTTCCGATAATTTCAAAATAATCTTCTTCTGATGTTTCTATATCGGATGTTTTTGTTAATTCAAGGATCTCTCCTTCTGAAAGGGACTTGGTAGTGCTTGCCATTACTCCAAAGATTTCACTGTTGCCTTCATCTGCGAGAAGTTCCATGGATTTTGCATATAGGAAGTCTCCAACAAGTACGCTTGCCTCATTTCCCCATATGGTATTTGCTGTGGATGCGCCTCTCCGGGTCTGGGCGTTGTCAACTACATCATCATGGAGCAATGTGGCTGTATGAATAAATTCAACGATTGCAGCATAAGGAATATGTTTATCGCCTTTATAACCGCAGAGTCTTGCACTGAGAATAACGAGAATCGGCCTTACCCTTTTTCCGCCCGATTTAATGATGTGATTGACAATCTCCTTTATGAAACCGACTCGCGTTGTAACAAGCTTGTTAATCGATGCTTCAAGTTTTGTTAAATCCTGTTCAATCAGCTTTATAACATTTTCCATAATTAACCCTTTAACGTATAATAGGTTTGCAATTCTTCCGTATAGCGGTCATTATCGTATATGTAAACAGGTTTTTCAACAATAACTTCCATGCCCCCTTCTTTTATAAATTCAGCGAGGAAAAGATTTGCCCCTTCGTCCTTCCTCGGGTGGATAAATCTCAATCTCTTCGGTTCAAGTTTACATGACTTTGCAGCATGAATCAGTTCGCCGAGCCTTTTTGAAGGATATATGGTATAAAAACGCCCTTTTTTGAAAAGCAGCGATGATGAAATCGAAATAAGCGCAGAAAGATCAAGCTGTGATTCATGTCTGGCTATAAGTCTTGAAGATTGAGGACTTTTTCTCCCTGCACTTTTTCTGGTATATGGGGGATTCGAGACAACCACCTGGAAGGGTGTTTTTTTTAATTCCTTTTCCATCAGGGTAATGTCGCCATTAATAAACTGTATGTTATTGCAGTTGTTTATCAATGCATTTTTCTGGGCAACATCGAAGAGATCTTTCTGGATTTCTACCCCGAGCATATTGTTTTGACGGCCTTTCTTTGACATATAGACTGGTATGACGCCACAGCCTGAACCGATATCCAATAGTCTATCACCCCTTTTCAGAACAACAAAATTAGCAAGGAGGATTGCATCGATGGAAAATCTGTACCCATCTTTTTTCTGAATGAGTCTCAGTTTATCATCACATAAAATATCAAATGTTTCGTCATTGGCTGCATCAATCATGAGGTGAGCCATACTCAAAATTCAAAACTGATTTTCAGGCATACTTATAAAACACAAGGCCTGTCAGTATCTTCGGATAAAAAAACGTGGATTTGGGCGGCATGAAGAGGCTGTTATCGGCAATGCTCTTTACTTCCCGGACTGTTGTGGGGGGAAGAAACACTGCAAGATCAATACTGCCGTCTTTTATGGAATTAATGGATTCGAACGGATCCTGAGTGAAAGAGATTTCTTCATCACCTATTTTGAACAGGTGTTTTAATGCACCGGCGTGAACTACATTTACCTTTAACATTCTTAAACTTTCGTGGAGATCGTTATCCATCGGAACAGGAGTTTTTTCTTTCAGTATATAAAGGTTTTCCGGATCATCCTTTGAGCAAAGCACAAAAGCAAGGTTTTCCGATTCGGAGATATCTTTCAGGGCCTTTTTGATCGAGTTGTCGTTAATTAGTGAACATTTCTCGATTTCCACATAACCCCTGATTGAATTCAGCAGATCCTTGATATTTCTGCTGCCGCTGAATTTAATGACCCTGTGGTAAGGGAGAATTACAATACCGCTCGAATACATGTTGGTCAGATAGAGCGGAATATAGGGAATTTTGAGTTTGTATGAAACATCAAGGCGGTGGTGTCCGTCGGCAATATAAATATTTTTCTCATCCATGAGCGCCGACAGTCCGGCGATCTCCCTGCCGTCGGTCATCCTGTAAAAACGATTATTTATGGCCTGTTCATCAATGAAGTCATACATAATATCTTTTCGTGCACTAATAAGTATATCTTCTATCTCGTTGCTTTTATCTTCATACAGACCAAAAATAAGACTTGTATAAGTTTTCAATGTTGTAATAAGGCGTTCTCTGTCTTCTTTTGCCTTTTTTCTCGTTTCTTCGTGTGTGAGTATGCGGCCCCTGTCAAGCTTGTTAAGGGCAATAAATCCCCTCCTCAGAAAAGAGTTTCCTTCAACGTCGAACCTCTGCTCATACACGTATACAGTTTCTTTGCCGTCAAGTTCCAGCACCCCTTTGTGCAACCACTCATCCATTGTATGCTTTGCAGCATTGTACTTGTCCATCGATGGAAGGGATTCGGGCAGCTCAAGCCTGATGGCATTAAACTCGTTCTTTTTATAATAAGACCTTGCATCGGAGACAACATCATAAGGAGGGCATACACAAGAGGCAATATCGCCGGCTTTTTCCTTGTTGTAAACGATTCCTCTGAAAGGCTTGGTATACTTTTCCGGCATGTTGAATTTGTTAACATACACTCCGTTGAAAGTCAAAAGGTTTTGGAGACACAACGTTTGTTTGCATGATGAATGTCTTGACATGCAATCGGCAATTGTGTTTAAAATAAACACTGTGCCGAGGTAGCTCAGTCGGTAGAGCAGGGGACTGAAAATCCCCGTGTCGGCGGTTCAATTCCGTCCCTCGGCACTTTAATTTTGTTTAAAATACGATAAGACACAGAATCATTACCTGAAAACCCCTGATAATGGGGTTTTTTTGTGGGGATGTTTGAGTAAATAATTGAATGGCAATGGTTCATGAGGCACCCATTATTCTAATGCCTGGAAGATTCACTTAGGAAGTGAGTTAATTAACCTTTGGATTTTTTCCGGATTTTTTATTTTTGTTTCCTCTATGTAAGCCACGATGGCCTGAACGGTTTTAGTTATACCGCTTCTGGCTTTAGAAGAAAAAATGGAAGCAAGCCTTGAATCAGGGTGAATAAGCGATTTATACTTCAAAAGGGTTTTCTTTCCGTAGGGAATGAATTGCACTGCTCCTTTACTGTCAACTAAAGAATCCGACTCAACCAGATACCAGCAAATTTCATATCTGTTGTTATCTAACTTATTAAAAACATTTCCAGTAGAGTATTTGCTATTCGCAAGCGGCCATGGGATGTGCATCTCAAAATCAACGATTATTTCGTTCCCGGCTATTTTTTTTATGGGATCGGATTTAATCAAATCAGGAATATATTTCTTGTGATCCCGGTAATCCGAAAAAAGGGCGGCTGCTTCAACCGGTAACACATCGATCAGGGTAAAAACAGTTATTTCGGGCCAGGGGCATTTTGAAATCTCCCTGGAATGAATAATTAATTCCTTGCCTGTAAGTTTCATCAGTTCCGTTTGAGTAAGTTCCGTAAAGGGAGTCATGGAAAAACTTAAGGAAGCGTGTATGATGAAAACAAGGGCGGTTAATAAGATTTTCATTCGTCGATCAAACATACTTAATGTAACACCTTCTACGCTTATGCTGTCGGGCGTCGAAGAATTTCCATTGGGCCTGGACTTTGCTATTGGTTTCCAGCTCGGGATTGGTTTCCGCCTTGAGGATGTTATGACGCAAATAGATTTTATTGAATTCGTACATTAACATGGCATTAACGCCTTTTCCCTGGAGGTCGGGCCGGACCGCGATCAGGCCCATTTCTACCGTATCATTTTTTCTCAAAGCCCTTATTAAATGAATAAATCCGAGAGGCAACAGCTTTCCCCCTGACTTTTGAAGGGCTTTCGCGAGGGAGGGAATGGTAATGCCGAAGGCGGCCACCCGGCCATCCCGGTCCAAAACAACAGAAGTATAATCGCGTAGGATTAGCCTGAAATACCGGTTGATGTACATATCGATTTGTTTTTCCGTCAGAGTAACCATCCCATAAAGATCTTTGTACGATATATTGAAAACATGAAATATCTCTTTTACATAGGGGAGGAGATCCTTGTTCTTTTTAACCGTCAGGACCTTGAGGTCATTCTTTCGGGAAACAACCTCGGCCAGTCGCTTCAGCTTCTCATGAATATCTCCCGGCACTTTTACCTCGAATTCCACCCAGTCCACATCCTTTCGATATCCATTTTTTTTCAGGTGGACAGGATAATAAGGGAAATTATAGATCGCCCCCATGGTTCCAAGCTCTTCAAAGCCTTCCACCAGCATTCCTTCCGGGTCCAGGTCGGTAAAACCGAGGGGCCCATGGATGGACTGCATTCCTTTTTTCTTCGCCCAGATTTCTACCGTCTTGAGCAAGGCGTTCGACACCTGTTCATCGTCGATAAAATCGATATAGCCGAAACGCAATCGTTTTTCTCCCCAGATTTCGATATAGCGGTTGTTGAGAATTCCGGCGATCCGGCCGACGACTTTTCCTTTTTTGAAGGCCAGCCAATACTTTACTTCACAAAATTCGAAGACAGGGTTCTTATCCCATCGAAGCGTTTGAAGCTCGATAAACCGCAACGGAGGCACCCAATAGGGATTTCCGGCGTACAGGGAATAGGGAAACGATACGAATTGTCTCAGATCCCTGATCCCGGTTACCGGTTTGATTTCGACATCCATGGTCTTCTCAGCATCAAATAATCTCCAGTTGTTTCCCGACTTTTTCAAAAGCAGACAGAACCTGATCCAACTGTGAATCCGTGTGGGTAGCCATGAAACTGGTTCGCAGGAGCTCTCTTCCGGGAGGAACAGCCGGACTGACGATGGGATTGACGAAAACCCCCTCGTCAAACAACAAACTGCACATTTTATAAGTCTTGGCAGCATCCCTGATCATAACCGGAATAATAGGTGTTTCACTCGTTCCGGTGTCAAATCCCAACGCTTTATATCCGTTGAGCATTTTCCGCGTATTCTTCCATAACTGTTCCAGAAACCCCGGCTCTTCTTCCAAAACATCCAGCGCCGCACTTGCCGCCGCCACCGAAGAGGGCGGAAGACTCGCGCTGAACATCAGGGCGCGGGCGGTATGCTTGATATAATCAATGGTCGTCCGGTCCCCGACGACGAACCCGCCGACAGAGGCAAGCGATTTACTGTAGGTCCCCATAGTCAGGTCCACCTGGTCTTCCAATCCAAAATGTTCTGCGGTCCCCCGTCCCGCTTTACCCAGAACGCCAATTCCGTGGGCATCATCCACCATGATCCTGGCTCCGTAGGCTTTTGCCAGCTTTACTATGGAGGGCAAATCGGCTATATCGCCTTCCATGCTGAAGACCCCATCCACGATAATCAACTGGCCACAGTCCTTGGTGGCTTCGAGAACGTGGTGCAGATCGTTCATATCATTATGACGATATTTTTTCGCATGGCCGAATGATAACCGGCACCCATCGATTATGCTCGCATGATCGTATTTATCAAGAATGGCTGCATCCCGCCGCCCCAGAAGAGCGGAGATCGTTCCCAGGTTGGTCTGATATCCGGTGGCAAAAATTAACGCGGCCTGCCTTTTGAAAAAGCGAGCCAACTTATGTTCAAATTCTTCATGAATTTCGAGATTTCCGTTTAAGAATCTGGAGCCGGCACAGCCGCTGCCGTATTTTTCCACGGCCTTGATGGCGGCTTCTTTTACCCGCGGATGGCAGGTTAATCCCAGGTAGTTATTCGAGCCGATCATAATCACCCTACGACCTCCCACAATGACTTCGGAATCCTGTTGGGATTGAATTTCCCGGAAATAAAAATAATTCCCGGACTCTTGAAGTTCACGTACCGCATGGGCAATATAACTATTGCATTTGTCAAAAATATCCATCGTTTGTTTTTACCTTACAACCAATTATTTTTGCGATACCAATCGACGGTGATTTCTGTTCCCCGGATCAGATCGATCATTGGCCTATAGTCTAACATATTTTTCGCTTTGGTAATATCACAAGTCCAATTTTCCTGCACCATTTCTTTTGCCTTATCGCGAGTGAACAAACACGGCTGATCCGTAAAACGAGATATCGTCTCGCTTATCGACCCTATTCCACGGATCAGACATCCCGGAACGCGCAACCGGAATGCCCTTGTTCTCATCGCAGCCGAAAACGCATCGCCAATTTCTTCCATCCGGTAACATCGACCGTCCGATATGAAAAAAATCTCGCCGTCTCCCGCTCCAACCCTGCCCGACTTGACCAGCGAGTCCGCCAGATCGCTCACATAGCACATACTGATCCACCGGGTTGCCCCCAACAGACTGAATTTGGTCTTTTTCGCAATAAGCTTTAAAAGAGATAAAAACGCGCGATCACGGGGCCCGTAAACCACACTCGAGCGAAGAATAGTAACCGGAATGCGATTGCGATGATCCAGCACTGCTTCCTCGCCGAACCGCTTGCTCTTACCATAAGATGAAATTGGAGAATTTGGATCCGATTCTACCTTCATCCTTCCGTCAGCGCCCGGACCCGACGCCGCCTGACTCGAAAGATAAACAAACTTCTCCATTTTTGGATTATGGTCCAAACAGGCCCGGATCAGATTCTCCGTCCCACCGGCATTTACGGCAAAAAAATCTTCTTCGCGTTTCGCTTTCGTCGCACCGGCTAAATGGTAAACACAATCCACCCCGGTAACGGCTGACGACAGTAAATCCTTATCAACAAAATCACCATATGCAATTTCTACAGGCAAATTCCTGAGCCAGCGCAGATCGCTTGTTCGGCGCACAAAACAACGGACCTTCGTCCCGCTTCGTACCAATTTTTCAACTAAATGGCTGCCAATAAACCCATTGGCCCCTGTAACCAATGCCTTCAACAATCCTGCTCCTGTAATATCATCGGGAAATCAACATCCTCGTAAATCGACCTTCCGGTATCAGAATAGAAAAAACCACCCCGTGTGTTGACACACAGTAACTCATACGGGACATCATTTGCAACCATTTTGGTCAGGGCAAAACGGTCATTCAGGCTGCTTACCGCATCGCGAGGAATGTTCATCTCCATGGCGTATTCCGAAAATAGCTTTTCAGTTAAAGAAGCGATTCGGGAACAAAGATAGACATAAATTTTACGGAGAGGCGGCGCCAGATGCTTGTCATAGGATCATGGGTATATTCTACTTCCTTCCCCTCTTCCTCTGTTTTCCATACCAGACCGGAATTATCGGATAGGGTTACTTTAAATGAGTATTGCGGCAATGCCCCGGCTTCAAAAAATTTACTTGCCTGCTCGGCAACCTCGGGGCTCTCTACAAAAATACCTATTTCTGTATTTACCTGACTTGACCTGGGATCAAGATTCCTGGAACCCACAAAGACAGCCTTTCTATCAAAGATGTAAACTTTTGCGTGGAGGCTCCCCCGGGATGAGCCGATGAATTTTCTCCTCCCCTCTTTCTCTTTTTCTCCAGCTTCAGGCTTCATCTCATAAATTTCAACACCCTTTTCGAGCAGACTTTTACGATACCTCGCATAACCGGAATGGACCGACACTACATCTGTAGAAGCGAGGGAATTTGTTGCAATCCTGACCCGGATACCACCTTCCCGCAATTTGCCATAGAATTCTATACCTGTTTTTCCGGGAACAAAATAGGGAGATATGAGGATCACCTCCGATTTTGTATTTCTTGCAAGGGAAAATAATTGCGTTCCAAGATAAACGGCAGAATTCTTGTGGTCATCATTGGAAATCTTTTCGGGCAGGTCATACACCACAAAACCCTTTGCCCAGCTCGAAGAGATGTTGCCGGCGACTAAACGATTCAGAAAATCGGATTCCCTGAGCCTAACCGCGTATTTCGAATCCCTCGCCGCCCTGTTTTTTTCCTTCAATATCTCAAAGGCCTCCTTAAAATCCTCATCGGCAGGCTGTCTTGACTCAAAGAATTCAAAAGGGATTGCCCATTCGCTGTTCCAATATATATCAAAACTTTTCGAGATGTCCTTTACAATAGGGCCTGCGGCCATTATATCCATATCGGCAAAATTCGCATCCTCCCTCGCTCCGAAATATTCATCGGCAAGGTTCCGTCCCCCTACAATGCCGATAGTATTATCAACAACAAACGCCTTATTGTGCATTCTGTGATTTAACTGCCTGAAGTTGCTCACAAGGGCGAATAAACGGGGAAACCCTTTGCGCCGATCCGGAACAGGGTTGAAGAGGCGTATCTCAATGTTGGGATGGCTGTTGAGCAACCACAACTGGGAATCCTTGAGCCCCGTACCGAGATCATCAAAAAGCAGCCTCACCCTGACCCCACGGTCTGCAGCACGGATAAGCCTCTCCATGAGAACGCTAACGGTAAGGTTATCGTTGACAATGTAATATTGAAGATCAAGGGTACGTTCGGCCGCCTCAATGAGAACAGCCCGGGCGATAAATGCATCAATATCCGACGGCAATATGTAAAAACCGGATTCACCGGGATGTTTCTCCGCTTTCAGTGCCAGGGTCTTTCCAATTTTTGTTTCATCCCGGATTTCAACAGCATAGGATGGAACCCTTGGGATATCCCTCGGCAATGAGGCGCAGGCCGCCATTAAAATGGTGATGACAAGAAGGATTACATAGCGAAATATGCTGTTCATATTACCCGAATAATGCATTTGCCCCTTAATTAACCCACAACGGGAATCTTTTTTCGAGGAATAAAAAGGGCTTTTGCGACTCATCGTTCTTCCTCTTTGAGAAACAATTGATGGTATTCAGGCTCAGTCAGATATTTTTTCAGCATTTTGCCTGTAATATCAAATATCTCGGTTAAATCGTCATCGGTCATCCGTTTCAGCATTATTTTCATCAATTGGTCATCCGAAAATTTCTGCAGGTACAGCTGCACTGTATCCTCATTGGATTGCCTGTCCAGACCATACCCCGAAAAACCGTCAAATGTTTCTACAAAACGATGGGAATGCTTTGCCATAATGATCCCTGTGCCCTATATATTTTTTTTAAATGAACTGCACCGTATCCGGCCGCAAGATAGTTCATTTCATGATCATTTTACAAAAAAAAGTCATTACTCGTAAATACCATTTATAACGGCAGGAATTAAGTTATACAAAAATAACAGTTATGCAGAACCGGATATTTTGGGCAGGGTGAAATAAAATGTTGCCCCCTCACCGGGTTTGCCCTCGGCCCATATTCTTCCTCCGTGGCGGTTAATAACATGTTTTACGATTGCCAGTCCGAGACCCGTTCCCTCAAATTCTTCGGCTACATGAAGTCGTTCAAACACTTCAAATAGCTTATTCGCATACTTCATGGGAAATCCGATGCCGTTATCCTTTACATAATAAATGTTTTCTTCTTTTTCGGCCCAGCCTGCCACCTCAATTGCCGTGATTCCCATTGGATTGCCATACTTGACAGCATTACTCATGATATTAGTCAAAACCAGCCTTATCATAGTCCTGTCACCTTTCGTATCGGGAAGGGTTTTGATATTCAACTGAATTATCCGGCCCTGGTGTATCGTTTTGAGTTGATAAAAGATTTCTTGCACCATAGTATTCATTTTGATGCGCGATTGTTTGATCGCCTTACTGCCTACCTTAAAAAAAACAAGCAGGTCGTTAATAAGTTCTTCCATCTGCATACTGCTTTCGCTGATTATCTTTATATATTGCTGACCCTCCTCATCAAGATGACAGGCATATTTTTTCAATAGTCTTCGAGAAAAACCACCTATGGCAACGAGAGGCGTCCTCAAGTCGTGCGAAATAGAGTAACCGAAGGTCTTCAGTTCCCTGTTAATGACTTTAAGCTCCATGATGCGTTGCTCAAGTTCCTGATTTAACGCCTGGATCACGTTCTCTGCCTGTTTGTGCTCGGTGATTTCCTTCTGAAGCAGTTCATTAGCCTTTATCAGTTCGTTTGTGCGCTCTTCCACCAATTCTTCAAGTTGTTCTTTATATCTTCTCAGTTTTTCCTCTGCCTGTTTACGGAAGGTGATGTCTCTCAGATAGGCAAGCGAGCATGGTTCTCCGCGAAAAACCGTTGCAGCCACAGATACTTCAACAAATATCACTGTCCCATCTTTTTTTATCCCCTTAAATTCATACCGTGACGGCACCAGCTCTCCTTTTTGCCGTTTCCGATTATACTCCATCACCATTTTCCGGTCATCCGTGTGCACCGTCGCGTATGTGGGGTTCCCTATAATATCCTCCGGCTTGTCGTAGCCGAACATTTCCAGGAACTTTTGGTTGACAAATATGTGCCGGTTTCCCCTGACAAGCGCTACCCCGTCATTGGAGTGCTCTATTGCCGTACGGTAACGTTCTTCAGATTCGATCAGATTTGTTTCTGCCAGCTTGCGCTCTGCCTCTGATTTTTCCAGTTCAGCAATTTGGCGACGAATATCCGACAGTTCCTTGATAAGTTGTTTTTGTGTCTTTTGACGGTTTTCCATATAATACCGGTCTCTTAAAGTAATAATACTTCATCCTGAGAAAAAGGCAAGTGAATATTAAATCTATACGCTGTCCCCTCTTCCGGCAAATGTTCATGCAATTAAGGGTTGATAATACCCTCGTTATTAATATATTATATTTAAAAGGAGAACAAAGTGACGCTACGAGATGTACAAGAAATACTTGAAGCAGAAGTTTTTGTCGGACACGATCAGTTGGGCATGGAGTTAAAGACCGCGTTTGGCGCTGATCTGATGAGCGATGTCCTGGCTTTTGCCAAAGCGGGAAGCCTTTTACTGACTGGCCTGACGAACCCTCAGATTGTCCATACGTCAGAAGTTCTGGATATTGCAGCCATTATCATAGTTCGTGGAAAACGTCCTTTAGCCGAAACGATCCAGCTTGCGGAAGAGCTGAAAATCCCGATCCTGGGAACAAAATATATCCTCTTTGAAACAGCAGGCAGGTTATACATGAAAGGAATTGTTGGTTGTATAGAAAAGGTCGCCGACAAACGTGAATTCTCATGAAACCGTAGTCTATGAGAACTCATTTCCCGTGGAAGGGATGACCTTTAAAAATGCCGGGCGCGTCTCCACTCAAATCAAAACCTTGTTACACAAAATGAAACTCCCCAAAGACGTAGTCAGACGGGCTGCCATAGTTGCTTATGAGGCTGAAATAAACATCTGCTGTTATGCAGAGCGCGGCAGGATCGTTTTGCGGGTAACGCCCGAACGGATAGCCATCGAAGCAATAGACGAAGGTCAAGGTATAAAAGATATCGAGTTAGCCATGCAGGAAGGTTATTCCACAGCTACAAAAAAGATCTTTCGCATGGGCTTTGGGGCCGGTATGGGGCTGTCCAATATAAAACGCTTTTCAGACTTTTTTCGCATCATCTCAGAGGTCGGTAAGGGCGCCCATCTGAAAATGATCATAGATATCTGACAAACATGTTTGAAATTCATGTTTGGTCGGCTCTTTCCTGAACCAAATAACCGGCATATTTATGGGCTGTCCGCTCTTACGAATGTTAATCACTATTGACAACAGCCATCAATAACCGGTAAATTATTTATCTGATATTGTGACTAAAATATAAAGGGAGGGGATAAATGAGAGCAAAATCAGTTTTACCAATGATGGCAGTTCTAATCGGCACAGCACTTCTTTGTGGATGTGCTACCCAGCCTCAAGTTGTTTCGATGCAGGGACCAAGCGGGCAGCAGGAACAGGTGACCATGCCCAAGAGCGCCTGGACCGGAGCTGCATCAGGGGCACAGGCGGATGCGCTGGCTCAGGAGATTGTATACTCCAACAACAATACTATGAAGAAGTTTGACGAGGTAGATGGGCGTATAGATAAACTCCAGGCCACTGAAAGCAAAGAACTTCAGACAACCCAGCAGGCCCTTGATAAACTTGAGCAGTTATCAAACCAGCAGGGTACCGGTCAGATTACGCTATTCTTCAAGACGGGTTCTGCCGTACTTGACCAATTTCAGTATCAACGGCTCGTCAATTTCCTTGATTATCTTGCCCGCGAGAGCCGTGGACGCACCGTGATTCTGCTTTCAATCGGCAGCGCTTCCGCTATCGGAAAAGCACAGACCAACAAGAAGCTGAGCAAAGAACGTTCAGAAGTGCCGTTGCCTACCATTGAACAATACCTGGTTAATGTACCGCACAATTTTTACAAGGTTACGGGCATAGGCGACATGTATGCACCGAAGAATGCAACGGCGCAGGTCGAACACCGTTATCAGAACGTGCGCATTATTGCGGTGTATGATGCCAGTAAACTTTCCAAATAACCCTGGGATAGGCGGTAAAGTAATCAGCAAAAAATGGGACAGAATACAAGGAAGCGCCCATAGGGCAGTGCAATGGATAATCCCGGATTTTTCGTCAGGATGAGCACCGTTTTCTAATGACGTATCCGGGATAATTTATTTGATCAAGAAGAAGGGAGTCAAAAAAAGACTCCCCTGCTATTCATTAATTCCTATTTATCTTCATATTGTCAGAGGATCATGGGTAGAATGGAAAATATTATCGGATATAATTTAATTTTGTACACGTAATCTTAATAACATGAAATCATCCACCACAACTACGGCTTATGCTTCACGTTGCTTAAACTGCCTTCTATCGTAAGGAGTTTCTCCTTTATGCCGATGCCCGATGAAAATCCGCCGATAGCGCCATCCTCCCTGATTACACGGTGGCAAGGAATTATGATGGGGACAGGATTTCTCCCTACTGCCTGTCCCACCGCCCTGGAGGCATTCGGGTACCCGAGTTGTTTTCCTATCCACCCATAGCTTCTTAACTCTCCGTACGGAATATTCATTAATTCCTTGAGGACTTTCAGCGTGAAGGGTCTGAGGTCTGAAAAATCCATTTCTACATGAAACTTAACCTTCTCGCCTTTGAAATATCCGGCAAGATCTCTCCAAAGATCTCCGAATGGCTTTTCGGACTCAACGCTTCCGGGATAAGCCACGGCAACCTCCTTCTTGATGCGGCCGGGCTCTCCTGCCATTATCCCAAGCCGAAAGAGTCGGCCATTGTTTGCTACAAGCAGTATATAGCCCAATGGTGATTCCTGAATATTGTATTCAATTAAATCCAATTTGACATGTACCATCCGTAATCATAGAATGTAATCCTGAAAAGTCTCGCATGAAAGTATATTGACTGATATTACCACAACAGGAGAAAAAAATGGAAGGATATTTAAAGTTTCTCGGCACCGGTGGAGCCCGGTTTGTTGCATCACGACAGATCAGGGCAACAGGCGGGCTCTGGTTACATTATAAAGACACAAACCTGTATATAGACCCGGGACCCGGGGCACTCGTAAAGCTCCACGCGTCAAAGGAGAAGCTTGACCCCCTCCAGTTGGACGGGATAATTCTCACTCACAAGCATATAGATCATTCCAATGATGTGAATGTAATGATAGAAGCTATGACAGACGGGGGATTCAAAAAAAGGGGGACGCTCTTCTGTCCCGAAGACGCCTTGAACAATGACCCTATCGTGTTGCAATATGTGAGAAAATATCTTGGTAATATTGAACTTCTCCATGAAGGGGGACATTATACCGTAAAAGACATAACATTCAATACCCCTGTGCAGCACATTCATCCTGTTGAAACATACGGAATAGTTTTTCATTTAAATAAAAAGATTGCTCTTATCGCAGATACACGGTTCTTCGATACGCTGCCGGAACATTACCGCGCCGATTATTTAATCGTTAACGTTCTAAGGTCTAAACCCATTACAAGGGCCGACACGCCGGATCACCTTGCAATAGACGATGTAATAAAGATTGCTACGCGCATAAAACCGGAAATAGTCATCCTGACGCACTTCGGGATGAATATTATAAAGGAAAAACCTTATCTTATTGCGGAAAAATGGAAAGATGCCACAGGGATAAACATTATTGCAGCACATGATGGGATGAAGTTTGAATTTTGATTAATGTGATTTCAATTAGTATCCCTCAGGAAATTATACTTACATGGATTCAGCTGTTAGCTGTCAGCGTTTAGCCGTTAGGTAAACTGCTGTACTTAAAGGATTTTGCTAACAGCTAAGGGCTAACAGCTGAATCCCGCCTTATTACTTCAAGTATGGATTCGTGGATAAGGCCATTTGATGCTGCAACATCATCCCTGTAAATATCGAAAGGTTCACCCTGAAAGCTGGTGATTTTCCCTCCCGACTCCAACAGAATAAGATAACCGGCGGCAACGTCCCATGGGTTGAGCTTCAGTTCCCAGAAACCGTCAAATCTTCCGCAGGCCAGATAACAAAGATTCAACGCAGCAGAACCATCTCTCCTTATTGCTTGGGCTGTATAGAGAAACTTGATAAAGTGATCAATGTTATTCCTTTTATTCGTAACAAGATCGTAGGGAAAACCGGTACTCAGGAGGGCCGCTTTCAAGGCCTGGACAGTTGAAACCTTTATCCTGTTGCCGTTTAAGTACGCCCCTTCTCCCTTCTTACTATAAAACAACTCATCAAATATAGGATTATATACAACACCAAGGACAAGCTCCCCGGCTTTTTCGTAAGCAATGGAAGTGCAGAAAAACGGGTATCCATGTGCATAGTTTGTTGTCCCATCAAGCGGATCAACAATCCACCTGTTTTTTTTATTGTCGTAACAATTTGTTTTCTCTTCGCTGATAATCTCGTCATCGGGAAAATCTTTTTCAATAAGTTCTATAATTTTCTCCTGACATAGATAGTCCACATCAGTTACTAAATTAATGTCTCCTTTGTAGTGTATGGCAAACCTCTGTTCATAATATTCTCTTTGAATCTTTCCCGATTCCTTCGCACATTTAACGGCAAATTTCAGCAGGTCATCCATAACCTTTATTCTATTAACATTCGCTGTGATTTTCAAGGACTATAAGTTCAAAAGGCTGTTTTATCGGGTTTGACAAACCATTACCGATGTTCTATTATTAGACAAATGGCAGAGTTACGAAGAGATCCTGTTACCGGGAATTGGGTAGTTGTCGGATACAAAACGGTGAAAAGCGACTCAGTTGGTCTCTGCCCCTTCTGTCCGGAAAATGAACATCTGACTCCAAAAGCAATCAGGGAATACAAAGATAAAGATGGGTCATGGCTTGTACGCTGTTTCTCCGCCATAAATCCTATCTTCGTTATTGAAGCAGATTTAAAGAAACGGGGAGAAGGCATTTACGACAAGATGAATAATGTCGGGGCACATGAAGTGATCGTTGAAAACAGGTCCCATACGAAAACAATGTCCGATTACACAGATCGGGATTACCTGCTATTGCTGGAGATGTATCAGGAAAGGATCCTCGACCTTAAAAAGGATAAAAGATTCAACTATATTCAGATATTCAAAAACCACGGAGAGCTTACAGGCTCATACATCATGCATCCCCATTCCCATGTGCTCTCAACGTCTGCCCTGCCGCAGAGAATTGAATTGGAGATTGCACACTCAAAAATACATTATATCCAGAAAGAACGATGTCTGTTTTGCGACATTATAAAAGAGGAGACGAGGCAAAATAAGCGGGTGGTGAGCATGAATTCGAGCTTCATATCTATTTGTCCCTTTGCCTCACGGTTCCCCTTTGAAACATGGATACTGCCGAGGTTTCATGCCGACAGTTTTGAGAACCTTCATGACGAAGGAACAAAGCGGGAACTTGTCGGTATATTTTCAGATATTATGAAAAGGATTGAAAAATTAACCAATGCATATACCATTGTTATACATTCATCGCCAAATGTCGTTGAGATTGGTTCCCATGATGAGGAACACATACCGATTGCCGAACATTTTCATTGGCATATCGAGATACTCCCAAGAGATTTCAGGACCTCCAAATATAAAAGGGAAGATGAATTCTATGTCGTTTCAATCACGCCTGAGGAAGCCGCAAAGTCCTTGAAGGAAGAGAAAGTTTAATTTTTCATTTTTCTTTAAATTATCCTTGACAACTTTAACCACTATATATAGTATAGGTATGTTGTATACATACTAAATATGGGGGTTAATTCGATCGATGCGTATAAAATTCGATACACTATTTTCTACAGTTCTTAATAATCAGAAGGCACTTATAGTTTTGAAAAGGGGGTATTAATGGAAACAACTGATTTAAATCTCTTTGTAAGGACGTCGGAAGAAACCATATCAGATTGGGACAGATCGAAGATAACCGATGCCCTGATCCGTGAAACACTTATAGACCACGATACGGCAATCGAGGTAAGCAAAGAAGTGGAAAGAATGATAAGAAAATCCGGCATTAAGGTCGTGACAGCGCCTCTCATAAGGGAACTCGTAAACGCAAGACTTATTGAAAAAGGATTGGAAAGTTCAAGGAAGATGCACACAAGGCTCGGTATGCCTATTTACGATGTGGACAACCTCATTCTCCACCCAAACAAGGAAAATGCCAATGTTCCCCACGGACCGGAAGCCACAAATCTTACTCTCGCCGAGAGAATCAAAAAAGAGTATGCCTTACTGTCCGTGTTTTCACAGGATGTTTCCGATGCCCACATGAATGGCGACATTCATTTACACGATCTCGGTTTTATCGACAGACCCTATTGCAGCGGTCAATCACTTGAATATATTAAAAAATTCGGGCTGAACCTGCCCCATTCCCTTTCCATGGCAAATCCGGCAAAACACCCTGAAGTGCTCCTTGCCCACCTCGTCAAATTTTCGGCAGCCCTGCAGAGCAATTTTGCCGGTGCAATCGGCTGGGACGCAATCAATATATTTTTCGCCCCTTATCTTGATGGGATGAGCGACAATGAGGTAAAACAGTTAGCACAGATGCTTATATTTGAATTTTCTCAACAGGCAGTAGCAAGGGGTGGACAGGCCATATTTTCCGATATCAATTTATACTGGGAAATCCCGAAACACTTCGTAGATACACCCGCCATAGGCCCGGGCGGAAAGTTTACCGGCAAGACCTACGGTGAATATGAAAAAGAAGCCCAGAGGTTTGCATGGAAGTTATTCGAGGTCTATAAAGAGGGTGACGGCTCAGGTAGACCCTTCTTTTTCCCGAAACCAATCGTTCATATTACAGAAAAATTCTTCCATACCCAGGGTCATATGGATTTTCTCTACCATATTTCCGATGTAGCCTCCGACAAAGGAAATACATATTTTGTTTTTGACAGAGGTGAAACGGCCAAAATCTCTGAATGCTGCAGGCTCAGTTTCAAACTTGAGGAACATGACCTCCTGGACGCAAAAGAACCCTGGAGAATGAGATACTGTGCACTGCAAAACGTTTCTCTGAACCTCCCCAGGATAGCCTATCTTGCACATGGCGATGATGCAAAGTTGTTCGACCTTATTGCAGACAGGTTTGAGCTTGCCGTCAAAGCCCATAAAGAAAAAAGGTCATTTCTGGAAAAACTGCTTTCCCTGGGCGAAAACGGACCCCTCTCCCTCCTCACCATGAACAGGGACGGCATGCCTTATCTGAGATTTAGCATTGCCTCACACCTCATAGGTATGGTTGGCCTTAACGAGATGGTTCAGATTCATACCGGCGAAGAATTGCATGACTCAAAAAAGGCTTTAAAATTCGGGCTTAAGATTATCGCACACATGAATCTGCTCACAGATAAAATCAAGAGAAAGGAAGGCATAAAGGTTGTCCTCGAGCAGACACCGGCAGAGAGCACGAGTTACCGCTTCGCAAGGCTCGATTTACATTATTTCTCGCCCGCCTCAGGCAGGGTAGTCAAAGGCGACATATCCTCAGGAGAAGTCTATTACACAAATTCCACACACCTGAATGTAAAAAATCACGTAAACCCCATCGAAAGGGTAACAAACGAGGGCATCTTTCACCCTCTGATAGAGGCAGGCTCAATCTCCCATGTATGGCTTGGCGAAGCCCAGCCGTCAAAAGAAGCAATAGCAGATTTTGTCATAAAGACCTTTAAGCACACAACAAACGATCAGATAGCTTTTTCACCGGAATTTACCACATGCAACAAGTGTAACAGAACATCAAGGGGCCTTTCGGATACTTGTACATACTGCGGTTCCGGAGATGTTGACGGCATCACGAGAATTACAGGATATTTTACAAAGGTTTCGAGTTGGAACAAAGGTAAACTCGGCGAGTTGAAGGACAGGTACCGGAATAATGAATATTTTGCTGAAAGGCAGGAAAAGGTAGCGAACGAATGACAAAAGCTAAAGATGAGTTAAGTGGTGTTTAAGTTAAATACAAAACTCAAAACTAAAATTTAAGGGGGAATTTATGGGTACGGTAAAAATTTTCTATAAAGATGGTTGTCCGATGTGCCCTATGGCGAAACGGCTTAAAGACAATTTGCAGGAAAATAACGTTGATGTCCATTACTTTAACGTAGAAACGGCGGATGGCCTTGCTGAGGCGACATTCTACCGGGTCCTGGCGCTTCCCACGATCGTTGTCGAAGATGAGATGGAAAACGGGCTTGGAGAATGGAGGGGTATTGTCCCCAAAGTGGAAGAGGTTTTACATGTTGTCCAAAAAACGTGATTTTTCGATAAAGGGCTTTATTGATACAAGCTTTATTGACTGGAAAGGACAACTTTCATCGGTGATATTCACCGGCGGATGCAATTTCAGGTGTCCCTACTGTCATAACAGCAGCATCGTGCTCCACCCTGACCGGGTTGAGAATGTACCGTTCGAGTATATCATTCATCACCTGAGGAAATATAAAAACTGGGTGGAGAGGGTTGTCATCACAGGCGGAGAGCCTACTATAAATACAGGTCTATTATCTATTGTAAAGCAGTTAAAAAACGAAGGCATCAAAATTAAACTCGACACAAACGGATCATCGCCATCAATTATAAAAGGCCTCATAAACGATAGATTAATCGATTACATAGCTATGGATATAAAAGGTCCGGTTGAACAATACAAAAGGTGGTGTGGCGTTGACGTTGACATAAAAAAGATTGAGGAGAGCATCCGGTTCATTTTAGAGGAAAATGTGGATTATGAATTCAGGATGACCGTTGTTCCCTTCCTGCACAGGGAAAACGACATATATGAAGCGGCAGCATATATAAAAGATGCAAAAAAATTCTTTATTCAGGGATTCAGACCTAATAATACCTTAAATCAGGCATATGCACACATAAAACCTTTTTCACCTGAAAAGATGGAAAAAATCAGGCAGAACGTATCGAATCAACTGAGCATAAACAACCGAAATTTACAAACCAAAAACGTTAAATAATTTCTAAGATACAAACATTTTAGAATCTAAATTAAAGAGTAGAAAATGCGGGTTATTCATCTTTTTGTCTTGACATAAATTCATAATACCATATAATATTTTACTTACGAAAATTTTCACAATCTAAATAAGGAGAGGTGACTATGAAATTAGAGGGCAAAAATGCTGTAGTCACAGGCGGCGGAAGAGGTGTGGGCCGTGCAATCAGCTTGGAATTTGCAAAAGAGGGGGCAAACGTTGTAGTAAACTATGCAGGCAACCAGAGGGCAGCCGATGAAGTAGTCGGGATGATCGCAGCCATGGGGGGAAAGGCCGTTGCAGTAAAGGGCGACGTGGGTCAGGAAGCAGACGCACAGAAGATCATTGATACCTGTGTTGAACATTTCGGTTCAATTCATATACTTGTAAATAATGCAGGCATTTCTAAACCCGGGATGCTCCATAAACTAAGTGTAGCCACTTGGGATGAAGTGGTAAATGTACAGATGAGAGGCCCATGGCTATGTATAAAAGCGGCAGCAAAATATTTTATGCAGCAGAATTACGGAAGAATAGTGAATGTTACTTCCGTTGCCGGTATGGTCGGCACAATCGGCCAGATCAATTACGCAGCGGCAAAGGGCGGTGTTGTAACACTGACAAAATCGGCAGCGAGAGAGCTTGCCAAATTTAACGTGACTGCAAACGTTATCTCCCTCGGTATTGTCACAACAGAGATGACGTCTACGCTTCAAAACGATGAAAAATTAAGAGAAATCTATACAAAAAGGATTCTCCTTGGAAGATATGCAGAACCGGAAGACGTTTCGCCAGCCTTTGTATTTTTTGCCTCGGATGACGCACGGTATATTACAGGGCAGGTACTGCCTGTAGACGGTGGTTATGGAATGACATAAGAAAATTAGGGAGGTGATATTCAGTTTTAAATATACTAAGGAGGTGTCGTAATGGCTGAAATACCAAAAGCAATTAAGCAGTGGCAAATGGTTCAACCGACAATATTCAACAGAGAGACAAAGGAAAAAACCCCCGGCAAACTTGCCATGGCAGAAATTCCTGTACCGGAGTTGAAAGAAGGCGAAGTCTTAGTGGAAATTGCCGGCTGTGGCGTATGCCATACAGACCTTGGCTATTTCTTTGATGGTGTCCCAACCGTCAGCAAGCCCCCTTTGGCACTTGGTCATGAGATTGCCGGAACGGTTATCGCAGGCGATCCTGCCTGGGTAGGGAAAGAGGTTATTATCCCCGCAGTTATGCCATGCAGAAAATGTATCCTTTGTAAAACAGGGAGAGGCAACAGATGCCTTGCACAGAAGATGCCCGGCAACTCCATCGGCGTATTCGGCGGGTTTGCCAGCCATATCGTTGTCCCTTCGGTCGATCTTTGTCTGGTGCAGGATAGAAAGGGTTATGCCCTTGAACAGCTTGCAGTCGTTGCCGACGCGGCGACAACCCCTTATCAGGCATGCAAAAGAGCAGACCTGCAGCCCGGCGACAATGTAATCATCCTCGGTGCAACCGGTGGTGTGGGCGTATATATGGCACAGACCGCAAAGGCGCTCGGTGCAAAGACCGTTATCGGTATCGCAAGGAATCCGGAAAAACTACAGAGAGCTTTGGAATATGGGTGCGATGCAGTAATCAGCACGGTTGACAAAGACAACAAAACGGTTGTCGGCGAATGGAGAAATTACTGCAAGGCAAACGGGTTAGCAAACACCGGCTGGAAGATTTTTGAGGTAACAGGCTCAAAGGCCGGCCAGGAACTTGCGCTTGACCTGCTCTCCTTTGTCGGGAAGCTGATTCTTGTTGGTTTCGGGATGGCAAAAAGTGAATATATGTTCTCCAAACTAATGGCCTTTGATGCAGAGGTGATCGGAACATGGGGCTGCCTTCCTGAGTATTACCCTATAGTGCTCGATATGGTCCTCAGCAAAAAGATAAAGATCGATCCATTTGTCGAAGTGCGGCCGATGAGCACGATTGCCGCTACATTTGAAGAAATACATAAGGCAGGCTCTCCTGCAAAAAGAGTGGTTTTAACACCCGATTTTTAATTAAAAACTAAAAAATCATAGGAGGAAAGTATGGGTTTAGAATGGATGCCAAGAGAAAACGGATTGAAAGATCACAACAGACACGGTACGCAGTGGTGGGGAACAGATGCCCCATCTACAGTGTACGAAAAGAGACCCTTGAAGGATCCTAAGGGCAATGTAATACCGGGTCTCTATACCGCATGGATCAGACTGAACAACCCGGCTCAGTACAATTCCTACACCACAGAGATGGTAAAGGGTGTAATCGCCGGTTTCGAAAATTCTTCAACAGACCGTGAAGTAGTTGCCACAGTTTTTACCGGCACAGGTCCAAACGCCTTCTGTACAGGCGGCAACACAAAAGAGTATTCCGAATATTACAGCATGAGACCGGAAGAATACGGCTCATATATGGAACTTTTCAACAACATGGTAGATTCCATCCTTATGTGTAAAAAACCGGTTATCTGTCGCGTAAACGGCATGAGGGTTGCCGGTGGTCAGGAAATCGGTCTTGCTTGTGACATAGCCATTTCATCTGACCTTGCCATTTACGGCCAGGCAGGTCCCCGTCATGGTTCAGCCCCGGTAGGCGGCTCCTCTGACTTCCTTCCCTGGTTCTTAAGTGCCGAGGATGCAATGTGGAACTGTGTAAGCTGCGAAATGTGGTCCGCATACAAAATGAGAGCCAAAAACCTGATCTCCAAGGCCGTCCCTGTCCTCAAAGACGACAAGGGAAACTGGGTAAGAAACCCGCAGGTCATTACAGACACATACGTAAGCAACGGCGAGATAGTCTACGGCGAAAACAAGTCAGGCCAGGAAGCCAAAGATGCAAGGGCCTGGGTAAACGATCAACTGAAAAACAACAAATACGATTTTTCGCTACTCGACGCAGAGGTCGACAGGGTTATCTGGATTTTCGCAAACCTCTTCCCGGGCTGCTTAATGAAATCCATCGACGGCATCAGACAGAAAAAGAAATCCTTCTGGGATGCAATGAAGAATGATCACAGATACTGGCTGGCAACAAACATGATGGGCGAGGCATTCCTCGGTTTCGGCGCATTCAATACCAAGAAGATTACCGGTGCGGATACGATCGATTTCATCAAAAACCGTCAGCTTATCGCACAGGGCGCGCTGAACAGCGAAGCCTACATGGCGGAAATTCTCGGCAAACCGCAGGCGAAGTAATCAGGGACAAAAACCTTAAAGGGGGGCTTGTCCCCCCTTTTTTTATTTTACCGGCGTAAAGAGGAGAGAAAACACATAGCACAACATTTAAAGATTTTTTTCTAAACACTATACGCTCATAAGGGAGGATTACCATGGGTTTTAATTATATTGCTTATGAAAAAAAGGATAAAACAGCACGGATCACCTTGAATTCACCGCCTTCGAACTGGCTCACCATTTCAATGATGAGAGAGATTAACGAGGTGCTTGTTGAGGTTAAAAAGGATTCCTCTATACAGCTTTTGATTTTTGACCACGCAGGAGATAAGGCATTTTGCGATGGCGTGGACGTAGCGGATCATACTCCGGACAAAGTAGATGATATGATTGATGTCTTTCACAGGATGTTTCGTCATCTTGCCGAAATGGATTTGACTACCGTAGCACTGGTGAACGGACGGTCCCTGGGAGGAGGTTGTGAGCTCATGGCTTTCTGCGACATCGTGGTCGCCTCGGAAAAGGCGCGTATCGGTCAGCCTGAGATTGCCGTTGGTGTCTTTCCGCCTGTCGCAGCGGCATGGTTCCCGAAAATTATCGGCCTCCAGAAGACTTACGAATTGCTCCTGACGGGCAAGATAATAAACGCCAGGGAAGCCCAGGCCATCGGGCTGGTAACTGTGGTGCTGCCCGTGGAAAACTTTAAGGCAGAAGTTGACAAGTATCTTGCAGATTTCCTGAACAAAAGCAGGCCGGTGGCAATGTGGACCAAAAGGGCAATCAAGGCCGGCTTAAGCCTCGATTTTCTCCAGGCGTTGAAGGCATCCGAGATTATTTACAATAAAGGGTGTATGGCCACAGAAGACGCTAAGGAAGGCATTGCAGCTTTTATGGAAAAGAGAAAAGCCGTCTGGAAAGATAAATAACGGTTTAAACTGTTTGAACCGTTTAAGCAGCTTAAGCGGTTCAACAACCCGGAACATTTTATGCTATACGCAACGAAGGAAGAAATTCGGAACAGGATTGATAAGTTAAAGGTTTTAATGGAAAAGGCCTCTCTCGATGGGGCTTTTTTCCATTATAAAATTGATTATTATTATCTTTCCGGGACAATGCAGGATTCGCTTATCTATGTCCCCCTTGAGGGAGAGCCTGTATTATTTGTAAAACGGGAGATCTCCAGGGCACGAAGAGAATCCCCTCTGCAACAGATTGTCCCCATGCGTTCAGTCAGGGATATTCTGCCACATATAAAACCCATGAAGAGCGTGGGATTGCAGCTCGATGTGATGCCATACAATGATGTCATTAAATTCATGGGCATTATAGGGAATGTTGAGATTATAAATGCTTCACCGCTTACAAAGGAAATAAGGAAGATAAAATCACCGTTCGAGATAGGGTTGATGGAACGGGCGGCATTAATACAGAAGAAGGTTTACCGGTTTGTGCCTGAAGTGCTGAAAGAGGGCATGACCGAGATTGAACTTGGCGGTATCCTGGAAGCGTATGCGAAAAAATTGGGACATGAAGGTCTACTGCGTGTTAGATCTTTGAATTATGAGGCATATTCATGGCATGTGATAAGCGGACGTGCGGGAAGCATCGTAAGCCAGTCGGACTCCCCCATGGGAGGTCTGGGACTTTCGCCGGCTTTTCCGGTGGGGGCAAGCATGAAGAAAATTAAAAAAAACGAGCCCATTCTCATTGACTTCGGTATCTGCTATCATGGCTATCAGGTTGACCAGACAAGGATGTACGCTATTGGTTCCATGCCCGGGCTTTTCGTAAAAGCTTACGAGGCATGTAAAGAGATTCATTACAGGGTGCTCGATAAGGCGCTTGAAGGCATGATCAGCCATGAACTCTTTGAATACTCGAAGAAACTTGCCGACAAACTGGGTTATGGGGATGCATTTCTCGGTTATAAACCCCACAAAGTACGATTTCTTGCCCACGGTATCGGGATTGAGCTTGCCGAACCCCCGTTTATTTCTGCCAACCACTCGTACCCTATAGAAGAAGGTACGGTTATTGCGTTAGAACCGAAGATGGTATTTCCGAAAAAAGGCGCCTGCGGTATTGAAAACACAGTTCTTATCGAAAAAGGTCGCTACAAGGTACTTACGGATAACGATGAGTCAATAATGATTCTATGAAAATACTCTTTTCCACAGGCTGCCTTTACTATCTGCCGATAAAGGATATTTTTGATCTCGCAGGGGAAGCGGGCTTTGATGGCTGCGATCTTGTAATAAACGCCCATTTTAATCAAAAAAATTACATAGATACGGTAAAGGAATGCCTTCAGATGCTCCCTGTCTGTTCTATCCACTCACCGTTTGTAAACATGGTTTCCTGGGGAAATAAGACAAACGCCCTTCTGCAAACCATGGAAATTGCCGGACAATTACACGCCGAAGTAGTCAATTTTCATCCGCCCTCATGGTTCCGAATGGAAATGCAATTTTATAAGTGGTTTAAAAGAATCCAGGATTTCCAGAAGGAACTTGGTTGTGAAAATATGGCACTTACAATCGAAAACATGCCGCTTTCAGGGAAAAGGCTGATGCTCGCCCCGTATGTTTTGAACAACTATAAAGACATGGTAGAATTCGGCGTCAGAAAGAACCTCTATTTTACCTTTGATACCACTCACTTTGCAACCTTTGGCGATGATGTGATTGCGGCATTTTTGACAGTTTTCAAGACAGGCAGATTAAAGAACGTACATATCAGTGATTATGGCGACTCCGGAAGCCATCTGTTTCTGGGCAGCGGCGAGTTGCCGATTGCAAAGCTTTTGAGTACAATGATGAGGCTGGGCTATGATGGAATGATTACTCTCGAGGTGTCCCCCAACGAATTGCCAAGGACGCGCGAATGGTTAGTCAAAGCCATGAAATACCAATTGGCGTTATTAAAGATGAACCTTGGGAAGGAATTGTAATGAAAAAGACGGTCTTTATCTGTGATGCGTGCGGATATGAAACATATAAATGGATGGGCAAGTGTCCGAGGTGCTCAGGCTGGGAAACGATCAAAGAATATAAGATCGACAAAGAGGAAACCCAGGTTCATGAAAAACCTGTGATTATCACAGATGAAGAATTCATTGAGGAAAGAACCTTACTGGGCATGGAAGAGATGGACAGGGTTCTTGGCGGTGGGTTGGTGTCCGGCTCCTCAATACTTCTTGGAGGTGACCCGGGTATCGGCAAGACAACGCTTTGTTTTGAAATCGCCTCAAAGATGATTGAACTTGGATATAATGTTCTGTATGTTTCAGGAGAAGAATCCTTAAAACAGCTTTCATCAAGGAAAAAACGGTTAAATTTGCAAAAATCTTTCTCCATGCTTACCTCAAACCGGCTGGAGGACATTCTCTATGCCATAAAGGAAACACCGTACAACCTTGTTGTAATCGACTCTATTCAGTCTACCTATAATTCAAGTCTGCCCATGCTTCCGGGCAGTGTCGGCCAGATAAAAGACGTCTCTTCGAGGTTGATAATGGAGATGAAAAAGGCTGACATAGCGCATATCTTTATAGGGCATGTAACCAAAGAGGGTGTTATCGCCGGCCCAAAGATTCTTGAACACATGGTTGACACGGTGCTCTACTTCGAAGGCGATAAAATGCTGCCATACAGGTTGTTGAGAGCTATAAAAAATCGCTTCGGACCTGTTGATGAAGTAGGCATATTTCAGATGCGTAAAGAAGGGCTCATAAGTGTTGATAATCCTTCGCAGTTTTTTGTTTCAGAACGCAGCAACATGGGTTCAGGCAGTGCCCTGTTTCCCTATATTACGGGTTCGCGGCCAATAATCCTTGAGGTGCAGGCAATAACCCCGAAGACGAATTTTTCCATCCCGAAAAGAATCTCTCTCGGCTACGATATTAACAGGCTGTTCATAATCATTGCAATTCTCGAAAAAGTGATGGGAAAACCGTTTTTTGACAGGGATGTATATGTGAATGTAACAGGAGGAATGAAGGTCAATGAACCTGCAATCGATCTCGCTGTAGCTGCCTCTATCCTTTCCGGTTATAAAGATATAAATATCGGTAAAAACACCTGTCTCTTCGGAGAGATAGGCTTAACAGGCGAGGTAAGAAAGGTCATGAGCATGGATCTTCGGTTAAAAGAATGCGAAAGACTCGGCATCAACAGAATATTCTGCCCCAATGGAGTCGAAGGAGTCTCCGGCATGGAAATTATTCCACTCAGAAATGTTAAGGAACTGAATTCATTAGCGTTTAGTAAATAATATAGGCCTTATATGTCGTATAGGACCTATATTATTCAGATTTTCTACGCTAAACGCTCTACGCTATTACGGCATATGGAATACTAAATTCTTCGGTCTTACCGTCAGAACCGGGCAGGGAGATTTTCTTACCACCTTTTCGGCAACGCTGCCTATGAGGATATGTTCAATGCCGCTTCTGCCGTGTGTTCCCATTACCACAAGGTCGATGTTTTCTTCTTTTATATAGTCAATTATTTCAACAAAAGTAACCCCTGTCTTGATAATCTTTTTGACCGGAATGTCTATTTTTTTGATTGCCTTATCAAAATCCTTTTCTATCTCCTTCTCGATATTCCCCTCAATGGCAGTGAGATTTTCCGGAGTCAAAAAAGATTCATAAGGAGTAAAATAACTTAAATTGGGAATAACGTGGAGTAAATGAAGCTCAGAGTTATATTTTTTTGCAATACTTATCGCATAATTGGTAATCTCCTCGGTATACTCAGAAAAATCTATCGGATAGAGTATTTTTTTAAACATGCTGTGCCCCCTTTCAAATGTGTTTAGGTTTTTATATATGTTATTTCTTTTATAGTCAAACGTTTTTTTGATAAAAGAGCAAATGTGAAATTTTGGCAACAACCTTGACGAAAATCAAAATAGGTGTTATATAGTAAGTATTAATAAATCAGACACATAAAACATGAATGCCCTTTTGAACTAAAAAGGGCATTCTTTACATTTGGGGTTTGGTATGACTATAAAAAATTTCACTGAAATCAAGCATCTTATAGATATCGGGATGGAAAAGGGTTATCTTACACCTGATGAGATCAATGATTTTCTTCCCCAGAACATCTTTTCCCCTGAAGATATTGAGGATATATTCGACTTTCTTTCAGAATCAAATATTGACATAGTAGAAACGATAAAAGAAAAAACCGAGGCGCCGGAAGAGGAGAGCCAGGATTGGGGAGAAATCGAAAGATTTCCTTCTGAAAGAACAGATAATATCATATGGGCCTATTTAAAAGATATTGGCCGTGTATCTCTTCTCACTTCGGATGAAGAATACCTCATAGCCAAAAAAATTGAAGAAGGCGAAAGGAAGATGAGGAATCTCCTGTTTGATCTGTCTCAGGCAGTTCATGAGCTTATGGAGATAGGCATACAATTAAGAAAAGAGACTGTTAACATAGTGGATGTTATCAAAAACATCGACGAAATGAACTATACAAAAAAAGATGAGGAGAAATACAAAAAGAAAACCTTGTCCTTCATTAATAATATAAAGAGTCTTCATGAGAAAAAAGAGGAAATAAGAAGCAAGTTGGCAACAAAGGATGAACAAAATAACAAGCAGCTTGAAAAAAAGTTGATGACCATTGAAAATAAAATTGAAGAGACCCTGTTTAACCTTAAACTCAATAAGAAAGTCCTCGAGGAAGTTGCCAGAAAGATCGCAAGGCAGATGAAGTTCATGGACGAAAGCGAGGCTAAGATTGTCAGGCAAAGATTGATGGAACTTAGCGAAATCGAGAATGGACTGAAAGTTGTCAAAAACAGGCTGATTCAGGCAAATCTGAGGCTTGTTATTAATATTGCAAAGAAATATCTTAACAGAGGACTTTCATTTCTTGATCTGATCCAGGAAGGCAACATGGGTCTCATGAAGGCCGCAGAAAAATATGATTATCAGAAAGGATACAAATTCTCCACATACTCAACATGGTGGATAAGACAGGCCATAACAAGGGCAATTGCAGATTATGCGCGGACAATCAGGGTTCCGGTCCATGTACTTGAAACAATGAATAAAATTACAAAAGTTACAATATCTCTTTTTCAGGAATTAGGGAGAGAACCGAATCTCGACGAAATTTCGTTAAAAGCCGGGCTTCCGCTGGAAAAAGTCAGAAAGATCATGAAAGTCTCCAACGAACCTATCTCTATAGAAACCCCTATAGGAGATGATGAGTCCAAGCTCGGCGATTTTATAGCAGACCCTAAGTCCCCATCTCCTTTCATGGAACTGGTTGGCATATCCCTGAAAGAAGAGATAGACAAGGTTCTTTCCACCCTCACCCCAAGAGAGGAAAAGGTCATCAGGATGAGGCTCGGGATAGGGGAAAAAACCGATTACACACTCGAAGAAGTGGGTGAGGTTTTTGGCCTTACCAGGGAGAGAATCCGACAGATCGAAGCTAAGGCGCTGAGGAAACTCAAGCACCCGTCAAGAAGAAAGAGGTTGGAAAGCTTCCTGGAATAAAATCCCTTCCTCACACACATTCAATCTTTTATTTTCTTGATAAATAAAATAAAATTGTCATATACTTAACGGCATGGACATCTTAAAAATAATCCACGAGAGACGAAGTATCAGGAAGTACAAAAAAGAACCCGTTCCTGACGAAATAATCACTGAAATCCTTGAAGCGGCGAGGTGTGCACCTTCGTGGGCTAATACACAGGTTTGCAGATATATCGTAGTGGAGGATCCTTCCGTAAAAAATAAACTCGCCGATGCGCTCCCCCCTGCAAATCCCGCAAGAAATGCAATTGTGGATGCACCGGTTGTTATATGCCTCTTCGCAAAGAAAGGTTTATCCGGTTTTCACAAGGGTGCGCCTGCCACCAACAAGGGCGACTGGCTTATGTTTGATGCAGGCATAGCGATGGAGCATATCGTGCTTACGGCTTGGAATTTTGGTCTCGGTACGGTACATGTGGGCCTTTTCGATGCAGACAAAGCGCAAACAGCTTTGAATATACCCGAAGAATTCAGTATCGTCGAAATGACTCCCCTTGGATACTTTGACGAGATACCAAAACCTGTACCGAGAAAACCGCTTAACGACTTGGTATCCCTCAACGAATTCGGTAAACCTTTCTCGCATCAGGCTTAAAAGGATACACAATAACCAACCGCCAAATTACAATATACAAAATAATAAACCAACAAATCAGGATTTAGAGTTTGTAAATTCCAAATATGTCCGGTTGGTCTTTCGCCGCGGGAATGCTATTGTCTTGCATATTCTGTCAAAAAAAGTATTAAAATATACGTACTGTGAAATTGGACAAGCTAAAAGAGCAGTACCCTGACAAATTCATTTCAGAAAAGAGGATATTCGGCAACATACATGCCGGCGACAGAATATTCATAGGCACTGCCTGCGGTGAGCCTCAGTACCTTGTCCAGGCGCTCATACTATATGTTGAATCAAACCCCAGAGCCTTCTTCGATGCAGAGGTTCTCCACATATGGTCCCTCGGAGTAGCACCTTATGCACAGGAAAAATTTAAGCACAACTTCCGCCACAACTCATTCTTTATTGGGGACAACACGCGTGAGCCCGTAAACAAGGGTCTTGCCGATTATACCCCCATATTCCTTTCACAGGTTCCAAGACTCCTCCGGCGAAAAAGTATTCCCATTGATGTAGCGCTTATACAAACCTCATTGCCGGACAATCATGGTTTTGTAAGCCTTGGAGTAAGTGTTGATATTGTAAAAACAGCAGTTGAAAACGCACGTATCGTCATCGCACAAATAAACACCCATATGCCCCGTGTCCACGGCGACACATTTATTCATATCAAAGACATCAATTTTATCGTGCCTTACAATGAATTCCTTCTTGAGTTCGAATCGAATATACCGGGCGAGATCGCCGAACGGATAGGAAAACATGTTGCCCGTATTGTTGAAGATGGCGATACCATCCAGGTAGGCTACGGGAGCATTCCCAATGCAATCCTTTCAAACCTGTCGTCAAAAAAGAACCTTGGTGTACATACGGAACTCTTTACCGAAGGCATTGCAGAACTGATGAAAAAAGGTGTTGTTACAAACATTAAAAAGACCATTGACCGCGACAAAACCATTGCTGCTTTTTGTATGGGGAAAAAGCAAACATACGATTTTATTAATGATAACCCATGCATCGAATTCAGGTCAATCGACTATACAAACAACCCGGCTATTATTTCTCAGATCAGAAATATTGCCGCTATCAACAGCGCCCTCGAAATCGACCTCACCGGACAGGCTACGGCAGAATCAATAGGACGGACCTTCTACAGTGGAATCGGCGGACAGGCAGATTTTATGAGGGGTGCAGCCCTCACGCCGGGAGGCAAGACAATACTTGTCCTTCAATCAACAGCCCAGGATGAAACCGTTTCAAGGGTCGTCCCTTTTCTTAAAGAAGGGGCCGGCGTCACATTAACGAGGGGGGATATCCATTACGTTGTTACAGAGTATGGTATTGCTTACATCCATGGTAAAAATATCAGAGAGCGGGCAATGTCCCTGATCTCCATTGCACACCCCAAGTTCCAGCCGTGGCTCGTCGAAGAGGCACGGAAACTTTCTCTCATCTACAAGGACCAGGCATACATACCGGGAAAGGGCGGAGAATATCCCGAAAACCTTGAAATCTACAGGACAACAAAGGTGGGGCTTAAAATTTTTCTACGGCCTGTAAAAATCAGCGATGAACCTTTGCTCAAGGATTTTTTTTATTCACTTTCAGAGACAACAATATACAAAAGGTTCATATCTGCCCGGAAAAATATGCCCCATGAAAAACTGCAGGAATTTTTTGTTGTGATCGATTACACAAAACAGATGGTTATTCTCGCAATACTCGAACACCAGGGAAGAGAAATTATTGCCGGAGTAGGCCAGTTCAGAGGCAACGAAGGAAGCCATACCGCTGAAGTTGCATTAATGGTACAGGATGAGCATCAAAATAAGGGCATAGGAACAGAGCTTCTTACACATCTTACATATATAGCAAAAAAACAGGGTTTACTCGGCTTCTCTGCAGAGGTGCTAAAGGAAAACAGGATGATGTTTCACCTTTTTGAAAAAATGGGTTTTAATATCCAAAAAGAAACTCTTCCGGAAATCTACACCCTGAAACTCATGTTCCGGGAAACATAAGTATTACTGGATTATTCTCCCTGATACACCGCAATATGATTACGGCCAAACTTTTTTGCCTTGTACAAGGTGTTCACAGCCTTTGAAAGCAGTGTTACAGGGTCCATAGACCCATCTATCTGGATTACGCCCATGCTGATATTCATTTTAAATTTTTCATAATCTACGGTAAATTCATGCTGATTTACGGTACGCTGTATCCTTTCGGCAGCTAATCCTGCCTCAGCCATACTTATACCTCTCAAAAGGATAATAAATTCATCACCTCCGAACCTGTATAAGCTGTCGCCTCCACGTAATGCATTTTTTAACAACTTCCCGATAGCGATCAAAAGCTCATCGCCTGATGTATGACCTAATTTCGCATTAATTTCCCTGAAACCATCCAAATCCATAAAAAGAAGGGCGCTTAACCCTCCTCTTTTCCGTCCTTTTTTGGCAAGTTCTATTACCTGCCTCAGTGTTTCCTCCAGTAAGTGCCTGTTCGGGAGTCCTGTAAGAGAATCATATCTTGAAATATAGAGTAGTTTTCTCTCGTTCTTCTTCAATTCAGTCAAATCCTGGCAAAATATTATTGATTCTCCCGTATTTAATTTAACCGGGTAAAAGTCAATGATCTTTTGCTCTCCACCCTTGCAGGTAGCAGTGAGAACCCAGGGTTCTTTTTTCCCATGAACGGAATCATCCATATCTTTAATCCAGTTCCCGATTACGTCATGTCGGTATTCGGATTCAGGAAATGCCTTTCTGAACCAGGTCTTTCCATCAGGTACTTCCTTGGGTTCATAACCGAATAATTCTATAAATTTGGGATTCAGATACTTCAAAACACCGTCCTTATCGACAAGCATAGTCCCAAATGGAGCGTTTTCAGATAAGGTCTGGAATTTCTCTCTTTCGTCGAGAACCTTCTGCTCGATCTCTTTGCGCCTTGTGATGTCATGTATTATCGCAATTGAATAACATTTATCTTTGATCTGGACCGCTGTGATTGAAACCTCAGCAGGGAATGGAGTACCGTCATTTTTTAGTGCAGGCTGCTCAATAATATTGCCGGAAACACTGCATTGACATGTTTCCCTGTACGTTTTTATTTCACTCTCGAAGATTTCGCGAACCTTCTGTGAGGGTATGAAATCCCAGAACTCTCTCCCTAAAGCATCAGCACTGGGCAGGCCAAAAATCCTCTCTGCCGCCTCATTCCAGAAATTAATATTCCCCCCTTCATCAATCATCACAATTGCATCACGGGCAAGCATAGTTAATATCTTAAATATTTCTTCGCTTGTTTTTAGCTCTTCTTCTGTGAGTTTCCAACCGGTAATGTCCTCCTGGATACATACAAAATGACCTACCCGTTCTTCTGCATACTTTACGGGAAAAATTGATACTGAGGCCCAGTAGCACTCACCGTTTTTCTTTCTGTTGGCAAGCTTTCCCTGCCACTCATTCCCGGATTTGATAGCATCCCACAATTTACTGTACGTTTCAGCATCAACTTCATCGGACTTTAAAATGGCGATTGTTTTCCCGATTGCCTCCTTTTTTGAGTATCCGGTAATACCGGTAAATTTCGGATTCACATATTCGATATTACCCGTTGGGTCCATTATTATAACAACATCAGGGCCATGCTCCACAGCAAGATATAATTCCATAATATGCTCGTCCTGCTGTTCAATTTTCTTTCTCAACATTACCATGTCTGCACATTTTTTTACTGCAGCAAGCAACTTTTCCTTTACCAAGGGTTTAAGAACATAGCGACTGACCCCCGTGTCAATAGAATCAATGAGGTAATTCAAATCATTACGGGCTACTGTCATAACGATATGCGTATCATCCTGAACCGCTTTAATCTTCCGGACCATTTCAATGCCGTTCATATAAGGCAATGTTAAATTTGTTACTACTATTTCAGGCCTGTATTCTCCGAAAAGTGTGAGACCCTCGTTTCCATCTTTGGCAAGATATAATTTTTTAACGTGTTTACCTATCATTTCGGCAAATTTTTCCCTTGTTATGCTCTCGTTTTCCACATACAGTACCGAAACGTTTAATTTTTCCTGGATTCTATCATCCATGCTTTACCTCTTCAGTGAATTTTACACTTCAGGCATATGTCACATATCTTCATAACATTTATACATCTTTTGTATAAATTTATATAATAATATTGTGCATCAATAAAGATATTATTATAAGGTTTTCTTACAGGAAAAACAACAGTATGCTTTCTTAATGTTCCGGAGACATAATAATAAAACATTCCGGAGATTGGGCAATTATTACATAAAGGGCATGCCGAAAAGTTCTTTTAATTCTTTGTTGACCGCCTCAATATCTCCTTTTACACCTTTTGTCCTGACTACAACACGTTTAAATCCTTTCTGAGCACCTTCATAAGTTGTAAGAACGCTGTCAAGGGTAAACCCGTGTTGCCTGAGCACATCGAGCACTTCGCCTGTTACGCCCAGTTTATCTTTAAGCACCACATAGAATCTGTTACCGCCCTGTCGCACACCTGTAATATCTACGAGGACACGGAACAGGTCTTTGTCTGATATGATACCGATCAGCTTACCCTGATTTACAACAGGCAGACATCCGATATTTTTGTCATACATAACCATGGCGGCTTCTTCTATGGGCATATCCGGCATGGCGATAATGACATTTTTCACCATTATTTTGGCGACCTTAGTTGTAAAAAGGATATAATTGAGTTCGTGAATATCAAATGTCGAAACCTTTGAAGGGGTATAGTCTTTTATATCTCTATCTGATAATATACCAACTACCTTTTCGCCGTCTTCTACTACCGGGAGGTGTTTGACCTTTTTTTCTTTCAATAACTTTATCGCATCTGAAATATTATCATCCTGTTTCACCGTAAACACCTTTGTCGTCATCCAATCGGATACAAACATATATACCTCCTTTCATTAGTTAATAGTTGATAGCTCATAACTGACAGCAACTGCCTTAATGCTTTTGTCATGAGTTATGAACCATAAGCTGACAGCTATTTTTGCATCACAGTCAAAATCTTCTCAAAATAATCAAGTGATTCAGGGTTGACCAGGGCATCCCTGTTGGTAACCGGCCTGCCGTTAATGATATTAGTGATAGCGCTCTCCACCTTCTTCATATTAAATGTATAAGGTATATCAGGGACATCTATGATGAGAGCAGGGACATGTCTTGGAGATGCCTTATCTCTTAATGTCTTCTTTATCCTGTCCTTTAACTCATCAGTCAGGGTTGCGCCGGAAGATAGCTTCACAAAGAGGAGGATCCTCTGGTCATTCTCCCAATTTTGTCCTATGGCTACGCAATCGGCTATTTCTCCGAATCCGTCGACTATATTGTAAATTTCAGCCGTACCTATACGAACCCCCGATGGTTTCAGTATGGCATCGGAACGGCCGAAGAATGTTATGCCTCGGGTATCGCTGTATATCTCCACGTAATCACCGTGACGCCATATATTCGGGTATACCGCAAAATACGCGCCATTATATTTTTTGTATTCCGGATCATTCCAGAAATAGAGAGGCATGGAGGGGGCCGGCGCTTCGCAGACAAGTTCCCCTTGTTTGTCATAAACCGGTTTCCCGTTTTCGTCGTATGCTTTTACTTTCATCCCCAGTGCCGGTCCCTGCAACTGGCCGGCATAAACCGGAATGGTTGGAGAACCGCAGGCAAAACAACCGTTTATATCGGTACCACCGGAGATTGAGTGAAAATGAACATCATTCTTTATATGCTGATACACATACTCGAATCCTTCCGCAGAAAGGGCCGAACCGGTCTGACAGATCTCTTTCAGCGTGCTGAGATCAAATAATTCCTTCGGCTTGAAACCTTGACCCTTGAGCATATTAATATACGTTGCGCTTGTCCCGAAAATGGTTATCTTCTCATCATCAATCAATTTCCACATGGCCCCTGTATCCGGATATCCAGGGTTTCCATCGAAAAGTACAATCTTCGCTCCGATAGCAAGCGAACTGATAAGCCAGTTCCACATCATCCAGCTCGGCGCTGTCATATAAATAATCGCATCCTCCCTGTTTAAATCTGAATGAAGAATAAGCTCTTTCATGTGGTTGATCAGTATCCCGCCGGTGCTCTGGACCATGCACTTAGGCTTGCCGGTTGTCCCGGAGGAAAACATTATATATACAGGATGATCAAAAGGCACCTGCTCAAAAACAATATCATCGCCCTTTCCGGCGGCGAGAAAATCCTTATACAAGACAGCTTTGGGAATATTGCTTATATCCGGTCTTTCATTGACGTAGGAGACAACAACCACCTTTTCTATCGAAGGCACTGCTTCCACAACTTCCTTAACATCGGCAAGCATATGAAATGGTTTATTTTTATAGAGGTATCCGTCAACGGTAAACAGTACTTTCGGCTCTATCTGGCTGAAGCGGTCAATGACTGCCTGCATGCCGAGTTCTGAACCGCAGGATGCCCATATGGCGCCAATACTTGTCGTAGCAAGCATTGCTATTGCCGTCTCGGTCATGTTCGGCATATATCCTACTACCCTGTCTCCCTTCTTCACCCCCTGCCCTCTCAGAGAACCGGCAAGGCGGCCAACTGTTTTGTAGAGCTCTCCATAGGTTATGCTTACTGACGGTTTTGTTTCGCATTTAAAAACAAAAGCAACCTCATTATCCCTGTATCTGAGGAGGTTTTCAGCAAAATTCAATTCTGCGCCCGGAAACCACTTTGTGCCGGGAAATTTGTTCAGATCATCCACAACCTTCTCATATTTTTTCGACGCTTTAATACTTACAAAGTCCCACACGCTTGCCCAAAAATCAGGTATATTTTCGACAGACCAGTCATAGAGGTCAAAATAGCCGGTTAATTGCATATTGAACCGCTTATTTACAAACTCTATGAATTTTGTCATATTTGCATTTTTCATTCTTTCTTCAGACGGTTTCCAAATGGGTTGTTTCACGTTTATCCTCCAATAAGTGGTTGGAAGCGAAAGGTTGAAGGCTGGAGGCTAAAACAAGACCGATTCGAATTGCTTTTGCCTCTACCCTCTAACCTCTTACCTCTAACGGTCTTTTAAATCATTAAATAATTCTGTTTAACCTCTTCGTTCTTGCTTAATTCTTCAATGCTTCCGTGGTAGCGAATGCGACCCCTGTCAATCACATAAGCCCTGTCGGCTATTGCAAGGGAGAACTTCACATTCTGTTCTGCAAAAAGGATCGTAACCCCTATCTCTTTAAGTTTCAGAAGCCTGTCTGCAAAATCCTTGACAACAAGTGGGGCCAATCCCTCTACGGGCTCATCAAGGAGGATCAGCTCGGGGTTGCCCATCAAAGTTCTTCCTATAGTAAGCATCTGTTGTTCGCCGCCGCTCAGATAACCGCCGAGATGCTTTTCTAATATTTTAAGTTTAGGGAAAATTTCATAGATCCTCTCTAAAGTCCACGGCTCACCCTTAAAGTGCTTAGATTTTTTTATAGCAACTTCAAGATTCTGCCGGACAGTCAGATCGGGAAAGATCAGCCTGTTATCCGGGACATATCCCATCCCTTTCTGCGCAATTTTGTATGACGGTATTCCTGTAATATCTTCGCCATAAAACTTCATATCTCCGTTTTTGGGTGGCGTAAGCCCCATGATGCTTCTCATGGTTGTAGATTTACCGGCGCCGTTTCTCCCCAGGAGACAGACAAGCTCACCGCTTTTTACCTGCAAAGATACATCAAAAAGAATATGGCTTGTGCCATAAAATGTATTAATTTTATCGACTTCGAGTATCATATCTCCTCACCAAGATAACATGCTTGAGCCTCTTTATTCTGTCTCACCTCTTCCGGAGTGCCTTCGGCGACTAAAACCCCCTGATGCAACACGGAAAGTTTCTGAGCATAGCCGAAAATCACCGAAATATCGTGTTCGGTAAAAAGGATGCTCAAACCGATGTCCTTGTTGAGGCGCCTCACAAGCTCCATCGTTTCATGGGTTTCTTCAGATGACATGCCTGCAGTAGGCTCGTCAAGAAGAAGCAGATCGGGTTTGCTTGCCAGCGCCAGCGCCAATTCGAGTTTTTTCTTGTCGCCCTGTGAAAGTATCCCGGCTTCAGTATTTTTGAAACCGGAAAGGCCGGTAGTTTCGAGGAGGCCAAGGGTTTCGTCCTTCGCAAGTCTTTCTGCAGGGGTAAAAAAATTGAGTGTTCTTTTTTGCTGCGCCAGGATTGATTGACGCACATTCTCATAAGTCGTCAGTTTAGGATAGATGTTGCTTACCTGGAATGCACGGGTGAGACCGATCTTGGCAATCTTGTGACGCGCCCAGTTTGTAATCTCCTGCCCCCTGAAGTAGACATTACCGCCACTGACCGCATGGTAACCGGTAACAAGGTTGAAAAAAGTGCTTTTTCCCGCTCCATTTGGGCCGATTATTGCAGCGATCTGACCTCTTTTTAACTGGTAGTTAACATCGGTCAATACCTGGTATTTGAAGAAAGACTTGCTCAGATGATCCGTTTTCAAAATAACATCATCGTTCATTTTTCACATCTCCCACGTTTCCGGGACTGAAATAACCCTTTGATTTTATAATTCCTAAAAGGCCGCCGGGCATCAAAAGAACAACCAGGATCATCACTACACCGCTCACCAGGGGCCAGTATTCTGTAAATCCTGTCACAAAGGCATTGAGAAAGGTGAATATGACTGAGCCAATCATGGGACCCAGAAAATGATAGGGGCCGCCCATGACTGCCATAAAGACCGGATGACCGGAATGCTGCCAACTGCATAAATCCGGCGCAACACTTCTGTTGAATGGACCCCAGAGAGCTCCGGCCAGTCCGCAGAACATCCCGGAGATGACAAAATTAATCAGCATATACCGCTGGACGTTGATGCCGATAAATTCCGTCCGTTCAGTATTGTCTCTTATAGCTTTCAAAGTATACCCGAAGGGGGATTCAGTGATAAAATAGAGGAGAACCATGCCGATGGTTACCACAGTGAGTGAAAAATAATAATATGCGTTTGCCTTGAAAAGCCACAACGGGGGGTTGATGCCCTGAAGACCGTTATCACCCCCTGTAAAAGAGTACCATTGAAAGATGATAAAAAATACAAGCTGCCCAAAGGCCATCGTGAGGATCGCAAAGTAAATACCCCTTAATTTGACGCAGAAGTATCCGAGAATCAGCGCACCAATCCCTGCAGTTATCATGGAAAATGGCAAACACAAAAACAGCGGCCATTGGAGCTTTACCATGAGGAGCCCCGTCGTATAGGCGCCTATCCCGTAATATGCCGCCTGCCCGAAGCTTAATTGCCCCATATACCCGAAAATCAGATTGAACGCTGCCGCAAAGAGACCAAGTATAAGTATCTCATTAAAGACATGAACCCAGAATTCCGGAACCACAAGGGGCAGAATAAGGGCAATAACGAATAAGACAAGCGGGAGCATGTGTTTTTTAAATAAATTGTTTTTCTTTTCCATATTATGCCCTCAAAGGTGTTCCGAATAGTCCCCATGGCCTTATAATGAGAATTGCTGCAGTAATAACAAAGATGAGAACCATGGCGCCGTCAGGCCAATAGAGAATAGCAAAAGAAAAGACTTCACCGACTATGAGTGATCCCACCAATGTTCCCATGAGGCTGCCAAAACCCCCGATGACCACAACGCAGAAGGCCTGAATAATAATATTGGTATCCATGCCCAGCGTTACGGAACCGATTGCCGACTGGACACCTCCTGCCAGTCCTGCAATAAATATTCCCAATGTAAAGACCCAGGTATAAATTTTAGGAATAGGTATGCCGAGTGCGCCTACCATCTCCCTGCTGAAGACGGCAGCCTTTACTATGTGGCCGTATTTCGTGTATTTCAAAAACCACCAGAGCCCCACAGCAACAGCAAAACCTATGAGGATCACAAAGATAAAATACGAATCGATGGGGGCTCCAAAAAGATGCAGGGGCTTTTGAATGATGGAGGGACGGACAATAAGTCTGTCCGTCGGCCCCCATATAATTTTAATTAAATCGCCAAAAATTAACGCCATGGCATAGGTGATGAGTAGTTGCTCATGGAGTTCCCTCTTGTATATCCTTTTAATAAGAACAACCTCACAAACCCACCCGAAGGCCGCTGTTGCCAGCGCTGCAAGCGGGATGCTGACCCACAGGGCAAACTGGTACGCCTCCATCAAACTCCAGAAGGTGAAACATATATACGCACCGATCAGCCAGAGTGTGGCGTGGGCAAAATTGAGGATGTTCATTACTCCAAAGATAAGAGAAAGCCCTGATGCAACGAGGAAGAGCATCAAACCATAGGTCAATCCGCTCATAAATTGCGAAAACAGAAAAGTGAATTCCATAGGGTTTACCTTTTTATGCTACGTTATTTTTTCTCAGCCTGCCTTGCAGCTACGATTTCAGCTTCCGGGCGTTCGCTGTCGGCAGCCTTGATCTCGATGAGTTCTGCGAGGATCGGGAACGGATATTTCGGGTCATCCCTCACAATACCCACATAAGAGGAACAGCGGAGCTGGTTATCAATAGGCCTGAACTGGAGTTTGCCGCGGGTTAAGTCCACGGAAAGACCTTTCATTGCATCTTTTACCTTGTCGTTGTCGATTGAGCCTGCTTTTTCAACACCCTGTTTCAGTGCATAAACTGCGTCGTATCCCATGACAGCCCAGTCGCTGGGATATTTGCCTTTGTATTTTGCCCTGTAGTTTTTCACGAAGTTTGCCATCATAGGTACATCCATGTGGGCAAAGAAAGGCGCGCGACTGATTGCTACAAGGCCACGCGGCATTGTCTTTGCTTCTGTGATAAGTTCTGTTACGCTCTGCATGCTGCCGACATAGGGTATTTTGTCAAAGAAACCGTAGGGCTTTGCCTGTTCGGTAAAGGTCACATTGTCCTTGGATGCAAGGCATGCATAGACAAAGTCAGGCTTCATGGACATAATGCTTGTAACAAAGGATGCAAACTGGGTTTCCCCGAGCTTTGGCCATAACTCTTTTTTCACTTTCAGAAAAGGTGCAACCCTTTTAAGGTCTGTTACAACCTCTTCCTGTGTAGACCTTCCCCATTCATAGTCCGAGGCAAGGGTCACATATTCCTTCCATCCCTTCTTTTTTGCCAACTGGGCAACGGCATAAGATGCTGCCTTTGCCTGCATATAGCTGTTCGGTACAACCTGGAATGTATAGGGGCTGTAGTTGATCTTTGTAATATTTTCCGAGTTGCTGATTGCAGCAATGTGGATTACCTTATATTCTCTGCAGATTGGTTTTACTGCAACGGCTACTGCGCTGGAGTAATCGTTTATGACCGCACGGACTTTGTCGCGCAGAATCAGGTCTTTTACAGTCCGAACGCCCACATCAGGCTTTGTCTGGGTATCCTGCTGAAAAACCTTTACAGGGTATTTTCCCATAAATCCGCCTTTAGCGTTAATCTCATCCACTGCAACCTGGATGCCCTCCATCTGGTCTTTACTGTAGAGTGTTCCTGTGCCGGTAAAGCCAAGGGCAACGCCGAGGTTATAGGGTTCTGCAGCCTGTACGGCGCTTACACAGAAAAATCCGGCCATTAATAAGACAAAAATACCAAAAAACATTTTCCTGAACTTCATAACTCCCTCCTTTTTATTTTTATAACGTTAATACGTAAGGACTACTCCGCCGTCGAATAGCAAGTCTCCACCGACAAGATAATTGGAGTAGCGCGAAAAGCCGAATATAAATAAATTTGCTGCCTCAATGGGCGACATCATCTCTTTCACCCTTGATTTTCCCAGCATTACGTCCTGAACAACTTCATCAGTTGTGATGCCGCGCTGTTTTGCCTGGGAAGGAATCTGACCAAGCGCAAGATTGGTCTTCACAAAGCCGGTGCTCACAGAAAAAGAACGGATCATCCCGCCCCCTTCTGCTGCAATTGATTGACTAAGAGCTCTCATGGCAAATTTTGTAATATTGTATACCGGTTTGTTGAGTGTGCTGATATGGCCATGGATGGAAGACATATTGCCAATGGCGCCTGTTCCTTCGCTGCTTTTTTTTATGTGGGGAATAATCAGTTTTGATAGATAAAAAGGTGCGCGAACCATGAGACTCATCATAAGATCGTATTTTGCCATGGGAAAGTTTTCTATTGAGTCGATATGCTGGATGCCGGCAATGTTCGCAAGATATTTAATAGAACCAATCTTTGCAGCCTCTCGTACTGCATTTTCAATATCTGCATCCTTGGTGAGATCCGTTTTAATAAAAACCATTTCTCCGCCCATTTTCCGGATCATCTTTTCGGTATTTCTTCCCTCTTTTTCATCAATATCAAGTCCTACGGCAATCAGATTATTAGCGGTGGCGGCTACCGCCGTTGCCCTTCCGATACCGCTTCCGGCGCCTGTGACAATACACACGTTATGGGGATTAAAATTATCATCAATCAGAACAAGTATATCTTCCTGATTGATTTTCGGTTCTTTAATCTTCATGGCCTGTCCCTTTTTTATTTTATTTTAGGATACAATGATTTGAAGCAACTTTTATGCCAAATATCAGTTTTCAGTCTTAATATTTTTTTATTGATCATCGCAAGGAAAAAACGATACGGCAGTCTAACAATATCAAAACATTACGTTATAATGAGATGTCCTCGCTGCGCCCTGAATAACAATGAAGGTGAATCTGCGAACACATCATTGCTAATTATGTAAGGCAAATAGTTGTTGCAAATTTGCTACATGTAGTGTATCAGATATAGTATATGATATACAAAAGGATAATGTATGGGCAAAACAATACCCCTTGAGAATTCAGAAGAAAAAAAACGGGACCTCTATTCATATTTTCTCAGTTTGAAAGATACGGCAAGTCAATTAGAGCTTTTTAAGCTGATATTGGACAGTATACATAATGGTGCGGTAATAACCGATCCGGACGGGTATATCCTTTATTTTAATAAGCCATATGGTGATTTCCTTGGTATAAATCCCGAAGAACAGATCGGTAAATATACAACGGATGTAGTCGAAAACAGCCGTATGCATATTGTTGCAAAAACAGGTAAACCTGAAATCATGGAGCTTCACAGGATAAAAGGTCAGGAGATGGTCGTTCAGCGCATTCCAATAAAGAAAAATGGTAAAATCATTGCCGTATTCGGTCAGGTCATGTTCAAAGATGTCCGGGATGTAAGCAAACTCGCAAAAAAATTGTGCATTCTTGAATCAAAAGTGCAACACTACGAGCAGGAACTTATCTCCCTTCGCTCAACCAGGTATACCTTTGAAAGTATCATAGGTGTGAGCAATTCCATGAAGCTCCTGAAAGAAGCGGCACACAAGGCTGCATCTACCGACCTCCCGGTGCTCATTACCGGTGAATCCGGCACAGGAAAGGAGATGTTTGCCCAGGCCATACACAATGCCAGTAACCGCAGGCTATATCCTTTTGTAAGGATTAACTGCTCTGCAATTCCCAAGGATCTTCTTGAATCAGAGCTTTTCGGTTACGAGAAGGGCGCCTTTACAGGGGCGAGGGACTGCGGCAAACCCGGCAAATTTGAACTTGCCCACCATGGCTCAATCTTTCTCGATGAAATTGGCGACCTCCCACCTGAAATTCAGCCAAAACTGCTCCGTGTCCTCGAAGAAAAGGAATTTGAGCGCGTTGGGGGCACCTCATATATTAATTCCAATTTCAGGCTCATTGCAGCGAGCAACCAGAATCTCGAAGTAATGGTAGAAAACGGAAAATTCCGGAAAGATCTCTTTTACCGCTTGAATGTAATCCAGCTTCACATCCCGCCCTTGAAAGACCGAAAAGACGCCATATTACCGCTTGCCAACACTGTAATCAAGCAGATGTGTAAAGAATCCCTGCGTTCGGAGTTAACAATTGACAAAGAAGTGGAGGATGCTTTTGTGAATTATGAATGGCCCGGAAACGTTAGGGAGCTTTATAATGTTCTCGGAAGGGCATTGTCCCTCAATAACGGCGACACAATCCAGCTTTCCGATCTGCCCTTTTACCTGCAGGATAAAAAGACAATTTCACAGGCAGTAACCGATGCATCGCTCAAAAATATCACATTTTCGGCGGAGAAGGATGCCATCATAAATGCCCTTGCTGCTGCAAACAACAATAAGGCACGCGCCGCAGATTTGTTGGGGATCCACAGGACACTTTTGTATAAAAAAATGAAGAGATACAAAATTACTGCCCCCTGATTCTGTTCCTCTGCTTGACTTTACTAAGCTAAATAGATAAAGTTTTCAAATTATGTCAAAAATTTTTGTCTCATCTTTTGCCCCTCCCGCGATAAAAAACAAGCCTGCGCTTTGGTTCATCCTGTGCGGAAAAAAACTGCTGGTGAATGCAAAAAACGGGAGACCATCTATCCCTGTATTCGCAGATATAAGCAAATCAGGTTTTACACCTCTCCGGAAACACCACCTGGGAACATATAGAAAACAACACTGCTATGCGGCAGAAATCGAAGAAACTGCTGAAATACCTGAAACAATGGCTCTCCAGAACATATGGGGAATGTTCGGTTACCTGGACAAACACCTTTTTAAGGTGACTTTAAAGGCGTTCCACATTCTGAATTGGGACAGGAACGAACAATTTTGTGTCCAATGCGGGTCAAAAACGGAAAATAAGAGCGATGAACGCGCCAAAAGGTGTCCGGTTTGCGGATATATCAGTTTCATGCGCATTTCACCTGCTGTCATAGTTCTCGTTTCACAGGGCGATCGCATACTCCTTGCCCGCTCACATAGGTTTAAAGATGAAATGTACAGCGTTCTCGCAGGTTTTGTCGAACCCGGAGAAACACTGGAAGATACGATAAAAAGAGAAATAAGCGAAGAAGTGGGTATTGATGTTAAGGATATCCGCTATTTCGGCAGCCAACCGTGGCCTTTCCCGGACTCCCTAATGATCGCTTTCACTGCCCAATATGCCGGCGGTGATATCCGGATTGATGAGTCGGAAATCGTTGATGCCCGATGGTTCGATTGTAACAACCTCCCGCCCATCCCCGGCAAAATCAGCATCGCAAGAAGCATGATCGACTGGTTTGTAAAAAAACAAGGGAAGGGGAAATAGCTCATAACTGATAGCTGATAATTCATAGCTTATGGCAAAGGCGTTGAGTGAGCTGAGTAGGTTGAGTATGGGGAAGATGAAAAATTTGGAGGGGAAAGGGGAAACCGGAGAAGCAGTCGATAGTCGATAGTCGACGGTCAATAATCAGTAGTAGAGAAACAAAAGAAACCGGAGAAGCAGGGAAAGGGGGAAAGGCCGAGGATACGAGGATGCGAAGACGGGGAAAGGACAGGCACGGAGGATTTAAACTGAACGCTCTACGCTGAACGCTACCCGCTAAGCTGAGCTAAGCTGATTCATTATATATGCACTATTCAGAACCGATAAAGATAACAGATGAAATATATCAGGTAGGGGGTCCTGCCATAAGCAGCCTTAAAGATGGCATCGTGTATCTTCTCGATTTTGGAGAACTTATACTGATCGACAGCGGCTCCGGGTTTGGTTTCGAGCGTATAACCCGGAATATTGAATCCTTTGGTTTCGACCCTGCAAAAATTACGACGGTCATTCTTACACACTGCCACGTTGATCATGCCGGTGGCGCACACCTTTTCAAATCAAATTTCGGCAGCCGCCTCATCATGCACAACCTTGATGCCGAAATAGTAGAACGGGCTGATCCCCGCCTTACCGCAGCCTTCTGTTTCGAAGTCAACTTTCAACCGCTTCCCATCGACATGAAACTGTATGGCGATAAGGGCCTCATCCGGTTCAACAAACAGGAGATTGTCTGGCTGCACACACCCGGTCATTCACCGGGATCCACATCGCTTTATTTTGATGCGGAAGGGGAAAGAGTACTATTCGTCCAGGATATCGGGGCGCCATTGCTTAAAGAATTCGATTGCGACCCCGCTGCATGGTTACAATCCATAGACAAGTTGCTCGATGTCAATGCAGATATGCTGTGCGACGGCCATTCCGGCGCCTATCATCCAAATGCGGTTGTCAGGGAATATCTTCGATACTGCATCAATATGCAGACTCAGATGGGATACCTTGATTAAAAAAAGGGTAAGCCGGGAAGGAGATTCTCCGGAGAAGATTTTGATAAAATCAATCAGATTTGAGGGAGGTTGTCATGCACAGGATAGCGGTGATTCCGGGAGACGGCATCGGAAAAGAGGTGACGCCGGAAGGCATCAGGGTTATTGAAGCAACAGGCAAAAGGTTTAGTATTGGATTTCAATGGGAATTCTTTCCATGGGGTTGTGAATACTACAAATCACATGGTGAAATGATGCCGTCCGATGGTTTGGAAATATTGAAAGGGTATGATGCTATTTATCTCGGCGCTGTAGGTTGCCCTGATGTTCCGGACCATATCTCGCTCTGGGGGCTGCTCATTCCTATACGAAGGACGTTCCGTCAATATGTCAACCTGAGACCGGTACGGCTTCTTAAAGGTATTATAAGCCCTTTAAGGGACAAAAAGCCTGAAGATATCGATTTCTGTGTGGTAAGAGAAAACAATGAAGGGGAATATTCTAATATCGGCGGGAAGATGTATGCCGATACCGGGCAGGAAATGGTCATGCAGGCATCTATCTTTACACGGAAAGGTGTTGAGAGGATTATACGGTTTGCCTTCGAATTGGCAAGCAGGCGGCCAAAAAAACACGTCACATCGGCAACAAAGTCAAACGGTATTGTTTACACCATGCCGTACTGGGATAAGATATTTGGAGAAATATCCGCAAAATATCCTGGCATAAAAGCCGACCAGTACCACGTAGATGGCCTCGCAGCCAAAATGGTATCTCATCCGGAAAGGTTTGATGTCATAGTGGCAAGTAATCTTTTCGGGGATATCTTGTCGGATCTTGGACCGGCACTTGCGGGGAGTCTCGGTATTGCCCCCTCGGGCAACCTCAATCCGGAAGGGGATTTCCCTTCCATGTTCGAGCCGGTCCATGGCTCAGCGCCGGATATAGCCGGCAAAGGGATAGCAAACCCTGTCGGGCAGATATGGTCCGGCGCCATGATGCTCGAAAACCTCGGGCACCCCGAAGCAGCAAAGATTATTGAAAGGGCAATCGAGATTACCCTGTCCGATAAAGATATGAAAACCCCTGACCTGGGGGGGCATGCAACAACAAAAGAGGCGGGAATGGCTATTGCAGAAGCAGTCGAATCATTACAGTAAACCGGTTTACTCAAAACTGAATTGTTTCTCCCGAAACAATTTCACGCTCGCCTCAGCCACCCGAACATCATAAAGTATGCCTTTATTTTTTTCAATCTCCTCAAGGGCCGCATCTATACCGAGGGCAGGCCTGTAAGGCCTGTGGAAGGTAATGGCCTCTATAACATCCGCAACAGCAATTATTTGCGCTTCCAGGAGGATTTGGCTGCCTTTCAGGCCATTAGGGTAGCCGGAACCATCCAATCGCTCATGATGTTGAAGAACCATCTTGCAAATAGGCCATGGAAATTCAATCTCTTTCAATATATCGTATCCTGTCTGGGAGTGTGCTCTAACAATGTTTGATTCTATTGCCGACAGTTTAGCCGGTTTGCATAATATTTCAGCAGGCACCGATATCTTTCCTATATCATGGATAACCCCTGCTATCCGGATACCCTCCATGGTATAGCTTGAAAGACCCATCTCCTGAGCTATCGAATAGGCAAGATCCGCTACTTTTTTCTGATGGCCGGAGGTAAACGGATCTCTTGTTTCGACAACGGTCGCCATTGCCTGTATAGTTCCTTTAATAGTTTTCTGTAAATTATTAAAATTTTGCAAGAGTTGCTCTTCAGCCTTTTTACGGTCAGTAACATCACGGGAAACCACAATGACGTTTGTTACTTTGCCGTCTTCATCCCGTATAACACTGCCCTGAGACTCAACAAAACGCACAGAACCATCCTTAAGCAGAAAGCGGAATTCACCCCTCTGTCCAATACCGGTTTTAACGGTCTCACGAAAAATACGTTTGATGCCTTCCCTATCGTCAGGATGTATCTCGGCAAAGGAATCGGTATTGATAAGGTTATCCGGATCATCTAATATCTTCCCGTATGATGGGCTGTTATATAAGCGTCTCCCTTCAAGGTCAAGGACTGCTACAAGGTCGTCTAAATTTTCTGCAATTAAATGAAATTTCTCTTCACTGAAACGGTGCTTTTCCTCTGCCAGCCTTAGCGGTGTAATGTCCCGGAGCAGTATTACTTCACCGTTCTGATTGATCAATTTACCTGTAATGACTTCAATATGCAGCATATCACCATTTTTCTTCTTCCCGGTTGCCATTCCTATATGAAAACCTTCTTGTTGCAATGAACGATGCAACTCTTGAGAATAATTTATTTCCGATTTACCGACAATATATAATAAGTCGGTTTTTTGTTTATATACTTCTTCCACCTCATAGCCGAACATCCTCTTTATTGAGGAGCTGCACATATTGATATTTCCGTTCCGGTCAACAACCAGGATCACATCAGGGCTTATACTTTCGATAATATCTTCCAATTCTTTCTGCCTTGAGTAAGCCCTTCGCCATCGACGATACATTATAAAAAGGAGGCCGGCTAAATATAGAAACACGGCATTCGCAAGAAATTCACCGATTGCCAGACTGGAATGTTCCCGAAAGAACTCATATGCTGCCTCGATAAAATGGATATACATGCTGAAAAACGCAAAAACAATTGAAAGAACTGATATAATAATTATGTGATATGATTCATGATTTTTTTCTATTGATTTCGTTTGAACCTCCTTACGTTTAATTATTGTTTAACCGTAGGAAAAACACCAATATCTTATCATAATTATTAAATATTACGAACTTTTTTGGCATCAGATGCTGTAGACTTCTTTGCCGAGAGTGCGAACCCAGTTTTGCTGTAAAACCTTCCGCGCTTCTTCGGTATCGTCTACGCCGAGAATTACTATGGCATTATTGCTGACCCTTCCGAGATGAGGGTATAGATAATGGACATTTATACCGGCGTTTTTGAGCGGTTTTAGGACTGCCGTCAAGCCTCCGGGGTGATCCGGCGTCTCTACGGCAAGCACTCCGGTTTCCTTTGGAGAATAACCATTTCCCTTAAGTATGTTCTGTGCCTTTACGGGGTCATCAACCACAAACCTGACCGTACTGATATCGGATGTGTCGGCAACAGATATAGCGCGTATATTGACACCTTCTCTACCGAGTATTTCACTTATACTCAGCAATGCTCCGGGTGCATTTTCCATACTGACTGAAATTTGTGTAATAACCATGTGCCTCACTCCTTAACGTAGTTATACCCGAGCTCAAGGGCGTCTTTATTCAGTTTTATAAGCTTTGATTTTCCTTCACCGAGTATCCCGGTAAGGTTTTCTATGAGAAAATCAAAGGAGATGATATTGCTTGCTTTAATGAAAGCGCCGAGCATGATCATATTGGCCACTTTAATCGTTCCAAGTTTCCCTGCAAGCTCGCTCGTGGGAACAGCCAGTAATTCTATATCGCCCCTTGCAGATGATACATCTACAATAGATGAGTTCACACACAAAAGTCCACCTGACTGGAGGATGCTCTGGAACCTCACAAATGAGGGCTGGTTCATGGCAACGATAAATTCAGGATCAGAAGCAACGGGCGATGCAATCTCTTCATCCGATATCACAACAGTACAGTTTGCCGTACCACCCCTGACCTCTACTCCATAAGACGGGAGGTACGTTACATATTTCCCTTCAAACATTGCAGCGTTTGCAACGGTAAAACCAATCGAAAGCACGCCCTGTCCGCCAAATCCTGAAAAGATTGTCTTGGTTAACATTTTACCTCTTTCACGAGTCCTATGGGAAATTTCTTGCTCATAACATCATCAATCCATTTGCATGCCTCAACGGAATTCATTTTCCAGTTTGTAGGGCACGGAGAAAGTATTTCAACAAGTGAAAACCCGGTTCCATCTATCTGATGCCGGAATGCTTTTGCAATAGCCTTTTTAGCCTTCACAACGGCGGACGGCTTATTAACTGCCACACGTTCAAGGTAGGATGTACCGTCAAGAACAGCAAAGACCTCACAAATCCTTACCGGATGGCCGGCCAACGACGTATCTCTTCCGGAAGGCGTTGTCGTGGTCACCTGTTCGGAGAGTGTTGTAGGGGCCATCTGCCCGCCTGTCATACCGTAGACCCCGTTATTGACAAATATTACCGTGATTAACTCTCCGCGGTTTGCAGCATGAAAGCCTTCGGCTGTACCGATAGCAGCAAGGTCGCCGTCGCCCTGATACGAAAATACAAGGTTTCCCGGTCTCACACGCTTGATGCCTGTTGCCACTGCAGCGCCCCTTCCGTGCGCAGACTCAAGTATATCAATATCGAAATAGTTGTATATAAGCATGCCGCACCCTGCCGGGGCAACACAGATAGCTTTTTCCCTTAATCCCATCTCATCGATCACCTCTGCTATAAGCCTGTTAATAATCCCGTGGCCGCAGCCGGGACAGTAATGAAAATGGGCCTCCTTGAGGGATCTGGGTCTCGAATATATTTGTTTCATCGGATTTTTACTTTCACGTTTCTCGTTTCCACTTTCGCATTTCAAGTTTTACCCCAATCACTGCTTATTTCTTCTTCGCGCCTGGTAGTAGTGTCTCGATATGATCCTGGACAGCTCAACAGGCGTCGGGATTACCCCGCCCGGTCTTCCGTAAAAATGGATATGTCCCTTCCCTTCAAGGGCAAGCTTCACATCCTCAACCATCTGTCCCGTACTCATCTCGAAGACAAAAAAATCAGAAATGTTATTCGCCATTTCCCGGATGGTCTTTGCCGGAAAAGGCCAAAGCGTAACAGGCCGGAGCATCCCTATCTTCAGGTTCTCCTGACGCAATCTCTTAATGGCGCCCTTAACGATTCTTGCTCCAATACCATATGCTATTGCTACCATTTCGGCATCTTCCAGCATATATTTTTCGTAACGTACTTCATTCTGCTCCATACGCTGGTATTTCCTGAAAAGCTTCCAGTTATGTTCCTCTTCTTCCTTTGTGTCAAAAAGGAGTGAACGAATCATCCGGGAAGGTCTTCCATCTGCACCGGTTAAAATATAATCCTTCTGGTATTTCTTCGGTGGTTTAATGTTATCGAAGTCTACAGGCTCCATCATCTGCCCGAGCATGCCGTCCCCGAGAATGACAACGGGATTCCTGTATAGTTCGGCAAGGTCAAATGCAAGGGGTATTATTTCGGTCAATTCCTGGACAGATCCCGGCGCAAGAACAATCGTTTTGTAATCACCGTGCCCGCCTCCCCTTGTTGCCTGCATATAATCCGATTGGGCGGGCGATATATTCCCCATTCCCGGGCCGCCCCTTACCATGTTTACCACAACGGCCGGGAGTTCATCGGCTGCAAGATACGAGATCCCCTCCTGCTTGAGGCTCACACCGGGACTGCTTGACGACGTCATTGCACGAACGCCTGCAGCACTGGCGCCCAAAACCATATTAATCGCTGCAATCTCGCTCTCAGACTGAATGAAAACGCCTCCTGCTTCGGGCATCCTCTTTGCCATATACTCCGTCAATTCGTTCTGCGGTGTAATGGGGTACCCGAAATAGCAGGTGCATCCTGCAAGCACTGCAGCTTCACCCAATGCGGCATTACCGCTCATCAACCTTTTCAATTTTTGTATACCTCTATGGCTACTTCAGGACACATAATTGCACATGTAGCACATCCGGTACATCCCGATCCCGCCTCTACATTCTCTTCAAGTGCAGCAACAAAATACCCTTTCGGGTTGAGTTTGCCTGAGATGCAAATAGCCTTTTTTGGACAAAACTCCATGCATAGGGCACAACCTTTACAACGTTCCTGGTCAATTTTAATAAACGCTTTCATTTATGATCATCCGTCCTTAAAAGTTCAAAACGTTTTAGAGTAGCTCACGGAGGTATTGATTGTCAATTTTTTTTTGGGGGTAAAAATATGGCAAAGGGGTTGAAAAATATCAATTGTATCGTATATACTATGGGTTCATCAGGTATCATTTTAGTTGCATTCAATAGATATATATCATAGTTTTTAAGTTATGGAATTGAGGCACTTGGAAACATTTGTTAAGATCACGGAATTGAAGAGCTTTTCAAAGGCAGCGGAAGAACTTTTCCTTACCCAGCCAACGGTGAGCAAACAGATAATGGATTTGGAAGATTACTTCAAAATAAAACTACTCGACAGGACAAAAAGGAGTGTTGCCCTCACAAGGGCAGGCGAACTTCTTCTTCGATATGCAAAAGAATTTATGTCTCTTAAAAAAGAGATGACGGAGGCGATCGATGCCTTTAAAGGACTTAAAATAGGAAGTATCCTTGTAGGTGCAAGCAGTATCCCGGGTGTTTACATCATTCCGGAAGCATTGAATATATTTAAGAAAAAATATGACGGCATCAAAGTAAAGCTGTTTATTTCCGACTCAAAAGAGATAATCAACAGAACGGAACAGGGGGAAATAGATATAGGCTTCGTAGGAGTTAAAGATAACACCAAGGATTTAAATTTTAAAAGGCTTTTTGATGATACGATTGTTGTTGCTGCGCCAAAAAGTTTTCCCAACTCGATAAATATAAAAGATTTACAGGATCATCCCATTATTATCAGGGAAGCCGGTTCGGGGACACGAAACTGTTTCGATTCAGCCCTAAGGCGTTTGCACATTGATACAGAAAATAATTTGAATGCAGTTGCGGAGCTTACCAACACAGAGGCGATAAAGGAAGCGGTAAAACACGGACTCGGGATAGCATACATCTCAAAAATGGCTATTGAAAATGAACTCAAAAAAGGTGATATAAAGATATTGGACATTGATGGATTGAAGGAATTGAAAAGATCTTTTTTTATTGTAACAAAAAAAGGGAAGACTATACTGCCCCATGTAAGGGCATTAATGGATACTATAGATACCTGGAGAAAGAATGAAAAGAATTAAATTTATAGGAATGATTTTGGGTATTTGTTTGTTTTTTACAGCATCTTTAGCCGATGCAAAGGTATATCTCGACGTTTTTGGCAAATCCTACAAAAAAATAACGATCGGGGTTCCTCCTTTTAAAGCGGAAAAGCCGGACAGATTGAGAATGGACATGACCGAACTTTTGCATAAAGACCTTGATTTCTCCGGATTTCTCATCGTAGCGCCCTCATCTCTAATCGATAAAGAGCTCTCCGACGAGGGTATTGAGAAACAGGAGATAAAATTCAACAACTGGCGTTCCATTGGAATTGAATTACTCTGCAAAGCAAAATTGCAGGAAAAGGATGGGGAGCTGACACTTGAGGCATTCCTTTATGACACCTTCGACGGATCCCTGATGCTCGCAAAAAGATACAGGACGAGGACCGACGATTGGAGAAAAGTTGTACACAGGCTGGCTGACGACATTCTGCTCATCATTACCGGTGAAAAAGGCATTAACGGCAACAAGGTTGTATTTGTTTCGGGAGGCAGAAGCAGGAAAGATATATATATATCGGATATGGATGGCCAGAATGTAAAAAGGCTGACAAATCACCGCAGTATCTGTCTTTCTCCCTCGGTTTCCCCTAACGGAAAATATCTCTCATACACCTCATACAAAGAGGGGAAACCGAACCTCTATGTTGCTGAACTTGAAAACGGCAGAGAAGTCTTTGCGGACCGGGAAGAAGGTATGAAAGTAGGCACGAGCTGGATGGCCGGCAAATCAACTCTTGCCTATTCGCAAACCTCCGGGAGATACTCTACGATTTATGCGCTTGATGTGGACAGGAAGAATAAAAGATCGATTCTGAGAAACGATGGGATATATACCTCTCCATCTTTCTCTCCTGATGGTACAAAGATGGTCTTTGTGTCGGACATGTACGGGACGCCGCAGATTTTCATAAGGGACCTCTCCTCCGGTGATACAAAGAGGCTCACATATTCAGGGTCTTACAACTCTTCGCCGAATTTCTCACCTAAAGGTGATCTCATTGTATTTGTTGCTAAATTCGAAGGATCCTTTGAAATCTGTACGATGAATCCCGATGGGTCAAATCAACGCGTTCTTACAAGCGGCGGAATTAATGACTCGCCGCATTTCTCGCCGTGTGGAAGATATATCATCTACTCATCGAACAAAGGCGGCAAGTCTACCATAAATGTAATGTTATTTAACGGTGAAAACAAAAGGGCGGTGAGGTTTACCGACGGAGATGAAACGCAACCGAGATTCGTACCGTAAATTCAGACGGGGGCATAGGACAAATTATGCCGAATGAAGAGCCGGGGATTAACGGCATTTCATTCTTGGTTATTGATTTATAATTGATAAAAGAAGGGGGCAACATGAAATATTTAACGGTGTTTTTTGCAGTATTAATTTTAATGAACGTGGGGTGTGCATCAAAAAAGGTTGAATTATCACCCACCGATCAACAGCAATTGCAATCCATCCAACAAGGCAAATATGATTCACAAAGCGATAAAAAGCTTAGAGATGGTGTAATATCGGAAGAGGAACTGGCAAAAAGAAACCGCGATAGCATGAAATATGCATCCCTGAGAGATCAGAAAGGATCGTCGCAGTTTAAAGATATACTCTTCGAGTTTGACAGTTATTCAATCAATAACGAATATTTTCCTCAATTGAACGAAACAGGAAACTGGTTAAAACAGAACAGAAATACAACAATTATCATAGAAGGTCATTGTGATGAAAAGGGTACGGTAGAATACAATTTGGCGCTCGGTCAGAAAAGAGCTGAATCAGTTAAGGCATACTTAATAAAATCAGGCGTGGATGCTGCAAGAATCAAAACAATATCCTATGGCAAAGAACTCCCTGCCGACCCCGGACATACCGAAGATGCCTGGGCACGCAACAGGCGTGCCAGCATTAAAATTGATTAAGTTATGAGGTAAACAATGAAAACAAAAGATAATGAAAAAACAATTTATAAAAAATCAAGGAGTCAAGGAGTCAAGGAGATAGAAGCTTCACTGCAACGCGTAACTCGCAACGTGCAATGCGAAACAGAAAAAATCGATTCGCGATTCGCAATTCGCTCTACGCTCTACGCAATGCGCTCTCCGCTCTCCGCTCTCCGCTATCCGCTATGTGTCGCTTTACTGTTCGGCCTGTTGAGTTGCACGTCAACCGATGAGCTTACCAGGCTTCAGCAAAGCGTAAATTCTCTCAATTTTGAGTTCAATCGTTATAAGGCTGAAACAAATGGAAAATTATCTGCCCTTGCAAAAGATAATCAAGCTTTGAGTAAACAGATTCTAAGTATATCTACCTCCGCAGACACCAGAGAAAACACGACAAAAACCATGTTTGGCAAACTTGACGAACTGGAGCATCAATTACAGGTATATTGGAATGAAACAAAAACTGAAATAAGTGCCTTAAAAAAAACCGGGTCAAAGCCTCAAGCGCATTCGACATTGGCCCCTGCTTCACAACCCATTGACGATGCAAAATACGAAACCTCATACAGGGAAGCCTTTGACGCCTTTCAAAAAGGATCCTATGAAGAGGCGGTTAATAAATTCTCGCATTTCATAACAACGTACAGCAAAACGCCTCTTGCACCAAACGCATACTTCTGGCTCGGTGAAAGCTACATGAATTTGAGAAACTACGACAACGCAATCTTAAACTTCCAGGAAGTCTGTGATAAATATCCCAAGAGCGACAAGGTTCCCAGAGCCATGTTGTCGCAGGCAGAGGCTTTCGGCTATCTTAAAGACAAAAAAAGCTCTATAACCATCTTTAAAAAGGTTATAGAGCTTTATCCGAAAAGTGAAGAAGCTATTATCGCTGAGAGGAAGTTAAGAAACCTCGGCTCCTGACAGCTTCTCCTTGGCTTCTTCCGACTTGTCGAGCACTGTCATATCATAATGTCTGTAACGGGAGTATCCTGTCCCTGCAGGGATAATCCTTCCCATAATCACGTTTTCTTTAAGTCCTCTCAGATAATCCACCCTGCCCTCTATGGAAGCCTGCGTAAGGACTTTAGTCGTATCCTGAAAGCTTGCTGCTGAAATAAAACTATCTGTAATGAGAGAGGCTTTTGTAATCCCGAGGAATAAAGGTTCCGCTTTGGCGGGCCTTCCTCCGGCCTCCATGACCCGTCTGTTCTCTTTCTCAAAAACCCACCCTTCAACGGGTGTATCGATAATAAAGTTGGTATCGCCAACATCCTTTATCCTTACCCTCTTCAACATCTGTCTTACGATAACCTCAATGTGCTTATCGTTAATCTTTACACCCTGCAACTGGTATACCTCCTGGATCTCGTCCACAAGATAGCTTGCAAGAGCTTTAATTCCAAGGATACGCAGTACATCGTGGGGGCTCACCGGACCATCCATCAACGGCTCGCCTGCTTTCACGTAATCCCCTTCATGGACGATAATATGCTTCCCTCGCGGGATGATATACTTGATGGGCTCGCCTCTCTCCGATTTAACAAATATTTCTCTCTTCCCTTTTGAGGTCTTTCCAAAAGAGACAAACCCGTTAACCTCAGTAACCGTTGCATTTTCTTTTGGCCGGCGGGCCTCAAAAAGTTCAGCCACCCTCGGAAGACCACCGGTGATATCCTTTGTTTTAGTCGTTTCCCGAGGTATCTTTGATACGACATCACCGGCATGTATGTCATCCCCTTCGCTGACAACTATATGCGCACCTATGGGTAATATATAACGCGCCGGGCTTGTTGTACTTGGTACGACAATTGTCTTGCCCTTATCGTCCTTGATGGAAATCCTCGGCCTCAAATCTGAATCCCGTGGCTCCACGATAACTTTATATGAAAGGCCGGTAACTTCGTCTTTGCTCTCCTGCATTGTCACACCTTCGGCAATATCGCCAAACTTGACCTTTCCGGACACATCGGAGAGAATAGGTATTGTATAGGGGTCCCACTCTGCAAGAGTCTGTCCCTTCTTCACAAATTTTCCATCCATCTTTTTCAGTTTTGCCCCATAGATAACAGAGTAACGCTCCCTTTCCCTCCCTGCTTCGTCAACAACGGCGATTTCACCATTTCTGTTCATAACAACCGGAACACCTTCCCTGTTATTCACGACCTTAACATTTATGTATTTGAGGTTGCCATCGTTTCTCGCTTCCAGAGTAGACTGTTCAACCCTTCTCGAAGCTGCCCCGCCTATATGGAACGTTCTCATGGTAAGCTGTGTTCCCGGTTCACCTATTGACTGTGCGGCAATAATTCCAACGGCCTCGCCAATACTTACCAGGCGGCCCCTTGCAAGGTCCCTGCCGTAGCATAGAACACATACGCCCCGTTTTGACCTGCATGTAAGAACCGACCGGATCTTGATTTTCTCGAAGCCGGCTTCCTCAATCTTCTTGAGGTGCTCTTCGCGTATCTCTTCATTTTTTCTGACAATGATCTCGCCATCGGGGTCTTTTAAATCCTCAAGCACAACCCTTCCGAGCACCCTCGCATCCAGCCTCTCTATAACCTCCCCACCTTCTATCAATGGGCTTTTTTCAATTCCATCAAACGTGCCGCAGTCATATTCCGATACAACCACATCCTGGGCTGCATCTACAAGCCTTCTTGTAAGGTAACCTGAGTTTGCCGTCTTCAACGCTGTATCTGCCAGGCCCTTCCTTGCACCATGGGTTGATATAAAGTACTGCTGTACGTTAAGACCTTCTCTGAAGTTGCTCGTAATGGGTGTCTCGATAATCTCTCCTGAGGGTGTTGCCATCAAACCCCTCATGCCTGCAAGCTGCCTTATCTGCTGTGCATTTCCCCTTGCGCCGGAATGCGCCATCATAAATATCGGGTTTAAGCTGTTTTGTTTTTCCGGCTTTCCGCTGGCGCCTATGACAGGATTTCCACCCGGGTCAAGGACCTCCTCTGAGCCGAGTTCATCCATAAGTTCATCTGCTATCTCTTCAGTTACAGTAGCCCATATATCTATTACCTGGTTATAGCGTTCACCGTCGGTGACAAGGCCCTCCTGGTACTGACTTTGTACCTCTTTAACCCTTTCTTCCGCCCTGTCAATAAGTTCCTTTTTCTTCCTGGGAACTATCATATCATCGATGCTTATGGATATTCCCCCTAACGTTGCATAGTAATAACCGAGGTCCTTTAACCTGTCCGAGATAATTACAGTGCTCTTCTCGCCCGCTTCCCGGTAACATTTATCAACTAATTGAGCTATAGTCTTTTTATCCATAACCCTGTTCATCAAGCTGAACATCTCATCCAATATCTTTGTCCGTTGCTCTTTTTCCAGTTCCATCAGGGCATTTTCAATTACATCCCTAAGGATAACCCTTCCTACCGTGGTATCGATAAAGCCGTCGTTTATCCTGACTTTTACCCTTGCATGAAGATCGATCTCACCGGACTCATACGCCATCATCACTTCTTCCGGATCTGCAAACATAAATCTTTTCCTTAATCGCGGACAACTCTGCGGATAGATTGTTTGCAGGATAAGCCTGTTTAACTCCTGAATTGCTTCTGACTGCTCTGTTGACAGCTCAGGACTCTTTTTGTAACCCTTTACTTTATCGATAAGTTTTTGAACATATTCCGGAAATATTGCATGTTTATTTTTCTTTGCGATAATCTCATAGAGTTTGGGAAGCTTAATAATTTCATTTAATCTATCGATTGTATTATCTATTGACGTAAGCTTAATGCCATAAGCGTCGTTATTGATTTCCTCACATAACCTTCCCACCTTGTAACGTTCAATAAATTCACTCATAGAAAATTCCCGGGAGTCTTTCGATTCTCCCGGCCTGTATTTTCTTTCGATCGTGAGATAATAAAGACCGAGAACGATATCCTGGGTAGGAACAATAATGGGCCTCCCGTTTGCCGGAGAAAGAATATTGTTAGTTGACATCATAAGAACCCTTGCTTCAGCTTGTGCCTCAATCGAAAGAGGTATATGAACCGCCATCTGGTCTCCGTCAAAATCTGCATTGTAGGCCGGACAAACAAGAGGATGGAGCTGAATGGCTTTGCCGTCAATCAACTGGGGCTCAAACGCCTGTATACCAAGCCTGTGAAGTGTCGGCGCCCTGTTGAGAAGTACCGGATGTTCCTTTATTACCTCTTCAAGAACATCCCATACTTCCGGTCTTTCCTTCTCCACAATCTTTTTCGCGTTCTTAATGGTTGTCGCAAACCCCTGTTTGATAAGCTTGTTGTAAACAAAAGGTTTAAAAAGCTCCAATGCCATATATTTAGGCAGACCGCACTGATGCAGCCTTAAGTGAGGACCCACTACGATAACAGACCTTCCCGAATAATCGACCCTCTTGCCAAGGAGGTTTTGACGGAATCTACCTTGTTTTCCACGGAGCATATCACTAAGAGATTTTAATGGTCTTTTGCTTGCCCCGGTCACCACCCTGCCTCTCTTCGAATTGTCGAAAAGGGCATCCACAGCCTCCTGTAACATTCTTTTCTCGTTTCTGATAATGATCTCCGGCGCATTGAGTTCCATAAGTCTCTTTAGCCTGTTGTTCCGGTTGATTACCCTTCTGTACAGATCATTAAGATCGGAGGTTGCAAACCTTCCGCCATCTAATGGCACGAGGGGCCTCAGTTCCGGTGGAAGCACCGGAATGATATCGAGGATCATCCAATCAGGCTTGACTTTTGAAGCCCTGAATGCATCAACAACCTTGAGCCTTCTGGCAAGCTTTTTCTTTTTGGCATCACTTGCCGCTTCTCTCATATCTTCCCTGAGCTTATTCGTTACCTCTTCAACGTCTATCTTTTTAAGGCATTCTCTCATTGCCTCAGCGCCTATGCCGCCCTGAAAGCTATCTCCGTATTTATCTCTTGCCTCGATATATTTTTCTTCACTGATAAGTTCACAAAATTCATATGGAGATGAGCCTGGTTCAATCACGATATACATTTCAAAATATAAAACCCTCTCCACTTCTTTTATGGTAAGTTCAAGCAATGTACCGATCTTGCTCGGCATGCTCTTCAAAAACCATATATGCGCCACAGGACATGCGAGCTTTATATGACCCATCCTTTCCCTTCGAACCTTTGACTGGATGACCTCAACTCCGCATTTCTCACATATAATGCCCCTATGTTTCATCCTTTTGTATTTTCCGCAGATACATTCGTAATCCTTCACAGGGCCAAAGATCTTTGCACAAAAAAGTCCGTCTCTCTCCGGCTTGAATGTCCTGTAATTAATCGTCTCAGGTTTTTTTACTTCCCCGCATGACCATTTCTCAATCAATTCCGGGGAGGCCAATGATATTTTTATTGCCGAATATGCTAATGGGTCTTTCTGCTTATCGAAAACCTTAAAATAATCGTCCAAACTCGTACCTCCTACCCGCCTACGGCGGGAGTTTTAAGTTTCAAGCGTACTGCCTTTTTTACTCATCTTTCATGAGGTCTACATTTATGCATAAACTCTGAAGTTCTTTCACCAATACGTTAAATGATTCCGGGAGATTGGGTTCAAGCACATCTTCACCCTTTACAATAGCCTCGTACGCCCTGATTCTCCCATTTACGTCGTCCGACTTGATGGTAAGAAATTCCTGCAAAGAATAGGAAGCCCCGTAGGCTTCGAGCGCCCATACCTCCATCTCTCCGAGTCTCTGGCCGCCAAATTGCGCCTTGCCTCCGAGCGGTTGCTGGGTAACAAGCGAATAAGGCCCGATAGACCGCGCATGTATTTTATCATCAACAAGGTGATGGAGTTTTAAGAAATACATGGTGCCGATGGTGATCTTATGATGGAAAACCTCTCCTGTTCTTCCGTCACGGAGCCAAGTCTGTCTGCTGTTTCCCAGACCCGCCATTTTAAAGAGCTCGTTGATTTCATCCTCTTTAGCACCATCAAAGACCGGTACGGCAACATCAACCCCGTTTCTCATCTTTTCAGCAAGTTGAATTAATTCATCGTCCTTTAACCGCTCAATAAAGCTATCCAATTCTCCGTGATCAAAAATTTTCTTGAGATAGTCTTTTATTACGTGGGGTAAGCAACTCTTCTTATAATAGTTGTCAACTAATTCTCCTATTTTGTTGCCAAGTTCCTTTGAAGCCCAACCAAGGTGTGTTTCAAGAATCTGGCCTGCGTTCATTCTTGACGGAACCCCCAAGGGGTTAAGAACAAGATCAATGGGCGTGCCATCTTCCATAAACGGCATATCTTCTTCAGGAAGGATGATGGATACTATCCCTTTATTTCCGTGTCTTCCGGAAATCTTATCCCCGACTGCAACCTTCCTTTTCATTGCCACATACACTTTGGTTGTTTTGATAACACCGGGAGGAAGTTCATCCCCTTTTTTGATCTTGTTAATTTTATCTTCGTAATAAAACTTAATGATCTCTATCTGGTTTTCCTTGCTGTCAAGGATTTTTGAAATTTTCCCATCTGTTTCTTCGTTCCCGAAATCTACTCCCTGTAGTTTATCCAGACTTATATTTTTCAGTTTTTCCTTTGTGAAAACATCCGTTTTCTTAACAACCGTCTTCCCTTTCTCATCTTTTATGTCAACCGGTGCATTCATACCAAACAAAACGCCTCCGATTTTCTCTTTCGTGCTTTCAAGAATAATTTTGATCTGATCTTCCTGGTCTTTCAGGATATTCGATATCTCTATATCTTCGATGAGCCTGCTGCGGTCGTCTTTGTCAATACCTCTTCTCGACAGTACTTTAACATCTATTACTATGCCTTCTATACCATGCGGCACCCGTAAAGATGTATCTTTTACATCGCCGGCCTTTTCCCCGAATATTGCACGGAGCAATTTCTCCTCAGGCGTAAGCTGAGTTTCGCCCTTCGGGGTAACTTTGCCGACAAGAATGTCTCCCGGTTTCACTGTGGCGCCGATCCTGATAATACCACTCTCATCAAGATCTTTAAGTGCTTCATCACCAACGCTCGGGATATCCCTCGTAACTTCCTCTTTCCCAAGCTTGGTGTCCCTGACCACACATTCGAGTTCCTCTATATGGATAGATGTAAGAACATCCTCCTTAACAAGCCTCTCGTTAACCAGCACCGAATCCTCGTAGTTGTATCCCCTCCATGGCATAAAAGCGACCATTACGTTTTTGCCAAGGGCAAGTTCGCCCCTGTCTGTAGAAGGACCATCTGCAAGAACATCCCCTTTTTTCACATAGTCGTCCTCATGCACAATAACCCTTTGGTTAATACAGGTGTCCTGGTTTGACCTCCTGAATTTTAACAGATTATATACATCGATCCTGGTAACCGGCTCTTCGCGACCTTCTTTTTCTTCATACTGCACGATGATTCTGTTTGCGTCAACACTCTTCACGATACCGCCGTGCTTTGCCGTTATGGTAACCCTGGAATCCCTTCCAACAACCTTTTCCATGCCGGTACCGACTAAAGGCGCCTCTGTAATAATTAACGGCACTGCCTGCCTTTGCATGTTAGAACCCATGAGTGCACGGTTTGCGTCATCGTGCTCCAGGAAGGGTATAAGCGATGCAGAAACGCTGACAAGCTGTTTCGGGGAAACATCCATGTAGTTTACCTGATCGGGCTTGACCAGAAAAAAACCTCCTGCTTTCTGGGCAGTGATAAGGTCTACCGTAAAATTACCGTTTTCATCAACAGGTGCATTTGCCTGGGCAATATAATATGGTTCTTCTTCGAGGGCACTCAGATACTTGACTTTATCCGTCAATTTACCGTTCACAACTTCCCTGTAAGGTGTCTCGATAAATCCAAACTCGTTTACCTTGGCATAAGTTGAAAGAGAAGCGATCAAACCGATATTCGGCCCTTCAGGCGTCTCGACGGGGCATATTCTTCCATAGTGGGTAGGATGAACATCCCTTACCTCGAAACCTGCCCGCTCTCTTGTAAGACCTCCCGGCCCAAGGGCACTTAAGCGCCTTTTATGGGTTATTTCGCTTAAAGGGTTTGTCTGATCCATAAACTGCGAGAGCTGGCTGCTTGCAAAGAAGTCTTTTACCGCCGTCGCAACAGGTTTCGGATTTACCAGGTCGTGGGGCATCAGGGTTTCCATTTCAGGGAAGGTAAGCCTTTCCTTGATAGCCCTTTCCATTCTGACAAGTCCCATCCTGAATTGATTCTCAAGAAGCTCCCCGACAGTTCTTACCCTTCTGTTTCCGAGGTGGTCAATATCATCGCTCTGCCCACGTGTATCTTTTAATTTCAGTAGATTTCCGATAACTTCAAGGATATCTTCCTTGCGCAAAATGGTGTTTTCCAAAGGAACATTCAGCCCGAACCGGTGATTGATTTTAAGCCTTCCCACCCTTGAGAGATCATATCTTTCAGGGCTGAAAAACATATTATTAATAAGCGCCTCGGCAAATTCTATCGTTGGCGGGTCTCCGGGTCTTAATTTCCTGTATATTTCAAGAAGTGCCTCTTCTTTGACGTTTGCCTTGTCTTCAGCCAGGGTCTTGCTCAAAGAGGGGCTTACATTCATATTATCAATAAAAAGTATCTCGAATTCTTTTATGTTTTTATCCACAACCTTGGCCAGGTCGTCTTTTGTTATCTCTTTGTTTATCGGGATCAGAACTTCTTTTGTCTGAGGTTCGATAATATCATCAGAGGTAACCTTACCGATAATATCTTCTTCCTCTACCGGTATTTCATGGATATTGGCCGCTTCCATCTTTTTCACATTGGCTTTCGTGATTTTTTTATGCTTCTTTACCAATACCTCATTGGTTTCCTCATTAATAATGTCGGATGTCGCCTTTTGCCCGACAAGCAATGCAAGCGGTGTTTGCTTGAATAACCTTTCTCCCTTTAAAATAACCTTCTCTTTTTTATAAAAGTAATCAAGGATCTCTTTCTTTGTATAACCAAGCGCTTTAAGGAATAAAGTGACGTGTATCTTTTTCTTCTTATCTATTCGAACATAAACGAGTTCTTTGTGGTCAAACTCAAAGTCCAACCATGAACCTCTGTATGGAATTATCCTTGCCGTATAAGATAAACCTCCCCCAAGAAGTGATTTTGTCTGATCAGAATCAAAATAAACACCCGGAGACCTGTGGAGCTGGCTGACCACTGCCCTTTCAGTACCATTTATGATAAATGTCCCTCTTTCAGTCATAAGAGGAATTTCTCCGAAATAAACATCCTGTTCTTTTACTGCCCTGATATCTCTCGTTTTTGTGTCCGGATCAATATTCCAGACAACAAGCCGTATTGTAACTCTCATGGGGGCAGCATATGTTAATCCCCTGAATATGCATTCCTCCTCGGAATTCTTCGGATCACCTATCTCATATTTCACAAACTCAAGTGTTGTTGTTTCATGGGAATCCTTAATAGGAAAAACACTGTTAAAAACACCTTGCAGCCCTACGTTTTCCCTCTTTTCAGCCGGTACGTCCTGCTGCAAAAACTTTTCATAAGAATCAAGCTGAATTTCAATAAGATTCGGAATATCGAGAACTTCTTTTATCTTCCCGTAATTTTTTCTAAAAATCTTGTTATGGAAAGTTTCCCTCATACTTTTTTCACCTCACGGTTATTAGCGGATAGCGTACAGCGGATAGCGTACAGGAAAAACAAAAACCTCTACGCTAAACGCTCCACGCTCCACGCTATCTATTACTCTACCTTTACCTGTGCGCTTACTTCTTCGAGTTGTTTTTTGATATTTGCAGCCTCGTCTTTAGATATACCTTCCTTAACCGGTTTTGGCACGCCTTCAACAAGGTCTTTTGCTTCTTTGAGACCAAGGCTTGTGATGGCCCTGACTACTTTTATTACCTGTATTTTCTTCTCAGCTTCATACCCGGTCAGAATTACATTAAATTCTGTTTTTTCCTCGACCGGCGCCGCTTCCTGGGCAGGTGCTGCCTGGCCGCCTGCCTGGGCAGCCATCATGGGCATTGCTGCCTGGACACCGAATTTGTCCTCAAGAGTTTTAATAAACTCAGAGAGTTCAAGAACCGTCATATTCTCAATAAACTGTATTACATCTTCTTTCGTAACGCTCATTTATACCTCCTTCAGGCTTGTTCTTTTTGCATTTTGATAGCATTTAATGTCATCATCAGCTTGCTTACATTTCCGGAAAGCACATACAGGAGCCTCTGGGGCGTCCCCTGGAGTAAACCCATAAGTTTTGCAATGAGTATCTCTCTTGAAGGTAACGCAGCAAGCTTGAGTATCTCTTCCGCTTTCAATGTCTGGGCGCCCAGAAAGCCTGCCTTAAGCTTCAACAGGGGCATATCTTTTGCCAAACCGGCTAAAACTTTTGCAGCGCTTGTAGGGTCATTATAAATACAGACAATTGCATTCGGACCTTTAAACTTGTCCTGTATTGCTTCAGCTTTTGTTCCTTCTGAAGCGATCTTTAAAAGGCTGTTCTTCACTACGCTGAACTCAACATCCACATTTCTCAATTCTTTTCTTAAGCGCGTGATTTGAGCCACATTCAGACCGCTGTATTCAGCGAGGAACATGGAGTTCATCCGTTTGAGTTTTTCACCCAATTCCGCTACTACTGTCTTTTTTTTCGCTCGTTCCAATGGTTTTCATCCCTCCTTTCTTGTAATATATGGAAAGTCAGGGAGACAAAGATTTCCTAAAGCCTCGGCAGGCCGTATTCGTTTAATGGCGCCCAGACGCCGCACCTGCTGTCTCTGACTTCTTCCCTATTTGGTTAAATTTCTCACATAAGTTGGGTCAATTTTTATCCCGGGACTCATTGTTGTGCAAACGGCCATCCCTTTAATGTAAGTGCCTTTGCTCGAAGATGGTTTTAATCTGATAACAATTTCGAGGAGTGAATTGATATTTTCCAGTATTTTTTCTTTGCCAAAGCTTATTTTACCCACCGGCACATGAAGGTTTCCTGCCTTATCTACCCTGAATTCAACCCTTCCCGCTTTCATCTCTTTCACGGTTTTGGCAATGTCAAAAGTGACGGTTCCAACCTTAGGATTCGGCATGAGACCCCTTGGACCCAGTATCTTCCCGAGTTTACTAACTGCCCCCATTATATCAGGAGTAGCAATGGTCTTGTCGAAATCCAGCCATCCCTTTTGTATCTTCTCGATAAGGTCTTCAGCACCCACGTAATCCGCGCCCGCTTCCTGCGCCTCTTTTTCTTTCTGGCCTTTAGCAAAAACAAGCACCTTGACCTGTTTGCCCAGACCATTCGGCAGTGCAACGCTTCCTCTGACCATCTGGTCGGCATGCCTAGGGTCGACACCAAGCCTAAGCGCCATTTCTACAGTTTCATCAAACTTTGCAAATGTAACTTGCGGCAGAATACCCAGGGCTTCTTCCATATCATAACGCTTTTCCCTATCTATCTTATTCCTTGCCTCAGCATATTTCTTTGCTATCTGTGCCATGTCGTTTACTCCTTATATTAGCTCTTAGCTGATAGCTCTTAGCTGATAGCAAATTCTTTAATACCATGAGCCATGAGCCATGAGCCAAATCGTTATCCTTCAACTACTTCAATGCCCATGCTTCGTGTACTGCCTTCTATAATCTTTATTGCACCCTGCATGTCTTTGGCATTGAGATCCTGCATCTTGAGCTGCGCAATTTCCTTGATCTGTGATTTTGTTATGCTTCCGGCGACTTCTTTCTTCGGATTATTAGCGCCTTTTGCGAGCTTTGCCGACCTTTTAATCAAAAAAGTGGCAGGAGGTGTTTTTGTAATAAAGGTGAATGTCCTGTCTGAAAAAATAGTTATCAAGGCTGGAATTATCGTGCCTTCCTGGCCTTTTGTCCTCTCATTAAAGGCTTTGCAAAATTCCATTATATTAACACCATGCTGACCGAGAGCCGGCCCAACAGGAGGTGATGGGGTAGCCTGACCGGCCTGTAACTGCAATTTCACCATAGCCACAACTTTTTTTGCCATTTCCTGACTCCTTTACATTTTCTCTATCTGAATAAAATCCAGCTCCACGGGCGTGGTCCTGCCAAAAATATTGAGAAGTACTTTAACCTTCCCTTTTTCGGGTTTTATCTCCTCAACGCTCCCTGTAAAATTGGTAAAAGGTCCTTCAGTAACCTTGATATTATCGCCTTTCTCAAATCGTATCTTTGGTTTGATTTTCCCTTTTCCTTCCTGAATTGCAAAGAGAATTTCCTCCACCTCTTTGTCCGGCAAGGGAGGGGGGTTCATCTTATCATACCCTACAAACCCGGTTACCTTTGGTGTGTTTCTGACAAGGTACCATGTATCATTGTTCATCAACATATTAACAATAATATAACCCGGAAAAACCGTCCTCTGGGATTTCTTTACCTGGCCTTTTATCCGTTCCATAATTATCTCAGAAGGAACGATAATATCGCCGAAATAAGCTTCCATTTTACTGTTTTTTATATTGTCTTCGAGGTTCTCTCTTACCTTCTGCTCATAACCGGAGTATGTATGGACTACATACCATTTCTTTTCCATGTCTCTTTCCGTCTCGTTATCCACGTAATAACACCTGTATAATCTTAGCCAATCCCACGTCAACGACCCCAAGGAATATTGCCGCTATCACGACTGTTATCAATACGATATAAGTCCCTTTCATGGCATCTTTTTTTGACGGCCACGTGACCCTTTTCGTCTCCAGGTAAACTTCCCTGAAATATTCCTTGATACTATCCAACTTACCTTTAAAATCCATATTATCTCCAAAATATACAGGCCAGGAGGGATTCGAACCCCCAACACCCGGATTTGGAGTCCGGTGCTCTATCCGTTAGAGCTACTGGCCTTCTTTATTTTGTTTCTCTGTGTGCAGTATGCCTCTTGCAAGATTTACAATACTTCTTGATTTCGAGACGGTCTGGCGTCTTCTGTTTGTTTTTCGTAGTCGTATAATTTCTGTTTTTGCATTCCGTACATGCAAGTATTACGAGTTGCCTCATTTTCTTCCCCTCTACTCTATTATCTCAGTCACAACGCCAGCGCCTACGGTCTTGCCCCCTTCCCTGATGGCGAAGCGGAGTTCCTTCTCCAGGGCGATGGGGGTAACGAGTTCCACGTTGAGGGTTACATTATCACCCGGCATGACCATTTCCACCCCTTCGGGGAGTTTGGCTATACCGGTTACATCGGTGGTTCTGAGGTAGAACTGGGGGCGATAACCCGAGAAGAAGGGTGTATGGCGTCCGCCTTCCTCTTTGGTCAGGATGTAGACTTCTCCCTTGAATTTTGTATGGGGGGTTATGGAACCGGGCTTTGCGAGCACCTGTCCTCTTTCTACCTCATCTTTTTTGATGCCGCGGAGTAATACGCCGACGTTGTCTCCGGCAATGCCCTGGTCGAGGATCTTCCGGAACATTTCTACGGAGGTGGCCACTGTTTTTACTGTGGGTCTGAAGCCTACTATTTCCACTTCTTCACCGGGCTTGACGACTCCCCTTTCTATACGGCCTGTTACAACGGTGCCGCGGCCTGATATGGAGAAGACGTCTTCTACCGGCATCAGGTAGGGTCTGTCGGTGTCGCGGACCGGTTCGGGTACGTATTTGTCTACGGCGTCCATGAGCTCGAATATGCTTTTGCAGTCAGGGCAGTTCGGGTCGCCGCAACCGTGTTCGAGTGCTTTTAAGGCTGATCCTTTGATGATGGGTATTTCGTCTCCGGGGAATTCATAGAGCGTTAAGAGTTCACGGAGTTCCATCTCTACAAGCTCGATGAGTTCCGGGTCGTCCACCATGTCTACCTTGTTGAGATAGACTACAATGCACGGGACGCCGACCTGACGGGCGAGCAGGATGTGCTCACGGGTCTGGGGCATGGGGCCGTCATTGGCGCCTACTACAAGTATGGCGCCGTCCATCTGTGCGGCGCCGGTGATCATGTTTTTGATGTAATCTGCGTGACCGGGGCAGTCCACATGGGCATAGTGCCTGTTGGCGGTTTCGTATTCCACGTGTGCGGTGGCTATTGTAATGCCCCTTTCTTTTTCTTCCGGGGCTTTATCGATCTGATCGAAGGGTATCCAGTGGGCAAATCCTTTGTTTGCGAGACATCTGGTAATGGCAGAGGTGAGGGTGGTTTTGCCGTGGTCTATGTGTCCGATAGTTCCTATATTCACGTGGGGTTTGTTTCTTTCAAACTTTTTCTTAGCCATAGAGGACCTCCGTTTTTAAATTTATGGAGCCCACGACCGGAATTGAACCGGTGACCACTTCCTTACCAAGGAAGTGCTCTTCCGACTGAGCTACGCGGGCTTTTAAAGCGGGCAACAATTCAACCCGCTCAGCATTTTGGAGCGGGAAACGGGATTCGAACCCGCGACCCTCAGCTTGGAAGGCTGATGCTCTAACCAGCTGAGCTACTCCCGCATCCTTTAATCCAATAATCCAATTTTGTGTTATGAGTATCAGGTTTCGAGCTGTTTGCATAATGCGCATTTTAAACTTAAAACTCATAACTTAAAACTTAAAAACAACAAATTTTGCTTTGCAAAATTTGTATATGGTGGAGAGGGGAGGAATCGAACCTCCGAAGGCTGAGCCAACAGATTTACAGTCTGCCCCCTTTGGCCGCTCGGGAACCTCTCCATGGAGCTGGTGATGGGACTCGAACCCGCAACCTGCTGATTACAAATCAGCTGCTCTGCCGATTGAGCTACACCAGCACAAACGTTTATTATAGTACAAGATTGGTATAAAAAACAATATTTATTATACTATTTTGCTGTACATGTCAATATTATTGCGCCTCTGTCACAATAATATTGACTTCACATGGTTTTTTAGTATATCTTAAGCATACATTAAACAGCGGGGTGGAGCAGTTTGGTAGCTCGTCGGGCTCATAACCCGAAGGTCACTGGTTCAAATCCGGTCCCCGCAACCAATGACGACAAAAGGTTAGCGATTCAGCTAACCTTTTTTTATTGTCCATTTCTACCATTTTTCTACCATTTGCCTTATTTTAGTATCTCACTAACTCTTAAAGCTTTCTCAGTGTTCACAGCCTTAAGCAAATGCCCGTATACATTGTAAATAGTCATTGAAGGTCAGGGCAGAAAATGATTTGGGCGACCAAACTGCCATTATAACATCAATAGGAATTATATTTATTGTTTTTCTTAACTTGACTGCCCTTGATCTATTTGATAGCATTAGAGAAAACAAGTTTTGGGGATTATGAGGAAAAGTACTTCTCATAGAATGGGGGGGTAAAGTGAAAAATCATAAAAAACCAAGGAAATCTTCAGATGCTCAAGCAATCCAATACTGGCTTGTCGTAACGTCACTTGATAATTTCAGGCATGATTGTGATGTTCTTGGTTTCCAATATCAAAGCAGGCCCAATCTTATAAGGAGAAGGATGGGTTATGGCTCGCCGGTAAGATTGTGTAAATTATTATGAATACAGACCTGACTTTCATCACCAACGAGAAAGGCCAAAATCTCAAAAACCGTTTCGAGGCGCTCATCAAAGATACACGCTTCTTTGACTGTCTTGTCGGTTACTTCTATACCAGCGGCTTTTTCAACATCTATAAATCTCTCGAAGATACTGAACTGATAAGGGTTTTGATCGGCATCAATACGGACCGTCAAACCTTTGATCTCATCCGGAAAGGGAATGAACTGCAGCAAAGGGAGCTACATTTTTCTCATGCTGAAACGAAGCAGCGCCTCGAAGGTGAAATCGAAAAAGAGTTTGAACATTCCGACGACAATCAGAACATTGAAGAAGGGGTGGAGAAGTTTATTGAGTGGATAGGGCATAATAAACTCAGGATCAGGGCATATCCTTCAGATAAAATACACGCCAAGGTTTATATCATGACCTTTAAGGAAGGCGACCGTGACACGGGCCGTGTGATTACCGGTTCCAGTAATTTTACACAGGCCGGATTCATTGATAATCTTGAATTTAACGTAGAACTGAAAAATCGTGCAGACTACGAATTTGCTCTCAATAAATTCAATGAACTATGGGCCGATTCTGTAGATGTCAGTGAAAAATATATTGAGACAATCAAAACTAAAACATGGCTCAACCAGACAATCACACCTTATGAACTTTATCTGAAATTTCTCTACGAATATTTTAAGGATGAGCTTAGCCTTACTGATGAAGTTTTTGTTCGTTATTTGCCTGAAGAATTCATGAAACTGGAATACCAGGAGCAGGCTGTCCTGAATGCGAAAAAAATTCTTGAAGAGTATGGTGGTGTCTTCGTTTCTGATGTTGTAGGCCTCGGAAAGACCTACATTTCTGCGATGCTTGCAGGACAGCTTGACGGCAGGACACTCGTTATTGCTCCTCCTGTCCTTCTTGACACGAACAATCCCGGCTCATGGAACAATGTTTTTTCTGATTTCCGTGTTCCTGCCGATTTTCAATCAATTGGGAAGCTCGATGATTTGCTGAAAAAAGGTGTTGAAAAATATGACAACATAATTGTTGATGAAGCACATCGTTTTCGCACAGAGTCCAATGTAACTTATGAAAAGTTAGCGGAGATATGTCGCGGCAAACGAATCATACTTGTTACTGCTACTCCTTATAATAATTCACCGAAGGACATCCTCAGCCAGATCAAGCTCTTTCAGAACGCAAAAAAAAGCATGATTCCCAATCTTCCGAATCTGGAAGCTTTTTTCAATGGATTGGATAAGAGACTCAAAAACCTTGATAGACAGAGAGATTACAAGGAATACATCAAAAGGGTCAAAGAAAATGCTAAGGAAATCAGGGATAAAGTATTAAAGTACCTCATGGTTCGCCGTACCAGAACGGAAATAACGCGGTTTTTCTCTCAAGATCTTGATAGACAAAAACTGAAGTTTCCTGATGTAGAGGCCCCGATACCGCTTTTCTACGAGTTGGATGAACATGAAGATCATGTTTTCAACAAGACAATTGAGCTTACAGCTCAGAAATTTAACTATGCCCGCTATATGCCCATGCTCTACTACAAAGGAAAAATAGATCAGCTCGAAGAGCAATCCCAGAAAAACATGGGCAAATTTATGAAAATATTGCTCGTAAAGCGTCTGGAAAGCAGTTTTCATGCCTTCAGAAATTCTATTGCCCGTTTTATTCATTCCTACGAACAGTTTATCCAGGAGTACGATAAAGGTAATGTCTATGTGAGCAAAAAGTATGGGAATAAAATATTTGAACTGTTAGAAAATGATGATGATGAAGCCATTCAGCACCTCATTGAAGAAGGGAAGGCGCAAATATATAAAGCTTCTGATTTTAAAGATGATTTCAGACCTGTGTTGCAGGCTGATCTTGATATTCTCAGGGAAATACGGGAATTATGGTCATCCATTAATAGAGATCCGAAGCTGCATTCTTTTCTCAGAGAGCTTCAGAAAAACGAGGATTTACAGAAGAATAAACTTATTATTTTTACCGAATCAAAAGAAACTGCGGAATATCTTGCCAATCATATTGATGTCAAGCTTAAAGGAGAGGTTCTTTCATATAACGGCTCTTCAGGAGAAACTATACGGGATAAGGTTATTGAAAACTTTGACGCAAAGGTGAAACATAAAAAAGATGATTACCGTATACTGGTTTCAACCGAAGTGCTTTCCGAAGGTGTGAACCTTCACAGGGCTAATGTGGTTATCAATTACGATATTCCCTGGAATCCTACTCGGATGATGCAGCGTGTAGGCCGTATTAATCGTGTTGATACAAGCTTCGACAAAATCCATACCTTTAATTTTTTTCCGACTAAACAATCAAATGATCAGATCAAGCTGAGAGAATCAGCGGAGTCAAAGATCAATGCTTTCCTGACACTCCTTGGCGGTGACGCTGCGCTTCTCACAGAAGGAGAACCAATCGGGTCTCACGAACTTTTTAACCGACTCCTCAGTACAAAGACAATTACCGGAGAGGATGAAACAGAAGAAAGCGAATTAAAGTATCTGAACATCATCAAAACTATTCGCGATGAGCACCCCGAAATATTTGACAAAATAAAGCGCCTTCCAAAAAAGGCTCGTACCGCAAAGGAAAACAGGGAATATGGCAATACGCTTTTGACTTATTTTCGTCGTAATAAGCTGCAAAAATTCTTCCTTGCCGATAATGTCCATGATGCCCGGGAACTTGATTTTCTCTCTGCCGCAAAGCTCCTCGAAGCCGATCCCGAGACAATTCGTCGTAAAACAGGTTCGGATTATTATGAGCTGCTTTTCAGGAACAAGGAGGCATTTCTCTTTGCTACTGATGAAGAAATGCCTGAAATGACCTCACGAGGAGGTGGCAGGGATAGCGCCACGCAACTGCTGCGCATTTTGAGGGCGGTGATGAAAGACCGCCGCCAACTTACTGAAGATCAGGAGATTTATGTAAAAAAGGTTCTGCTGCGCTTGGAAGAAGGGGCTTTACCTAAGCAGACCACCAAAGAAGTCCTTAAATCTCTTGATAAACTGAAGGGCGGCCTCGTTAATCCCTTGAAGGCGCTTGGGGTGTTACAAACTATTATATCTGCAAGACTGCTGGAGGAGCATTTTGCAGCAGGTGCAGGTGTCCGAAGCGGCAGAAGAGAAGTGATTCTGTCAATTTATTTGACTGAGAATTAGGGGGGGATAATGGAAGAAACAAAAGTCGCATTATTTAAAGGAAAGAAAATCCGTAAGACCCTTTATGAAAACGAGTGGTGGTTTTCTGTGGTTAATGTGTGCGCAGTGTTGACTGAAAGTACGGATGCGGGAGCATATTGGAGAAAGTTGAAACAGAGACTAAAGGAAGAAGGAAGTGAAGTCGTGACGTTTTGTCACGGGTTGAAGTTGCTTTCCCCTGACGGAAAGTACAGGGAGACGGACTGTGCTAACACCGAAGGCATTTTCCGTATTATCCAGTCAATCCCTTCCCCTAAAGCTGAGCCTTTCAAGCGCTGGCTGGCCAAAGTCGGGTATGAGCGTGTTCAGGAGATAGAAGACCCGGAACTTGCTACAAAGAGAACCCGACTTCTTTATAAGCTCAAGGGATACCCGGATGACTGGATTGAAAAAAGGATGCGCGGGCATTGCTATCCGTGAAGAGCTTACCGATGAATGGCAGAATCGGGGAGCGCAGGTAAAAAAGGATTATGAGATTCTCACTGCTGAAATATCAAAGGCGGCATTTGGACTGACTCCAACAGAATATAAGAAACATAAAGGTTTGAAACGCGAAAACCTCCGCGACCATATGGACGATTTCGAACTCATCTTTACCATGCTTAGCGAGCGGGCCACAACGGAAATTCACCGCACCGAAGATTCGCAAGGCTTGAAGAAGCTCAAAGAAGACGCGCAGGCAGGCGGAGATATTGCCGGTAATGCCCGAAAGCAACTGGAAAAAAGGCTCGGAAAGTCGGTTATCTCCAAAGCAAACTATTTGAAAAAACCTGCGGAACAAAAGAAACTGCCTAAGAAAGCAAAGTAATGGACAGAAACCAGGCACAGCGTATTGTCAGAGAAACATTGGAGAGCCCTTTCGACAAGGGCAGGTTTATATATTTCATCAAGAACCTCCTTAATTCAATCGAAGAAGCCCCTTTTTCGTATAAGGGTAATTTGCTTCCCGATGCTTACGATCAATACATAAGCGTCCTTGAACGTATCGGCAAATATTCGGATGGGGAACATAAGATTGACATCCTTGTGGTAAAACTCAGGAAAGAGACTTCCATTGAGCGTGCCCGCACCATGCAGAGAAATTTCATTGCCTGGTACTTAAATGGAAGCCGTGGTGACGTGCAAAAGGATGCAGCCCTTGTTGCCTTTGTTTCGCCTGATCAGGAAGACTGGCGGTTTTCTCTTGTTAAAATGGACTACCGCTTTGAAGAAGGCAAAAATGGGAGAATAAAAGTTAAGGAAGAATTTACTCTTGCACGCAGATGGTCTTTTCTTGTGGGCACGAATGAAAAGAGCCATACTGCTCAGATTCAGCTTGTTCCCATTATGGCTGATGATGAACATAGCCCTTCTCTTTCCCGACTTGAAGAGGCTTTTAACATTGAAACAGTTACAAAGGAATTTTTTGAGAAATACAGGGAACTATTTTTATGGACCAAAGAGACCCTTGATAAAATTGTCTCTGAAAATCAGGCGGTCAAGGCTGATTTTGAAACAAAGGGCGTCAACACCGTTGATTTTGCCAAGAAGCTGCTCGGTCAGATCGTCTTCCTCTATTTTCTCCAGAAGAAAGGCTGGTTTGGTGTCGGGCGTGATGCGGACTGGGGTACAGGACCGAAGGGCTTTCTCCGGGAACTCTTTGACGGCAAGCACGGCACATACGGCAACTTCTTCAACGACATACTGGAGCCGCTTTTTTATGAGGCACTGGCGCGCGAGCGCGACGGTGATTTTTACAGCCGCTTCAATTGCAAAATTCCCTTCTTGAACGGCGGTCTCTTTGATCCCATAGGCGGCTACGACTGGGTACATACGGATATCCTTCTGCCTGACGAACTCTTTTCCAATCATAAAAAAACAAAAGAAGGCGACAGCGGTAACGGTATCCTCGATATATTTGACCGGTACAATTTCACCGTTAAAGAAGACGAGCCCCTGGAAAAAGAAGTGGCTGTTGATCCGGAAATGTTGGGCAAGGTCTTTGAAAATCTGCTGGAAGTGAAAGACCGCAAGTCAAAGGGCACCTACTATACACCACGCGAGATTGTACATTATATGTGCAGGCAGAGTCTCATCAATTACCTTGAAGCTCAGTTGAATGGCCCTGTTGTTGCCTATGAAAATAATCTCCCCAACCCCCCTTTTGTAAAGGGGGGCGAGGGGGGATTAATAAATATGTTCGGAAATAAAGTAAAAACAGGGCAGATGGATTTGACGATAGAACACCGGCCCGGCACTGCCATCTCAAGAAGCGATATTGAGATGCTTGTCTTTATCGGTGAGCAGGTCAGCGAGAACGAAGCCGTTGTGGAAGCAAAAGGCAGGGAAACCGATAGATATTCCTATCAGTTGCCTGAAAGCATCCGGCAGAATGCCCTGATCATAGATGAGAAGCTTGCTGCCATAAAAGTCTGCGACCCTGCTATCGGGAGCGGCGCCTTTCCTGTGGGAATGATGGGCGAGATTGTCAAAACCCGCAATGTCCTCTCTGTTTTCATTAAAGAGCCTTCGCGGACAATTTATAGTTTCAAGCGTCACTGCATTGAGAAATCCATCTATGGTGTTGATATTGACCCCGGCGCTGTAGAAATTGCAAAACTGCGTCTATGGCTGTCCCTTGTCGTAGATGAAGATGATATCCGGGAGATCAAACCGCTGCCTAACCTTGATTATAAGATAGTCTGCGGCAATTCTCTTGGAAGCGTTGAAGGGATGTTGGAACACAGCAAGTATTTTGTTGAATTGGAATTATTGAAGAAGCGCTTTTTTGATGAAACAAGTCCGGGCCACAAAAAAGAGGAGAAATCGAGAATAGACGAACTCATCATTAAACTCACCGGCAACAAAGAGCGTTTCGATTATAAAATATTCTTCAGTGAGGTTTTTGATCATGCAGGCGGTTTTGATGTGGTCATCGCCAATCCTCCCTATGTCCGTCAGGAAGGGATAAAGGCATTAAAGCCCATGCTTGCCAAGGAATTCGGCAAGTTCTACTGCGGCACTGCCGACCTCTACACATATTTCTATAAGCGCGGCATAGACATTTTAAAATCAAAGGGTCACCTGTGCTTCATTGCTCCAAACAAGTTCATGAGGGCAGGCTACGGTAAAAATACCCGTGAACTGCTGGCGCAGAAAGTAACGCCCAGGATAGTCATTGATTTCGGTGATCTTCCTATTTTTGATGCCACTACCTATCCGGCCATACTTCTTCTCGAAAAACAGCGTCCCGAACCCCAACAGACAACACGTGCCGCAACATTTACAGAAGCTGAGGAGCTTTTGCTTATTGACAAAACTCTTGCTGAAAAGGGATTTGCCATGCCCGTATCGGCGCTCAAAACTGAAGGCTGGACCCTTGAAAAGCCGGATATTCTCGCCCTCATGGAAAAACTCCGCAAAGCCGGTACACCCTTAGGGGAATATGTTAAGGGCAGGTTTTACCGGGGCATATTAACTGGGCTCAACGAAGCATTTGTCATTGACGAATCAACAAGAAAGCGGCTTATCGCCGAAGACCCCAAAAGCGCTGAGCTTATAAAGCCCTGGCTCCGGGGACGTGATATCAAGAGATGGAAGGCAGAATGGGCAGGGTTGTATCTTATTGCCATCCCGAGCAGTGCAAATAAGGATTGGCCCTGGTCAAACGCAAAGACAGAAAAAGCCGCATATGACACTTTTGAACAGTATTACCCTGCCATTCATCGCCATCTTATACAATGGAAAGACAAACTTAGAAAGAGGGATGATCAAGGTAAATACTGGTGGGAGTTGCGGTCATGTGCGTATTATGAGGAGTTTGAAGGACCGAAGATCATGTATGCAGAAATTGCAACCGATGGTAAATTCTTAATGGATTACGATAACCATTATTCGGATACAACCACATATATCATGGCAAGTGAATCTAAGTATTTACTCGCTGTCCTTAATTCCAAGCTATTCACATGCATGTTTTCGCAAACAAGCTCCGAAATACGTGGTGGATTCTTGCGATGGAAAAGACAATACATGGAATCCATACCAATTTTAGCTGCCACCCCATCCCAGCAGGCCCCCATCATCACCCTTGTCAACCAAATACTCGCTATTACCAATCCCCCTGCATCCCCCTTTGCCAAAGGGGGAAAAGAGGGGGATTTAGCGTCCGACACCGATGTCCCTTGCCTCGAAGCCGAAATCGACCGCCTCGTCTACGAACTCTATGGACTCGACGAAAAAGAAATTGATATAATTGAGAAAAAGAATGCTTAATATGTAATTTACGAGGAGGTGGCTTGATGATAAGCGGATTGAATATCACGGGATTCAAAGGATTTGAACATTTCAAAATTTCTCAATTGACAAGGACAACCCTCATAGGCGGAAAGAATAATGCTGGAAAGACCTCTTTACTGGAGGCCATTTTTCTTTTTTTTGACAGATTGAATCCACAAATGGTTACCAATCAGTTCGCCTGGCGGGGTGTAAACGTTCTATCCCTTGAGCCCGAAACCATGTGGGCGCCGATATTTCATGAATTTGAAATGAAAAACAAAATCAGCGTTTCAGTGACTTCTGACGGCAAAACCGAAACCATGGGCATAACATTTAATCCCAACTATGTCCCGCTTGTAGTGCATGCAAAGAAATCGGGACCGGGAGGTCAACAACTGCAAATCAGGACCGACCAGAAACCCACACCCTCGTATGCCCTCGATATTTCATATACGGTGAATGGCACAGAAGGAACGTCGCATTTATTGATCAGCACCGAGGGATTAGGCCTCCAAGTTGATAAAATACAGACGAAAAAAGCACCGGCTATATTTATCGGTTCCCGTACCAGGGTAAATCCGAATGATGATGCAACGAGATACGGGCAACTGGACATCATAGGCAAGCAGAATGATGTTTTAGAGTTTCTTAAGATAATTGAACCCGATTTGAAGACCCTTTCATCGGTGACGATAGGCAATACATCGATGATTCACGGCGATATCGGTTTGAAGAGAAAGATACCCGTATCATACATGGGGGAGGGTATTTCCAAGCTCCTTTCAATCATTCTTGCTATAGCCAATGCGAGAAATGGGATTGTTCTTATTGATGAATTTGAAAATGGGTTGCATTATTCGGTAATGCAGAAAATCTGGGGAGCAATAGGAATCGCCGCCCGAGAATTTAATTGTCAGATCATTGCCACGACTCACAGCTATGAATGCCTTGAAGCGGCATATCATGGATTTTCAGACAATTTGCAGAAAGACTTTACATATGTACGGCTCGATAGAATCGATAACGAGACCAAAGCAAAGGTCTTCGATTTTGATATGCTCAAAGTAGCCATAGATGCGAATATGGAGGTACGTTAATATGCCTCCTAAAAAGCTCACCAAAATAGAAAAGGAAAAAATAATTCTTGTTGAGGGGCGGATGCATACTATTTCTTTATCTGGGCCTGTCAAGCATTTGATGCCGGCGATATTCAAGTGATGGATTTCGGGGGGATCAACAACCTCGGTCCTTATCTGAAGACGCTCAAGGAGATTTCGGGGTATGAGGATGTGAAAACGATTGTTATCGTGAGAGATGCAGAAAGTAACCCGGATGATGCGATTAAAAGTATAAAGAATGCGTTGAAAAGCAACGGATTTTCTGTACCCAGGGAGCCATTTGCATTTGCCAAAGGCCCGCCCCGTGTAGCCTTCATGGTTCTGCCGGGATTTGAATCGGATTCCCGGAACAATGCAGTGCTGTCAAAAGGAACCCTGGAAGACCTCTGTCTATGGATGACGGTAAACGACCCGGTTCATGAGTGCGTAACCCTTTATATCAATTGCTTGAAGGGGAAAAAGATCAAGGTAGCCCACCCGCACAAAACCCGCTTGCATAGCTACCTTTCGGGTAAGGATAATTTCGTGGGGCTTAAAATAGGTGAAGCAGCGAAAGCAGGTGCATGGGATTGGAATCATCCCAAGCTTAGTATATTCGGAGAGACTATTAAGAAGATGTAGGAGTGTTTTTGATTCCTATTTTCTATGCCATGCGCCCTCAGAAATCCCTCATCGTCGCCTTTGTCAATCAAATCCTTGCTAAGCCATATTCTTCCGCTGTCCCTCGCCTCGAAGCCGAAATCGACCGGCTTGTCTACGCACTTTATGGCTTGACCGCAAACGAGAGCAGAATCGTTGAGGCCGAGAGAGGTGGATAAATAGTGTTCGAATTAGATGATGGGACAAAAGCCCAGTTGGTGATATTGATGTATACTTGGAAGTCTATAAGTTTCAGGGAGTATGCAGCAGGCTGAACGTTAGGGCAAGTTATAAAGTGCCGGAGGCATACGACAAGCACGGACCGATATGTCCGTGTATCGTACAAACAGGCCAAAGGATTACCTGCAAACAATATTCGAGCAAACATATGGGTGGAGAGTAGCCCCCATCCATATATCCATATTTGATTATAGCGAGCGAGAACATGACGCAAGAGATATCTACCCTGGAACGGGTCCGTCTTTTCTTTATTTGAAGTAAGTAATATGTTAATATTTAACGGTTATCAATGACTCTTTCACATAATAATAATCAAGAAGGGTTGTTTGCAGGGGAGCAATGTTCGGCGACAAACAATATCAAACCTCCCGGAGACTTATGTTATTAAAAAAAGAAGGCAAAGGGCAATGAAGAAAAAAAAGGAGTCGGCAGGCGCCATTTTGAAATCCCGAAACAAATTAACATACGAAGACCTGCATCAAGCGGAACCCTCCGAAGGAGAGCTCTTCAAGTCTCTTGCCAACAATTTGCAGGTAGGCGTTTACATTATTCAAGACAGAAAGTTTCAGTTCACAAATCTCCACATTCAGGAATACACCGGTTTTACGGAAGCGGAAATGTTCGAAATGGATCCCTTAAATGTCATCCATCCGGCTGACAGGAGAACTGCAGCTAAGAATGCCGCCAATATGCTCAGGGGGATGCGGGTATCGCCTTACAGATATCGGTTGATGACAAAGCAGGGACAGATCAAGTGGATCATGGAGACGGTGACGCCGATCATTTTTAAGGGGCAGAAAGCTGTCCTCGGTAATTGTATGGATATAACGGAACAGGAAGAGGCAAAGGAAAGTCTCCGGGAGCTGGATGCCCTTAAAGCATCCATCCTGGACGCTATTCCACAGGCCGTTGTTGGCCTGCAAAACCGGCGGATCAACTTTGCCAATGCCGCCGTTGAAGAAGTTTTCGGGTGGCAGCCGGAGGATCTCATCGGCAAAAGCGCTACCCTGTTCTACAGGAATGATAAGGAAGCGGACGAGGTCGGCCGACGCTTTTATACCACCCTTGAGCATCAACGTACGTTTGTCGCCGAATTCCAATGCCGGCGTAAGGACAAGAGAGACATTCTCTGCCGCATGAGATCTTCCAGGGTTGGGGGGAAATTAAAAGAAAGGCGAATAGTTATTACCTACGAAGACATCACCGAACAGAGGCGGGCAGAGGAAGAACTGGCAAATTCGCGGGAACAGCTCCGTAATCTTTCCATCTACCTTCAATCTGTCAGGGAAAAGGAAAGTACCCGGATTGCCCGGGAAATACACGACGAACTCGGGCAGTCGCTTACTGCCATTCAGATGGATCTCGCCTGGCTGGATACCAGGCTGCCTGCAGGAGACACATTTCTATCGGGAAAAGTACAACGCATGAAGCGTCTCGTAGATGCAACCATCAACAGCGTGCATCGAATTTCTACGGAGCTTCGGCCTATTCTGCTCGACGATCTTGGTCTTATGGCCGCTATGGAATGGCAGGCCCAAGAGTTTCAAGAAAGAACCGGCGTACAATGCAAGGTTACCCTCAACTGCAAGGACAGCTCAGTTGAAAAGGATCTGGCCACAACCCTTTTTCGTATCTTCCAGGAAACCCTCACCAATGTGGCGCGCCATGCAGAGGCCACATCAGTGAGGGTGCATCTCACCCGGAAGAATAACGAATTGCGTCTCGATGTTTCCGACAATGGAAAAGGAATCACCCCGAAACAGATCGGCGATCCCAAATCATTCGGAATCGTGGGTATCCGGGAACGGGTCAACCTGTGGGGCGGCAGTGTCAGTATAACCGCGAAACCGAAAAAAGGGACTGTTATCAAGATCCGGATACCGATGCACAAAGGAGAATGCTAAGCTATGATAAGAATTCTTGTTGTTGATGATCATACCGTGGTCCGGGAAGGTATCAAGCAGATACTGGCAGGCCAGGAGGACATGTTTGTGGAAGACGAGGCAGAAAGCGGACAGGAAGCGCTGAACAAGCTGACAAAAAAGAACTATGATCTGATCCTCCTTGACATTTCCATGCCCGGTAGAAGCGGATTGGAAATACTGGAAGAGATCAGGCTCAAGCAGCCGAAGTTGCCTGTACTCATTCTCAGCATGCACCCGGAAGAACAGTATGCCGTGCGGACGCTGCGTGCCGGTGCGGCGGGATACCTGACTAAGGCCAGTGCGCCTCAGGAATTGATCTCCGCAATACGAAAAGTTGCAAGAGGCGGAAAATACGTCACTGCCTCGCTCGCGGAAAAGCTGGCCTTCGAACTGGACGCCGGCGCAGAAAAGCCGCGCCATGAAAAGCTTTCCAATCGTGAATATCAAGTCATGTTGATGCTGGCCTCCGGCCAGTCGGTAACGGAAGTTGCGGAAGAGCTTTGCCTGAGCGCCAAGACCATCACCACCTACCGCACCCGTATTCTCGAAAAAATGGATATGAAAAAAAACGCAGAGCTAACCCTCTATTCCATAAAAAACAATCTTATTTTTTAACGCGCTCCTTTTGAATTCCTCCATTCCCTGTCAGTCATATACCTTCAGGGGGTATCTGTTTTCCCGACATAAAAAATAGCATCCTGCCGATACCGCTCATGTTTCAGTCGTGTTAAAAATATGAAATTAATCCTGGTATGAACAGCACAGAACAGAATTTGGAACAAAAACAGCAAACAAGTAAAAAACGTGACAACAAATATGAGTATTGGGGCGTAATTGATGAGATTAGCTTATAAGGTGTCCTTATGTATTTAACCCCGGAAATGGCAGCGGAAGTTCTCGTAGAAGCATACCGCTATAGCCGTCAATGTGACAAAATAAAAATAAAGACCCTGGATATGGATCATTTGCTGGCTGGTCATTCGTTTACTATCGGCGGCCATCCGGTACATTTCAGGCTGCTGACGCGTCACGATATCGATCTCTGGACAAAGTTTGTTAACGGTTGTTCATCCCGCTCCCTGTGGTTGCGTTTTCTTTCTCCTTTCAGGGCAACACCGGAGAATGCACAGCGCTTTTGCAATATCAACCTGGACAAGGAAGTAGCAATAGTCGCTGAAATGATCGAAGATAATCAGAAAAAGCTTATCGCCGTTGCCCGCCTCATCAAATGCCCGCCTCATAACGAAGCAGAATATGCCGTTATCGTTACCGATTCATGGCAACAAAAGAGGCTGGGCCGCGTGCTGTCGGAGATGTGCCTGAACCTTGCCAAAAACCTGAATATCAGGATTGTCAACGCAGAAACGGTGCAGGAGAATTTTCCGATCATCAAGGTTCTCGACCACTGCCGCTTCAAAATTAAAAACAAGGAAAGAAACATGATCCTTATGTCTTTAACGCTTAAATAGGTAGAGACTGCCGCGGAAAACCCTCCAGCAAAAAATGATAAATTCCCGGGGCAATGCTGGAACGCTCCGCTTCGCCGCACAATGGTTCTACGGTCGTTCCGTGAGTTGTGCTCAGGGAAGGCGCTTCCGCTTTAATTTACCGAATAACAACGAATTGGTGTGAGTACTTGTGTCGGGATGTCCCGACATCGTTTCTAATGACGTATCCGGGATCAGTTGTTTTATGAGAGGAGGTTGAGGGAGGCTCCCGCAACAACGAACGGGAACCTCCTCAACATTGGCACCGCCGGTCATAATAAACAAATGACCGACGGAAGGAAGCTATGCGATTTTCTTTCTTTCCGTAACCAAATCATCAACAACGGCCGGGTCTGCCAAGGTTGATGTATCACCGAAATCAGTGAAGGTGTGGGCCGCAACCTGTCTGAGGACACGGCGCATAATCTTGCCGGATCTTGTTTTGGGGAGCCCGTCGGCCCACTGGATCTGATCCGGTGTGGCAATGGGTCCGATCTCCTTGCGTACCAGGGCAATGAGGTCTTTTTTCAGTGCATCGTTCTTTTCAACGCCGGTGTTCAGCGTTACAAATGCATAAATACCCTGACCTTTTATCTCATGAGGAAATCCTACTACAGCCGATTCGGCAACCATCGGATGAAGGGTGAGCGCGCTTTCGATTTCGGCTGTTCCCAGTCTGTGACCGGATACGTTGATAACGTCGTCGATCCTTCCGGTGATCTTGTAGTCACCATCGGCATCCCTTTCGGCGCCGTCGCCCGAGAAGTAATATCCGGGGAACTGGGAGAAGTAGTTTTCTTTGAATAATTTAGGATTGCCCCATACGCCCCTCATCATGCCGGGCCAGGCCGTCTTCATGCAGAGCGCTCCCTTACCTGGGCCCACGATCTCTTTGCCGTCCTCGTCCATGATGGCCGGCACAACGCCGAAGAAAGGCCTCATGCACTTGGCGGGTTTGATATCGATGGCGCCGGGTAGAGGCAGAATCATGTGTCCGCCGTTTTCCGTCTGCCACCAGGTATCTACGATCGTGCACCTGCCGCCGCCGACTTTATTGTAGAACCACCACCAGGCTTCGGGATTCAGCGGTTCGCCGACTGAACCCAGAACGCGCAGAGAGGAAAGATCATGTTTTTCCACCCACGCGTCGCCTTCCTTTGCCACTGCGCGGATAGCGGTAGGAGCGGTATAGAAGTTGTTGACATTGTATTTTTCCACGACTTCCCAGAACCTGTCGAAACCGGGATAGCTTGGAAGCCCTTCAAAGAGGATGCTGGTGTATCCGTTGGTGAGAGGCCCGTAGGCAACATAACTGTGACCGGTCACCCAGCCGATATCGGCAGTACACCAGTACACATCTTCATCGCGCACGTCGAAGGCAAGCTGCTGCGTCATTGAGGCGTACAGGAGGTATCCTGCTGTCGTATGCTGAACGCCCTTGGGTGTTCCGGTGGAACCTGACGTATAGAGGATGAACAACGGGTCTTCCGCATCCATTTCCTCGGGTTTGCAATAACGTCCCGCTTTTGCCGTCAGATCATTGTACCAGACATCCCGGCCTTCCTTCATGGTGACGGGTGTGCCGGTACGCTTGACCACTATCTCTGTCTTTATCGTCGGACACTGCGCGGCTGCCTTGTCTGCATTGTCCTTCTGCGGGACTGCCTTGGCGCCGCGGTAGGTACCGTCGCAAGTGATGAGCACGGTGGACTTGCAGTCGTTTATCCTGTCCCTCAATGCTTCCGCGGAAAAACCGCCGAACACGATGGCGTGTACAACGCCTATCCTGGTGCAGGCAAGCATGGTGATGACAAGTTCAGGGATCATAGGAAGATAGATAGTGACCACATCACCCTTCTTGATGCCCATATCTTTGAGAACATTGGCGAACTTGTTTACTTCCCGGTACAGGTCAAAATATGTATAGACTTTCCAATCATTGGGGTCGTTGCCTTCGAAAATGATGGCTGCCTTGTTCTTCTTCGTTTCCAGGTGCCGGTCGAGACAATTGTAGCTTACATTCAGCTTCCCGCCTTCGAACCATTTCACATGAAGGTCATCGCCGAAGGACCAGTCGGAAACCTTTTTTTTATCAAACGGCTTAAACCAGGTCAACCTCTCTTCAGCCTGTTTCGCCCAGAAAGCGTTAGGATTTTCGATAGACTCCTTGTAAAGTTTGTCGTATTCGGCCCTGCTTTTAATGTACGATTTTTCCCTTACCCTGTCGGGAACGGGAAATACCTTGTCATAAAAATCATTTTCATTGATATTCGCCATTGTTTTTCTCCTTGTCCTTAAGTATTTTACCAGGCATACAGACCAACAGGGGTCTTTATGCTTTATTTTTATAAAATAAACAGGATAATTTGGATATCGGCATACGGATGAATTTGTTGTAAGTTATTCACTTACAAACCGTCGGCGTTATCCTGACCGGTGTGAATTATACAGATCGGAAGCTCAAATACGATTTATGAATCTATAATACGTAAAATACTTTAGAATATCCGGAATAGTTTGCGCTGAATACTTATAATAGATATAATAGAAGATCGGAACCGGGGAATATCAATGCTTATTAATGCCTTAATATATTCATATGATCTCACACAGCATGAATATAAGCCATCCCATCCGTTCAAACCCGTTCGTGCGCGATTAATGTCCGAGCTGCTTAACAGGTATGGCCTGATATCGGAAAAGAATCAAAGGATCGTCGCACCTCCGCTAATGAACGAAGAATTGCTGTACCTGTTTCACACAAGAGAGTATATAGAATTTCTGAAGAAAGGAGAAAAAGGGGAGTTTTCCGTTGAAATGCTTCATGCAGGCCTTGGAACACAGGATAATCCTCTTTTCAAGACAATGTATCAATACGCTCTGGCGGCGTCGAGCGGAACATACGAGGGCGCCATGATGCTTTACCAGGGAAAGGCACGGTTCGCCTTTAACCCGTTCGGCGGATTCCATCACGCAGGGAGAGACCGTGCCGAAGGGTTCTGTTACATGAATGACATAGCGGTTGCTGTTGCCGACCTTATCAGAAAGGGTCAAAAGGTGGCATATGTGGACATAGACGCCCATCACGGCAATGGGGTACAGGATGCCTTTTATGAAACGGACAGGGTTTTGAATATATCCCTCCATGAGTCGGGAGAAACCCTCTATCCCGGCGGCGGATTCGAGGTTGAAACAGGCGCAAAAGAAGGCGCCGGATACAATGTAAATATTCCCCTTCGGGCAGGGACCGACGATGAAGTTTATCTTCTTGCCTTCGAATCCATCGTTCCGCCGCTCATCGAGAGCTTCAAACCCGATATTGTAGTAGCCAACATAGGGTGCGATACCCACAGGGACGATCCCCTCACCCATCTCAACCTGACAAGTAACGGGTATAAAAAGGTGATATCGATTATAAATGACCTGTCGCCAAAAATACTTGCCCTCGGTTCAGGGGGCTACAATCTGTTCAGGACGGCTGCTCTTTGGACGCTGGCTTGGGCTGCATTCTGCGGGCTTAAACCTCATGATCTTCACACCGGCATTGTGGGAGGGATGATGTACGGGCCTGAGACCGACGCAGGGCAGCTTGATGATCCTCCATATTGCATCGAAGGTTGGGAAAAAGAGCAATGCCTTATCCATGCCCGGCGCGTGATTGATTACGTCAAAGACAATATCTTCCCATTACATGGGATAACAAATTGAAATAATACGGAACGTTATCAAGTGGCCTGGAATGATATAAAAAGGGCGTTTAGAGTTTACATACATAAATTTCAAATATTCAGGGGGTTAACGATATGATGCTGACTGAAGGTGAACTGGACAAATACGCCGATGTGCTTATATGGGGATTGAAAACAGCACGAAAAAAAAGGTTTAAAAAGAATGATATTATACTTCTTCAATATGACCTGCCTGCCATAAAACTGGCTGAAATCCTCTATGAAAAACTTCTGCGTTGGGGGATCAATACCGTTCAGCGTATAACAGCAACATATGGAATGGAGCATAATTTTTATGCATTATCGAATAACAGGCAGCTTGTTTTTCAGGCGCCGGGCGATAAAGAACTGATGGAAAACCTGAGCGGAAGGATTTTTCTCAGGGCGCCGGAATCGCTTACGCATCTTAAAGATATTGACCCTGCTAAAATAGGGAAATTTCTGGTATCGAGAAAGCCTCTCCGTGATATCCTTGAAAAACGTGAGCAGAAGGGGCTTCACGGGTGGACGCTGTGCACCTTTCCCACTGCCGAGCTTGCAGAACAGGCAAAGGCCACAATGGACGAATACAAGGTGCAGATCATAAAGGCTTGCTACTTAGACAAGGACGACCCTGTTAAAGAGTGGAATGCCATACTCAAAAGCGTTACCTCCATCAAGAAATGGTTAAACAGCCTTAAGGTCAAGCATTTCCACATGGAGTCGCAGAATATCGACCTGAAGATTACCCCCGGCGGGAAACGGAAATGGAGCGGCGTTTCGGGACATAATATACCAAGCTTCGAGGTCTTTTTCTCTCCGGACTGGCGGGGCACAGAAGGAACATACTATGCGAACCTCCCGTCTTTCAGAAGTGGGAATTATGTCGAAGAAGTGCGCCTTGTTTTTGAGAAAGGTTCGGTTGTAAAGGCGGAGGCAAAAACGGGCGAAGAGTTCACAAAAAAACAGATATCCATGGATAACGGAGCTTCAAAAGTGGGTGAATTTTCCCTTACCGACAGACGATTTTCAAGAATTGACCGGTTTATGGCCGATACCCTGTTTGATGAAAACTTTGGCGGAGATTATGGCAATTCCCATGTCGCCCTCGGGGCATCTTACGTGGATACCTATGCCGGCGATCCTGCAGACATCACAAAGGAATTCAAAAAAAAGATGGGTTTTAACGATTCCGCGCTCCACTGGGATCTTGTCAATACGGAAGATAAGACCGTTACTGCCCACCTTGCATCCGGCAAGAGAGTGGTGATTTACGAAAACGGGATGTTCAAATATTAAACCCGGATTTTCCATTAAGATGAGCATCTGTGTCGGGCTATTCCCCGCAAACACGTTCATACCGATTCTCCGTCATTCGATAAATTAAAACGGGAGTGCCTTCCATGAGCACAACTCACGGAACAACCGCAGAACCATTAAAAGTTATGATATACGCTTCGGCGCTTCCATCGTCCGGATAGGGGCCGAAAAGCATATCGTCCGGTGTGCCGTCTACACGCACATAATAAGATGATCCGGCGTCAAGATGGTTTCGCACGCCCCAGGAGATAAATTCTTTTTCATCAAACCGGATTTTAAGGCCCCTTGCAGGGTACTCGAGAACTGATCTTTCAGGGAGTTTGCCTCTCGCGCCTGTTCCATGGAAATTGACATCGCCATTGTGAACGCCGAACACAGCCCCATTCCATTCATGACCTTGAGAAGGCCCTATTTCAAACCATATGCCAATACCTGCAAAGGCGTGGACATCAAGATAATAATCCTTTTCAATGTTTTTTGCAGGCATGTTTGCAGCACTCACAACTTTTGCAGCAAGTGATGGATTTAAAAGGGAATATATTTCTGCGCCCCTGAGCAATGTAGGCAATATACATTCATCTTTTTCGTTTGCTGTAAGTATTACAACAATCGGAAACCCCTGTCCTTTTCCGGCAAATATTCTGACAGCAAGCAATGAAAGCCCATAGTTTACCGATAATGTTTTGAAGTTTTCCGGAGAACCCATAATAATCCAGAGGGCAGTTTCATCCTTGAGCAGTTCATCCGAAGGCTCATTCCATGCCATATGTCCGACGTCATCGATCCAGAAATGGCCGTTTACGTCCAAACCATATTGTTTCAGCATGACCATGAGCTTGCCTGCTTTCTCATCATCTCTCTCCAGCGCTGTTATCCAGACCTTCTTCATGATTCGCCCCGTAATATCGTGATGGAAATCGTCATTATTTATTCCCTCGATCCTTTATATGTTATGCCGATGCCAAAACAGTCGTTTGACTGGGGGCTAAACACATACCGGGTGCGTTTGACGTCGTCCCGATTGCGTTCTGGGCTGTAACACTTGTCAGGCGCTGTGCGGGTGCGCCTCCGACATAGATAGCCGAACAACCCTTCTGATAGAGGGTCATTCCGTCAATCATATGCGATGCCACCCCGCCCAAAGTCCCTGCCTCATCCCCATTGCTTACAAATCCCTTTGAAAGCTGGTTGATAACGGGCATACAGTTGATCAATATCGTATCCACTACAGGCGCAGTGTTGGAACTCATGGCAATGTTCGGATACGGGGTAGGCACAGGCACAGTGGCAGGCGTAAGACAAACATCAGGGAAACCCTGATCCATCCCTGTTCCCATCGTCAGCATAAACATTATATCCCCCTTTCAGCTTTCAGCTAAGATGTATCTGCTCTGCATTGATTATAACGTTTTGTTCTGCCATTTGAACCGTATTTTTTGCATGTACGGTAAAAGTTTCTTCAGCAAGATAACGCGCCGTATGGCTCTGCACTTCGTCGTGTTTTTTCACAAAGCGATAAGCGTTTTCCAGCCTCTGAGTAAGTCTTCTGCAAATAGTCTCTGCGTATACCGCCACCATTCTTATCGTTTTAGCCTGTCCGTGAATCAACCTGCTCACAATAGAGAGCCGTTCGATTGTGATATCGCCTTTCTCCGCATGAACGCAGTAATTTGACGTGGACACATCAAGCCTGTTTCCCGAAGCAAGCACCACATTCCTGTCTGCGGTAAGCGATAGCGTACCGTTGTTTACATGGAGACTGACCTGTCCCTCGAGTACGATGTTTGTCCCGGGTTTATCCGTTTCCTTTCTTTTAAGGACGGCAAGGACATATGTTATTTCTTTTTTGTCAATGAAAAGAAGTACCGTATCGCCCGTTGCCGGCTTGATAAGACAACTCGCTGCCTGACGGGCCGGAATAATGCTTCCGTTAATTTGAACCATGAATACGCTTCCGTCGTCCAATACAACCTTTCCTGAATCAAACACAGGTTCGAACGATTGGATTTTATCTGCTGCCTCGACCATATTTGCCCTCCTTTTTAATATGACGGAATAAAGGTTTCAGCCTGCGCCATATCTTTATCGGTACCTCGTATATGTGCCAGGATCGTATCCTTCCATATCGTATTTTCGTCAATCGCCATATGCAACCGTGCCCCTGTAAAATCCGATCCGGTGCAATCAGCTCCGGTTAGGTTAGCATGAGAAAAATCACCATAACAGCATCGGGCATTTTTGAAAATTGTTTTCGAACACTGCGTGTTGCCGAAAAACGAATGGGCCAGGTCAGCCCCCGTAAAGTTTGCGCCTGAAAGATCGGCATATGCAAAACCGTTGCTTGATGCATCGGCGCCGACAAAGCTTGTCCCTACCAGTTTTGCTTTCATAAATGTGGCGTGTTGACCATGTACGCGGTCAAGGATTGCACCCGACAAATCCGCATTTGAAAAGACGGAAAAGGATATGTCGGCGCCGGTAAGATCGACGGACCTTAAGTTTGCACCATTGGCATTCACTGTGGAAAATTTCACACCACGAAGATCTTTTCCTTCAAGATTACAATGAGCGAACATTACATAGGAAAATTTGGCCCCCTTCAGTTGCACACCGGTCATGTCCACCTCGTTGAAAGAAACCTTCAGAAAATCAGAGCCCGCAAGGTTAATGCCGGACAGTTGGGAACGATCCAGGAAAACCTTCTCAAAGGTTGCGTTGCTGCAATTTGCCCCTATAAGTTTGGCATCCTGCATAAAAACCCAACTGAACAAAGCTCCTGTGCAGTCTGCATCGTTCAGATCAACCTCCTGTAAAAACGTCTTGTGAAGCCTCGTTTTTTTAAGGCTTGCGCCTGCGAAACTCATCCCCTGGAAGTCAAGGTTTGTCATAACGGTTCCATCAAAGACAGCCCCGGAAAAATCACACTTCACAAAGCGTGTATTTTTCAAATTTATCCCGCTCAGTATTGCCTTGCAGAACAGAACATTTTCAAACAATCCGCCGCGCAGGTCAGCGCCCGAAAGATCAATCCCTGTAAGATCAACATCTTCAATAATCTCCTGCCTCTTTATTTGCTCAAGCACTTCTTCGCGGTTCATTCCAACAAATCCACCTTTTTGTTCAAAAGCGTCCTTTTCATGTTTGCATTCTCAAAACCGGTTTTACCCACAATAGCCTTATACAGGTCAACGCCAAAGAGGTTTGCCCCCTTAAGATCGGCCTTCACCAACCTTGTTTTACGCAAAGACCCAAGGAATAGATTTATCCCCTTCAAATCAGCTCCTTCCATGTCGGACTTGATAAATCTTGTCTGTTTTGCCGAAATCTTCGATAAATTTACCCCTGCGAGATTGCAGGATTCGAGCATAGAAAAGTCGAGTATGGCACCCCGAAAATCAGCGCCTGAAAGGTCGGATTCGCAGAGATATCCGTAGAGCATTTTCACATTTTGAAAATCTGCGCCTGGAAATGCCGTCCCGCCGCCCATGTTGCCCCTGCTCATATCCGCCCCGGTAAACTTTACCTTCTCTCCCCTGGCGTTGGAAAACATGGTCGAGTCGATGGTGGCACTGGAAAAATCCGCCCCGTCGAGGGCGGCATCCTGGAACACGCATTTAAAAAACCTGGCGTTTTTAAACAACGCATTGCTCGCATCCGACCGGTTAAACACCGTCAGATCAGCTCTGACATTTGTAAAAACGGTTTTTACAAGCTTTGCCTCCGTTAAGATAGACATATTTAAATGGGTTCTGCTCAAGTCCGCCTCCGTAAGGTCCGTCCCCTGTAAAATCGTAGAGTCTATTTGTGCATCCGTCAAACAAGACCCTTTTAATATTGCCTTTGTCAAGACGGCTTTTTTAACCGAAGACCCCGCAAGGGATGCGCCGGAAAAATCCGCCTCTGTTGCGACGGTTTGCAACAATATGGCCTTGTTGAGGTTTGAACCTGAAAAATTTGTTTTCTGGCAAAACACCTCACTCAGATCTACTCCTTGAAGATCAAGCCCTGAAAGATCAACACCGCTTAAAATGGCCCCGGCAAGACTCTTCTCTGTCCGGTAACGCTCTATGGCCTCTTCACGCGTCAGTTTTTTTATTCTTTCAGGATCGATCCCGGCAGCCTTTAACTGTTCCTTTATATCGTCCGGTAATTCGCCGGCCTTTACCTTTTCGATCTCCTTTTTTGCCTCATCGAGCCTTGCAATCCCTTCTTTGTAACGGGCTTCGCTTTCCTCTCCCATTCTGCTCGCCATTGCAGATGTTTCTTTCAGCTTCTGCTCATGTTCCGGTGTTAGCAAACCCTGACCCTTTAACCGTTCCCTGACTGCATCAACCTCTTTTGACACGTCTCTGCCTATTTCGGAAAGAGATTTTTTTGAAAGTTCTTCCTGTGAATGAATCACATCAGCCGGGTCTTTCCCCAACTTTGTCAATTTATCCGCTGCCCTTCGTTCCGCTTCCTCTTTGATTTTCATCGCTTCATCGATTTCCGGCTGAAGATGGGCATTGATGTCTTTAGTAAATTGATCCACGATGGCGGCTGCATTGGAGACAGGAATTGCAAGGCCGGCGGTGGGAGATTTGTCTGAAGGTTCTCCGACTTCGGGAAGCGCAAGCTCAATATTATGTTTTTTTGCGAACTCCATCGGAAGCGCCTTCATAATAAGCCTGCGGATATCCACGCCGTTCCGGCGCGCTTCAAAAACCGTCCCGGCTTCGGGAAGAGGAATTATCTTTGACTGCGGGTAGGCCTTAAGCCACATATCCGATTCTTTCGGCAGCAGGGATTCCGGTACAATAATGAGAAATACGGACGCAGACTTAATGGCCTTTGTTCCTGCTTCATCAGGTTTTTCTGTCGGGTTTCCGAGCGCAATTACCGAGCAGGCATCGCCTATCTCCTGCTCCACGTAATACGCTTCGAGTTCATCGGATACGCGCACTACAGGCGCCCCTTCGTCTTCCACGGCATGCAGAAAAAGTGGCAACTCACCGGAGCCCTCCACTAAAACATCATGCCCTGCCCGTGACCAATCTTCATGCCGTATGAGGATGCGGGTAAGCATTGCCTGCGTAAACCGGGGCATAACAAGCCCGGGCGGAATAGTAATCTCTCTCTCCGCACCCTGCGAATCGACTTTATTCTTAAGGCCCCAGAAGGTTGCCTCTTCGTGTCGTTCCCGGTCGTTAACACCCAGCCATGCGCCCTCAATTGTGTAATCGGCAAAACCAAGCCCGTGGAGAATAGAAAGTGCTTTTTCATCCTTTTCAAGGCGCTTTCTCCATTCCACTACCAGCGGAAAACCTGCATCATGCCATGGGTTAACCATTTCGGCTTTTATGGGGCTGTCGGGATCGATGCCGCTTTTTTCAAGCTCTTCAGGGGAAATATGTTTCTTCAGTATCCCGGATATCTCCTTTTTTGCTTCATCACCCTGGGCCTGTCCTTTTTGCACCTCCGACATGATCTCATCGAGACGGGCGCTTGTTTTTGTAAGCTTTTCTCTCATAGCTGCAAATTTCTTCATATCCGCACGCACATAAGGGCCGAATTTTGCCTTCATATCGAGAACCATCTTCTCCATATTGTCGAGAATGATCATGCTGTTAGCGATGACCTGTTTCCCTTTCAGGATATTTTCCTGCGGCGTGGTCGGCATGACCGGCGCCTTGCCCATTGCGCGGAGCTTTGCCGTTTCAATCCGCTTGGGCATGTTCTTAACCTTCTTGAGCGTATCCTCCACATCCTTCCGAACATCGTCCAGATTCATATCCATGGCAGGAACAGAACGGTCAAAGGCCTTTTTCTGCTCCTCAAGATAGTAATCAATCGTTTTTGGAGGCTCATCGATATTTTCCGAAGAAACAAACACCTCCACAATATCTGCATACTCCTCGTCAAGCACCTCCGTAAGTCCACGATACATAACTACGCCCCGCAGAGCAGAAGGGAAAAGCCACACAGTGTCGATTCTCGTAGTTACTTCCTGAAATATCTCATCTGCATGTTTATGTTTCTCGAGTGTGGTCTTCTTCGTTACGAAACAGCGCATCCTGAGCCGCGGCACATGCGACCGGATATCGGGCATGTCCGGGTGCATATGGGTAATATCCACGGGTTCACCGCCATGAAAAAACCCTTCGATAAACTGGTCTTTTGATGCCACATTAAAGAACTCGTAATCCATGTCATCGGGGAAGTACGGCCAACGTTCGTTAAACCATTTCTCGTCATAGGTCCCCTGTTTTCTCGATCGCTGAGGTGAAAGCATATCGATTGGGCCAAATCCTGCAGGGTCAGGATGGTCCGAAGGAGCTCCGATCAGCATTTCAGGATATTCGACATTAGGCAGCGGGATTGTTTCATTCCCGTCTTTCCGTGCCGCCGGCGTTATTCCTTTACCCTCCGGATTTTCTTTAAACCCCGCGCCGCCGAATGCGTTCTGCCATATAAGCGGCATTTCGGTAAAAGGCAGAGGATCGCTTATGGTAAGAAATCCTGCCGAATTCCGGACCCAGAAACGGTCTCCGAAGACAGCAAGCGTTTTTTCCATGTTGCCCACTTTTATTGACACGTTGAGATTCCCCACAGGTACACGCTGCGGTGAAAAACAACTCCCCATGATGACCGTTTCACCGCAAGGCTTTGCCATGCCTTGATCGAGGACACCCTCCCTGCCGAGCAATGCGGGAACCGTCTGCCACAGATTCTGCTCCTTCAGCGGCACATCAGGTTTCAACAGGTCGTAAAAAACCAGAACTGTCGTTACCAAGTAAAGCTTATCGTGGATGCCGAGTGGTTTGAGGATAAGCGACTGTGTGTCAGCCTTGAATATTTTCATCTTTAAACCATCATATGTATCGCATTATGCATGTTGGTTATCCTGCTCCAATCATGCAACACTTCAATATCCCAGACGCATAAAGCTTATCGGCTTGACCGTACACTGTCTTTATGCGCCCGCTCTTTACTTCATCCCCGTTAACTTTATTTTCTACCCGCCCGCTCACTGTTTTTACATTACCTTTAATTTCAAGTAAATTAGCACTGGCAGAACCTGTTTTTTCTTACTTTCATCACTTTTCCTTACTTTTTAAATCAAACTTTCGGAACACCTCCTCATCTTCAAACGTAGACGGTTCAAACTTAGTGAAGCCGGTTATCTTACATGAATGTTTTGCCAATGATATTTCAGACCCATAAAACTTACCCTCTTTACTAGTCGCTGTCGTTACATGCCCACTGATTTTTACTTTATCTCCATTAATTATATTTTTTACCTGCCCGCTCACTGTTTTTACATTACCACTAATTGTCACATTATCCGAGATAACAGATTTCACATTTCCATCTATCATATCAACATTTCCAGTTGTTATAAGTTTTACTTCAGTCGCAGTTACCTCATTTTTAGTTTCTAACAAAACCAAATTTTCTGTCATACTTTTCTTTTTAGTTTTAAGTTTGGAGACCTTACCGGCTATGGTGGTTTTATCCCCATAGATACTACCTACACTTCCTTTAACACCAATTTCATCTCCGGCTATTTTTACTCTAGTATCTGAAAAATCCACCTTTTGCTGATATAGCATCTTGTGCCATTTACGTACATCAACGCTCTTATATCCACGAACCTCTGTGGACATGCCTGCCTGTAGTTTGAGGCATATTCCGGCTATAGTGAAAACATCCATTCCCAGAATAGTTTGTGTCGCCGTCCCCAGTATCAATTTGTTTGCAAGTCCCACCAATACCCCAAAAATCTGGCCGCTTCCCACTGATATCCCATCCCCTCGTTTTTCTTCATCACTATCTTTACTGCCGCCCCCCGGATCATTATGACTTCCCAGGCGGATAAAGGTATTCTCCTTTGGGGTATGCAGGAGTATCCGTTCATTGCCTGCCCGGTCTTCAATGGCGATCCGGTTCTGTCCTCCGGTTTGGATAACGCTCATGGTCTCA